>Ga0209273_10000157_pt1 | contig 124851 bp, 123 predicted proteins | sample tdAd471_FD_187126 | JGI IMG/M metagenome (GOLD analysis project Ga0209273, IMG submission 187126) | Marine sediment microbial communities from the Atlantic coast under amendment with organic carbon and nitrate - tdAd47.1 (SPAdes)... | ecosystem: Environmental > Aquatic > Marine > Coastal >... | reverse complement strand
ACCGGGTGACGAACTCCTGGCATTCCTCGAAGCGCTCTGAATTATGCCGATATGCTGCGCCGATCTAACCGCAACGCAACAGGTTGTAAGGGTCGGCGCGGCATAAACCGGAGCGCGGCATTATGGGAATATTCGTGCGCCCAAACGCCGTAAAAGTTTCGCGGGTCCTGAAACCGTGTGATGGGCGGCATGTAGACCTTGTCGACAGCCGGCATGTAATATGCCTCGTCGCCCGCGAACACTGTGGTGATGTCGATGGCCTCGAAGAAGGCCTGCATATGCGGGATCGGCTTTGCGACCGGATGATCCGGCACGGGCTCGGGTTCGGGATGGAAACTGTCCGGGAGCCCTTCGATCTGACAGGCGTTGAAGACCCGGTAGGATTTCTGGAAACGGAAGATGCGGGCGTCGTCGGTCTCGCCATCGTCAACCGCGTCACCCCCCTCCCCCTGTTTCCGGCGCTGCCCGTAATAGACCACCAGGGAGGATTTTTCGCCTTTACGGATCCTGGCGTCCATGGCGTTGGCCTGTGGCATCGTCATCCAGAAGGGCGAGCCGTAGCCGGCCATCACCGTCCGCATGGTCAGCAGGAAGTTGTTGACGCCTTGGTAGGGCTCGCCGGTCACGCGCAAGGGCCGCGAACTGCCACCCGCCGTCCAGGGCTTGCGCCATGGCAGGACTCCGCGTTCGATGATGCGGATGAGTTCGTTCGTGATCGACGCCGCGGCGTCGAATTTGGGCTTGGACTTGGCCATGGGTGGTCTCCGATGTCAGAAGGAGCGCACGGAAACCGTGCGCGGACCGGAGAGCATTCAAGGGAAGTAGTCTTGCGGCGCGTGGCGGGGCCCTTCCGGAACACCGCCAGCCCCCCCCTTTCCCGTTTCTCCGAATCCGTCAGGACCCAGAGCCCGCTTTCTCTTTTGAACCACGCTCCAAACAACGGAGGGGCAAAATTTCTCCGGGCCCTCGGCTCAGCAAGGAAGCAAAAGCATGCTGAAATCGAAGACCCGTGTTCCTTGCGGGCCGCTCGAGAACTGCGCCATCAATAGGTCGACACGTTCCAAAGAATGAGGCTGGGGCCACTGAAACTGATCAGTCGGCGATTAGAAAAATAATGGCCGAGACATAGCTCGGCCAAAGTCCAACAGGGAGGTACGACGGTAGCAGGGCCAGTGCCCGCAACCGTCGCGTATAGATGTAAGCGTGACTTGAGCTTTTCTCAACTTGGGTGCGTGGGATTTGGAAAATGACGGCTGGCGGCGGCGCTCGAACCGTACAAGGAATTGGGTTAGATCCACGCCCTCGATCGGTACCCACGCTTGCGTTTAACAGCTTCACGGGCCCTCATAGCGTCCAACGCCGAATGTTCGTCCGGATGCCGTTCGATCAGAGATTGGCCGCGACAACCAATGCGTCCCCACTCGCGCACCACATCCACGCCTCCGAACAGGTCCGGTTGCAAGCTCATATGATAATACCGCCGCATATTCAGCGCCGCATCGATACGTTTCAGGTCAACAGAGCGTGGCGAGCCGTAAGGCTCCGCGCGGCGTTCAATCATGCTGAGCAAATCGTCCATGCGACAATTCTAGCCGAAGCGTCCTATTGCTCCAACATGTTCTTCTTTGGTTCCAGATCTTGCGATCTCGGTACGGAAATGGGATGAGGGGCCGTCACAGACTGTTCGAACGTCTTCGGCTTCGACAATGTTCCATTACGAAACGCGCTTGGAGGACAAGGGGGGGCCATTATCGTGACCGTGTGGTCTTGCCCCCGATTCATCGGACACTCAGGCGGTTGCGTTTTGAGCGGCGATGAACTCGCGGGGCGAGCGCATTTTCAGCCCTGAGTGCGGGTGGTTTTCGTTGTAGTCCTCGATCCAGCCTCCGATCAAGCCGAGAACGGTTAGGGCATCCGGCAACGGCGTCACCTGGACGTAGTCACGCTTCAGCGTCTTCCCGGATCCGGTCTTCCAGATGGCGGACAACTTTGTTGCTGGTCACGTCGTCGTCTTCGGTCACGGCGACACTCTCTCCTTCGAGCACGAGCCGGCGCCAACGATACAGCAGGTTCGGCGCCACGCCCTTGCGTCGCGCGACAACCGAAATGCTGGCCCGGTCGTCCAGCGTCTCTTCCACGATCCGCAGCTTTTCTGCGGCAGTCCAGCGACGACGACGGCCGCCATCGGTGATGATTTCAATCTCAGACATGAATACGTGCTCAGGCATATGCCTAAGTCTCCATGGTTGTGCCTAAGTGTCCGGACGAAACGAGGGCCAGTTCACCGTGCTCGGAGTAGTCTACGAACCATTATGTCTAAGGAACGCAAGTATCCGTCGGGCTCTCAGACGAAGTAGCGAAATGAGGTCTCGCCCGGCTCAGCGTCTCCGAACTCGTCAAGGATGCCGCCGACTCGACGCGCGAACGACAAAGTCACGGGCCACTTCCCACGAATATCAGCCGTATTCCAATTCATGCGAGTGAGATTCAATACGTCTTGAGCAGCCTCAGTCTTACTACCACCGGACTGCATTCGGATTTCAAACGGCTGCGGAACATGAGGGCCAGGATACGTACCCAACTCTTGCATGAAACCTGACGTGAATAAGAAGGAGGTACCAGAATTGATAGTGCAAAGTGTTCCGACATTCGGAGGATAGACCCCCAGCCTCAACAGACGCAAACTGCTCGGAACCAGCGTCACCAGATCAACAATGGGGATGTCACTTAGTGCCGCCTTAATACCAGCAAGTTCGGCGGCATCGAAATGTGTGGTCTTGTGCATTACCACTCGTACCGGTGGACCACCTGCACGCGTTGCATATTCCGCCACGATATCTTTTGAGAGATCGTATGCTTGCTCTTCTGAAAGGTGAACATTGCGGCTCTGATCGGGTGTGGCTGGTACGCCATCACCCCGGATTGCAAATCCTTCTCCCTCGCTCGAAAAAGCCTGCGCCAAACTGGATTGAACGATGTGGCGCTTGGTTGTTCTCAGGTGATGGAAAGATATTCCAACAAAGCACGTCTCAGGTCCCGTTTGGGGCAATCGCCATGGAACTCCACCCGCTTTGTAGTAGACACCAACTGAAAAGTTCCATGCTCTGGTTGCAGCATCTTGACCACGAGGCGTGTCCTCAAGAAGGCTCCGGGTGACCATTTGTATCGGAAGCTTGGCTCTGAGCGCACGCGCTTTAAGTGCATGACGCAAGTCTCTCTTCAGAAAGTCCTCTTCCGTCTGCTCGACTTCTTCAAATAGATCAAACAAATCAAGTTGACCATTGGCCCGAGACTTTCGAATTACAGCTGCAGCTTTCTTTTCCTCGGTTGTCGCGCTTCGCTCCACAGAGTGGGACTTCTTTAGAACTTCGTCTGGCATCGCCATTATGACCAAGTCAGGTCGATTGGAGTCGCGAGCGGCAAGGCTATCCAATGCATCAGCGTAAGCGTCCAGCACCTGCTCGAAGCGGCGGAATGGGTCACTGATTGCGAGCGCAGTACCGAGTTTGTCGCCTACCCCGCCCTCGTCTAGCCGAACCGTCCAACTGTCTTTAGTCGACAGTGCGCTGTGGAACGTCTCCTCGAAACCAGGAAACATCCGTCTCAGCTGTGTTTCGCCTTCCAAAACTGGGATCGGGTTCATGCAGCGCTCTAACCAAGCCCTAGTGAGATCGATCATCCATTGCGGGCCAATTATTCCGACGCCAATCTTCTGCTTCCTTGAAGCCGACCCAAAATGGAGGTCGAATGGCCCCGCCTGTGCCAGTCCTACCTTGGGATCCGAAACCGAAAGAGCACCACCAAATTGAAGGTTTGGGGGCGCCAACTCTTTGACTGACAGCTCTAGCGTCATTGGCCATCGTCCCCAATATTATCATCGGGATCATCTTGTGCCGCATCAACGTCGTCAACGTCTTCAATCGCTGCAAGATCTTCCAACTCTTGATCAGCCTCCAAAACACTCTGTTCCAGTTCGTCCTCAAGAGTTCGACCATCACCAAATGCTGTCGACTTATAAGCAATTCCGGGGAACGCACTGTTGAGAAGTACTGTTGGCGCATAATCCGAAAGCGTGTTCCTCGTATCAGGTTTCAAGGCAAACACACCTTCAGCCTCCTCGGACAAACATGCCATCCAGAAAGTCACATCGTGCATCACACTTGGATTAAAGTCTCGGGCAGCCCTTTTTGTCGAAAGAATATTTATTCTATCTCTTCCTAAGTACCGGCGATTGCCGTCGCGAGTGAAGACGTAACCCGGGTTGATAAAGAGACCCCAGTCAATCCCAAAGGCCATCAAGGAGTATGTGAAGGACTTGTGTTCGTAGTAGAGAAGGTCGTCAGAATCTCGCCTTGTACGAGCCTTCACAATGGTTCTCGTGGCGCGCTTCACACGTCCTTGATAAGTGATTTTTCTTTCAGGCTCGTCGGTTTTGGGGAAGTGCGCTCGGCGACGATCCTCGTCAACAACCAGACCGATTGCCCTTAGGTGTTCGTTCAACAGCTCATGCAGTAGCCTACGCATGATGTTCAAACCATTTCCCTGCTCAAAGAGCTCTGGGATTGTCAGTTCTTCGATGTCTCCTTCGTCAAATGGCGTTACATAGTCACTTGTGATCCGCTCCAGATCGTAAAAACTAAAGAAGCGCCCATCTTGGACATATCCTGGAGGAACTGGAAGATCTCCGGCGCTTTTCCGAAGCCCTGAAGCTGATCGCGCGGATGTACCGGCGTGCCAAATCTTTTGCGGCAAACCAACAAATTCCACAAGATTTGTCGTGAACCGTACTGTTTCAGACTGATCGGCTACCGCCGTGCGAGTAATTTCATCTACTGCTTCTGGTCGGGCAAAAATCAGTACCTTAAACGCAGAATTCTGCTCCATCGGATGGAAATGCACATCACCATTATTGTCGATTGTGTATTGAAGCATGTCGGCTAGGCCTGAGCCGCGCCTTTCCATTTCGTTGCTACCGTAAAAGAAACTCGAAATGACTGGGTTTCGATAGCCTTTCAAAACACCCCGCGAACCTCCGCGTACAAGGCTCTCAATTGACTCTGCGCCGGTCCGTACCGCGACTTCATCTATGAGACCCCCTGGACTTACCGTTTCAATCTCAGTCGGTGAAATCCTGATTTCTATTGGCGCCTCAACCGCATAATCCCGATGCACTAGTGCATTCACAATCATTTCGTGGATAGCCAACGGATGATAGGGAGTTACTTGACGGGATTTTCCATCTTTCAAGAGAAACGGCGAATTGAGGAGAGCGATCGTCTCCTCAAGTGTGTTTAGCTGGTTCCAAAGAGAACCACCAATTTCTCGCTCAACCAAAAAAACGCCAGCCTCGACGGTGTCGATGAGATCGGCGTCGTCGCCGAAGGCTCCGCGCAGCCATGATTCCGGACCTACAATGGTTAATTTGACCATGGCTTGGGCGAGGCGCTTGTTAGGAGTTCGAGCGAACATGACCCAGGCAGCGAGCGTAGGCGCCGAAGTTTCCGGATCACCTTCAGTTTGATGCAGGAGCTTCTTAACAACCGCGCGTTCTTTGACCCAATCAGAGTTAAAGCGCTCAGGATAAGGTTCGTAGTGCTTGTCGGCGTATTGCTTCAACCGCTGGAAAAGAACCTGTTCATCCAGATCTTCGAACCGCCCGGATTGAAAAGGGCGCATGTCCAAAGGGAGAGAACTCGGGGCGCTGACCGGCCCAAGTTGTTTCAAGGGAGTCTGCCGAGCAACGAGCTGGTCCAGCAGGTCCGTCTTCAATAGTTGATCGAAGCCATCAATTGGAACCCGATTGAAGTTTGAACCAATCTTGTCCGCAAAAGATTGCACCAGAGGCGAGAGGGGTTCGCCTATGCTGCGCTTCATATCGCACCAGAAGACCCCATTTTTGAACCCATTTGCATAGTCAATTTGGTTTTCAAGAAGGTCATTCATGACCGATGGCTCCATTCCGCGATACCCAACTACGATCAATGGGTGATCACGCAAAAGAGGCTTGATATGCTCGACTATCTCTTGGTCCAACTTCAATACATCTTCGGCCAAATTCTTGTCGGAGTAGTGCTCAACCGATCCATGGATGTGGATTAGCTGCGGGTTTGCTGGCGACGTTTTGAACTGGACCCAATCCGACGCAGTGCGGATCTTGACCAGGAAGGGCGGCACTGCTTCAAGAACGGCCGCTCGATCAATGCAATGATCAAAGTTTGTCGTTAGAACCGTTGCAACCCAACCGTTGTCTAAAATCCGTGCTAGCGCCCGATACCCCGGTCCGGGCTTCACACCACGGCTGATAAGTTGCTCGAAGAATTCTCTTCGATCCTGTCCAATTCCCAAAAGGTTGTCGATCGCAACAGGGTATTGGTCGGGGAGGCCAACCCCCCGTTTGAACCAAGACTGCTGTTCAAGCCAAGGTATCCAATCAGAATCAACGACGCCTGGGTCCATCGGAGACCGACCATGCGACTTACAGTATGCCCACTTCGCTGCGCGGTTCACTGTTTCACCGGCCGCTGGCACACCGGATGTAACGGAAGCCCCTGCTCCTAGCAACAGAACCGGCTGGCGGTGCTCGGCGAGCAGTGTTTGCAGGCGTCCAACCTCTGCATGTCTAATTGATGATAGAACCTTGCTGTCCATCTGCTCGAATCGTGTTGTTTTGATTTTGTTGGTTCATTATGCGGAACAAATTCAGAACATGCTAGACTGTTCACTGTCGCAAGCCATAGGGGCAGAATTTCATAGTCACTTTCCTTTAAGCTCAGATTTTTTGCATTCGCGTCATGCACATGACTTTCGGCGCCCAATGAGCGATCAACCGGACAGCGCCCGCACTGTCTGGATCGGCATGAACAGGCGCAACGGCTGATCTGGCAACGGGGTAAAACCGAACGCCTCGTAGTATGCTTTTCGGCGCGCCACGATTTCGGGGTTTCCGCAATCGAACACATCGAGAAGGACGGCACAGGTTCCAATTTCGTCTGAGACGCGCCCAATTCGGCTGAGCGCATCGGCAAGCAATGCGCTGCCCAAGCCCTTCCCCTGCATCGTTTGATCGACGCCTATCATGGAAATGAACGCGGCTGGCAGCATGCCGTGCCTCGGCGCCTTCTTGGCCAACGCTTCCGGCATGTCTTTCGCGACGACTGCATGCATGTTGATTCCGTAGAACCCAAGGGTGTTGCGGTCCTCGTCGAGCACGACCCAGATTCGGACGACATCAGCCTTCGACCCCTTCTTGGCCGTCAACTTCAGGTAATTGTCGATTTGAGGAACACCACAGGAAAAAGCCGTTCGATCCTGGCTCTTGGCATCGAACGGCTCGATTGTGAACTTGGTGTCTACGGCGGCGTCAGTCGGCATTCGCGATCAGTGTCTCGCGCAATGCAAAAGCCTGCTTCAGCCGATTATTCGGCTTCGGAGGGTTCTCAAGAGCGCCAAAGAACTCAGCACGATCCGCCTCGCTCTCCAACGCCGTCAACTTGTGAGCTTCAATCGTCGTTTGCGCGGCCTTGTATGCAGCGCTCACAACAAAGGAGCTTACCTCAACACCGCTCAAGGTTGCTGCGCGACTGATCGCATCCTTCACCGAAGGCTGTGTACGCGCTTCCAGCCGAGCGCTCTTGGGCTCGTCGACAGCGACAGTGTTATCCTCAAACGCCAACATAGTTGCCTCCTTGATCCGAAACGACGTCAAGCGGTAAGACACCGCTCACACGTAGCTATGTACGGCATATCGTCGTACATGTCAAGTGTACGGCGAACTTCCGTACGCCAAGACAAAGCTTGGCTAACACGTTCACTGGGCGAGAGGCAAACTCACTTTTCTCGCACGGTTGTACCCGGGCTCGCCTTGCCATGCTTTGCCGTCACGAAGCGCCCGGAAATTGCGCTCCGGTAGCTGCCACCGGTAGAACCGCTCTTGCCAGGCGCTTCTTTCAACGTAGTGCGCGGATGTGACTTCCCATAAGCCTTTGTCACATACCGCCCCGATTTCGCGCTGCGATAGCTCCCGCCGTTGCCTTTGCCTGCCATCTAAGTTCTCCTTCTCAAGTCTGGCATCTTGTTGGGTCCCTCCGAGGCGGAGGGCTGGTTGGGTTCGAAACAAACCGAAGAACCTCCGCTGGAGGCCTGCGGGTCTTCATTGCAAAATCCAGTAGCTCAGAACCAGAGGTGTTCTTCTGGTCAGATGACCGACAGCACTGGGCGTATTTCCCAAATGGATGTTCACATCCGCAAAACTCATCGTCGCCGAGTTCGAGCAGTCTCTCAGCTGCAATCAGCACAGATTGCCGGCCGGGCCATTTTCCGTATTTCTCGAGGTAGAGATGCCGCACGGCCCAGAGGCTATAAAGGTCGAGCAGTCCGGTCACCGAACCGCCGGGAAGCCATGTCTTGTCTCGTGGCTCGAATGCGCAAATCGAGCCATCGGGAAAATTCGTATGCCTCGGCCCGATCCATGTTTTACTGACAGCAGTGGTCCAAAAACCCCAGGCTCGAACCGGCCTTCTGGTGGTGTAGGGAAGTTGGATGGCAAATGCGGCTCTCCTACCGAGGCCTTCGATCAGATCGCTCTCAGCGAAGAGCCACATCTGCCTTTCTTGAGGAAACGCGAGCAGACCCGGGTACGCGTCCCGGCATTCCCTTATGCCTTCCGCATAGCGAGACCGTAGTCCTGGCTGGACGAACGGTGCTCCGGAATCGGGCGCCCGGGATTGTCCGGTCGTCCCTTGCCCTCCGGCAGGCCCCTCCCACGGTCGGGTTGCGGATCGTGTCGATTGGTGCCGTGCATCGGCTTTCTCCTGGCCCGAAGGTTTCAAGACAACCGAGGAGTTGTCGGGCCGAATGACCCCCCGATTGAACACGGTCGGCAGGATGCCAGCGTCGAGGCCCAAGCCGATGGCCTTCAGATCGTCCTCGATGCTCTTCCTCATATTGAACCGCCCCATTTGCCGCAGCGTCTATGCTTTACGGATTCGCAACAGTGTTGCTATAATGAAATCCTGAAACAACACATACGGGGCCAAAATGAAAATTGCAAGAGTCGAACACCATGCCTAGTGTGCAATTCGACGGGAACGGCTTCTACGCCGCGTTGGACGCGGTACGGGAGGAACGGAAGCTCACCTGGAGAAAGGTTGCAGAACAGTCGGGGGTGAGCGCTTCATCGCTCACGCGGATCTCGCAAGGGAAGAGACCGGATGTAGACAGCCTAGCATCTCTGTGCTCATGGGCGAAACTGAGCGCCGACGATTTCATGCGCGCGCACGACAGCAGTCAGAATGGCGAGCCATCGTCGTTGACCAAAGCACTGATGTTGTTCCGCGCAGACCCAAACTTAGGAAAAGAACAGGCAGACGCTCTCGAGCGCATCATTCAATCCGCATATGAGGGCCTGAGGACGCACTGATGGCACTAAGGCGGGGCTTCAAGACCGATGCGGAATGGTACGCTCAGGATGTTCGACGCGAACTCGGCATCCCTGAAACCGGAAAACTGTGCCCATGGAGCCTCGCAAGACACCTTGAGCACATCGTTGTTGATCTTTCGTCATTCCAGAAAGAGCACCCACTCGACGTCGCACGCCTTCGGCAATGCACAGGCGCAAAGGGATTTTCTGCAGTCACCATTCACAAGGGTACTGCACGGCTTGTGATCTTGAACGATGGCCACGAGAAGCCACGTCAAACGGCGGATCTTGCTCACGAACTGGCACACGGGCTCCTTCATCACGTCCCGCTGCCTTTGAGTGATGAAACTGGTGTACGCATGTTCAATGCCCGAGATGAAGAGGAGGCGCATTGGCTGGGACCAACCCTGTTGGTTCCAGGCCCCGCCGCCCACGCGATTGCGAGACAACGCGTTTCGATTGAAATGGCGGCAGCACAGTATGGTGTGAGCGAAGAGCTCATGCGAATGCGGCTGAACATGTCAGGTGCATTCAAGCGCGCAAAAGCGGCAGGCTGGCGTTAACGTAGTAACCCGCCGGAAAAGAGACAATCATCTAGCTGGAATTGTCTTGTTCGAGGCTGTCCAAGGCCTCGTACAAGGACAGGGACCGCCTTGGCAAAGTAGCCAACATCTCATCGACATCAAGCGAGTACCGATTCAGTAGGAAGGTGTCGGGCTTTCGCCGGATCTCGTAAAACTTCAGCGCCGAGGGCCGATCTTCCAACGCCCTGACAACAGAGTATTTGACCGCCAGCGGGCACCTCATACCAAAGACCACCTCCTCCAGCTCGATCGGAGAGTCCTGTGCTCCACGTCGACCTATGAGCCGCCACTCTTTCTCGTATCGCCAATCGTAGGCCTTCTTGAGAAGCACCGCGTCGTCTACGGCCTGACGGGCCCCGCGATCACCATCCAACATTGAGAGAACCTTGCTGGCCGCGACCATACTGCTGCCACCGTACTTAACCTTGAAGATCTTGTTGGAGGCTTGTTCGGGCAGCGAGTACCCAATGGCGATGCCTCGGTGCTGATCGCCATAGTGGCTCCACATCAATGGGCAATTGTTCCGTTCGGCAAGAGACACGATGCCACCATCGTATCGACGGAGCAGTTCTTGCTGGATGGCCTGACCGAGAAGGAAGGCAACCGGGTTCTCCAAGCGCAGATCGGGATCTGTGGCGTTGTACCGGATGTCAGAAATGATCTCCTCGGCCTGACGCCGACTGAGCTTCATGATGTGATCGCGTGTCTTCGGCCCCCTGTAACGTATCGTCGACGCTGCCGCACTCAACTCGCCGTGCACGCGATGCTCGATCAGCTTGATCAGCATGGTTTCCAACTGATCCTCAGCCAAATCGATCTCGACTCCTGGCTTCGTGTCCAGAGGATCGTTGAAGGTGCTGGGATCAGCGAAGAATAGTTGGTCTTCAACCAAGCTGCTGAGTGTTCGGTCCGAGAATGCTCGATACTTGTAGAGGCGACGCGGGGTCTTCAAATGCTCTCACCTCTTAATTCCAGCTCTGGCAGGTCCCGCAAGCTTTGCAAATCGAACGTCACCAGAAACGTCTCGGTCGTCACGAAGGTATGCGGCGCCCCGGGACGCGGCGAACGCGGCCCGCTGGCGATCAGGTCCTTGTAGCGCAGCCGGGCCAGCAGATCGCGGCTGACCTCCTTGCCGAAGATGTCCGCCAGGCCCGCCCGGTCGATCGGCTGGTGATAGGCGATGGCGCAAAGCACCCCCATCTCCATCTCGGTGAAGGCGAGCGGCTGGTCACCCAAATCGGCAGCCGCCTTGATGGCATCGGCAAACTGCGTCCTCGTCCGGAGCATCCAGCCGCCAGCCACCTGAGCCAGTTCGTAGGGACGGCCGTTCAACTCGGCCCGGATATGATCGATCAGCATCTCGATCGGGGCCCCCTGCCCTACCACGCGGGCCAGGTCCTCGCGCCCGACCGGCGCCGCGCTGGCGAACAGCACCGCCTCGATCCGTCCCATCCATTCGCGCCAGCGTAACTCCTGCGGCAGCTCGTCGAGATCCCGGTCAAAGACGGCGGCGCCCTCCTCCGCCGGTTTCCGCTTCTTGGTCACCGTGGTCATGGTGTGATCCCGTAGAGCCGGAAGGTCGGCCGTCCGGTCAGTTCCCGTGCGACACCCAGCTCGACCAGCCGGTCGCAGAACCGCCGCGCGGCGCGGTCCGTCATCGGAATGTTGGTGCCCCGGATGCGCGGCGACAGCATCGAGGCGGGGGCGACCGCATCCTCGGTCAGGAACAGCACGACCGCCGCATCTGACCCTTTCGCCCGCAGCTTCGGTGCCACGGCACGAATTGCCTCCGCACGGCGGGCAAGATCCCGCGCCAGTCGAACCGTCTCCTCGATGTACTTAAGAGTCCGGATTTGAAGCGCCAACTCGGCCCCCTGTTCACCCGCCGCCAGGTCGCGCAACACGGTCTTGGTGAGCCGCTGCCCCGAGACCGGCAGAACCGTCTTCCAATTCAGCGCGCGCGCCAGGACGATATCCGAGAGCAGGCAGGCGACCCGCTCCGCCCGGTCGTCGGCCTCGAGCACGGCACGTATGACGGCCACGCAGCCCGACAAGGGGCCACAGGTCCGTGCGCGTTCCAATCCCGCATCGACCCAGACACCCATCTCGCCAGCGAAGTCAGCACCTACCAGGTCGGCGATCCCTCCCGTCCCGCCTGCCAGCAGCCGCACAGCATCGCGCCAGAACGCCAGCAGATCGCCATCGGGCCCCCGCGCCTCCCCCGGCGGCGTCAGGTGGTAGGCGTCGCGAATATCGGCCTCGCGCGCAAGTCGGCCTTCGAGTTTCGAGGTTGCCGTCGCAGCGGTAAGCGCCAGCCGGTTGGCGAGGAGTTTTACAGGTACTCCGTGGTGCGGACCGCAGACCAGCTGGTCGAGCACCGTGATAGCAGCGCCAGATCGAAAGGCCACAGTTTCAAGGGTTTCGGCTCGCCCTGAGGTGACCCAGCCCGGGAGCTGCGGTAGGGTATTCAGGTCGTCGGAAATCGTGGCCGGCTGGTATGTCATGCCACAACACTAGTCCTTCGCGGCGCTTTCGTCTACAATATGATGTGGAAACCGCCCCGCCCTGCCGCTCGCTTCTATGTCCAATAAGTTTGCCTTATCGGTCATAATGGGGGTAAGCTGCCAAACATGAGCAAAACACCCGAGAAACAGCCCCCAGATCCCGAGATATTGACCTCAGCGTCCTCTGATGCGGCGAACCGTGACGAGCTCGACGAGAGAGATGTAGCCACCACACAAGCCATCACCCTACCCTCTCACGTTGCGGGTTCGGGTGCACTTGATCGATTGGTCGAGAACGCCCGTGATTATGCTGCGGCATCAACGGCTGAAAACACCAATAAGGCCTATGCCGCCGACTGGAAGCATTTTGCGCGCTGGTGCAGGCTGAAGGGAACGGACCTCCTGCCCCCGTCTCCCGAGATGATCGGTCTTTATCTTACAGATCTAGCAGCTCCGACAAGTGAGGCCCCTGCCCTTTCCGTCAGTACGATAGATCGCCGCCTCTCAGGTCTCGCCTGGAACTATGCACAACGGGGGTTCACCCTGGATCGCAGGGATCGGCACATCGCCTTAGTGCTGGCCGGGATCAAACGCAAACATGCCCGTCCACCGGTGCAGAAAGAAGCCATCCTACCCGATGACATTCTGGCGATGGTGGCCACCCTGCCCTTTGATCTGCGTGGCCTGCGGGATCGGGCCATTCTGCTTTTGGGATATGCCGGAGGACTACGTCGATCGGAGATCGTGAGCTTGGACGCCGGCAAGGACGACACACCAGATTCCGGTGGCTGGATCGAGATCTTAGACGGTGGCGCCCTGCTCACGCTCAACGCCAAAACCGGCTGGCGAGAAGTCGAGATTGGTCGGGGGTCCACAGATCAGACCTGCCCTGTTCATGCGCTTGAGCAATGGCTGCACTTTGCCAAGATCGATTTTGGGCCGGTCTTCGTGCGTACATCTCGTGATGGAAAACGCGCTCTGGAGGCCCGCCTGTCTGACAAACACGTCGCGCGCCTCATTAAGCAAACCGTGTTGAAATCTGGCATTCGGGCGGAGTTTCCTGAGAAGGAACGCCTCGCTCTCTTCTCCGGGCATTCCCTACGCGCCGGGCTCGCTTCTTCTGCAGAAGTAGACGAGCGCTATGTTCAGAAGCAATTGGGACATGCCTCGGCTGAAATGACCCGCCGCTATCAGAGACGTCGAGATCGGTTCCGGGTCAATCTAACAAAGGCCGCAGGGCTGTGATACACCCCCGCTACGGGTGTTCCTGTGAAACGCTAAGACAAAATCTGGGCGGTCGAATTACAGCTTACCGCTTCAATTGAAATCCGGAGTTAAATGCGACAGAAATGGCAGTTATCGGTTACGCCCGCGTCTCAACGACAGGGCAAACACTTGAAGGACAGGTCCAGTCTTTGACGGATGCAGGGGCGGATCGTGTCGTGGAGGAAACCGGCTCCGGGGGCAACAGAGAACGCCCTGCCCTTCGCAAATTGCTGAAAGGTATCAAGCGCGGAGATGTGTTGCTTGTTGTCCGCATCGATCGTCTCGCCCGTTCCGTTGCGCATCTTCTAGAGGTCATCGAGGAGCTGGACCGCAAAGGGGCTGGCTTCAGGTCTCTCGGAGATCCTGTGGATACCACAACGCCACAAGGAAAGTTTACCCTGCAGATTCTGGGCGCTGTGGCAGAGTTGGAACGGGCGTTGATCCGGGAGCGCACCATGGCTGGCTTAGAAACCGCCCGGAAAGCTGGTCGCGTTGGGGGGAATCCGAAACTCAGAGCGAAAGATCCCGAAGCCCTCAAAGCCGTAGGTAAGGCCCGAGACGATCGTTTCTTCGACGAGCTGAACGACAATGCTGAGGAATGGTTGCCCATTGTTCGTCGCATGCGTCCAGAGCATTCGTGGCAAGCTGTCGCCCAGGCCATCAACCGCCAGTCCCCTGCCCCGTCGCGGCCGTGGTCCTCAGATCGCGTAAAGCGTGCTGCACTGCGGTTCAAGAAAGACGGACTTCTGGATCCCGCGGTTATGAAACGTGCCCCGAAAGCACAACCGTCAGACCGTCTTGCCGCCATCGTTGCCGGCATGATCAGCGCGGATCCGAAGATGACTCTGAAGCGCATTGGCGAAACTCTGGAACAGATGCGTGAAAAGACACCCTCTGGAAACACCACCTGGTCGCTGTCCTCGATCAAGATGATCCGGGATCGGGCGAAACGCATGGGGTTGGTCAACACCTGAAGAGCTCTAAAATGCTGGCGCTTTCCCATTCAAAATCTGATGGCTAGACGCCAATTCAGGGCTTTAGCCGCATTCGTCCGAAAACTGCAATCACTCAGGAAGATTGAGATAATAGCGCGTTGAACGCCCTCCTTCAGGACCGCGAATTATAACGCCCCTCTCTTCAAGTTCGGCGAGATCGCGCGAAGCCGTAGCTGCAGACACTTTGGCAATACGGGCATAGGGGGCGGCGCTGATCCCTTCCCCTACGCGTTTTGACCCTTCTTTGAAAAGGCGACGCAACACAGTTTCCGCGCGTTCAGATATTCCTTGGTACATCACAAAGAATGCGTTCCGGCGTACAAGGAACCGGGCTTCCTCCTCGGCCGCGTCAATACCAGCAATCAAACGCCAGAGAAACCAGAGAACAAAGGCAGTAGCATCGATACGATCTCCATCCGCTTTACGCCCGGCTTGCAGCGCTTCGTAATACCCCTGCTTATCCGCTTCGATCTGGCGTGACAGGGAAAATGGTAATGCTTCATCCCGCGCAAAGATATGTTCCACCAGTGCCCGACCAATCCGTCCGTTCCCATCGCTGAAAGGGTGGATGGATTCAAACCAAAGATGAGCAAGTGCCGCCTTGATCGGAATAGGACGGTTATCGTCCTCAAGTGCGGCAAGAAACTCTGCCATCATTGCCGGAACCTGATCCTCTGGAGGGGGCGTATAGAGCACATCCTCTTTCCCGGCAGTGGCGCCTTTCGCAATAATCATCGGGAATGTTCGCCAGCCGCCTTTGTCTTCCAGCTCAATCCCGTGGAACAGCAGCCCATGCCAGAAAAAGAGCCGCTCGGCATCCAAAGCCCCCTGCCCTTCCCGTGCATCAAGCATCAATTCCGCGATCGCATCCGAACGGCGCTGTGGTTCAGCACCGCGATGCGTCAGGGATGCAACAACGGAAGCTTGAATTTCCTCTGCCTGAAGCGCCGCCCCCTCTATAGCAAAACTGGACACGGCCTCATTGGTCACAGCCCGAAGGAAGATCTCTTGTCGCTCCGCTGCGGTCAAACCCGCTTGAAGCCCTTGAATAGCGCCAAATCGCCGAGAAAAGACCGCAAGTGCTTCTTCAGTCGCCGAAGCATCACGCTCGAATTTAGGCCAGCTAGGGGTCTGCCAAATTTCCATGAGGTGATTGATCCTTATATTCGCCTCACATATTGGCATTTTTTGAGGTGATTACAAACATTATTCCCTTCATCACGCTGCCTGCGCACTCAATCGGCCATAGAAGCTCCGCTCCAGATGCAACTCCCCTGCCCCGGCCTTTTCGACCATGCCGCGCAGATATCCGCCAGCAGACGTAACTTCGCCTGCGCAGTGCTTATCGAACACAAGAACCAGGCACGCAGCCGCCATTTGAGGACCAAGCCTGTCTTGTGCAACATTCCAGGCATGTTCCGACACTCCGATCATCGGTCGAAGTTCGCCGACAATCCGGTGAATATCGCTCCAGTCCTTCAGATAACCGCCTAAATTATGCGCCCAGGACGCAAATTCAGGACAAGCCTGCATCACGGTCGGTAAATCAAGCGCTGCACCACGGGTCTTACGGGTTTCAGCAACCCAATCTTCCAAATCCCTATCGACTTGCTCCTCCGGTGGCGCATTTGGCACCATGTCCGCCGCGTTCTCTTTTTCAGAGGACTTACTATTTACAGGATTAAGTTGTTTTGTAATTAGTATATGAGGTTCAGAAATGACCTCCTTGGGGTTCAATTTTTGTGCTTCATTCAATGCATGTTCGATGTTGTTATCATCGTTATCCACAACCTCGACCGCGCGAACGGCTTTGAGATAGTTGGTCTCTACCCGATCCTGTAGCTCTTTGAACCACTTTAGAAGACCCATAAGCGTCCCAGAGGCTGTATTGCGCCGTGGAAGCCTGGAAAGAAGCTCTTCGAACTGATCTTCCAAATGCGTCCAAGGCCCGCTCAAAACGTCGCTGAGCGCCGCTTCGATGCGAGCACGGATCATTCGTCGGGAAACAGTGATTTGGCGCTTCAGGCGCTGACAAAGCTCTCGCTCGGCCTGAATCTCAGAATATAGGACTTCAAACTCTTCGATACGCGCGGACATAGGCGACAGATCAAAGCCATAAGCTTCGATAATGCGCCCCTCAGCGTCTCTGCGCCCCCAGCGTTTGCCATTTGGGCTGTCCTTGAAGGATATAACGCCGATTTCAGCCAAATGCCGTGCGTGGCGCTTGAGTGCAGAGAGCGAGAAGCCTGTCTGCTCCATCAGAAACGCATTCGACGCCCAAACGATCGGGCGCTGTCCTTCGTCCCAGTCCTGAGCCTGTGTAAAAGCTCCAAGCGTATCGAGGAGCAGAAGATCACCGGATTTTAGGCCGATGTGGGCCCCTACCCTTTTAACGGCCACAAAGGCTATCGATTTGGGAACAGCTACCTGTTCGCCAGCTTGGGCATGTAGCTCTGCCACCGCCAAGCCTGCCGTTGTTTTACGCCAGCCATGTAGTTGATTGCCATTCGACATACCTCTCCCGTTCCGAGACATGCCATTCTCAGTCGCTCCATGCGGAGCATCACCAAAATTTGCCATTATTTGTCAGCAGACAAAGAAAACCTGTTCGCCCAAAGACGTTTTTTCTTGTGTGGTGATTCGGGGGCTGCTAGATTCTAGGTGCTTAAACTAAGAATTGCGCTTTGCGCTGTAGCCCTCGATACTCCGGTTTCGAGGGTTTCCTTTTGTGCCGCTCTCCTTTCTGCTCGTTGCCTCTGTTTGTGTGGTTAACAACTGTTAACCACGGCTAACCTTCGCGGCTTTCTGTTTGAAACCGTTCGAAGGATTCTTGAATTAGTTGGTCCAAATTGCGATCCAGCCAATCTGCAAAATTAGCACTCTTACCCGATCTTTTGATCGTTAAAGAAACGCCAGATTTCCCACTCTTAACTTTGACGCCAGCGATCGGCGAACGCTCGTCAGCACTTCTTTCCTGCGGACCTCTTTTCCCGATCTCCTTGAGAACTGCGTCCAAGCGTTCATCGGAGTCCATTCCACTGATGGTGCTCAACTGGCTCAATACGATGCTTTCGTTCAGTTGATCCTTTTCAAAAGCTGAAGCTAAGTTCGTCCACTTTGGTCGACCCGCTGATGGTGCCGCTCCAATCGCTTCACCAACTTGTGCGGGCACTAAACGACTAATCCGCTCCAACTGCGAAAGCGTGTTCTTGCTGATTGCAAGCGCTTGGCAGACCTCCGCACGAGAGTATCCCTGATCGATAATTGCTTGAGCAAATCTAACCCGTTCATAGTAACTCAACTCCGCGCGACTTGCGTTTTCGAGGCCTTTTGCCATCAGAGCATCACTATCATCGAGTGTTCGAATCAAAGCACGGACAGGAATACCAAGATGGCGGCAAGCCAGTATACGGCGCTGTCCGTATATGACTTCAAAATAACCGTCCCGCTCATTTGACGGCCTTAATAATACCGGTACTTGTTGCCCAGACTCCTGAATGCTAGCCGCCAGCTCTTGAATTGATTCAAGCGGCGTATCGCTGTTAACAGCTGTTAACTCGATATCCAGGCGATCTTTTGGACCCCAAGCCAAGACTAAGCCAGTGTCAATTTCCTGAATTCCACCAAGGCCTGCCCGAACTGAACCAATGGTACCCTTCGGTAAAGAACGATGTGCCCGCTCCGCACCAACATCTTTAGCACCTTCAGCAGCAGCACTGATTGCGGCCATAATACCGGTCTTATTTTTTCCCATCGCCATGTTTAACGCCCCCAAGCCTGTTGAATCATGCGTGCCACCTCTGAACCAACAGCATCCATACTACCTTTTGCTCTGTCATATGTTGATCTGGTCATTTCCGATCGAGCGACCTCGTAAATCGACATTTTCAGCATTGAGGCATCAGCTATCGCGGTAGACCGAAGACTGGTCGCTGATACAACGCGGTCTTGGAATAGAGCGCGCATTAAACTTACAATTTGCTGGCTGGGTATGTCGCTCGGGTCATCTCGGGTTATTAGAAACGAGAAAAAGTCGTGATCCAACTGCACTCCAGTATCTTCAATGACTCCCAGGTATGCAGACGTCATTTCGACAAACTGCTGCGTCGAAGCGAGGTCGAGCATGCTCGGTGTCATCGGAACAATGACTGAAGTCGCTGCGTAAAGCCCGGTCAACGTCAAAAATCCAAGGGCAGGGGGGCTATCTATTACAACAACGTCATAGTCGTCCTCGACTGACTGAATCGCATGGTTCAGCTTGTTGAAAAATGCGACTCCTCGTCCAGCATTAACAGCTGTTTCGGTTTCAAACTCACTCAATACCAAACGGGCAGGGGCGAGGTGTAGACTAGGGAAGTAAGTTTCAACGATCGTCTCTGACATAGGAACTGGATCATCGTAGCGCAGTGCATCGTAAATAGACGCGCCCTCAAACTCCAATTCAGTTTGGATGCCACAAAAGCCGGTCAGACTCCCCTGGGGATCAAGATCAATGGCAAGAACACGATAGCCGCTCAGAGCAAGATAGTGGCATAGGTGAATAGCTGAAGTTGACTTTGCAGATCCTCCTTTAAAGTTCATCAGTTGGATGACTTGAAGTTTGTCACCTTCTCTGCGTCCAGGAAGATACTTTCCGGGAGTGCGTGAGCTACTTTCCAGAAGATGCCTAATGTGCAGGATCTCTTCGCCGGAATAAAATCTGCGGCCATTTCTGTTTACCCCAGGCTCCGGTAAAGTCTCTTCACTGTGGCACTTACGTAGAAATTGGCCCGTAACTCCCAATAGCTCAGCAGTCTCTGTAGCGCTGAATAGTCTCAAATCTTTGCGCTGATCAGGTGCATAAGCTTGCTGAAGATGGGTCGTCAAAGCGGTGTGTAGACGAGCCGCTATCTGACTTGTAAGCTCCGATTGAGTGGCCGCATTTATGGGTGCCGTCTGGATCATAGTTGCTATTTCTCTGCTCATTAGCGCTTATTTGCGCAACTTCCACCAAAGGCAGTGATTCACCGGTCTAAGTCAAGACAATTTTCTACAAGTTGTGCATCAAACATTGGATCGCACTATAGAAGGGATCACGAGTATTTCAGTTAACAGTTGTTAACTGAAGCTTGTGCACCAAAATATCCTAGAATTTTCGGATGCATTCTTGTCGAATAATCTACCAAACACGGACCTAGAGCCAGAAGGTCAATTTCATTTAAACCCATACCAGCCTCAAAACTCTAAAGAAGTAACGGGGTAGGAAGGCACCGCAATAATCACTACTCGCCCAGATTGACCATCAAACACTTCAACCTCACCAATTACAATCGACACATCTCGAGACGGCGCTTTGAACTTTGCGGTCAAAGGTCGCGTGCCAGCCACTACCGGCACTTTGAATTTCAGAAAAACAACATCCGCTGAAACTGGTACAGCTATCAGGTTCATTTCAATCACACCGTTTTCAAACATGATGAGTTCACCAATTTCTTGCTGCAACGACATGGCTGCGTTTTGCAGGAATACGGCTCCCGCGATTACGCCGCTACCGGCGCAAATTGAGTTATCTAGCATTACTTTTCCCAATGTATATCGAGCTGAGTTTGCTCAACGCTGGGGGGTCATTATAGGCATTGAACTCGCCGGTCACGAAATGTTACGACACCGAACGAAACGATACGAAACAGAACGAAACAAAACGCGATAAGACGTTGATCCTTAATAATAAAAAATATCTCTCTCCGCACAAAAAAGACGCAGATTTCAAAGAATTGTTCGCGCAAGCTGCGTCTGCGGGAGCTGGTAGACCCGTTGACGACGAGGGATTTCATGCCGGTCCATGGACACCAGAACTGCTGGTTGAGGCGATATCTCGAATTAACTCGAACGGTGCCGGGGTTGATCTGCGTACGGTTCAGCATTGGTTCTACAAAAACGACAAAGGCATTAGTGCAGAAAACATCCGATGGCTGGCTCGGATATTCGGGTGCGGAGATGCAGAAGCAACCAGTGTGTGGCAGGCAGAACTAAAAGCCTCTCAATTGAGACTATCTGCCAAGAGAAAAGAAAAGAGGCGCGCCCAAGCGGAGCCTGGCCAAACTTCGGTCGGCATCGCTTTGCCGGAACAGAAATTTTTCTTGCCCGTTCCCACCGGTGTCCAGGCCACACAGCCCTCAAGTCGAATTGTCAATCTAGCCAGAGCTTGCGACGCGATGTTCAGCGGGCATGCAATGCTGAACTTACCGGCATCTGTTTGGGCCGGGTGGGTTATCCTGGGATTTCTAACCTACATTATGGGGGTGCACAGCGTGACCTACAGCCCGATGGGTGGCGTAGAGAAACAGGTTGGCTTCTTCTGGGCACCAAACTGGACTTTGTTGGAATTGGTGATCCTTCCATTCTTTCTCGTGACCGTTGTGGGACTGCTTGCATACTGGAAGGCGAAAAGGCGTTCATTCGCATCGTGGCGGACAGAGAGCGAATTCGTTTCCTGGGAGAGCAGGGTAGAAAGCTTTTCTGCCTCGCACTGGGCTGTGATCACCGTCTGCTTTGCCATTGTTTTTCTGATCCAATGGTCCGGCATTCATATGCGTGCTCTGGCGAATGGGGATGCAGGAAACCTGATGATGGACTGGAATCTCCTGGCTATCGTGCATCCTGAGGTAATATCCGTCTCGGAAGCAACCGTTCTTTCGATGCTGGCTTTCCTCTATACCGGCTTCATCTGCTTTTTATTCCTTACCGGGCTCGTACTGACCTGCACCTTGGTACAGGATTTCTACGAGCTTTGCGGTGATCTGGACCGATTTTCGAATGAAGACAGAAAGGCGGCCATCGGAGAAACCGGCGCCAAGCTCGTGCGCCACATATATCATGCAACCTTGTTGGGCGTCTGGATCGCCACCTGCATCAAGCTTCAAGCGATGTATCTTTTGTCCGATGGACACAACATCCTGGAATGGTTGCTAACCGATTTTCGGTATGTCTTGGGCTTCGGTTACGAAGTCAGCAATGCACTTAACAAGCGTGCGCTCGCACATTTTTCGAGTTTTCTTCTTTTGTTTTCGACGTGCTTCGTATTCGTATTCAGCTTTGTTCAGATCACCCGTGTGCTGGAAAGGGCTTTGTCTCAAAAAGAAATACGCATAATGATGCGGGCCCAGCACGCGTCCCACCGAATGATGTCAGGCACCGTAGGCTTACTTATTGCAAACTTCTTCCTGATTGGGGTGATGACAGGATATTCGCTCCTTCTGTTCGCTGGAATCCTAATCACAATTTACAGTCTCTATAAACCGATGATAGGGCGTGCCCAATTCAGCGGAACAACAACCAGCAAGAGTTGATCGATGCAGCAAGCACCTATTTTTAATGAGATCGCAGAAGCCCCTGACAATGGCGTGGCGCACTGGACTTATGCTGTCGATGGGACCCGACTGCGTGTTGGTATTTGGAAATCCGGGATCCAGGGAAAAGGGACAATATTGGTGTTTCCCGGTCGCACCGAATATATCGAAAAGTACGGGCGTACAGTATCTGATCTGGTGAAACTCAGGCACTCTGTTCTAGTCGTTGATTGGCGCGGTCAGGGCCTTTCAGACAGGGCCACCAATGACCCTATGACGGGCCACGTGGTACGATTTTCTGATTATCAAAAAGACGTGTCCGCGATGATCAAAGCGGCAGCAGATCTGGATATGCCTAAACCCTGGTTCATGATTGGGCACTCTTTGGGGGCGTGTATCGGGCTTCGCGCTTTGATAGAGGGGCTTTCAGTTTCGGCATGTGCATTCACGAGCCCTATGTGGAGCATCAAGCTGCCAGCAATAAAACGCGCAGCTGCTTGGCCGCTCTCCTGGGCCGCGCAATCGCTGGGGAAAGGCCAAGTCTACGCGCCCGGCACCACTGGATCGAGCTATGTGCTCAGCACGTCCTTTGAGGACAACAGACTGACGAGTGATCCGGAAATGTATCAATACTTCATCAGGCAGGCCAAAACGCTAACGGATCACCAAATCGGAGGACCGAGCATGGGCTGGCTTTTTGAAACCCTGAAAGAGACAAGTGCTCTGTCCAAGAAACAATCACCAAAAGTTCCGTGTCTCGCTTTGGCCGGGACCAATGATGAGCTTGTTGAAATATCCACTGTTGGAAAACGCATGGCGCATTGGCCAGGTGGGAAGTTTGAGCAGATTCAGGACGCCAAGCACGATCTTTTGTCAGAGGTATCTGCAGTCCGCCAAAACGCAGTCGCAAAGATCTCTCAGCATTTTACCAAGGCCAGTGACTTCCGCGCTGACCTCGAAAACTGCGCCTGACTGAAAACGAAGGCTCCTGGCATTCGCAATTAATTTCGTTTTAATTATGAGATTAAATGCGTATTCTTTGGCCGAACCTTTAACCGTCACATGATGGTTTCATCAGAGCAGGCAAAGATCGAGGCACTCCATGATCGGAATAAACCGCTACACTGGTCGGCTTATCAAGCACCATGACGCAATCGCGAAAGTCGTCGCTAGACAAGGTGTGTTTGTGCCTCTGGTCGTTAAGGAAAGAAAGAAGGGCAGGGGAGAAGGCAAGATCGATCTGTGCTACGGCTTTTTCTATCTCAGCAATGACGGCGAGCTGTCCGATGTCCAGGCGGCAAGTGGAGTCATCAAAACGCTTGCCCTACCAAGCAACGTCGAAGGTTTTCTCAAGCAATACATGCCAGACCAACGTGGCGCTTGGCTTGACTATCTGACAGAAGAAAACGTCGTCCAGCCTGGCGATATCGATGGGCTTGAGAATGCTGTTTCCAGACATGGGCTGACAATGAAACGCTAGGGGGATTGAACGGCCCAGAGCTGCCGCTGGTCGACCCAGCCCAATGCTGCGGTGCGGCCCGTCATTTCGGACTTTCGCTGCAAGCGCAAAATCGGGGTCGCGGCGAACAGGTAAGATGCGGACAAAACCAACCTCGACCATTTTTCATCCAATGACTGCTTCAGACAACCAGTGAAAGTCTATTTTTCGCCATTTTGATCTGCACCTGCACGCCCCAATCAAACGTCAGAAAGTCCTGCTCGATCCCATCGGCAAAGATGACCCCGCCTTCGTTGATGCGCGACAGCATCGACAGTTGCACGTCGCCATTGATCTCCCCCGCGGCGATTTCGCACCCGCTTGTGCGGCTAGGCCAAGGCTCGCGGGCAAAGAACGCGGCACGGTTGTCTTCGGGAGAAATCTCAAACGGGCGATTTGTTGCAGTCATGATTGATTTTGCCCAGCCCGTTAACCCGGTGCCTGTGGCAACGATCATACCGCTCGAAGACTGAAATTCCTCTGCCTCCCCGGATTGCACAACGTAGCGGGCAGACTGGTGGGAACGATGCCCGATAAACAGTTCATTCAACGCCAGTAACACCAAACCTTCGCCTGCTTTTGCTTCGACCATCGCACGGGCTTGGATATCGGCATCGGCATGCACGGCTGATTTGAGCAACTCCGGTAAACGATCAACACTATGACGGGTTAACACCCCTTCCGAGGACGCCAGATCTGGCGACACCCCAATGACTGGCTGACCATCCAAATACTTTGCAATATTCGCAACCAGCCCATCTTGGCCGATAGGCACGATGACATCTTCTGGACTGAATAGAAAACGGTTCAAGTCTTCGCGCATCACATGCGTAAAGGACCAGTCGGCAGGGACTGCAACTTTCGCGGCAGTAAGGGCGCGAGATTGCAAAGCATCCCGCGCCTCCAACTCTTCGATCTTCTGGCCGCGTGTGGATAGAAAAAATTCGGCCTGCCCCCGTGTGCCGTGCTTAGCCAGCAGGGCCTCATATTCTGTCTCTCTGGACACAAACACAACACGCGGGTTCAGGCTGCTCATATTACTTCTCCACTACTTGTGGGGCCATCAACAGTTTGGCCTGTTGGACAATTCCCGCAAGCATGTCAGGGCTGACGTTCAAGCTGTCGATCTTCTCCAGTTTGCCCGCAAACTCTTGCGCGGCCAATGCAAACATGACGGCCGGGGGGACATCGGCAATCGCGGACATCCGCGCCTTTTCCATATCAGCGGCGGCTTGCTCCACCGCGCGGATACGCTTGGCCTCTGCCTCGGCACCAATGATTTTGGCCGCGCTGTCGGCCTCGGCCATGATGCGCTTTGCACCTGCTTTCGCTTCGGCTTCAGACCGTGAGTTTGCGTCTTCTCGTGCAATCAGATCTTTACGGCGGGACGCCAACTCAATCTGGTTTTGCAGCTCGTTTTCAGCAATCGCGCGTTCTTTATCGACGGCCAAGGCACGACGCGAGAAAGTCGCTTCATCCGCCTTCTGCTGCAAGCTCTCAAAAGTCGGTGCCTGCAACGCGCGATACAACTCAGAACTGGGGGACAAGGTAGAGACACGAATGCTCACCACCTCTAAGCCCATCCCATCCAAAGTTGGATCAGCGCCAAATCCCGCAGCAATCGCTGCCTGTACCGGGGACAACCCGGCCTCAAGTAAATTCCGCACACCTTTGTCTTTCAGGTAGGCGTCAGCGAATTCGCGGACCAACCCGGTCAGAACAGATTTGATCTGCTCTTCCGGCTTGCCGAGGCGACCGCCCTTGTTGATGTCGATTCCAAAATCCACGCGAGACGCGACCTTATCGGCATCGCCAACTCGCCAAATAACAGATCCCTGAATGGCCAAATCTTGATAATCAGACGATTGACCTTTGATCATAAAGATCAGTTCGCGGTCATTCATGGGGATCTCAGTCAAAGACGCGCCATTGGGGTCGAACCAAAATGACAGACCCTTGCCGGATTTCTTGAGTGTCCCCTTGCGGAAATACTGAATGTGCTGCGAGGCTTCTGCCCGCAGTTGATTAGCTAAAACATAGCGTTTGATTTGTGCCATGGTCCTTACTCCTTCGACTTAACTTTATACAATTCGGCGGGGCGATATGCGCCACCTGTCTCAAGCTCACCTGTCGGTACGATCATTCCACGGTCCAGCAGTTTACGCCGGAACGGGGGTTTCTTTAGGGGTTTGTCAAGAATGGCCTCATGGACCTCTTGCACATCACGCAGGGTGAAACGGGGTGGTAAAAAGGCATAGCCGATGGGCGAATAATCCAACTTGCCGCGTAACCGTTTGACGACATCCCCCAGAATATCGGCGTGATCAAATGCCATCGGCAGTACTATACCGTTCATCTGGACAGTCGCCGGCCCGCCGACCTCGCCTTCCCAGTCAATAATAACATGGGCAAGCTCGATGTCCTTCAATACCGAAGCCGGGCAAAGCGCCAGATAAACGATGCTGATCACACGGCCACGCGGATCACGGCCAAGTGCGCCATAGGTAGCAAGTTGTTCAAAGTGGACATTTTCAAGCCCTACCTTTTGCGCCAGAACCCGTTTGACGCTGTCTTCAGGTGTTTCGTCGATGTGGACGAACCCACCTGGCATCGCCCAGTCTGCAAGGTCATCCTCAGAACGATCCAGCAGAAAAATGCGCAAACCTCCATCAACCACTGCCATGATTGCAAGGTCGACTGCGATACTCGGCTTTGCGTATTTGTCTAAGTTGATCATATCTTATATCCATATTGGTTATTACTCTAATAGATATAAGATGCGCAACCGTCAACCCCCTACCGAAACATCCAAATAATTTGCGGTTTAAGAGAAAATGTCCGCCATTTCGGGGCAATTTTTTACCAGTTTCCCGCAACCGGACACTCATGCATTGCACAGCATTCGGTATTATGGGCTCGAAGCCGACCTCGGATGTATCGCAGCATCGGTACGAACTGGGCCGCCAGGCACAGCAAGGACGGCCCTTTGCTGCCGTTGGTCACGACATGGCATTGCTGCCATGCAGAGCGTCGAACCAGCCATTCGCTGCAAGCGCGAACGAATATGCCGCTCACTCCGCAGCATATTTTCTTCTGATGTTCTTTGCGGCTCTTACGGTATCGGTCACTTGCAGACGATATTGATACATCTGCCAACTGACTTTGTAGATCTCTTCCACCATCTCTCTGGAGAATGAGTCCAACACCATTTTGACTGTGGCCTTCTTTGGAAGTAACAGCGTCCCGCCCAACCATTTGGCCTCTTCTTCTGTGTTTCTGTCGTATGCTCGTTCGCCGTTGTTTTTGATCGACGTTTCGAGATCGTGCCCCATGATTATGTGCGCCAGCTCATGCGCCAGATCAGAGTTTTGGCGGCGAGGATGGTGAAAGTCGTTGTGATGTATCTCTTTGTAGCTTCCGTCGGAGATTATGAGACCCGAGAAAGGGTCTTCTGGGTGGTTCGCCCAGTGGTTTGTTATTTCTGATGGCAGTTTTGGGTTGTCACGAATGCCAAAGACAGGAACGCCTAGATGCTCTGCCAGCCTACGCGGACACAACGGAGCGTCCGGCCTCAGATCCAACTCCGCTCTGAATTCTTCTGCATATCGCTCGGCTTCTGCCTTGAAGCCATGCTTGAACTTATGTCCCATCTGCCCTGCGTTTCCTCATATCCTCGTAGAGCGTCTTGATCATGAGCTCCATCGTTTGTGCGTCTTCACCTCCGATGTGTCTGTCCGCACGAAGCAGGGTGGTTATCTCTGCGAGCGTATCTTTTTGAGCTCGCGGTGTGCCGGTGTCGCGATAGAACTGGCTCGCATCTAAACCCGACCAAGATGCCAGCGCCGCAAGGCTGTCGACGTCGGGTCGTTTTCCCTGACCCATGCGGGTCAAAGTAGAAGCCGAGATTTTGGCTTTCTCAGCAACTTTCTTCCAAGAAACCTCTCTATCTCGCCTGATCGCATCGAGGGCAGCATAGAAGCCCTCCGCATCAAAAAAATTCGACATGTGCTCTCCCGTTTCACTCTTGCAATTATTCAAGAATCGGATATCCCTGTAATTGCTAACTAGCAACACAACGTCACTATAGCAACAAAGGAGCCTGCTATGTACGCTTTCAGGATAGTAGATGGAGCAAGCGGTCAGTACCGTGTGCGCTTCACTTACAACTCCGAAATCATGGTGTGGTCAGAGAACTTCACCTCCAAAGACGCCGCGAAAAGGAACATCTCTTCGCTTAAAGCAAATGCCTCCGGCGCGCCGATTGTCGACCTTACATTGGGTGAGACAAGAAGCGGGTATCGCTGGGAAGTCGTCAAGTCGAGTGATGGTCAGTACTTCACCCGTTTTTTGGCGTCGAACGGCGAAACCATTGTGCGCAGTGAGCGCTACACACAGAAACACAACGCCAAGAATTGCGCTTCGTCTGTCTCCAACAACGCGGGCTCGGCACGTGTCATCGATGAAACGAAAGCTCAGGCCGCATAACCAATTGAAAGGACAAAAAACTATGCCAAAGAAGAACAGCAGAACACGTGCAAGGAGTACTATCTCAGGTCGCTTCGTCACCAAAGCACATGCAAAGCGCAGCCCTCGAACGACCGTCAACGAGCGCGTCGGTGGGGGGTCAACTCACGGTTCAGTACGAAGCGCCGTAACGGGAAAGTTCGTTAGCAACGCTTACGGCAAACGAAACCCTCGCACAACGATGCGCGATGGATGATTATCAAAGCCACTCCAAGAGCAACAGAAAGAGCGGTTCCATTGGGTCTACCGCCCTTTCTGGACTCAAAGGTTCGACGGAGCGACGTTTTTGCTACCATGGTCTACCGACTAGACTATTGAACCGGACGCTTAGAGTTTGTTTCGAAAGTCTCGTCCGAAAATACGCCCTTGTATACACTCTCTTCAAGAAAGCTCAGGATGGTTTTTAAGCGGCGCTTATCTCCAGGTAGAACAAGCCTTCCTTCTTGCACGTCGATATTCAGCCCGACTGAACCAGCCCTTTCCCGGATTGCCTCAACACCATGCTCTTCTAAAACTCCTGAGCGCCTTATTCCCCGAATGAGCTTTCTAGAACGTTCGTCCATTGCAGCATCGAACAGCGCAGCATTTTCGACATGGAACCTCTCATGTTCCCGAAATTCGATGACTTCAGCTTCCGTCGCCTGCTCAAAGTGGTGTTGAATCGTGAGGATGGTGCGGAGGTTACGGAAACTCACAAACTTGAATTCGTCCTCTTCAACAAGGGCTGTTAAACGCGTGTCTAATGCAAAGCCATGTTCGGACAATTTTCCGAACTGATTGTTGCTGAAGATGAGAGTCAATCCGCTTTTTTGAAGATACTGCGAAGTCTGAAAACGCTGGAGTAACACCCTCCCTTGATGAGTTGCCGAATGAGTGAATACGCCTTTGATCCGCGCCTCGTCGTAGTTTGTAACATCAAGCTGATCGTATGCCGCAGGCCCATTCTCGAAGGTGGCCGAAAAGAGTGAAGCAAGATCGGGGTCATTGACAACGAGCAGTTGATTGCCATCTGGTTTCCAGTCGCCATCGAAAACTACTTCTTCATCTCGGCCATCAAGGAAGGTTGCTTCTTGAGCATCGAAGAGTTGCTCTAACTCACCTTGAACAGCAGCGCGGACCGGAATGCGCCGGACCACATTCTCTGCTCCCATTCGACAAATAGCAAAAAAGGTTCGAGGCATTGGTTACTCCGTATCTAAAATTACATAATCGCTAAGCTGGATGCCGACTATGGTTCGATCACCCTTGTTTATAGTTTGCTTTGAAATGAGCAGACGCGTGACATTCTCAGGTGTTCCCACACGATAGAAGTGCCATCCGAATAGTCCGAGAAGTGGATTGAAAAAATAGCTGTGACTCGTCATCGCAATGACAGCAAAAACAACTATTGTTGGAACCCAGATAACCCAGTTCAAATCATTGAAATCTGCTGTGAAGAGAGGCATAAGATACAGCAGTATGATTGCTGTGTTTTCACGATCAGCTGGCTCAACATGTGAGATCTTGTGCTCCTCGGGGGCAGCAGCATTCCGGTCAACGCCACTGCGTGTGACGATGGAATCCAATACCCACACGCAGATACGCACCAGTATCATAGATGCTGCCAACAAGATCAGCATTGTTCCGTAGTGATCGTTCAATGCAGCTACCGCAGCGTATGTGAACCCAACAGGTGCAATTGCCGTGGCGGTCAAAGCAAGGCGTGCAAATACTGTCAATCCACCTTGCATGTCAAACCATTACTCATCTCGTTCACCCTGCTTCAGTTCTGGCACGACAGTCAGATTTCCACGCCAACTGCGTCGGTCGATGGTGCTTCTTAGGTCAGCGCTTCGATGTTCTGCCGGTCTTGGGAATCTAGTGTTAATCAACGTAACGCGGGCCTGGGAGACTAATTCGAGCTCCTCAATAAACTCTCGAGTCGGTAGCGTAAGTTGCTCGAAGCGGCGCGCGTCTTGGTTGTTGCTCGAGATGTAGTCAGCAAATGTGAGTGCTATGTCAGTCGGTGCGTTGAGTTTGCATGACTTTCTAAAAAGTTCCCAATCAAAGTGGCCAACTCTGCGGTCCCTCCGTGTTGTAGATGTTTTTTCTGCTTTCTTAACCTGCCCAGCATTTAGTCCTGCCTTCTTCGCAATTGCGTCAAAAGTAGTTTCATATTTCAACGTTCCAGATGATCTCTCTTCACTTTCCGGATTAGCCACTCGAATTGGGGTAGTGCGTGTAACTAATATAACTCGTCTTAGCCTTGCCGGCGATATGCCTGCCTCGGCGAGACAACCGGCAACATTTGTGTCCCGCGACGTCACATGCGGATACGGCCCATGATACAGACTAAGCCCGCTGCCTTGTGTCCCTTCCAACAATACTGATTTGCCCGAAGCGAACGCAGCTTCCAAACGACGCATGGTTGACCCTCTGGAAGTCTTCCTTTCACCGACGAAAGGTTCTAGTTCCGGTATATCCTTCGCCAACTTTGTGTTTCCCGCGCGCCCCATTATTCTCCGCGCCGCAGCCGCACCGCTACCACTCGCGGTCGAGGAAATACTGTCTCTAAGCTCGTTCTCTTGTTCGATATCCTCAGAACTTATAATCATCGCATCGGGGTCAATAAATAGGCGGCTTTCATTGATTCCTGCCTGCTCGACCTCTTTGAGTAACTTTGAGACGTCAATAGTCATGCCGGGTCCAAGCAACAGCTCGGCATCGCAGTCCTTCGCGCCCGACGGCAATTGATGATAAGTAAATTCTCCGCTGGGGCTCGCTACTGTATGTCCTGCGTTCGGCCCGCCGACCCGAACTAACACATCATACTCTTTCGACAAGTACGCAGCGATGTTGCCCTTGCCTTCACTTCCAAATTGCCCACCAACCACAACGTCTACACATCTAACTTGCTGATCTGGGTTAATTCTAAGGGCGGCGCAAACTCTCACAAAGGTATCTTCAGCGTCTGTATTGGTGACGTTCAAGCGAATATCTGCGTCTTTTTTGAACCAGCGTATGTCTTCTTCATTGCCGTGAAGTGGATCTGCATCTTCATAGGACTCCGATACCGGTTCTGGCTTAAGCTCCTTACGTCTTCGAAATTCCGAACTCAGAAAGTTTTCGTCAGCATAAAGGTGTATGTGCGCGACGTTATGCATGTTTTGTGCTCTGAAGTGCTCGACTTGTTCGCGATGACGGAGGTGATCCACAACAATTGGACTACTAGAACCTCCGATCTCTAATGCATCGCGAACGAACTCGTACACCCATGCGCCGTTGGTTTCGCGATCTAGGGTATCGCCAAGTGTTTGTAAGCTCTTTCGATCTTGGGGAAGACCTCTCTGCGATGCTATTTCTCTAAGTTTGTCGCTCGTCCTAAGATGATAGAAACCGCGCCGCCGTTCCAACTTTGAAGAAAGATCTGTTTTCCAAGTACAGATCCGCCCACTAACTAAGATTACTTTTCGCGACATAACTCGTGAAAACCTTTCATAATCGTATCGCATGCGAAAAACGCGTCGTTTCTTGAGGTATCAATTACGAGCGTTGCGACATCACCCAATGCGCGGGCAGAGACTTCGTTAGGGTGAGTGACATGCTTTGCGTAGTCTTTCTCGTAGGAAAAACTACCGTCGGATTCGTCTCTAACCTGCATTCGGGACTTCAATACTGAGTCCGGGGCGGTAACGTGGCAGTGTAGGACTTTCCCCGGAAACACCTCTGAAAATCGGTCAATTTGTTCGGGTTTCCTTACGCTGTCGACAAACCAAAACTGCTGATCCTGCTGTGCGACTATCTGTGGAACAGCTACATCAGTGACCAGCCAATTGAAGTCCGTCTCGACATCCAACCGGTCGCCAATCTCCTGTAGAATCTCTCGAGTTACTTCTCTTTCGGGCAGTTGCACCAGAGTACGCAGATGACGACTGGACTTGATTGCCGCAAATCCATGTTTGGATGCAAGGGTTTCGCAGATCGTGGTTTTTCCAACTGCAGCTGGTCCGCTCAAAAGAAGTATCATCGTCAGATCCGATCAAACTCGAGGCCGTTGCCCTTCCAACTATCGTCGTCTAGGCACATCGCTATGAATTGGTCGCACGCAGATGAATAATGATCGCGAGCCTGGTACCCGGATGCGTTGGCAAGCGACACAGTCCACTTAGCCTCTAACTGCTCCAAAACGGACATCGCTTTTTCGCGATCTTCTGAATTAAATACTGAAACACGTGTGTTCTCAGGGAGTGCAAGAGGGGGTTTCACAAGAACTTCCAGCATCTCGCCATTTCGAGCCTGGATTAGTTGTTGTTGCTCCAATTCAGTTCTGGCGATCGGTATCTGTTGATCTTCATAGTACCGCCCGTTCGTAGGTCCCTCTGCAAAACCGGGTTTATCGTTCCGCCGAAGCTGGCGTGACATCGCGACATTGTAACGGCACAAATCGAACTCAGTGCAATTTAGAATTGTGGCTTGGATGGACAAACAGACGTGAGGGAACCCTGCGGCTAACTTCGCCTCCAGGATGGGTGGGTGCCCTATTGTCGACAAGTGAATGTAGTCTCCAAATCCGCGTTGCGAATCCAAGTGTTTTGACTTGCTCCTAAAATGGCTTTCAGAAAATCCCTCATCTCTGAGAGTCACCTTAGATTTCAAAAGCCCCGAACGCGCAATGAAGGGCAGATAGTGAAGAGGAACGACATGAAAAACTTGATCGATCCCGTTGGCTAGAAGCGTGTTCAAAAAATTGTCCTCGTCAATTGGACACACTCTGCGGGAATAAGTCTTCTAAATCAATCCAAACGTGTATTCATGCAGGCAAAGATCGCTTTGTATTGGTTGGGCTCGACACGGATGTCCGCTTCCAAGGTAGGTCATCACGATAGCGCACCCGCAGCGAATGTCAGCTTCCCAACCATCAGAACAGAGAAACCTCGGACCGACTAGGGCAACGTCCCTCATCTAATCGATCGCTACTTAATTTGCATCGAGTATCGCCGCACCCATCGCGCACCAGTCATGGTTTCCAAAGGGTATTTCAAACGTATCCCACGTGACACACGATTTGGGGGAAGTTTTTGTATGTCATGTGTTTTTATACGTTGTTTATTGTTGTTTTAATTATTAATAGAGCGCCGGGAAGATTAATCTCAGCGACTCACATGAGGGAACACACCATGAAACACTTAATCAAACCTGCTCTGACACTGGCTGCTTTAGTGGCCGCTGGACCCGTTTTTGCCGCGGGTGACGGCCTTGGCATCCAGGCAGGATTCACCGAAGTGGGCGACGACCTGCAAACCCTGATGGGCGGGGCAGGGGGCTTTTTGATCGTTATTATCTCGATCGCTCTTGCTGCCATCATGCTGGCCATCGGACGTGGGTGGGGCCAGGCAGTGACTGCCTTTGCCGTGGCGCTGTTCCTCGGCTACGGCGTCAATGCTTTGCAAGGGATCTCGGGCGTATCCGGCACCGCAGATTTGCTGGCAGAGAATGTGCTTCTGCTTGAAGCCGAGCCTTCACTCTAAGCCATTTTTTGAAGCGGGTGCTCGTATAGGTGCCCGCTCATTCTTTCCACGAGGAGTGCGTCTTCATGTTCGTTGTCATCGAACAAAGGCTTCAAGACCCCCCACGGTTTCTCATGATGCCAGCTGATGAAGCGGCCATTCTTGGATTGCCGATCCTGATGGGGCTTTTGGGGCGCATGCTCATCGTCGGGCTTCTCGTGGCTCTCCTCACCTGGGCCGTCTGGAAGCGGCTGAAAGGGGAGGGGGGTCTAGAGATGCTTCTTGCCGCGACCTATTGGTACACGCCACACGCCTTTGGCCTCTTCGCACCACTTCCCGATTCAGCTCCGGAAACCTGGGAAGCCTAAATGAACTTTCAAGCGATGCAGAAATCCGTGCGCCAAGCCCGCATGGCGCGCAACATCCTTGCCTGCACCAGTGCCGCGCTCTTTGGCATCAATGGTCTTCTGGCCTACGAGATATTCTCCCAAAGCAACCAGGTGATCCTCGTTCCGACGAATGTGAGCGACGGTATGATTGCACGCGGATCAGTTGATAAACGCTATCTCGAAGCTTTAGCACTTGATGCCGTCTACGGGCTTTACAATGCCAATCCGGAGAACCTGGATTACGGCCGCAATGTCATCGCGCGTCTCGCCGCTGTTGGAGAGCGCAACGCGCTTTTGCGCCACTACGACAGTGTCGCGACGGATATCCGCGAACGATCCATCTCCACCGTCTTTTTCGCCCGCCGCATTGAGCACAATTTCGACAGGCTCGAAGTGATTGTCGAAGGCGACATGCAGACCTTCCTCAATACGGTTCTCGTCAAACAAGAGCCCCGACGGATCAAGCTCAGCTTCGTCATTGAGGCCGGCTCTACGCGTCTGTCGCGCATCAGCAAATTGGAGGCCGAGGAATGACAAAGGCACTCGTGATCGCTGGCCTCATTGCTTTGGGTCTTATTGTTGGTACCTCTGGCTATGCGGCGCAAAACCTAAGCGTGGAACCTGATGGCACGATCAAGTTTGAAGCCTCTTTGAGCGGCGTCACACGATTGAGCATCAAAGGCGACCGTATTCGGCGTCTGGTCAACACCGCCCCTGATTTTGAAGCAACCAACGATCCGGAAACCGGCGATCTGTTTCTGCGCTACGTCGGTGTGGGGTATTTTGACGAGCCGGAAACCGGGTTCATCGTCAGTGAGAGCGGTGTGACCATCGGCTATACGCTTTTGCCGGTCGAGGCGCCGGTCGAAACCGTCCTCATCTCCCTTGTTGGTGTCGAGCTTGACGCGGATGAAGTTGAGGCGACCGACTTCGCTGATAGTTTTAGCTATTCCGATGACATCGCTGAATTTGCCACAAACATCATCCGCGACATTGCCCAGAAACACGTATTGGGTCGACAGATCCCGAGTGGGCGAGACGGCAAGACCATCCGGCACATTCCTGGAGAGGGTTGGCACGCAAGCCTGCAAATCGCTGTCGCCGGGGACGATGCCCGCCTTGTGAGAGAGCAGGATTTTTATCGCTCAGGCGTTCTGGCGATCTGGGTTCAAAACACCCAACTGGCTGCCGGTGAACGCAGCTGGGTCATTGTGCTCGAGGACGACTGATGGCCGCTCCTGATCGAAAAAAGCAGCAGTATATCGTCTTCGGACTGGGCCTCGGCGCGGTTCTGGCATTGGGTATTGTTATCTTTGGTGTCCTTGCGCCGAAGAGCCCCGCCGCTTTGCCGATGCGAAGTTCAAACGACGGGATCGATGTCAGCATCGTTGCTGATCGCACCTCTGCGGCTGCACCTGAGATGTCTTGGGTCACCTCGAGCCGCGCAGAAATCGACCGGCTTGCCGATCTCGTCGACGATCTGACCAAAAGCATGGATGCGCAAAGAGAGGCAACATCAGAGCAGATCGCTTCGATCCGGCAGGAATACGACGACATGATCCTTCAACAAGCCGATAGGATCGCGGAGTTGGAAGTGGCGCCGGCACCTGTTGTCAGATCATCAGGTGGGCAAGGAGCCTCAGCCGGTGTCTCAACACCCGATTATGCCTCCTTTGGCGGTGAGTTCATCAGCCGGGAGCCTGTTCGCAGAGATACAAATGGGCAATCCGAGGGGGCGCAACGAGGCGCATCCAATGCTGGTGGCGGCGCTCAGCTTTCGGCCGAACGAGCATCGCAACCGGGCAGTTTTGGTCAGAGCTTTTCACTTGCCGAGCCCGCGCAGTTTGAGAGCGAAGACGCGCCCAACAGGCTCGGCAATTACATTCCTGCCGGATCCTATGCGCCTGCCGTTGTGCTTTCGGGCGCGGATGCGGCCACAAATGTGGTTGATCGGGAAAACCCCACGCCCGTTCTGTTTCGGATCACCGGACCGGCGATCACCGCAGGGCGCAAGGGTGGTCCCAGCGGCAAAATCAACATCGAAGGCTGCACGGTTCAGGGATCGGCCATCGGCGATCTAAGCTCCGAGCGTGTTCGGGTCAGGCTTTTATCCCTCACCTGCCTCAAACGCGGCGGCGAGGTGATCGAAGAACGGATCGCGGGCTACATGGTCGGTGCTGGCAAGGCCGGTGTGCGGGGCAGGGTGGTGAGCCGCGAAGGGGCCCTTGTTACCAACGCCGCCATTGCCGGCGCCTTGAACGGGTTGGCCAGCGCGGCGGATACCGCTTCTGCATCAGGTGGCGAGACAACCTCCATTGAAGATATCGCGCGCACCGCTGGCATCGCCGCGGGCACGGGCGGCGTTCAATCCGCCGCAAACACGCTCTCGGAATATTACATCAATCGCGCCGAACAATATCAGCCGGTGATTTCGCTGAATGGCGGAACGAAGGTCGAGCTGGTGTTTATGGAAGGAATATCCCTGCAATGAAACATCTCCCAATCATTGCAAGCCTCGCCCTTGCCGGATGCAGTGTGACAAACACCGAAGCGGATTTCCTGTGTCGCGCTCAAGCGGGCACGCCCTGTGCAACAATTGCCGAGGCTGATGGTCAAGACGGGAAAGACCTCACACCGGTCACGGAAACACTCGAAGACCTTGCCCTGAAAAGCCTGTCACAGGAGCCCATTGGGATCGGCAAAACGGCCGACATTTATGCAAGCCTGCCCGACGGTGGCTATCCTTATGACTCCGATCGCTATCGCCAGCCGGAGGTGGTCGGGCGCCTCTGGATCGCGCCTTATCTTGATCAAAACGAATTGCTCCATGAATCGCGCTATGTGCATTTCATCGTGCAGGACGCCCGCTGGGTGCAGCGCTGATGGGCAAGTTTTCTGATTTCTGGGGCACGCTTTTTGGCGATGACAGCTTTCGCCAAGCCCAAACGCGAATTCTCGAGCACGCAGCTTTGGCTGATCTCCTGCCCTGGCGCGTCTATGATCCGGAAAAGCGGCTCTATCACAACGACAGAACCACCGGTTTTATTCTCGAGATCGCCCCCCAGATCGCCAGTGAAGAGGTGGTCGGCAATCTGCATTCGGCCCTACTCACCAGCATGCCAGCGCAAGCCGGGTTTCAGGTGATCAGTTGGTCTTCGCCGGATCTTCGCGCGCCTCTAAACGCATGGGCCGCGCAGCGCTCATCGGGTGGCGAGCTGACCGAGGCCATGGCCAAGGGACGCGTCGAGCATTTAAACGATCTACGTTTTGGCAGTGAACATCCCATCAAAGCAATTCCAACAAACCGCAGAGCCTTCGTGACCGGCTGGATCGAGGGGGATGCGAGCATGAGCAAGCTTGCGGGCTTGGAAGAATATCGCCGCGCCATTCTTGGGGCTTTGGGTCTGCCACAACCAAGCGGCATGGAGCCCACCGCCTTCCTGCAGCTCCTCGAGGAAATCCTGCATGCCGAACAATGGGGCGGGCTGTCCCAAGCAAGTTATGACGACCAGATTCCTCTCAATGCCCAAGTGCCGGGCGCAACCCTTCACGTGGCCCCGGGTTTTATCCAGTTTGGCGGGGATCCAATGGTCGCTGCCGGCGTCACGAGCGTTGCAAGGTTTCCAAAAGAATGGAGCGCCGCGCTTGGCACCACCTTGCTTGGCGAGCCGGAAAAGATCTCCGAGCGACCCCATGGACCGGTTCTGAGTACACTGACCGCCGTCTCAATCCCAGCCCAAAAGGCCGCAAGCGACATGCTCTCACGGCGCGGGAAATTGGAGCATAGCCGCAAAACAGGCTTCAATCGCTTCGTCAGTGACTTTGAGGGCAAGGCAAAGGAATACCAGTCTCTCTCAGAGGAGCTGGAAAGCGGCGAGCGGCTCTTTCAAACGGTGATGAGTGTTATTGGATACACCAAGGGCAGTGGCCAAGAGGCTCGCATCGCCAGCTCGGAACTGGCAAAGATTTACCGCCGTGTCGGCTTTGGCCTGCGCCAGGAAAAATACCTGCAACTGCCTCTTCTCATCAATTCTCTGCCGCTTGGCTCGTCCGAGAAATACATGAATACGTTGACCCGTTTGCAGCGCATGCGCCTTCTCAAAGCCCGCGCGCTTACCTCCGTCGCTCCGGTTTCGGGCGAATGGAAAGGCAATAGCGCGGGGCCGGGCATGCTGCTTGTCGGGCGGCAAGGACAGATCTTCACCTGGTCGAACTTTCAAAGCGAAGGAAACTACAACGTCGCCGTCGTCGGAAAATCCGGAGCGGGCAAGTCGGTCTTCATGCAGGAGCTTATCACCTCCATCTACGCCAATGGCGGCCGTGCCCTGGTGATTGATGATGGCTATAGTTTCCAGACCACATGCGACATCTTGGGCGGGCGTCACATCGCCTTTGATGGGGATCAGGAACTGCGTCTCAATCCCTTCTCAATGCTGCAATCCGATAAAATGCAGGATGGGGAGGCCGGGGCACCGACGGATTACGCCGCCGAGGCTGTGGATCTGATCACCCGGGTTGTCGCCTCTATGGCAGCGCTTGGTGCGCAGCGCGAAGGCCGGGTGGAAGGGATCGAGGAAAAGGCGATCTCCGATGCGGTCTTTGCGGTCTGGAACGAAAAGGGCCCCGCAGGCGAGATCACCGATGTCTACCTGAAACTCAAAGCTCGTGTCGCGGCCGATCCACGTCTGGAAGATGTCTGCACCAAGCTCAAATCCTTCACCCAAGACGGGGTTTACGGCAAATACTTCCAAGGCCAAGCCACGGTTGATGTGGAAACCCCCTTCACCGTCGTGGAGCTTTCAAACCTCAAAAGCCAACCCGATCTCGAGCAGGTCGTCTTGCAGATCATTATGTTTCTGGGGACCGAGTTGATGTTCAAAACGGATCGCTCCGTGCCGGTTGCGATCCTCATCGATGAAGCCTGGGATTTGCTCAAAGGGGCTGGCACGGCCAAGTTCATCGAAGGCGTGGTCAGGCGCGCGCGCAAATACACCGGCGCGTTGATCACCGGCACGCAATCCGTCGATGACTACTTTCAAAACCAGGCGGCCGAGGTCTGTCTGCAAAACTCCGACTGGACGGTGTTTCTCGCCCAAAACCCCGAAACAATTGATCGGTTGGAAGAAAACAAACGACTGTCGATCCCCGCGGGTTTTGGAGCCAAGCTCAAATCCATCACCAGCGTGCCGGGTCAGTTTTCTGAAATGGCCGTAAAAGGCCCGGGGGGATGGTTTTTCGGGCGGTTGATGCTCGATCCGTTTTCTCTGGCGGTGTTTTCCTCAAAGGGCGCCACCGTCGAACATCTCAAGCGGCGCAGGGCTGCTGGTATGAGCACCGTTGAGGCGCTCAAGGATATGGTCGCCAAGGGAGATGTCGCATGACCTGGGCCACGCGCGCGGTGTTGGGCCTATTGGTCATCCTCGGAGTGATCGCGATCCAGCTTGGAACGCTGAGCTATCTTGGTCAATTGGACAGGCCTGAAAAGGTGCTGATTGTTGATGCAAAATCGGTCGTGCGGATCTTCGTCGAAGAGCGCGGGCAGCATTTGAGCGAAGACGCGCTGCGGGACGCGATCCGCAGGTTTGACCATTTGGTGATGGAGGAAGCACAAGCCCTTCACGCCCAGACAGGCGCCCTTCTCATCAATGCAAATCACATCCTCGCCGGCGGGGTGGATATTAGCCACGGGTTTGCTGCGCGCGTGATTGCACGTTGGGACGCGGTGCAATGATCGGGATGCAAAGAAAAATCCTTGCGGGACTGCTGAGCGGCGTCGTGCTCAGTGGCTTTTACGTGCTGAGCACCGGCAGTCTGGTTCTCAATGGCACCAGCTCTTTGCCGCACACCGGGTATGTCATGCTGCGCTGGCCTATTGTGCCTCTCAGGGGCAGTTATGTTGCGTTTCAGGCACCCGAAGCTGTGGATTCACGCTTTCAACATTTCCCCTTCATCAAACGTGTTGTCGGTCTGCCAGGGGATGAAATCCGCACAGATGGCACAGAGGTCTGCATTAAAGACACCTGCAGAAACCTTCTCCCAAAGCTTGTGGATCAGGGGCTGAACCCTCTCCCGGACGGTCCCATAACAGACGATCACTATGTTGTCTTCGGCGATGCGCCGGAGTCCCTCGACAGCCGTTACGCGCTCATCGGCACCGTGGCAAAGTCCGATATTCTGGCGGTCGGCTTTCCGGTGCCCATCCCCCATTGGACGGAGCTGCGCAGATGGTTTCAGTAAGGCTGACAGCATTGGCTCTTTGCCTCTCCCTTCTCGCACCGGGGGTCATACTGGCCAAGGATTTCGGCACCCATGGCCCGGTCTGGGAGATTGCCGAGCCGAACCTGCTCGAGGTGATCAACGCGCGGCTTTCTGCCATGCAAGACAGCGGCGAGCTTGATGCGATGCGGACAGAAATGCAGGACACCACGCGGGCCTATGTGAACAGGCCCAGACCCGTACCGGGGTTGCTGCCTGCCGAAGAAGAGCACGTCTACGAGGTTGATCTCTCGATCACCCTTGATCGCGATCTGATGGATCATCGCGGCGCGGTCTTTGCGCGCGCCGGAACACGGATCAATCCGCTGGAGTATTCGCATTTCAACCAACGGATCGTTGTCTTTGATGGCGATGTGCCCGAGCAGGTGGCTTTCGCCCTTTCTGAAGGCAACGAGCTCGACACGCTTTTGGTTCTGACCAATGGCGCGCCGCTCGAGTTGATGCGCAGCCACGGACGGCGGTTTTATTTTGATCAAGACGGTCAGATCACCTCCCGCTTCCAAATCACTCGACTGCCCAGCGTCATCACGCGCGGCGACCGGGTGATGGTGGTTGAGGAAGTCCCCGTCGGAGCGCTGCAATGAGGCTTTGGTTTACGGCACTTATCGCCGCGCTCCTGATCTCGGGCAGTGCGCAAGCCAAGTGCAACGCGAAGTTCCTCAACCCTATTACCGAGATTTGTTGGGACTGTATCTTCCCGATCTCCATCGGTGCTATCAGCCTTGGCACAAGCCGACCGGACACGCGCAATCAAGGCTTTCCGCTTTGTGCCTGCTGGGAAGGCCTCCTGCCAAGGATCGGCTTGTCCATCGGGCTTTGGGAACCCGCGCGACTTGTGGATGTGGCCAATGAGGCCGGCTGCTTTGTGAACATGGGCTTTGACATGGATTTCCAGCTCTTGGCCAATGGCACGTCAACGGCCACGGGCTCGAACGGGTCAGACTCCGGCTCGGCCTGGCAGGCGCATTATTACTACTATCCGCTGATCAGCTGGCTTGGCACCATCATCGACGGGCTGTGTCTGGAAACCACCGTTTTTGATGTGGCCTATATCAGCGAGATCGATCCGCTCTGGAACAATGTTGAACTGAACAATCTGCTCAATCCCGAAGCCATTCTCTTTGCCAATCCGATCGCGCAAGCGGCTTGCGCGGCTGAATGTGTGGCCGCCAGTTCCGGCAATCTCAGCATGGACGCGCTCTTTTGGTGCAATGGCTGTCAGGGATCGCTCTATCCGATCGCCGGAGAGGTCAACAGTCACTACGGCGGCGTGATGGCCAGCCAGTCCGTGGCCGCACGCCTCACTGCGCGCATGCACCGGCTGCTTCTGGCGCGAAAAACTGCGAGCAATCCGACAGCCTGCAGCCCGCGCATCGCTCCGATTATTCCCAAAAGCCAGTACCGGATGCAAATCACCCGGCCAGTTGCCAAAACTGGCGGGCGTTATGGCTGCGCGCCGATCGGGTCCAGCACGCAATATGTCGATCGCGGGCGGGAAATACCATTCACCGGCGAAAGCTTTGGATGGCTCATGTGGAGGAAAAGAAATTGCTGCGCACTCTGATGACAATACCCTTCCTGGCCCTTGGTGCACTGCCGGCTTTGGCGGGCGACGAGGTGCTGCAGTTCGCACCCGGTGCGCAAGGCTTCATCGAACCCTCCATTCCAGACATGCTGGAGGGCGCACGCCAGCTTGGGGGCCAATGGTCCGAAAGCCTCAACATTCAGCAGGCCGACGGCTTCGGGCGGGATTTTGACATTGAAGCGTTCCGCGACAAAGCGCTGAGCAATCCGCGTGTCCGCGAAATGCTCGGTGTTGAGGAGGGCACGCTTCTCTCAGAGCAGGAAAACGACCGCTGGGGATCGGACAGGATCTTCCTGTTGGCAAGCTTTTCCATGCCAGCCCAAACACTGAAAGCCATGATGGTCGAGGCGCGCGCGTTTGGCGTCCCCATCGTGTTTCGCGGGTTTCTGGACAACTCGGTCTTTGCGACCCAAGCGGCGATCACGGAGACTTTTGGCGAAGACGCGGATGCTGTGGGGTTCGGCATTGATCCGACGCTTTTTACAAGGTTTCAGGTGGAGACCGTACCGCAGATCATTGTCACCTCCGAGCCCTTGGACGTTTGTGAAACCTCGGGCTGCGAAGGCGACGTGGCTCCGCTTCACGACCGGATTGCCGGCAATATTCCTCTGCAAGCGGCGCTTGAGATTATCGCAGGTGGGGATGGGGAGGCTGCCCACACCGCCATCGCTGCTTTGGAAAAGGTGAAGTGGGGCCTATGAGGCGTCTCGCTTTCATTCTGTCTCTGATTGCCACGCCGCTATCCGCGCAGTCCGTGCAGGATCGAGCGGCTTCGCAGATTGATGCCCTGGGACCGATCCCGCAGACCCTCACCCAAGAGGCGCTCGAAGAGGTCGTGCTGCCCTTTGAGACCGCCACACCCTTTGAAGCAAGCCTCGGAGCTGGAGACCTGGGTGATGCGATCATCGCCACCAGAGCAGGGGACAGCACCGCAAGCCAAGCGTTTCGGGCCACGGTGGTTGGCGCCACGGGACGACCGGATGTCGCCCCCTCAAGCGGCGCGCTTGGTCTGGCAAACCTGGCCTCCTCAATAGGCGCTGACGCTGTGGCCGGGATGTTTAGCGGAGATAGCGGATCCTGCACCAGCGACTTTGACGGGCCGATTGCCTCGGGCACATATAATTGCTCGGCCCCGCTCACCCAGGATTTTCGATATTGCCGCGAAAAGCGACAGGTCACAGTACACCGGACCGATACTTGGAGCTGCGCAGAAGAAACCCCGGAGTATCGCAAAACATGCGCCAGAAATCTGACATGGCACTGCACCGGCACCACAGGAGGTACATGCTTGAAAGAGGCTGTCCACTTCTCCAGGCCGGTCAGCTGGAATGCGTCTGGAGAGAGGGTCGAGACCACGTTTTCTGGCGGCGGCACCGGAGCCTGCAGCCTTCGCGAGAAAACCGTTCAGATCTCGGTTCAGGACTTTGCACAAATCACAAGCCTGCGCCTGGAGGACATCACCTATCAAGGCGTCGCCCAGTTGCGCGTCAACGGCCAAAACATCTGGACCCAAGGGACGAGCGGTGGCTCAAACCTTGCAGTCAGATCCCGCGATTGCGGCAAAAACTGCGCCGTGGACGCGGTCTATGCCGGCAACACTTGGATCGAGGATTGCAGCGCAACACCCAATGCCCGCACCGCCGGTATTGAGCTGGAACCGGAGTTTACCCAAGCCGCCCCCGGTCCAAATACACCGCTTGAGATTTCCCCGGTTCGCGCCCTGACCGGATCGCACAGCACGCAAGTGGCCATCACCCTCATCACGGCCAACACGCAGGAGACAGGACCAACCCTTCGCTTTGCAGTGTCCGGTTCCTGCTGCTCGGAGTTCACGGCTAGTCTAGGTGACGCATGTTGAGTTCCGCCCTTTTCGCATTTCTCCTGTTTGGAGCAAGCGCCGCGACTGCAGACACATGCCAATTGGACGCGGCCGTCTGCACACAGACGGGTTCAGTCACCCTGGGCGGCGTGACACTGGAGAACGTGTGCCTTGCTTACACCCGCGTCGAGACCTGCGCGCGCGAAGAGACCGTCAGCGAATGCGGGGCTCTTGAACAGGTCACCGTGCAAAGCGAACCTCTGACCAGCGGGCAATGCCAATTGATGCGCGAGACCTGCACCCGTGAAACGGCCGGGATCTGTGATCGCGTGGAGCGCGATTACACCTGTCTCAACGGACCGGTGGAGGCATCGCCCGCGAGCTTGAATGATCGGCGATTTACAGATTTCGAGGAGCGGTTGGATAGCAATTGCGCGCAAGCTATCCCTGCGAGCTGCAGTTACTTTTCAACGGATATTGTTCAGGGCGGCAGCACGCGTAATTTCAACGGCAAGAATGTCACCCGCAGCTGGTGGGAGCGCGCGCACAGCTATAATTGCGATGAGAGCGACTATGTGAACTCCTGCTCGCCTTATGAACACAGCCCCGTCTGCAGACAGATCGCTGAACCTTTGTGTCAGAGCTACGGTGAGGACGGGAATTGCGCATACGCCTCCTATTCCTACACCTGCGAGAGCGACACCTCCTTCTCGGCCGATTGCAGTGGTGTTGACCTCTGCGCGGATGGGGCTTGCGATGGGGCGCCCGAAGAGGTCTCAAGTGACTATGCCGAGGCATCCGCCTGGCTGAATTTTCTCGATGACATGGCCGATAAAAATCAATGCGACGCGGATGCGACAGCACCGGTGGAGGAGGATGGCGTCGTCGTGGACGACTGCACAAGGGACGAACTCGACGGGGGTCAAACCACCCCTGAGGTTTTTGATGGCGCCTATATGACCTGCCGGCGAGGAAGCACGAATTGCTGCGATTTGGACGGTGAGGGAAGCTGTTCGCCCGAAGAAGACAGGTTGGCTGAATTAAGACTGGCGGGCGCTGCGCATTACCTCGGCATGACATGCAACAGGTTCCTGGGGATTTGCGTCTCCGTGGATGAGTATTGGTGCGCCTATGGCAGTAAATTCGCGCGGGTTTTCCAGGAAGAAGCCCATGATCAGACAGGCACGCAGTTCAACTACCCGAGCGCCAATCCCTGTCCGGCCCTGTCGATCGGTGAACTGCAATCGCTCGATATGAACCAGATGGATCTCTCCGAGATTTACGGCGATCTGCTGAGCCAAACCGGCACGCCTGTTGAGGCCTTCATCGTCGATCAATTGGAATCTGAATTAGGATCCTATCAAAGTGATGTTCAAAACACCCTTGAATAGACGACAGGTCTTGCTTGGCCCTCCAGCCCTGCTCTTTGCGGGGACGGCCAAGGCCCAAGTGACCGCGACCGGCATCATTTTCGCCGGTGCCTCCTGGTGTCCGGTTTGCAAGAAAGCCGCGCCAATTCTGGCAGCGTTGAGCGAGCGTCACGGGCTTCCGGTGATTGTCGCCAGTGCTGACGTGCGCCCCATTGCGCCCTTCGAAACTGTTGTCCCCTTGGCCGAGCATCCGATCGCAAGCGCCGTCACGGCCTATCCGACAACCTTCATCTACAACTCAAAGCGCGATGCCGTGATTGGCAGCATTGAAGGCTACAGAGATCCCACATGGTATCTCGCAACTCTGCGATCCTTCATCCGCCAGTCAGAAGAGGTCTTCGAATGAACAGGGCAGGGGGATTGGCTGTGCTCGCCCTGTCAGGACTGGTCTGGACAGATCCAGCCCGTGCAGACGGGTTCACGCTTAATATGTGTGACAGCCCCTCAACCAAAGGCTGGTCGTTTTATTGCATGGCTCCAGACCCTGAAGACCCTCGGGACCTGTCTGACCCAGTCCCTGACGTGGTGCCCGCCGAGCCAGAAGACGCGCCTATTTCCGAGTTTCCGGCAACGGACGCGATGATGGCGTTTCGCGCCCATGCCGATGAGCTGAAATACCGCGCCGTGCTCGATCCCACGCCGGAAAACGTGCTGGCCTATATGGAGATCAACAAAGAGATCGCAGATAGGGCAGGGGATTTCACGGAAACCTGGCAGCGGGTCTTGTTTGCGACCCCGCATCTCAATGCCAATGTTGAGTATCCGCTGGCCACGGTTGGCGCCAATATCTGGCAGGATCAGATGAAGGCCGCGCGCGAAGACGCCTTCCGCGAAGTCGCGCAAGAGGCTGGTATCTTGTTCATATTCGACGGCGATGCGGCGTGCGAGATCTGTAAGGTGCAGGGCCAGATCCTCGCGCAGATGGAAGAGCGGTTCGGCGTCACTATCCTCGCGGTGTCAAAGGATGGTGGCGGGAATGCCGCCTACCCAGGCGCCTTCGTGGACGACGGCAGACTAGCCGAACTTGGTCTGCAGGATTTTCCCACCCCGACGCTCGCGCTCGCAAAACCGGGCACGCAGGAGATTGCCGTGATTGGCTCCGGCATTCTGACCGCCGACCAGATCCTCGAAAACGTCCACATCCTCACAAAAATCCCCTTTGGCGAAAGATACTAGGCCATGAAAAACCTGCGCAATCTGGCACTTGGTGCCGTCTCGTCGCTCTCGCTCGTGGTTCTGCCCGCTAAGGCGGACATTGGCACAGACCTTGCGGATTTCTGGTCCAAATCCGGTGGCGGTGTAAATGTCTCTCGGCCGATGTCTTACGAGGGGCAGCGCGCGGGATACGCGACGCTTGGATCTGTCCAGGTGCGTACCCGAAACCGCACTTCCGATCTCTACAACATCCAACTTCCTTCGGTCCGTGCCGGCTGCGGTGGCATTGATATCTTTGGCGGCTCCTTTTCCTTTATTAGCGCCGAAGAGCTGATCGCGCTCATGGAAGCCATCATGCAAAACGCCGCCGGATTTGCGTTTGAACTGGCCTTAGAAAGCATGTCCCCCGCCGTTCAGGAAACTGTCGCGAAGCTGCGAGATCTCGTGCAGCAGGTCAATGCAATGAATGTCAATTCCTGTGAGGCGGGCCAGCTTCTTTCCTCATCGCTTTGGCCTGCGATGGATGGCGCCAGCCAGCACGTTTGTGAAACCATCGGCTCCTATCAGGGCATGTTTGCCGACAGATTGGCCGCCAAACATGGCTGTGGCACAGGAGGGCAGCGCAACGCCACGCTCTCGGCCGCCAATGCCGAGCTGCAAGAACAGGTGCCGGTAAATGTGAACTATGCCTGGCGGGCGATCCGTAAGAATGCGTTTCTTTCCTCCGATCCCGCACTGGCGGAGTTTTTTATGACGCTGACCGGCACCATCATCACGCTGGAACCCGCCAGCGAACACGAAGGCCCCCAACAAAACCCGATCGCACCGCGGGCGGCTAGTTCGGAAATGATCGAAGCGCTGGTTGAAGGGGGCACAGTCCAGATCCTGCGCTGTGATGAATACACCGAGTGTTTGGAACCCACTTCCCAGGACGTCACCATCACAGACGCAAACTCGCTCCTTGAAAAGACCCGCGCGACAATTCTGGGGATCAAGGATGCCATTGAAGACGGCGACGCTCAAATCCCGGATGCGGCCGTCGCGCTGCTTGGTATGACCTCTGTGCCGGTGCTCGACATGTTGGTCACCGGCATGTCCTATCAGCATGTTTTCGTGGAAAGCGAGATTGACGCCATGGCCGAAGTGGTCGCCGTGGATCTGGCGATGATTTACATCGACCGCGCGCTTCAGGAAATGAGCGCCTCTGCCAGCCGGGTCGCCACCTTTGGGGCCCTGCCGCTCGAATACCAAAAGCAAATCCAGACTACACTGAACAGTCTTGGCAAAGAGCGCATGTTGGCCGCGGAACGCTACTCGGCGGCCATGCGTACCCTCGAGCGGCTCAATCTCGCAAAGACCGAACTTGCGGCCTATTCGTCCTCGCGCTTCACCGCGATGTTGGAGGCGAACTGATGCCCGAGTTTGAGGTCTATACGACGGGTGGTGGCTTTTACCTTTATGACATTTTCAACTTCCTGGCGCTCTTTACCAGCGGCAGTGCCTTCCAGGATATGCTGGTTGTGGGCATCATCCTTGGGGTGTTCTACATGGTCACCAAGATGACCTTCACTGGCAGCATCGAGGGTGTCTTGCCTTACATTGCTACGGTCGCCGTGGTCGGTGCACTGGGGATCGGGCCAAAAGCCCGTGTGATCGTCATGGACAGCACCTATCCGCTCGAGATCTACGGAACCGTCGATAACGTCCCATATTCCGTGGCCCTGGTGGCCAATCTCACCACCAAAACAAGTTATGACCTGACGCGCCGCATGGAGGCGATGCTCTCAACGCCGGACAATCTTGTCTATCAGGAACATGGGATACTTTTCGGCGCCAGCCTGATGGCGCAGGCGGCACGGTGGCGGGCGGTCACAGCGTCGGTTCACCAGAACCTGGTGTGTTTCATGGAAAACTGCATCGTGGACGGCACCAATATCGGGCTTGTGGATCTCGATGCGCTGGTCACCTCCGGCGATCTTGCCTCCTTCATTGGAAGCAATGTGCCGGGCGCGCTTGCATACTATGACGAAACAGCCCAGGCGACGACAGGCTGCGCTGCCGGTTGGGCAGGGCTAGAGGCCGAGTTGGGCGATGAGGTGATCCGCATCCTGCAGGCCAGAGCCGCCTCCCGCGCCCCGCAAACCGGCAACGCGGCCGGAACCGTTGAAGTGAATGCACTCACTGGAACACTGGAAGATTTCCAGAACATGATGGGTCTCGCAGGCTATTCCGCCACGAGCTATCTCAAGCAATCCATGCTTGTGTTGGCGCTTGATGATGCCGCCGGGCGGCTCATTGCCAATTCGGGAAACGCCGCGGCAATGGAGCTTTATCAGGCGGCCCGCGCGGAATCCCAAACCCGGTCGAGCTATCAGATCGTCGGCGCCAATGCCACGAAATGGGTGCCACTTCTCAAAGTCACCTTCGAGACGCTCTACTATGGCGCCTTTCCATTGGCGATGCTGTTGATGATGACCCCCATGGCGGCCTCCGTCGCAAAGGGGTATTTTGGTGGCTATGTCTGGCTTGCCTCCTGGGAGCCGCTAAGTGCCATCCTGCACACCACGCTCCTGAAGGCCTCAACCGGGTGGTACCGCGAGCATACAACAACGCTTTCAGGCGCGAACACCATCGACGTTTTGAACTGGGCCAATCACTTTGGCATTCAATCGGTCGAGCAGGATGTGGGCATGGTCGCAGGCTATCTGATGATGTCTGTGCCATTTCTTGGCTTTGCGCTGATGTTTGGGGCCAGCAAAATGGCCGGGCTGGCCACGTCTATGTTGAATGTCAGCCAGGGCGCGGCGATCGAGACAGGAAGGGAGGCCGCCACTGGCAGCCTTGGCCTTGGCAATGTCTCGATGAATAATATGAGTGCCAACAAATGGAACACATCCGCACTGATGGACAATGGTCGCGCAACCCGAGTGATGGGGGACGGCGGTATGGTCACGTCGAACTCGGACGGGACACGCACCTACAGTTCCGGCTCGGCGCAATCTACTGTCGGTATGACTGCGAGCGTCGGGCAGTCTGTCCGCGAAGAGATCAGCGATCGCAGCTCGCAAGCCTGGCGCGCTGTTGAAACCCAAAGCGAAGACTTCGCGCAATCCGTCAGCAAGACGGCCAGCCAGCTCTCGGACTTCGGGAAAACAGTGACAGAGTCACAAACCGCCGGGGGCGAAATCGGATGGTCTGCCTCGGAAGAACAACGCACCGATGTCCGCAATGCCTGGAGTGAGGTCGAGCGATTTGCCTCGGCGCATAATCTGTCCACCGATGTGGCTCTTCAAGCGATGTTGGCGGGAAGTGCCGGCGTTGGGGGTGGTGAAGCAGTGAAGTTGAGCGCAAGTCTCGCTGCTGATGGTCGCCTAAGCGCGAGTTCCCAGGAATCCTTTTCAAGAGCAGTGGATGCGGCTCGTGACAGCAGCTACTCCGAAACGCTCGGCCTGCTTTCAAGCTCGTCGCAGCGCGGATATTCTGGCACCCATTCCAGCGAGGTGGACGCTGGATCAAATTCAATCCGCTCCAACCTGGAGAATGTGATGCAGTCTGCACAGCGCTTGTCGTCAGCCTATGAGACAGCCGAAAGCCTGGATCGAACCGAGGCCTATCTTGAATCCCAAGACATGGGGTATAACGCCAAAATCACCGATGCGGTTATCGGGAAGTTGCAGGACGAGGGGTACAGCGACGAGCGGATCTCTATGTTGGTCAACCCGAAAACCTCGGCAGGTCTCTCCCAACAACAGGAGATCTTGAGCAATTATCTACCGGATATTATGCGGGACCTGGGGCTGGACAAGGAGACAATGTCCGAACCCCCTATGATGCAAAATAGCTCTGGTCTTTATCGGGAAATGACCCATACGCCAGTCGATCATTCATCGGCCAACGTGATTAAGCCGCAGATGGGGGAATACCGGGAAAGAAGCGCGGATGCGGAACGTGCTTCAGGTGTCAATTTCGATCTTGTCTATGGCGGGATGTCCGAGGCAAGCGTCAGTTCTGACGGTATTGACGGAAGACTGAGTGCAGGAAGTGACACTGCAGACCGAAGCGTTGGACGCGCATTTGCCGATCGCGGAGCCGGGATCCTTGGTCTTGAGACGGATTGGATGCCGGATGCAGGAGTGCAATCAGCGCAACGGCAGGGTAACGAGCCCGCAACGTCACCGTCATCGGCCGCGACCTCAACTCAAGCTTCTGGAACACCCCTGTCTCTTGGCTTGGGCGGGCGTAACACGCTGACCAGCTACGATCGGGATGTGGTCGCCCGCACCATTCTAGGCGAGGCCGCCGGTGAATCTGAGGCGGGTATGGCGGCCGTCGCATCGGTCATTAAGAACCGTGTCGACGATCCGCGATGGGGGGATGATCCTGCGGAGGTGGCCCTGCAGATGCAGCAGTTCTCCGGCTGGAATGCCGGAGCCGGTGGGAACGACATGGTGGGCAACTACCATCCGGGAGATCCAGAATACGATCGTGCCGCAAAGATCGCTGATATGGTTTTTGAGGGGCGCATGGCGGATCAAACGGGCGGGGCGACGCACTACTACTCACCGCAAGGGATGCAGGACTTGGTAGAGCAAGGGGCTCAGAGCAATGAGACACCTAATTGGCTGCAGGAAGAGAATTCTCGCCGCGGGGATGCACCCGTGGTCATTGGGGATCACGTGTTCACTGGAAAAACTCAAGGTTAGTGATAGCCAGACGGCGGTTTCAGAATTGATTTGCGGTTGTGCCTATGAAATCGCTCGAACTTCGAAGGATCGTACTTTGACGAAACCCCGTTTCGAAGAATGAAACCAACCAGTCCCAGAAACGCAGCCAACACGAAAAAGCCCTCGGCCTGTACAAAGCCGAGAACACCGCAAAGCATGGCGGCCAGAAATGCCGCGAGTGAGAGGCGGGGATAGCGTTTTTGGGCCGTCATTTGTGGTCTCCGGGGTGAGGATTCAGAAGTAGCAGAGTATTGATTTAGAGAGCAAGCCGAAGAGCTGCCTGACCAAAGCAGGTTTGCATGAAGATCCGGCGTCGCATTCTAATTGCACCAGTTCCCCGTACGCGGCGGACAGCTCGTTCTTCCGCAAATATATGAAGCCGCCAGGCCTTCCGAAATGAGGATCTTGCCCACATCCTGGCCATCGAGTTTGAGAACCCCGCATTGACGGCCAAAGTTGCAGCGACTGGTGCCCTCTGTCCCCGGCGCACAAGCACATCGCACTCTGGTTAACTCAATGGAGTTGGCAGATCTGATTAATGCCCTCAACCTGTCCGTTGCGCGACGTCCCATGGCCAGCTCATTGGAGCATTTTGGGGTACTCACCTCGGGGGCATTAAACCCTACCAAGCGTACATTTGCGGATTGCCGAGCAATGCCCAATGTATCACCATCGATCACACGAATATCGGTCGCTCGAAGGTCACGGGTGTTCGAGCTTTGCCTCGCAGTCGTTTCGATTTGAGCGACCTTTGAGCTGAGATAGCGCGAAGACATCCAGCCGAGACCATGCGTTGACCAAACCTCAGTCCAAGTGCCCTGCTCTTGAAGAAACCGAACACGCGTTCCCTTGGAGAGTTGGCCGATAACTTCGTACTGGGTTCCCGGCCCTTTTCGCTGGTTTACCACGTTACCGGTGACCCAGCGGTATTCCGATCCGCTTGCCTCAGATCTTTGGGAAGGTGATTGTGCACCATCATTTCCGAACAGTGCTCCAATGATACCCGCAACTCCCAGAAGAAGAAGGACTGGCAACATCATCGCTCTCTGCGCTCGGCGAATTGTCCGGTAAGGACTTGGAATAATCCGAGGCCGAAACCTGCGCCGGGGCGACACTGGCCTCCTCTGTTTTGCGCGTGTCTCAGGCTTTGTATTTGTTCGTCTTGGGGAGGGGGAGGATGGCGTGTCTTCGGAAGCCGGATTAGTTTCCTTAGCTGGTACCTTCTCCAGTTTCAAAAGGGTGTGAAGCTTGCGGTACTGCGCATCGCTCAGGCGGGTTCTTTCACCAAAACGATCAAAGATCCCCGACATACTGGAAAGAAAATCCCGTTCCCACTGATTACGCGTATCGCCTTCCAAGCGCGCTTTGAGCTTGGCTTTAATCTCTTGGGTGCGCTCTTTGGAAAATGGCATAGTAAATCGTTGCGTTGGGATGACCTATTTCTAAAGGCAACAAAATCTATAGCAATAAAATAAGGTGCAGAACGGGTTTTCGGGCAAGGACGCATCCTTATTGCAAAATTAGGGAAAAAAGCTATATATGTGGAGTTCGAAACGGAGATTGCAGAAGTGTCACTCGTAGCTTCCAAGGTATTGGGAACTGTGAACGCGCCCTATGGCGCGAACCTCTCTGCTCATCAACTTGCCAGCTGTATTTCCAGCACAGATGCGATGAAAGAAGCCTACGGGCCCGTTTTTTCGTTCTTTACGGAAGTTAAACCTGACCTTCAGATGGATTTCATCAAAGAAATGGGCGTTGAAGACGGAGCAAAATCTGTGGCTGCATATCTTCAAACGAAATGCGCAAACCCAATTCCACTCGCGATATAAACAACTTCGCATGAACACGCCCACTCCAAGTCGCTGGAGCGACCTGTTCGACGTCGCCGTATCAATCATCGATCAAGCAAACAAAGACATAAATCTTGTCGATCAATGGACTTTGGGCGGTGGAACCGCCCTCATGCTGCAGATAAATCACCGCGAAAGCCACGACATCGACATATTTGTAGATGATCCGCAGCTCTTGCCCTACCTGAATCCAGAAACCCAGGAATTCTCGCTCTCGCTGCAACCAAGTAGCTATGTTTCTGATGGCACCCAGTCCCTCAAAGTCGTTTTCGACAATGTTGGTGAGATTGATGTCATTTGTTGTGGTTGGCTTACAGATGATTTCGCTTCCGAAGCAAAGATAAATGGGCGGCAGGTTTTGTTGGAAACCCCAGGTGAAATCATAGCCAAGAAAGTCTTTTACAGAGGCTGGAATTTACAGCCACGTGACATGTTTGACATCGCGGCTGTTCGCCAGTCGCATGGTGATCCATATTTAATAAATGCGCTTTCGGAATTGCAAAGGGAAGCCGCGCTTGCATTGGGTGTCACAAAAAGTTTCGATCCGGGACTTGCCGAAAGCGTCCTGTCAGACTTGACGGTTCGTGAAGGTTTCACCGACCTAATCGAAACAGCTCAAGCGTCAACTATCGAGCTTCTGTCCAAAGTTGGTTGACCCCCATAGTAGGGGAGAGCTGCAATGCATGGTTCGGCCCATACCGGCCGCTCGCTGGCGATCTCTATCGCTGCGGTGCGGCCCGCCAGAGCAGCCATTCGCCGCATGCGCGAAATCCCGGCCTGGTCGAATTCCCGCAGAGCGGGACAAGTAAACTTTCGTTGCGCCTGCACCAAAGCTGTCTTTCAAAGGAATGCCAAGGTCGAGTCGCTAATAGCGGTCGCAAACCATTCAAGGCGTTTAGTTACCGTGGCAAATTTGCTTCTGCTCTAAGACTGCATCTCGTTAAGGCTGCAGTGAGTGATTAGCCAACTTCCATCAGGCTGACGTAGCAGGACATTTAGCGAGACGCCTTCGCCTGTCGAACCTTCACTGAACTCTGCAACACACCAGCCGAGGCCGCCCTCTCTACTTGCACTTATGACACTGATTTGTTTGCCATCGGCACCTTCCGCCACCCACTCAGCGTGGGTTTTTTCTATGGCCTTTCTTCCAACGGCAGATGGTCCAAAGGGTGAGTATAGCTCTGCATTCACTGCATATATGGACGCACATCCTTTAGCGTCGCCCCTTTGATAGCAGGTGACATAGTGATCCAACAGTTCCTGGCATTCTTGCTTAAATGACATGTGGAAATTCTCAATTGAGTGGTCTGAACAGGCTTCCTTGAAGTCCCACCCTTCCACAAATCTTAGCATATGACGACACATTTTGTCCTCGGGTGAGGGCATTCGTGCAAGGCGCAGCATCCGTAACTTCGGGCTCTCTGCAGTCATTAGATCGGGCGCAGCATTCGTGAAATCAACGCTGTAATGAACGGCCGCTTTCACGGGAGCCGTCCGGAGTTTATGCAATTGCAGAGAATGCCTGCTTTCCACCCATGGTGCTTTTCGCCGCACTCCCAACAGTAATTACTCATTTGGCGCATAAGGCCCTCTATTCTCGGTGAACCAATTTCGGCATACGGCAACCGATCGAGCCGATATCGTCGTACGACGGCTGTCAGCCCCAATCTGGACATTCGTTCTACACTTGAAACGCTCGGGTCCACCCGCAGACAGGGTGGAAAGTGTGAATTCGCCGCTCTGCAGCGGAGACACTCGGGAAGCTCCAAAGCGGACTTTGATCATCGAAATCGTGGATACATCAAACAGAGCCTTGATCGGCGCAGATATCTACTCGTTCGCGGTAACTGAGTAATTGATCCCTTTCACCGAAAGCAGCAGTTCTGAACGTTCCTCCATGATGGCGTTGGCAATGCTCTGCAACCAGGCGACCGTCGTTTCCAAATCCATTCTTTCGCCGGTGTCTGGATGCTCCCATTGCCGCGTTTCGCGCATACAGATTAAGAGGCAGCCAACTCGACATCGCTCATGGTTCAGATAACGCCCCACGAGTTGGTCGATCAAAGCATCTCTTAGTTGGCTTCCGCTCCATCGATGTCTTGCGTCATCTAACTTCGCCTCTATTGATGCGTATCGGTCCAAACCGGCTGCGTGCAGTCGGATATCTGTTCGCTTTTCAGCAATTGCGACGGCTTCTTGTGTGACAATGTATGCACTTCGAGCGTTTTGGGTCAGCCAGTAGGAAAGGAATTGACGTAGCTCTGTTTCGCCTTCCACCTTTCGCAAAGTAGCTACAGTTGTCTGCTCGTCGTTAAGCAGGTGGTGTTTAAAGTCTGCCAGCCTGTGATTCATGACTGCAAATAGCGACGGGTCGTCATAGGCACGGTAGTCTCGCTCTTGGTCGAATATTCGGAATACTGAGGCATTCATGGCCTCGGGTTCCGATATGTTCGCCGCCAACTCTGTAGCCATCTGTTTCAAACGGTCAGTCAGATGCGCGAATTCGGGCATTGCGGACAATTCGTAAAGCACCGACAGCGTTCTCGGCGACTTCGTGGAAGTAAGGGTGCTCAGAAGGTAACCGCGTGCTTCCTCCGCTTGGTCTCGAGTGTTCGGTGTAAAGGTGCCTTCATGGAGCTGATCCTCTTGCGGGCGCACCGTTTGGTAGGCTCGTATGACCAGCTGGGTCAACAAATCGAGGCGACGGCCATTCTCCACCCCATCAAAGCTCGGTTGCCCGCCCCAGTGGCGATCACCGAAGATCGCGGCAAATATTGAAATTGCAGCTTCTCGGGACTCTTGCGTCGATAAGTCAGCGGTCGCTGCCAGCACGGTTTCGCACCCTTGCTCTAGGCTCAGTTGGGTCAACATTTTCAGCCAGAACCGCTGGCTTTCAGCAGTCATTTGGCTGGATGTGTCGATATGATTTTGGATCGCTCCAACGGCATTCGAAATTGCCTCATCCGTGCCATGGCCAGCAATCAGTTCGAAGGCGTATTTGAGGTCGGTCTGAGTATTTTGCACCAACGCATTCTCAAATGCCGGTAGGCTATCCGTAGCCGCTGCGGCGGCGATGTCGCGCATGAACGGTGTGCCATGGTGGAGTGCGTCGTGCAAAATGGGCGCGCGTCCTACATCTATCAGATTAGCGAGTTGTCGGTTGACTTCAGCCCCAACGACTTCTTCGATGGCGTTTGGGTGTGCCGCTTCCAACTGTGGCAGAAAGGCTCCGAAACCGTTCAGCTCCAATGTTGAAATACGCGCCGCCCTAACCGCTTCATCATGCGAAAGGGCTTCAGCCCAATTCGCGGTCTCAGCCTCACATTTGAGCGCAGCAAGTGCCATAAGGCTGGCGGCTGAATAACTATTCCGATCTTCTTCCGCGCGCTCACTGAACAGCGACACGTCGGTGCGTCGCCAGAATTCAGAGAGACCTTCCCTTACACCGGCGAGAAAATCCGGAGAAAACGCCGTCTCAACAAACTGTGCATCCCAATACCCCCACGTATTGTGGTCGCGTTCCGTGTGCTGCAGGACATTGTGCAGGTTGTATAGCGTGTTTTCCCGGTCTACTTCCCCCAGCATTAAATCTTCAGCAGCAAGAACCTCCTGCCGCCATTGTTTCCAACCATCCTGCCGCTCAGCTTCTTCGATCTCACGTTCACGCTGCCAATTTTGGTGTTCAATTTCGTGCTCGTCGGGTTCTTGAGGTGGAGGATTCAACATCCGCTCGAGTTCTTCTTGCAGGTCCTCTCGGTCGGAGATTAGCTCTGCCATTTCGACCGCAAGTTGGGCGTTTTCGCCGCTTCGGACGAACATGCTCAACGTATAGAACGCCACGCCGCGACGGTCCTCTATTGCTCCATTCGCAAGTGCGCGAAGAAGCCAAGGGAAATCCAACTCCGTAAAAGGTCGTAGGATCCGCCCATAGTCGGATCGTACAAATCGATGCCAATCGTTCTCGGGCTCCTCAAGAGCTTCTGCCAAGTCGAAGCACGCCCAAAAGTAGCCTTCCCGCAAAGCAACACTCTCGGACAATGCCTCCTGCAACCTTTCGGTTTCCTCTTTGGCGACTATGCTTTCGCGGCGCTCTCCAAAGTGAAAGGCCACTGCTACACTCCATGCCCAACGTGGGATTTCTTCGGTGGACTGCGGTGGAGTCAGATCGCAAGCCGCTATCAAGGGATCGACGAAGTGATCATAGCTTGAATGCGCTTGGTAGACGCGACTTTCTTCGGTGCGGTTCGCCCAAATTGCGTCGACCAGGTCGTCTCTGACTTGGACCCTTTGCTCCGCGCTCATTGCATCTGACTTGATCGCCTGAAGCAGTGCATAACCCAAGCCATGAACGGAACGCCGTACTTCGTTCAGCGATCTTGCAAGAGCCAGAAACTCTGCAAGTTGAATTGCTTCAGGAAACAGATCAGGCAGCGCATTGCGTACAATCCGTTCGGGCCAATTGCCCGCCGCCATGCTAGTCCCGATCTCGCATTTCTGCTGACTGCTTCCGCATCTAAGAACTGCCCAGACAGCATATGTCCGATGATGGTAATCCAAGCTCTCGTCGAAGGCCGCTTGAAACGCCAAATCGGCGCATTCGGCCATTGGCGTCAGGTATACCATTTCGAGAAGCAGCTCTCGCGTGTCGTGACCTGTATAGGCTTGGTCCCACAACTCTTGCACCAGCGGTGCCAGCTCCGGTGTCGACACGCGCTTTAGCTCAGTGTGCCCAACGCCGACCCTACGCCAGTCGCTACCAGAATATCGCTCAACGAACCTGCGTAACAGTTCCGCGCGCAGTTCGAGGTTTAGAATCGCAGGTATTCCCTGGCGGAACAGTAAGAGAGGGTTCCGCTCTTTTACCTCAGTCAGAACGTCGGGGTTCCACAGTGCCAACCAAGCCACCACAGGTTCCATACTGGGGACTATCACGCGCTCTTGTCCGACGCTCGCGAACAACAGGTGATGGAGGTCGCTTGTTGCAAGACCTTGCTCACGCAACTTCTGAAGGCGTTGTGCGGCCAAGAACTCCTGCGTGGATCGATGATGAAAGCGCACAGCTCCGACGCCTGTGGGGTCAAACAAGGACTTGCCAAGCAACTCGACCTGCTCATCGTGCGACCAATCCGGCAAGATGTCGGCTACACTGACTCCCTCTGCGTCACCGCCAGGCGCTGCAAAGTAGATTGACCTGCGCTTCATTAGAAATAGCGCAAGCGCAATCCGCTCCGCCCCTTCCATGCCTTTTTCTACGCTCAGATCGTTGCGCTTTTTGTCAGAGGTTTCGCGAAGCCGTTGGCCAATGCCAAAGACCAATTGTTCCTGAAGGTTGCCGAGTTGTCCTTCCGTCGCCAACTGATCAAGCGCAGCCATGATGTCGGCAGGCAATTGGTAGAGGTGCCAGAGCTCTTTTTCCTCCAAGTGCTGGGCAAAGACATCAGCGTGATCTGCTGCGTAGAGACGTGCAAATTCAACGATCTCATTTCTAGATAACGGCAAAAGCGCGATAACCTTCACAGGTTCCTCGCTGCCGCTGGCCCCCTCCTCCCCATCACTAGGGGGTGGGCCGCCATCTCGTGCAATCACTGCCGTGAAGACTTCTTCACCTGCAGGAGCTCCAGTAACCTCGGCGACTCTTTCTCTCGGCGCAACCAAAGCGGTCACAACCTGAAAATCCAGCTCGTCAGCCCAATCATTTGGTCGACATGAAACGAAGAAGCGCGCCCGGTGTGTCTGCACTCCGATAGCAGCCTGAATATTTCGCAATGCACGCCGCAGCGTGCCCTTACGCAACTTCAACTCGTCGACCGCGTCCAAAAAGAACACTGCCTCTGCGTCAGATGCCTCTAACCAGTGCTGAAATTCTTGCTCTTCTTCCGCGGTGATTGAGTCCAAAAACTCTCCGTCTTGAAGCAATTCAAGTGGGACAAAAAACGCAGCTTGTCCTTGATCCTGGAGCGCTTGCTTTTGCTGTTTGAATTCATGGGTCTTACCGCACTTCCCCTCACCCAAGACGACGACACAGCGGTGAGCATAGAGGTCGCTCCAACGTAGGGAACCATGCTCATAACTCCCCCAGATAGACATGTAGTCTGGGTCGCGCAGTAGCTCTTCTGATGGCAGTGCAAAACGACGTTCAAATGGGACGTGGATCATGTCGCAGTCCACAAGACACGCTTGTCTTGACCCTCCCCAAGAACAATCTGCCAATTCGCAAACTTAGCCTTGGCCTCTCCCGATGAAACCAGCCCTTCGTGCAAGGTGATTTGGATTTGACGGCCGAATGATCTTTCTGCTTTCGCCGCCACAACAAGTTTTGTGTCGGTCCTAGTCACTGAAAGCATGGGCGCTTCAGAAGAGTATTCGTCAACGAAGCTAGCCTCATCGATCTCAATTCGTACAGATGGAATGATCAGTCCACCCCAGCTTTCGTTGCCTTCGGCCTCGAAGAACATCGATTTATGCTGCCCTGAAAGAAAAACCGCCGTCGGCACGTCGTTGAGTTGGCCAACCAGTAACGTTTCCTCGTACTTCGAGGTCGGCAGGATCAAGCTGAGTGGCTTTGCGATACCGACTTTTCCGACTGTGAATTCACTTGGCGACAGCATTTTTTCTCTCAGAATAATAACCCATGGGCGGTAGCTGGGATGATCATGAATGGCCCTGTAGTTCCGATTTTAGCATCTCCACTAATCCCAACCCATCCGAATGTCGGTTCGACGGCACTCTGGACAATGTACAGCTTTGGTTGGTCGATTATCGCGGCGAGCTTCACGTTGCTCGTTCTTGCTGAGCACCGCGGTTTCGAAACGGTGACCGCAATTGTTGCAGCGAAAGCGAACACGCTCAGGCATGACTGATGCCTGCTTGCTCAATAAACTGGTTCCATAAGTACTCTGCAGCTTGCTCAGGATTTAGCTGGTCAGTTTCATTCCCGAACATCGACATAGTCACAACAAGGAACTGTTCGTATTCGTCGGACGAGACGTTGAAGCCGCCGTTTGCCGTATTGTCTGCTGCATTCTCATTGAAAGAAAAATAGATGTCGCCCAAAGCGAACCCCGCGTTTCGGCAGTGCACTGTGATATGCGCCGTTCCATGCTGCCGGCCACGATTGACAACGGTGCTGCCAAAGGAGTTCGCGCCACGGTCTACAAATCGGCCCCGCAGCCCCTCGACAGCATCTATCTCAGCAATCGCCAGCTTGAAATAGTTCTTGATCGTAGTGAACGCCGCGTCGCGATATTCACTGTGGTCGATTTCGTCGAAGTCGCGTTGAACGCGATAGCGGGGGGCGACTTGTTGTGTTGACGCTGGCTCTGTTTCATCAGCGGTTGAATCGAGTGCATTCGACACACCTGCATCGACTATCCGGCGAATTTCCTGAATGACATCTAGGTATGCAGTATTCGCGTTCGTCCATTCCGCGATCGGCAGACCGTCCTTCGGCACCGCTTTCAACCGTCGGAGCTGAGGCATTGCAGCCCAGTCGCATGGTTCGACGATGATAGGGACAACCCGTGCCACGCCCGCTTCGTGCCGCTCCAAGGCTCGTTGCATCTCTCGTTCGACACAATAGTTGGACGCTATGAAGTCGGGGCTAACCATTAGCAGGAAAAGTTCAGCCGCCTCTAGCTCTTCGCTGATTTCATCATCCAAGACCTCACCCGCCAAGATTTCGCGGTCGTACCATGTTTTGATCCGACCTTCCCGCTGAAGGTTCGCAAGATGAACATGTAGGCGGTCAAGTGCATCTGCATCTCGATGGGAGTAAGAAATGAAAGCTCTCATGTGTCTGCTCGAAATGTTTGTATTTTGTTCTATTTTATCCAGCCGGGTCTAGGTCGGCAACTAAGATTTGGGAGTTACTACCCAATTCGCAAGTGGGGTATCACTTCCCAGCCAGTGTCTGCTCTTGCAATGCCGCAGTGCAGCGCGAGTTATCAAAACCAAGGGCAGATCTGGGCCGATCAGGTCTTGAAATGCGACCCCTGTTCGCAACTTTGCAAAGTTCACTATCTGCGCATTGCCGACCTTTATGATCGTCGCAGCAAAGGAGTCTGCGCCTTTGGGATGTGAATGATCGCTTTCCCGGAGATAGGTTTACGCCAGATCGGGCGCAGAGAAAGGCATGTACCAAGCCGGCACTACGAACCCAAGTGAGCCTTTGGTTTCAAATCGATGCACGCACGCATTGACTGATATGACCTATGGTGAAGTAACAATATCGCTTGGTCGATCACTAACCCACAGAACACGCACACCTGTTTCCAGCTCTCGAGCTTCTACCTGTCTTTTCATGATCGAAGGTCCAAACCTTTCCGCAAACCCGGTCTCGGCGCTCAGCACAACAATCAGATCCACGTTGGTTCTGTTCAAAAACCACGGCCTCGGCAGGAATGCTTCAAAACAAATCAGCGGCAGTATTTTCGTGCCGTCTGTCAGGGTAAGGACGCGGCGCGTGCCTGACACCAAATCGGTCTCATAGAGGAACGGCACGGCCCCTTCGTAAAACGGAACAAGTCGTTGCTTATCAGAAACCTGCACCCCGTCCTGAGTAACCAAAACAACCGAGTTCCGAAGCTCGGGGGACCCCCCATTCGCGTACCGCGTCATGCCGAATAACAGCGGGAGATGATCAGGATCGAGCCTAAAAACCGCCTCTCCGAGATTAAAGGTTCCGGTCACCGCACCCTCTGGCCAAACGATTAGGCCAACCCTAGCGACGCTATCCGACAATTCCTGCAAACGCTCGAAATTCTCCGCCGCATGGGCAAGGGATGACCATTTCAGCTTCGGATCAGGGTTGTGGGCTATCCCATGGATTGGAGGACCATCATAGTCTGGGCGAGGCGGCTCCGGTATTTGGATCAGAAGGGCGCTAGCCAACGCGGCACAGGGAAACGCAAACCTAACGTGCTGTGCGATCACCGACGTCGCAATACCAATGATCGCAGACGCACCAACAACACTGAACCACGCGACCAAAAAACCCAGAGACCCATTCACAGCGAACAGCCCGACGGGTGCCATCACAAGTCCAAGCGCGGCAGAAACGGTTTCAGCTACTCCAAAGGAAAGCCCTACGACCAATGCAGGATAAGAGCGTAACAGCCGAGCGCATAAAAGCCCCGAACCTCCATAGAAAATCGCCCCACAAGACGCGTAGCCTATGACAGCCCCAGCCATTTCAACGGGTCCATCTAGGGTCTGTAACGTCCAAACAGCCGTTACAGGCACATAGATTGCGCCCCAGACCGCCAAAACTTTGGCTGGATGAGTGACCGCCAAACGCGAAAGAAGAATAATTGCAGCGATGCCCCCGGGGGAGGAGTTCAGGAGCATCGCCAGAGCTGTCAGCAGGCCAAGGATTGCGGCCACTATACAAACACGGGAAAGTGTCTGGTCAGCTTGGGTTGAGCGTAGGCCAAAAGATGGCCTTGGCAAAATGGTTTCACGAATTCCCACAAGTCTCCTTGGGCGCAAGTATCTACGTTATCAGGTCAGTATTGCTGTCTTATTTAACATAATCATACTTATCGGTTCTTTGGGTGTGTGCGCAAAGCTAAAGTGTCACTCCCCGCCTAAGTATTTGTTAAATCTCATATTTACCGAGTGAGGATGTAGTATCGCTACGTCTACATGCGGCACTTTCTGCAACTTTAAGATTCTGTTTGATTGTTGTTTTAATACTTAATAATGGAGCGTGCGCAATACGGAACTTCGCTTCATGGCCAAAAACTCACCCGACCAGTTCATCCGCGGCGGACAAACGACCCAACACTGGATCCGCATGGCGGCCCAGGTGCTTCGATCCGCTGTGGCTTTTGCAGCACTGGTGTTTGCTGTCGTCTACGCAGGCCTGTGTCTTGCCACCTACAAGGTAGAGATGCTGCATGTGACCTGGGCGCATTGGCTGGCAAGCTTCTTTGTGGAAAACCGCGGTGAAGCTGAACACATCATCCGCTACAGGCATCCCCTTCACGGATGGGTGAATGAAGAAGCTGCGGTTATTTATCAAAACCTGGATTTCCTAGAAGTTCGAGCGGCCTATCAGGAGATGGCAGTTAGTTTTGCCTGGTGGGCCTTGGTGCCGGCCATTGTCGCCGCCCTCCTTGCCGGATTTGTCTTCTATATGTCGGGACGCAAGCTTGATGGGGACGAACATGTCCGCGGGACGTACCTGGTTTCTGAGAAGGAACTGAAGTCTTGGGTGGATCGAAAATGGAAGGCGTATTTCAAACGCTTCGGGAAAGACCGAAAGTCTGGTCCCTTCTATACTGTCGCGGATATCCGCTTCCCCCCAAATGCCGTGGAAGCACAAACCGCCATTTGCGGCACCGTCGGAACGGGTAAGACGACCTGCATCAAGGAGTTACTTGGCACCGTTCGGGATCTAGGCGGTCGCGCGATCATTTATGACCGGATGGGCAGCCTTGTCAGAGACTTCTACGATCCAGCGGCTGATGTGATCATCAATCCCTTCGATGCCCGCTCACGCGCCTGGTCGCCGTTTCAGGAGGCGGAAAGACCTGAGTTCTTCACGCAGATGGCGGAAGTGTTAATCCCCGACAGGCCCGGTGCCAGCGGCGATCCTTTCTGGACACAAGCCGCCCGGATCGTGTTTGACTATGCAGCACAGACCTTGCTGAAGGAGGGTCACACGTCTAACGCTGCGCTCCGGTCGACCATTCTCAATATTCCCGGCGAACAATTGGCCGAGTTGATCGAAGCCACACCGGGTCGCCACTTCCTGAATGAAGAGATCGCTAAGACGGCAGGGTCCATCCGCGCCAACCTGATAGCCGAGCTGCGCTTTCTGGAGTTCCTGCGTGACGATGCGGAGCCGTTCTCCATCCGCAAGTGGGTTAAAAGCTCTGAGACCGGCTTCGTGTTTTTGACCGGGGACGCGGAACACGCGGCAGCCACCAGAAACATCATCTCAACCCTTTTTGAAGTGGCCGCGAATGCGCTGATGACCTGCGACGAGGCAAACGATCCGCGCGTCTGGTTCATGATGGATGAGGTTCCCACTCTGAATAAGATGCCTTTCCTTGCCAAAAGCCTTGCCGAGATCCGGCAGTTCGGCGGGGCCTTCGTTGTTGGCTACCAAGTTTATTCGCAACTTGAGGACATCTATGGAGACAAGGGCGCCCAGACGATCGTCGGCAACCTCAACAATCGGATTGTGTTCAACACGCCAGATGCAAGAACGGCGGATCTCTTCTCGCAATCTCTGGGGTCAGAAGATGTCGAGGAGCGACGGGAAACTATCACCGTTGGCGCTCATGAGGCCCGTGATGGCGTCGGCTTCATGTCTCAGCGCACCGAGCGCAGGATTGTGACAGCCTCTCAAATCCAATCCCTGCCGCAATTCGAAGGCTACATTCGCTTTGCCTATGATGCGCCGGCGGCTTTTGTGCGCTTCAAACCTGTGGAACGGGCTGGCCGTGCCGAGAAGTTTATTCCCTATCACGGTGGCAGCTTCGCCAAAGGCAGTATGGATGCGGGTGCTGCCGACAGAAGCGCACGTGAAGGTCAACCCAACTCCCCCTCGTCTTTCTCTGGTCTGAGCGCAGAAGATCAGCACACAGAATTTAAAACCTGGCGGGCGCGGCTGGTTGCGAGCGGTCTTGAGATCTATGCGGGGAATGGTGTCGACGAGGCCGCTCTCTGGGACCACTTTGCCTCCAGTCGAAGCGCTGGTGAAAGCGTTAGCGATATCGGCCCGCCGTCGGTCTCAAATCATATGATGGGCGCAACTAGAGGCGATGTACGTTCGGTGACCCCCTCGAACGAGACCCACTCTGAACCCACCAACAACGCGCATGGGTGTTCCCAGCCGAAAGAAACCGGAGAACCAGCGCGTGTCGCACCTGCTGAGGGTGACTGCGAGGGTGAACTGGACCTAGGACCAAAGACCCCGTCCTCGCCAGATACGTCTGTCCCTGTCCCTCAGGCAGATGATTGGCCCACCGGTAAAGGTCAGATCATTGACATTCTTCGCACTGTGCAAGGTTTGCGTCGATGATGTCAGCGACGGTGGTGAGCGCCGGAGCGGCCTCATCGGGGTATTACAAGACCGAAGGTTACTATGCGGCGGGAAGCGAAGAGGGCGATGCAGCTGCCAGCTGGTTTGGCAAGGGCGCGGAAGCTCTCGGACTGGAAGGTCGGGTGGATGACGAGATGTTCACCCAAATGCTCGATGGCCAAACCTTTGTCGCGTCCGAGGATGGTCCAATCAAAGATCGCCTCATGGGCAAATACGTGGGCGGGGAACGACAACACCGCCCTGGCATGGATCTCACCTTCTCGGCCCCGAAGTCGGTGTCCATCGCCGCGCTGGTTTACGGTGATACCCGTCTGATTGAAGCGCACGACCAAGCCGTGCGCGCCGCCATGGAGTATGCCGAAGCCAATCTTGTTCAAACGCGCTTTTTTAAGAACGGATCGCTGGAAGTGGAAACCGGCGGTAAGATCATCGCGGGTCTCTTTCGCCATGACACGTCTCGCGCGCTGGATCCGCAACTTCATACCCATGCCGTCATCGCCAATATGGTGGAGAACTCCGAAGGGCGCGTGACAGCTTTGCACAATGACCAGCTTTTTCAGATGGTGAAGCTTGGTTCAGAGATTTATCGGTCTGAGCTGGCTAAATCAGCCAGAGAGCTGGGCTACACGGTCGATCGTGTCGGCAAGGATCGCTTGATCGAGCTGCGGGAGATCCCGCGCGATCTGGTGGAGCTCTATTCCAAACGCCGCGCCGAGATTGAAGAGGCGATGCAAAGCCGCGGAATATCCGAGACCGCGAAGTCCGCCGAGCTGGCAGCCCTGGCCACGCGCGCTGCCAAGCACCGCAATCTCAATCGCAACGAGTTGCATACAGCCTGGGTCAAAGAAGCCGAGCGCACCGGCATGGATAAGAGCCGGATGCAAGGCATGCTCAATGACGTCAAACGAGCGGCGGCAACACGCCTTCCCGGCTTTACCCGCGAGGGCGTCGCCCCTGCCCCGCATGTGGCGGATGCCAGAAACAGCCTCGACAAAGCCATCGCCCATATCTCCGAGCGCAACACAGTTTACGCAGAAGCGGATCTGCTCACGACAGCAATGGCGTTTGCCAGCAAAGCGGGCTTGAACGCGGTTGAGCAGGAAATCGCCCTCGCCAAGAAAGACGGGCGATTGCTGCCCGCCAAGGACCAAAGTGGCAAAGCCGACCTTCTGACCGACGAACAATCGCTTGCCATCGAGCGGGACATATCCCGGCTCTATCGCATCGGATCCCGTCAGAAAGGTGTGAAGTTAGAGCGATACAGAACTCAATCCGGGGCAAAGGATCGGACACCTGAAGCCTCCCTGAATAAGAGGCTAAACCGTACTACCCTGTCAGATGGACAGAAGGATGCCGTTGTTACTGCCTTGACCGGAAAGGGCCAAGTCGTCGGTGTCCAAGGCTATGCCGGTACTGGCAAAACCTTCATGCTGGCAAAGCTGGCAGCAGAGGCTGAACGGGCGGGTTACAAGATCGAAGGTCTGGCGCCATCGGCGCAGGCGACACAACAGCTCAAAGAAGCCCTGCCCGTCTCGGAAACATTACAGGCACGGCTGCTGAGACAAAGATCGCCCGATCAAACGGCCGATCCTCGCAAGACCATACTCGTGGTCGATGAAGCCTCAATGGTCTCCAACACCCAGATGAAATCCCTGCTCGATCAGGCCCGAGACCAAAAGATCGCGCGAGTGGTTCTTGTGGGCGACGTTCAACAGCTCGACGCTGTCGCGGCCGGCACGCCCTTCGCGTTGATGCAAAAGCTCGGCATGCGCACCGCTGTGATGGACGACATCCAACGTCAGAGAAACGACGACGCGCTGGCCGTGGTCAATCACGCCATTGCCGGCGAGGTCCGACAGGCTTTTGAGCGCATTGGCATCAATGTGCAAGTATCAAATGACATCGCCAAGAGCGCGGCGGATAGGTATCTTTCAATCAGGAGACGGGAACGCGCGGGGCTCGGTCTCGTCACGCCCTCTAACAAGACACGCGTCGCCATCAACGAGGCCGTCAGAGAGGGATTGAGAGCGGACGGGACACTGCATGGTTCTGAGCATCGGTTGCAGACATTGTCGCCGCAACGCTTGAGCCGTGTCGAAGCGGCGGACCCAAGTTCTTACAAAATCGGCGATGTTGTTATTGCCCACCAGTCTGTTGCCTCTGCCGGTCTAACCAAGGGGCGCCAATATGACGTGATCGAGGTCGATCCACGCGAAGGCCGCGTCCTGCTTCAGGACCGGGAAACAGGCACCACCCTGCCCTTCGCGCCGGCGCAAAACAGCAAGGCGGCCACCGCCGTCGATGCCTACGAGAAAACGACGAAAGACTTCGCGCTCGGCGATCAGGTGAAGTTCCGGATCACCGACAAGAGCCACGGTATTGAAAACGGTGAGACTGGCAAGATCCGCGCGATCAGCGAGGAACGGATCACGATCAAAACCCGAGACGGCGATACCAAAGAATTGGATCGCAATACGCTTGCTGCAGTCGGAATGGATCACGCCTATGCTCTGACTGCCCATGACTTTCAGGGGGCCACAGTCGACAAGATCATCGTCGCTATGTCGGCCAGCGAGCGTCTGGCCGATCAGAAAAACTTCTACGTCTCTGTCTCCCGTGCTCGTGATGAGGTCACCCTGATCACCGATCGACCTGACGATCTGGCGCGCCGGTTGGAAGAGCAAACCGGTGAGAAAGTCACCGCGCTTGAAGCCTGGCTCGAGGCGGAACGCGACAAGGCGCGCGAGCAGCACCGAGACCAAATCAATGCGCGCGAGACCCAGGGTCGGGACGAAACGCGCACGCAAGAAACGCCTCAGAGGGAACCGGACCAACCAGCCATATCCCCTGAGCGTGAGGATCCAGAGACGGCCCCAGACAAGCGAATGACGGAGCTGGAACGGACCACCAGAGACCTCGAAAAACTCATCCAAAAGCAACTAGGAGACTATGAGAGATGACAGAAACACTAGAACACCCGACCGAGGTCAAAGCCAAGAAGCCGCGCATTCTGTTGGGGGAGCGGGCCACCGCGATTGCCGCATCCGTGGCTGATGGCGGCCGAGTCAATCAAGACCATTTGGAGGAAGCCATTCGCCGATTGCAGGAAACTCCCAAGGGTCAAAGCACATCAGGTGAAGATGCTTTTGCCAAAGCACTGCACGACCGGTTCGACGCGCTCGAGGATATCATTGATGAGTTTGAAGAGCGTCACCAAGGGCAGTTGTTGATGCTGAACAAAGCCCTCATCACCCTCGGCCACGTGATCCGAGCAAGCGCTGCCAAGCGCAGTGAGGAGGTCGAAATCAGCCTCGGCGAACTTCGCGAACGCCTGTTCGAACATCAGATCTCCGAGGCGAAAACCTCCGAATTGAACGTCTCTGAACTTGTTGAGCACAACCAAAATCTGGCCGCTTTCCAGCGCGACAGCATCGACACCGGCTTGGCCAACACACCATCCAAAGACGCGATCGAACGGTGAACTGAGGCCGGATACTTGCCTGTGGCACGCCGTGGCATCAACCCTGGCACGGCGTGCCACACCCCCTTCAAATCGTGGCACAGTATGGCACGGCCCGTGGCACAGCGTGTCCCACCATGGCACGAAGGTGGGACACGAATTCTAACACACTGAATTTAATGCCATAATTCCGTGTTCCGTACACTTCTTCCAAAAACAGCCGTTTCAGCCAAGTATATATGGGTGAGGCAGAACGGCAGCATGCTGCGTTGCGTGTGAGAAAATATGAGGCCCTCGGGCCGATACTGTCCCGCAAGCTTGCTTCGATAACCGTCTGAAACATTTGAACTCCTGCTCTCCGCCCAGCCAAAGCGGCGTTTGAGTGACCTGGATAATCTTGCTACCCAGTTTTTCCTGAGTGCTACCCGGAAAACTGCGCGGTTCTTGTCCACAAATTGAGGCGGCTTCCAGACATGCAAAAAGGGCCACCATGTTGGTGACCCTTTTGTTTTTCGTTTGCCCTTGTTGCGGATCGCTGAGCGGTCCCTATCGCTGCCTTGGAAGAACTCCCTGCTCGGCAATCACTGACAGGGTATCGGACGTCCTACGGGTCAATTCCAAGTCATCGCCCGAGATGGACGCCTCGACCCTTTCGGTGGTTTTGAGAAGGCTTCCGTCGGCTTCAACACACTGGGAGCCTCACCATCGCCTACGGGTGACCGAGCCGTCTTGGTTTACAGAAATCGAAGCGTCACCAACCTTAACCGTGACTGCGTGTTCATCGATCATCACCCCTTCCCAAGCATCTTTGGCATCGCGCCGGAGCACGATCTTATCCGGTCGCAGCCTGATCTGGACATCCTGTGTGCTGTCGCCGTCGGCGCTCTGAAGCTCGACAAAGCTTTCCTGCTGATTGGGGTCGGGATGGATTGAGGCCCTGCCATCCTTAGGAGGCCAGACATGCGGGATGTCCCGTGCCTGTCCCTTTGGGTCCCGGTGAAACCCGACAAAGAGCTGCGCTGATTTCCACACGCGACGCGCGCTTGAAGTAAGACTCGTCATGCCGCACGCTCCTTGTGATGCTTTGCCGTCAATGCCGCGAACGCCTCGCCCCGGGTTGGTAGATTGGAACACACCAAATCAGATATCCGATCCTCAAAGTCCGGTCTCTCCTGCTCACACCATGCCAGAACGGCCAAACGGTCTTCTGCACTCTTTGGGTCAAACCAATGGGATGTCTCCGTTCCGTCGCCCTCCTCTGACCAGCCATCCAGAATGCTCATGATCTCTTCGGGGTCATAGAGATTGCCAAAGGCGCCCGGGGTATCCTTACAGAGCTTCCACGCCGCGTTGATCGTCAGTAAAGCTGACGGGTCAATGTCTAGGCTTTGCTCATCGGTCGAGTACGTATCAAAATAATCAGTCCGGCTTTGGATGAACTCGTGAAGATTGTCTGCAAAGTCACTTACGGCCCAGTCTTCGCGATTTGACCCCACCCATGCGAGCAGTGCGTCGTCGCGCTGGACCTCTGTTCCAAAGATTTGGCACGTGGTTCCGTTATCGTCGTCCGTTGCCAGCATATAGAGTGTGAGCTTCATTCTGCGGTCTCCTCGTAGGGGTTGCGCTGATCGCTGCCGGAATAATCCGAATACTCGACAAAGGCCTCGCGCAGGTCTGCCAGCGGGTGGTTATCAAAATCATCGTCTCTCTGATCCTCAGGGGCGATGCGCATCTCATTGTCTTCGTGAATGGCAAAGGTCAGATCTTCGGCCAGTTCGGTAAACTCGGCAACTGGCGTCACTTGTCCGTGGCGTCTTGGGTACTGTCCGAACTGAACATCACCGGCGACAAAGCCCTTGCCGGTTTCTAGTGCGATCTGGCGCGCGATGCGAACCGCCTCGAAGGCTGTCGGGGCATCGTGAATAGCAGTCGCCAGATATTCCGGCTTGTCTTCTGTCCCCTCATTGGCACGGCCATAGAGGCCCCAGAACTCCGCCCAATCGGCTTCGCACTGTACAACGCCCCCCTCGCTCTCATCCATGCGGCAGGGCATGATCTCGAACCATGCGAAACGCGCAAGCGTGCCGCCTTTGCAAAAGTTGTTGAAGCGCTGGTGTGGGGGAAGCTCTTTGAGGGCTTTGTGTGTGTCTTTTGACATCTCAAATCTTTCTATCTGTCTGGGAAGTGGCGCGCGGCCCGCTTGGGGCCGCGCTGCTGATCAGGCGGCTTTCAGCTCGGCCATGCGTTCGGTCAGGGTCCAAAGCGCGCGGTTCAGCGCTTTGTTCTGATCTATCCCACCGACCGCGCGGGTGCGCTGTCGGCGGATACGCCCTTCTGCCGTGCGCGTCTGTCCGTAAAGCCCGCCCTTGATGGTGTTCTCCTGCACCACATTGAACGCGGTCCAAAGATCGCCAGCCCTGTCATCTCTGCGCCGTGCCCTCAGCATTTGGTCAACCGTAACTGGTGCGGGCTTGCCGTCTTCCTTATGCGCATCAGGAAAGCGCAGTGCATGCGCGGCTTCTGCCAGGATCACCCGCTCGGCATCGCTAACGGTGATGGCCTTGAAGCTCTGCACCTGCTCGGTGATCTCTTCGGCATCCTCCAGAACTGTGTAGGCGCCTTCGATCACTTCACTGATCGCATTACCCGAGTGGCGAACTTTGACCTCATTGAATGTATCGCCAACCATCAGCCCGTTGGCACAGACAAAACGAAAATATCCGGGGATCATCTGATAGCTGCTGGTGCCGTCATTGGCGTTGACCAGAATAACCTCGAAGGCTTCCCCTTCCCCATTGGTGATTGAGCGGTGGCGCAAACGCATCATGTGCTTGGTGAACTCTGCCTTGCCTGCAATCCGCGTCCGTGCCTGCTGGGCAAAGAACGGGTCAAACCCCTCTTTCCGCAATCCGTCCAATACCTCTATTGTTGGCACCGGCACAAACCGCGCGCTACGGCTCTCATGCGCTTCGGTCGCAAAGATCGACGGCACGGCGCGTTTCAATTCCCCATCTGTCAGCGCCTCCCCTGTTGCCAGACCGCCGTTTGACATCCCGCGCATGTATCTGTTGAAACCCATCTCTTCCTATCCTTCTGTCTGCCCGTTGAGGATCATCCCCAAATCGGTGCTGGTTTTGAGCAAAGCCCTAAAAGGGCGTCGTCTCTAAAACCTGCCACGTGGCGAACGCGGATGGGGGCGAGGCAATGCTATTCGACAGGAGTGGTGCGGCCCGCAAGGCCGAAGGCCTGAGGACCCGGTCCTGGCTAATAGCATTGCCCGAGGGGGAAGGCTGCGCCTTACCCCTAGCGGAAGGGGGCGTTTGGCTTGACCAAATCCCCCCTGACCAAACAAGGAATGGAAGAAGTGCGCGGGTGTTGGATTTGTTCGGCGATTGAGAGGCTGACACGCCTCTCAATTCGCACCTGCACTTATTCCACCAAGTCCAACCAATAGCGCGTGTATCGTCTCTCTCCGGTGCGGGTGAGAGCGCCTAAACCGACCAAATCCTGTAGATCCCGGGTTGCTGTCGCCCGCGACGTACCCGTTATCGAAATGTAGTTCTCGGCACTTAGCCCACCCTCAAAGCCATCGGGTCCTGCACGGAAAAGGCGCGCAATCACCTTGGCTTGCCGCTCATTAAGACTGTCGCGATGCTGATCGTAGAAATGCGCCTTCGCGATATAAAACCCTACACGCTCCAAGGTCACTTTTTGCGCCGCCAGAACCGTTGCTGCAAACCACTCCAACCACGAAGTCACATCCAACGTCGTTTGGTGCTGCTCCAATTGGGCATAATAAGCCTTCCGCTCCCGCTCGATCGTAAACGAAAGTGCTATCAAGCTCGGTTGACCGATGTTTTGTGCCAATGCCTTCTCGGCAAGCGCGCGTCCCAAACGACCATTCCCGTCCTCGAAAGGATGAATACTCTCGAAGTAAAGGTGACTGAGTGCAGCGCGCGTCAAAGCAGTGAGTGGTACAGCTGCACCAGGGGCCGTTCCGTTGAACCACTCGACAAAGCGAGTCATCTCGTCCGAAACCCGATCTGAAGGAGGCGCCTCGAAATGAACTGTCGGACGGTCATAACGCCCAGAGACAATCTGCATGGCGTCAGCGTGTTGCCGGTAAGCCCCAATCGTTTCCAGACGCCTGTCATGAGACATTAGCATCTCGTGCCACCTGAACAGTGTCTCATGGGTTAGCGGTTCAGCATAACTCGAATAGACATCAACCATCATTTCCGCCACACCCTGTTCGCGCGGCTTGGACGGGTAACTATCCGGCGCCAACCCAAGATGGCGACGCAACGACGACTGCACACTTTGTCGGTCCAGCATCTCTCCTTCGATGGCACTGGTTTGCATTGCTTCATCGCTCAGGAGTTCAATACGCAATTGATCCCGTTCAGACTGGTTGACATGCTGGACAGCCCCGATGATCTCACCCGAGGACAGCAAAAACCTCTCCTCATACGGCGCGATCGCAGAAGCTTCATACTGGAAATTCGGCCAGTCAGGTAGTTGCCAGTTCCATGCCATGAGCGATAGAAATCCTTTCTATAACTCAACCATGATCCATTTTTGACTTATAGATGTCAACCTTATCGCTCAGTATGACCGGATACTCAGCTCAGATTTGATGTCCAAAACAAAAGTGCACATAGGATAAATTACGAGCCTTTCGCCTTGTAAGCGCAAAGTAGAAATGTCCCACATGTGCTATTTCTGTATCAAAATCGCTTCATAAATTGTGAAACGTAAACTTGTGTGAGTATGAAAGTCGTTCTATTTCAGAGTGATAATTGTTTCACATCGCGAGGTTTGCGTTTCATGGTGCTTTCGGATCAAGCCATTCTGGAATACAAAGCATTTAATCATGCTGCGGTCCTTGAAATGGCCGCTGAAGCTGAGGTTCCTGAAGTTGATCAAGACGAAGTCGCCGCTTATATTGGCGAGCAAGTTCGCGGCCCCCATGAAGGTAATGTAATCCGGTACCGTCTTCTGCCTGACGATCTCGACGGTTTTGACCTAGGTTAGAATGCCTCCTTTGGAGCAAAACCTGCGGAAGTCTTCAAGGAAACGATGATGGAAGAGGATCCTTGAGACCCCTACCCTGTGGCCAACAAGATTCGCGGTTCAAGTATCGCTCACACGCACAGAATGAAACGGCGCTTACCCAGCGATTACGTAGCACAGCCCTATTTCCGGGCCACTTCAGAAGCCGGTCGTCCAGCCGCAACCAAGCGGGCCATGTCGCGTAGACGATCCGCCGTGTGGTGGAAGAACATCGTGTAGCTTTCGCAGAAATAATTGTGCCCCTCCTCGCCGTTCTTTGATGTCGCAAAGCGGTGTTTTGGACAACCGCCGTTGCAGGCGAACTTGAACGAACAATTGCGGCATTGGGCGGTCAGGCTTTCCAATTTGTCTTGGCCGAACTGCATCTGGCGGTCGGACCAAAGCATTTCACGCATCGGCGTCTCGTTAATTTGGCCCAGCTTGTATTCGGGGTAGACATAGTGATCGCATGAATAAAGGCTGCCGTCATGTTCCAGCGCCAGACCATCACCGCAGGTTTCCGCGAACACGCATAAGCCTCCGGGGGTGCCTACCCACTTCCCGACCATGGGAGTGGGCAAAAGTTGGGGGTGTTCTGCTATTGTCTTTGAGTTTTTGAACACTTGGAGGCTGGCATGGACGTACGAATTAATGTGGAAACTACGACTGAGGCTGGGGAGAAGAGAAAGCAGCAGATCATTCGTTTCAAACTTCCCGGCCAGTGTCACGGTGACTTGGGGCTCAAACTCGAGCACAGCAAAGTGCTTCTCGCGCAACTTCAGTTGGCCATTATACAGCATCAGATTGAGGAAATATCTGATGCCAGCCGCAGCTGCCCTTGCTGCGGTCGTACCATGCCCATTCACGATTATCGAACCCGGGTGCTCGATACTCTCTTTGGGCGGTTTCCGCTTAGGGTGCCGCGGCGAAAGTGTTTTTGCCGGCGCGGAAAAGGCGGCTCGCTTTCGCCACTTTCACAGGTCTTTCGCGATCGTGTGACACCGGAATTGAAGTTGCTTCAGGCCGAGATGGGAGCACGCCACTCATTTCGGGAGGCGGCTCGGATATTGGAAACCTTTCTACCCTGTGCCAAGCAACACAACACCACTGTCCGAAATCGTCTCGGCAAAGTTGCCAAAGCCATCGCCGATGAGGCTCCACCCATATGCGAAAGCCAAAAATCGCATCCGCTCACCGTCTTCATCGACGGCGCTCATGTTCGGTGCCGGCCGGAATACCAAAAACGTCATCTTGATGTTGTGGTTGGCAAGAAAGAAACCCACGAAATGTGTCGCCGCCTTGGTCTTTCGCCACAAGCCGCGACCTCGCCTGTGTCCCAGATTCGGCGCGATTTGGATGCACTTGGGTGGGACGAGCGGCGCCCCATCACAGTTATTTCAGACGGAAAGGCGGCACTACCTAACTTAATCCGGAACGCAGCCCGTGGAAAAGTACGACACATCCTCGACTGGTGGCACATCTCGATGCGGGTTAAGCATGTGGAGAACGCAATCAGCGGCCTCGTGCAGAGAAAAGACTTCCCGGGAACAACCGCGATTCTAATGACTCCGGTCGAGTCATTAAGATGGAACCTTTGGCACGGCAAAGCCCAGACAGTCGGTACGCATCTTCAATGGCTGATGGACGACTGCGCAAGGCTTGCAAAATACGACCTCGCGGTTCGGGATCAAGCCCAAAGGGCGCTTTCTCGTTGCCAGTATCTGCACAGCTATCTCGCAAACAATAGGGGTTCACTCATAAATTATGGATGGCGATATCGCCGGGGCTTGCCGATTTCAACGTCTCGGGCCGAAGGCTGCGTCGATGACATTGGAAATGCGCGCATGGGTAAGCGCAGACGCATGCGGTGGTCACCAGAAGGTGCACACAACGTGGCAGTCGCACGAGCCGCTGCCCTCGACGGTCGCTTGACAGTCTTTGACACCACGATGGCAGCTTAAACCCCCAAGTTTTGCCCACTCCCCGGACCGCGAGCAGCCAAGTTCGGAATCGCATAATGAAGTTTATGTTAAATAATGGATGCTTGCGTGGGAATTCAAGATCTGTCTTACGTTGATAGTGATCCCGACGATCATCACGACCAAGAAGCACGACACCGCTTTTGCCTGGCTGATCGCAAAAGCGGCGACCTCATCGGCGATGTTTTTCCAATCCTGTCTCTGCTGAGGATTTCAGGCGGAAGCATATTATCAGAATCGAAACCATTTTCTGGGTGTTGCTTCATTTTTGCAATGGTGAAGTGCGCGCCCAGAAATTCCGATGCCCAAAATTTTTTGGGCACCGGATGATGGAGTTCAAAACAGCAATTTTCAAATAGAGCGACGACCACGAACGATCACGTACAGAGTAATTGCAATCGCCGCTTTCACCGCATCCCCGAGGATGAATGGATAAAGCCCGACCTCAAGAAGCCTTTTTTCATACCCGACAAAGTTGCCCAGCCAAATGAGTCCAGGAATATACAGGACCACCGAACCTGCTACCACCGCCAGTGCCGTAGTTAGGACAAGCGGAATTCCGTCGATTCTCCTGACTATCCATCCGGTGACCGCGGCTGCGAGCAAGAAGCCCGCCAGGAACCCACCAGTAGGTCCAAATACATAAGCCAGCCCGGCTGGTGCGGGCGGCGTACCCGCGAATACTGGCAATCCGAAAATACCTTCTAGCAAGTAAACGAAGACTACAAGGCTGCCTCGAATGGGTCCTAGAAAAAGACCAGGGCCCAATACTATTACTGTCTGTGTCGACATTGGGACCGGATAGAAAGGTACCACGATTTTTGCAGAGACTGTCAGTAAGATTGAGCCGAGAAGTAGAATTAGGGCCTCTCGGGTCGTGAAGTAGATTGACCGTTGTTGAATAGGTACCGCGTTCGTTTAGATGTCCCTTTTGATTTCAAACTTGCGCTTTTTCATTGGTATCTTCACATGCGCTTCGCGACTTCCTCGAGCATTACCTCGGTCGCGCCGCCGCCTATGGCCTGAACACGCGCATCGCGTGACATCCGCTCAACAGGTGTTTCACGCATGTAGCCCATGCCACCATGGAATTGCACACAGTCATAGAGCACGGAGTTGACGAGTTCGCCGCAATAGGCCTTGACCATCGAGACCTCTTTTACGCAGTCCTGCCCTGCGGCATCCAGACCGGCGGCGTGATAGACCAGCTGACGTCCTGCCGCGATCCGCGTCTGACAGTCGGCCAGCCGCTGGCGCACGGCCTGCTTGTCCCACAGAACCCCGCCGAAGGCCTTACGTTGCTTGACGTAATCCACGGTCATGTCCAGCGCCGACTGCGCTTCGCCACAGGCCATCGCACCCAGGACGATCCGTTCGTTCTGGAAGTTCTTCATCACCGAATAGAAACCCCGGTTGACCTCGCCCAGGATGTTTTCGGCCGGGATGCGGACATCTTCGAAGATCAGTTCGGCAGTGTCCGAGCACAGCCAGCCGGTCTTGTTCAGCGCCCGGCCGACCGAAAAGCCCGGCGTGCCCTTTTCAACAGCGAACATCGTGATCCCGCGCGATCCTTTGGCATCAGGGTCGGTCTTGGCCCCGACAAAATAGAGGTCGCCGTGAACGCCGTTGGTGATGAACATCTTGGTGCCGTTCAGAACCCAGTCCGACCCGTCCCGCACCGCGCGGGTGCGCATACCGGCCACGTCCGAGCCTGCGCCCGGTTCGGTCACGGCAACAGCGGTGATCTTTTCACCCGAGGTGATTGACGGCATCCAGCGTGCCTTTTGTTCCGGGGTTCCCGCGTTTTCGAGATGCGGCGAGGCCATATCGGTATGCACCAGAACGGTGGCCGAAAAGCCACCGAAGGTGGAACGACCGACTTCTTCGGCCAGCATCACGCTGGACATCACGTCCATCCCTGCCCCGCCGTATTGTTCGTCATAGCGCATCCCCAGAACGCCCAGATCTCCCATCCGGCGCAGCACGTCGCGCGGCACCATGCCGTCCTCTTCCCAAGCGTCGGCCTTGGCCGTCACCTCGGTTTCGATGAAGCGGCGCAGCTGGTCGCGGATCATCTCGAGATCTTCGTTGAATGGTCCGTTTGCGGCGGTGATCGTGTCTTGGCTGGTCATGTCTTGTCCTCCGGATCAAGTTTTACGAGGGGGGCGTTCCCGGCAACGGTGTCACCTGGGGCGCAATAGATTTCGGCCACCACGCCCGCGACCGGCGCAGGCAGGCTTTGAAGAAGTTTCATCGCTTCCAGCACCACCAGGGTATCGCCGGCAGCGACACGGTCGCCCGGGGCGACGCGGATCTCGGCAACGGCACCGGGCATCGGTGCGGTCAGGGTGTCGTCACCAGCAGCCTCGCCCGAAGAGCGACGCAGATGCCGGTCCTGAAGCGTCTGGAACTGGTGTGTTGTCATGCCGGTCGGGGTCTGAAGATGCACCGTCCAGCAATCGCCTGTGCGTTCAACATGGGCAACACGAGAGAAGGGAACCCCATCAACATGGCCACTCAGCCGACCGGCGTTCAATCCGGGCGCCTCGACCGCGCAATGCGTATCATTCGTCAGAATGGCCGCGAGCTGTGCTGCGCCGCTGCTCACTCGCACGGGGCCATCACTGCTGTTGTGCCAATATGAGGCCATGCCAAGCCGTCCGGCAGCACCGGTCAGGCGCCAGCTTCCCAAGCTTTGCCAGGGGCTTTGATCCGATGGGGCAAGATGTAGGTGCAAGGCAATAGCGGCCAATGCAGTGCTTTGCTCATCGTGTTCGGGCTCGGTCCAGCCATCGGGGAACATCTCGGGCAAGCCCGAGGTGTGGTGCCGGAATGCCTGAAACTCGGGATGTGTCAGCAATGCGCGCTGATAGGTTAGGTTCAGGCCTACGCCGCCGACGGCGAAGGTATCAATAGCCGCGACCGCCTGACGGATTGCTCCGGCTCGATCCGGCGCATGTACGATCAGCTTGGCCAGCATGGAATCGTAGTGGTGGCTGACGACCGAACCGGTCTCGACGCCGCTGTCCAGCCGCACACCCGGAGGCGTTGCCCAAAGGGTGATCTGGCCTGTTTCGGGCCGGAAATTCTCTGCCGGGTCTTCGGCTGCGATACGGATCTCGATCGCGTGCCCGTCAAAGCCGATATCGGATTGCTCCAGCGTCAGCGCCTCGCCACGCGCGATGCGCAACTGCCATTCGACCAGATCAATCCCGGTAATGGCTTCGGTCACTGGATGCTCCACCTGAAGGCGGGTGTTCATCTCAAGAAAATAGTATTCGCCGCGTGCCGGGTCATAGAGGTATTCCACCGTCCCGGCCGAGCGATAGCCAATGGCTTCAGCCAGCCGGACCGCCGCCGCGCGCATGTCTGCGCGCAGGGCTTCGGGCAGATCGGCGGCCGGGGCCTCTTCGATCAGTTTCTGGTGGTTGCGTTGCAGCGAACAGTCTCGGTCGCCCAGATGCAGCGCAGTACCATGGCTGTCGCCAAGAACCTGCACCTCGATATGGCGCGCGCGCGGGGCGTAGCGTTCCAGGAACACCGCCGCGTCGCCAAACGCGCCCTTTGCCTCGGACCGGGCCGAGGCGATGGCTTCGGCCGCGTCCTGCAAATCGGTGACAAGACGCATCCCGCGCCCGCCGCCGCCTGCGCTGGCCTTGACCAGAAACGGGGTACCAAGTGCCCGAGCCTCGTCCAGCAATTTCACATCGGACTGATCTTCGCCGCGATAGCCGGGAAGAACGGGCACGCCGGCGGCCTCGGCGGCGGCCTTGGCCTCGATCTTGGAACCCATGCGCGAAATAGCATCGGCCTCGGGGCCGACAAACACCAGTCCTGCGGCTTCCACCGCGGCCGCGAAATCCGCATTTTCCGACAAGAAGCCATAGCCCGGATGCACCGCGCCCGCGCCGGTCGCGCGCGCGGCCTCAAGAATGGCCGGAATGTTCAGGTAGCTGTCAGCCGGGGCGGCACCACCTATACAAATGGCATGGTCGGCCTCGGCCACGAAGGGTGCGTCGCGGTCCGCTTCGGAGAAGACCGCGACGCTTTCCAGTCCCAGCTTGCGGCAGGCGCGTTGGATGCGGCGGGCGATTTCGCCACGGTTTGCGATCAGGACTCGGGTAAAGCTCATTTGACCCGCCACGAGGGAATATCCTTGTTCAGGAAGCTGTTGATGCCTTCGATGCCTTCTTCGGTTTCCCAAGCATCGGCCAGTCGATCGGCGGTATAGATCATGTTTGTTTCAAGGTCATGGCTGGCCACATAGGCAATCAGCGCCTTGGTGTCCGCAACCGCGCCCGGTGCTGCCTGAAGGTGATCATGCACCACCCGTTCCACGGCGGTATCCAGATCATCGGGCGCGACAACCTCGGTCAAAAGCCCGATCCGCTCTGCCCTTGCAGAGTCGAACAAGGCACCCGACAACATGGTTTCGCGCGAATGCACCTTGCCGATCCGGGCCACGACATAGGGCGAGATATTGGCCGGCAAAAGGCCCAGCTTTACCTCGGTCAGGCCGAAGCGCGCCCCTTCGGCGCCGATCGTGTAGTCGCAGACAGAAATCATGCCGACCCCACCGCCATAGGCCGGGCCGTTGATCCGACCGATCAGGGGCTTGGGCATTGTATCGAGTCGGCGCAGAAGCCGCGCAAGGGTCGCGCTTTGCTCGACCCGTTCGGCGCGGGTCTTTTCGACATTCGACGAAAACCAATTAAAATCGCCGCCCGCGCAGAAGCTTTTGCCGTTGCCGGTCAGAATGATGATGCGGACAGCCTCGTCCGTGGCCATTTTTTCCGCGGCGTCATAAAGCTCGGCGATAAGATCGCCGTTCAGGGCATTGTGTTTGTCTGCCCGGTTGAGCGTGATCGTCGCAACGCCACGATCATCGGTTTCAACCAGGATTGTGTTGTAGGTCTGGGTCATGTGTGAAGCTCACATTCTGAATACGGGAGTATGGCGCCCGGCTTCAGGCACCGATGTCACAATAGAAAGGCACAGCCCGAGAATATCGCGGGTCTGGCCCGGTTCGATCAGCCCGTCGTCCCACAGCCGCGAGGTGGCATAATAGGGATCGGACTGTTCGCCATACTGGGCGCGCACCTGGGCTTCGATCCTAGCCATGTCGGTCTGCATCCTCTCCGGATTGCCCCCCTTCTGGCGGCGCAGCTCCAGCATCACGTTGGTGGCGATGTCGGCGGACATGGTGGCCAGTTCCGCAGTCGGCCAGGCAAACAAGAAATTCGGCGCAAACCCGCGCCCGCACATGCCGTAATTGCCCGCTCCATAGGACCCACCCAGCAGCACCGACAGGCGCGGCACCTTGGCAACGGACATGGCATAGACCAGTTTGGCACTGTCCTTGGCGATGCCGCCGCGCTCCGCATCTGTTCCGACCATGAAACCCGAAATGTTATGCAGGAACAGCAGGGGGATGTTTCGCTGGTCGCACATGGACACGAACTGCGCCCCTTTGAGAGAGCTTTCGGACAGAAGAGCCCCGTTATTGGCGAGAATCCCCACGCGATAGCCATGGATACGTGCCGTACCACAGACCAATGTCTCACCCCAGCCGGGCTTGAATTCGCGGAACTCGCCCGCGTCAATCATGCGCAGCAAAACCTCGCGCATGTCATAGGGCTGTTTGCGATCGGCACTGATGACGCCCAGCAGTTCCTCCGGGTCATGCGCGGGCTGTGCGGGGGCTGCGTCGGGCTTCATCGGACGTGATTGGCCCAATTCAGCCACGATATCACGCATCAGGGCCAGCGCGTGATACTCATCCTCGGCCAGATGATCGGATACGCCCGAGATATGTGAATGCATCTCGGCCCCGCCTAATGTTTCACCATCTACGTCTTCGTTGATGGCGACCTTGACGATTGATGGCCCGCCCAAATGGATGCGCGCGTTGCCGCGCACCATAATGACTTCGTCCGACAGGGCGGGAATATAGGCCCCGCCTGCCGTGCAGCCACCGAACACTGCCGAGATTTGCGGCAGGCCTGACGCCGACATGTTGGTCTGGCGATAAAAGGAATTGCCGAAATGACGCGCGTCGGGAAAGACCCGATCCTGTTCGGGCAGATAGGCGCCGCCACAATCCACGAGGTAAAGGCAAGGCATCCGGTTTTCCGCTGCAATTTCTTGCGCACGGATATGTTTTTGCACCGTCTCATGGTAGAATGACCCGCCCTTCACTGTCGCATCGTTTGCGATGATCATGCACGGAAGGCCGTGAACGATCCCGATGCCCGTAACGATCCCTGCCCCAGGGACTTCGCCGCCATATTGCCCATAGGCCGCCAGGGACGACAGCTCCAGAAAGGCAGTGCCCGGATCCACCAGCAGGTCAATCCGCTCGCGAACAAGAAGCTTGCCGCGATTGCGGTGGCGTTCGACCATTTCTAGACGCCCGCCACCAGAGGCCGCTGCAATCCGCGACCGCAAGGTTTCAACCCGTGCGCTCTGCGCCGCATGGTTGCGTGCATAGACTTCTGAAGAGGCGATTACAGTTGTTTCAAGCTGCGCCATTTCTCAGTTATCCTGTTTTTCGAGTATTCCGTGAACGAATACGTCAGCGTAATTTTTCGCCAGCGCCTCGACGCTGCCGCGCTTGGGGTCGAACCATTCAAGCGTCGCGTTGAGTGCGCCGATCAGCATCAACCGCAGGTGACGAACATCCACATCTTGTTTCAATGCGCCGTTCGCCTTTAGCCGTGCCAGCAGGCTGTCCCACTCCGCTTCATAAGAACGGCGTGTCGGCAGATTGGCATCCCGGACTGACTGCGGCACCTGTCCGAATATGCGCACATTTGCCGAAGAATAATCACTGACATCCAGAAGGGCGCGCAAATGCGCCGTGATCGCCGCGCGCAAGATGACTTCTGCGCTTGCGTCGGACGCCTGCGATGAAACGGAAAGGCGCATTTCATCGTGTACGGCCATGATACCGGTGTCGAGAATCGACAGCACTATTTCGTCCTTTGAACCAAAATGATAATAAATGCTGCCGGCCTTGATCCCCGCAACCTGTGCGATTTTCCTGAGGGAAACAGAACCATAGCCCTGCTCGCGAAAAAGCCGTGCAGCAACATCCAGCACGCCCTCTCGCCCGACCGGACCGCGGGCTTGCTGAGTTACTTGGTTCGTTTCGAGATTAGACATGGGAAATTTCTGCAACTTCGTACATAACTAACACTTGTTAGGTTGCGTGACAAATGTCAAGCACTTTGTAAGAAACCAACTGGACATTCGCAAAAATACAGTGCGGCCGCCGACTGCTATTTCCATACAGCCGACGACCGATTGGATTTAGATCGTGAAGCCGCCGCCGCAGATTATATGCTGACCCGAGATGAAGTTCGATTCAGGCGCGCAGAACAGATAGACCGCGCCTGCTGCCTCTTCGGGGGTGCCGACACGACCCAGCGGAATCATGCGCTCCATCTGGGATAAAAGATCAGGGTTCACTCCGACCTTGATCTCTTTTTCCTCGACCTTGATCGTGCTGTCGCCGTCCGCGCTGCCTTCGGTCAATCGCGTGCGGATCGGCCCGAAGGCCACGGCGTTGACGTTGACCTTGTAGCGGCCCCATTCCTTGGCCATTGTCCGGGTGACCCCCAGGATACCGGCCTTGGCGGCGGAATAGTTGATCTGGCCGGCATTGCCGCCGGTCCCCGCGATGGACGAGATATTCACAACTTTGCGGAATACCTCCTGTCCGGCGGCAGCCTCTTCCTTGGCCTTGGCGCTGATCACCGGCTGGGCAGCGCGCATGATCCTGAAAGGCGCGGTCAGGTGAACGTCGATAATCGCCTGCCACTGTTCGTCCGTCATTTTCTGGACGACACTGTCCCAAGTATAGCCGGCGTTGTTCACAATGATGTCCAGACCGCCAAAGCTGTCCACACCGGTCTGAACAAATCGCTCGGCGAAACCGTCCTCGGTTACACTGCCGGCGCAGACCACGGCCTCGCCTCCGGCTGCGCGGATCGCTTCCGCAGTTTCATTGGCGGGATCGGCATCCAGATCGTTAACGACAACGCGGGCCCCCTCCGACGCCAGCTTGAGTGCAATTTCACGGCCAATACCCCGGCCAGAACCGGATACCAGCGCCACGCGCCCGTCGAGTTTTGCAGTCATGACTGATCCTCCCTTTTGACTATGTCAGGCTTTTTCATAAAGCGTGGTTACACAGGCCCCACCCAAACCCAGGTTGTGCTGGAGTGCGAGCCGCGCGCCATCGACCTGCCGCGCATCGGCCTGCCCGCGAAGCTGCTGGACCAGTTCGGTACACTGCGCAAGCCCGGTTGCCCCGAGAGGATGCCCCTTGGACAACAGTCCGCCCGATGGGTTGGTCACGTATTTTCCGCCATAGGTATTGTCGCCGTCGTCCACAAACTTCGCCGCATCTCCGCGACCGCATAGGCCCAAGGCTTCGTAGGTGATCAATTCGTTATGCGCAAAACAGTCGTGCAGCTCGACCACGTCCACGTCTTCGGGCCCGATGCCTGCAGCCTCATAGACCTGATCGGCGGCACGTTTGGCCATGGAGAATCCGACGACTTCGCGCATGTCATGGGCATCGAAGGTTTCCGGCCCGTCCGTCGTCATGGCCTGAGCCGCAATGCGGACAGAACTGTCGAGGCCGTGCTTGTCGGCAAATTCCTTGGAACAGATAATCGCCGCGGCAGCGCCGCAGGTCGGAGGACAGGCCATCAGCTTGGTCATAACGCCGGGCCAAACGACCTGCGCAGCCATAACATCATCCGCTGTCACTTCCTGCCGGAACAGGGCAACCGGATTCTTGGCCGCATGTCGGCTGGCCTTGGCCCGGATCTTGGCAAAGGTTTCAAGTGTGGTTCCGAACTCTTCCATATGGGCCTTGCCCGCACCACCGAAATAGCGAAGGGCCAGCGGGATCTCAGCATTACCAACCAGATCATCTGTCTCTTCGTCGAACGCCGCAAACGGGCTGATCCGATCGTGGAACATTGCCCCGATCGCGCCGGGCTGCATCTGTTCGAAACCAAGCGCGAGGGCACACTCTACCGCGCCGCTTTCCACGGCCTGACGGGCCAGGAACAGCGCAGATGATCCGGTCGAGCAGTTGTTGTTGACGTTCAGCACCGGAATCCCGGTCACGCCGACGTGATACAAGGAGCGCTGGCCACAGGTACTATCGCCATACACATAACCCACATACGCTTGCTGAACTTTGTCATAATCGAGCCCTGCGTCCGCGAGCGCGGCGCGGGTCGCCGCCGCAGCCATGATGTCATAGCTTTCGGATTTACCCGGCTTCTGGAATGGAACCATCCCAACGCCCGTGACATAAGCTTTGTTTTGCCGTTCCACTTCACGCTCCATATTCTAACAAGTGTTTGAATTTCTATTTGCGACTTCTCTTGCTGTCAATGTTTAAGCTAGCCGTGGTGGGTCGCCATCGCAGGAGACAAGTAGAGCGGACGCCTCAACCTCGATATTATTACCAGGCTCCTCTTGGCGATGGCTGGGCCAACACGGATCAATCAGCGGCCTTCGCTTGGACTTGCCAGGAAATCTAACATATGTTTGACTGGCGGTGCCGGGCTATCATTTCTTTCGGGAAGCGGTTTTGGGCTTCGATTTCCCCTTGATGGAGGCATGGGTGCAAAACGGTGCCGGCGGACTGAACAACCCTGACCCAAGACATGTCATCATCGGCTCGGGGGCGGACGGACCCGGTTAGGGAGCAATTGAGAACATCCGCTACCCGATTTTGTCGTCAAGTAAGGTAAGCTATGGTGAAAAAACAAAAAAACAACGAAAACTCGTCCAAATTATTGGCGCGCGCGGCTGAAGTCTGGAACGAACGCGCGCTTGGTTTCATCACCGAAATGAATTTGCAGATTGAAAGATCAGCACTTGATGGCGTTCAACTTCGCATGCCCTACAATCCGGAATTTTGCGTCGATGAAGAAGGCACCATGCTCCACGGCGGGATACTGACCGCGTTACTCGACAGCGCTTTTGGATTGGCCAATTTTCTTGCCATCGAGGACCTCGAATCGATGGCGACCATAGATCTGCGGGTTGAATATCTGGGCCCCGCGCAGTCGCGCGCCGACATACTGGTTTTCGCGGAATGCTACCGGCAGACGCGGCACGTTGCTTTCAACAGCGGCCGTATCTGGTTCGATACAAACGGGCAACCCGAAGTCGCCCGTGCTATGGGCACGTTTTCGGTTACGCGGGGAACGAACAGCTTGTTGGACAAGTTGAATACGATGGGGCCCGGGCAATGACGTTGGATAAACTGCGGGCGCAATGCGACAGGGTGCCGTTTTTTCGCTTTCTCGGTTTCGAAATCACCGATGTCGATGACGACTGTATCCACGCACGGATGGAACAGTCCGCCCGTCATGTCGGTAACCCTGTCTTAAAAGCATATCATGGCGGCATCACGGCCAGTTTCATGGAGGCAATCGCGTCGACTGCAGTGTCGCACAATTGGGAAATCCTGCGCCCAAAACCAATTAACCTGACGGTGGATTATTTACGCCCGGCTTTGGTGGGCACTCTGTTTGTTCGTGCTGATATTTCGAAGAAGGGCCGTCGAATGTCCAGCATTGAAACCGTTGCATGGCAAAAAGACCCGGCAAAACCAGTCGCGAAGGGGTTGTTCCACTTTTTGTTGGTATAGCGCGAAAACAGGCTTTTTCCCTGCTTATTCAGGGCGTTCTCCGGCCAGTGTTATTCGGTGCATGACGCGTTTGAATCCGTGATAGTCATTAATCGGATTGTGATGACAGGCACGGTTGTCCCAAAAGGCGATGGAACCGGGCTGCCACGCGAAGCGGCATGTAAATTCCGGTCGGGATTGATGCGCGAACAGAAAATGCAGCAGCGGCGCGCTTTCCTCGACGGTCATGCCTTCGAAATGCGTGGTGTGGCCGATATTGACGTACAACAGTTTTTTTCCGGTCTCGGGATGCGTTCTGACAACCGGATGCACAGCTTCCAGAACCGTGTCTGAATCCTGTTTGGCCTCGGTTTTCAACCGGTCCTCCCGCGTGGCCGAGGCGTCCGCTTTGGCCGAGGAGTTCACCGCCCGCAATCCGTCCAGCATCATTTGTAGCCCATCCGACAGTGTTTCATAGGCCAGATACATGTTGGAAAACAGCGTATCGCCACCATAAGGGGGCAATTCGCGGGCCACCAACATCGTGGCCTTGGGGGGCGCATCCAGATAGGCCGTATCCGAATGCCAGATGCCACCGAAATTCGTTGTTTCATGCTCCAGTTTGACGACCGGTGCTATCTGCGGGAAACCTTCAATACCCTTGACCATCGGATATTCCAGTACTGTCCCGAACCGCTCGGCAACTGCCAGATGCTGGGCCGCTGTAATATGCTGATTGCGGAAGAACACGACAAGAAAATCGCGTTGCGCCTGCGCAATTTCCGAAATGTTCAGATCGCTGATGGCCCCCGTCAGGTCGACCCCGTGGATTTCTGCACCGATAGCGCCTGCAACCGGCCTAACGGAAATAGTCTCGTAGTTCATATCTTGCCCTTCCAATCTGTCTCCAAGGCCTAGAGGATTGTCCTGGGTCCGCCCCATGGACCGCTTGAGCTTTTAGCCGTTGTTGATTTTGCCTGTGATATATACTGTTCCGGTAAATCCAGCGACCAAGTTACCTTGGGAATTGCTGACATCGACGCGGTACATGGCAATCCGGCGGGACCGCGACGTTTCCCAAGCCTTTGCCGTCAATGTTTCACCTTCGGACACTGCGGCCTGATACGTCATATGTGTGTCAATCCCCGCAGAGAGAACCCCCTGGCTGTTCGAGGCCAGACCAAAAGCGCTGTCAGCCAAAGCAAAGAGCGCGCCGCCATGACAGGTTCTGTTGAAATTGATATGAAAGGATTGAACCTGCATACGCAGTTCCGAAGTTCCCGTCCCGATATTCACAAGGTCTATACCCAAGTGGCGCATGAACCCGTCCCGGCGCGAAAACTCGCGTCCCAGATCGGCCGGCGAAGGCGATTGGTCATTGCTCATTGGCGTTATACCCCATGATACCACCTAGGATTTGTTTTGCCGCGTCTGTTAAACCGAGCCGCGCATCCTGAACCGCATGCAGAATATCTTCGACTTTCTCCGATCTGCTGTTCATGACGTGCGCCTCTGCCGCCTTGGACACTGCTTGCGCCAGAAGGTGCCGGGTGCGTCCCGCCAGGGCCGACCGGTCCGTTTGCCTGTCGCGCCGGTCGGCCACAACCGTCACGGCGTCGGCCAAATCGGCAACTCCAACCCGATTGATGGCGTCTGTGCTCAGCACGGGCACCGGATGTTCGGCAGTCGCTCGCAGGCCAAGCATTGCGTTGAGTTGCCGACGGGTTTGCGAGGCTAGTGGTTGATCTGCCTTGTTGACCACCAGGACATCGGCAATTTCCAAAATACCCGCCTTGATCGCCTGGACGTCATCGCCCAGCCCTGGGGCGGCGATGACCACACGCACGTCGGCAATGGTGGCCATCTCGACCTCGGACTGCCCGGTTCCGACGGTTTCCAGGATGACAACATCGCGGTCCGCGGCATCCATCAGATCGGCGACTTGCGCTGCTGATGCCGACAGGCCCCCTAAGGCCCCGCGCGAGGCCAGGGAGCGGATGAAAACGCCTTCGTCCAGGGTGTGTTCCGCCATGCGGATCCGGTCACCCAGAACCGCGCCCCCGGTGATCGGGCTGGACGGGTCCACCGCGACTATGCCCACCGTCTTTCCACGTCGGCGCAATTCGGCGACGTACGCGTTGACCAGAGTTGATTTGCCGGCCCCGGGCGGGCCAGTGAATCCGACAACGATCGCCTGACCCAGATGTGGACGGATCGCGCGCAGGATTTCGATGGCTTGGGGAGTGTCTCGCTCCACCACGCTGATTGCACGTGCCAGCGCTGCCGTTTCCCCGTTTATCAGGCGCCGCGCTAGCGCGGGCATCTCGGGTGTTGCCTGCTTCATATGTTCAGGCCACCACCAAAGGTCGGCCAAAACCCAATTCGTCACGCAATACCGCGATGATCTCGCCTTGGGTGGCCCCGGCGCGGGTGGCCCCGACAATCGCGGCGAAGGTGTTTTCGCTCTCGGACCGCGCGGCGGTGCGCATGTCACTCAGCGCCGTCGTGACGCCTCCTTGATCGCGATTCGCCTTGTAGGCGGCCAGCCGGTCGATCTGGCCCTGCATCCAGTCGGGATCGGGCCGGTCGATGGCCGGAAGGACGGTTTCCTCCTCTTCCTCCTGATAGGCATTTACGCCGACCACTATCTGTTCACCCGTGTCCACGGCTTCTTGGAACCCCAGAGCACTTTCACCGATTGCCTTCTGGACGAAGCCATTCTCAACCGCCTTGAACATGCCGCCCTGTTCGTCGATCTCGGCAATGACCCGCAGGATTTCCGCCTCCATCTGGTCAGTCAGCGTTTCGACATAGTATGAGCCACCAAGCGGATCGATCACATCGCACAGCCCAGCCTCGTGCTTGAGGATGTTCTGCGTGGCGATGGCAACCTTGGCGGGGCCTTCTGTAGGGGTCGTGAAAACTTCGTCATATCCGTCGGTGTGCAGCGACTGCAATCCACCAAGAATACCGGCCATGGCCTGCACCGCCACGCGCGAAATGTTGTTCAGGGGTTGCTGGCGGGTCAGATCGACACCAGACGTTTGCGCGTGAAACTTGAATCGTTTGGCTCTAAGGTTTGACACGCCGAACCGCTCTTCGACCAGTCGCGCCCAGATGCGCCTGCCCGCGCGGAATTTGGCCACCTCTTCGAAGAAACTGATCGAGATGTCGAAGAAGAAGGTAAACCGTTCCAGGAACTTGTTCGGGTCGAGGCCGCGCGCCATGCAATCTTCGGCATACTGGATTGCCGAGGACAGGGTAAGGCCCATTGCCTGCGCCGGAGTGGCGCCGGCCTGCTGCATGTGCTGTCCGACCACTGACAACGGGTTCCAATTGGGCACGTTTTCGGCCAACCACTCGATCGCGTCCAGCTGCACCCGCCGCGCACCGGTCAGTGACAGGCGATAGAACATGTGGTTTGCGACGAAGTGCGAAATGTAATCACTTTGGTTCGATGTTCCGGTAATCTTGCTCCAGGGTACACCGCGTTGCTCGGCGACGATAAGAAGCTGTGCCAGCATGGTGAACGGATTGGGGTCGTTCAGACCAATCGAAATATCGCCAATAGGAATATCGGCCAGGCTTATTTCCATATCCTGGACGGTGTTGATAACCGTGCCGCAGGTGCCCAGCAACTCGGGCTCGACCTCGTTGGCGTCGACGCCGCGATAAACCGAATTGCAGGGAATTATGCTAAGGGCCGAGGCCCCGGATTTCAGGATCTTCTTGATCCGGCCGTTGAAATCTTCCGGGCGACCCAGACCGATCAGTTGGCGTTGGGTCCAGGTGCGTCCGCGGTGCATCGATGGATAGATACCGCGCGTCATCGGTCCCGAACCTGGGAACCCTAGCTTTGCGTCATAGGTGGCATCGACCTCTTCGTCGGGCCAATAGAGAGGTTGGATTTCCAGCCCGGACCGGTTGCGGACGGTTTTTCCCTCTCTGACCTGTGCCTGATAGCCTGACTTCCAATCCCGCGCGGCCGTTTCCCGGTCGGAGCCGCCCGAATGCACCTTGGCGTCAATCTTGTTCATCGCATGCACCCCTTGTCAGTCATCTGTGCGATCGTCGGCGGCATCGACCGCCAGCTTCGCCACCGCTTCAACAATCTCTTCGCGGCCAGAACCGGGGTGGAACACCCGCGATACCCCGGCCTTCAAAAGATCCGCTTCTTCCTCTGCAGGCACGATGCCACCGACAATCACGCGAATATGGCCCAAGCCAGCTTCATCAAGCGCTTTCATCAGCTTCGGTACCAACAGGTGATCTGTCGCGAGCGAGCTTATCCCGATCACGTCCACATCCTCTTGCAAGGCCAGCGCCACGACCGCCTCAAGCTTCTGCCAGGGATCAGTATAGATTACCTCCATTCCGGCATCGCGGAGATATGCCGCCACGATCCGGCTGCCGCGATCATGGCCGTCGAGGCCTATTTTGGTGACCAGAACGCGCGCGGGAATGACAGTATCCAGTGTCATGTTCTTTTCCCTTCTGTCTTGATGTTGTCTTGCGCAAATCGCAGGTTGGCCACGATTTGCCTTGCAAGATTTGACGGGGTCTCTCTCCCGGGGCGATACCAAAGCGGCACATGGTTGAGAGCCCCTATGAGCATAAGCCGAAACAGGCTCCGATCAGTTCCGGCCGGCAAGGGCAAGGCATCGACCAGAGCAATGAAAGTTTTTTCGTAGTCGTTACGCAGGGAGATCAGTTCTTCCGCAGCCCCGGGTACATCCTGTGGGAGGACGCGCACGATCACACTCGCGAAGTCGCTCCCTTCCAGAAGGGTAACAAGATGCGCCTCGCACGCAGCCTGCAACCGCTCCCATGCGTTGCCCTGACAGGCCGCAAGCGCCGCTTCGGCGGCGGCGCTAATTCGTTGGACCCCTTCCTCAAAGACAGCGACCAGCAAGGCCTCTTTGGAAGGAAAATGATAGTAAAGCGACCCCGGCAACATGCCCGCTTCCTTGGCGATGTCGCGGATGGACGTGCCGTTGAAACCCTTGCGGACAAAGAACCCGGCGGCGATCTCAAGAACGATTTCCCGGCGGTTGTTGGCCTGCGGCTTGTGGGTGGCGAGAGTTGGCATAGCGTACACATAAAAGCAAACGATTGTTTGGTTATAGTGGGAAATCAGTATTCTGTCAAATTGTAACCTCTTGGGCTTGGAGGTCTGTTCAGCTCGTTGATTGGCGACGAGGAACACGCCATAAACATCTGAGCGAACTCATTTCACTAGACGCCATCCGTAAATCTGGCACGGGTCCCAAGACCCTTTCAGACATGGGCATTCCGGTCCTCGATCCGTTCTTCGAACCTTGGCGATTGGCGCAAGCCGGTGCACCGCCAGCACCACGCCTTTACAGGCGGAATATTCCATAATGCGGATCGTCGATCGGTGCATTTAGCGATGCCGAGATGGACATGCCGAGCGCATTGCGCGTATCCGCCGGGTCGAGGATGCCATCGTCCCATATCTCTGACGTCGAGGTGTAGGCTTCGACGTCCCGGCTGTACTTTTCCAGCACTGGCTCGCGGATCGCGGCAATTTCCTCTTCCGACAGTTTTTTGCCTTCGCGCTGAAGCTGACGGATTTTGACATCAGCCATGGTATTGGCGGCCTGCTCCGCCCCCATGACGCCAATTTCCGCCTGTGGCCACATGAACAGCGTGCGCGCATCCCAGGCCCGTCCGCACATGCCATAATTCCCCGCGCCATAGGACGCATTGGCGATCACGGTGAATTTCGGCACGACCGAACCGCCCTGCGCCATCAGCATTTTGGCGCCATCTTTGGCGATACCCCGTTCCTCGTATTCGCGGCCCACCATGTAACCGGTGATATTCTGGAAAAAGACCAGCGGAGTTCGGTTCTGGTTGCACAGCTGCATAAAGTGCGCAGCCTTGAGCGAACTGTCGTTGAACAGGACCCCGTTATTCGCGAGGATCCCCACTTTGTAGCCCCAGATATGGGCAAAGCCGCAGATCAACGTCGTGCCGTAGTCGGGCTGGTATTCGTGAAACCGGGAACCGTCGACGATGCGGGCAAGGACCTCGCGCATATCGAACTGAGTCTTGCGATCCTTCGGGATAATCCCATAAAGTTCCTCGGGGTCGTAAAGGGGGTCTTCGAAAGTCGCCGTTTCGATAATGGTCTTCGGCTTGCGCTTCCATTGGTTGACGATTTCACGGGCCAGCGAAAAAGCGTGCTGTTCGCTGGCGGCACGATAGTCGCCAGTGCCCGAAACAGAGGTATGCATCACCGCGCCGCCCAATTCCTGCACGCCAACCTCTTCACCAGTGGCCGCCTTGACCAGCGGTGGCCCACCCAGAAAAATGGCTCCGGTGCCCTCAATGATAATGTTATAGTCGCTAAGCGTAGGCACATATGCGCCGCCCGCCGTGCAATGGCCACCGACGATGGCGATTTGCGGAATGTTGGCTTGACTCAGTTTGACCTGGTTGCGGAAGACCCGCCCACCCAGATAGCGATCGGGGAACACCCCGTGCTGCAAGGGAAGGAAACCACCGGCGCTGTCGCAGATATGGACAACCGGCAAATGGTTTTCCAACGCGACGTCCAGAAGCCGCACGATCTTTTTCACGGTATGTGGATACCACGCACCCCCCTTGACGCTGGCGTCGTTGGCGTGGATGGCCACCTCGCGCCCCTGTACGATCCCGATGCCGGTTACGACGCCTGCACCGGGTACCGCGCCCTCATATTCGCGACAGGCCGCGAGCGTGGAAAACTCCAGAAACGGCGTGCCGGGATCCAGAAGCAGTTTCAGCCGTTCGCGAACCCCTAGCTTGTTTTGTCGCGCCAAGCGGTCGATGTCGCGTTGCGGGCGCTCATAGCGGGCAGCGTTCTGGCGTTCATGGAACTCTTTCAGCCGCTCGGACATAGCGGCATGATTGGCTTTGTAATCGGGCGCGTTAACGTCGATCTGGCTTTCAATCCGACGCATGATCAATCCTCCTCCGGGGCCAGCAGGACGAGATTGGCCTTCAGCCCAAAACTGTCACCCGCGGCAAATGGTACTTCGGCAACCACCCCGTCGCGCGGCGCGCACAGGCTGGTTTCAAGTTTCATACTTTCAATGACAAGCAGGGCTTGTCCTTCCTCGACGGTTTCGCCGGGTTTGACCGCGACAGAAACAACGACCCCAGGCATCGGAGCGACGATGCGGTCATCTGCGGCGGCGCCGTCACTTCCGGCCAGGCGTTCGGCGGGATCGACCCGCCCGATTTCGTATGTCCTGCCGTTCAAATGTACAAAAGTCGCCTCGGGTCCGACTGCCACCCGCACCTCATGCACCTGTCCGCCAGAGCGAAGCACGTAGCCACCCGGCATGCCTGCAGGGTCCAATTGGCAGGGAATTGTGCCATCGGGTCTGTTCAAGACAAAATGGCTTCCGTTATGGAGCAGCGCACATTCGGTTTCAGTACCGGCAATCTGGAATATCCGTCGCATCAGTTTCTCCACTCGCCCATATTGCGGTGCAATTCCGGTATCTGCATGACTTCGGCCACCAGCCGTTCATCCGACAGCGCAGCCACCGCCATCAGCAAATCGGACATGTCGTTGCCCGCCGCCGTCAGCGTTTCGGCTTCTTCCGCGAGGAAACCTGTTGATACATCGCCCGAGGCAAATCCGGGATGGGCAAGGATCGCGTCCAGATAGCCGGTGTTGGTTGTCACCCCGAGAATAACGTAGTTTTGTACGGCCTGGCGCGCGCGGGCGATGGCCTCGGTGCGGTCCCGGCCATGCACGATCAGCTTTGACAGCATCGGGTCGAAATCGGTTGTCACCTTTCCACCGCCCAGAATACCGCTGTCAACCCGGACACCTTCGCCCGCGGGTTCGTCCAGCAGCAGGATGTCCCCGATCGCCGGGCGGAAATCGGCCGTCGCGTCCTCGGCACAGATGCGCAACTCGATCGAATGGCCGTTCTGCGGAATGTCTGCCTGCCCTGCGCTCAGCCCTTCGCCCGCCGCTACGCGCAACTGCTCGGCGACCAGATCGAAACCTGTCACCATTTCGGTCACGGGATGTTCGACCTGAAGCCGGGTGTTCATTTCCAGGAAATAAAACCCACCGTCCTGCGCATAGATGAACTCGACCGTTCCGGCACCGCGATAATTCGCGGCGCGTGCAATTCCGGCCGCTGTTTCACAAATATCCAGACGCTGCTCGGGCGACAGCGCCGGCGAGGGCGTTTCCTCGATGATCTTCTGGAACCGGCGCTGGATCGAGCATTCACGCTCCCAGAAATGGACGACATTGCCCTGCCCGTCGCCCATCACCTGCACTTCGATATGGCGCGGACGTTCGATATAGCGCTCGACGAACAGCCGCCCGTCACCGAAATAGCGCTCACCTTCGCGGCGGGCGGTCTCGATCTCCGCTTCCAGTGCGCTGTCTTCGCGCACAACGCGCATCCCTTTGCCGCCGCCGCCCGCCGAAGGCTTGATCAACAGCGGATAACCTACGGCGCGGGCGCGTTCGACAAAGGTTGCCGGGTCGTCATCTTCAATGGCCGAAGGTGCCACGGGAAACCCGCGTTCCTCGACAAAGGCGCGGGCGCGCACCTTGTCACCCATCAGGTCGATAACGTCAGAGGTGGGGCCAACAAATGTCACGCCGGCCTCTTCCAGCGCCGCAACAAAGTTAGCGTTTTCAGACAGAAAGCCATAGCCGGGATGCACCGCATCCGCGCCGATCCGTTTTGCCGCCTCGACGATCTGCGCAATGTCGAGATAGGCCGCAACCGGGGTCGGACCTTCGATCATCACAACTTCGTCGGCAATCAGGTGCGCCGGCCCCTCTTGCTCAGAGGCATGGCGCAGCACCGCAGCTACAAGGCCGCGCGCCTTGGCGGTGCGCAGAACACGCGCCGCGATCTCGCCCCTGTTGGCGACAAGTAGTTTGGAAATACCCATCTTCCTTCCTTTCACGCACTCTCGGCAGAGTGAAGTCCATCCCTCGCGGCCAGTTCAGCCGGCACGGGGATTTCGATGTCTAGTAGCATCTGCGCAAAGCCCTTGCCCTGCGGATCGATCCGGACCGAGGCGATGCCGCCGCCTCCGAGGGATTCGTGCAGCAGGAAATTCAGCGCGTTTGTTCCGGGCAGATCGAAGCGTTCCACCGGGCCCTTGCACAGGTGGGCGAAGTAATCCTTGACCACCGTCTCGGTTAGCGTCGAGCGGATGTAAGGCAGGTAGTCCGGCTTGCGGGCGAGGATGCCAATATTGGCGATATCACCTTTGTCACCGGAACGTCCCCACGCCAGATCCACCAGCCGCACCTTGACCGCGTTCGGACCGGCCTCACGGCTTTCCAACGCCGGTGCAGCTGGCGCATCGAGCTGCACGGCGTCGTTGGCTTGGGTAACCGGTACGGCCTTGCCGTCAACCTCGACCGCGACCGGCGTTTCTGCCTTGTCCTGCAGAAAAGAGAACAACCTCACCACCGGCTGCACCTTGGGCCGCCCGGCGAAGAACCCGGTCAGGCCCTGCGCGGTGGAAATGGCCATTGGCGCGATCTCTCCCGCGAAAATATTGAGCGCGCTTCGATCGTCATGCGTCACGCCGACTTTCAAAACCACCTCGCGCGTCTGGGCCCGAGCGTTCGCGCCATAGGCGGCCTCGGCGCCGAGCACCTCGACGCTGACCTCGCGGAAATCGCCCAGGTTGCGGTCTCGGAAGATTCGGCGACAGCGCTTCAGTATCGCCTCGGCGACGCGCTCGGCCTTGGCAGGCGCGTCGATGGCGGCCAGCGTCAGAGTGGTAACGGCGCGCCAGCCGTCTGCATGGGTCGCCGACACTTTGTAGCTGCCTGTACGTCCAAGGCCTTTGGCACCCTTCACCAGCACCCGGTCGTGGCCAACCTGTTCCAGCGTAACGCCAGACCAGTCACAGATGACATCGGGCAGCAGGTAGGCGCGCGGATTGCCTATTTCATAGAGCATCTGTTCGCCGACAGATCCGGGCACGACCAGTCCGCCGGTATCAGGCGTTTTGGTCATGACAAAGCTGCCATCAGCGAAGACCTCGACAATGGGCATGCCCATGTCGTCCCAGCCCGGCACCTCCTGCCAGTCGGTGAAATTGCCGCCCGTGCCCTGCGGCCCGCATTCGATCAGGTGGCCCGCCAGCGATCCCTGGCTGAGCTTGTCCCAATCTTCATCACCCCAGCCGAATTCGTGCATCAAGGGGCCGAGCGCCACGGCGCTGTCGGCGCAGCGGCCGGTGATCACGATCTCGGCCCCGGCATCCAGCGCTGCGGCGATTGGGCGGGCGCCGAGATAGGCGTTCATACTCCAGATATCGTCGGGGAAATCCACACCCGAAAACATTTCGGTTACGCCGCGGTCGCGAATCTTGTCGCCCTGGTCCAGCAGGTCGTCCCCCAGTACGACGCCGATTGATATGTCGATGCCCGCGGCTTCAGCCGCCTTGGCCAGCGCTTCGCGGCAGCCGCGCGGGTTCACGCCGCCGGCATTGGCCACCACCTTGATCCTCTTGCGCTTGATCTCTGCCAGCCAGGGGGTCAGCGCCTTGACAAAATCCGGGGCGAACCCTGCCTCGGGCGACTTGGCGCGCGCACGCGCCATCAAGGACATCGTCACTTCGGCCAGGTAATCGAAGACGAGATAGTCGATCTCGCCGAGGGAAACCAACTGCCCGACCGCTTCGGGCGTATCGCCCCAAAATCCCGATGCGCATCCGATGCGCAGCTTTTGATCCGACATTTTCATCTTCTCCCGGCCCTTCTAGCGGCCCGTCCATTCGGGCGTACGTTTGGCAATGAAGGCCGCAAAGCCCTCGCGCGCGTCTTCGGTCTGCGCGACCCGTGGCAACAGCGTTTCGGCAAAGCGCATCTGTTGCGTGTAGGTCATGTCCTCCATGGCATGACAGGCGTATTTCCCCAAGCGAATCGCCGTCGGTGATTGCACGGCAATCTGAGCGACCAACTCTTCCACCTTGGCATCCAAATCATCCGCAGCTGTTACGTAATTGACCAGATCATAGCGCAAGGCCTCCTCGGCGTTCAGAGGAACGCCGGTGATGAACATCTCCATCAGTCTGCGCCGGGGAATTACGCGCATCATCGGTGGAACGATCGTCATGGGAAACAGACCCACCTTGACTTCCGGTGTGCCGATCCGCGCGTGATCTGCCATCACCGCCAAGTCGCAAGCGCAGATGATGCCCGCGCCGGCCCCCATGGCAACACCATTGATCCGGGCGATGGTTGGTTTGCGGCAGGCCTGTATCGTCTCGAACAACCTTCCGGCAAAATGATCCGGGTCCGCCGGATCCTGAACAAACGGGCCGCCATCCGCACCCGCCTTGATGTCGCCGCCAGCACAAAAGGCACGTTCCCCCTCCCCCGTCAGGACGATCACGCGACATTCGGGATCGGCCTCGGCGGCCTGGATCGCGCCGATCACACCCGTTGCCACATCCTTGTTCAGCGCATTCATCTGAGCGGAACGACAGATAGTTATGCGAACCTGATGGCCTATGGCCTGTGACCGGACAACATCCTCCGCCATCTTCCGAACTCCTCCTGTTCCCCCACAACCACGCAGACGACCACGACCACGCAGACGACGCGAGGTCGCAAAAAGCGTGGCTTGAATTATTTTCTAACATATGTTTGATTTTGGTCAATAGCGCAAATTGCGATGCCGTTTGGGAGGAAAATCAATGACCAGTGAAACCGGAGTGGATACTGACGCCCTGGAAGCCATCAGGGCGAACTACTCTTTGACTGACGAGCAGCGTCAGATCGTTGATCACGTGGAACGTGTTGCGCGCGAAGTGCTTCATCCGCTTCAGGCGCGCATGGACGAAGAGGAATGGTGGCCCGGCGATCTGTTCAAGCAGATGGGCGAGCTGGGCCTTCTCGGCATCACCGCGCCCGAGGAGCTGGGTGGTTCCGGACAGAATGAATTTACCCAGGCGCTGGTCTCTGAGGTGATATCAAAATGGAACCCTGCCGTGGGCCTGTCACATGGCGCACATGACAACCTGTGCCTGAACAACCTTTTGCGAAACGGCTCGGAGGAGCAGGTCAAGAAATATGTGCCCGGCCTTTGTTCGGGGGACTTGGTCGGCGCCTTGGGCTTGACGGAACCCGGTGCGGGGTCGGATGCGCTCGGCTCAATGGCGACCACAGCAAGGCGCGACGGCGATGATTATGTCATCAATGGCTCAAAGATCTATATCACCAACGGACCTATTGCTGATGTGGTCCTGCTTTACGCCAAAACTGACAAAACAAAAGGCGCGAAGGGCATCTCGGCCTTTATCGTTGAAACCGACAATCCCGGATTCAAGGTAGCTCAAAAGCTGGACAAGATGGGTTTCCGGGGGTCGCCGACGGGCGAACTGATCTTTGAGGATTGCCGGGTGCCTGCCTCGGCCATGGTGGGGGCTGAAAACACCGGTGTCTCGGTGGTGATGAGCGGACTTGACCTGGAACGTGCGATGGTTGCGTCGGTCTGCGTCGGCATGGCCGAACGCGCTCTCGAACTGGGTCTGGAATATGCGCAAATCCGCGAACAGTTCGGGCGACCCATTTCCAGCTTTCAGATGATGCAGTCCAAACTTGCCGAAATTTACATCGAAGTCGAAACAGCCCGCGCCTTCAGTTATCGTGCGCTTGCGGCCTGCGTTGGCCTGCCCAAGGGGGCTGGCGGTCGCGGAGAAATCCACAAGCTGACCGCCGCTGCCTGCCTTTACGCCGGCGAAGCTTTCAACAAGGCGGTAACCGAGGCCTGCCATATCCACGGAGGCTCGGGCTACATGCAGGACACCGAAATCAACCGGCTTTTCCGAGCTAATAAGCTGTTGGAGATCGGTGCCGGCACCAGTGAGGTGCGCAAGATCATCATCGCCGAAGAACTTCTGCGCGCCTGAGGGAGGACGAGACCATGAACACGCAACTGCGCAACGACACCGCTCTGCCAACACACTTCATGACGGACGAACAGCAGGCGCTGGCCGATCAGGCCGGCAAGTTCTTCATGTCCGAATTCCACCATCTGAATGCGGAAATGGACGATACTGATGACCTGCCGCCCTCGATCTTTCCGAAACTGGGCGAGATGGGCTATCTTGGCCTGAACGTATCGCCGGAATTCGGCGGGGCGGGGCTGGATTTCACCTCGGCCTGCATCATCACCGAACAGATGTCGCGCGCTTCGGCCGCCATCGGGCTGACCCATGTGGCCCATGACAATCTTTGCGTCAACAACATCTATCGCAATGCAAATGATGAACTGCGCCGCAAATACCTGCCGGGGCTTTGCGACGGCTCGCTGATCGGGGCCCTGGGCCTGACGGAACCCGGCGCTGGGTCCGACGCGCTTGGTTCGATGCGCACGACGGCGAAGAAGGACGGTGACGACTACATCCTGAATGGTGCCAAGATTTATATCACCAACGGACCGATTGCCGATCTGGTCCTGGTCTATGCCAAGACCTCGCCGGAAAAGGGGGCCAAGGGCATTTCCGCCTTTATCGTGGAAACCGACACGCCGGGTTTCAAGGTGGCGCAGAAACTGAACAAGATGGGCTTTCGCGGCTCGCCCACCGGCGAACTGGTGTTCGAAGATTGCCGCGTTCCGGCCAGAAACATGGTCGGCAAGCTGGATGGCGGGGTTGCCGTTACCATGTCCGGACTTGATCTGGAACGTGCCATCGTCTGTTTCAACGCTCTGGGCATTGCGCAGCGGGCGTTGGATATTTCCATCGATTACGCCAAGACACGCCAGCAGTTTGGCAAGCCGATCGCCAGTTTCCAGATGGTGCAGGCGATGCTGGCCGACATGTACACGCAAATCGAGGCCGCGCGCAGCTTGTCGCTAAAAACGGCTGCCATGTGCGAGGGCCTGGAAGAAGGCGAAGGCGGGCGTGGTGAAATCCACAAACTTACGGCAGCGGCGATTTTCAAAGCGGCCGAGGCGACGTCGTTCGTGCTGGACAAGGCAGTGCAGATCCACGGTGGTTCCGGCTATATGCGCGACACGGAAGTGAACCGGCTCTATCGGACCGGTCGTGTGCTGGAGGTCGGGGCGGGCACCCAAGAGGTGCGCAAGCTGATCATCTCGGGCGAACTTCTGAAGAACTGAGGTAGGACATGAGTGACGGAAACTCACGGCGTTATGCGCCGGATCTTATGGCGGGACAGGTCGCCCTTGTCACCGGGTCAGGCTCGGGCATGGGCCGGGCCACGGCGCTTGAAATGGCCTCTTGCGGTGCCCGGATGGTGCTGTTCGCGCGGCGCGAGGAACCCCTGGAGGAAACCGCCGAAATGATCCGCGCGGCTGGCGGCGAGGCATTCGTGGTGCCCGGCGACACACGCGACGAAGACAGCATTGAGACCGCAATGGGCCGCATCAAGGACCATTACGGGCAGCTTGATGTATTGGTGAACAACGCGGGCGGGCAATACATCGCGGCTGCCCGCGACATTACCAACAAGGGTTTTGAGGCGGTCATCCGCAACAACCTGATCGGGTCCTGGCAAATGACCCGCGCGGTTGCGGATCACTTCATGTATGATAATGGCGGATCCATCGTGTTCGTGACCGCGATTTCCGCCCGTACCGCGCTGACCGGTTTCACGCACACCGTTGCGGCCCGAGCCGGTGTGACAGGCATGATGAAAACCTTGGCCGCAGAATGGGGTGAATACGGCATCCGCCTGAATTGCGTCGCCCCCGGTACGATCAAAACCGATGCACTTGGCCGCTATCCGATACCACCGGACCGGTGGAAGGAACTAAACCGCTCGGTTCTGAATCGCATGGGCGCGGCCGAAGACATCGCCGGCACGATTATATTCCTGGCTTCCAGACTTGGTGGGTTCGTCACCGGCGAGGATATATATGTCGATGGCGGGGAAACCTTGCATCTTGGCCATGATGCCAGGGACATGATCAACCCCGAAATGTTTGAAAGACGCGAACGTGGAGACGGAAAACATGAGTGAAGAACTCGTCCTTTTGGATATCTCGGACCGCATTGCGACGGTAACATTGAATGATCCGGTGCGGCGCAACCCGATTACCGGAAATGAAATGATTGCCGCGATGCTGGATACGTTCGCGCGCGTACAGGCCGACCCCGAGGTCAGCGTCATGATTCTGACAGGTGCCGATCCGGCCTTTTGTGCCGGTGGCGACATCAAGGAAATGAACGATCCCGACAGCGTGTTCCGCAAAGAGCCGCTGGCTGCGGCGCAGAGCTATGTAGATGGTGTCCAGCGTCTGCCCCAGGCGATCTACAATCTCGACATTCCGACCATTGCCGCGGTCAATGGACCCGCTGTCGGCGCGGGATGCGACCTAACCATGATGTGCGACATGCGCATTGCTTCGGAAAAGGCGAAGTTCGGTGAGGTGTTCCTGAACCTCGGCATCATCCCGGGCGACGCCGGCAGCTGGTTCCTGTTGCGCCGTCTCGGCCACCAGAAAGCCGCCGACCTTACGTACTCGGGTCGTTTGGTCGAAGCGGAGGAGGCACTGGAGATTGGCATGGTGCTTGAAGTTGTGCCCCATGACAAACTTATGGAACGGGTCCGCGAACGCGCGGCTGTCATCGCCGCGAAGCCGCCGCGCGCGGTTCGCGTCACCAAGCGGCTGATGCGCAATGCCGAGAGGATGGATCTGCCGGATTTCCTGAACTCGGCAGCTGCTTATCAGGCCCTGATGCATCAGACCGAGGACCACCACGAAGCAATTGCGGCATTTATCGAAAAGCGAAAACCCAACTTTACGGGCCGATGATGGAATTGACGCATGACTGAAATCTCACAGCAAAAAATGGAGCAAATCGCGCAGATGTGGAATGCGCGAGGGAAAGGACTGATCACCCATATGGCGCTTGAGATTGAGGAGGTGTCGACCGAGGGCGTTTTGGTGCGGATGCCGTTCAATTCGGATTTCTGCGTGGATCGCGAGCAGACCTTGATCCACGGCGGCATCCTGACGGCCCTTCTGGACAGTGTCTTCGGGCTTGCGAACTTTGTTGCCATTGAAGGTGTTAGCACGATGGCAACGCTTGACCTTCGGGTCGACTACCTTCGACCGGCATATTCGCGTGCGGATGTCATTGTCAGAGCTAATTGCTATCGGCAAACCCGCCATATTGCGTTCAATTCCGGCAGCATCTGGTTTGATGGGCACGAAGGAGATGAGATCGCCCGCGGAGCGGCCTCGTTTGCACTGACACGCGGCGAAACCAGCCTGTTCGAGGCGATGGCGAAAGAAAGAGCATAAGATGGAACTGCAAGCAATCAACTCAAAAGTGTCTCATATTCCGTTCTTCAGCTTTCTGAACTTCGAGATCCAGGAAATTGGGGACCTCCACGCCAAGGCGGAAATGACTTTCAAGTCGCGGCATATCGGGAACCCCGTGATGGAGCATTACCATGGCGGCATCATCGCCAGCTATATGGAGGCAATCGCCGCCCTAGCAGTCCAGCCTGATTTCGTGGAACTACCTGCCAAGCCGATCAATCTAACGGTCGATTATCTCAGACCCGGACAGAAGGGGCCGTTATTTGCCCAAGCAAACGTAACCCGCAAGGGCAGACGCATGGCAAGCGTCAGTGCGTTTACATGGCAGGCGGATCGAGAGAAACCAGTAGCGGAAGGTTTGTATCACTTCCTTTTGATCTGATCGCGACAATGGCTGCGCTCAGAGAGCCGCGACCTTTCCGACGTTCAATGCATTCTCTCTCTCGCAAATACCTTCAAGCAGAAGCGCGATGAGCATTTGGGAGAACTCGGGCAGTGAAAGATATCCCTCCATTCCCGCTTTGTTTGGGTCAAACCATTCGACCGTCCAGTTCAATGCGCCCAACATTACCTGACGCAGGGGTACGATTTTAATATCGGGTCTGATCTCACCGTCTTCTTGTGCTTCATGCAGGATCCTGTCCCACAGTCTCGCATATTCAAGACGGATATCACGATGTTTCGCTCGTAGTTCTTTGGGTAACATTCCGTAGCTTCTGATATTTGCAGACGTGAACTCGCTTGCCAGGAAGAGAAAATGCAGGTGCGTCCAGATAGCAGTCGCTACCCTGGAGCGGTGATTGAATGGTTTTTCAAATTCTTCGACAGTGGCGTTAACACCCGAAAGCAAATCTCTCAATCCGGCGTTTAGCACTTCATCCACGATCGCGTCTTTGGATTTGAAATGGTAGTAGACGCTGCCCGCCTGCATATCCGCTTCGGCGGCGACACGTCTCATCGTAGCCACTTTGTAACCCTTGTCCCGCAGCACCTGCGCTGCCGCCTTCAGGATCGCCGCGCGGGTTTTTTCGGACTTGCCCATCGTTTCGGAGGGCTTGACCAGGACGGTCGCGGCTATTTTCAGATCTGCGCTTCCTGCCTTGTCGCGCGTACACATGCCGTCGAGGATCAGCTTGCTCATACGCTCCGCAAGCATCCGCACCGGGTATTGTTCCAGGTCATACCATTCAACGGTCCAGTTCATTGCGCCCAACACGAACTGGCGGATCACGGAGACTGAAATGTCGTTTCTCAAATGGCCGGCGCGCCTCGCGTTCTCCAGAAAATCACCCCAAGCCTTTGCATAGGATGCGCGCAACTCGCGGTGCGGGGCGCGTGCGTCATCCGATAGCATCGGATAGTTTCGGATGTTAGCCGAGGTGAAATCGCTATCGGTCAGAAGAAAGGTCAGGTGCGTCTCAATGAGCAGCGCAAAGGTCTTGCGGAAATCATCGCGGTTCTCTTTGGCCAGGCTGATGATCTCGGTGACAGATTCGTAGAGTTTCCGAATGCCGATATCGAGAACTTTGTTCAGAATCTCTTCTTTGGAATCAAAGTGATAATAAATGCTCCCCGCTTCAATTCCGGTTAGTTTCGCGATGTCGCGCATCGTGGTCGCGTAATAACCCTCATGTCGGAAAAGTCGAGCTGCGGCAGAAAGTACTTCCTCGCGGGTCTTGTCTGACTTGCTCAACTCAACTTCAGTTTCCGTCATTTTTCCACCCAGCCTCGCCATTCACCGAGAGGAGTACTAACCGACAACACCTCTGTCCATTGCAATAAATCTAACAGGTGTTAGAATATTGGCCAAGGCATCTCGAATCAAGTGTAGGATCTTGGTGCTGGCATACATGGCTTAAGAGGAGGCCCGGCCCATGCGAGGCTTGAGTGGAAAACGTGTCATCGTAACCGGAGGCGGCAGCGGTATCGGCCGCGCGGTTTGTCAACGGTTTGGAGAAGAAGGTGCCGAGGTTGCGGTCTTCGATCTGAACGAGGAAGGCGCACAGGAAACGGCGCGTCTGATCAAAGACGCTGGAGGAAAGGCGCAAGCCTTCAAGGCGGATATCACCGATCGCGCGCAGGTCGATAAGGCCGTGGCAGAATTCGAGGCGGGCGGCCCGATCGACGCATTGGTAAACAATGCCGGTTGGGATGTGATCAAACCGTTCCTCGACACGGACCAAGACCTTTGGAAAAAGGTTATCGACATCAACCTCTACGGCCCGCTGAACATGCATCATGCGGTGCTACCGGGCATGGTAAAAAATGGCGGTGGTCGCGTGATCAACATCGCCTCCGATGCCGGTCGCGTCGGCTCGTCCGGCGAAGCGGTCTACTCGGCCTGCAAGGGCGGCATCATTTCATTCACCAAGACCGTGGCGCGCGAACTGGCACGCAAGGGCATCCAGTTGAACGCCGTCGCGCCAGGTCCGACCGACACGCCCCTTTTCGCCCAGGTGGCCGAGGGCGAGGCCGGAGCCAAGATCGCGGAAGGCCTCAAGCGAGCCATTCCGATGAAACGTCTGGCCCAGCCGAGCGACTACCCCGGGATCATTTGTTTTCTGGCGTCTGACGACGCCGGTTTCATCACCGGCCAGGTCATTTCGGTTTCGGGTGGCTTGTCGATGCACGGTTGACCGGCGGCGGCAGTGCCTGTCACAAGGCATTGCCGCTCGTCCGTGCCCAAGGATAACTCCCCAACTGGCCGAGCCCGATGAGCGGCCTTTTTTGCGTTGAAGAAAGGCGGCGAATGTTTCAGCCGGACTCTGATATCGAACGTTCAAGCACGCTCGTGGCTTTCCTGAAAGACTGCGGAATGGGCAGTTACGAAGAACTTGCCACCCGCGCCAATGACGATCCTGATTGGTTCTGGGGAAAAATGATTGACTTGGCTGGGATACGTTTCAGCCACCCCTATAAAAAGCTAAGGGATATCTCAGACGGGCCGGAATCGATCCGATGGGCTGCCGGCGGCACTTTGAACCTGACGGAAACCTGTCTTGACGCCCGAATTGCCCAAGGGCTGGGGGACAAGACGGCGATCGACTGGGTTGGCGAGGACGGAAGCCGCCGTAGCTGGACCTATTCCCAGCTGGCCGACGAATCCGCGCGGGTGGCCTCTGCCCTTGCCGCACGTGGGGTGAAGCCCGGTCAGGCGGTGGGCATCTATATGCCGATGATACCCGAAATCGAGGCGGCGCTTCTGGGTATCGCCCGGTTGGGCGCCGTGGCCGTGCCGTTGTTCTCGGGTTTTGCACCGCCCGCTATCATCAGCCGTCTTAACGATGCCGGTGCCGTGGCCGTGCTGACGGCGGATGCCACGTCGCGTCGTGGGAAACCCGTCTGGATGGAGGCCACGCTGGCCAAAGCTCTGGACGAGGTCCCGTCGGTGCATACCGTTTTCAGCCTGCGGCGCTTCAGCGGCACCGCAGTGGACCCGGACCGCGATCTCGACTGGCAGGATACTGTCGGCCAGGCAGACCCGGCATATCCGGCACATCCCGTAGAAGCCGATGCACCGCTTCTCATCGCCTATACGTCGGGAACGACCGGCAAACCCAAAGGCGTGATTCACACCCATCTCGGTGTGCAGGCCAAGGCCACGGCGGATTTTCTGCTGTGCCTCGACATGAAGCGCGACGACCGCCACCTTTGGATGACCGATATGGGGTGGGTCATGGGGCCGCTTACCCTTTTGTCGGTTCTGTTGTCGGGCGCCACCCTGGTTTTGGCCGAGGGCGCGCCCTCGCTTCCCGACGATCCTTTCCGGCTTCTGCGCATCGCCGCCGAGACAGAGGTGTCCCATATGGGTGTGGCCCCTACCCTGGCACGACAGTTCATGACGCTGGATCCGGCGCCTCTTTCCGGCTATGACCTTTCGCGCCTGCGCATCGTGGCCTCGACCGGCGAACCCTGGACCGACGACGCCTGGCTCTGGCAACTTGAACACATTTGCCGACGCCGCGCGGTGCCGCTCAATATCTCCGGCGGGACAGAGCTTTTCGGCGCCATCCTGACCTCAACCGTTCTGCACGAGGTCAAACCCAGCGGGTTTTCCGCGCAGGCTCTGGGCGTGGGGGCGAAGGTACTGCGCGAGGATGGCAGCGAAGCAGCTCCGGGCGAGGTGGGAGAACTTGTCGTGACCCAGCCGCCCATGGGCCTGACCCCAGCCATCCGGGGCGACCGGGAAAGGTATCTTGAAACCTACTGGTCCACCTTCCCGGGCATGTGGCGACACGGAGATTGGGTCCGCCACGATCCGGATGGCACATGGTATATCCTTGGCCGCTCTGACGACACGCTGAACATCGCTGGCAAACGCATTGGCCCGCCCGAAATCGAAGCCGCCCTTACCGAGACCGGAGAGGTGGTCGATGCCGCCGCCATCGCCGCTCCCGACGATATCAAGGGGGTAGCTGTGGTTTGTGTCTGTGTCGCCGCGCCAGGCGTCTCCCCCGATGAGGCCCTCGTCGAACGGCTCAAGGACCGTGTCGGAGAGGTCGTGTCGAAACCTTTTCGCCCGCGCGAGATCCATTTTGTCGAGGCCTTGCCCAAAACCCGCAGCATGAAGACGATGCGGCGCATCGTGCGCGCCGCCTTCTTGGGTGAAGACCCCGGAGACCTGTCTTCCGTCAGCAATCCCGACACCATGCCGCCTATCGCCAAGCTGAGAAAGGAAATGCCATGATCACGGTCTTTGGAGCTACGGGAAACACCGGCTCACCACTTGTCGATGCCCTTTTGGACAAGGGGGCGAAGGTGCGCGCCGTAACCAGCGCTCCGGTCAAAATCGAATCTCTGCGGGCCAAGGGCTGCGAGGCCGTGATCGCGGATTTCAACGACCCCGCGGCGCTGAAACGGGCCTGCGAGGATGCCGAAAAAATCTATCTGGTCACGCCGGCACATCTGGCTATGCGCCAGTGGAAAGCCAATACGATAGAAGCTGCCATGGCTGCGGGGGTGCGCCACGTCGTTCTGGCCACGGGACTTGGCGCATCACCCAAGGCAGGACTGACATTCGGAAAGTGGCATTCCGAAACCCAGGAATTGCTGAAGGAAAGCGGTTTGGATTGGACCTTCGTACAGCCCACCTATTTCATGCAAAACCTGCTGTGGCAGGCCGACAATATTGCCAAGGACGCCGTGTATTATGATGATCTGGGTGGCCCTGTTGCCTGGGTCGACGCCCTCGACATCGCCGATATCGCCGCCGAGGCACTGACCGGTTCGGGCCACGAGGGCAAGGCCTATGGCCTGACCGGCAGCGAGGCACTTTCTGGTGAGGATATCGCGGCCGTGTTGACCGAAGTGACCGGACGGCCCATAACCTGCACGCCACTATCGGCGGAGGATTCAAAGGCTTCCATGATGGCCGGCGGGATGCAGGAAGAGGTTGCCTCGGCGATGACTGAGCTCGCCTCCATTGCGCCCAGGGGTTATCTGGCTGGCACCGAAACGACAGTCAGCGACGTTCTTGGGCGCCCGGCACGCCGCTTTCGCGATTTCGTCGTCGAGAACCGGGACAACTTTGTTCAGTGAACTGATGGCTGTGTGGATCGGTTTCGATTTGGCGCCGCCCATCGGTACAAGGCCAAAGGCTGAATGCCATTGTAGCCTTATGAAGCTGCGTGTGGCGCGGTTGCTTCGCCGGCAGGACTTTGTCACTTGATCAGGCGATCTTCGAGAACGTGCCTCTGAATCTTTCCGCTAGTCGATCTCGGAAAATCCTCGAACGCGATAAAGCGAATTTCGCGCGGTCGCTTATAGCCAGCTAGGCTTGCGCGGCACAAGTTCATCAGCGCCTCGGCATCCGGCCCGTCATCGCCACAGGCGACAAAGGCCACCGGGCTTTCCCCCCATTTCGCATCGAAGGCCCGGACCACGGCGGCATCGACCACATTGGGGTGGGAAAGAAGAACGCGTTCAATCTCCGCAGGATAGACGTTCTCGCCGCCAGTCTTAATCAAGTATTTGGCCCGGTCCACAAAGTCGACGGTGCGGTCCGCATTGCGCCGGAACAAGTCGCCCATGTGGAAAAAGCCGTTGCGAAAGTCACGGGCATTGGAGTCGTTCGCGTTCCAGTACCCTGAAAACAGCGTCGGGCCGCGTACGGCCAATTCGCCCGGCGTTCCATCCGGCACTTCGCGGTCGTCTGGATCGACCAGCCGAACCTCGCAAAATGCGCTTATGCGCTTGGAAAGCCGGTCCGGAGTCACACCCGGCGCAATCAGATCGGCGGTGCCCGGCGGCAGGCCGGTTTCAGTTGCGCCGAAGGAATTCAGATAGGGCGTGTCGAGAAGGGCTGTCAGTTCCGCGATCTGATGCGGCGGCACCAGATCGGCCATCGCGCCGCAAACTTTGATCCCCTTCAGCGGCAAAGGGTTGGCGCGCCGTTCTGCGATAAAGGCGTCCAGCGCACCGGGCATCATCACGAACCAGCCGATCCGGTGGCGCGACAAAGCCTTGTTGATGACCGCAGGCTGCAAACCGTCAACCATCACCACGGTTCCGCCCCGCAGGACCGTCGCCAACGCATGATCCGTGGACGCCATGTGGAACATCGGCGCCCAGGCGATAAACCCGTCGCCGGGGTCCAGCGCCAGCTGCGCCGCAAAAGCCATGGATCGGGCGATATGCGCGCGGTGGCTGATGAGCGCCCCCTTGGGCAGGCCCGTGGTCCCCGAGGTATAAAGGATCGTCAGACCAGCCTCGGGGTCGTCGACCATGGTTCCGATGCGCGGGTCCGGTCCGGCCCCGGCAATGGCCGTTTCCAGATCCGGCCCGATAATCAGACAGGGCGTTGCCGCGGCGGCCCGGTAAGCTTCTGAAAGATCCTGTTCGACGACCGCGAGAACCGGCGCGACCAGATCTATGCAGTGTCGCAGTTCATCGGGAGCAAGCCGCCAGTTCAGACAGGCGACGATCGCGCCGATTCCCGCCGCGGCAAGTTCGACTTCCAGATACTCTGACCGGTTGTGCGAGAGGATCGCGACCCTGTCCCCGGGCGCAACCCCCTTTGCCAAAAAGACCGAGGCCAGCCGATCAACGCGTCCCAGCAATTCCGCATAGGTCAGTGTCTTGCAGCCATCCTCGATGGCCAGGGCCTCGGCGCAATCCTGCGCGCGGGTTCGAAAAATGGAATACAGATCGGCGCGCCCCGCGCGCATGACCTCGGGAAGCATGGCGGCCTCCTTCCTTGGGTTCTCAGAAACTTTGCGCCAATCGCACACCCTCATCAATAGCGCGCAATGCATCGAGTTCGGCGGCCTCCTTTGCCCCGCCGATCATCGTAACCGGGACGCCGCGCGCGGCAAGCTCTTGGGCCAGGGCCCGTTCCGGTTCCTGACCGGTACACAGCACAATTGTATCGGCTGCCATGACCGTCGGCTTTCCGTCCGCGACGATGTGCAGCCCCTCATAATCGATACGTTCATAGGTCACCCCGCCCATGGCCTCGACCCCATGTTTGCGCAGCGCGTTGCGCAGGATCCACCCTGTCGAAACACCAAGCCCTGCGCCCGGTTTCGCGGTCTTGCGCTGCAGCATGACAACTTTGCGACGCGACGGTTTCGGTGCCAGAGGGTCGCCCGCCAGGGCACCCGAGGAGACAAACTCGGGATCCACACCCCAGGTTTCGCAAAAGACGTCGGCGTTGGCGGTCTCGGCGGGTTCGGTCACTAGGAACTCGGCCACATCATGACCGATGCCCCCCGCCCCCATCACGACGACACGGTCGCCCGCCACGCGTTCACCGGAAAGAATTTCGGCGTAGGTCGCGACGCTGGGATGGTCGATACCAGGCAGGTCGGGAATGCGCGGCGTGACCCCGGTGGCGATGACCACATGGTCAAATCCGTCAAGATCGCTCGCCTCTGCCTGCTGTCCCAGACACTGTGTGACCCCGTGTTTCTGCATCTGACCGGCATAATACCGCAAGGTTTCGTCGAATTCGCCCTTGCCTGGTGCGGCGCGGGCCAGATTCAGCTGACCGCCCAACTTGTCCTGCGCTTCGAACAGCGTGACGGCGTGGCCCAACCGCGCCGCCTCGGCGGCTGTCGCCATGCCAGCTGCACCACCGCCAACGACGGCCACTTTCCTTGGCGCGTCGGTTGGCGTGTCCCGGAATTCTGTTTCGCGCCCGGCCCTTGGATTGACCAGGCATCCCACCGGCCGGTCCGAAAAGATGAAATCCAGACAGGCCTGGTTGCAGGCAATGCAGGTGTTGATGTCGTCCGCGCGGCCCTCGCGCGCCTTTTTCACGAAATGCGGATCGGCCAGAAACGGGCGCGCCATCGAGATCATGTCCGCATCGCCAGAGGCAAGTATGTCTTCGGCAATCTGGGGTGTGTTGATCCGGTTCGAGGCGACCACCGGGATCGACACGGCCGCTTTCACGTTGGCTGCCGCCTTACGCCAGGCACCGCGCGGCACCGGATAGGCAATCGTCGGCACGCGCGCCTCGTGCCAGCCAATGCCGGTGTTCAGAATATCCGCACCCGCCGCCTCGATCTTGCAGGCCAGCGCGGCGATTTCGTCCGCAGGTGCGCCGCCCTCGACAAGATCGGCGGCCGAGATCCGGTAGATAATCAGAAAATCCGGCCCGCAGCGGTCGCGTACGGCACGCACGATCTCGACCGGGAAGCGGTGCCGGTTTTCGGCGCTGCCGCCCCACGCATCGTCACGCTTGTTGGTATGTGTGACAGTGAATTCGTTGAGAAGATACCCTTCGGACCCCATAATCTCGACGCCATCAAAGCCTGCGGCCTGCGCATTGGCGGCCGCCACGGCAAAATCCTCGATGGTACGGAGAATGTCGGCTTCGGTCATTTCACGCGGGATGAACCGGTTGATCGGAGACCGAATCGGTGACGGCGCGACGCAACCTTCGATCTTTGCATACCGGCCAGCATGCAAAATCTGGGCACAGATCAGGCTGCCTTCGGCCTGCACCGCCTCGCAGATCGGGCGCAGGCTAAGCGCTTCTTCCGGGTCATCGATTCGCGGACCTTCGGGATCGAATATGCCCTCGGCATTGGGCGAAAACCCGCCGGTGACCAGAATCGCCGCCTCCCCCCGCGCCCGCTCAGAGTAAAAAGCGATCTGTTTAGCTATGCCGTCAGGTTCGGTTTCCAATCGCGTGTGCATCGACCCCATGATGACACGATTTCGCAATGTATGCTGGCCTGCGCGGATGGGCGAGAGCATGGTCCCAAAGCTCTCCGTTGGCTTATTTCCCACTGTGGGCATCCTCCTCAAAACTACGCTTGATCTGCATTCTAACATTTGTTAGATTTTTGGAAAGAAAATTTTCGCTCATGGGGAGGAGTACCCGTGCAATTCCAGCCTACAGACGATCAAAAAGCGTTTCGCGAAACCGCAAAGCGCTTCGCAACTGAAAAGCTTGCGCCCACATATCAAAAACGCGCCAGTGGCCATACATTCGACCGTGCGCTGATCAAGGAGATGGGCGAACTGGGCCTAATCGCGCCTGATTTGCCGGAAGAGTTCGGCGGGCTCGGCGAGAGCTCTGTCACCGCAGGCCTTATCGTCGAAGAGATCGCCTATGCCGATTTCAACGCAAGCTATGTGCAGCTTCTAGGCTCACTCATGGGGGGGATGGTTGCCAAGCACGCCTCCAGAGAAATTGCCTCCGAATGGGTGCCCAAGGTCGTATCCGGCGATGCCGTCATCGGTCTGGGCCTGACCGAGCCGCGTGGCGGTTCGGATGCGGCGAACCTGATTCTCAAGGCCGAGAAATCCGGCAACGGCTGGCGGCTGAACGGCGAGAAGACATCCATGAGTTTTGCCAGTCAGGCGGATGCGGCGGTAGTCTTTGCCCGTACCGGCGATCCTGACGGCGGCTCACGCGGGGTCAGCGCCTTTTTCGTCGACCTGAACCAGGAAGGCATCAAGCGCACCCATTTTGACGACATCGGCACCAAGCCTGTCGGGCGCGGGTCGGTGTTCTTTGACGATGTTTTCGTACCGGCCGAAAACATGATGGCGGAACAGGATCGTGCCTTTGGCACGATCATGGCGGGCTTTGACTATTCCCGCGCACTGATCGGGCTGGAGTGTCTGGGGGCCGCGCAAGCGTCGGTGGACGAGACATGGGCATATGTCCAGGAGCGCGAGGCGTTCGGCGCGCCAATCGTTCAGTATCAGGGCGTCAGCTTTCCGCTGGCCGAGGCCGAAACGCAACTGACCATGATGCGACAGCTTTGCTACTACACCCTCGACTTGCGCGACCGTGGACTGCCGCACACCTCCGAAGCGGCGATGTGCAAATGGTACCTGCCTAAAACAGCCTGCGAAATCATTCATCAGTGTCTGATCCTTCACGGCCACTATGGTTATACCACCGATCTGCCCCACCATCAGCGCTACAACGATGTTCTGGGTCTACAAATCGGCGACGGCACCGCCCAGATCCAGAAACTGGTCATCGCCCGCGAAAAGGTTGGCAGGGTCGCGCTTCAATACGACAAGAAAGCTAAGGGGGCCGCGAAATGAGTGACCCGGTCAATGCATTCGTTGAGGGTAATGTCGGCGTCATAGAGCTGGCGCGCCCCGAGAAATTCAATTGTCTTTCGCTATACGTGCACGAGCGCATCTCGTCCGCGCGCGCGGAATTCGAGGCGAACCCTGCTATACGGTCAATCCTCATTCGCGCGCAGGGCAAGCACTTCTGCACCGGAGCCGATCTGTCGGAAGTGAAGGGCAAATTGAACGATCCCGTCGCGCTGGACCATTTCATCGCCTTTGGCATGGAAAACCTGCGTGCGCTCGAAACCTCCTCCCTCCCTGTCGTGGTGGCAGTGCAGGGGTTGTGTCTGGCCGGCGGGATCGAACTGATGCTGGCATGCGATGTATGTTTCGCGGCCGAAAGCGCCCAGTTTGGCGATCAGCACGCGCAATTCGGGCTGATTCCCGGTTGGGGTGGCTCGCAGCGGCTGACACGGTTGATGGGTCTGCGACGGGCGCTCGACCTGATGTTCTCGGCCCGCTGGCTCAAGGCTGATGAAGCCAAAGAGGCCGGGCTGGTCAACTACATCGTGCCGGATGCAGATCTGAACAAGGTGGCCCTGGAATACTGCGAGAAAATCGCCACCCGTTCACGTCCCGGCGTTGCCGAGATGAAGCGGTTGGCGCGCGAAGGCGCGGACCTTGGTATCGACCAGCAGATGCGGCTTGAGCGCGATGCCGCGGTGCGTGCACTGCCCAGCGATGACGTGGCCGAGGGCCTCGACGCATTCGAGAACCGGCGCGCCCCCAGATTCAAGGCCTGAGGACAGAACATGGATTTCACTTTGAACGACGAACAACGCCAGATTTACGAGTATGGCGGCCAGCTGGCGCAAAAGTTCGACAACGATTACTGGCTGAGACACGCGCGCAAGCACGAGTTTCCGCACGAAATGTTCCGCCAGATCGCCGATGACGGCTTCCTCGGGATCATGGTGCCCGAAGAATTCGGTGGTGCGGGCCTTGGCATGACCGAAATGGCCCTGTTCATGGAAGGCACCGCCAATCACGGCATTCCGCTTTTGATGATGGTGGTCGGCCCGACCATGTCGCTGGCCCATATCGCCAGCCACGGGAGCGAATTCCACAAGAAAGAACTGCTGCCGGCCGCCTGCCGCGGTGATATCCAGTTCTGTTTTGCTATCACAGAACCGGGCGCCGGATCGAATACGATGAAAGCCACGACACTGGCCAAGCGTAATGGCAACCGGTTCAGCCTGTCGGGGGAAAAGACCTTTATCACCGGGGCTGAAGTGTCCGATTACTGCCTCGTGGTCGCACGCACCAAGCCGCACACCGAAGTCAGCCGCAAGACTGACGGTTTTACCCTGTTCGCCGTGGATCTGAAGAAAAAGGGCGTCGACAAGCAGCGGGTGAAGATTTCGATCCCCCTGCCCGAGGAACAGTGGACCCTGTTCTTCGACGAGGTCGATCTGGGCCCCGAGGATATCGTCGGCGAAGTGGACGAAGGCTTTTCGATCCTTTTCGACAGTCTCAATCCCGAGCGCATCATCCTTGCCGCCTTGTGCTGCGGTATCGGCCGCTTCGCGCTGAACAAGGGCGTGAGTTACGCGTCTGAGCGCAATGTTTTCGGCCAACCCATCGGTGCGCACCAAGGCGTGCAGCACCCGATGGCCAAGGCTCATACAGCCATCGAAATGGCCAGCCTCATGACCCGGCGTGCGGCATGGGAGTTTGACAACAAACTGCCGGCAGGGGCGTCGTCAAACATGGCCAAATATGCCGCCGCCGAAGCCGGGATCGAAGCCGTGGACGCCGCGCTTCAGGCGCATGGCGGATCGGGATTCACCGAGGATACGGGACTATACGAGATGTACCCGCTGGTGCGCTTGTTGCGCACGGCGCCCGTGAACCGCGAGCTGTGCCTCAGCTTCATCGGCGAAAAGGTCATGGGTCTGCCGCGGTCTTATTGATCGCTCTGCCCGACATGGAGAACGACATGCAATTCGGAATGCGCTTCCGGCGGGAGGATGCCGCCGACAAGATAAATGATCGCTTCTGGCACACGATCGAGGGCACACCGCTCGACGAGGTGCGCCGCATCCAGGAAGAGCGGCTGCGCGATCAGATGGCCTATCTCAAGACGAGCTCGACCTTCTATCAGGAAAAGTTCGCCGAGGCCGGTGTAAGATTCGAAGATATTCGCAGCATCGAAGACCTGCAGAAACTGCCCTATACCTACAAGACCGAGATCCGCGAAAGCCTGTCTGCGGAACCGCCATTCGGCAAGCATCGCGCGGCAGCGATGGCCGACATCATCCAGATGCAGGCATCGTCTGGTACGACAGGCAGCCCGTCCTATGTGGCCCTGACCGAAAGCGACGCCGAGATGTGGCACGAGATGACGGCACGCTGTTTCTTTGCCAACGGTGTGCGGCCAGGCGATATGGCCCTGCATGCGTTTTCGCTGGCCAAGGGTTTTGTTGGCGGCATTCCCGTTGTCCAAGGCCTGCAATACATGGGCGCGATCGACGTGCCGGTCGGGGCCGATGGCGGTGCGGAACGGCTGCTGCGCGCCTGCGCCGACACCCGCCCACGTTGCGTGGTCGGTGCCCCGAACTTTGTGCTGCACCTGGCCGAAAAGGCTCCCGAAGTGCTGGGATGCAAGGCCAGCGAACTGGGTATCGAGCGCGTGATCGTGGGCGGTGAACCGGGCGGCGGCATCCCCTCGATCCGCGCCAAGATCGAAAAGGCCTGGGGCGCGAAATGCACCGAGATGCTGGGTGGCACCGATCTGGGCGTAACCTACTGGGCCGAATGCGACACCCAGACGGGAATGCACATGGTCAACATGGACTATATCATCACCGAGCTTCTTGATCCCGAGACCGGCAAGATCATCCCCTGGGAAAAGGGTGCCGAGGGCGAGATGATCTATACCGCGCTTGGCCGCCAGGCCAGCCCGTTGGTGCGGTTCCGGTCAGGCGACTACATCGAGGTCATCGACACTGAATGTTCCTGCGGCCGCACCGGCCCCAAGATCCGTTGCACCGGGCGCACGGATGACATGCTGATCGTTCGCGGGGCCAATGTCTTTCCGTCCGCAATCAACAGCGTGATCACCGAGATGGTGCCTGAAACCAACGGTGTCATGCGCATCGTGGCCGATTTCGAAGGCCACACGACACAGGGCGCGCTGATCGTGATCGTCGAACGCGGTCCCGGTCGCGATCCGGTCGATGATCCCGCGCTGAAGAAAAAAATCGAGCAGCGCCTGCGCGATTCCCTTGTCTTCAAGGCTGACGTTCACCTGGTCGCGCCCGACACTTTCGAAAAACCCGGTGCTGCTAAAGTCGCCTTCGTTCTGAGAGAATATCCCGACCTGCCATGACACGAATGAAATCCCTTCTTGACACCGGGTCTAATGACTTCCGGGAAAACGACGCGCAGTATCGCGCAAAGATTGCCGAACTGCACGCCCATCGCTTGACCCAACGCGTCGGGGGCCCCGAAAAGGCACGCGAACGGCATGTGAAGAAAGGCAAGATCCTGCCGCGTGAAAGGATCGAACGGCTGATCGATCCCGGCACGCCCTTTCTTGAAGTCGGAGAGCTTGCCGGGCTGAACCAATATGATGGTGTGCCCCCGGGTGCCGGCATCATCACCGGAATTGGCGTGATCGAGGGCCGCCAGTGCATGATCATCGCCAATGATGCCACCGTTAAGGGTGGCACCTATTTCGGCATGACATCTCGCAAACATGTGCGCGCCCAGAAGTTCGCCTGGAAAAACCGCCTTCCGGTCATCACGCTCGTCGATTCCGGCGGTGCTTTCCTTCCGGACCAAGAAAACATCTTTCCCGATGAAGGCCAGTTCGGTTCGATCTTTCACCAGCAGGTTGGGATGTCAGGCGATGGTATCCCGCAGATCGCCGTGGTCATGGGCCCCTGCACCGCTGGCGGTGCCTATATTCCCGCGCTCTGCGATGAGATTGTGATCGTGCGCGGCCAAGGCTTCATGTATCTGGGCGGGCCGGAACTGACTTTTGCCGCGACAGGCGAAAAGGTTGACGCCGAGACACTGGGTGGCGGCAAGATGCACTCATCGGTGTCCGGAGTGACCGACCACCTGGCGGAGGATGACGCCCACGCGCTGGCCATCACCCGCGAGATCGTCAGCCATCTGGGCGAAAAGCCCCTGCCCCGCAAAACGCCCACAGCGCCGAGCGAACCGGCATATCCTGTCGAGGAAATCTATGGGCTAGTCAGCCGCGACCCCAAGGTGCCGACCGACAACCGCGAGATCGTCGCGCGTCTGGTCGACGACAGCAATTTTCACGAGTTCAAGCCGCTTTACGGCGACACGCTCATGACCGGTTGGGGCCGCATCCATGGCCACGAGGTCGGCATCCTTGCCAATACCGGCGTGCTTTTCGTCGAGGCCGCACTGAAGGCCACACATTTCATTAATCTCTGCGTGCAGCGTGACATTCCCTTGCTGTTCCTAGCCGACGTGAATGGCTTCATGGTGGGCCGTGAAGTCGAGCAGATGGGCATCGCCAAGGCGGGTGCCAAGATGATCACCGCTATGTCCTCGGCCCGGGTGCCAAAGTTCACGATCATAACCGGCGGTTCTTACGGGGCGGGGTATCTGGCCATGCTGGGCCGCCCGTTCCAGCCTGACGCGATGTTCGCCTGGCCTACGGGCCGGGCAGCCATCATGGGGCCGGAACAAGCCGCCAGTGTGTTGGCGCAGGTCCGTGCGCAGATCAACGAACGCGAAGGCAAGAGCTGGACGCCTGAGGAGGAGGAGGCATTCAAGGCTCCTATCCGTAAGGAATACGAAGACTTCCAAGGCGCCTATAATTTCGCATCGAACCTCTGGATCGACAGTGTGATCGAGCCTTGTGAAACCCGCGACGTGATGGCGTTGATGCTGGATGTCACCTCCCGCAGGCCCAAAGACGAAACCAACTTTGGCGTGTTCAGGATGTGAGGGCGAGCCATGAAGATCAAGACACTTCTCATTGCCAACCGCGGCGAAATTGCCTGCCGGATCGCGCGCACCGCGCGGGCCAGTGGCATTGCCCCTGTGGGCGTGCATTCCGTGGCGGACGCCAATGCACTTCATGTCCGTGAGATCGGCCAATCCGTCTGTATCGGCGGCGGACCGGCCTCCGAAAGTTACCTGAAGATCGACGCGGTGATCGATGCCGCGCGCTCGGTGGGCGCGGATGCAATTCATCCCGGCTACGGATTCCTGGCCGAGAACCCCGACTTTGCCCGCGCCGTCGAGGCCGCTGGCATGACCTTCATGGGGCCGACACCGGAAACGCTGGAACGTTTCGGTGACAAGGCCAGCGCCAAGGACGCGGCTGTGGCCGCTGGCGTGCCGGTGATCTCGGGCGCCGAAGGCGCACGGTCCGACCCGACCGAAATTGCCACCGAGGTGCGCAAGATGGGCCTGCCGGTCCTTTTGAAGGCGGTCGGTGGCGGTGGCGGGCGCGGCCAGCGGCTGGTGACCGACGAAGCCACGCTGACAGAAGACATCGAGGGCGCGCTGCGCGAGGCGAAATCAACCTTCGGTTCCGAAGGGCTCTTGCTGGAACGTTTCCTACCCGAGGCGCGCCATGTCGAAGTGCAGATCGCAGGCGACGGCAAGGGCCATGTGGTGCATCTGTTCGAACGCGATTGCACGCTTCAGCGTCGTCACCAGAAGGTCATCGAAGAGGCACCGGCCTGGGGCCTGCCCCGGACACTGCTGGACGAGATCGCGCATGACGCGGTGCGGCTTGGCGAAACACTCGACTATCGCGGTCTGGGCACGGTGGAATTCCTGGTGGCGGGCGAGGAGTATTTTTTTCTTGAGGTGAACCCGCGTATCCAGGTGGAACACCCCGTGACCGAGGCCATAACCGGGCTGGACCTTGTCGCGCTTCACCTGCGCATTGCCGAAGGCGCGGGCCTCGGGCTGGTGCAGGACGACCTCAAGATCAACGGACACGCGGTCGAAGCGCGGCTCTATGCCGAAGATCCGGGGATGCAATTCGCCCCCTCGACCGGCACCTTGACAACGCTCAGCCTGCCGTCGGGCCTGCGTATCGACAGCGGCGTCGAGGAAGGCGATGCCGTCACGCCCTACTACGACCCGATGATCGCTAAGCTGATCGTACACGCGTCCGATCGGGAAACTGCACTGGCACGTCTGGCCACCGCGCTTGACCATGTCGCGGTCGAAGGTGTCGAAACCAACCGGTCCTTTCTGAGCGCGCTGGCCCGCGACCCCGATTTTGAAAAGATGCAGGTGCACACCCGCTGGATCGACGGCCGCATCGACGCGCTGACGCAACCTGTCCCCCCTGCCCGGCCCGCGCTGTGGAAATCAGCGGCCGCGACGCTGTTCGTGGCTGCGGGACGGCAGGATGCGGCGGCCGAACCATGGGCCAATCGCGACACCTTCACGGGCTGGCGGTTGGGTCTTGGCGGCGACGCTCTCGAAGCGGGACAGCGCGTGACGCTGACGGGCGCGGATGGTGTCTCGGAAGAACTGCGTGTGGGCCCAGTCAAACCCGGACACCGATACACCGTTTTGGCGGAAGATGGTGCCGCTATCACCCTGAGTGCACGGGAAATCGCACCAGGCCGCTGGCGCTTTGGCGAAGGCGATGCAGTCTTCGTGATCGACGCCCGGCTGCATGCCGGTGTGATCGAAATGGATACGCCCGAAGGCCGCCTGGTCTTTCATCCGGCCGCACCGCTTGATTTCGCGGGCGCAGACGCGGTGGCGGATCGCGCCGTGGCATCCCCGCTAACCGGTATGATTGTCGAGGTCAAGGTCACTGAGGGACAATCCGTTTCCGAAGGCGACATCGTCGCCGTCATGGAATCCATGAAACTTGAAATCTCGATCCGCGCAGCAGCTGCCGGCATCGCCACCAATATCACCGTCTCGAATGGGGACATGGTCGACCGCGGCCAGGTCATCGCCGAGATTCTGCCATTTGAGGAGTGACCAAATGAGCGACTTTCCCAAATTCGTCGAATTCCGCGAGGAAGGCCCGCGCGAGGGATTCCAGATCGAAAAAAAGATCTATCCGATCGAAGAGCGGATCGAACTGATCGACATGCTCAGCGAAACCGGTCTGAAGCGCATTCAGGTCGGCAGTTTCGTCAGCCCGAAATACGTGCCGCAGATGGCAGACACCGGAGAGTTGTTCCAGCGTATCAAGCGCAAGCCGGGCGTGAATTACACCTCTCTGTGGCTGAACGACAAAGGGTTTCGCAAGGCGCTGACGGCGCATGAGGTCGATATCGACCCGCGCTTGTTGTTCTATCCTTCCGAAAAGTTTGCCCAAGCCAACAACAACTGCTCGTCCGCCGAAATGCGGGAAAAACAACGCGACTGGGTGCGCCTTTACAAGGAAGAGGGCTATACCGTCGATGCAGCCTATGTGATGACCGCCTTCGGCTGCAACTACGAGGGCGAAATCCCGCAAGAGCGCATTCTGGACGATTTCCGGTTCATTCTGCAATTGTGCGAGGAAGAGGACATCCCCGTGCCGATCCTCGTGGTCGCCGACACAATGGGCTGGGGGAACCCCGAGGCGGTCAAACGCATGATCGGCGCGCTGCGCGAGATGGCGCCCGAGGCGCGCATCGGTATGCACATCCATGACACGCGTGGACTTGGCATCGCAAATGTCCATGCGGCCCTGTCGATGGGTGTTGACATGTTCGAAAGCTCGGTCGCCGGTCTTGGTGGCTGTCCTTTCGCGGGCCACGGCCACGCGCGGGCCGCAGGAAATGTCTGCACCGAGGATGCGGTGTTCCTGTGTCACGAGCTCGGCATCGAAACCGGCATTGATCTGGACAAGCTGATCGCAGCGGCGGTCAAAGCGGAAGAGATCATCGGCGTGCCGCTCATGGGCCGGGTCATGCATACCGGCGGGTTGGACAAATACCGTAACGCAAGCTGAGGAGGAAAGAAGATGACAAAAGCACTTGACGGCAAGGTTGTTCTTGTCACCGGCGCGGGTGGCGGTATCGGGCGTGATATTGCGCTGATGGCTGCGGCGGAAGGCGCTGCGGTGGTTGTCAATGATCTGGGCGCATCGCTGAAAGGCACCGGTCAGACCGAAACTGCGGCGCAGAAAGTCGTCGAAGAAATCAGGGCCGCAGGGGGCGATGCTATTGCTGATGGCGGCTCGGTCACTGATCCCGATGCCGCCCGCGCGATGATCGAAGCCGGGGTCAAGGAATTCGGCCGCATCGACGCCGTTGTGAACAACGCCGGCATCCTGCGCGACGGGTTCTTCCACAAGATGACCTACGAGGATTTCGACGCAGTCGTGAAGGTTCATCTTTACGGCGCCTTCAACACCAGCCGTGCTGCGGCGGATTATTTCCGCGAACAGGAAGGCGGCGCTCTGGTGCACATGACCTCGACCTCGGGGCTGATCGGCAACCTGGCCCAGGCCAACTATGCGGCGGCAAAGCTGGGCATCGCGGCCTTCTCGAAATCGGTGGCGCTGGACCTCAAGCGTTGGAACGTGCGTTCGAACTGCATCGCACCCTTCGCCTGGAGCCGGATGATCTCGTCTATCAAGACTGACACCCCGGAACAGGTGGCCCGGGTCGAAAAGCTGAAACAGATGACACCGGCCAAGGTGGCGCCGATGGCCTGTTTCCTGATGTCCGACAAGGCCGAGGGTGTCAGCGGACAGATCTTTGCGGTGCGCAACAACGAGATTTTCCTGTTTAACCAGCCCCGCCCGGTGCGCTCGGTCCATTCCGGCGACGGCTGGACCGCCGATGAAATCGCCGAGCGCGCTATTCCTGCGCTCAAATCGCAATTCACGCCGCTCGAAGTATCGGCGGACGTCTTTTCGTGGGATCCGGTCTGATGGGAAAACGCAAGGACAAACTGACCTCCGACATCGCCTGGAGCACCGCCGACAAGATCAGCGTGCGAGGGCTGGACCTGCCCAACGAAATCCTGGGCCATATGAACCTGGGCGATCTGGCGTTCCTGCAACTGACCGGTCGCAAGGCCACGCCCGAGGAAAGCCGGGTGTTCAACGCCATCGTCATCACGCTGGTCGAACATGGCATCACGCCGTCGGCTATCGCGGCGCGCATGACCTATATGGGCGCGCCGGAATCGCTCCAGGCCGCTGTGGCGGCTGGCTTGTGCGGGCTGGGCACGGTCTTTGTCGGCTCGATGGAGGGCGCGTCGAAGATGCTTTACGCGGCGCTGCCGCAGGACAAGCTGGACACCGGAGCGGATCTGGATGCGATCGCGCTGGAAACGGTCGAAAAGTTTCGCGCGAAAAAGGCCATCGTGCCCGGTCTGGGCCATCCGGTGCACAAACCGGTTGATCCGCGCACTCCGCGACTGTTTCAGATCGCGGCCGAAAACGGCAAGTCGGGCGAATACATCGAGCTGATCCGGAAGATCCAGGCGGTCGCCGAAGAAAAATCCGGCAAGATGCTGCCGATCAACGCCACCGGTGCGATTGGCGCAATCTGCTGCGAATTCGGTTTCCCCTGGAAGATCGTGCGCGGCTTTGGCGTGATGGCCCGGTCCATCGGGCTGGTCGGCCATATCCTCGAAGAAAGCGAAAATCCGATTTCCTATGACATCTGGCAGAGGGTTGAAGAGGAAATCCTGGAAACCAGCGGGCCGGGGACGCCTTGAGAATATGCAAACCTCGGCACCCGACACCCATAACGATCTGCGCGACGCGCTGCGCGCACTTTGCGCGCAGTTCCCGCCCGAATACCACCGCCAGCATGGCGCGGACGAAACCTATCCTGAAGAGTTTGTCGAGGCCCTGACCCGCGAGGGCTGGCTTGCCGCGATGATCCCCGAGGAATATGGCGGCTCGGGCCTTGGCCTGACCGAGGCCTCGATCATCATGGAAGAGGTCAATCGCGGCGGCGGCAATGCCGGCCATTGCCACGGGCAGATGTACAACATGGGCACGCTTCTACGGCATGGGTCGGACGAGCAGAAGCAGAAATACCTGCCCGGTATCGCCAGCGGCGATCTGCGCCTGCAATCCATGGCCGTGACCGAACCCACAACCGGCACGGACACCACCAAACTGAAGACCACCGCGGTCAAGAAGGGTGACCGGTATGAGATCAATGGCCAGAAGGTCTGGATCAGCCGTATCCAGCATTCTGACCTGATGATCCTTCTGGCCCGCACCACGCCGCTGAGCGAGGTCAAGAAAAAGTCGCAGGGCCTGTCGATCTTCATGGTCGATCTGAAAGAGGCCGTCGGCAACGGCATGGAGGTTCGCCCCATCGCCAATATGCCCGGGCACGAGACCAACGAGCTGTTCTTTGACAATCTGGAGATTCCGGCGGAAAACCTGATCGGTACCGAAGGGCGCGGGTTCTACCACATCCTCGACGGGCTGAATGCCGAACGGACCCTGATTGCGGCGGAATGTATCGGTGATGGATACTGGTTCGTTGACAAGGCCCGCGCCTATGCCGGCGACCGCGTGGTCTTTGACCGTCCCATCGGCCAGAACCAGGGCGTGCAATTTCCTATCGCCAGGTCCTATGTGAACATCGAGGCCGCCAATCTGATGCGCTTTGAAGCCTGCAGGCGGTTCGATGTCGGGCTGGATTGCGGAGCGCAGGCGAATATGGCCAAGCTGCTGGCTTCGGAGGCCAGCTGGGAAGCGGCCAATGCCTGCATCCAGACCCATGGCGGCTTCGGCTTTGCCCGCGAATACGATGTCGAGCGCAAATTCCGCGAGGCCCGGCTGTATCAGGTGGCCCCGATCTCGACTAACCTGATCCTGTCCTATGTCGGCGAGCATATCCTCGGCATGCCACGATCCTTCTGAGGCCAGAAACATGGGTGAGATCGACCTTGACGCGCTGGCGCCCTGGCTGGGACGCACCGAGACCAAGAAAGATGTTCTGACGCAGGGGTTGATCGACAAATTCCGCGCCACGCTCGGTCCGCATCTTTGGGACGGAGCGGGCGATGTCCCGCTGGGGATTCATTGGTGCATTGCCCTTGATACCGCGCCAGCTGCCGCCCTGTCAGAAGACGGCCATGCCGCGAGAGGTGGATTTCTGCCCCCTGTTCCGCTGCCCGCCCGCATGTGGGCTGGCGGCGATGTTACGCATATCGCGCCGCTGAAAACCGGTGAAACCATCACCCGCCGCTCGTCGATCAGGGATACTGTGGCCAAGCAGGGCCGCAGTGGACCATTGGTCTTTGTGATCGTCGAACATGAGTATCTGAGTGGCAACCGGCTTTGTATCCGGGAGCAGCAAACGATCGTTTATCGTGAAATTTCCGCCCCCCGGACGGTCGAGAGCGCACCTGACGCGGGTGACCCCGCCACGCTCAGATCGATCCTGACCCCGGATCCTGTTCTGCTGTTTCGCTATTCGGCACTGACGTTCAATGCCCATCGCATTCACTATGACCACATCTACGCCACCGAAACCGAAGCCTATTCCGGGCTTGTTGTGCATGGCCCCTTGCAGGCCACGCTGCTTCTGAATCTGGCGGCGGATGCGTTGAAAACATCGCCCAACCGGTTTTCGTTCCGCGGACTCGCGCCGCTCACCCTGCCCTGCGAATTGCAACTGCACAGCCTCAAAACCGACGCCGGTGGAACGGTCTGGTGCCAGGACCAAACAGGCCTGCGCAGTTTCTCGGCTGACTTTTCAGATATGTAGTCGGACTTGGTTGGGCCATCTGAAGGCGTCGGGTCGGGAATGAGGGCTATCCCCTCTTGCTCGATTGCACAGATACCACTGGCTGCGGGTCAGATCGACCTTGCGTTGCGGGTCCTGCGGCGGCTTCGGACCGATCATGGGTTTCAGTTTTCAACCGTTCTTTTTTACCCGATAATAAAGCACTGGCACGATGATGATCGTGAGCGCCGAAGACACGCCGGTTCCAAAGATCAGGCTGATCGCAAGCCCGCCAAACACCGGGTCGGTCAGCATGATGGCCGAGCCGAGGATGACGGCAA
>Ga0209273_10000156_pt1 | contig 124904 bp, 94 predicted proteins | sample tdAd471_FD_187126 | JGI IMG/M metagenome (GOLD analysis project Ga0209273, IMG submission 187126) | Marine sediment microbial communities from the Atlantic coast under amendment with organic carbon and nitrate - tdAd47.1 (SPAdes)... | ecosystem: Environmental > Aquatic > Marine > Coastal >... | reverse complement strand
CGGACCGCCGCGCTGCGCTCGAGCTTCGCATGGCTCAGCTCCGCGCGGCTCCCCCGATCGGAGAGCGCTTCGCGCTCCGATCTCTTTCCACTCTAAGTCCCCTGTCCACCGAAACGGGGGAGGGTCAGTCCTCTCACCCGAGGGGGTGAGGCAGTACGACCTCTTGGACGACACCTTTGACGACGACCACAAGTCGGCGACGGACTCCGCGCTAGAGGAGTATGCGTCCCACTACTTCGAGTACGACAGCTCGGGTCGCATCACTACCGCGATCTTCAACGGGGACTGTGGGTGCTCGGGCGGCACGATCGGGGAGTACACCTTCACCTACGAGACGAACACGGGCTACACGGACAACACTGGCTATGACCAGACCTGGGCGACGCGGACCATCGTGGAGAGGCCGGACGCGACCTATCTGACGCAGTACTTCGACGAGGTCGGCCAGCCCATCAGCCAAGTCATCACCGACGGCGATCCCTCGACGGGAACTCCCGACTTCTGGGCGACCTACGTGGTGCGCAACACGGGCGGGATCGTGAAGGACATCCACAGCCCGGCGAACGTCACGGCCTACACCCACACCAACGGGAGCGTGGCCTTCACGACTTCGACGACGGTGGGGATGATCCAGAACTTCGTCGTGAACTCGAGCGGGGGCCTGCGAGGATTCCTGCAGGACAAGACCATCCAGGACGCGGGCACGAGCAGCAGCAAGTACCTCATCGAGTCCTACACCTATAGCTCCGAGGTCCTTAGCGGGACTGATGGCGAGGCGGTGCGGCCGATGATCGCGAGCGTGCGCAAGTACCCGACGGCCATCACCTCGGGCACGACGGACTCGACGCTGACCTCCTACTCCTACACCTACTACACGAACACGCTGGCGCTCGAGAAGTCGACCGTCACGAACCCCTCGGTCAGCACGGGCAACAACGGCTCTGGGTCGAGCACGACTAGCTCCACGCACTACGACCAGCTGGGGCGGGTGGATTTCGAGAAGTCCGAAGGCGGCACCATCACCTATCGGGAGTACACGGATGGCCAAGTGACGAAGCTCATCCGCGACGCCGACACGACCAAGAACGGCGCCGGCGAGGACTTCAACGGGATCACGATCCCGACGGGCTTCTCGAGCTCGGGGTCGCCGATTCATGAGGTGACAACCTACACCTACGATGCCCAGGGGCGGCGCGTCACGACGACTCTGCCGTCGGGGCGGGTGACGGAAAGCTACGTCTCCCAGACAGAGGACCGAGCCATCGTGTCCCTCTCCTACCCGAAGGTGGTCTCGGGCTCGCCCTCGACCTACTACGGACCGGTCGGGTACTCGGTCAAGAACCTCGAGGGCAAGGCCGAGGCGTCGGGCAAGATCGCGATCAGCGGTGACACGACGACCACGACGCAGTCGAGCCATGTCGATGAGACGGATGACGACATCGTGACTGTGATCGACGGGCTGGGAACCCTGTGCCGGCTCACCAGGACTGTCCATGACGAGAGTGGGGGCACGCCGACCGAGAGTCGGCTCTACTTCGACATCCCCGCCTCCGGCACGGGCACTGAGGGCACGAACTACGATGCCACGACCTTCGCCTACGACGGGATGGGGCGGCGCATTCGCACGGGGGAGCCGAGCGGGACGATCCGGCGGTCGACCTTCGATGCCATGGGGCGCGTAACCCAGCGGAGCATTGGCACGAACGACACGGGCCTCCTGGGCAGCACGACGAGCGGCACGAGCAACATGGTCGCGACTGAGGCCCTCGAGTACGACGATGGGAACGACGCGGGCAACGGCTACCTCACGAAGCGCACGCTCTACGTCGAGGATGGCACGACGGACAAGCGGGAGACGACCCTTGACCACGACGGCCGAGGGAACGTGCTCCTGCAGACGAACCCCACGGCCCCTCATGCCTTCCATAAGTACGACAACTTGAACCGCCGCACTGCCACCTCGCGGCACAGCGCGACGACGAACATCGTCGTGGGCACGGACGATCCCATCACCGAGGACTCGAACCGCTACGCACTGAACGAGGCCTACTACGACGAGATGGGGCGCGTCTGGAAGACCGTCCGGTGGGCCGTGGACCAGGACGATGGCTCGGACGACGACAGCCTCTTGAGCGAGACCTGGTACGACGCCGAGGGCCACGTGATCAAGCGGGAGGGAGAGAGCCTCACGAAGACTCGCTACGACGGCCTGGACCGCGTGACGCATCGATTCGTCTTGGCCGTGGACAACGACACGGTATACGCGGACGCCGACGATGTGTCGGGGGACATCGTGCTCGAGGAGAGCCAGACGGTGTTCGACCCGGACTCGGGCCTGGCCCTGATGCGTGTGCGGATCGACCGCCACCACGACGACATGGGTACTGGTGAGACGACCGGGGAGCTGGACACGAACGCGGACTCGGACGACCTCGACCTCACGGCGAGCAACATCGAAGGCCGGCCCCAGATCACGGCGCTCTGGTACGACGGCCTGGATCGCGTGGCGGACACCGTGCGCTTCGGGACCTACGACGGGAGCGACTTCGACCGGGACGGCATGAGCGTGCCTGCGAGGTCCGCCACGGCGCTGCGCACGACGAACAGCTACGGCGAAGACGGGAGCGTGGAAGAGGTGACCGACCCTCGGGACCTCGTGCGCCGGACTGAGCGTGACGATGCGGGGAGGGTCACGAAGACGATCCGCAACTATGACGCTTCCGTGAACTCGGGGGACCCCTCGGGGAGCGATGACAACGTCACTGTAGAGTACGAATACACCGACGGCCTCAGGACCAAGATCACTGCTGACTTGCCCTCAGGTAGCACCGATCAGGACACCATCTACACCTTTGGCACCACCAAGGGCGCCTCGGCCGGGGACTCCAAGATCGAAACGGGCCACCTCTTGCAGAAGGTGCAGTACCCTGACTCCTCGGGAGGCAGCGATGTCGTGACCTTCGCCTACAACGCCCAGGGCCAGACGATCTGGAAGAAGGACCAGGAAGGGAACATCCTGGAGTGGGACTTCGACGACTCCGGGCGTGAAGAGCACGAGCGGGTGACGACGCTGGACGCTGACTTCGACGGTGATGTGCGGCGGATCAGCACGGCCTACGACAGCATGGGGCGGCGCTCCACCGTGATCCAGTACGACAACGCGACGGTAGGGAGTGGCAGCGCGACCGACGGCGTGGCCTTCAGCTACGACGACTGGGGCAACATCTCCGAGTACGAGGAGGATCGGAACTCCGCGGTCAGCTCGGGAAACGACGAGTACGACATCGTCTACACTTGGCAGACGGGCGAACTCGGCCGCAACACGCTCCGCAAGAACCAGACGACCCTGCCGAGCGGTGCTGTCCTCGATTACGACTATCGATTGACCTCAGGCCGCCATGACAGCGACGCGAGTCGAGTGACCGTGATCAAGCACGGATCGACGATGGTAGCGTCCTACCAGTACAACGGTGTGGGCCAGGTGGTGGAGACGGACTACCTGGACATCGACATCCGCTCGAGGCGGTTTGGCTCGACCTCGGGAGACTACGAGGACTGGGACCGCTTCAACCGGATCACGTCTGATGATTGGACCTCGTATGAGTACACCGCGACCAACTTCTACGACATCGACATCTCCTACGACGAGAACTCGAACATCACGGTGATCGAGGACAACGTCCACGTGGGTTTCGATGTGGACTACACCATGGACGACATCGACCGGCTGACGCGGGCCGAGGAAGGCACGTGGGGCGGCTCGAGCATCAGCAGTCGCACCCGGGACCAGCAATGGACACTGGACCAGGTCGGGAACTGGGAGGTGGACAAGCTCGACCTCGACGGCGATCTCAACTGGAACGAGACGGGCGAGCACAACGACGACCGGACCCACAACAACGTGAACGAGATCACGGCTCGCGACGTGGACGACGATGGGACGGACGACTACACTCTGAGCTGGGACGCTGCCGGCAACCTCACCGACGACGGGGAGGAATACAAGTACGAGTACGACGCCTTCTACAGGCTGCGAAAGGTGAAGGACCAGTCGGACAACCTCGTAGCCGAGCACCGCTACAACGGGCTCGGGCACAGGATCGGTGAGCACGTGGACACCGATGACGATGGTGACGTGGACGCCAATGACGACTGGCGCTACTTCGCCTACGACGAGCGGTGGCGGATCGTGGCTCACTTCCTGGGGAGCGGCTCGGCGCCGACCGAGGAGTTTGTGCATCACGCGGCGGGACTGTCAGGGCGCGGAGGGAGCTCGTACATCGATCTCGTGGTACTGCGGGAGCGGGACACCGACGACAATGGGTCGATGGAAGAGCGGATGTACTACTGCCAGAATTGGCGGGCGGATGTCAGCGCCATCGTGGACGACGCCGGCGAGATGTACGAGTGGGTGAAGTACTCGGCCTATGGGGTGCCCTTTGGGCTGCCGGGAGCAGACACGGACTCGGACGGGGACTGCGACTCTGCGGACATTACGCAGATTCAGACGTGGATTAACGCTTCCAGTTACGATGTGCGGGGCGATGTAGATCTAGATGGGGATTTGGACTCAGCCGATAAGTCCGGCGCACAAGGGAGGTTGGAAGGGACGAGCATGGCGCGGGGGGTCTTGTCGTCAGTGCTCAATGACCAAGCGTTCGCCGGGAGGATAGCGCTTGCTCTGGAGGGGGCATTGTACGATGTGCGAAGAAGGGTATTGCACGGAGCATATGGTCGTTGGCAACAGAGAGACCCGATGGGGTATGTTGAGGGACTCGGATTGTACTCCTACACTCAAGGACAGCCCATATCACGACTGGATCCCCTCGGGCTGCAGTCCAACGCCAATGAGGAATTGCGAGTCGACTGCCATGAGCTAAACGACACCAATACGAGGCCTCCGAGTCACAATGGCCTTTGCGAATCAAAGTTCGGCCCTCCTCCGCAAGAGTGCTGTTATCAGATGGATCTTGCGTGTCTATCCGCGGCAAGGCAGATTAGGGGTGAGATGGTCAATGACGAAAAAGAGGCCGCCTGCAACGACATCAAGGAGGGCAAGAGACAGGCCAATAGAGAGATTAGAAGCAGTCGGCTGGAGATGCATTCGTGTCACTTTAACGACCTCAGGCCTCTTCAGGATTGTCGGGATGAGCACAATGCCCGAGTCAGAGACATTACGGCCGATGCTAGCTATGAGTCAAAGTTGAGGGCCGGAGCATTTAGCGAATTCGTGTCAGAGGTAAACACGATCTACTTGATTGCGATTGTGAATTGTTGCCGATTGCGGTGCGGAGAGATTGAGCTCATTCCGAGCCTTCCAACCCCTCTTGTTCAAAGCCGTGGCTAAAGTCCTGCATCCTACCAATCATGGGTGGTTCTCTTGAAGGCTGCCACTGCCTCAAGGCTCCAAGTGGCGGCGTGCGTCACCATCCTTGCTGCTCTTGTGGTTGGAGTTGTCCTAAAGACCTCGGGGTCCGGAGGGGCGGTCGTTGACGGCCAGGGCTACAAGGGGGAGGGCCAAATCGATCGTGCTCGGACAGGGGTTTGGAGGGGGGGGGGGCTTGTCGGGGGGCTGGCTGAGGACTCTGTAGAGGTGGGAAGAGGACTGGTGGGCAAGTCGAGTGCTGTTCTACCAGCCGATGACCCGGGCGAGAACGGTGCCGGCACGGCAGGCATTGAGGGGCTTGTAGTTGACGACCGCGGAGAGCCGATCACCTTGTTCCATCTCTCCATCAGAGACGAGGCTACTGGTACGAGGGAAGATCGGTGGGTTTCGAATGGGGAGGGCGAGTTCTCTATGACAATGGATGCGCCAGGCATGTGGCGGGTGGTGGTGTCGTCGGAGGGGTACACGAGCTGCGTTCTGGACGTAGAGGGTGCCTCACTGAAATCCTTGCGAGCAGTGCTCTTTCGGGCTGGAGCAATGACTGTGTGTGTGGAAGACGGGGAAGGCTGGCCGATTAGTGGGGCAAGAGTCTCTGCGGGATTCTCGTCAAGGCATCCGTTTTCTACCGAGCCATTGCCAATGGCATTGACCGACGCAGGTGGATGTGCACGTCTTGGCTCACTCCCATTGGGGGAGTTTTGCTTGGCGGTCGACGCTGACGGATATGCCAGAGGGAAGAGCTGTGGATTCCGTGTTCTTCGGCAGGGCGATGAACTGCAAGCGGTGATTCGGCTCGCTCAGGGAGGGACCGTTGTTGGCTCGCTGGCGGAGTGTGGCTATGGCGCAGTAGAGGGGACGGAGGTGTGGCTTTGGCCTTTGTGGAGCGGTGATGCTTATGGAGAGACTGGTCCAAGCGAGTATAAGGCAGGTTGTGACGCGGAGGGGCGCTTCGCGGTTTCCAATGTCCGAGCTGGATGGTACCGGGCGAGGGCGCGACTGATCGGCACTGAGGGGGCTAGTGCAATTCTAGCTACTGCCGTGCGAGTGGTTGATTCTCAAAGGTCAGAGGTAAACTTCTGTGTCCAAAGGGAAGCCGCTGTGAGTGTGCGAGGGTCTCTGCTCTTCAGCGGAGTTGCTCTTCCCTCGGGGCGCGTGACGCTTAGTCGCAGTGACTCGATTTCAAGTGAGAGTAAGGTCGCCGTCAAGGTTAGCCAAGACGGGGCTTTCGAGGTGCAGGTGCCCGGCGAGGGGGTGTACTCGGTTCAGGTGTGGGGTAAGACGGATGGAGGTGTCGGGTTGTCCATGCGGTCGCAAGTAAGTGTCCCCCAGTGCGAGCGATTTGACATGGATCTAGAAGTGGAGGTGGGCGCCATACGCGGCAGAGTTGTAAATGCCGCGGGGGAGGGCGTTGGAGGCGTAATGGTCTTTGCCTCCGGCACGAGTGGCTCAGGGGCGGGTCGTCACTTCGTTAGCGCTGATTCGGTGACCTCGGTCGATGGGGGATTCACTTTTGATGCACTCCCCTTGGGGGAGTATGGCCTCGTCGCGAGGGGGGTGGCGGAAGCGGATGGGTCGTGGGATCCGAATTCTCCTGGCCAGAAGTATGCTGCAGCAAACGTTAGTGGCGTTGTTTGTGTGCGGGGCGAAGAAGCTCGATGTCTCAGGCTGGTTCTCCCAGATGCGAGCAGGATTACAGGCGTAGTGGAGGCTTGGGATGGGCGTGTGGTTCCATTCGCTGCGATCGAAGTCGCTTCGCTGGCCGGTGTGGTGCAGAGCGGGAGGATCTCGGAGGTCTGTGATTCGGAGGGTGTTTTTGAAGTGTCCGGGCTGGAGGCTGGGGAGTATCTAGTACGTGCAAGACTGGGTGAGCTGGCTAGCGAGTGGGTGGCTGTGCGTCTCTTGTCGGGGATGGAGGCGTCTTGTTCACTCGGCTTGAATCGAGGGGGGTGGATTGAGATCGTGTCTGAGCGAAACAGCTCTCATAACCAGGCTATGAGTTTTGTTGTCGAGCATCCATGCGGCGTGGAGTGGGACTACCAAGCAATGGCCGGGGGTGTAGTGCGAATTGGTCCTCTAGTTGCTGGTGAGTACGGTGTACGCGTCAATGGTGCGAGAGATGGTGATTCGGAGGTGCCTGTACCAATAAGCGTGGGGGTCCGTGCGGATGAAGTGAGCAGAGTGGTGCTCGATACTCAGTGATGTAGTGGTCCACCGACGCTCAGTCGCCTTTGAGCTTCCACCAGGATACGGCGGGTGTATTGTAGATCTGTCCCATCACGAAGACTATTACCGCGTCGCAATTCTAGAGTGCACTTCTGATCGCCCGTCTCCTCACCCGGCATCCGCCGGAGGAGAGGCCCATGTTCATCACGTGGAAGAGGCGGAGACCGACCTCTGCTGCGGGTCCCCGACTTGCCCCGTTGGGAAAGCGACTGCTGGCCAGAGTGGAGAATGCGGTGAGAGACAGGGGGCAAGGTCCTCGAGTCATCCAAATTCGCCTTGCGGATTGGGGCGCCCTCAGCGATCAGGGGGAAACCTCGGATGGCCGTAGGGCAACAAAGACCGCTCGATGGACTCAATATCGCGCAAGAACAACATTGAGCTTCGCGACCCGGCCCTCGAGGCGGGCGGTTCGGGTTGGGGGGTTGCCGATTCTGAGGCCAACAGGATGATCCAGAGGCTTCTGGATGCCCTGCCGGATGATTGCCCAGGTGTGGCCATCAAGCTGCAGAGTGGTTCCGAGCACAGCGTGATGGTGTATCCCCGCCAGGGAAGGCGGGTCGTGCGCAAGCACGACATGCACCGATTGCGGTGGTACCCGATCACTCGCAATGAGGGTGCAGCATCTGAGCCTCCTATTGAGATGACCGAGGAGGCGGTTCGCGCCTTCCTCTCGAGGATGCACGCCTTGTAGGACTTGAGATTGTCGGTGGCGCCGCCAGACCCCTGCTGGTTCTAAGGGGGCTGCTGCATGGGATAGAGCCGGTGTGTAATTTGAGGTCTCGCCCCACTTGGAGAGCATTGGGCTCCGTCGGTGCAGTTACGCATCCTCGGTCTAGGGTCCCTTCGCGATCTCGGCCGTTGCCCACTCGCGCCAGCTAGGATCCTCCGAGCGCATGGCGATGTCATCGAGCCAATCTTCAATGGGCTCCTTCTGTATCCCGTGTCGCAGCTCGAGGCGCGCGGCTCCCATGACTGCCGGCAGGTAGTCAGGGTAGACCTCCAGGGCCGCCTCGTAGGCGGCCAATGCCTCCTCCGCCCGCCCAGCTCCCTCCATCACAATGCCCAGGTTCACCCGCGGGTCCGGGTGCCCCGGCAGGAGCTTGCGCGCCCACTCGAGTTCGTGCGCGGCCTCATAGAGCTTCCCCTGCTTCAGGAACACCACACCCAGATTGTTGTGCGCCGGCCCGTGGAAGATGTCCGCTGTGAGAGCCTCCTTCAGCAGGCTCTCAGCCCTCTCCACGTCACTCTTCATGAGCTCGGCCGCCTCTCGGGTGAGCTCTTCAGCGAGCTGCGTGTCCCTCTCCTGCTCTTCCGCCTCCTGGTAGGGGCCTGACCCCTCAGTGGGGGTGGCGCAGCCCACGAGCGACGCCGCCAGCAGACACCCAAGGAGCCCCTTCATCGGATCACCCTCGGCTCGAGCACCGGCCACCCATCGTCCACCCCAGCCTCCTCGAGCGGAGCCCGGCTGAGGTACTTCAGGTCCTCAAAGGACGACGACCGCATCACGTTGCACCGCAGGAACACAAAGAACCGACTCTTGGAGCGGTTCACCTTCTCCGAGCTGAAGAGCCTCCCCACGAGCGGCAGCTCCCCCAGAAACGGCACCCGGCTCACGCTATCGGTCTCAATCTCCTGCTCTATGCCCCCGACCACGACCGTGAACCCATCCGGCACCGTCACCACACTCTTTAGCCGCGTGAGTTGCTTCGGTGGCGGGAGACTCGGGTCCGTCGCCTGCCCTACAAAGCCGCTCAGGCTCACGTCGTAGTCCACGACGATGCTGTCGCCAGCGGCCACCTGGGGCTTCACCGAGACCTGCGTCCCCGCGTCACTCGTCCCCCCGAGGCTCGTCGTCGCTACGGTGTTCGAGGCGTTCGTGGACGTGTAGGGCGTCTCCAGCACCGAGTCCAAGGTGGCCGTCTCGTTGTTGTTGACCACCATCCGCGGCATGGTTCGGGTCTCACCACCCGTCACTTCCTCGATAGCACGCAGCACCGCGCTGAAGCGCCCCGGATCCAGCACGGCCGCTGTTAGGCCCGACCCCGCCGCCGCAGGCAGCACCCCAATCGAGGGATCGACTGCACTCAGCCCGAAGAGACTCGCCACGCCGTAGTGGATCCCGTCGCCCGTGACCCCGATGCGCTGGAGCTCGATTCCGAGGTCCCGGAGCTGGGTCTCGGTGAGCTGCACCACGAGCGCCTCCACCTCGACTTGTGCCTCCTGCACGTCGAGCTCTTCGATGAGGGGGCCGAGCTGGTCCAGGAACCTCGCTTCACCGAGAGCGATGAGGCGGTTCGTGCCCTCGTCGGCCGTGAGGACCAGTGAGTTTTCACCCTCCACGATCCCGAGACTCCTTTGCTCCAGGGGCGCCGCGGGGCCCTGCGTCGCTGGCTCACCGTCCAGGGACTCTCTCCCCTCATCCAGCGCTCCGCCCTCCACAAGCGCCTCTAGCAGCGCCAGGACCTCGCTCACCTGGCGATAGCGCACGGGGTAGGTGCGCATCGGCCGCCGCGCATCTGGCCCCGCCGACTCGAGCCTGGCGAGGAGCGTCGCCACCTCCCGCTGCTTCGCCGGCGTCGTCGTCAGGATCAGAGTCCCCGTCAACCGGTCCTTGACGAGCTGCCAGGGCTCGTCCGCGAGCACCGAGTCCGTGCCATGCACTAGCTGCTCCGCGAGGGCCGCCGTTTCAGCGAGCCCAAAGCGCCTGGGCGTGTAGTGCTCGGTCACGAGCGGCTGCTCGCGGTCGAACCGCTCGATCCTCTCCCGCCATCGGGCGATGTCGCCTTCGGGGGCGATGACGAGCACGCTCCGGGCCTGGGGGAGCGGCAGCACCTCTCCCCGGTGCACGAAGGACGATACCGCCCTCTCCTTGGCCTGGATCTGGCCCAAGAGCGCCGCAAGGGCCGCGGGATCCGCCCGGCTGAGCGGCACCTCGACCACCGAGGCCGGCACCCCCGACACATCGAGCCGCTCGAGCAGCCCTAGAGCCTGGCGCAACTGCGGCGCGAAGTCCGCGATGAGCAGGGATTCCGCATCCCCGATCACCTCCACCGAGCTCCCCTTGCCCGAGAGCACGAGGTTGACCGCGGCGCGCGCCTCCTCGGGGGCTACCTCCTGCAGCCGGACGAGAACCTTGAGGAAACCCCCTTCCGCCCCCTCGAGCCCGGGGGCCTCCAGCCTCGCGAGCTTGGCGGCCTTGTCCGCGGCCACGACCTGGAGGGCGTCCGACTCCGGGGTCTGGACGATAGCGAGGTCCCGCAGAGCCAAGGCGTTCACGGTGAACTGCCAGAGATCCTCCTCAGACAGCTCCAGCCCCGGCTGCACCCGCACCTCTCCTGAGACCTCCCCCTTCTCCCAGAGGATGGGAAGGCCCTTGACCATGGCGCTGTACTCCACCAGGTGGCGGAGGTCCTGGAACTCCTCCACGAGGTGAGCCCGGAGCCCGCCACTTGCGGGCTCCTGGGCTCCAAGGGGCGGGGGAAGCCCCAAGCAGAGCAGTCCCCCTAGACCCCAACCCAAGAGGGCGCGAGTCATGGCTCAGTCCGCGAAGACCGAGTCCCAGACCCCCTGGACTCCCGAGAGGTTGGAGTCACAGCAGGAGACGGCGGTGGCCACGTCTTGTTCGGCAGCCACCGATGCGAGGAGTTGGGTCGCACTTGCAGGCACGTCTTCTCCCATCTTCTCGTGGGTCTTCTTGGCGGAGAGAGCCTCACGGATCGCCAGCCACTCGGCCTCGGTGCGATCCTCCACCCGGTAGGCGGCGGGAATCGTCTTCCAGCCCTTGGTGGAGCTCATGCGCTCGATGGCGGTGGAGGCGTCCTGACTGATGTGGGCGCAAAGTCCGGTGCAGACTCCAGCGAGGAAGCTCTCCCGGGCAGCCGTGGCTGACTCCAGAGTCGCTTTGGCCGTCGCGAGCTCGCTGACCTCCTCGGCTGAGGAGTTCCCGCTCCTGACGGACCGCCGCAGGGAGTCCACCTGGACCCGGGCGGCCGCGCAGGCAGCGTCGTGGGTCGCAAGAGTCGCGACAGCGCCCTCGAGGTCCACTTGCTCTGCCGCGAGCGCGCTCTGCACAGTGCTCGAGGAGAGTCCCGCCGCCGCGAGCACTTCGGGGTTGATCCCGATCCGCAGCAGCATGACCTCCACGTCTCCGTCCATCGTGAAGCTCGCGGGAGCGTCCACTTCCGACTCGCTCCCACTAGGGCCAGTCGATCTCGCGAAGGCGAGTCCGACTCCGAGTGCCGCGATGGTGATCGATGCTGCGAACTTGGCCTTCATTTGAGGAACCTCCCTCAGGCAAGAGACGGCGAGAAGCGAGCGAAGGTGAGTCGCGCGCACCTCCTTAAACGAACGGGAGAGAGCATGTCACTCGGCAATCCGTGGTCTTTCGAGAGGCGCGAGAGCCCTCTCGATTCCCGTAGGTCGCACTCTTCGTTGCACCATCCTTCCTACGTACGAGGGCTAAGTGCGAATACACCTCTCCCCCGAATCGTGTGTCCCGTTGCCGCGGATGCCAAAATCGTTGGTACTTCCCGCGATCTCTCCGAGTAGCACCGGCCAGCTTCCCCCTTGCTGGCGCCCGTAGGCGCGTTTCTCGGACTGTGCGAACTCGGGTCTTTGACGAGATGCGACCCTAAGTCGTTAGCGAGCGTGCGAGGTCTTACACGCAAACGGCCTCTTGGTTTCGAGGCACTTCTCCCAAGGCAGGAGTAGTCGAAAGCAACGCGGTGCTAAGTCCTTATGCGCCAGATTCGAGACGACTTGGCGTCGATACCTCGCGCGACTCATCCGTCTAAAGCGGCCGTCGAGCTGCGCCCGTCGCAGTGCTCGACTTGCTCTTCACGCTCGTTGCATGCACGGAGGAAGTCATGCCCCGCCTGCTCTCTCGCTTCTCTGTCTGGTGCCTCTCGCTTCTCGCTCTCTTTGGTGTGGCGCTCGCAGCTCGCAGAGTCGCTCCCTTCAGTGAGGTGCCGACTCCGCCCGTCACCTCGAACGAGATCCTCGAGGTGAACGACGAGTCCCTCACCTCCTACAAGTTGTCGGCGACCTCGTCGCCGGCGAACGGGGTGAGACCCAAGGCCCTCCAGCGGGGCGTGAGCATGGCCGGCGCCCAGCGAGCCGGTTCGGCCATGGGGATCGCCTTCGGTGGCAACCCCTTCGCCGGCACCTGGCGGGGCACGACCACCCTAAACGGGGTGGATCTCCGAACAGGGAGCTTTGCACCGAGCGACACCGACATCTCCCTCCCCACCCAGGGAGTGGCCGTGGGGGTGGGTCGCTCCTACAACGGCCAGCAGCACGACGGATCGAACCGCTACGACAGCTCTGGGCTGCAGGGGAACAACTGGTTCCAGGCCAGTGTGCCCGAGGTCCAGCTCTGGGAGCACGCCTCCGACGACGCCGAGGACATCGTCTACCTCAACTTCGGAGGGGACGCCTTCGTCGAGTTCCAGCGCTATGACGCCTCCAGCACCGAGTTCCAGGGCAAGCAAGGCACGGCAGGCTATGTGGCCTACACCTCGGCCTCAGGAGGCGATCCCGACCTCTACGCCTACACCGACCGGATGGGCACGACGTGGACCTTTTTCGGGCATCACGCCGATGCGGGTGACGCGAAGGGCCAGCTCTGGAAGACCGAGGACGCTGACGGGAACGTCACCTACGTCTACGACGACACCGACTCGGGTGATGCCGCCTCGAACGGCTATGACTCGAGTGGAGGACCGCTCGAGGTCTTCGACTCCTCGGGGCGGCGCTTTACCTTCACCTACTCCTCTGGGCTCCTGACCGAGGTCAAGGCCGAGACGAAGACGGGCGGCACATGGGCCTCGCCGACCGGCCTCGAGACCGTGGCCGAGGTCGACTACGAGTACTACACGAGCAACGGCGATCACGGCTCGACGAACGACCTCGAGACCGTGACCTGGTCGACGCCGCTCTCGGACACGACCCACACGTCGAAGAAGTACTACCGCTACTGGCGTGATGCGGACAGCGAGGGGGACGACCACCTCGTGAAGATGGTGTTCTCGCCCGAGGGCGTGAGGCAGTACGACCTCCTGGACGACACCTTTGACGACGATCATGAGTCGGCGACGGACGCAGCGCTCGACGAGTATGCGTCCCACTACTTCGAGTACGACAGCTCCGGCCGAATCACGACGGCTACCTTCAATGGGGACTGCGGGTGCTCGGGTGGAACGATCGGGGAGTACAACTTCACTTACGAGACGAACACGGGCTACACGGACAACTCTGGCTATGACCAGACCTGGGCCACGAGGACCATCGTCGAGCGGCCGGATACGACCTACCTGACCCAGTACTTCGACGAGGTCGGTCAGCCCATCAGCCAGGTGATCACCGACGGCGATCCCTCGACCGGGAGCCCCGACTTCTGGGCGACCTACGTGGTGCGCAACACGGGCGGGATCGTGAAGGACATCCACAGCCCGGCGAACGTCACGGCCTACACCCACACGAACGGCAGCGTGGCATTCACGACCTCGAGCTCGGTGGGAATGATCCAGAACTTCGTCGTGAACTCGAGCGGCGGCCTGCGGGGATTCCTGCAGGACAAGACCCTCCAAGACGCGGGCACCAGCAGCAGCAAGTACCTCATCGAGTCATACACCTACAGTTCCGAGGTTCTGAGCGGAACCGATGGTGAGGCTGTGCGACCGATGATCGCGAGCGTGCGTAAGTACCCGACGGCCATCACCTCGGGGACGACGGATTCGACGCTGACCTCCTACTCCTACACCTACTACACGAACACGCTGGCGCTCGAGAAGGCAACGGTAACGAACGCCGCGGTCAACACCGGCAACAACGGCTCGGGGTCGAGCACGACGAGCTCCACGCACTACGACAAGCTGGGGCGGGTGGACTTCGAGAAGTCCGAAGGCGGCACGATCACCTACAAGGAGTACTCGGGGGGCAATCTCACCAAGCTCATCCGCGACGCCGACACGACGAAGAACGGCGCCGGCGAGGACTTCAACGGGATCACGATCCCGACGGGCTTCTCGAGCTCGGGGTCGCCGATCCATGAGGTGACCGAGTACACCTACGACGCCCAAGGGCGCCGTGCCACGACGACTTTGCCGTCGGGGCGCGTGACCGAGAGCTACTTCTCCCAGACCGAGGACCGAGCTATCGTCTCCCTCTCCTACCCCAAGGTGGTCTCGGGCTCTCCCTCGACCTACTACGGGCCGGTCGGATACAACGTCAAGAACCTCGAGGGCAAGGCCGAGGCGTCGGGCAAGATCGCGATCAGCGGAGACACGACGACCACGGCACAGGCGAGCCACGTCGACGAGACGGACGACGACATCGTGACCGTGATCGACGGGCTCGGGACTCTGTGTCGGCTGACCACGACAGTCCATGACGAGAGCGGGGGCACGCCAACTGAGAGTCGGCTCTACTACGACATCCCGGCCTCCGGGACGGGCACCGAGGGCACGAACTACGACGCCACGACCTTCGCCTACGACGGGATGGGGCGGCGTATCCGCACGGTGGATCCGAGTGGGACGATCCGGCGCTCGACCTTTGATGCCATGGGGCGCGTGACCCAGCGGAGCATTGGCACGAACGACACGGGCCTCCTGGGCAGCACGACGACCGGCACCAGCAACATGGTCGCGACCGAGGCCCTCGTCTATGACGAAGGGAACGATGCCGGCAATGGCCATCTCACGAAGCGCACGCTTTACGTGGAGGACGGCACGACGGACAAGCGCGTGACGGACTTCGAGTATGACGGGCGCGGGAACGTGCTCCTGCAGAAGAACCCCACCGCCCCTCACGCCTTTCACAAGTACGACAATCTGAACCGCCGGCTCGCCACCTCACAGCACAGCCTGACGACGAGCATAGTCGTGGGCACCGACGATCCCATCACCGAGGACTCGAACCGCTTCGCCCTGAAGGAGACCTACTACGACGAGATGGGGCGCGTCTGGAAGACCGTCCGATGGGCGGTGGACCAGGACGATGGCTCGGACGACGACAGCCTGCTGAGCGAGACCTGGTACGACGCCGAAGGCCACGTGATCAAGCGGGAGGGGGAGAGCCTCACGAAGACCCGTTACGACGGTCTGGACCGTGTGACGCATCGATTCGTGCTCGCCGTGGACAACGACACGGCCTATGCCGATGCGGATGACGTTTCCGGTGACATCGTGCTCGAGGAGAGCCAGACGGTCTTTGACCCGAGCTCGGGTCTCGCCCTGATGCGGGTGCGGATCGACCGCCACCACGACGACATGGGAGCTGGCGAGACGACGGGCGGGCTCGACACGAACGCGGACTCGGACGACCTCGACCTCACGGCCAGCAACATCGAAGGCCGGCCCCAGATCACGGCGCTCTGGTACGACAGCCTGGATCGCGTGGCGGACACCGTGCGCTTCGGAACCTATGGCGGGAGCGACTTCGACCGGGACGGGATGAGCGTGCCCTCGAGGTCCGCCACGGCGCTGCGCACGACGAACAGCTACGGCGAAGACGGGAGTGTGGAAGAGGTGACCGACCCGCGGGACCTCGTGCGCCGGACCGAGCGTGACGATGCGGGGCGGGTCACGAAGACGATCCGCAACTATGACGCTTCCGTGAACTCGGGGAACCCCTCGGGGAGCGACGACAACGTCACCGTCAAGTACGAGTACACCGATGGCCTCCGAACCAAGATCACCGCTGACTTGCCCTCAGGTAGTACCAATCAGGACACCATCTACACCTTTGGGACCACGAAGGGCGCCTCGGCCGGGGACTCCAAGATCGAAACGGGCCACCTCCTCCAGAAGGTGCAGTACCCTGACTCCTCTGGAGGCACTGATGTCGTGACCTTCGCCTACAACGCCCAAGGCCAGACGATCTGGAAGAAGGACCAGGAAGGGAACATCCTGGAGTGGGACTTCGACGACTCCGGGCGCGAGGAGCACGAGCGGGTGACGACGCTGGATGCTGACTTTGACGGAGACGTGCGCCGGATCAGCACGGCCTACGACAGCATGGGGCGGCGCTCCACGGTGATCCAGTACGATAACGCGACGGTGGGGAGTGGGAGTGCAACGGACGGCGTGGCCTTCAGCTACGACGACTGGGGCAACATCTCCGAGTACGAGGAGGACCGGAACTCCGCGGTCAGTTCGGGGAACGACGAGTACGACATCGTCTACACCTGGCAGACGGGCGAGCTCGGCCGGAACACGCTCCGCAAGAACCAGACGACCCTGCCGAGCGGAGCCGTGCTCGACTACGACTACCGCTTGACCTCAGGTCGCCACGACAGCGACGTGAGTCGAGTGACCGTGATCAAGCACGGAGCGACGATGGTGGCTTCCTACCAGTACAATGGTGTGGGCCAGGTCGTGGAGACGGACTACCTCGACTGCGACATCCGCTCGAGGCGGTTTGGCTCGACCTCGGGGAGCTACGAGGACTGGGACCGCTTCAACCGCATCACGACCGACGACTGGACGGCGTACCACGGGACGGCGACGAAGTTCTACGACATCGACATCTCCTACGACGAGAACTCGAACATCACGGTGATCGAGGACAATGTGCACGTGGGGTTCGATGTGGACTACACGATGGACGACATCGACCGGTTGACGCGCGCCGAGGAAGGCACGTGGGGCGGCTCGAGCATCAGCAGCCGCACGCGGGATCAGCAGTGGACGCTCGATCAGGTCGGCAACTGGGACGTGGACAAGCTCGATCTCGACGGGGATCTCAATTGGAACGAGACCGGGGAGCACAACGACGACCGGACCCACAACGACGTGAACGAGATCACGGCTCGTGACGTGGACGACGACGGGACGGACGACTACACACTCAGTTGGGACGCCGCAGGCAACCTCACCGACGACGGGGAGGAGTACAAGTACGAGTACGACGCCTTCTACAGGCTGCGGAAGGTGAAGGACCAGTCGGAAAACCTCGTGGCCGAGCACCGCTACAACGGGCTCGGGCACAGGATCGGTGAGCACGTGGACACCGACGACGATGGTGACGTGGACGCCAACGACGAGTGGAGGTACTTCGCCTACGACGAGCGGTGGCGGATCGTGGCCCACTTCCTGGGGAGTGACTCGGCGCCGACCGAGGAGTTTGTGCACCACGCGGCTGGGCTGTCAGGCCGCGGAGGGAGCTCGTACATCGATCTTGTGGTGTTGCGTGAGCGGGACACCGACGACAACGGGTCGCTGGAGGAGCGGATGTACTACTGCCAGAACTGGCGGGCGGATGTCAGCGCCATCGTGGACGACGCCGGCGAGATGTACGAGTGGGTGAAGTACTCGGCCTACGGTGTGCCGTTTGGGCTGCCGGGGGCGGACACAGATTCGGATGGGGACTGCGACTCGACGGACATCTCGCAGATTCAGACGTGGGATGCTAGTGGCCCGTACGATGTGCGTGGAGATGTGGATCTAGACGGGGATGTCGACTCCACGGACAATTCGATTGCTCAGGGTCGCTTGGAGGGAGTTAGCCTCGGGCGGGGCAACCTGAGCGCAATCGCCAGCCGTCGGTCACAACAGGGTCGAGTGACTTCCAAGGCTACAGGGATAGAGGCCTCTCGCTTTCGCAACCACTCGCCCAAGCTGGGGCGTTGGCTTGAACGTGATCCTCTTGAGTACATCGACGGAGCTAACCAATATGCTTACCAAAGAGGACGAGTTGTGATTGGGCGAGATCCACTGGGGCTGTTGACTGTGTTGGGCGGCGGAGGACACTTCCGTGGAAACGGCCTCGGCTGGGACGGGGTTCCATTCCGAGAGAAACCGGGTCCTGAAGAGGACTGCTGCACGAGATGCTGGCAGCAGACACTGAGTGACCTAGGGCCAGGTGAGTCTGCCCCTTTGGCGAGGCTGTGCTGCTGCGGTGGCGAGGTTGAGGTATGCAACTTCCTGGAGGGAGGTCAGAATGAAGGGGCATCCTCGGGAAACGAGGCGGCAGACCAAGCGATAAATGAGTGCGCAAATGACCATGAAGAGAACCACGATACCTTGGGGCATGGAGTTTGCCAGCCGGGTGACGATGGGGTGCCCGCCCCTTGGCCTTCCCCATACAGCGATGAGGGGTGCAACGAAGCCGAGTGGGAGCAGTACGGCATCGAGCGGGAGTGCATTGAGAGGAAGCAAGGCGAGGGAGTATGTGACGGGGAACCGGACACTTGCTCGCAGGCCCTGGATGACAGGAAGGCCACGCTGTCCCAGTATCCTACTGGGGGGTGCTAGTGAAGACCGGAGACTGAGTCTGTGCCGCGTCAATTCCTCTGGTACTGGAGTCACCCACGATCGAGATTCCCAACCGACGTTGGCGCGGCCGGAGCTCCTCTCACCTGATCACCTTGCCTTTAGTGGCTTCGAGGAAAGACATGCGTAGCGTAGTCACTCAATCGGTCCTTGGAGTCTCACTTGCTGCTTGCTTCGTTCACTCGGTAATTGCAAGCCAAGACGTTTACAGACCCTCCTCGACTCGGGATGAAGCGTACAAGGGGGTATGGAGTGGCGTCGTTCGTCATGACCTAGCTGACTTCGCGATCGGAGGCGGCAGATTGGCGTATGATGAGCGAGTTGTGCTCAGGAGCAAGCACACGGGCTCATTCTATGTTTTCTCCAAAGAGGGGCATCTCACACGTGGAGTTGGTCCTAGTGGCGAGGACCTCAACCGGCGCCTTAGTGGAGATCGCTACTCTTGGTGCGCAAGTGGAGCGGTTGCTCGTGTGTGGGCGGACTGTACGACTCGTGGATGCACTGTTACATTCTACGAACCATCAGGTGGGGCGGTCACGCATGAGTACAGTGGCCGGTTCCTGTGTTCTATCAATGGAATCGATGACGTTGCCATTTCATCTGGGGGTGGCGACTTGCTGCGCATGTCGGGGAGTGGGCAGGTTGTGGCATCTATAAGCTTGGGGCCGCTTGGAGGCTGTCCTGTGAACATGCTTGTTGCCGCTGCGGCAGGCATAGATGGGACAATGGCGGTGCTCTCGAGGTACTATCCTCGTGACGACCAAGGACATGTGCGGCCAGAAGGACGATCAGCTGTCTTCTTCCTGGACAAGGGCCTCTCGGTAGTGGATGTAGTGCACTTGCCGGATCAAGTCGAAGATGATGCGTATGGAATCGACTACGATGGTCGATGGGCATTGGTATTTGTGGGGGGGCGTTCCGCGGGGCCACATGGTGCATTGTGGCTCATAGACCGAACGGGTGACGAGTGCATCAGGATGTCAGTGCGTATCGAGGGTGAAGAGGTGAGTCCATTTCGCGCGTCGTTGGTGAGCGGGAACAGGGTGGGGTTTCTTTCAGCCGGTTGGGATCGCGTTGGCTTCATTCACATTGATTGATTGGTGGACATCAGTCCACTTGACCACAAGCTACAGCTTCGAGCTTGGCCTTGCCTGACTGCACGTCACTGAGGAGCTCGCGGAGGGCCTCGCGGTCCTCGACTCGTAGACCGCTCTTCCCGTGATCGGAGTAAGTCCGGACGATCTCGTAGCCCCGGTTGAGGGTGGCCCTCACTCGGAGGGGAGCACGATATCCCCTTCTTAGGGCCACCGAAAGCAGGGCATCCTGTGGGTTCGGGTCTGTAGTTGACCGTCAGCCATTCTCCCCTCCAAAGGAGATCACTGATCCCGATGGAGCCTCCCGCGAGGGGAGAGGGCGGCTCCGAGCCTCGATGTGGAGCGGCTCGGGGCACATTACGAGGCCGTTCGGCTGGCACCAATCCCTGCCCGCCAGTGGACTCGACTCCTGAGTCTGTAGGGCCTGCGACCGCGTCTCACTCGCCGTTTGGTCCATAATACGGAGTCGCACACCAAGTGCAGATTCCACCCAGAAGAGTGCCAGGTGAGCCGAATCCGCCGGCAATCCGGGGAGTACATGGTGAACCATGGCTCGCAGAGCTCGTTGTCCCCCTCACAAGAGCTAGTTCGGCGTCGCGAGCTTAGTGCGCGCTCATGATCGGCCGATTCTTGATCTGGCATCCGCCGGAGGAGTCACCGTCAGTTTCGAGGGTCCGGTTTTATGCGTAATGGCTCCGCTCTCCCGCTCGCAATACGGAGTCGCACACCAAGGGCAGATTCCACCCAGAGAGGTGCCAGGTGACCCGAAACCATCGGCAATCCGGGGAGTCCTTTATGAACCATGGCTCGCCGACCTCGTGGAGATCGTCCCGGAGCCTGGCATCACGTCGTCAATCGAGCGATCGCCAGGCGGCCGTACTTCGAGACGCGCAGCGACCAGCGCTACTTCCTGGCCCAGCTCGCTGCTGAAGTGCGCTCAGGGCGCATCGAGGTGCATGCCTTCTGCCTGATGACGACGCACTTCCATCTCCTGGTGCGCAGTCCGCTCGGCGAGCTCTCGGAGGGGATGAGGCGAGTTCAGTACCGATACGCGAGGAAGTTCAATCGACTGCGCCGACGAGACGGACCGCTCATCCGTGCGCGCTTCTTCTCGAAGAGAGCCGACACCGTCCTCTATCGCAGGACGATCGTTCGGTACATCGACATCAATCCGGTTCGGGCTGGTTTGGTCAGGACAGGCGCCGAGTATGAGTTCGGCAGCGCGCGGGCCTATGTGAGCGGCAAGACGCCTCCGTGGCTCACGACGGACTGGATCAGAGAGCACGCGCTCGAACTCACGGGCAGGCGCCGATTCTCCTCGAGGGTCTACCTGCAGGCCTATGGCCCGCGAGACACTCAGGACATCAATTCGCTCTGCTCCTTCGTCGAGAGGCGCATGGGCTCCTCTCGCGATCGGGATCCTCTCGAAGATCTCGTCGGCTCGACTCCCCGGCAAGTCCGGGAGTGGATGCGCAGGAAGGCGGTCCTGGCAGATGGGCATGAAGTTGGCCTCCCGGTGTGCGGGGTGCCGAGCCTGATCTCGGCGATCGAGGGTGACCTGGAGCGAGGGGGAGAGTGGATCGTTGATCAGCGTGGAAGGGCTTGGCGCGGTTCGGAGCTCGCGAGGGTCGCGCTGCTCCGGACGCTCTGCTCCGCCACTTGGGCCGAGGTCGCTTCCATGACGGGGTGGACGGTGAACTTGGTGCGGAGGCGCAGTCGTGAGCACCGTGAAGCCATGAAGAGAGATCATCGACACGTCGAGCGTGTCGAGCGGATCGCGATCGCCGCGGTCAGGAGTACTGCGGCGATTAGATCGTGAGAGAGTGGGGCGAGTGTGCGGTACTTCCTTGGGCGGATACCGCCCACGGTGTGCGACACCGTATGGAGATCAGCGCGCGGCCTTCTCCATCAGCTCGTTCGCCGCGACCTCACCCACGCGCCAGCCCTCAGCTGCGCTCTTGGCGAAGGCCACGCCCTTCGCGTGGCAGCCCGCGAGGTGCAGGCCCGGGGCGTGCGCGCGGAGCTGGTTCAGGGCACGCTCGATGCGACTGACTCGCTCGAGGTGCCCGAGCTCGTACTGGGGGATCGCCGCGGGCCAGCGGGCGATCTCGTAGCTCTCGGGAGCGGCTTTCAAGCCGTAGAGGCGCTTCAGGTCGTCGATCGCGATCCCAAGCAGCTCACCGTCGGAGAGGGAGACCGCCTCGGGATCGGTGGCGCCGCCGATCATCAGGCGCGCGAGGAGCTTGCCCTCGGGGGAGCGGCCGGGGAACAAGTGCGTGTCGAAGAGCACGCCGAGGCTGCGGTAGCCCTCGCCGCGCGGGATGAGTGTGCCGAAGCCGACCGGGAGGCGACGGGTCGCGACGGGGTCGGAGAAGCCGAGGCCGACGACCGCGAGGCCGGGCATGGAGATCGCCGAGAGCTCGGCGGCCGCGGCAGGGGCCAGAGGGTCGAGCAGGTTGGCGCTCGCCGGCACGTCGCAGGAGAGGACGACCGCGTCGGCGGCAAGGGCTTCGTCCGCGCCCTCGACGGAGAGCATCCAGCGCCCGCGCTCGGCGTCCCGCGCGAGTCCGCGCAGAGGAGCTCCGCGGCGCACCTCGAAGGGCGCGCGCTCGGCCAGGGCGATGGGCAGGGACTGCAGACCGTCGGCGAAGGAGAGCAGGGGTCCGCCGGGGCCGCCGGGACCGCCCTTCGGCGCGCCCTCGCTCTTCACCTGCGCCAGGGCGAAGAACGCCTTGAAGAGTCCGCCGTACTCCCGCTCGAGCTCCGCCATGCGCGGGAAGGCGGCGGGGAGCGAGAGGCGCTTGGCGTCGCCAGCGTAGACACCGAGCACCATCGGCGCGACCAGGCGGTCGGCGGCCTGGGGGCCGAGCCGGCGGGCGGCGAAGTCCCAGACGCTCTCGTCGGCGTCGTCTTGCTTGGCCGGGATCCAGGGCTCCTTCGCGATGCGCAGCAGCCCGCCGAGGGAGAGGATCCCGCTCATGGCGAACTGCGGCGGGGCCATGCGGATCTCGCGCGCCTTGCCGCCGCGCACGACGAAGCGCCGCGCGGCCGCGGCGTCGGCCCGGAGCGCCGTGAGCCCGCTGCGCTGCACGAGCTTCTCGATCGGTCCCTCGGCCCCGAGGAAGCCCGTGGGCCCCTCCTCGAAGATCCAGCCGTCCGCGCGGCGCGTCTTCGCTTTGCCGCCGACCTCGGCCGCGGCCTCGAGCAGGACGACCTCGACGCGGGCCTCGCTCGCCGTCTCCCAGGCGCGCCAGGCGGCGGCCAGGCCGTTGATGCCGCCGCCGACGACGACCAGGCGCTTGCGTTCTCCGGCGTCCATGCGTGGCGAAGAGGTCAGACGGTGCGGCTGAAGGTCGGGCGGTCCTGGCCCTCGTGCTTCTCGCGCCAGTAGGTGTCGAAGCACATGGCGACGTTGCGCAGGAAGAGCTGGCCGACCGGGGTCGCGCTCACGGCCTCGGGGGTGACTTCGGCGAGCCCCGCTTCGACGAGGGGCGCGAGGCGCGCGAGGTCGGTGGCGAAGGTCGCGTCGAAGTCGATCCCGAAGCGCTCCTCGACGCGAGCCTTGTCCACCCGCAGGTTGCACATCAGCTCGTGGATCACCTCGCGCCGCAGGGCGTCCTCGCCGACGAGCTTCACGCCGCGCGCGACGGGCAGCTCGCCCGCCTCGATGGCCTGGCGGTAGTCGCTGAGCTTCTTGAGGTTCTGGACGTAGGCGCCCTGGAGGTCACCGATGGCGCTGATGCCGAGGCCGATCACGTCCTCGGCGGGCACCACGGCGTAGCCCTGGAAGTTGCGCCGCAGGCGCTGCTCGGCGAGGGCCACGGCCAGCTCGTCGTCCGGCTTGGCGAAGTGGTCCATGCCGATCGCGGCGTAGCCCGCCTCGAGGAAGCGCTCGCGGGCCAGGGCGAAGAGGTCGAACTTCAGGTCGCGATCGGGAAAGTCCTCCTCGGCCAGATTCTTCATGTGCCCGCGGATCCAGGGCACGAAGGCGAAGGAGTAGACCGCCGCGCGGTCCGCGCCGAGCTCGATCACGGTCTCGACCGTGCGCTCGAAGGTCTCGAGGCTCTGCTTGGGCAGGCCGTAGATCAGGTCGACGTTGATCCCGCGGAAGCCGTGCTCCCGCGCGCGCTCGACGAGGGCCCGCGTCTCCTCCACGGACTGTACGCGGTGGATCGCCTCCTGGACCTCGGGGGTGAAGTCCTGGACGCCGAAGGAGATGCGGTTGAAGCCGTGGCGCGCGAGCACGTCGATCTGCTCCGTGCTCGTGACGCGCGGGTCGCACTCCACGGCGAGCTCGGCGCCGGGCGCGGCCTCGAAGTGCGCGAAGAACTTCGAGAGCAGGGCGTCGAGCTCGGCGGCCGATTGGTAAGTGGGCGTGCCGCCCCCGAGGTGCAGCTGGGAGACCTTCCGGCGGTGGGGAAGGCGCTCGGCGACGAGCTCGATCTCGCGCTCGAGGAGGGCGAGGTAAGGGCGCGCCTTGGCCTTGTCCGGCGAGATGATCACGTGGCAGCCGCAGAAGAGGCAGCGCTCCTCGCAGAAGGGCAGGTGCACGTAGACCGAGAGGGGCGCGGCGGGGTCCTCGGCGCCCACGGCGTCGGCGGCGGCGAGGCAGGCCTCGTAGTCCGCGCGCCCGACCGCCTCGCTGAACTCGACGGCGGTGGGGTAGGAGGTGTAGCGCGGGCCCGCTTGGTCGTGCTTTGCGAGCAGCTCGGCGGTGACGGCGCGGTCGACGGGGGCTTGCTTCATGATTCGCTCGGCTGCTCGGCGTGCACGGCCGCGATCAGGGCCTCGACGCTCTCGATCGGGACGTCGGGGGTGATGCCGTGGCCGAGGTTGACGATGTGACCGCGCGCCGGGAGGCTCGCGAGCAGACGCTCGGCGCCGCGGCGCGTCGCCTCGGGGCCGGCCAGCAGGCAGGCGGGGTCGAGGTTGCCTTGCAGGGCCTTGCCCCCTCCATCGGCGCCGCCTTCGTGCGGTCCCAGCTTCGCGCGCAGCGCGCCGAGGTCCGTACGCCAGCAGACCTGCAGGCCGTCGCTGGGAAGCGTCGCGTGGGCGTCCGCGAGGTGCGGCGCGCCGTTCGCGAAGTAGATCGTCGGCACGCCCGCCGCGCGCAGCTCGCCGAAGATGCGCTCGAGGTGCGGCCGCATGTGCTCCTCCCAGTCGGGGAGCGAGAGCAGGCCAGCCCAGGAGTCGAAGAGCTGCACGGCGTCGGCGCCCGCGCGGTGCTGCTGGACGAGGTAGCCGGTGACGAGCTGGGAGAGGGTCTCCATCAGCTCGCCGAAGGCGACCGGGTCCTCCCGGAGCAGCGCGCGCAGGCGCGCGAAGTCCTTCCCGCCGCGCCCCTCGACGAGGTAGGCGGCGATCGAGAAGGGCGCGCCGGCGAAGCCGACGAGGTTCGCGCGGCCCGCCAGCCGCTCCTTCACGAGCGCCAGCGTCGCCGGCACCTCGGGGGAGATCGCCTCGGCCGCGGGCACACGCAGGGCGCGGATCTGCGCGGCGCTGCGCAGGGGCTCGGCGACCACCGGCCCCGGGTCGAAGCGCACGTCGATGCCGAGGGCCGCGACCGGTGTCATCAGGTCGGCGAAGACGATGGAGGCGTCGAGCTCGAAGCGCTCCATCGGCATCATCGTCACCTGGGCCGCCAGCTCCGGGGACGCGCAGAGCTCCTCGAAGGAGTGCTCCGCGCGCAGGGCGCGGTACTCGGGGAGGTAGCGCCCCGCTTGGCGCAGGATCCAGAGCGGGCGGCGGTCGTTGGGCTCCCCTCGTAGGGCGCGCAGAAAGCGGTCGTTCACGGGACTCGTGCTCATGAAGTCGGGAGCGGCTCCTCGGGCTCGCGGGTGAAGCGGTAGCCGACGCCGCGCTCGGTGTGCAGGTGACGCGGCCGCTCGGGGTCGCGCTCGAAGCGCTTGCGCAGCCGCAGGATGAAGTTGTCGATGGTGCGCGTGGAGGGGAAGACCTCGTAGCCCCAGACGGCCTCGAGGATCTCCTCGCGGGAGACGATCTCCCCGGCGCGGTCGGCCAGGGTCTTGAGGATCATGGCCTCCTTGTGGGTGAGGTGGTGCTCGCGCCCGTCCCAGGCGGTCCCGCGGTAGTCGCGGAAGTCCACCGCGTTGCCCTCGAAGTCGAGGCGCGCGGCGCGCTCGAGGCCCTCGTGGTAGCCCCGGTTGCGGCGCAGGATGGCGGCCACGCGCAGCAGCAGCTCCTGCAGGGAGAAGGGCTTGGGGAGGTAGTCGTCCCCGCCGGCCTCGAGCCCCTCGAGGCGGTCGTCGAGCTCGCCGCGCGCGGTGAGGAAGAGCACGGGGACGTTGTCCCCCGCGGCGCGCAGCTCGCGGCAGACGCTCAAGCCGTCCTTCTTCGGCATCATCACGTCGAGCACGACGAGGTCCCAGCCGCCGCCGCGCAGCTTCTCCAGGGCCTCGACGCCGTCCCCCGCGATGTCGGTCGCGTGCCCCTCGAGGGTCAGGTTCTCGGCGATGCCGAGGGCCAGGTGGCTCTCGTCGTCGACGACCAGGATGCGCGCCGCGGCCGTCACGCCGCCGCCCCCTCGGCCGCGGGCAACCAGAGCCGGAAGGTCGCCCCGCGGCCCTCGCCCTCGCTCTCGCCCACGACCTCGCCGCCGGAGGCCTCCACCAGGGTGCGCACGACGTGCAGGCCGAGGCCCGAGCCGCGCGTGCGGCGCTGCAGCTCGTCACCGGGGCGGTAGAACTTCTCGAACAGGCGGCTCGCCTCGCGCGGGTCGAAGCCCAGGCCGTCGTCCGTGACCTCGAGGCGCACGCGCCGGCCGTCGCGGGCCGCGCCGACCCGCACGCGGCCGCCGCCCTTGGCCGCGACCGACTTGACCGCGTTGCCCAGGAGGTTGTCGAGCACCATCGCCAGGGCGTTGCGGTCGCAGCGCACGGCGAGCTCGGGCCCGACCTCGGACTCCACCTCGACCCCCGAGAGGTGCGCCCGGCAGGCGCGGCGCTGGACGAGGGGCGCGAGGGCCGGGGCCAGGGGCAGGTCCTCGGGGTCCAGGGTGAGGCGCCCCTCCGCGATCGTGCCGGCCTCGAGCACGTTCGTCACCATCGACTCGAGGCGCTCGACGTCCTGCACCATGCGGTCGGCGAGCACGCGCTGGTTCTCCTGGGCGAGGTCGCGCAGGAGCAGCGTCTCGGCGGAGAGCTTGAGGCTGGCGAGCGGCGTCTTGAACTCGTGGCTGACCGCCGCGACGAAGTTCTCCTGGCGACGCAAGAGCTCCGCCGGCTGCTTGAGGGTGTGGGTCAGGGTGGCGATGCCCGCGACGAAGACGACGAGCAGGAAGGTGCCCTCGGAGCCGTAGCGGATCAGCCGCCGCCGGCGCGCCTCGTGGAGCTCCGCGACGGTCGTCGCCGGCACGCGGGCCTCCCCGGCCTCGACGACGAGCTCGGGGAAGCGCGCCGCGACCTGGGCCTCCATGCGTCCCGCCGCGAGCAGCTCCTGGGCCGCCCCGCGCGCGCGCTCGAGGCCGTCGAGTCGCTCCGCGAGCACGCGCTCCATGTACATCGCCTCGTCCACGATCCAGTACGCGATCTGGGCGAAGCTCGTGAACAGCATCGCCAGGGTGACGAGCTGCAGCGTGCGGCTGGTCTTGTTGGGCAGGCTCATGGACCGCCGAGCTCCGCGTAGGTCTCTGCCAATGCGCCGGCCAGGCGCTCGAGGTCGGCGGAGGTGTGGGCCAGGTTGAGGAAGCCGACCTCGTAGGCCGACGGCGCCAGGGCCACGCCGCGCCGCAGGAGGCCGTGGAAGAGCGCCTTGTAGCGCTCGCCGGCGGCGGGGTCGATGGCGTCCGCGCGACGTGGCGCGGGGCCCTCCTGCAGGCAGATCCAGAAGATCGAGCCGAGGCGCACGAGCTGGGCGGGGTAGGGCGCGTCCGCGAGCACGGGCGCCAGGCGCTCTTCGAGCTCGGCACCGAGGGCCTCGAGCTGGGCCCAGGCGTCCTCGCGCTCGAGCACGTCGAGGGTCGCGAGGCCCGCGGCCATCGCCACCGGGTTCCCCGAGAGGGTGCCGGCCTGGTAGACGGGCCCCAGGGGCGCGAGCTGCTCCATCAGCTCCCGGCGCCCGCCGAAGGCGCCCACCGGCAGGCCGCCGCCGATGACCTTGCCGAAGGTCGCGAGGTCGGGCGTGATCCCGAAGCGCTCCGCCGCGCCGCCGCGGGCGACACGCAGGCCGCTGATGACCTCGTCCAGGATCAGGAGCGTGCCGGCGCTCGCGGTCAGCGCGCGCAGCTTCGCGAGGAACTCGGGGCGCTGCAGGAGCAGGCCGTTGTTCGCCGGCACCGGCTCGACGATCACCGCCGCGAGCTCCGCGCCGCGCTCGCGGAAGAGGGCCTCGAGGCCGGCCTCGTCGTCGAGGTCGAGCACCAGGGTGCGCTCGGCGAAGGCCGCCGGCACGCCGGCGGAGGAGGGCTGCCCGAAGGTGACCAGCCCCGAGCCCGCTTGCACGAGCAGGGAGTCGGCGTGGCCGTGGTAGCAGCCGGCGAACTTGAGGATCAGGTCGCGGCCCGTGACCCCGCGCGCGAGGCGGATGGCGCTCATCGTCGCCTCGGTCCCCGAGGACACGAAGCGCAGCTCCTCGAGGCCGGGGTAGAGGCCGGTGATGCGCTCGGCCAGCTCGACCTCGGCGGGGGTCGGGGCGCCGAAGGTCGTGCCGCGCTCGGCGGCGCCGCTCACGGCGGCCACGAGCGCGGGGTGGGCGTGGCCGAGGATCAAGGGGCCCCAGGAGCCGACGAAGTCGAGGTACTCGTTGCCGTCGAGGTCCTTCACCCGCGCGCCCTTCCCGGACACGAGCACGGGCGGCGTCCCGCCCACGGCGCCGAAGGCGCGAACCGGGGAGCTGACGCCGCCGGGCAGCACGGCGCGCGCGCGCTCGAAGCAGGCTCGCGAGCGCTCGAGGGGGAGCTCGGGGATCGAGGCGCTCACAGCCACCCCCCCGCGAGGGCGTCGCGCCCGTGGTAGGTGATCAGGACGTCGGCGCCGGCGCGCCGCATGGCGAGCAGGTTCTCGCGCACCACCGCCGCCTCGTCGATCCAGCCGCGCTCGGCGGCCGCCTTGACCACGGAGTACTCCCCCGAGACGTTGTAGGCCGCCAGCGGCAGCTCCGAGACCTCGCGCACGCGCCGCAGCACGTCGAGGTAGGCGAGGGCCGGCTTCACCATCAGCATGTCCGCTCCTTCTGCCTCGTCGAGGCGCGCCTCGCGCTCGGCCTCGCGGGCGTTGCGCGGATCCATCTGGTAGCTGCGCCGGTCCCCGGAGGTCGGCGCGGAGTCCGCGGCGTCGCGGAAGGGCCCATAGTAGGCCGAGGCGTACTTGACCGCGTAGGAGAGCAGGGCGACCTGGTCGAAGCCCGCCGCGTCGAGGCCGTCGCGGAGGGCGCCGACGCGCCCGTCCATCATGTCCGAGGGGGCGACGACGTCCGCGCCGGCGTCGGCGTGGGCGATCGCCATGTGGGTCAGGGGGGCGAGGCTGGGGTCGTTGAGCACGACGCCCTCCTCGACGAGCCCGCAGTGGCCGTGGTCGGTGTAGGCGCAGAGGCAGACGTCGGTCATGACGAGCAGCTCGTCCCCGAACTCGCGCTTGAGGGTCTCCACCGCCCGTGGGACTGCGCCCGCCGCGTCCGCCGAGGCGGCGCCCGTGGGGGACTTCTCCCCATCGCCCGCCAGGCCGAAGAGCAGCACGCGCCGCAGGCCGAGCTCGAGGTCGGCGGCCACGCGTGCCAGGAGCGGCCCGCGTCCCTGCCGCGCGATCCCGGGCATCGAGGGGATCGGCTCCTCGCCCCTTTCCGTCGGCAAGACGAAGTGGGGCTGCACGAGTTGCCGCGGCGAGAGCTCGGTCTCGGCGACCAGCTCACGCATCAAGGGCGAGCGGCGCAGGCGTCGCGGGCGTCGGCGGCCGGCCCGCGCTTCGGTTTCGTCGGAGTCGTTCATGGTCTCTTCAGTTGCGCGCGGCCGCCTCGCTCGCGGCGCGCCTGTAGGCGTCGAGCATCCCCTCGAGGTTGCGTTCGGTCGCCTCGCCGTGCACGGCGAAGCCGAGCTCGTCCAGGGCGGCGCGGGTTGTCGGGCCTATGACGATGCAGAGGCAGGTGGGCAGGGGAGTCCAGTGCTGGGCGAAGCCCCGCGCGGCGGAGGGGCTGGCGAAGAAGATCGCGTCGAGCTCGGGCAGGTCCTCGCCCGCGCGGGGCGAGCCGGCTCGGGTTTCGTAGAGGGCGAGCTCGTGCACATCGCGACCCGCGCTGCGCAAGCGCTCGGCCAACTCGACCCGACCCTCGCGGGCGCCGAGCAGCAAGCAGCGCTCGCCCGCCGCGGTGGCGTCGACGAGGGCTTCAGCGAGGGAGCGCGCGTCGCCCTCGGGGGCGACGAGCTCGACCTCGACACCGAGGGCGCGCAGGGCGGCGGTGGTCCGGTCGCCGACGCAGGCCACGCGCTTCGCGTCCAGGCGCGCGGCGTCGAAGCCAAGCTCCACGAGGGCGCGGGCGGCACGGGCGGAGGAGAAGACGACCCGATCCGCGGCCGCGACCGCGGTCGCGAGGGCGCTGGACGCCTCGGGCAGGGCGCGCGTCACGATGCACGGCCAGTCGACGACGCGGGCGCCCGTCGTCTCGAGCCCGGGCCTCCACTCGACGTTGCCCTCGGCGCTGCGCGTCAGCGCGATGCGGGCGCCCCGCAGGTCTCCGCGGCTCGCGCTCATCGGGCTTCCCTCTCCGGCAAGAGGGCCGCGCAGGCCGCGTGTGCCAAGGCCGCGGGGTCGGCGCCCGTCACCCGCGCGCGGCGCAGGCGGCCGTCGACCTCGAGGGCGGTGAAGAGCTCGAGCTCCGTCGCGCCGCGTGCCCAGGCGCCGAAGGGCACCTGGCAGCCGGCCTCGACGAGGGCCAGGAGCTCGCGCTCGGCGACCACGGCGCGGTGGGCGCCGGCGTCGTCGAGGCGCGCGACGAGCTCGGAGGTCCGGGCGTCGTCGCGCCGCACCTGCAGGGCGAGGGCGCCCTGGGAGGGCGCGGGGACGAAGCTCGTCGGGTCGAGGTCGAGCTCGATCAGCTCGCCGCGCTCGAGGGCCTCGCCCTCGCCCGCCGCGGCGGCGCGGTCGAGGCGCTGGAGCCCCGCGGCGGCGAGCAGGATCGCGTCGTGCTCCCCGTCGAGCAGCTTGCGCAGCCGCGTCGGGACGTTGCCGCGCAAGAGACCGCACTCGAGGTCCGGTCGCAGGTCCGCCACCAGGGCGCGGCGGCGCGCCGATGCGGTGCCGACCCGCGCGCTGCGCGCGAGGGGCAAGCCGCCGGCGGACTCGTCGTGGAACTCTGGGCGGATCAGGAGGCGGTCGCGCGGGTCCTCGCGCTCGGGCACGGCCATCACGACGAGCTCCTCGGGCGAGTCGGCGGGCAGGTCCTTGTAGCTGTGCACCGCGAGGTCGACGCGACCCTCGAGCAGGGCGCTCTCGAGCTCGCGCACGAAGAGACCCGGGGCGCCGAGCTCGACGAAGGGCCGCGTCGTGTCGGCGTCGCCCGTCGTGCGCACGATCTCGAGGCGGCAAGCCTGGCCGAGCTCGGCCAGGCGCGCGCGCGTCCAGCGGGCCTGGGCCAGGGCCAAGGCCGAGCCGCGCGTGCCGACGACGAGCTCTCGCTCCGGGCTCATGAGGATGCGCCTCCTTCGGGCTCGAGCCGGGGCTCGGCGAGGTCCGCGAAGACGCGCGCTTCGTCGAGGTGCTCTTCGAGTCGACGGTTCAGCTCGCCCTCCGCGTGCTGGAAGAAGCGCGTCACGGCCTGCGGCCCGTGCTCCTGGGCGAGCTCGCGCAGGCCGGAGGTCGGCAGGTGGGCGAAGTGCTTCGCGAGGCGCGACGCGAAGCGCCGCAAGAGCTCGGCCCGCTCTCCGTCGAGGTCGCCGAAGTGCTTCTCGAGCAGGAGCTCCACCTGGCGCCGGGCCGTGGCGACGTAGCTCTCGTGCAGGGCCGCGATCGAGCGCTCCGCGCGGCGCCGCGCGAGCTTGCCCCCCAGGCGCAGGATGGCGCCGTCCACCAGGTCGCGGGCCTCGCCGCTCTTGCGCAGCTGATGCTCCCGGTTCTCCTCGGCGATCGCGATCACCTCGTCCATGCCGAGGCGCTCGCAGCCGAGCTCGGCGGCGGCGGCGGGGTCCACGTCGGGGACGGTGGCGAAGTCGACGCAGAGCAGCGGGCGGTCCGCGCCCCGCGCGGCGCGCAAGCGCTCGAGCTCGGGAGGGCCGAAGAGGGAGTCGGGCGCACCCGTGGCCGTGATCAGCGCGCCCACGGCCGGGGGCTCGCGGCGGAAGTCCTCGAGGGCGAGGGCGCGCGCGGAGGCGCCGAGGCCGCGCGCCAGCCGGCGCGCCGGCCCGAGGCTGCGATTGACGATCCAGAGCCTCCGGCCGTCCTCCGCGAGGGCGCGGGCGCAGCGCTCGGTCATGGCCGTGATCCCGACGAGGGCCACGGCCGCGTCGTCGCCGGCGAGGGCGGCGCGCACGCGCTCGAGGCCGATCTCCGCCAGGGAGGTGCGGCCCTCCGAGATCGACGTCGCCGCTCGCGCGCGCTTCGCGACGCGCAAGGCCTCCTCGAAGAGCAGTCCGAGGCGCTCGCGCGCGAGGCCGAGGTCGCGCGCGAGCTCGAAGGCCTCGCGCACCTGCCCGAGGATCTCGGTCTCCCCCAGGCGCGCAGAGTCGAGGCCGCAGGCGACGAGGAAGAGGTGCTCCACCGCGCCCTCGCCCTGCCAGGCACGCAGTACGCGCCGGGCTTCGCCCTCGCCGCCCAGGACGCGGTGCAGTCGGCGGCGGACCTCCTCCAGCGGCACGTCGTCGCGTCCCGCGACGAAGACCTCGACCCGATTGCAGGTCGCGAGGTAGACCAGCTCGTCCACGCCGATTTCGGCGGCGAGCTCCGGCAGGCGTCGCGCGCGCTCCTCCGGGGGCAGGGTCAGGCGCGCCAGGGCGCTCGACCCGCCCCGGCGCCAGTCGAGGCCGACGACTCCGAAGCTCTCCATGCTGTGTCCGGGGCGCCCACGACTCGCGCGGGCTGGGCCCGGAATAGCCCACATCGTCCGGGCCCGTGTCACAAGCCTGTCATCGGCGGGGAGAAACTTCTTCGGGCCCCGCGGAGCTTGGGTCAGCGCTCGAGGAGCCAGGCCGCGAGGCGCAGGCGCTCGTCCCGCGTGAGCCGCGGCTTGGCCATGGGCGTCGGGAAGCCGCGCGAGAGCTCGCTCAGCCGCTGGTCCGCCTCGACGACCCCGGGGGGGTCGGCCAGGAAGGCCTCGAGTCCCTCGATGTTCCAGTGCTCGCTCAGATCCCGGATGGGCGGGCCCATCCAGCCCCCGTCTCCCTTCGTCCCGTGGCAGGAGCCGCAGAGGGCGATGCGGTAGAGCTCCTCGGGGCCGGAGGGCGCGGGGGGCGTGATGGAGACGACCTCGTCTCCACCACAACTCCCCAGACCGAGGGCGAGGGCGAGGAGGAGGAGCTTCAAGCGGAGGAGGTTCACGGCTCGCGGCGCGCCGCGTCGAGGCGGCGGCGCAGAGTGTGCGCCGCCGGGTGGTCGGGGTCGAGCCCCCGGGCTCGTTCCCAGGCCGCCTCGGCCTCCGCGCGCTGGTCGAGCTCGAGCAGGGCGCCCGCGAGACCGCGCCAGGCGCTGGCGAGCCCGGGCGAGAGGCGCGCGGCGGCTCGGTAGAGCTCCGCCGCCTCGGCGTGGCGCCCGCGGCGGGTCTCGAGGATCGCGAGGTTGAGGCGGGGCACGGGGTTGCGGGGGCCGGCCGCGAGAGCCGCGCGCAGGCTCGCCTCGGCCGCCTCGGTCTCCCCGGCCTCGAGCTGCACGCGACCCAGATTCGACCAGCCCTTGCTGTAACGCGGGTCGAGCTCGATCGCCCGGCGCCAGGCGGCGCGGGCGCCGGCGACGTCACCTTCTTCTTCGTGCAGGAGGCCGAGGTCGTTCCACGAGGGCGCGTCCCCCGGCTGGTGGCGCAGGACCTCCGCGCGCCAGGCGCCGCGGCTGGCGTAGATGCCGGCGCGGCGCGTCGTGAGGGTGGTGAGCAGGAGGACGACTCCAAGGGAGAGGACTCCGGCGGCGGCGCGACGTCGCGGGCAAAGCCGGGCGAGCGCCATGCCCGTCACGGGCGCCGCGAACAAGAGCGGCAGGTAGAGGAAGCGCGGCGCGAAGAGCTCGCCGATCGGCACGAGCTGGGTGAGCGGCAGGCAGGCGAGAGCCGCCAGGGCCGCCGCCCAGGGAGCGAGGCGTCGCGCGGCTCCGCGCACGAAGATCAGCAGCGCGAAGGGCGTGAGCCACAGCGCCCAGCCCAGGCCGGCGACGAGCCAAGGCGGCGCGGGCTCGGCGCGGCGCAACAGGAGCTCGAGGCGGTACTGGGGCGGGTGGTCCAGGGGCAGGAGGGCGAGGCGCAGGGCCTCGACCAGCGCCAGCCCGCCGGCCTCGAGGCGCGCGGGCAGGTCGGCGCTCCCGAGGGCCGGGGTCGTCGCTTTCGGGAGGAGCTCCCCGAAGACGAGCGCTCGTCCGCCGAAGCAGGCCGCGCTGACCACGAGGACGGCGACGGCGGTCGCCCAGCCCTGGCCGCGCCCGCGGCGCGCGGCGAGGAGCACGAGCCCGGGCGCGAAGACGAGGGCGTCCTCCTTGGCCAGGAGCCCCAGGCCGAGGCCCGCGGCCGCGGTCGACGCGCCGACCCAGGTCGCGCGGCCCCGCGACCACGCGGCTTCGGCCCCGAGCGCACCGAGCAAAGGGAAGAGGGCCGCGAGCATCGAGGTGCGCCCCGCGATCCACACCACCGAGTCGACGAGGGCCGGGTGCAGGGCGAAGAGGCCCAGCCCCAGGAAGGCCACTCGCGCCGGGACCTCCAGGCGCCGCAGGAGGGCGAGGGCCGCCGCGACGACCGCCAGGTGCAGGGCCCCGTTCACCAGGTGGTAGCCGAGCACGCTCTCCCCGAAGAGCCAGCGGTCGAGGCGCAAGGAGAGGCTCGCGAGGGGGCGCCACTGGCCCACGTCCCCGAGGTGGTGGAAGTAGTCGCGCGTGAAGGCGGCGCTCCAGGGCAGGCTGCCGTCGACGACGGGGTTGCCGAAGAGCAGCTCGCGATCGTCGAGGGCCCAGCCCCCGCGCAGGAGGGCCGGCAGCCACAGGAGGGCCAGGACGCCCAGGGCGAGGAGCCGGACGCGCCGGCTGGGCCAGGCCTCGGCGTCGGTCGGGGGCGCGAGGTTCACGGCGCGAGCCTATCCGCCCCGCGCCCTTCGACCGGCGCGCTTTTCCGCCGCTCGCCCGCCGCGTAGGCTCCCGGACGTGAGGGAGCTCCTCCGGTCGCGCTGGGCGCTGCTCGTCCTCCTGCTCGTGGTGGTCAAGGGCGCCTTCGTGCTCTCCCTCGCCGACGTCTTCTTCTACGGGGAGGAGCTCGAGAAGGGTACGGCGGCCAAGGCGATGCTCGACGGCCTGGCGGTACCCCACCACAAGCTCGCCTACCATCCCTACGAGGGCGGCGGCTTCGTCATCTCGCACTTGGTGGCCCTCGCCTTCCTGGTCGTCGGAGAGAACCTGCTCGCTCACAAGCTCGTCGCCCTGGGCTTCCAGGTCGCGATCCTCGGTCTCGGCTGCCTGCTGACGCGGCGGCTCTTCGGTCGCCACGCGGCCCTCTGGTTCGGCCTGCTCTTCGTCTTCGGCCCGGAGTCCTACCAGAAGCTGGGGATGATCGACCTCGGCATCCACTTCGAGGCCGGGCTCTTCCTCTTCTGCGTCCTCGGCCTGGGCGGAAAGCTCGTCTTCGAGCCGAGCCAGCGCCGCCTCGACTGGTTCCTGCTCGGGCTCGCGACCGGCTTCGGGCTGTACTTCTCCTACCAGGTCGCGGTGGCCGCCCTGTGGGTGCTGGTCTGCCTGGTCGCGACACGCCGCAAGGAGCTCCTCGGTTCGCGCGGACTCCTCGGCTTGGCGGGGACCGCCGTCGGGGCGCTGCCCCTCGTCGCGATGTTCGCTCTCGTGGGCGAGGCGGTCTTCGACATCCACGGCACCGCCCTCGCCGGTGGTGAAGGAGGCCCGAGCGGCTCGCGGCTCTTCCGCGAGTTCCTGACCTCGATCTTCCTCGAGCAGAGCCTGGGCGAGGTGGTGACGCCCTCGGCCTGGCTCGTGGCCTTCGGACTGGCCTGCGCCTTCCTGCTGCGGCGCCCCGAGCCCCTGCACCTGCCGCGGGACCACTCGCGCAAGCGGGCGACGCTCTTCGTCCTGGGCTACATGGCCCTCTTCGCGGTCGTCTACCTCACGAGCGGCTTCGTGGCGGGGCGGGCTTACCACTTCTTCCTCGTCCTGCGCCTCGTGCCCTTGTGGCTCTTCGCGACGGTGCTCGTCGCCGCGGCCCTGGGCGAGCTCTCCGAGTCCCTCCTGCGCGGGCCGCGCCTCCTGGCCCGGGTGCTGGGGGCAGTGCTCGTCGTCCTCGGGGCTCGCGCGAGCTGGGCCGTCGTGCTCGGCGGCCGGCCCCTGCGGCTCGGGGACAACTGGCGCATCCTGGTCGACCACAAGGGCTACGCCTACGACCAGTACTTCGCGAAGGTGCTGCCCCGACTCGAGGGAACGCGCGAGGAGAAGCTGCGGCTCGTCGAGGGCTTCGACGATCCGCACCCGGGGCTCGTGCGGGCGGACGCGGTGAAGAACCTCTATCGCGAGGAGCTGCTCGGGGAATCCGGAGGCGACCTGCGCCTCGCCTGGGAGCGGGCGCGGGCCTCCCTGGGTGAGGTCGCGGCCGGCGATGCCGAGCGCCTCGCGCACTACGAGCTGGGGCTGGGCGCCCTGCTCTGCGTCGGCCACGGCTGGAATCGCGGTGCCGCTTTCGCGGCCGTGGCCGCGGCCCCCGAGAGCGAGCGCCCGGAGGCCTTCGAGGCCCTGGGTCGCTTCGGGGGAGGGGGCTACCCGCTCCCCGAGGTGCTCGAGCCCGAGGTCCTGCGCACGCCGGGGGTCGTGGGAGCGGAGGCCTACCTCGCGGGCCTCGGTCGCTGGACCTATCTCCTGCACCGCCTCGACCCGGAGGGGGTGGAGGAGGTCTTCGGGGTCTACGACGAGGCCACCGCCGGGCGCCTTCGAGCGGGATTCGAGGCCGAGCGGGCCTGGAACCGGCTGCGGGGGGACTAGAGGGCCCCCCCGGGCGTCCACCGGCCGGATTGCATCTTCCTGAGTCGGGGACCAACAGCTCGCCGCGGGTCCCGTAGATTCCACGTAAAGCGGCCCGCCCGCCGATCCCATGGACGAGAGCCCCTCCGACGCCCCAGCCCCCGAGATGAGCGCAGAGACCGCCGGCCAGCCCCAACCCGAGGGCGTCCCCGCGACCCCCGTGGAGGGGGCACGCGAGGATGCCGCCCGAGAGGCGGACCACGCCTCGATGCGCCTGGCGCTGGCGGGGGACGAGCGGGGCTTCGCCGAGCTGGTCCAGCGCTACGAGCGCCGCGCCTGGCGCGTGGCGCGCAACCTCGTCCCCAGCGACGAGGACGCCCAGGACCTCGTGCAGGACGCCTTCATGCGCGTCTTCCGCAACCTGGAGCGCTTCGACTTCTCCCACGCCTTCAGCACCTGGCTCTATCGCATCGTCACCAACCTGGCGATCGACCTCCTGCGCAAGCGCCGACCGACCTACTCGACGACCGGCTCCGAGGAGGACGAGGCGGACCCGGAGATCGTCGACGAGCGGGTCGAGGACCCCTCGGCGGCGCTCCTGCGGGAGGAGACGGTGGGGGAGGTCCAGGCCTGCCTCGACTCCCTGGCGCCGCACTTCCAGTCGGCCCTGGTGCTGCGCGAGCTCGAGGGCCTGCCCTGCAACGAGATCGCCGAGATCGTGGGGGCGACCCACGTGACGGTCCGCTGGCGGCTGCACCGCGGTCGCAAGCTCTTCCAGGAGGAGTGGGAGCGGCGCGAAAGGGACCAGGAGTCCCGGGCCAGCGCCAACGCACTCCCTTCCTTCGACGTAGACCCGGCCAGCGTCGGCCAGGGCGAAGAAGCACGCCCCGGCGCCGGCGCGAGGCAGGGGCAGGCGCCCAGTACTGCTCTCGGTGGCTCCTCGCGAGAGGTCGCTGACGAGGGGGGCGCCCCCAGACCGAATTCCCCTGGCGATCGAAGCCTGGGGTCCCGTGGAGACGGGAACGAAGCGAGATGAATCCAATGTCGATGAGCTGTTCCGAAGTCCTGGGCGAGCTGCCGCTCCACGTGGGAGGCGACCTCGAGTCGCCGGCCCGAGAGCAGGTGGCTCGGCACCTCGAGTCCTGTGAGGGTTGTCGCGCCGCGCTGGCCGGGATCGAGCGCGCGCGCCAGGCCCGCCTCGAACACTTCGAGGGGGTCGCCGCCGATCTTCCCCAGGCCTCCCTCTGGCCCGGGCTGCGCGAGCGCCTGGCGACCGAGGGTCTGATCCACGCCCCCGCCGGTTCCGCCAACGCGGCCGTCTCGGCCGTGCGCGCCGCGGGGCCCGCGCCGACGCGTGGGCGCCTGCTGCGCTTCCTGCCCGTCGCCGCCGCGGCCGCCGGGATCTTCCTGCTCGGCTTCATCGCCCGGCAGCAGCTCGGCGGGAGTGACCCCGCGGGTGACGGCCTCTCCACTCCCGGCGCCGGCGCCGAGCCGACCGTGGTCGAGGGCACCCTCCCCGTCGCGGATCCGACGCCGGCCCGATCGGACGGCCGCCTGCGGCCGGTGGAGCCCCGCGGCGGCACGCCGCTGCAGCCCGTCGACCCCGCCAGCGAGTACTTCGACCGTCGCGTCCAGCCCTTCTTCGGGGAGACGGCCCTGCCCTTCAATGCTCTCCAGCCGAGCCGGCCGGCCTCCTTCGGCTCCGCGAGCTACGATGCGGCGAGCTATGGGGGACAGGCCCCCGAGGAGCGCTGCGACGGCGTTCGCTGAGACCCAGGACACCGGCGCCGGCCTCCGCCGCCTTCCGCATACATGAGCCCGCGCGCACTCGAGACCCGACGCCTCCTGACGGCCCTGGCCGGCTTCGCCGCGCTGGGGTCTCTCGCCATCGCCGCTCCGCCGCGCGCGGCCCAGGGCCAGGCCCTGCGGGTGGTCGTCGAGAGCCGGGTCGACCTCGACGGCTGGATGAGCCGGTTGCTCGACACGGACATCGACGCCCGCGAGTTGGCCTTCGACGAGCTCGTCGCCCGGGCGCGCTGGGACAGGGCCCTGGGTCAGGCCCTCGAGGCCTGGTCCCTCGACCCCCAGCGCCCGGAGTTGGCCTGGACGGCTCGCATGGCCCTGCGCGAGCTCGAGCGCGGCGGTCCGCGCCTCCACGCTCGGGGTCACGCCGCCAGCCCGCCCAGCGTGGCGGACCTCTTGCGGCAGGTCGAGCTCGATGCCCTCGTCCCTTCGACCCTCCTCAACCAACCCCTGGCCTCCCAGCGGGTCCTGAGCCTCTGCCTGCCGCGATGGGTTCCCCTGCCCCGCGGTGAGCAGCGCCGGGTCTACAAGCTCGACTTCCACCCCGAGGGCGTCGTCCTGACCGAGTTCGTCGGCGGGCCGGGGGAGATCCGCCAGCAGCGTTACGCGGCGGAGAGCGCCCAGGCCTTGCTCGAGGCGCACCCGCACCTGCGTCACGAGGTCCCGGGCCTCGCGGGCATCCTCGCCAAGCCCTTCGGCCCCGGAAGCCGCTTCCAGTGGGGGGGCCAGCGCGAGCTGCTGCGCTTCGGGGACGGCGGCGCGAACCTGCCCGCGAGCGCCAGCGTCCCGGAGGCCGTGACCCGGCGCGGGATCCTGCGGCTCGGCGTGAAGTGCACGCCCCTCGTGAATGACCCGGGCGCCGTCCACCTGCTCGGTCCGGGGGTGGGCCTGATGATCGAGTACCGGGAACCCCTGAGCCCGGCCGAGGAGCTGGGCCTGGAGCGCGGGGACATCCTGATCGAGCTGGGGGGCGAGCCCCTGTGCGCGCCCGAGGAGATCAGCCGCGTGCTGCGCGAGCACGTGGAGGGCGAGCTCGAGGTCAAGATCCTCGACCGCTACGGCCTCGAGCGGACGCTGACCTGGAAGCCGCGCGACCCGCGCTGAGCGCGGGCCCCGCCCAGGGCCCAGCCCAGGGCTAGGCGCCCTGCGCCCGGGCGAGCGCGCGCTCGCAGTCGGTGCGGATGCGGAAGGCGCGCTGGACGTCGGGGTGGTCGAACTCGAGCTCCGCGAGGCGCAGGAAGTTGTCGAGGGCCGCGATGGCCTCCTCGTAGCGACTCAGCACGACGAGAAGCTGCGCCCGCTGGCTGTGCACTTCGGCGGTGTCGGCGTCGAAGACGAGCACCGCGTCGAGCTGGGCCAGGGCATCCTCGGTGCGGTCGAGCTTGAGGTGCAGGATCGTCGCCGAATGCAGGCGCACCGAGCGCTCCAGATCGCGCAGCCGGCGGATGATGCGCCAGAAGCGCTCCTCGTCGTCGGTGGAGACGTTGGGGCGGTCCACCTGGCGGCGGAACCAGAGGCGGTCGGTCTGGGCGATGCGGACGAGCGCTTCGCCCCACGCCAGGGAGTCCTCGTAGCGCTCGAGGTGCGCGGTGACCCGCACCAGGCCGTTGAGCACCTCGGTGTCCCCCGGCTGGAGATCCAGGGCCTCGTCGAAGAGCTCGAGGGCCTCCTCGTAGGCCTCGCGCGAGTCGGCCCGCAACTCGCGGGCGCGGGCCGCGGGATCGGGAGCGGGCGTGAAGCGCTCACCGCTCTCGACCCCCGCGGCGGCCTGCTCGAGGGCCACGCCCTTGCGCTCGAGGGCCTCGCCGAGGGAGAGGGCGACCCGGAAGTCCTCGTCGGTGTCGAGCTTGCGCAGGGCGTACTCGGCGCGCAGGACGCTGTCGATCGATCCCTGGTTCAGGAGCGCGCGCCCGAGGTAGAGGGTCAGCAGGAAGTCGTCGTCGTCCAGGGCCAGCCCGCGCAGCGCTTGGTCCTCGGCGCGCTGGTACTCGCCGAGCACGAGGTTCACGCTCGCGGACTCGGTGTGGATCTCGATCTGCTTCTCGCGCTGCTCGCGGCTCATCGTGCTCGAGCAGGCGCTCGCGATCAGGGCGAGGGGCAGCAGGAGGGCCCCGGCTTGCCTGGAGAAGCCGAGACCGAAGAGGCCGAGTCGTCTGGGGAGGAGGGGCATCGTCGGGTGATCCTAATCGATGTCGGGGTCTGCCGACGGCCGGGAGCGTCCGCGGGGCCGCAATAGACGCTCGAGGCGCTCCGGTTGCACGCGCACCTCGAGGTTCCTCCCGCCCGAGAGGGTGACGAGGCCCGGCTTGGCCCCCCGGGGCTTGTGGACCTCCTTGCAGCGCGCCACGTGGACTCGGGCCTTCCCCGCTCCCCGCAGGGGGGAGAAGTGGACCGCCAGGTGGGCGGCGTCGAGCAGGTCCTCCGACTCGGGCTCGACCTCGCCGCGCTTGGCCCCGCCCTTGCCCAGGCGCAGCACGACGTGGCTCCCCGGAGTGTCCGCGGTGTGCAGCCAGAGGTCGTTCCCGCTCGCGTGGCGGAAGGTCAGGGCGTCGTTGTCCCGCGCGCTGCGACCGACGCGCGCCTCCCGGCCGCCCGCCGTCTCGAAGCTGCGGTAGGGCAGGCGCGGCGCGGGCGGCTTGCGCTTGCGGGGGTCCCCTTCCTGAGGCGGGTCGAGGAGACCCGCGGCGACCCCCTCGCGGTCGACCTCCTCGGGGTCCGTGTCCTCGGCGCGGGCTCGTTCCAGCAGGGCTTCGAGGGCCTGGACGCGCCCGGCGGCGAGGGCCAGCTCGGCCGGGAGCTCCGCCCGGGAGCGCTCGAGCTTCTTGTAGCGCTCGAAGAAACGCTCGGCGTTCTCCGCCGGGGAGCGCCGCGGGTCGAGCTCGATGCGTCGCGGCGGGGAGCCCTCGCTGTACCAGTCCTCGAGCTCGACTTCCTTCGCGCCGCGTGGGATGCGCTGGAGGTTCGCGGCGAGCAGCTCGCCGTCCTGCTTGACTCGCTCGGCGCGGCCCGTGGCCGCGAGCTTGCGGTCCAGGCCGTCACGCAGGGAGCGGGCGCGGGAGAGCTTGCGCTCGACGCGCTTGCGCAGCTTCTTGCGCGCAGCGCCCTGTTCGCGGTCGCGGGCCTCGCCGCCCAGGGCGATCTCGACGAACCAGGAGAGGGGGGCGAGGGATGCGTGGCCGCGCTCGACGGCGGGGGGCGGAGACTCGGGCTCGGGGAAGGCGTCCCGCACGCCGGGCAGCCGCTCGGCCGCTGCCCGCTGGCCCGGGGGCGGGGCCCAGACCTCGCCGATTCCCAGGCGCGGGTGCAGCTGCTTGGCCGGCGGGGGCACGAGGAGGTCGAGGACCTTGTCCCCGCGCTCGAGCAGCACGAGGTTCCCGTGGCGCCCCGTGAGCTCCGCCATGAGCGAGCGCGGCCCGCCCCCCGGCGTGTCGCGAAACTCGAGCAAGGCCAGGCGGTCGCCGCGCACCTGCGTCAGGGCGGCCAGGCGCGCGCCGACCAGCTCCTCCTCGACGCGTCGGAAGAACGGTCCCGTGGGACGCTTGGCCCGCGGTTGCCGTCCTTGCTGCAGGTGCAGGCGTGAGGTGTCCGGATCGGCGGAGAGGCGCAGACGCAGGACCGCCGGTCCCTCCGCGCCGGCCTCGGCCTCGAAGACGAGCAACAGGTCCCGCGGGGGCAGGGCCTGCACGTCGCGCAGGCGCAGGGAGACGAGGAGCGGGGCGAGCTCCTCGACCAGCTCGGCGATCTGGCGGGCGTTGAGCGTCAGGAGAGCTCTTCGTCGACGTTGTAGGTCCAGCCCAGGTCGACCGGCTCCCAGTCGACGAGGTCATTCTCCTCGGCGAAGAAGAGGCCCAGCTCCTTGGCGGCGCTCTCGGGGCTGTCGGAGGCGTGGACCATGTTGTTCGAGAAGCTCATCCCGAAGTCCCCGCGGATCGTGCCGGGGTCCGCCTCGCGGGCGTTGGTCGCGCCGACCAGGCGGCGCACCACGGCGATCGCGTCCTTGCCGTCGAAGGCCAGGGCGACCACGGGGCCCGACGTCATGAAGCTCACGAGGTTGCCGTAGAAGGGCTTCTGGGCGTGGTCCGAGTAGTGCTGCTGGATCGTCTCCAGGGGGAAGCGGCGCAGCTTGAGGCCGACGAGCTTGAGGCCCTTCTGCTCGAAGCGGGCCAGGATCGGGCCCACGAGGTGGCGCTGGACGGCGTCGGGCTTCAGGAGGACGAGGGTGCGTTCCAAGGGGGGTCTCCGCGGTCGGGGCCGGGCAGCGGGGCGCGGCCTGGGGGGCCAGGGGGTGGGTCGGAGGGCCGGAGCCTGGGGTCCGGCCGGGAAATGGCGCGGGATTCTATCCCAGGCGCTGCGGCGATTCTCGGCGCGAGGTTGGATTTCCGGGGACCCGGGTTGACCTCGCGGGGGCGGGCTCTACGCTACTTGCCGTTCGAAGTCGGAGATCGCTTTTCGAAGGCGAATTCGACCCTCGGACGATGGTCCTTCCGCCCCGGCCCCGGGGTCCTCCCGCGGGCTTCCCGCTGTTCTCGGGAAGGGTCCAGAGAACGCTTCCAGAGATCGATCCTCGGCCCTTCGAGACGGTCCGCGCGACCGCTTCGATTCGCCCGTCCGCCGCTCTTCCGCTCCCCAGTTTTCGCCCCTCCCCGCACGGGGCTCGCCCTCCCCCGCATTGGGGCCGTGGCTCCTCCGCCGCAGCCTCCGAAGCCGCGTGAACAAGGACAGGCAGCAGGAGGCGCTCGCGGCGGTGAACGCCTACGGGCGCTACGCCGGCCTCGGCTTCCAGTTCGTCGCCTCGATGGGAGTCCTGGGCCTCCTGGGGTACTGGCTCGACGGTCGCCTCGGCACGCGCCCCTGGCTGATGATCGTCGGGATCTTCCTCGGGGCGGCGGGGGGCTTCTACTCCCTGCTGCTCGCCATCCCCTCCGGCCACAACTCCGGCAACTCGACTCGACGGCAGACCCCTCCAGGCGAGGGATCTGACGAGACATGACCCGCACGACCCTCGCGACCCTCGCCGCGCTCCTGATCGCGGCCGCCCTGGCCTTCCAGCTCGGCGGCCGGGAAGGCGCGGGCGTCGTGGCCGGGGTGCTCTGCGGTGCGGCGGTCGCGAACCTCGGCGCCCTCTGGCAACGCCACGCCTTCCGCCACCACGCCGAGCGCGCCTTCCGCTCGGTGGTCGAGGTCTTCCTGTTCAAGCTGGCCTTCGTCCTGCTCGGCGCCCTGGCCTTCCGCTACGTCGAGGCGGCCGCCGCGCGCGTCGACTGGAAGGCCTTCCTCGTGACCTTCGCGGCCGCCGCCCTGCTCGTGCAGACGGTGGCGGTCTTCGAGAGCGTGCGCCTCCTGCGCCGGCCCGCCGCCCCGATCGGCCCTGCGGCGACCCCCACCCAGCCAACGACCCACCAGCCGTGAACTTCCTCCGCCCCCTCCTGGCCGCCGTCATCGTCCTGGGCGCCTGCTGGACCTCGAAGACCTACTCCGAGCACCACTCGAACGAGAGCGTCTTCCAGCAGCTCTACCTGCACCTGATGCCGGCCAAGCTGGTCGCGCACGACGGTGGCGAACACGGGAATGGCGAACACGGGGACGGCGAGCATGGAGCGGGGTCGGCCGCGACCGACCACGGCAGCGACGAACACGCCGCTGGTGGACATGGGGACGACGGCCATGGAGCCTCCGAGCCGCTCATCGCCCTGCCCTTGCCCGGGGTGCTGGGGATCTTCGACTGGCACAACTATTTCGACGGGGACCCGGCGACGGAGACCCATCTGGTCGTGACCAACCTGCAGGTCTTCCAGCTCGCCGCGGTGCTGCTCGTCTTCGTCCTCCTGGGCGGCGTCCCGAGCTACCTGCGCACCGGCCGCGGCGACCTGCTGACGCGCGTCTTCGCCGGCTTCGCGATGTACATCCGGGACGAGATGGTCGTGCCCGTGATGGGGGAGAAGACCTCGCGGCCCTACCTGCCGTGGTTCCTCGCGCTCTTCTTCTTCATCCTGTTCATGAACCTGATGGGGCTCGTGCCGTGGAGCGCGACCGCCACCGCCAGCATCTTCGTGACCGCGGCACTGGCGCTGATCACCCTGGCGTCGATGGTCATCTGCGGGATGGTCGTGCAGGGACCGATCCCCTTCTGGAAGAACCTCGTCCCACACGTGCCCCTGGCGCTCTGGCCGCTGATGTTCGTGGTCGAGCTCATCGGCCTCTTCGTGAAGCCCTTCGCCCTGATGGTGCGTCTCTTCGCGAACATGAGCGGCGGCCACATGGTCGTGCTCTCCTTCATGGGCCTGATCTTCTTCTTCGCCCAGAGCATGGGGACCGGCGCCGGCTACGGCAGCTCGCCCGTGGCCGTCGGCTTCGCCGTCTTCATCATGATCATCGAGGTCTTCGTGGCGATGTTGCAGGCCTACATCTTCACGCAGCTCTCGATCATCTTCGTCAACGCCTCGATCCACCCCGATCACTGATCCTCCACCTCGCCGTGACGCGCCGCCCGCGGGCGCGATGCCGGTGGGGCCTCCCGTTCCCGAATCTCTACCTTTCTGAAACCCCTGCGGCCGCGCGGCCGCCAGTAGGAGAAGCCAAAAGAATGAACCTCCCCGTTCAAGAAACCGAAACCATCATGGACGTCGCCAAGATGGGTGCGGGCCTCGGTGCCGGCATCGTCGCCATCGGAGCCGGCCTCGGTATCGGCAAGATCGGCGCCGCTGCCAACGAAGGCATCGCCCGCCAGCCGGAAGCCGCCGCGGACATCAAGGGTGGCTCGATCATCCTCGCCGCGCTGATCGAGGGTGTCTCCCTCTTCGCCGTGGTCGTCACGCTGCTGATCGCCCTCTAGTCGATCCGCTCTTGGAACGGGCCGGGGGGCCCGCTCGGACCCCCCGGCGGCCATTCCTCCCGGCTCGGTGATCGCCGAGCCCCTCCTCGACGCACACCCCATCGACCCGATGCAGAACCTCTTCGTCCTCGCCCTCGCCGAAGGCGGCTCCTTCAACCCCATGGACCCCGGCGGGTTCGGGGGGACCCTGTGGACGTGGATCATCTTCCTGGCGGCCCTGCCCTTCATGTGGAAGGTCGTCCTGGGCCCGATCTCCAACGCCCTGCTCGAGCGCGACGCCCAGGCCCTCGCGGCCATCGAGAGCGCCGAGAAGGCCAACCAGGAGGCCGAGAAGGTTCGGGCCGAGGTCGAGGTCAAGCTCGGCGAGGCTCAGGCCGGCGCCGCAAAGCTCCTCTCCGAGGCCCGCGAGCGGGCCGAGAAGCGCGAGCACGAGATCATCGAGCTCGCCAAGAAGGAGGCGGAGTCCCTGCGCGAGCGGGCCAAGGCCGACATCGAGACCGCCAAGGACCAGGCGCTCTCCGCCATCCGCGAGGAGGTCGTCGAGATCAGCCTCTCCGCGGCGGGCAAGGTGCTCGAGCGCCGCATCGACGCCGAGGACGATCGGCGCCTGGTGCGCGAGCTCGTGACGAACACCCAGCAGGGGGCCTGAGCGTGATCATCGACCCGGTCACCATGCGCTACACGGAGGCGCTCTTCGAGCTCGCCTCCGAGCGCGGCCTCGTCGACCAGGTGCGCTCCGACGTGGAGCGCCTGGCCCAGGAGGTCGCGGACGAGATGGTCTGCGCCTGGCTCTTCGACGCCCGCATCGCGCAGGCGGAGCGGCGGGCCAAGCTCGACGCCGTGACCAGCGCCTTCCACGACCTGACCCGCAACTTCGTGGGCCTGCTCTTCGACAAGAACCGCGAGGTCGTCCTGAAGGACCTCGGGGCGGCCTTCCGCCAGCGCTGGCTCGCCAGCCGCGGTGCCGTCGAGGGCTGGGTCGAGAGCGCCCTGGCCCTGGGGTCGGCGGAGATCTCCGAGCTGCAGGCCGCCATCGGCGCGCGCCTGGGCAAGGAGGTCGTGCTCGAGAATCGCATCAACTCCCACCTGATGGGGGGCGTGCGGGTCTTCGTCGACAACAAGCTGATCGACTACTCCGTGAAGGGCCGCATGGCGGGCCTTCGCCGCCGGATGCTGGAGACCGAGCTCCCCGAGCTCGTCTGACCTCCCTCCAGCGCCGAACGAACAACCGAACGCGACATCCACCTCCCGGCGTCCCCGCGCCGGGCCGGCACGACGCCGGAACGAATCAACGACCGCCACTAGAAACGGAAGAGCGAACGATGGACCTCCGACCCGCTGAAGTCACTTCGATCCTGAAGAAGGAGATCGAGTCCTATCAAGGCGAGACCTCGATGCAGAGCGTGGGCACCGTCCTGTCCGTCGGCGACGGGGTGGCCCGCGTCTACGGCCTCGACGACTGCATGATGAACGAGCTGCTCGAGTTCTCGGGCAACGTGCGCGGCGTGGCCCTGAACCTCGAGGAGGACAACGTCGGCTGCGTGCTGCTCGGCAACGCCTCCGAGGTCAAGGAGGGTGACGAGGTGCGCGCCACGGGGCGCATCATCTCGGTGCCCACCGGCGACCAGCTCCTGGGACGCGTCGTCAACGCCCTCGGCGACCCGATCGACGGCAAGGGGGCCTTCTCGCTCTCCGAGTCGGACTACCTGCCGATCGAGCAGCCGGCCCCCTCCGTGGTGGAGCGCCAGCCCGTGAGCGAGCCCGTGCAGACGGGGATCAAGGCCATCGACGCGATGATCCCGATCGGCCGCGGCCAGCGCGAGCTGATCATCGGCGACCGCCAGACCGGCAAGACCGCCCTCTGCATCGACACGATCCTCAGCCAGAAGTCGACCGGCGGGGGCGACCCGACGAACCCCGAGCAGGTGCTCTGCATCTACGTCGCGGTGGGACAGAAGCAGTCCACGATCGTGGACCTCGTGCGGCGCCTCGAGGAGCACGACGCGATGAAGTACACCATCGTCGTCGCCGCCCCGGCCATCGAAGAGGCGTCGATGCAGTACCTCTCCTGCTACGCCGGCACGACCATGGCGGAGCGCTTCCGCGACGCCGGTCGCCACGTCGTCATCATGTACGACGACATCTACAAGCAGGCGCTGGCCTACCGCCAGGTGATGCTGCTCCTGCGCCGCCCGCCGGGCCGTGAGGCTTTCCCCGGCGACGTCTTCAACCTCCACAGCCGCCTGCTGGAGCGCTCGGCGAAGCTCTCCGACGACGCCCCCAAGATCAACCCGCGCTACCAGGCGGGCGGGGGCTCGATCACGGCCCTGCCGATCGTCGAGACCCAGGAAGGCGACGTCTCCGCCTACATCCCCACGAACGTGATCTCGATCACGGACGGGCAGATCTTCCTCGAGGCGAACCTCTTCAACTCGGGCATCCGCCCCGCGGTGAACGCGGGCATCTCCGTCTCGCGCGTGGGTGGTTCGGCCCAGATCCCGGCCATGAAGAAGGCCGCCGGCGGCCTGCGCATCAACCTCGCGCAGTACCGCGAGCTGGCCGCCTTCGCCCAATTCGGCTCGGACCTCGACGCCGCGACCCAGGCGACCCTGACGCGCGGCGAGCGCCTGGTGGAGCTGCTCAAGCAGGGCCAGTACGCCCCGGTGCACGTCACCGACCAGGTGATGATGGTCCACGTCGGCACTTCCGGCGCCATCGACGCGGTCCCCGTCAAGGAGGTCGGCAACTTCGAGAAGACCTTCCTGGCCTACATGCGCGACACCAAGCCCGAGGTGGCCGAGGAGATCGCCTCCACCGGCAAGCTCTCCGACGAGGCCAAAGGGACCCTCGAGGCCGCCGCCGCCGACGTCCGCACCCAGCTCGGCTTCTAGGGCCCTTCCGACTTCCAAGGCCCACCCAACGAGGTAACGCCGAATGGCTTCCATCAAGGAGCTCCGCCTGCGGATCAAGTCCGTCGGCAACATCAAGCAGATCACGCGCGCCATGGAGATGGTCGCGTCGACCAAGCTGCGACGCTTCCAGGACCGCGCGGTGTCCTCCCGGCCCTACGCCGAGGAGATCGCCGCCCTGGTCCAGGGCTTGGCCGGGGTCCTGGGCTCCGAGGCCACCGACCGCCCCCTCTTCAACGAGGGCGCGGGGGAGCGCGTGTGCGTGCTGCTCGTCACCTCCGACCGCGGCCTGTGCGGCGCCTACAACACGAACCTCTTCGCCGAACTCGAGCGCTTCATCGCCGAGCAAGGCGCGGCGGGGGTCTCCGAGGAGCAGCTCGACTTCTACGTCTACGGCCGCAAGGGCTACAGCTACCTCTCGAAGCGCGGCCTGAACGTGGAGCGCTTCCTGGTCGAGCCGCCCCTGGAGTCGGTGGACTTCTCGCAGGCCGCCCAGACCTCGAACTCCCTGGTCTCCACCTTCCTCTCGGGGAGCTACAAGCGGGTCTTCCTGCTCTACACCGCCTTCGAGTCGATGGTGAAGTACGTGCCCCGCGCGGTGCCCTTCCTGCCGATCGAGGAAGAGGCGCAGGAGGACGAGGCCGCCGCGAGTCGCGCCGTGAGCGACGTGATCCTCGAGCCCGACCCCGAGACGATCTTCGACCACCTGCTGCCGCGCCACCTCGAGGTGCGCGTCTACAACGCGCTGCTCGAGTCCCTGACCTCCGAGTACGCCTCGCGCCGGGCCTCCATGAAGGCGGCCACGGACGCCGCGACCGACATGCAGGGCGTCCTCAAGGGCCAGTACAACCGCCTGCGCCAGGAAGGCATCACCAAGGAGCTGCTCGACATCGTCGGCGGCGTCGAGGCGCTCAAGTAACCGAACGAACCCACCCCCGAACCACCGCGACCCCGGGGACGGCCCCGTCCCCACGCTCCTCCTCGAGGAGCGAACGACTCCCACGACCACCGATGACTTCCTCCAACACCGGCACCATCGCCCAGATCTTCGGCCCCGTGGTCGATGTGCGTTTCCCGGCGGGCAAGCTCCCCGCCATCTTCAACGCGCTCACCGTCCAGGACGCCGAGCGGGGCATCGACCTCGTCCTCGAGGTCGCCCAGCACCTCGGCAACGACATGGTGCGCACCGTCGCGATGTCCACCACCGACGGTTGCCGCCGCTCGATGGCCGTGACCGACACGGGCAACCCGATCTCGGTGCCCGTGGGTGAGTCGACCAAGGGGCGCATCTTCAACCTGACCGGGACGCCCCTCGACGAGCTCAGCGCGGGCGCCTTCCAGGTCGAACAGAAGTGGCCGATCCACCGCCCGGCGCCGTCCTTCGAGGAGCAGGAGGCCGTCTCCGAGGTCTTCGAGACCGGCATCAAGGTGGTCGACCTCCTCTGCCCCTTCGCCATGGGCGGCAAGATCGGCCTCTTCGGGGGGGCCGGCGTGGGCAAGACCGTGCTGATCCAGGAGCTGATCCGGATCACCGCGGTCGAGAAGGGCGGCTTCTCGGTCTTCTGCGGCGTGGGCGAGCGCACCCGGGAGGGCAACGACCTCTGGCTCGAGATGAAGGAGGCGGAGTACAAGCGCCCCGACGGCGAGACGGCTTCCGTGCTCGACAACGCGGTGCTCGTCTTCGGTCAGATGAACGAGCCCCCCGGAGCGCGTCTGCGGGTGGCCCTCTCCGGCCTCACCATGGCCGAGTACTTCCGCGACGAGAAGAACCAGGACGTGCTGCTCTTCGTCGACAACATCTTCCGCTTCGTGCAGGCGGGCTCGGAGGTCTCGGCGCTCCTCGGCCGGATGCCCTCCGCGGTGGGCTACCAGCCGACCATGGCGTCGGAGATGGGCGCCCTGCAGGAGCGCATCACTTCGACCAAGAAGGGCTCGGTGACCTCGATGCAGGCCGTCTACGTCCCCGCGGACGACATCACCGACCCCGCGCCCGTGGCGACCTTCGCGCACCTCGACTCGACGATCATCCTCGACCGCGCGATCTCCGAGCTGGGCATCTACCCGGCCGTCGACCCGCTCAAGTCGACCTCCCGGATGCTCGACCCCAACGTCGTGGGGGAGGAGCACTACAACGTGGCGCGCGGCGTGCAGGAGACCCTCCAGCGCTACGCCGACCTCAAGGACATCATCGCCATCCTCGGTGTCGAGGAGCTCTCGGACGAGGACAAGCAGGTCGTCCACCGGGCGCGCCGCATGCAGCGCTTCCTGGCCCAGCCCTTCTTCGTCGCCGAGCAGTTCACCGGCACTCCCGGGATCTTCGTCCCGCGCGAGGAGACCGTGCGCTCCTTCAAGGAGATCCTCGAGGGCAAGCACGACGACCGCGCCGAGCAGGACTTCTACATGGTCGGCGGGATCGACGACGTGCGCGCCCGAGCCGAGAAGGCCAAGGCCGCCAGCGCCTGAGGCCTCCAACCCCCTCACTGACGACCATGGCCGGAGAGCTCACCCTGCGCGTCATCACGCCCGAGAAGGTGCTGATCGACACCGTCGCCTCCTCGGTGCGCCTGCCCGCCACCGACGGTTCGATGGGGGTCCACCCCCGACACGCCGCGATGGTGGCGGCCCTCGACCCGGGCCTCCTGCGCTTCCAGGCGGAGGGCGAGACCCGCGACCTCTTCGTGGCCGGCGGCTTCGCCGAGGTGCACGACAACACGTTGCGCGTCCTGACCCCCGCGGGCGAGCGCCCCGAGGAGATCGACGTCGAGCGGGCCCGCGAGGCGGAGGCCCGGGCCCGGGAGCGCCTCAAGCCCCGGCGCACGGACATGACCGCCGAGGAGGCCCAGGTCGACATCGCCCGGGCCCAGGCCGCCCTGCGGCGGGCGATCATGCGCCTGCACGTCCACGGCTACGCCGACTGAGACCCGGGGGCTGCTGCCGGCCCCGTCTGCGGGACCGGGCGTCGAGCCCTTCCCGCGCGCCGGGGGAGGCTCCCGTGCCGCTTTCAGGGCCCTTCGGGGCCCCGGAATCGCCCCCGAGGGGGCTTTTGGGGCTTTGCCGCGTGACGCTTCCTACCGATAGAGTCCTCGAACCCGCGCCGCTCGGCCCGTGAGGCGACCGGCGTGCTCCCCGAGGAACGACTCCCCGTGACCCCATGACCACCACGACATCCGTGTCCAGCGACTGGCGACGGACCCACACCTGCGGCGAGCTGCGGCTCGACCACGTCGGCGAGAGCGTGCGCATCAACGGCTGGGTCGACGGCCGGCGCGACCACGGTGGGATCTACTTCCTCGACGTGCGCGACCGCTACGGGGTGACCCAGGTCGTCATCGACGAGAAGGTCGTGGGGGAGATCAAGGTCGGCCCCGAGTTCGTCATCGCCGTCCACGGCCAGGTGACGGCTCGCGGGGACGAGAACGTGAACCCCAACCTCAGCACCGGCGAGGTCGAGGTCACCGCCGAGCACATCGAGGTCTTGTCCGGCGCCAAGACGCCGCCCTTCGAGGTGATCGAGAACCTCGACACGGCGATCGAGACCCGGCTGCGCTACCGCTATGTGGACCTGAGGCGCCCGCCCCTGCAGCGCAACCTCGCGCACCGCGCGCGCTTCATCTCGGCCATGCGCCGCGCCTTCGAGGCCGAGGACTTCCTCGACATCGAGACGCCGGTCCTGAACCGCGCCACGCCCGAGGGCGCCCGCGACTACCTGGTGCCGAGCCGCGTGCACCCGGGCGAGTTCTACGCCCTCCCGCAGTCGCCGCAGATCTTCAAGCAGATCCTGATGTGCAGCGGCTTCGACCGCTACTACCAGGTGGCGCGCTGCTTCCGGGACGAGGACCTGCGCGCCGACCGGCAGCCGGAATTCACCCAGCTCGACATGGAGATGTCCTTCGTCGAGGAGCAGGACGTCTGGGACGTGTGGGAGCGCGTCATCCACTCCACCTTCCGCGAGTCGATGGGCGTCGAGCTGAACCTGCCCTTCCCGCGCCTGCGCTGGGCCGAGGCCATGGAGCGCTTCGGCATCGACAAGCCCGACACGCGCTTCGGCATGGAGCTCCAGGCCGCGGACGACTGGGCCCGCTCGAGCGACTTCGGCGTCTTCAAGAACTGCGTCGAGGGCGGGGGCCGCGTGATGGGCCTCGTCGTCGAGGGCGGCCGCGAGAAGGTCAGCCGGGGTCAGCTCAAGACCCTCGAGAAGCGCGCCAAGGAGTTCGGCGCCAAGGGCCTCGCCTGGTGGAAGCCCGGGGAGGAGGGCGGCGCCGCCGGCCCCCTCGCGCGCTGGACCGAGGGCGAGCGCGGCGAGGAGCTCCTGCGCACGATGGGCGCGGGCCGCGAGGACCTGCTCCTCTTCTGCGCCGACGAGCGTGACGTCACCTGGCGGGTCCTCGGCGAGCTGCGCCTGGCCCTCGGCCGGCAGCTCGACCTGATCCCCGCGGGGCGCTGGAACTTCCTGTGGGTGACCCACTTCCCGATGTTCGAGCGGGACACCGAGGGTGGCGGCTGGACCTCCTCGCACCACCCCTTCACTGCCCCCGAGGACTGGGACCTCGCCGGGGACCCCGGGGAGCTCGCCAGCCGCGCCTACGACCTGGTCCTCAACGGCTGGGAGCTCGGCTCCGGCTCGGTCCGTATCCACCGCGCCGACGTGCAGCAGAAGGTCTTCGACCTGCTGGGCATCGGCCCCGCGGAGCAGCGCCAGAAGTTCGGCTTCTTCCTCGATGCGCTTTCTTATGGAGCTCCGCCCCACGCCGGCTTTGCCGTGGGTCTCGATCGATTGACCGCGCTCACCTGCGGGCTCGACAACATCCGCGACGTGATCCCCTTCCCCAAGACGGCCTCGGCCTCCGACCTGATGTGCGAGGCCCCGAGCCAGGTCCAGGAGCTTCAGCTCGAGGAGACCCACATCCAGTTGCGGCCCGGGGTCGCACGGCCCCCGGAGGCGGGAGCCGCAGAGGGGACCGAGGGCGCCGGTTGATCGGGGGAGCTGCCTTCCATCGAGGCGGGTCGAGTGGCGCCCGGAGCGCTTCTGGGCTACGCTGGACTCGCTTCATGGCGACCAGGGCGGACACCTCCGCTGCCCGGGCGCCGATTCCGTCGGCTGGAGCGGCCCGCTCCCGTCGATTCCACGACCACGATCCAGGAGATCTGTGAGGGCCCAAGACTACCGTCGCAATCGACAAATCCGCGTTCCCGAGGTTCGCCTCATCAACGAGAAGGGAGAGCAAGTCGGGATCGTCAACACGCGCGAGGCGCAGCGCATGGCAGAAGACGCCGACCTCGACCTCGTCGAGGTCTCGCCCACCGCGCGTCCCCCGGTCTGCAAGATCCTCGACTTCGGCAAGTTCAAATACGAGAGCCGCAAGCGCGAGCAGAAGAGCGGGACGAAGAAGACCAGCTCGCAGCTCAAGGAGCTCCGCGTGCGCCCGGCGATCGACAAGCACGACCTGGGCTACCGGCTGGAGCAGGGGCGGAAGTTCCTCCAGGCGGGTCACAAGGTGCAGGTCGTCTGCATCTTCCGCGGGCGCCAAATGCGCCACCCCGAGCACGGGCAGCGGGTCATGGAGCAGGTGGTCGACGAGCTCGGCGACGTGGCCAAGGTCGAGGCTCGTCCGCGCATGATGGGGCGTCGCATGACGATGCTGCTCAGCCCCCTGCCGACCAAGCCGGGGGCAAAGGGCGTCGCCGCCCCCAAGAAGCCGGCTGAGAAGCCGGAGGCGAGCCCGCCGGAGGCCAAGGCGAAGGACTGAGTCCCCTCGCGGCGACAATACGGAGTCAGGCTCCTTGTTGTCGTTTCCTCCCCCTCTCGGGGGGCCTACGGCCCCTCCGGAGGGGGAAACGACAACAAGGAGCCTGACTCCGTATTGTCGCCTGCCCCCCGGATCCGTATCCTCTCGCCCTCCAAGTTCGGGGACCCCGCCGTCGCGGGACCCTCCCCGACTCCCGCGAGCGGCCCCGGCATGCCGGCGAGCGGGGTGTCTCCGACCGGGCGAAGGCCCGAGGAGAGGACGAACGATGCCCAAGATGAAATCGAAGGGAGCGGCCAAGAAGCGCTTCCGCGTGTCCAAGTCGGGCAAGGTGTCGTGCAATCGACCCAGCCGCGGCCACATGCACGCCAAGAACGACTCCGACACCCGTCGGCGCCTGAACTCCCGCCTGATCCTGCCTCCGACCTGGAGCCGGGCCATGCGCCGACTGATGGGGGCTCGCTAGATGGTGCGGGTCAAGTACGGCGCCCCCCGGCGCCAGAAGAAGGTGCGCTACTTCAAGGCGGCCCGCGGCTACCGCGGAGGGCGCTCGAAGCTCTGGCGCACGGTGCGCGAGGCGATGGTCCGCTCCTGGGCCTACTCCTACCGCGACCGCAAGCAGCGCAAGCGCCAGTTCCGGCGCCTGTGGATCGTGCGCATCAACGCCGCCAGCCGCTTGCGCGGGATCAACTACTCGCGCTTCATGAACGGCCTCGGCAAGGCGGGGGTGAAGCTCAACCGCAAACAGCTCTCGGAGCTCGCCATCCACGACACGGCGGCTTTTGACGCCCTGGTCGAGGAGGCGAAGGCCGCGCTCTAGCGCCCCCTCGACCCGAGCAGCGACCGCCGAGGGGCGGGCGGCCCTCCGCCGCCCGCCCCTCGATCTTTGGACAGGCCCCTTCGTCTGGGCCTTTGAAATGGGGCCCAGGGCCTCCAAACTCTCATCCGAGGCCGCCCCGGGCACCGATAACCCCCCGGACCGCAGTCCCGAAGGACCGCCCGCCGCCTGGACGACCCGCGCGGACGACGACCAGCGCCGACATGGAACAGAAACTCGAAGAGCTGCGCACCAGCGCCATGCAGGCCCTCTCCGGCGCCGAGGGGGTCGACGACCTGCGGGCCGTCGAGCGGGAGTACGTCGGCAAGGAGGGCTCGGTCTCCGAGCTGCTCGCCTCGATCCCGAGCCTCAGCCCCGAGGAGCGCCCCGTCGTCGGCAAGGGCGCGAACCTCCTCAAGCGCGACATCCTGGCCGCCATCGAGGACAAGCGCGCCGAGCTCGAGGAGCGTGAGCTCGCCGCCCAGCGCTCCGGCACGGGCTTCGACCCGAGCCTCCCCGGGGCGCGGCAGGTGCGCGGCTCCCTGCACCCCTTGACGCGCGTGCGTCGGGAGGTCGAGGAGATCTTCGTCTCGATGGGCTACGCGGTCCTCGACGGTCCCGAGGTCGAGCTCGACTACTACAACTTTCAGGCCCTCAACATCCCGGCGGATCACCCCGCGCGGGAGATGCAGGACACCTTCTACTGCGATCGCGAGGGGCGGCTCGTGATGCGCACCCAGACCTCCCCGGTGCAGATCCGCGCCATGGAGCGCCTGCGCCCTCCCTTCCGCGTCATCGCGCCGGGGCGCGTCTTCCGCAACGAGGAGCCGGACGCCACCCACGAGCACACCTTCCACCAGGTCGAGGGCCTGGTCGTGGGGGAGGACATCACCCTCGGGCACCTCTCGGGGGTCCTCAAGAGCTTCCTGCGCGAGCTCTTCCAGAAGGAGATCGAGGTGCGCCTGCGCCCCGGCTACTTCCCCTTCGTCGAGCCCGGCTGCGAGCTCGACGTTCGCTGCCCCTTCTGCGAGGAGGGCTGCCGCGTCTGCAAGAAGACGCGCTGGATCGAGTTCTGCGGCTGCGGGATGGTGCATCCCGAGGTGCTCCGAGCCGGGGGCATCGACCCCGAGGCCTGGACGGGCTTCGCCTTCGGCTTCGGCCTCGACCGCCTGGTGATGCTGCGCTACGGCATCGACGACCTCCGCCACTTCATGGCGGGTGACCTGCGCTTCCTGGAGCAGTTCTGATGCTCGTCTCCTACCGCTGGCTCCAGCGCCACGTGGACCTCTCGGGGATCTCGCCCGAGGAGATCGCCCGCGACCTGACCCTCGCCACGGCAGAGGTGGAGGGCATCGAGCCCTTCGCCCCGCACCTCTCCGACGTCGTCGTCGGCAAGGTCGAGACCCGCGAGCGGCACCCCGACGCGGACAAGCTCAGCCTCTGCACCGTGGACGTGGGCGCGGAGGAGGCGCTGCAGATCGTCTGCGGCGCGCCCAACGTGGATGCCGGCCAGAAGGTCGCCGTGGCCCGCGTGGGGACCGTGCTGCCGGGCGAGTTCAAGATCAAGAAGAGCAAGATCCGCGGGGTCGCCTCGGCCGGGATGATCTGCTCGGTGCGCGAGCTCGAGCTCGGCGACGAGCACGACGGGATCTGGGTCCTGCCCGACGACTGCGCCATCGGTCGCCCCGTGGCCGAGGCCCTCGACGTGCTGGACTGGGTGCTCGAGATCGACAACAAGTCGATCACCCACCGCCCCGACCTGTGGGGGCACCGCGGCATCGCGCGGGAGCTGGCGGCGATCTACGACCGCGAGCTCAGGCCCCTCGATCTCGAGCTGCCCGAGACGGGGAGCGGCACCCCCGTCCCCGTGAAGATCGAGTCCGAGGCCTGCAAGCGCTACCTGGCGCTCGCCGTCGACGGCGTGAAGAACGAGCCCAGCCCCTTGTGGCTGCGACTGCTCCTGTTGGCCGCGGGCCAGCGGCCCCTGGACCTGCTCGTCGACCTCTCGAACTTCGTGATGCTCGACCTCGGCCAGCCCAACCACCTCTTCGATCGCAGCAAGCTCCCCGCCGCGGGGATCAACGTGCGCATGGCCCGCGAGGGAGAGACCATGACCACCCTCGACGGCGAGGAGCGGCGGGTCGGCACCGCGGACCTGTTGATCTGCGCCGCCGACGAGCCCGTCGCCCTGGCGGGCGTGATGGGGGGCGAGGGCTCCAAGGTCGAGGGGGACACGGGGCAACTCCTGCTCGAGGCCGCGAGCTTCGACGCCGTCACGATCCGTCGCACGGCGGCGCGCCTGGGCCTGCGCACGGACGCCTCGACGCGCTTCGAGAAGAGCCTCGACCCCGCCTTGCCGCTGCAGGCGGCCGCCCACCTCGTGCGCACCCTGCAAGCGATCCAGCCCGGCGTGCAGCTGCCGAGCCCGCCCTCGGACGCGGGCGACTGGCAGCGCCCGCCGGTCTCCGTCGACCTGCGCGGCGAGCGGCTGCGGCGCTTGCTGGGGCTCGAGCTGGACGACGATGCCATCGCCGCCCAGCTCGCGAAGATCGACTTCGACGTCGAGCGGAGCGGCGACCTGCTGCGAGTCGGCGTGCCCACGAACCGCGCCACGAAGGACGTCGGCATCGAGGAGGACCTGATCGAGGAGGTCGCGCGCCTGCACGGCTACGACGCGATCCCCGAGCGGCGCCTCGTCGCCGAGGTCGCGCCGCCGCCCCACGACGAGCGGCGGCAGCTCGTCGCCCGCATCCAGGATCGCCTGGCGGGGAGCGCGGCCTTCCACGAGGTCCTGACCTACTCCTTCGTCGCCGGCAGCCTGCTCGAGAAGCTCGGCGTGGCGGACCTCGAGTACACGCGCCTCGAGAACCCCGTGGTCGACGGCGAGGAGCGCGTGCGGCGCAGCGTCCTGCCCAGCCTGCTCGGGATGCTCGAGAAGAATCGGCGCCACCACGGGGACGTGCGCCTCTTCGAGATCGGCAAGGGCTACTGGCCCGAGGACGCCGACGAGCGCGGCCTGCCGCGAGAGGTGCACGAGCTGGGGCTCGCCTGGACGCGCCCCGCGCCCGGACCCGAGGCGCGCTTCGACGCCGCTCTCTTCGCCCAGCTGAGGGGAGTGGTGGACGACCTCCTCGAGTCCCTGGGCTACGGGGCGCCGCGCTGGTCGGCGCCCGGCCCCGGGCTCGCGCCCGCGCCCTGGTTCCACCCCGGTCAGTGCCTGGTGGGGGAGTATCCCGACGCCGAGGACCCGAAGTCGTCGCGGCGGGTCGCCGTCCTCGGCGCCCTCGAGCCCGGCCTGCACAAGCCCCTGGGGCTCGTGCAGGAGCTCGCGGGAGAGGCGGCGATCGCCCAGCTCTCCCTCGACGAGCTGCTCGCCTCCGAGCGCCGTCCCTTCGCCTACCGGCCGATCCCGCGCTTCCCGGGCAACAAGGTCGACGTGGCCCTGGCCATGCCGGCGGAGATCCCCGCTGGCGAGCTGGTCGCCGCCATCGAGAAGGCGGGCAAGGGCCAGGTCGCGGAGGTCGAGCTCTTCGACCTCTACACGGGCCCGGGGATCGGCGAGGGTCGCAAGTCCCTGGCCTACCACGTGCTCCTGCAGAGCGACCAGAAGACCCTGACGGACAAGGACGCGGCCAAGTTCCTCCAGCGCCTCGACCGGCTGGCGACCGAGCTGGGAGCCGAGCTGCGCAAGGAGTAGGCTCGGGCGCCCGCCTCTCCGTGCGAGGGCGTCGCCGAGCCTAGCCATGACCACAATCCGCCGCGCCCGCCTGCTCCTCTCCGCCCTCCTCGGCTCGCTGCTCCTGGGCTGCGCCTCCCTGGGCGGGGCCCCGGCTCGAGGGGGGCCCCTGGTCGGGAACACGGGGCCGGAGCGGCCCGTGCAGCTCGCGCCCGCCTCGGCCGCCGTGGTCCAGGCGCCGGCCCCGGAGGAGCCCTACGCGAACATCAACCGCAAGGCGAGCTTGCGGGTCGGCGGCGTGGCCCTGGGGAGCTTCGGGACGACCCTGCAGGTCAGCAGCGACGTCGGCGTCGGCGCGGTCATCGACCTCGAGGACCTGCTCGGCATGAAGACGAGCGACCAGGTCCTGCGGATCGACGGGGCCTACGCCTTCACCAAGCGCAGCTTCGTCGAGCTGTCCTACTACGACATCTCGCGCAAGGGGAGCGTCTCCCTGGCCGAGGACATCGAGGTCGGCGACGTCGTGATCCCGGCCGGCGGGGTGCGCACGAGCTTCGGGACGGAGATCCTCGAGCTCGCCTACCGCTACGACTTCGTGGCCGACACCCGGACGCGCATCGGGGCCTCCCTGGGCCTCCACGTCATGCGCCTGGACTTCGGCATCGAGTCCTCGAGCTTCGACATCGAGGAGTCCTTCGCCGGCACGCTCCCCCTCCCGGTGCTGGGGCTGCGCGCCGAGTACGCGCTCTCGAGGGACTGGAGCCTCTACACCTCCTACGAGCTCTTCCAGCTCCGCATCGACGGCCTCGGGGGAGCGATCAGCGACCTCAACATCGGGCTGAACTGGGACTTCAGCGACCACGTCGGCCTGGGCCTCGAGGCGGGCTCCTTCCTGCTCGACGCCGAGGCGAAGGACGGGGACCTCGAGGCGAAGGTGCGCTACGGCTACCAGGGGCTCGGGCTCTTCCTGCGGGGCTACCTCTGAGCCCCTCTCCTGAGCCGGGCGCCCTTCCTGTCCGGATCCTTCAGGCCCGGATACACTGCGACCGATCGTAGACCCGCCGGCTCCGCGCCCCCGGAGCCGCCCCCCCCGCCTTGAAGGTCGTCCTCGTCAACCCCCCCAGCCCCCCCGAGTACCGCGTCAGCCGCGGGCTGATGGGGGGCTTCGGGATGGCCGTGAACCCCGGGCTGCTCTACCCGCCGATCGAGCTGGCCCACGTGGCCTCCGTGCTCGAGGCCGAGGGCCACGAGGTCGAGATCCACGACGCCGACGCCCTGGACCTGGACCTCGACGCCTCGGCGGAGGCCCTCGCGCGGAGCGGCGCGGGCTTCGTCTGCCTCGACTCCTCGAGCACCTCCCTCGACCGCGACCTCGAGCTGGCCCGCCGCGCGCGCGCCGCCCTGGGGGTGCCGGTCGGCGTCCTGGGCTCGCAGGTGACCTTCACCCCCGACGAGATCTTCGAGGGGGAGAGCGTCGACGTCGTCGTCCGCGGCGAGCCCGAGCACAGCGTGCGCGAGCTGGCCGAGCGCGTCGCGGCCGGGCGCGACTTCGCGGGGGTCCAGGGCGTCAGCTGGCGCCGCCCCTCCGGCGAGGTCGTGCACGAGCCCGAGCGCGAGAAGATCCGGGACCTCGACGCGCTGCCCCTGCCGGCGCGCCACCTGCTCGACAACCAGGCCTACCGCTTCCCGGGCATCGAGGGGCCCGTGACGACGGTCAAGTCCTCCCGCGGCTGCCCGCTGAACTGCTCCTTCTGCGGCTACACCCTGGCCCAGGGGCTGCGCTTCCGCTTCCGCTCCCCCGAGCACGTGCTGGCGGAGCTGGAGGACCTCTACCGGACCCACGGCGTGCGCCACGTCGTCTTCCGCGACCCGATCTTCTCGACACGCCGCGACCGGGTGCTCGAGATCTGCGAGGGGATCCTGGAGCGGGGGCTCGACCTCGAGTGGCAGTGCGAGACCGCCGTGAAGGTGCTCGACCGGGAGCTGCTCGAGGTCATGGCCCGCGCCGGCTGCCGCCACATCTCCCTGGGGGTGGAGTCCGGCAACGAGGAGATCCAGCGCAAGCACTGCGGCGCCAAGCTGCTCGACCACGAGCAAGCCAAGGAGGTCTTCGTCGCCTGCCGGGACTTCGGCATCGAGACCCGCGCCTTCTGCATGATCGGCTTCCCCGAGGAGACCGAGGCCATGGCCGACGAGACCCTGCGGCTCGTGGAGCACCTCGACCCGGACCAGGTGCAGTTCTGCGCCGTGACCGCCTACCCCGGCACGCCGCTCTACCAGATGCTCTCGGACGGCCGCGACTTCGACTACGCGGTCATGACCGGCTACCGGGCCCTCGAGGGCAACGAGCACATGAGCGCGGCCCAGATCGAGGCCAAGATCAAGCAGGCCTACCGCTCCTTCTACTTGCGGCCCAAGCGCCTGGCGCGGGAGCTCGCGAGCCCGCGCCGGCTGCTCGGCAAGTTCTCGCGCTACCTGACGCTCTTCAAGCAGCGGGCCTGAGCCGGCCCGCTACTGGTTCATCGCCTTCTCGATCTCCTGCATCATCTCGTCCCAGCCGCCCGTGGCGAATAGGAAGAGGATGTAGGCGACCGTGAGCACCAGGGAGAGATAGCTCACGACGAGGCCGGCGATGCCGAGACCCTTGCCGGTCAGCTGACCGTTGCTCTGCTTCACGGCGCCCAGGCCCATGTGTCCGCAGATCACGCCCGGGATCGAGGTGAAGGGGCCGCAACAGAGGAAGCCGAGCAGCCCCAGCACGAGGGAGGCGATGCAGAGACCCGACATCTTCTGCTGCGGTGCAGCCGGGCTCGTGTCCTCTTCGTCACCCCATCCGCCAGAGTCGCTCATCGTCTCTCTCCCTCCTGAATCGGTCGCCTGTCCTGTCGACCGCCGGGCCGCCCCGGCGGGGGGCCGAGCCTACAGGGCAGGGGAGCCCGAGTCACCCGCGGCCTGGGCCTGGGCCTCGAGCGCGTCGAAGGGCTCGACGGGGAGGGGCTCGTAGCGCGCCTCGCGCAAGTCGACCCAGCGCAGCTCCCCGCTCTCCGGCAGATAGACGCGCACCCAGGAATTCCAGCGCTGGAGGACGAGGGCGGGACGGGCTTCGGTGGGCTGGGAATCGGTCGAGTGGGGGTGGCTTCTCATGGCGGGGGGAGTCCGCGTCCACCCCGGGGCGGGGGGGAGCTTTTCGCTCCTTTCTCCGGCCCCTCCTCAGTCCTGCTTGGCGGCCTCGGCCAGGAAGGCCTCGAGCTGGGCGTGCAGCGCGACCCGCGACTCGCTGTGGATGTACATCATGTGCCCGGCCTCGAATTCGCCGATCGTGACGTTGCCCCGCAGGTGGGGCTCGAGCCCCAGGTGGTCGAAGGTGTGGCGGGTGGCGAAGTAGGGCGTCGCCAGGTCGTAGAAGCCGCTCGCGACGTAGACCTGGAGCGAAGGGTTGCGGGTCATCTCCTTGCGCAGGGTCTCGGCCACGTTGACGTAGCGGTTCTCGTCCTCGCCGTAGCTCCAGGGGTGCACGCGCCCGGTCAGGATCTCGTAGGGGAGGTCCGACTCGTAGCCGAGCTCGGCCCGCAGGTAGTGGTTGAGCGCCCCGCTGAAGCAGCCCTGGATGGCGGCGTAGCTCGGGTCGAACTCGTAGCTCTCCCCGGCCGCGTCCGCGTCGTGGCCGCTGAAGCGCGAGTCGAGGCGGCCGGTCGTGCGGCGCTCGTCGCGCTGCAGCTCCTTGCAGAAGCGCCAGATCGGCACGCGCAGGTTCGAGGCCTCGACGTACTCGCGGGAGAGCCCCGTCAGCCGGGCGAGCTCGGCCGCGATCGCGCCGCGCTCCTCGGCCGACAGGCGATCGCCCAGGAGGAGCGCCCGGGCGTAGTCGCCCAGGGCGAAGTCCTCGGCGCGGCGCAGGGTCGTCGCCAGGTCGCCGCGCAGCTCGCCCTCCAGCTCCCCGTGGTACCAGGCGGTCGCCGTGTAGGTCGGCAGGAAGAGCAGGTAGGGCAGGTCGTTGCCGGCGTCGAAGCGGGCCGTCTGGAAGTCGAGGATCGAGGAGACGAGGATCAGCCCGTTCAGGTACATCCCGTGCCGCGCCTGCAGCTCGCCGGCCAGGCCCGCGGCGCGCGTCGTGCCGTAGCTCTCGCCCGCGAGGAACTTGGGGGAGCCCCAGCGCTCGTGCCGAGTGGTCCAGAGCCGGATGAACTCGGCCACCCAGCGCACGTCGTTCGTGCGACCGTGGAACTGCCCGGGCTCCTGCCCCGGCGCCGGACGGCTGTAGCCGGTGGTGACCGGGTCGATGAAGACGAGGTCGGTCGCGTCGAGGATCGAGTGCTCGTTCGAGACGACGCGGTAGGGCGGGGGCGTGGGCCAGCCCTCGTCGCTCATCTCCACCCGCCGCGGCCCGAGCATCCCCAGGTGCAGCCAGACCGAGGAGGAGCCGGGGCCCCCGTTGAAGCAGAAGGTGACGGGCCGGGGCGGCGCGCCCTCCTCCCGGGGGCGGACGTAGGCCGTGTAGAAGACCCGCGCCTTGTCCTCGCCCTCCTCGTCCTCGAGCAAGAGGTCGCCGGCGGTGGCCTCGTACTCGAAGTCCACGCCGCGGATCGTCACGCGCCCGGTGGTGGTGGAGGTCTGTTCCTCGGAGACCTCCAGGGTCTCGGGTCCGTCGGCCGCCGGCGCGGGGGGCTCGGGCTCCTGGGCGAGGGCCGGGTGGAGGAGCAGGGCGCAGGCCGAGAGGGAGAGGAGGTTCATGGCGCTTGGGGAGGGGGAGCGGGCGGCATCCTAGGCCTCCCTGTCGGGGCCCGCCAGCGTGGCCGGGCGGGGCCGATCCGCTAGACTGCGCTGCTCCGGCCCCTGTCCCCCTGCGAGAGCCATGAGCGAGATCGAGAGCGTCCTCCACGAGTCCCGCGTCTTCCCCCCCTCCGACGAGTTCCGCGGGCAGGCGCGCCTGTCCTCGGTCGAGGAGTACCAGGCGATGTACCGCGAGTCGATCGACGACCCCGAGGCCTTCTGGGGGCGCGTCGCCCGCGAGCTGCCGTGGATCGAGGACTTCGGGACCGTGCTCGACTGGTCGAACGCTCCCTTCGCGAAGTGGTTCGTGGGGGGCAAGCTCAACGCCTCGGCGGTCTGCCTCGACCAGCACCTCGAGGGGGCCCGCGCGGACAAGACCGCGATCGTCTGGGAGGGCGAGCCGGGGGACGTCCAGACCTTCACCTACCGGGAGCTCCACGCCGCCGTCTGCCGCTTCGCGAACGCCCTCAAGGCGCGCGGCGTGAAGCGGGGCGACCGCGTCGCGGTCTACATGCCGATGCTGCCCGAGCTGGCCATGGCCGTGCTCGCCTGCGCCCGCATCGGCGCCGCCCACTCGGTCGTCTTCGGCGGCTTCAGCGCCCAGGCCCTGCGCGACCGGATCGAGGACGGCGGCTGCACGGCGGTCATCACGAGCGACGGCGGCTGGCGCCGGGGCAAGGTGCTCGACTGCAAGGCGGTGGTCGACGAGGCCGTCGACGGCCTGGACGCCGTGCACACGGTCATGGTCGTGAAGCGCACCGAGAACGAGGTGGCCTGGAAGGAGGGGCGTGACACCTGGTACCACGAGGCCGTCGCCCAGGCCTCCGCCGACTGCCCGCCCGAGCCGATGGACTCGGAGGACGTGCTCTTCCTGCTCTACACCTCCGGCTCGACCGGCAAGCCCAAGGGCATCGTGCACACGACCGGGGGCTACATGGTGGGCACCTACCTGACCACGCGCTACGTCTTCGACCTGCGCGACGAGGACGTCTACTGGTGCACCGCGGACGTGGGCTGGATCACCGGCCACAGCTACATCGTCTACGGCCCGATGGCCAACGGCGCCACGGTCGTGATGTACGAGGGCGCGCCGACGACGCCCCACCCCGGCCGCTTCTGGGAGCTGTGCGAGAAGCACGGGGTGACGGTCTTCTACACCGCGCCGACCGCGATCCGCACCTTCATGCGCCTGGGCGAGGAGCACCCGGCCAAGCACGACCTGTCGCAGCTGCGCCTGCTCGGCAGCGTCGGCGAGGGGATCAACCCCGAGGCCTGGATGTGGTACCGGCGCGTGATCGGCGGCGACCGCTGCCCGATCGTGGACACCTGGTGGCAGACCGAGACCGGGGCCATCATGCTCACGCCCCTGCCGGGGGTGACGCCCCTCAAGCCGGGCTCGGCCACCTGGCCCTTCTTCGGCGTGGACGCGGCCATCCTCGACGAGACCGGCGCGGAGCAGCCCCCCAACCAGGGCGGCATGCTCTGCGTGCGCAAGCCCTGGCCCTCGATGCTGCGCGGGATCTGGGGCGACGACCAGCGCTTCCGCGACACCTACTGGTCCGACGTCGAGGGCTGCTACTTCGCCGGGGACAGCGCGCGCCGGGACGAGGACGGCGACTTCTGGATCATGGGGCGCATGGACGACGTCCTCAACGTCAGCGGCCACCGGCTCTCGACCATGGAGGTCGAGAGCGCCCTCGTCAGCCACGACAAGGTCTGCGAGGCCGCCGTCGTCGCGCGGCCGGACGAGATCACCGGCCAGGCGATCTGCGCCTTCGTGACGGCGGGGGGCGACGTCGAGGTGGACGACGCCCTGCGCGCCGAGCTCGTGGAGCACGTCGCCTCCGAGATCGGCAAGCTCGCGCGCCCCGCCGAGCTGCGCTTCACCGACGCCCTGCCGAAGACCCGCAGCGGCAAGATCATGCGCCGGCTCCTGCGCGACGTCGCCGCAGGCGTCGAGTCCGTCGGAGACACCAGCACGATCGAGGACTACTCCGTCCTGGCGCGCCTGCGCGCCGACGAGGAGTAGGCGCGCCGTGGTCCCCCTCAAGCTGATCTCGCTCCTGGGCCTGGCGCTCCTGGGCTCGGCCCTGGGCGCCTGCCAGTCCGAGCGCACCGCGCAGGACAGCTTGCCGGACTCCCTCGCCCCCAACGTCGAGCTCTTGAACCTCGGGGACCGCCTCTTCAAGCAGGGGAAGTACCACGAGGCGAAGCAGGCCTACGCCCGCGCCGTCAACGCCAACGGCCCGGACCACGCCTACGTCGAGGCCTGCGCGCAGGTCGCCCGCATGGAGTCCCTCCAGGGGAACCTCCAGGAGGGGCGCCCGTGGCTCGAGCTGGGCATGACCCGCGCGAGCCGCAAGGAACCCCTGGGCTGGTCGCGAATGCAGATGGTGCTCGGGATCTTCGAGCGCGAGGCGGGGGACCGGGCGGCGGCGGTGAAGCGCTTCCAGGAGCTCTACGCCTACGACCTGAAGCACGAGCTCTACGACCGCGCCATCGACGTGGCGCACCACGTCGTGCTCGCCTCCGACGACTTCGAGCAGCAGATGGAGTGGACCCAACGCGGCATCGAAGCCGCGGAGCAGGGCGGGCTCCAGGGGTGGCTCGCGGTCCTGTGGAACAACAAGGGCGCCGCCTGCGAGGACCAGGGACGCTGGGAGGACGCCTACATCGCCTACACGAAGGCGCGCGACTATCACTACGAAGTGGGGGACAAGCGCCGCATGCTGATCGCCGACTGGGCCCTGGCGCGGGCGGAGCGCCGCAGCGGCCGCGTCGACGAGGGGCGCGAGCGCTCCGAGGACGCCTACGCACGCGCCGTCGAGCGCTACGGGGCGGAGCCGAGCCCGCAGAACGCCGAGTGGGTCGGCTACCTGCGCTGGGAGCTGGCGGAGCACGACGCCCTCGCCGATCAGTCCGTCGCCGCCGCCGATGGCTTGCGCGAGGCCCGCGCCAAGCTCGTCGAGGCGGGCATCGAGAGTTGGGGCGACTTCGGCCAGACGGAGCTCGCGCGCCTCGACGCGCGCCTGGAGGAGCTCGCCGGCGCGGGATCCTGATGCGCGGCCCCATGAGTCAACCGGCATAGATGCTGCGCCGGTTCGCACTCCTGCTCCTCCTCGCGCTGCTCGGCCTCGCGGGCGTCGCCTTCGTACGGGCCCTCACCCTCGAGCCGGCGACCGCGTCTCCGCCGCCGGCCCCGGAGCTGCGGCTGGACGCTCGCCGCGTCTGCGAGCGCCTGGCCGGGGCCCTGCGTATCCCGTCGGTCTCGAGCCCCGAGCCCGACGCGGTCGAGCTCGGTCGCCGCGAACAGATGGTGGACTACGTGCTCGAGACCTTCGCGCCCCTGCACCAGCACCTCGGATTCGAGCGCCACCCCGCCGCCCTCGTCCTGCGCTGGGAAGGGAGCGAGCCGGGTCTCGACCCCTTGCTGCTCCTGGCGCACCTCGACGTCGTGCCGGCCGACCCCGAGGGCTGGATCCACCCGCCCTTCGCGGGGGAGATCGCCGGCGGCTTCGTCTGGGGGCGCGGGGCCCTGGACGACAAGGCCTCGGCCTTCGCCATCCTCGAGGCCCTCGAGCACCTCCTCGGGCGCGGCGAGCGTCCGCGGCGCGGCGGCATCCTCGCCCTCGGCCTCGACGAGGAGGTCGGCGGCGCCGAGGGCGCGGCGCAGGTGGCGGCGACCCTCGCGGCGGAGGGCGTGCGCCCCTTCCTCGTCCTCGACGAGGGCTTCGCCGTCCTCGAGGGCATCCTCGAGCTCGTGCCGCACCCCGTGGCGGGCGTGGGCGTCGCCGAGAAGGGCGCCTTGCGCCTCGAGCTCACGGTCGAGGCCGAGGGCGGCCACGCCTCGATGCCCGAGCGCGAGACCGCCCTCGGCATCCTCTCCGGCGCCCTGGCGCGGCTCGAGGCCGAGCCCATGCCCGCGCGCCTCGACGGCGCCCCGGCCCTCTTCTTCGAGGAGCTCGCGCGGGAGATGGAATTCGGGCCGAAGCTCCTGTTCGTCAACCGCTGGCTGAGCGAGCCCCTCCTGCGCCGGCAGCTCGAGCAGCGCGCCTCCACCGCTGCCCTCCTGCGCACGACGACCGCCGTGACGACGGCCAGCGCGGGCCTCGCGGAGAACGTCGTTCCGCGCCGCGCCCGGGCCACGGTGGACTTCCGCGTGCACCCGCGCGACGAGCTGGAGGAGGTCCTCGACCACGCCCGCGCGGTGATCGACGACCCGCGCGTCAACCTCGAGGTTCTGGAGCCGAGCTGGGAGGCCTCGGCAATCTCGCCGACCGAGGGCGCCGCCTGGGAGCACCTCGCGGCGACGATCCGCGAGTGCTACCCCGGCGTGCAGGTCGCGCCGGCCCTCGTGCTCGGGGCGACCGACGCCCGCCACTACGCGCGCCTCTCCCCGAACGTCTACCGCTTCAACGGCCTGCGCCTCGGACTGGACGACCTGGCGCGCGTCCACGGCGTGGACGAGCGCATCGCGATCCGCAACTACCTCGAGATGATCCGCTTCTACGCGCGGCTCATCGCGCGCGCCTGAGCGCGGCGATACGGAGTCGGCGATACGGAGTCAGGCCCGAAACCAACGCCTATCCGGGAGGTCCGGCCAAGCCGGACCTCCCGGATAGGCGTTGGTTTCGGGCCTGACTCCGTATCGCCGCTACTCCTTCCACCAGTCGCCCTGCGCCACCTCGCGGATGCCCTCCTCGTAGGTCCGCGGGGTCCAGCCGAGCTCGTCCACGGCGTTCGTGATGTCGTGCTCGTGGTGCAGGGTGAAGTAGGCCGAGGCGCGGCGGTCGGCGGTCGTGTCCTTGAACAGACCCTTCAGGAAGATCAGGCGGTCGGCCCACTTCTTCGACATGTTGCGGCGCCGCACGCTGCCGCCGGCGGCCGCGATGGTCTCGTCGATGAACTGGTTGTAAGAGATCCCCTCGGGGCCCGCGAGCTCGTAGCAGCAGTCGACGCCGCGCTCGTAGTCCCAGTAGAGCAGGATGGCCTGGACGACGTCCTCGACATGGACGGGGTTGATCTTCGACTTGCCGTCGTGGGGGATCCAGAGACTCCCGCCCTGCTGGGCGCAGCGACGCAGGAGGGGCGCGGTGTGGCGCTCGTCACCCACCCCGTAGACCAGGGTCGGGCGGAAGGAGGTCCAGTTGATCCCCGAGCCGCGGATCAGCTTCTCCTGGATGCGCTTCGTGTCGCGGTAGTAGCTGTAGACCGGCGCGCCGATCACGGCCGAGGAGACGATCCAGATCTCGAAGGCCTCGTTCTTGTTCAGGCCCTGGCGGCGCGCGTCCTCGAGCAGGGCCTCGGTCCCGCCGACCGTGATCGCCCGCATCTCCTCGTCGGGGATGTGGTCGTGGGCGGCGGCGAGGTGGATCAGGCGCTCGCTGCCGGCGAGGAAGCCCTCCAGGGAGTCGGCCCGGGTCAGGTCGCCGGTGAAGACCTCGAGGGAGCCGCCCTCGACCGAGGGCACGGCGTCCTCGCGGCCCTCGCGCGCGAGCACGCGCAGGTCGTGGCCCTCCTTGCAGAGCGCCCGCACGAGGTAGTTGCCGATGAAGCCGGTGGCGCCGGTCAGGGAGATGCGCATGGGGGGTCGAGCTGGGCCAGCAGTCCGTGCCGAAGAGGGCGAGAGAGTCTACTCGATCGACCGCGGCGGGTCGGCCCCCGCCGTGCCGCCCAGGAGCTTGCGCGTGCGCGCACGGGCGGCGGCAGCGCGATCGCCGACGCCGGAGAGCACGGCGGCCGCCGTGTCCGTCGCCTCGGGGGAGAGTCGCCGGCGCAGCTCCGCGGCCTCGAGCGCCGACCAGCGATGGGCAACCGCGAGGCCAGCGCGCCAGGGGCCGAGGCCGGAGAGGTGGTCACGCCGCGCCTTCACCGCTGCGACGCCTCGCCGCCGCGCCAGGAGGTCCAAGCGCTCGAGCAAGAAGCCGTGGAGTGCGCTGGGCGCCGCGATCTCGAGGGGGTCGCGCGCACGCAGGCGCCGAGCTTCGTTGCCGTGCTCGAGAGTCCGGCTGGCCGCGCAGGTCGCCGCCTCCCCGTGGCGCGCCCCCGCGCCCTGGGCCAGCTCGCGGGCCAGGGCGGCGTCCCGCGCCCGCGACGCGCGCTCGTGACGGCGCAGGCCGTCGGCGAGCTCTTCCTCGCCCAGCTCCCCCGCGAGGTCGTCCGGGACGAGGCGCGCCAGGGCGGCGAGGTCTTGGGCCAGCCGCTCGAGGGGATCGACGCGCGGGACGACGACTCGGCCGCCGGCCGCGCCCAGGAGCAGCCAGCCGCGGCCGCCGCGCGCACGGGGAGTCCAGCTCGCGGGCCGCTCGGCGGTGAAGCTCCCGTCGACCAGCCGCGCGCGCGCCAGGAGCTCGCGGGTCCCCGGGAGGGAGCGCACGCGGGCGCAGTAGTCCTCGAGGGCCGTCCGTCCGGGTACCGTCGATTCAGCGGCATGGGCGGGCTCGCGCAACTCGACGCTCGCGCCTCCCGCCACCTGCGGGCTGACGCGCACGCAAGCGCCGGCGAAGTGGAAGCGATGGGTCGCCAGCGCGTCGAGCTGCGATCCGCTCGGGAGCGCGCCGACGAGTCGCGGGTCGTCGAGGGCCGCCAGCTCCGTCCAGCGCGCTACGGCGATCCGGGGGGCCGCGCCGTCGAGGGACAGGCGCAAGCTCTCTTCGCCGGCGAGCCAGGCAGCCGCTCCGCTGGCGTCGATCACCCAGCGCGCCGCGCAGGCGAATTCCGTCTCACCCTTGCGCAGGAGCACGCGGCTCTCCGGCCAGCCGCCTTCCCAGCGCGTCGCCCGCGTCCCCTCCTCGACCTCGGCCCCCGCCTCGCGCGCGCTGGCGAGCAGCTCCTCGCCGAGGCGCTCGGGATCGACGTGGAAGGCACGCGCCGGCGGCGATCCTCCGACCACGCTCATGCCGACCAGGCGATCCGCGGCCTCTGCGGCGAACCAGTCGTACAGCCCGTCGCAGGGGAGGTGCCGCCGGGCGAGGAGCTCGCCCGCGCCCAGGTCGCGCAGCAGGAAGCGGGTCGCGAGGGCGGAGACGGGTAGGCTCGCGTCGCGCGCGTCGCGCTCGCGCCGCGCCTCGACGAGGACGACCCGAGCGTCCGGCAGCCGGCGTTTCAGCAGCAGGGCGGCGGCGCTCCCCGCGAGCCCGGCGCCGACCACGAGCGCGTCGCAGCGGGTCTTCATCGCGTCGACTCCCTCATCGGGCAGCGGCCTTCATCTCGGAAGGGGCGGCAGGGCGAGCAACCGTTCCCCGTAACGCCCCGCCGCGCGGCTCCAGCCCTCGGGCAGGTCGCGCAGAAATCCGCCCAGGATCTCGCGCACCTCTCGACCGCGCTCCCGGGCCGCGGGCGGGAGCGCTTCGACTCCCTCGGCGCGTCCGGCCCAGGCGAGGACCTCCGTCGCGTAGCCGCCGAGGTAGGAGAAGGGCGCCTGGAACTCGAGCACGGGGTGGTCGTCGGTCATCGGCTCGGCGTCCGCCGCGAAGACCGCGAGCTCCTCCTCGTCCGCGACGCGCAGGGCCGCGAGCTCCAGGGGGGAGTGCACGCCCGCCTCGCCGAGGTGCGCGTCGAGGCGCGGCGGCCAGCGCGCGTCGAGGTCGAGTTCCGGGAGCGGTTCGAGGCCGCCGACCAGCGCCAGGTCGTAGGCCGTCAGCCAGGCCTCGCTGTGGGGGAAGGCCGCGCGCCAGGTGGCGACGACGGTCTGCACGTCCTCGGTCGAGAGCTGGTAGAGGGGCAACCACTGAGAGGCCACACCGCCGGGGGCGAGGTGCGCCGCCATCTCGCGGAAGTGCTCGAGGGCGTAGAGATCACTCGAGCCGCGGGTCCAGGGGTGGATCGGGTCCGAGGTGATGAGCTCCCAGCGTTCCTCGCTCGTCGCCAAGGCGTGGCGCCCGTCCGCGGTGCGCAGCCGGACGCGCGGGTCGTCGAGGAGCTCGCCGTTCCACGGCGCGAAGTGGCGCGCCCCCTCGGGCACCGCGGCGGAGATCTCGAAGAGGTCGAGGCGCTCGAGCTCGGGCAAGTCGAGCAGGGAGCCGGCGGTCATGCCCGTGCCGCAGCCGATCACGAGGGCGCGGCGCACGTCGCCGTGCAGGAGCGCGGGCACGTGCCCGAGCAAGCGCTGCAGGCGCAGGTCCACGGGGGCGGTCGTCGCGACGACCTTGCCGTTGACGCGCAGCGAGCGCACGGGCTGCGCCTCCGCCTCCGTGCGCTCCTCGACGCTGACGGTCGCGTGCGCGTCGTGGCCGAGGAAGAGCACGCGCGTGCCCGGGGCCGGCTCGTCGGAGCCGTGCAGCCAGAGGCCGAGCAGCAGGGCCGAGACCGCGCTGGCGGCGACCCGCGGCGTCGGATGCGGCATGACCGCGAGCCCGCCGAGCCACGCGCAGCCGAGCAAGACCCAGAGCGACGCCTCGCCGCCCAGACGTGGAAGGAGCACGAAGCCCGCGCAGAGGCTGCCGCCCAGGGCGCCGAGGGTGTTCCAGCTGTAGACGCGCGCCAGGGCGTCCTCCCGCGCCGCGGCGTCCACGCGCGCGGCGAAGCCGGCGGCCGCCGACGGCAGGGCCGCGCCCAGGGCCAGGGCCGGGGGCAGGAGCGCCAGGGCCGCGAGCAGCGCATGGCTCGCCCACAAGCGCAGGACACCGCTGCCGGTGGGCATGCGGTTCTCGAGGGCGCCGAAGAGATTTCCCTCGCCGAGCTGCCAGCGCAATGCCGCGAGACCCGCCAGGGTCAGCGCCGGCAGGGCGAGGGCCGCGAGCTGGAAGGTGCTCGCCTCCGCGCGCAGGCCCCGGCCCTCCGAGCGACGCGCGAGCTGCCGGCTGCCGAAGCCGATGCCGAAGAGGAAGACCGCCAGGACGATGGCGTAGGCGTAGACCGAGGAGCCGGTGACGGTGACGAGCAGCCGCGCCAGCACGACCTCGAGGCCGAGGCCGCAGAAGCCGACCAGGAAGGTGCCGACGAGCAAGGGGTCCACGGCCGGCAGGCGGACGCCCTGCCGCTCGCGGGGCGGCGCCCCGGCGCCGAGCAGGAGCAGGGCCGCTGCGGCGACCACGGCGTCGAGCACCGCCGCCCCGTAGAGCGCGCCGGCGAGGCCGAGCCACGGCATGAGCAGCAGCGGGCCGAGCAGCGCGCCGAAGGCTGCGCCGAGGGTGTTGGCACCGTAGAAGGCCGAGGTCTCCTCGCCCGTCTCGGCTGCGTCGCGGATCGTCAGCCGCGCCATGACCGGGAAGGTCGCGCCCATGGCCAGGGTCGGCGGCAGGAGCAGGGCCGCGGCGGCGGCGACGCGCAAGCTTCCCGAGGCCGTCGGCTCGAGGAGCGCGAACAAGGTCGGGGAGAGGGCCGCCCAGAGGCCGAGACCGACCTCGAGCCCGGCGAAGAGCCGCACGGGCTGCCGACTGCGGCGGGCGATGGGCGCGCAGGCCGCGGCGCCCAGGGCCATGCCCCCCATGAACACGCCCAGCACCACCGCCAATCCGCCAGCGTCGCTCCCGACGAGGCGCGCCAGGAGCCGGATCCACACCGTCTGGTAGACGAGCGCCGCCGCGCCGGAGAGGAAGAAGAGAGAGTCGCTTTTTCGCATGGGCCGCCGCCGCGCGTCGCCACAATAGCGGGCCATGGAGGGCGAGGGACACACCGCCGGCGGCGAAAGCCGGTTCAGCGGTGTGCTGTGCGCCTTGCCGGAGGAGCTCGGGGCGCTGCGTGAGCGCAGCCGCGGCTCCCGCACGCGCGCTGGCTGCGAGCTGCTCGAGATCGAGCTCGACGTGGAGGGCGGCAGCGCGTCGCTGCTCGCCTGCGTGAGCGGCGTCGGCAAGGTGCGCGCGGCCCAGGCGGCGGCCCTGCTCGCCGCCGAGGGCGTCGCGCGCCTCTTGGTCGTCGGCACCTGCGGCGGCCTGCGCCCGCACCTCGGGCCCGGCACCCTCGTGCACTGCGAGGTGGCGGCCCAGGCCGACCTGGCGGTGCGCGAGGACCGCGAGTGCCGGGCCGACCCCGAGCTCGCCGCCGCCTGGCGCGCCGAGGTCCCGGGCAAGAGCGGCTGGTTCCTGACGGCCGATCGGCCGGTCCTCTCGCCCTGGCGCCGCCTGCGCCTGGCGCGGGCCTACGCCGGCGACTGCGTGGCCGACATGGAGACGGCGGCGGCGGCGGCCGTGGCCCAGCGGGCGGGGATCCCCTGGGCCGCTCTGCGGGCCGTCACCGACCGGGCGGGCCACCTCGGCGGGGCCAGCTTTCGCCATCACTATCCAGCCCAGGCCGGGCGCGCGGCCGATAGCGTTCCCGGGCTCCTGGCGCGCCTTGCAGGGCGCCGGGGGGAGCCCCCGGAGCTACCCAGCCATGGCGGATCTCGCTAACCTCGCCCCCCCTGTCCGCAGCGCCCGGGCCGGTCGGCGACCCGCGGCCACGGATCCCCAGGGCACCCGGGCTGTCGCGGTTCCCCCGCCATGACGACCCTCGGCAACTTCCTCCGCCGCAACTTCGAGCCGCTGATCCTCTCGGCGCAGGTCTTCGTGGACCTAGGAGTGCTGCTGCTCTCCTGCTGGCTGGGGTACATGGTCGGTTGGTACCTGGGTAGCGTCGACCTGGATCACGGGCTGGACGTCTACCGCCAGGTCTGGGCCCTGATGAGCGCCGTGTGCCTCGTCAGCTTCCACGCCTTCGGCATGTATCGGCCGACGAAGAGCCTGCTCAACATGGAGGAGTACAAGGCCATCGCCAAGGCGACGGTGGTCAGCTTCTTCGTCTTCTGGACCCTGCTGATCCTGCTCAGCAAGGCCAACCGCGGCGCCGACGGGACGCCGATCGAGGTCGTCATCTGGCTGCACGACTTCGTCGACCTCGAGTTCGACCCCGTGCGCACGGAGCAGTTCTCGCGCGTCACGATCGTGATCTCCTTCGCGGTGATCCTGGTGCTCACGACGGGCAGCCGCTTCCTGTCCTTCAAGTACATCCAGTCCCTGCACATGCGCGGCATCGGCAACCGCAACGTGCTGATCTTCGGGACCGGCGAGTGGGGGAAGAAGCTGCGCTCGAAGTTCATGCTGGTCCCGACCCTCGGGCTCAACCTCGTGGGTTTCATCAGCGAGGAGGAGGAGGAGGTCGGCCAGGTCGTCGACCGCGTCCCGGTGCTCGGCAGCCGCGAGGGGCTGGGGGCCGTGGTGGGCCTCTACAAGGTCAGCGAGATCTTCATCGCCCTGCCCGACAAGGACGAGAACGAGGTGATGGAGATCTTGTCGGAGTGCGAGCGCATCGGCGTGCGCTACCACGTCGTGCCGCGCTTCTACCACCTGCTCTCCTACAAGATCCGCATCCAGAACGTCGACTCGATCCCGCTGATCACCCGCGCGGACCGCAGCCGCAGCCTGCCGGCGGCCTTCGCAAAGCGCTTGCTGGACCTCTCGGTCTCCTCCTTCGTCCTGTTGCTCGGGCTGCCGCTCTTCGTCGTCTTCTCCTTCCTGATCCGGAAGGAGTCGCCGGGCAGCGCCTTCTTCATCCAGGAGCGCGTGGGGCGCGACGGGAAGATCTTCCGGATGTTCAAGTTCCGGACCATGCACTCGAGCGCCAGCGGCGACGCGCCGACGCCGGACTCGCCCTACGACCCGCGCATCACGAAGATCGGACGCTACCTGCGGCGCTACAGCCTCGACGAGCTGCCGCAGTTCATCAACGTCTTCAAGGGCGAGATGAGCCTCGTCGGTCCACGGCCGGAGATGCGCTTCATCGTCGAGGAGTACGGGGCGGTCGAGCGCGAGCGGCTGCGGGTCAAGCCCGGGATCACCGGCCTGTGGCAGATCTCCTTCGCGCGCCAGAACCAGATCCACGACAACCTCGACTACGACCTCTACTACATCGAGCACCAGTCCTTCCTGCTCGACGTCGTGATCTGCGCCCTGACGGGCTTCGCCGTGGTGAAAGGGACCGGCGCATTCTGAGGATGACGGCGGCGGGGGGAGCGCTGCGGGTCCTCTTGGCGATGGAGTGCACCATTGGCGGCACGCGCCGCCACCTGCGCGACCTGGCCCAGGGGTTGCGCGCGAAAGGAGTCGAGGTCGACCTCGCCGTCGCGGCGGAGCGCGAGCCCGGCTTCCGCGCCGACCTCGCCGAGCTGGCGCGCGCCGGCTGCGGCGTGCACGAACTGCCGATGCGCCGCGCGATCTCGCCGCGCCTCGACGCGCGCCACTTCGGCGAGCTGACCCGGCTCCTGCGCGAGCTGCGGCCGGATGTCGTGCACACCCATTCCTCGAAGGCCGGCGTGCTCGGTCGCCTCGCTTCCTTGCGGGCCGGCGTCGGCGCCCGGGTGCACACGCCCCACACCTTCGCCTTCTTGTTCCGCGAGATGTTCGGGCCGGCCAAGCGCATCCTCTTTCGCAGCATCGAGCGCGGCCTCGCCGCGCGCACCGACGCCCTGATCGCCGTCAGCCCGGGCGAGGCGAAGAGTTTCGCGACCTCCGGCGTCGTGCCGGCCTCGAAGGTGCGGGTCGTACCCAACGGCATCGACCCCACGCCCTTCGAGGGTGCGCAGTCCGCCGACCTCGAGAGCTTCGGCCTCGACGCGGCACGCCCTTGCGCGGTCGTGGTCGGCCTGCTCAACGCTGCCAAGGGCCACGACCTCGCCCTGCGCGCCTTGGCGGAGGGCGGGGCGCCCGAGGAGCTGCAGCTGCTCGTCGTCGGCGATGGCGAGGACCGCCCCGAGCTCGAAGCCCTCGTCGCGCGCCTGGGCCTCGGGGAGCGCGTGCGCTTCGCCGGCTTCCGGGACGACGTCCCCGCGCTGCTCGCGGCCGGGGACTGCTTGCTCCTGCCCTCGCGCTGGGAGGGCATGCCCTACGTCGTGCTCGAGGCCATGGCCGCTGGCCGGCCCGTGGTCGCCACGCCGGTGGACGGCGCCCGCGACCTCGTCGTCGACGGGGGCACGGGCATCCTGGCGGAGGCGATCGACGCGGGTGGGATCGGCGCCGCACTCGCGCGCTTGTTCGCCCTCGAGCACGGCGAGCGCGAGGCCCTCGGCGCGGCCGGCCGCGAGCGCGTGCGCGCCGACTACGACCTCGCGAACATGGTCGAGGGCACCCTCGCCGTCTACCACGAAGTCCTCGGGACCTCCGCCGCGAGGATTGGCGCGTGAAGATCCTGCACGTCATCACCACCCTCGACGTCGGCGGGGCGGAGAAGCACCTCGAGAGCCAGGTGCGCGGCCAGAGCGAGCGCGGCCACGAGGTGCGCGTCGCCTACCTCAAGGGCCGCGGGAGCCTGCGCGAGGACTTCCTCGCCGCCGGCGCGCGCGAGGTTTTGCAGGTCCCCCTGGGCCCGGGCATCTCGCGCCTCCTGCCCTTGATCCGCGCTGCGGACCTCGTGCACTCGCACCTGCTCAAGGCCGACGCGGTCACGGCGACTCTCTCGACCCTCCTTGGGCGACGCGGGCGGCTCGTCTCGGGCAAGCACAACGACGAGCAGGCGCTCTTGCGGCCCTGGGTCAGCCGGGTGCACGGCCTGCTCGGCAACCTCCCCGCGCGGACCATCGCCCTCTCGGACCACGTGGCGCGCTTCGTGCACGAGCACGGCCGCGTGCGCGCGCCGGGCATGCGGCGCGTCTACTACGGCCTCGACCCCGCGCCCTTCGAGGAGGCCGCGCGCACGACCGAGGCCGAGCGCGACGAGCTGCGGGCGAGCTTCGGCTTCGAGCCTGGGGACGTGGTCTTCGTGTGCGTCGCGCGCTTCGCGGCCCAGAAGGCCCACGACGTGCTCCTGCGCGCCCTTCGCCAGGCCCTCGACGAGACGCCCGAGGGCGCGCCACCCGTGCGCCTGCTGCTCGTCGGCGGCGACCCCTTCGGCGACGGAGAGGAGCGCGCCCAGGCCCTGGCGGCCGAGCTCGAGCTCGGCGCGAGCTGCGTCTTCGCCGGCATCCGCCACGACGTCCCGCGCCTGCTCGCCGCCAGCGACGTCTTCGTCATGGCGTCCCTCTGGGAAGGCCTGGGGCTGGTCTTCCTCGAGGCGATGGCCACGCGCGTGCCCGTGCTCGCGACGCGGGTCTCGGCCGTCCCCGAGGTCGTCGTCGAGGGCGAGACCGGGCGCCTCGTGCCGCCCGGGGAGTCCGAGCCCCTCGCCCGCGCCATGCTCGAGCTGGCCGCCGATCCGGCGGGACGCGCGCGGTTGGGGGAGGGCGGCCACGCCCGCGTCCTGCGCGACTTCTGCCTCGCGCGCATGGTCGACCAGACCTTGAGCATCTACCGCGAGCTGGTGGAGGGCGCCCCCGCCGACCCCGCGCTCCTGGCGCGCCTCGACGATGGAGCCTGAGCTCGAGCGCGCGCCGGCTTCGGAGTCCTCGCCCGTGCCGCGCCTCTTCCCCGCGGGCGCCTCGATCCCGGCGCGCCTCGCCGAGCGCCACGAGGACTTCGTCGTCGAGGAGCTGCCCTCCTTCGTGGCGAGCGGGGCCGGCGAGCACCTCCTGCTCGAGGTCGAGAAGCGCGGGCTCGCCGCCGCGGACCTCTTGCGACGGCTGTCGCGCGCCCTCGACGTGTCGGAGCGCGAGATCGGCTTCGCCGGGCGCAAGGACGCGCGGGCCGTCACGCGCCAGCGCGTCACGGTGCCGGCGCGGGCCGAAGCGCTCCTGAATCGCGTCGAGTCGCCCGAGCTGCGCGTCTTGTCGGTCGCGCGTCACGACCGCAAGCTGCGCCTCGGCGCCCACGCCGGCAATCGCTTCCGCTTGCGCCTGGGAGGCGTCCCGGTCGCGGAGCACGCCGGGATCGAGGAGCGCCTCACCCTCCTGGCGCGCCGCGGCCTGCCGAACGCCTTCGGACCTCAGCGCTTCGGACGCACGGGCGCCGCCGCGGAGCTGGGGCGCGCCCTCTGGCGCGGCGACTGGCGCGCCTACCTCGAGGCCTGGACCGCGCCGCGCCACGCGCCCCCGACCGAGGCGGCGCGCGAGCTGCACGAATTGCTGACGAGCGGAGAGCGCGCGGCCTGGCGTCGCGCCGGCCGCTTGCGCCCCGAGCTCGCCCCGGAGTACCACGGTCTCGCGCGCCAGCTCTCCCGACGCCCCGGCGACTGGTCGAGCGCCGCGCGGGCGGTGGACGCCCGCACCCGACGCTTCCACCTCTCCGCCTTCCAGGCGCACGTCTTCAACCGCCTGCTCGCCGCGCGCCTCGAGGACTACGACCGGCCGCGGCGCGGCGACCTCCTGCAGCTCCACCCCGGCCGCAGCCTCTTCCCCGTGACTCCCGAGGAGGACCTCGAGCTCCTCGAGGCGCGCGCGGCCCGGGGCGAGCTCTCCCCGACCGGCCCCCTCTTCGGCGCGCGCGTCCCCCTGTCGACGGACGGCCCCGGCGCGCTCGAGCGCGAGCTCCTGATCGCCGAGGGGGTCCTGGAGGGGCGCCCGGCGGCTCCCCTGGGGGGCAAGGCCCCGCGCGGCGAGCGGCGGGCCCTGCGGGTGCCCCTGAGGGAGCTCGAGCACCGCTGGGTGGAGGAGGACCTGATCTTGGGCTTCGTGCTGCCGCCGGGGGCCTACGCCACCGCCGTCGTGGGGGAGCTGGGCCTCGTCCCCGATTCGGGCGGCGGGAGCTGAACCCGCGCCTGGCCGGCCCCGGGCCCGGCCTGGATCCCGGACTCCCTACAGTCCGCCGCCGCGCCTCGACGATGGGAGCGCCGGCCCCCCGGCCCGCCATGAGCGCCTCTCCCCTCGATCCTCCGACCCCCGCGGCCCCGCCGGCCGAGGCCCCGCCCGCCGAGAAGGGGCGCCGCGGCGACCGCCGGCGGAGCGACACGCCCCGCTTCTCGCGCTACTCCCTGAGCGGTGGCCGCCGCCGCCACGTGCGGCGCGAAGAGGAGCGCGAGGGGACCTACGTCGACCTCTACGGCCCGGGCCTGCTCTTCCTGATCTGCTGGGTCGGCTTGATGAACGCCGCCGACAGCTTCTTCACGATCTACCACCTGCAGGTGGGGGGGATCGAGCTGAACCCCCTGGCGGCGGCCCTGCTCGAGTCGGGGCGCATCGGCTTTGTGCTCGGCAAGGCGGGCATGATCACCCTGGCGCTGCTCGTGCTCTGCGTGCACAAGAACTTCTACCTCGCGCGCTGGGGACTGGCGGCGGCGGCGTCGACCTACACGGCGCTGGTGGGGTACCACCTCTGGCTCTTGTAGACGCGCTCGTCCGGGCTCGGGTCGCGAGCGCGGAATCCTCCATCGGGGTGAGCTCGTTCAGGCCGAGAGCAACGGAGTCGGCGCCGCTCGCCGATCCTTCCCCGGCGACACGTCGAACTCGCGCTTGAAGGCGCGGCAGAAGGCGGCCTCGGAGCGGTAGCCGAAGCGCTCCGCCACGATCCCGAGCGGCTCCTCGCTCTCCCGCAGGGCCGCGCGCGCGAGCTGCAAGCGCCAGCGCTTCAGGTAGCGCATGGCCGGCTCGCCGACGACTTCCGTGAAGCGCGCGGCGAAGGCGGAGCGCGACATGGCCGCCGTGCGCGCCAGGGTCTCGAGCGTCCAGTCCTTGCCGGGTTCGCGGTGGATGGCGGCGATCGCGCGCCCGAGCTGCTCGTCGCGCAGGGCCGCCAGCCAGCCGCGGTCGACCTGCGCCTCGTTCTCGATCCAGTGCCGCACCATCTGGATGGCGAGGATGTCCGCCAGCCGCGTGATGACCGTCTCGCCGCCGGGGCGCAGGCTCTCCGCCTCGCGCGCGATGAAGCGCAGGGTGTCGGACAGCCAGCGGTCCTCGCCGCCCTCCCAGGCGTCGAGGTGCAGCACGGGCGGCAGCGCGTCGACCAGGCGCTCGGCCGCCGCGTGGTCGAAGCGCACGACGACGCAGATCAGGCGGCAGGCCTCGCCGCCGCCGCCCCAGTCGAGGCGCTCGTAGCGCTCGGTGACCCGCTCGACCGGCAGGTCGAAGAAAGGCACCGCCTCCCGCCCGCGCTCGTCCACCAAGCGATGCCCCAGGCCGTGGGGAACGAGCGCCAGGCTGCCGCGCTCCAGCAGGAGCGGCTCGCTCCCGTCGATCTCCAGCCAGCAGCGACCGGCCGTCAGGATGTGGAACATCATGTGCCCCTCGAGGGGCGGCAGGTCGACGCCCCATGGGGCCGTCAGGTCGGAGCGGGCGTAGACGCAGCCAGTCAGCCGCAGGAGGTGCAGGGCCTCCCCCAGGGGGTCGGCGGAGGGGGGGAGCTCGGTCGGGGTGTCCATGGAAGGAGTATCGGTCGGATTGGCCATGGCGTCCAGTTGTGTGGACGAACGGTAAAAGACTAGCGACGGAGTAGCATGGCGGGTCCGGGGGTCTTGGCCGAATCTACCTGCGGAGCGAACGAGCGCTCGACACCACCCGACCCCTGACCCCGGAGACCCCCATGCAGAACCCCCTTCCGACCCTCCTCCCGACCCTGGTGATCGCCGCCTCCGGCAAGACCGGCCGCCGCGTCGCCGACCGCCTCGAGGCACAGGGCCGCTCCGTCCGCAGGGCCTCTCGCTCCGGCGCCACCCCGGCCACCACCTTCGACTGGGACGACCGCGCGACCTGGGGACCGGCCCTCGCGGGCGCCGGCGCCGCCTACGTCGTCTACAGCCCCGACCTCGCCGTGCCCGCCGCCCCGGCGGCGATCGAGGCCTTCACCGAGGCGGCCCGGGCCGCGGGTTTGAGGCGCCTGGTGCTCCTCTCCGGGCGCGGGGAGGAGGCGGCCCAGCGCTGCGAGCGAATCGTCCAGACCTCGGGGCTGGAGTGGACCGTCGTGCGCGCGAGCTGGTTCGCCCAGAACTTCGACGAGGGAGCCTTCCACGAGCCCGTGCTCGCCGGCGAGGTCGCCCTGCCGGCGGGGGAGGTGCGCGAGCCCTTCGTCGACCTCGAGGACGTGGCCGAGGTCGCGGCGGCCGCCCTGACCGAGGAGGGTCACGCGGGCGAGGTCTACGAGGTTACCGGGCCGCGCGCGATGACCTTCGCCGAGGCCGTGGCCGAGATCGCCGAGGCGAGCGGTCGCGAGCTGCGTTACGCGCGGATCTCGCGTGGGGCCTTCACCGCGGGCCTGGCGGAGGCCGGCTTGCCCTCAGAGCAGGTTCAGCTTCTCGACTACCTCTTCACGACCGTGCTCGACGGCCGCAACGAGTCCGTGCGCGACGGTGTGCAGCGGGCGCTCGGACGCCCAGCGCGCGACTTTCGGGGGTACGCCCGTCGCGCGGCGGCGGCCGGCGCCTGGGAGCCCGCGTCCCAGCGGGCCTGACTCCCACGAGTCCGTCCAGTCGCTTCCAGTCCTCCAGCCCCTTCAACGCCATGCAACCCACCAAGACCCTGCGCATCCTCCTCATCACGAGCAGCCTGATCGCCATCGGCATCGGCGCCTCGATCCTCTTCGCCCCGGCCTGGTTCCACGCCGGTCACGGCATCGAGCTCGGCACCGGCGCCAGCCTGCTGAGCGAGGTCCGCGCCCCCGGCGGGGCCCTCCTGGGGCTCGGCCTCCTGATGGGGGTCGGGGCCTTCGCCCGCGCCTTCACCCTGGCCTCGACCGCGATCGCCGCCGCGGTCTACCTGGCCTACGGCGGCTCGCGCCTCCTGAGCTTCGCGCTCGACGGCCTGCCCGCTCCAGGGCTCGTGGGAGCGACGGCCCTCGAGCTGGCGCTCGGCGGGGCCTGCGGCCTGCTCTTGCTCCAAGGCGCCCTGCGCGCGGGCCCGGCGATTCCCTCGGCCCACGACATCGGGGACGTCGTGTGAGGAGGCCCCTCCTCCAGGCCCGTGGACGCGCGGTTGCGGGGATTCGGATGGCTATTCTGCGCAAATTCTGCGGGGATTAGGCCTGGAGAGCCCCGCAGGGCCGATACTGAGCGTGGACGATCCTCCCATGACCTTCATCCACGAGCTGCCCGACTGGCCCCGCTTCACCTGGGACAACGACCTTCTCGCCGCGCCCCTGGCCGCGGTGCGGCACGCCCAGGGACTGCACCTGGGCCGGATGCAGACCCTCGGCTTCGAGCTGCGCAGCGAGGCGGGGCTGGAGACGCTCACTCGCGAGGTCGTCCAGTCCTGGGCGATCGAGGGGGAGAGCATCGACGCGGGGGAGGTCCGCTCGTCCATCGCGAGTCGCCTGGGGCTCGACGCCGGCGGGCTGCCGAGCCCCAGCCGGGAGGTGGACGGCGTGGTCGAGATGATGCTCGACGCGACGAGGAATTCCGACGCCCAGCTCACGGCCGAGCGGCTCCGTGCTTGGCACGCCGCCCTCTTCCCGACGGGCCGCAGCGGGCTCGCCCGAATCACCGTGGGGGCCTGGCGTCCCGCGAGCGCAGGGCCGATGCAGGTCGTGTCGGGCTCTCCGGGGCACGAGCTCGTCCACTTCGAGGCTCCAACGGCCGTTCGTCTGGAGGAGGAGATGTCCTCCTTCCTCGCGTGGTTCGACGGCGGCGAAGCCCTCGACCCGGTGCTGAAGGCGGGCCTCGCGCACCTCTGGTTCGTCACGATCCACCCCTTCGAGGACGGCAACGGTCGCATCGCGCGCGCCATCGGCGAGCTCGCGCTCTCTCGCGCGGACGGGACGCCGGAGCGCTTCTACAGCCTCTCGACCCAGATCGAGGTGGAGCGCAAGTCCTACTACCTCGAGCTCGAGGGCGCCCAGCGCGGCGACCTCGACGTGACGGCCTGGCTGCTCTGGTTCCTCGCCTGCCTGGGGCGCGCCATCGAGGGCTCGGAGGCTTCGCTCGCGCGGGTGCTGCGCAAGGCGCGCGTCTGGGAGCGGGCGAACCGGGGCTCGGTCAACGAACGCCAGCGCAGGGCGCTCAACCGGCTCCTCGGTGACTTCGAGGGACACCTGACGAGCTCGAAGTACGCCAAGCTCGCGGGCTGCTCGACCGACACCGCCTTGCGGGACATCCAGCAGCTCGTCGATCTAGGTGTCCTCGCGCGCAACCCCGGCGCGGGGCGGAGCACGAGCTATCGCGTGTCCGACTGACGGGCGCGCCGTCGCCCGCAGTCCGCGCTCCGGACGCCCCGAATTCGGGGATCCCCCCGCTGGGGGCCTGACTGGCTCTGGCCATGCCTTATGCTCCCGCGGAAGACCGGCCCCGCCGGCGCGTCCACCCCCCGATGTCCAACCCGCCTCCCCTGCGCGTGCTCCTGACCGGGGCCGCCGGCTTCATCGGCTCGAGCCTGGCCCGTGGTCTCCTGGAGCGCGGTCATCGCGTGCAGGGGCTCGACGACCTCTCGGGGGGCTGGCCCGAGCGCCTGCCCGACCATCCGCGCCTCGAACTCGAAGTGCGGGACGTGAGCGAGCCCGGGGTGCTGGCCGAGGTCCTCGCTCGCGGCGCCTCGGACGGGGCCCCCTTCGACCACCTCGTGCACCTGGCGGCGCGCGTCGGCGTGCGCTCGGTGCTGCGCGACCCGGAGGGTTGCCGGGCCGCCAATCTGCGCGGAGTGCGGGAGATCGTCGCGGCGGTGGCGGAGCTCGGGCCGGAGAATCGGCCGCGCGTCTGGGCGGCCTCCTCGAGCGAGGTCTACGCGCCCTCGACCCAGCCGCTGCGCGAAGGCGACGCCACCCGCGACACCCGCGCGGGCGGACGCTGGGCCTACGCGGCCTCCAAGCTGCGCGGGGAGGAGATCCTGGACGAGGCAGCCGCGCTCTGGCCCGCCGCGCGCGGTCCGGTGCACCTGCGCTTCTTCAACGTCGTCGGTCCCGGGCAAGACGCCGAGACCGGCATGGTCCTGCCGACCTTCGTCGAGGCCGCCCTGGCGGGGAGGAGCCTGCCCGTGCACGGGGACGGCTCGCAGGTGCGCACCTTCGCCCTCGTCGACGAGGTCGCGCGCGTGCTGCGCGAGCTCCTCGAGCGGGACGACCTCGAGGCGGGCCCGCTGAACGTCGGCGGCGCGGCGCGCACCTCGATCCTCGAGCTCGCCCGCGAGGTGAGCGCGCGGGCGCCCGTCCCCTGCACCCTGGAGTTCACCGACCCGCGCCGCAGCCACGGCGCGAACTTCGAGGGCATCGCCCACCGAGAGCCGGAGCTCGGACGCCTGCGCGCGTCGGGGGCCCTGCTCCCGAGCGCACCCCTGGCGCGCATCGTCGACGAGACTCTGCGCCTGCACGCCGAGCGCGCCCGGCCCGCCGGGCGCGCCGCGCGACCCGCGGCTTGCGCATCGCCCGCGTCCTGACCCGGCTCAACCTGGGGGGCCCCGCCCGCCAGGCCCTGGGCGCCGATCCGCTCCTCACGGGCGACGGGCACGAGCTGCGCATCTTCTGCGGCCGACCGCAGCCGGGAGAAGGCGACCTCTTCGAGCGCTTCCGCGAGCGCGGCCTCGACGTGCGGCGCGTCCCTGGGCTCGGACGCGCGCCGAGGGGAGCGGGAGACCTGCGCGCGGGACTCCACCTGCGCCGCGAGCTGCGAGCCTTCCGGCCGGACGTGGTGCACACCCACGCCTCCAAGGCCGGGCTCCTCGGTCGCCTCGCGGCCCGGGGCGTGCCGGGCGCCGCCCGCGTCCACACCTTCCACGGCCACGTGCTCGAGGGCTATTTCGGCGACCTGGCCTCCCGCGGGCTCGCGGGACTCGAGCGGAGGCTGGCCCAGGGGACCCAGCGGATCCTCGCGGTCTCCCACGCGACGGCGACGGACCTCCTGCGCCTGGGGGTCGTCCCGGAGGAGCGCCTGGTGGTCGTGCCGCCGGGGATCGAGCTCGAGCCGCTGCTCGAGCTGGAGGGCCGCTCGGGGGCCCTGAGGGGCCTCCTGGGGGCCGGCGAGGAGGTCTTCCTGGTGGGCGTCGTCGGACGCCTGGCGGAGGTCAAGTGCCCCGAGCGGGCGGTCGATGTCTTCCGCATGCTGGCCCAGAGGCACCCCCGGCTGCAGCTGGTCTTCGTCGGCGACGGCGACCAGCGGCGCCTCCTGGAGCGGCGTATCGGCGAGCTCGACCCGGGCGAGCGCGAGCGCGTGCACCTGGCGGGCGCGCGGGAGGACATGCCCGAGGTCCTGGCGGACCTCGACGCCGTGCTCCTGAGCTCGCGCACCGAGGGCATGCCCGTGGCCCTGATCGAGGCGGCCGCCGCCGCCAAGCCGGTGGTCGCGATGGACGTGGGGGGCGTGGGGGAGCTCGTGCAGGACGACCGCACCGGCTACCTCGGCGAGGACGTCGACAGCCTGGCCTTCGGCCTCGACCGTTTGCTCGGCGATCCGAAGCAGGCGAGCGCGATGGGGCGCCGCGCGCGCGTGCGCGTGGCGGAGCGCCACTCGGCGCGGGCCCTCGCCGATCGTCTCGCCGGCGTCTACGCCGCAGCCCGGGAGGAGCTCGAGTGCGCCTCCTGATGGTCAGCGGTGACCGCCAGGTCACGATCGGGGAGAAGGGGCCCTTCGACTCGATGCAGGCGGTCTTCTCGACCTGGTTCGAGCGCGTGGACGTGATCTGCCCGCGGCCTCCGCGCAAGCCGACGATCTTCACGATCCACGACAACGTGCACTTCCACCCGGCCTCTTGCGGGCGCCTCGGGATGGTGCGCTACATCCAGGAGAAGGGCAGCGAGCTGATCGGGGCCTTCGAGCACTCACTGATCGTGAGCCACGACTACGGTTGGTTCTACAACGGCATCGGCAGCGCGCGCCTGTCGAGGGCGACCGGCGTGCCCTACCTCTCCGAGCTGCACCACGTGCCCGGCCACCCCGTGCCCGCCGACCTGCGCGAGCGCTTCGACAAGTTCGTCGCCGGGCGCTACGTCGCCTGGGCGAAGAAGCGCACGCCGGCCTTCCGGGTCGTCAACTCGACGGAGATGCCGGACCTGCTGCGCAGCTGGGGGGTGCCGGACGAGCAGATCCTCGTCCTCCCATCGCTCTACATCGACCTCCTGACCTTCCGCCCGCCGATCGAGCAGGCGCCCTTCGAGCAAGACGTCGTCTTCGTCGGCCGCTTCGTCAACAACAAGGGCCTGGACCGCCTGGTGGACGCCCTGGCGATGCTCAAGCGCCGCGGCGCGCCGCACCGGGCGCTCTTCGTCGGCAAGGGGCCCTTGCAGAAGAAGGTGCGCGCCCAGGTCGAGGCCTGCGGCCTGGGGGAGGCCGTGCGCTTCGTCGAGTGGGTCGCCTCGCCCGCGGATCTCGCCGAGGTCTACCGGCGCTCGCGGGTCGCGGTCTGCGCCTCGACCTGCGAGGGGGGGCCGCGGGTGACGGTCGAGGCCATGGCCTGCGGTACGCCGGTCGTCTCGACGCCGGTGGGCGTCATGACCGAGCTCCTCCAGGGTGGCCGCGGCGGGAGGCTGTGCGACTTCAGCGCGCGCTCCCTGGCCGACACCCTGCAGCCGATCCTCGAGGACGACGTCGTGCGCTATCGCTTGGGGGTCGAGGCCGCGGAGATCGCCCAACCCTACGAGCGCAAGCGCGCCATCGAGGTCTACGCCCGCGGCCTGATCGACCTGGCCGCGGCCTGTGGGGGGAGCGCGTGAAGCTGCTCTTTCTGACCCAGACCCTCGACCGCGGGGACGCCGTGCTCGGATTCGTGTCGCGCTGGGTGACGGGCATGGCGCGACACTGCGAGGCGGTGCGGGTGGTCGCCCTCGAAGTGGGGGACACTTCCGACCTGCCGAAGAACATCGACTGGCGCGAGGTCGGGCGCGAGGGGCGAGTCGGGCGCTACCTGCGCTACAAGCGCTTCTTGCGCGAGGCCTTCGGTCGCGACGGCTTCGACACCGTGCTGGCGCACATGGTCCCGCGCTACAGCCTCGTCGCCCACGGTCCCGCGCGGCGGGCGCGGGCGCGGGAGTTCCTCTGGTACACCCATGCGGGGGTGGACGCGCGGCTACGGCGTGCGGTGGGGCTCGTGGAGCGGGTCTTTACGGCGAGCGAGGAGTCTCTGCGGGTCGAGACGCCCAAGAAGGTCGTCACGGGGCACGGGATCGACCTGGCGCACTTTGCCTCGGATGCGCGGCCGGCGAGCGCGCCTCGACGTCTGCTCTCCGTCGGCCGGCTCACGCCGCGCAAGGACCCGCTGACGATCCTCGAGGCCCTCGCGCTCCTCGTCGAGGAGGGCCACGACCTCGCCCTCGATCTCGTCGGCGCCGGCCTCACCGGCAGCGACGAGGGTTACGGCCGCCAGGTCCACGAGCGGGTGCGCGCGCTGGGGCTCGAGTCGCGCGTCGAGCTCTCCGGCGCCGTGCCCTACGTCGAGATCCCCGCTCGCTACCAGGCGGCCACGATCGTCGTCAACGCGAGCCTGACCGGCAGCCTCGACAAGGTCACCCTCGAGGCCATGGCCAGCCGCCGGCCGGTCGTCTCCTGCAGCGACGCGGCGCCGGCCATTCTCGCCGAGCTCGGGGAGTCGGGGCGTGCGCTGGGCTTCGAAGCGGGGGACGTTCAGGGGCTCGCCCGCGCCTTGCGCGCGTTGCTCGAGCAGGGCGAGGAAGAGCGCGAGGAGCTCGGCGAGCGCTTGCGGGCGATCGTCGCCCGCGACCACGACGTGGACGCCCTGATGGCGCGCCTCGTCGAGGCGATGGCCGCCCCGGCCGGGAGGCCCTCGGCGTGAGCGCCGGGACCCCGCGCCTCTCGGTCGTCGTCCCGGTCTGGAACCGGGCCGAGCTCGTGGGCGCCTGCCTGCGCTCGGTGGAGCGCGCCGCGCGCGAGGTCGGGGAGGAGCTCGAGCTCGTCGTCGTGGACGACGCCTCCTCGGACGGCGCGGCCGAGCTCGTCGAGCGCGAGTTCCCGGCGGCGCGCCTCTTGCGCAACGAGGAGAACCGCGGCTTCGCCGCCAGCGCCAACCGCGGCCTCGCCGCGGCCAGCGCTGAGCTGCTGCTCCTGCTCAACTCCGACACCGAGGTCGAGGCCGACGCCCTCGGGCGCCTCGTGGGCTTCCTCGAGCGCCACCCGACGCACGCGGGCGTCGTGCCCCAGCTCGTCGGCCCGAGCGGCGAGGTGCAGCCGAGCTGCATGGCCTTCCCGCGTATGGCGACGCCCCTCTTCTTCGGCACGCCCCTCGAGCGCTGGCGGCCCCGCTCGCGGGAGCTGCGGCGGTACTTCCAGCGCGACTTCGACCACGTGAGCGAGCGCGACGTCGAGCAGCCCCCGGCCGCCTGCTGGCTCCTGCGGCGCGCGAGCTGGGAGGCCGTCGGGCCCTTCGACGAGTCCCTCGAGCTCTTCTTCAACGACGTCGACTGGTGCCGGCGGCTGGCGGAGCAGGGCGGTCGCCTGCGCTTCCTGCCCGAGGCCCGCGTGCTGCACCACGGCGGCGCGAGCACGGCGGGGCGCGCGGACTTCCTCCTGCGCTGGCAGACGGATCGCCTGCGCTACCAGCGCAAGCACCTGGGGCGGATCGCTGGCCTCTTCACGAAGCTCTGCGTGGGCTGGACCTTCGCCGACTGGTGGTGGGATCATGGGCGCCGCGACCCGGCCCGTGCCCGCGTTCTGCGCGGGGACTTCCTCCGCTTCCTGCGGGCCTGAGGGCGGTCGCTTCCTTCCATGAGCCTCCAAGTCCGAAGCGCCGCCCCGGCGTCGCGCCCCGAGCGTCCGGCCGCGCTGCGGCGGGTGCTCGACTGGATGCTCTCGCTGCGCGACGCCGAGGGTCGCATCCTGTGCCCCGAGCACCGGGTCGAGCACACGGGCAAGAGCGCGGGCGCGATCGTGCTGGCCCTCGAGCTCGCGCGTCGCATGGAGGGGGCCGAGCGCGACGAGTTGCAGGAGGCGGCGCTGCAGCAGGGCCGGCGCCTGGTCGCCAACCTCCAGCGCGAGGGAACGAGCCCCTGCTTTACCTTCCGGCCCGGGCGCCACGACCCCTTCAACTGCTCGAACTCGGTCATCGACGGCGGCGCCTGCAGCGACGCCCTGGCGAGCCTCGCGCGCGAGCTCGAGGGCCGCGCGCCCGCGGAAGAGTTGGCGGCCTTTCGCGAGGCGAGCCTGCGCCACGCGCGCACCTACCTGCGCTACGCGGTGCTCGACAAGGGCGTGCCGGCCCAGCGGGCCTGGGGCTTGACCGGCCTCGCTGCCGCCTGGCGACTCGAGCAGGACTCCGAGCTCGAAGCAGCGGCCGACGAGGCCTTCGAGCTCCTGCGCGGCGTCCAGCACGCCGACGGCAGCTACCCCTACCACCCGCGCGAGTGGGGCGCGGGGCATCCGGGGGCGAGCGACGTCTCGGCCTTCTACCAGTCGAGGGTGACCGGCTTCCTCCTGCACGCCCTCGAGGAGCTCGGCCGCGATCCTCGCGCGGCGCCTCACCGCGACGCCCTGCTCTCGAGCCTCGCTTTCCTGCGCGCCCTGCAGGGTCCCGACGGCGTCAAGGTCGGGCTCGTCGAGGCCAAGCCCTGGTACTGGGGCGCGACGCACGAGGTCGCCTCGCACCCCTTCGACGTCTACGCCCTCGCCCGCGGCTGGCGTCACTTCGGCGACGAGAGTTTCGGCGTCGCGGCACTGCGCGCTTGGCGCGCCTGGGAGGCGCACCTCGCGGACGACGGTTCCCCCCGTTCCCACCTCCCGGGTCCCGGTCGCGGCCGGAGCTACCAGTGCCCGCTCTTCTGGGCCGGCCACGCGATGTGGATGGCGCGCGCCCTCGACGACCTCGACGCGATCGAGGAGGCGGGGCTCGCCGCGAATGGCGATGAGGGCTGCGGCGGCGGGAGTGCCTACGACCTGCGCGTCGAGCACTTCGAGCAGGCCGACCTCGCCCGCCTCGAAGACGCGCGCGTCGTCGCCTGGGTGCGGGGCGCGCGCCCCGCCGCCAACGTCGCCCACGGCAGCCCCCACGGCGCGGGGCTCCTGCGCGTGTGGGACAAGCGCGCGGGCCGCGACCTCCTCGAGCGCTGTCGATTCGGCGGTCGTCAGGAGGCGGAGTGGACGGGGCGCAGCGGCCTGCCCGCTCCCGGTCGGGGCTGGCGGGCCGGCGCGGCGGAGCTGCGCTTCTCCTTCTGGCGCTCGCGGGTGCACTGGCGAGCCGCGCGCCACGCGGCCGCCCTGCGCGCGCCCCTCGCGACCTTGCGCCGCGGGGTGCTGGCCTTCGCCCACCCCCGCGTCTCGAGCGCCTTCCACCTCGCGCCGCGCCTGGCGGCCTTCGAGGGGGGCGTGCGCCTCGAGAGCGCCCTGGCCTGGCGCGACGGCCGGCCCGTGCCCGGGAGCCGGCTGTTGCGGGAGTTCCGCGTCGACGGCGAGGGCCTCGCCGTCCACGAGCGCTGCCTCGCGGCGCCGGGGGTGCGGGGGCTCGACTACGCGCCGCCGGCGGCGTCGCGGGAGCTGCGCCGGGAAGGGCTCGAGCTGAGTTACCGCCTGGGTTGATATCCTGCGCCGCATCGCGACCGCCCCCTTCCCGGGCGCCGCGACCGAACCGTGCTCGAGACCCGCTACGAAGTCCACCGCGATCCCCCCGGCCTGGGGGCCAGCCTGTGGGCGGCCCTCGCCGCCGCCCTGACCCTCGCCCTGGTGGGGGGCGTCGCCGACGCGTCGTGGACCGAGCTGCGCGCCCCCGGTGCCTTCGCCGAGGGTGGGGGCCTCGAGCGCGCGGGGAGCTACGGCGCCGCCGTCCTGACCCACCTCGCCTGGCAGGTGCTCCTGCTCGTGCCCGCCGCGCTGCTCTTGCACGGCTGGTTCGCCTCGACGCCGCGCGGCGTGCGCTTCGGGCGCCTCTTTGCCCTGGGGCTCTTCGTTCTGCTGGGCGCGGTCGTCTTGAGCGAGGTCGACCCCTGGGCGCGCGCGAGCTTCGCGCCGGACGGCCCGCGCGACGGGCGGGCCGCGCTGCTCCTGCTCGCCGTCCAGCTGATCCTCGCCGCCGCGCTCGCTTACGGGCTCGCGCGCTTCGTGCTACGCCTGCCGCGCTTCGTCCACCGCGGATTGCGCATCCTGGGCCTCGCGGCCCTCGTCGCGGGCGGGCTCCACCTGCGCGCGGAGTCGCAGGAGCGCGCGCTCCGGTCGCGCACCTCCGCGACGGCGGAGCTCCCGAACCTCTTGTGGGTCGTCGCCGACGCCCTCCCGACCACCGGCCTCGCCTGCCTCGGCGCGACCGAGTCCGCGAGCCCGCGCCTCGATCGCCTGGCGGAGCGGGGCGTGGCTCTCGCCTGCGACGCGCCCTCGCCCGACGCTGCTGCGAACCTGGCCTCCCTCCTGACCGGGGAGTTGCCGCGACGCCACGGGCTGCCGGCGGCAAGCGGCGGGACGGCGCCGCGGGAGGTCACGACGCTGGCGCAGCGCCTCGACCGCGCGGGCATCTCCTGCGCGGCCTTCGGGCAGGGGCCCCTGGCCGCCAGGGTCCTGGCCGAGGACTCCGGGCTCCTGCCGGGCTTCGACACCCACGGCGACCCGGAGCTCGACTTCGAGCCGGTCGAGGTCGCGAGCGCCTGGAGCGCCTTCCGGCTCCGCCTCCTGCCGTGGCGCCTCGCGCGTTCGCTGGCCGGGCCCGCGGAGGCGGAGCGCGTCGTCGACCGCGCGCGCGACTGGATGCGCGATCGTGCCGCGGAGCGCTGGATGACCCTGGTCCTGCTCGAGCCCCCCGACGACACCGAGAGGGCCGCGTGGATCGACGCGCGGCTGGGCGAGCTTCTCGACGGGGTGGACGCCCTCGGTCTCCGGGAGCGCACGCTCGTCGTCTTCACCGCCGCGCGCGGCGCGGTCGAGGTCCCGGCGGATGCTCCCGCGGGATCGCTGTCGTCCGCGGTCCTGAGCGCGCCGGTCGTCCTGGCCCAGACGCGCCACCTGCCCCACGGCGCGCGGCCCGAGGAGCTCGTCTCCGCGGTCGACCTCGCGCCCACCCTCGCGGACTGCCTGGAGGTCGAGGGCGCCGACTTCGCGGACGGGCGGAGCTTCCTGCCCTTCGTGCTCGGCACGCAGCTCGGGGAGGTTGCGCAGCCCGAGCCGCGGCGCTTTGCGATGGCCGAAGACGACCAGCGGATCGCGGTCCGCAACCGGAGCGCGATGCTGATCGTGTTCCGGGAGAACGCCGCGGCCTCCGCGGGCCGGCATCAGTACTTCGAGCTCGTGAAGGAGTCCGGCCGGACCCGCGACGTCCCCGCTCGCGCGGAGCTCGAGGACATGACCGCGCTCGTGCGGGCCTTGCTGGAGTTCGACCGCGCGATTCCCCGGCGCGAAGCGAGCGCTCCGGTGCCGGCCGTGCCCGCGGGCGCCCCCTTCGGCCTCGGCGGCGAGGTGCAGGCCAAGGAGCCGGAGTCCGATTGAGGCCCGCCCAGCTAGTCCTCGTCGCCAACGCGCGCCTCCCGTCCCAGCGTGCCCAGTCCCTGCAGGTCGCCCAGGTGGCGGCGGCCTTCGAGCGCGCGGGCGTCCCCACGACCCTCTTGCACGCGCGACGCCGCGACACGCCTGAGCCGCGCGACCCCGCCGAGCTGTGGGACTACTACGGCGTGCCGGCGGACGCGAGGCCGCGGCGGGTCGCCGTGCCCTGCGTCGACTGGATCGACCTGACCCCGCGCGCTCTGCAATACGTTCCCGCGCGCCTGCAGGAGTTGAGCTTCGCGCGCAACGCCGCGCGCCGCGTGGCGCGCGACTTCGCCACGGCCTGGATCCTCTCTCGGGAGATCGAGTGCGCCCGGGCGCTCGTGCGCGCGGGGCGACGGGAGGTCTTCCTCGAGCTGCACCGCGTCCCCGGCGGGCGGGCGCGCCGGCGCTGGCTCCTGGAGGCGGCCCGCGGACTGGCGGGCATCGTCGCGATCTCCGGCGGGGTGCGCGAGGACCTCGCGGAGCTGGGGCTCGACCCGGCCTCGATCGTCGTCGAGCACGACGGCTTCGAGCCCCGGCGCTTCGAGGGCCTGCCCTCGCGGGAGGCGGCGCGGCGCGAGCTGGGGATCGACCGCGAGGCTCCGCTCGTCGTCTACACCGGCGGACTGCTGGCCTGGAAGGGCGTCGACCTGCTGGTGGAGGCGGCGCGGCGACTCCCGAAGGTGCGCTTCCTCGTGGCCGGCGGGATGGACGCCGACGTGCGCGAGCTGCGATCCTCGGCGGCGGAGCTCGCGAATCTGCGCCTCGACGGCTTCCAGCCCCCCGAGCGGGTCCCCCTCTACCTGCGGGCGGCCGACGTGGGGGTCGTGCCGAATCGCTCGCGGCCGGCGATCAGCGCGCGCTACACCTCGCCCCTCAAGGTCTTCGAGGCCCGCGCGGCCGGCCTGCCCCTGGTGGCGAGCGATCTGCCCTCCCTGCGCGAGGTCCTGAACGAAGAGCAGGCGCTCTTCGTCGCCCCCGACGACGCCGCGGCGCTGAGCCGGGGCCTCGAGGCCGTGCTCGCGGACGCGGGGCTGCGCCGACGCATGGCGGAGGCCCAGGCGGCCGGGGCCGCGCAGCACGGCTGGGACGCGCGGGCCGAGCGCCTGCTCGCGTGGATGGCCGGTCGCCTGGAGGAGCCCCAGGAGGGGGGCGTGCCTCCGGCCCGCAATTTGGCACAGTAGGCGCAACTCCCGCCGCCCCGCGACGTAGGCGGGGCATCCCTCCGAACGCTCGCCGATGACCCGACCGACCGACCGCGCCTGCCTCCGCCGCAGCCGACTCCCCTGGCTCCTCCTGCTGCCGCTCCTCCCCCTGGGGGCCTGCGGGGGCTCGGAGAGCGGCGAGAGCTCGGACGTCTTCCGTGTCGGAACCTCCGAGTTCGGCGTCGCCGCCGTGACGCCCCTGGAGGTCCAGGGCGAGTGGCTGGCCTTCCTGGTGGACGAGGCGGCCAGCGGCCTGACGCCCCTCAACACCCACGACACCGACGTGAACGATCAGGTGGCGGTGGTCGTCAACACGCGCACGAAGACCGAGCGCAACTTGCGGGTGGCGGCGGAGGACCTGCAGTGGGTGGGGAGCGAGCTCTTCCTCGTCGTCGACGAGCTCCTCGACAACCACGACTGGAGCGGCGACTTCAACGTCGGCGACCTGGTCCTCCTGCACTGGAACACGGGCCTCGACGACCCGGTCTTCGTGGACACCCTCGACCGGGACAGCGCGTGCTCGATGCTGGCCGTGGGGAACACCCTCTTCTACGCCTCCGACCACACGACGGTCGTCGCCGGCGAGTCGTCGCTGCTGTCGATCGACCGCGCCTTCCCCACGACGCCGCGCCCGGTCTTCACCCAGGACGTGACCGCCGGGCTCTCGCCGCGCCTGCTCGAGGCCCAGGATGGCCTGCTGTTCCTGGCGCTGGACGAGACGGTCGCCGGTGACGGTCGCGAGCTGAACGGGGACGGGGACATGGACGACGCCTTCGTGCTGGCCCTGCTCGACGGCGAGGGGGAGGTGGACGCGGGCGGCTACGAGCACGAGCTGCGCAACACGGGGCTGGCGATCACCGACGAAGGGACGCCCCTGCGCGCCGTCTCCCAGGGGCCGGGGAACTGGATCGCGGCCTTCCTGGTCGACGAGCTGGCCCAGGGAGAGAGCCTGAACCGCTTCGGCGGCGGCAACCTGCCTCTCTCGTGGCAGGTCGCCGGCTGCGCCGTGGACGACATGGATACGGACGACCAGGTGCTCTTCGGCATCCGCTTCGCCGCCTGGGACGCGGACCCGACGACCGAGCCGCCGATCAACACCGGCCTCGCGGGGGGGGGGCGGGTGCTCGTCGTCGGGGACGCCGTCGCGACGATCTGCGCGGAGGGCGACGAGGGAGGCTGCGTCTTCAACGGCGACGGGGATCCGGACGACAGCATGCTGCGCTGGATGCGCCTCGACGGCCCGGCGCCCCTGGGGTCGAACAACGGTCCGGTGCGCGCGGTCGGCCTCCTGCTCGCCCTCGACGTGGACCTGCCGGGGCCGGCCCTCGCCGTGGGGGAGCTCGACGGCGCCTTCGTGGTGCAGGTGGACGAGATGGCGGACGGCCGCAACTGGGACGCGGACGCCGGCAGCGAGCGCGAACTCATCGCCTGGCTCGACCCCCAGGCCGGCAGCCCCCAGTGGCGCTTCAACCACGGCTCGGGGGCCCCCGCCTACGCCACCGCGACTTGGATGGGGGAGCTGCCGGGACGCACGCGGCTGGGCGTCGCCTACGCCGAGAGCTCCAACGCCCTCGACCTGAATGGCGACGGCGACCAGGACGACGCGGTTCCGACCTTCGCCGACATCGTCGGCGGCTCCCCCGGTCGCCTCGCCTTCCCCGGCCTCAGCACCGCGGTCGACAAGGACAACGCCGGCATCTCCCTCTCGAATGGCTGGGGATTCTTCCGGGTCAGCGAGCTCGAGGAGGGGGCGGACGTGGACGGCAATGGCCAGAGCGACGACATCCTGCTCGTGCGCCTCAACTTGACCACCGGCGACGTGGCCAGCATGGGGGCCCTGAACACCTTGAGCCGGCCGGGCGTCGAGACGGAGCCGGACGGCATCAGCCCGGGCGCGGCCTACATCACCGACGAGATGATCATCGGCTCGAACGTCAGCGGCGACAACGACGCCGACGACCTCGTGGTGCGCTTCTTCCGCCTGCCTTGAGGTCGATTCCGCGACCCACTCGACAAGAGGACCGCTACAACGGCCGACCGCCATCATTGGCCGTTGCCGATCAGGACCCGGACCCTCGTGGTTTCCTGGCTTCCTGGATTCCTGTTTCTCTTCTGGCAGCTTGATGGCCCATCGCCCGGCCCACCTGACCCGGGGACCTACTGTCGCCAGTAGTTCATCAACACCCGCACTCCGGGCATCGACACCGACTGCACGCCGCTCTGGAAGGCATTCGTGTCCCGGCGCGAGTAACTCGCGAGCTCGATCACGTCCACCGCGCCCGCGCCGAGGTTCTGCGACGAGCGCGGGACGGCGACGAAGAGGTGGCTGGGCGCGCTGACCGGCAGCGCGCCGCCGGAGCCCTGGCGGATCAGGCACTTGCCGTCGAAGGCCGCGGGCGTGCCCGCCGAGAAGGCGCCCTGGGGGCTCGGCAGGGAGCCCAGGTTGCGCTGGTCGTCGAAAGCGAGGTCGGTGGGCACTCCGGTCAGCTCGCTCGCTCCCAGGGCCACGTCCGCCGTCATCCGCAGCTGCCGCGGGTGGGGGGAGCTACCCGGCACGAGGGGGAGCAGGCCCGTCGTGCTCGTCCGCAGGAAGACCCGCGTCAGGGCGCCCGTGCCGGCTGGGCCGGCCTGCCCGCCCTGCTGCAGGTCGAGGGGGCCTTCGTGGGCGACCCACACGGCCGAGCGCAGGTCCTGCACGTCCACCGCCAGGGCCTTGGGCTTGCGGAAGCGGTAGCGGGCTTGGCCCACCAGCTCGTCGTAGCCCCAGCCGTTGACGCCGTCCGGCCCCGACTCGAAGAGCGACAGGCGCCCATTGCGCGAGAGGACGTAGCCGTAGTAGACGCCGCGGGCCGCGCCGAAGTTCGTCTGGCGCGGCGTGATCACCACGTCGAAGGGGCGGTGAAGCTCCTGGATCGTGACAACCTTTCGGACCGCGAGGCTGAAGGCCGAGACGACGGTCACGTCGTCGCTGCCCTCGTTGCACACGAGCAGGTCCTCGTTCATCGGATCCCAGGCGACCCCGCGCGGGGACTGGCCCGTGGGCGTCTCCTGCACGACCTGGTGGAAGGTCGAGGAGCTGGGGTCGACGTCGACGAAGCTGAGGCGGTTCGCGCCCTGGTTCGTGACCGCGAGCAGGTCGAGGTTCGGCCCCATGGCCAGGCTCGTCGGGTCCGGCAGGGCGATGCGCTCGACCGGCGTCATGCGGTTCGAGTTCAGCACGACGAGCTCGCGCCGCGCGCGGTCGACGACGTAGAGGAAGTGACCGACTTGCTGGCGCAGCATGTACGGCCGGCATGCGCCGATCGTCGGCTGGGGCGGGCTCGGCCCGCGGAAGAAGGCGTTCTGCTCCGCGCTGAGGAGGCCCGACGGGGGGAAGTCCTGCGCCGGAACGCCGAAGGGGTCCCCGGGCACGAGCAGGTTGACGAGGCCGACTCCGTCGGGCGGAGGAAGCGTGGACTCGACGGAGGTCGGCTCCTGGCCGCCGATGTGGGGCGCGACGCAGAGCGGCGGGTAGATCAGCGGCGGGGGGTTGGGGTGGGGCGACCAGCTGATCGTGTTGCCCACGCCGACGCCGGAGTTGAGCAAGGGGTCGCCGGGCGCGCGGGCCGGGCGCGTCGTGCTCGGGCCGCCCTGGGTGACTTGCAGGAGCTTCAGGCCGTCGATCGCGCAGAGGTTGCCGCCGGCGCCGGACTGGCAGCCGAAGGGCGCCGGCGCGCCGTTGAAGCTCGTGTCGAGGGGACGGCCGAGGGCCATGTCCGTCGCGTCGAGCAGGACGGGGCTGCGCGCCAGCTCGGGGTCGAGGTTCGAGTCGCGCGTGCGCGTGAAGACCCCCGCCGAGCCGCCGTCGGTGGTGCAGGTGCCCACGGAGAGCGGCGGTCGCAGGGAGCTGCCCTGGAAGCGCAGGTTGGGGTTGTTCGGGAAGTTCGTGTTGCCCTCGACGGCCGGGTGGAGGACGTCGTAGGTCGGGTCCCCCGTCCCCTGGCCGAAGCCGTTGAGGTCGATCACCGACAATGCGCTGGTCCCGCCCCGCAGGCCGGCGTAGATCGCGTCGGGGGCGACCGGGGCATTGACGAGGCCGGGGCCTTCGCCCGCCTCGAAGAAGGAGCTCACCGCGAGCTGATTGGTCGCTCCCTGGAGGTCTCGCACCTGCCTCGGCACGACCTCGACGTCGACCCGGTTGTAGGCGCCGCAGTTCGCGTCACCCTTCGGCGAGGTGCCCGGGAAGGGGAAGGCCGGCACGAGCTCGACCGTCGAGAGGTCGTAGACGCTCGCCGGCAAGACGTGGAAGGGCACCCGCGTGCGCTGGGTCGCGGGCCCGAAGCTCAGGGCGAGGGCGCCCAGGTCCGAGGGCGGGCCGGCGCCAGGGAGGGTGCCGAGGCTCGCGAGGTCGAGGGCCTCGCTGAATCCGAGGCGCACGCGCGTGAGGGGGTCGACGTCCAGCTCCCCGTTCGCGGGCTCGATGGCGGGGCCCGCGCCCGGGGGCGGGGAGAAGCGCAGCTCGGGCGAGGACGAGGTCTGTCCGACGGTGCTCGTCACGCGCGCCGTCCGGGCCAGGGAGCGGCCGGAGGCGCCGCGCACAGCGGCCGTCACCTCGACCACGATCTCGAGACCCGGGGGGAAGGTCTCGTGGCCCGTGAGCAGGCCGTCGGTGTCGGCCACGAAGACGAAGACGTTGGCCCGCGCGAGGAGGTCCGCGCCGAAGGGCGCGGTCCCCGCCTCCGTGCCCGGGACCCCCAGGCCGTCGGCCACCCCGTCGCCGTCGTTGTCGACGGCCGGGTCCGCGACCAGCGCGCCGCCGCCTCGCGAGTACCAGCGCTGGAGCGGGAGCCTCGGCGGATCGCCCACCGGAGTGCCGGCGTAGGTGTGACCACCGACGAAGGCCCGGCCGCGCACGGGAAACACGAGGCCCGTGGTCGAGTTCACCGCCGTGACGCGGATCGCCCCCGTGAGCTGGTCGACCGCGGCGGCGGAGGGCGCGTCGCTGAGCAGCGAGTCGACGTCGAGCGGCTGGTCGAAGGCGATCGCGAGGAAGTGGTTCCCGCCCTGGCCGGTCGGCAGGAGCGGCGAGGCGGCCCAGGTCGCCGGAGGCAGGACGCCGTTCTCCGGGGTCAGGTTCGCGGCCAGCTCCTCGAGGGAGCGCAGCTCGATCACCTGCGGCGTGGGGCTGCCGTTGGGGTCGAGCAGGTGGATGCGGTGAGGGAGGAGCGGGCCGAAGCCGTTCGTGACCTGCAAGAGCTCCAGGGCCGCGCCGGACTCGGGCGGGGGCGTCCCGGCTCGCGGGAGGGCAGGAGCGACGGAGGCGAGGGCGAGCAGGGCGGCGAGGCGGAGGGCGTTCTTCATCGTCGAGGAGGGGGCGCGCGAGGGACCCGGGGGTCCAGCCTAGGGGCGGAGGCGGCCGGGAGGGGGTTCGAGTCGGGTACGAGCTGGAGCGGCGCGGCCCGCGACGCTCGGGCGACCTGCAACTCGCACGCCGACCTTCCAACGCGCGCCCCGCGGCTCCAGAATGCGCGCCGCATGCGCGTCCTCTACCTGACCGACTCCCTCTCCGACCTCGACGGGGTGGGGCGCTACTCGATGCGGCTGGTAGAGGCCCTGCAGGCCGCGGATCCGGGCCTGGAGGCGGAATTCCTGCTGGCGCGCAAGCACCGGCCGACCTCGAGCTCGGTGCCCCAGGATTGGCGCGTGGGCGTCGCCCTGCCGCCGGACTACTTCTTCTACATGAGCCGGCCGCGCTTCTGGGCGAGCTTCTTCGTCGCCCTCCCGCGGGTCGTGGCGGCTGCGCGGCGTGCGGATCTGGTGCACGCCATCAAGGACTTTCCGCACAACTGGCTGGCCCTCTGGGCCGCGCGCCTGGCGGGCAAGCCCTGCGTGGCCACGGCCCACGGGACCTACACGATCCAGCCCCTGCTCGACCCGCGGCACCGCGCGCGGGCGCGGCGCACCTACGCGGGCTTCTCGTCGATGATCTCGGTCTCGGCCTACACGCGCCGTCGGCTGCTGGAGCTGCTCGACGGGCGCCCTCCCACGCCCGAGCGCGTGCGCGTCATCCCCAACGCCGTGGACGCGGAGGCCTACCGCGAGCCGCCCGCCCTCGGAGAGCGGCTCTGGCACGGCAAGCGCTTCACCCTCGGCATCGGGGAGATGAAGGAGCGCAAGGGGCACCACCTCTCGGTCGCGGCCTGGAGCCGCGTCGCCCGGGAGGACCCGGGCCTGCACCACGTCGTCGTGGGGCGCACGACCGGCGACGACTACGAGCGGGGGCTGCGGCGCCTGGCGGAGGAAGCGGGGGCGGCGGATCGCCTGCACTTCGTCGGCAACGTCGAGGAGGCGGAGAAGGTGGACCTCTTGCAGCGCGCGGAGGTCTTCCTGCACACGCCGGTGACCGCCGCGGACGGCGGCTTCGAGGGCTTCGGCATCGTCTACCTGGAGGCGGCCGCCAGCGGCACGCCGGCCATCGGCTCGCTGGACTGCGGCGCGGAGGACGCGATCGTCGACGGGGAGACGGGCCTGCTCGTGGCCCAGGAGGTCGACGCGGTCGAGGGCGCCCTGCGGCGTTTGGTCGACGACGACGCCCTGCGGGCGCGCTTGGGCGCAGCCGGCCGGGCGTACGCGGGGCGGGCCGTGTGGGCCGACAACGCGCGAGCGGTGCGCGAGCTCTACGAGGCGGCCCTGCGCTGAGCGCACTTCGGAACCGGGCTCAGACCGCCTCCGCGACGCCGGGCTCTCTTCAGAGGACCTTCGGCTAGGGAGATCCTGCACCCCCGGGAGGACAGCGGGCGAATTGCCAAAACCTCACGCCAGGGGTAGATTACAGCCGATAAGGGCCCGAATCGCCCCCCCTCGCCCTCCCTCGGAATCCGCTATGCGCAAGACCCTGATCAGCTACGTCAAGCCCCACGTCCAAGAGGACCCCCTCGCGATGGTCCTCGGCATCGGCTACCTGGGGGCGGCGATGGAGAAGCAGCAGCTCCCCGTGGAGCTGGCCGACGAGCGCATCCTGAAGGATTCGGACATGCGCGCGGCCATCGAGCGCAACGACATCATCGGCTTCGGGGCGCTGACGCCGAACATCCGGCGCGCGGTGGTCTGGGCCAAGTACGCCAAGGAGAAGGGCAAGGTCACCGTCATGGGCGGGCCCCACGCCTCGGTCGACCCGAACATCTTCCTCGACAGCGGGCACTTCGACTTCGTGCTCAAGGGCGAGGCGGAGGAGACCCTGCCGCAGTTCGTGCGCGCCTACGAGGGCGGCGACGAGGCGGAGCTGGCGGCCGTGCCCGGGCTCTCCGCGGTGAAGAACGGCGAGGTCTTCATCGACAACCCCGCGCCGCCCCTGATCAAGAAGCTCGACGAGCTCGACCCCCCGGCGCGGCATCTGCTCCCGATGGAGAGCTACTTCAAGGCCAACCCCGAGCGCCTGGCCTACGTCTTCACGACCCGCGGCTGTCCCTTCAAGTGCATCTTCTGCCAGAAGGAGCTCACCGGCCGCGGCTTCCGCGTCCGCTCGAACGAGCTGATCGTCGACGAGATCGAGCAGGTCGTGAAGACCTACGACCCGAACGTGATCCTGTTCGTGGACGAGATCCTGACGCTGCGCAAGAAGCGCATCCACGAGATGTGCGACGAGATCATCCGGCGCGGGATCAAGTTCGAGTGGATCGCCAACACGCGCGCGGACTGCGTGGACTACCCGCTCCTCAAGCACATGCACCGCGCGGGTTGCCGGCGCATCTACTACGGATGGGAGTCGGGCAGCCAGCACATGCTCGACGTCCTGAAGAAGGACCTGACCCCCGAGGAGATCATCGAGGCCGCCAAGATGACCCGCCGCGCGGGCATCTGGGCCAAGGTCTACCTGATCGTCGGTAACCCCGGCGAGACCCAGCAGGACATCGAGGAGACCGAGAAGGTCCTCAAGCTCGGCGGGCCCGACCTCGTGCGCATCTCGGTCTTCAACCCGCTGGTCGGCACCGAGTCCTGGGACGGCTACCTGGCCAACATCGACGTGGACGACCTGCGCGAGAACTACGTCTCCTCGAACCGCTCGGCCTACCGCCACGAGAATTTCAGCGGCCTCGAGCTCGAGGAGCTGCGCAAGGACATGGTGCGGCGCTACGAGCGCTGGTACTACGGCTACCCGCAGCGCGCCAAGCGCTTCATGGAGCGGGCGCTCTACTACCTCGAGAACCCGGCCTTCGGCAAGAAGCGCCTGGGGCGCGCCGTCGGGCTGGTGAAGGCGCCGAAGAGCTCCAACGTCATGCAGCAGGCGCGCGCCGCCGAGTAGAGCACGCCGCTCAGACCCGGGGCCGCCGCCCCCCGCACGACGGGTGGCGGCGGTTCTCGTTGGGCCGCGCTTCGGCTACCCTCTGGGGCTCATGACCGCCGTCGACCCGGTTGCCGCCGAGGACTTCGAGATCGCTCTCTGCGGCCCCGAGGACCGCGAGGAGCAGGCGCGCCTCTTCAACGCCTGCTTCAAGAAGCGCCTCGACGCCCAGGCCCTGCGCTGGCGCTACGACCAGAATCCTCACGGGACCGCCGTGAGCCTCGTCGCGCGACCGACCGAGGGTGGGGACGGCGTCAGCGGCTACGCCTGCTCGCCGCGGCAGGCCCTCTGCCGCGGGGAGGAGAAGAGCCGCGCGCCGATCGGCGAGACCGGGGACGTCATGACCCACCCCGAGTGGCGCAAGCGCGGCATCTTCAGCCGCCTCGACCGGCGCGCGATGGAGGAGACCGCTCGCCAGGGGTGGCCCGTGGTCTTCGGCCTGCCGAACCGGCGCTCCGCACACATCTTCCTCGAGCTCGGCTGGGAGCAGGTGGGGCGCATCCGGCCCTGGACCTTCGTCCTGAAGTCCACGACGCGGGCCAAGGCCCTGCGGCGGGTCGACGGACGCTGGCGCGCTTTCCGCACGCCTGCGGCCCACAAGCGCGGCCGCCGCGCGCGCAGCGCCCTGCGCGAGGCGACCCAAGGGCGCTTCGGCGTGCGCCGCATCGAGCGCTTCGCGGCCAGTGTGGGCGAGCTCTCGCGGGCCGTCGAGCAGGGCTTCGACCTGATGGTGCGGCGCGACGCCGACTACCTCAACTGGCGCTTCATCGAGAACACGGCGGGGTTGCACACGGCCCTTGGCGTCTACACGGCGGGCGGCGAGCTCGTCGCCTACGCGATCGTCCAGGCGCCGCGGGAGGGGGAGGTGCTCGGCTACCTCGTCGACGTCTTGGCGCGGGACGAGGAGTCCCTGGCGCAGGCCATGGAAGCGGGGCTGGCGCAGCTCGAGGCCGCCGGCGCCGAAGTCGTCCAGTCGACCGCCATCGACGGAAGCTGGTGGCAGGATCGCCTGCAGCGGGCGGGCTTCCAGCCGCCGCGCCCCGAGAATCACCTGATCGTGATCCTCTACACCCACGACGCCACGCACCCCCTGGCGCGGGCGGCGCGGGACGCGAGCCGCTGGTACCTGACCGACGGGGATCGCGACGACGAGACGATGGGATGAAGCACCGGCTGAAGATGGGGCTGCGCGAGCTCTGGGCGCGGCTGCTGTACCACACGGGCCTCGGGCTCCTGGTCGACCGCCTGATGCCGCGGCGCATGACGATCCTGACCTCGCACTGCGTCGAGGACCCGCGCAACGCCTTCCTGCCCGCGGACATGAAGATCCGCGAGGCGCGCGTGCGGGAGCTCCTCGAGCGCTTCGGCCGGCGCTACGACTGGGTCCCGGTGGGCGAGGGCTGGGAGCGCCTGCAGGAAGGGCGCGGGCGCTCGATGGTGGCCTGGACGATGGACGACGGTTACCTCGACAACCGCGAGCGGCTGCTCCCGATCCTGCAGGAGCACGGGGCGACCGCGACCGTCTACCTCGAGAGCCGGCCCCTCGACGGGCGCTCCCTCAACTGGACGCACAAGTTCTTCTGGCTCCTCGGGCGCCTCTCCCACGCCGAGCTCGTCGAGCGCTTCGCGGCGCGCTCGACGGACGAGCGCGCGGTGAGCCGGCTGCGCGAGGCCCTGGCCGCGGGCGGGGACCTCTCCTACGGCCTGAAGAAGGTGCTGAAGTACGAGGCCGACCAGGAGGCCCTCGAGGAGGTCATGACCGCGGTCTTCGTCGAGGAGGGCGGCGACGAGGCCGAGCTCTGCAGCGGGCTCTACCTCTCCTGGGAGGACGCCCGGGCCCTTCGCGACGGCGGCGTCGAGCTCGGCGGTCACACGATCCATCACTGGGTGCTCTCCGGCCTGGGGCCCGAGGGGCAGCGCCGGGAGATCGGCGACGGGCGCGCGCGCCTGGAGGAGCGTCTCGGGCCGGTGGTGAGCTTCGCCTACCCCTTCGGCCGCAACTGGGACTACGACGACGCCTCGCGCGAGGCGGTGTTGGCGGCGGGATTCACCACCGCCACGACGACCCACGCCGGGACGAACACCCGGGAGACAGACCCCACGCGCCTCGCGCGCTGGATGATCGAGGACTCGACCCCCTTGCACCTGCTCGCCTGCGAGATCTGCGGGGGCTTCGAGCTCTTGCGCCGCTTCGGCCTCGACCTGTCGGAGTAGACTCCGGGGCCTGGCGGGGGGGCGCCACCGCGCCGCACCCCGCCCCTTCGAACGAGTCCTGGAGAGGAGACCGATGACCGACGACGCCCAGCGCCCGCCCGTGATCGCGGTGCTGTCGACCCTCGACACGAAGGGGGCCGAGACCGCCTACCTGCGCGAGCGCCTCGAGGCCCTCGGCGCGCGACCGCTCGTCGTCGACATCGGCGTCCTGGGCGAGCCCGGGGCCCGCGCCGACGTCCCGCGGGAGGAGGTCGCGCGCGCCGGCGGGCGCGAGCACGCCGAGCTGGCGCGCGACGCCACGCGCCAGGAGGCCTCCCCGATCATGACCGGCGGCGCGACGCGCCTGCTCCTCGAGCGCCTCGAGGCGGGGGAGCTCGACGGCGTCCTCGCCTTGGGGGGAACCCAGGGCACCTCGAGCGCCAGCGTCGTGATGCAGGCCCTGCCCTACGGCCTGCCCAAGGTCATGGTCTCCACCGTCGCCTCCGGGGACACCTCGGCCTTCGTCGGCATCAAGGACGTCACCATGATGTTCTCGGTGAGCGACATCCTCGGGCTCAACCCCGTGACGCGGAAGATCCTCGCCAACGCCGCCGGCGCGGTGGTCGGCATGGCCCGCTCGGGCGTCGAGCTCGAGCCGTCGAGCGGGGACAAGCCCGTGATCGGCATGACCAACCTCGGCGTCCTGACCGAGGGTGCCCTGCACGCGTTGCGCCTCTTCGAGGAAGCGGGCTATCCGGTGATCGTCTTCCACGCGGTGGGCTCGGGCGGCCGGGCGATGGAGCAGATGATGCGCGAGGGCCTGATCGGCGCGGTCTTCGACTACGCCCTGGGGGAGATCGCGGACGAGGTCTTCGGCGGCCTGCGGGCGGGGGGCGCGGAGCGCCTGACCGTGGCGGGCGAGCTCGGTCTCCCGCAGGTCCTGACCCCGGGCGGCTCCGACCACCTGGGCTTCCTGGTCGAGGCCAACACCGTGCCCGAGCGCTGGCAGGGGCGGCCGGTGGTCTTCCACAGCCCGATCGTGCTCGCCCCGCGGGTGGTGGCCGACGAGATGCGGCAGATCGCGCGCGAGACGGCCGAGCGCCTGGCCCACACCCGAGGGCGCGCGACCTTCCTCGTGCCGACGCGCAGCTTCAGCCGCTACGGGATCGAAGGCGGTCCGCTGCGCGACCCCGAGGCCGACGCGGCCTTCGCCGATGAGCTCGAGGCCCACCTTCCGCCCGGCGTCGAGCTGGAGCGGGTGGACGCCGACGCCGAGGACCCGGCCTTCGTCGAGCGCGCGGTGAAGCGGCTGATCGAGCTGGTGGAGGCGGGGGACCCTCGCACCAGCTGAAGCGCGGCCCTGGCCCCGATGGCGCTAGCGCAGGGGCGCCAGGGCGGTGACGTCAGAACGGGGGCCCTAGAACAGGTCGTAGTGGAACTGGCTGTCCGGGCCCGTGCCCTCGAGCACGATCAGGACCGCCACGGCGACGAGGATCAGCACCATCGGGGTGACGATCCAGAGCCAGTTCTCTCGCAGGAAGCTTCCCATGTCTCGGTGCGGGTCTCGCCCGGGGCCCCGGGCCTGGGGGGGGGCGGGGCTCGGGTAGCGGCCCCGCGAGTCCTCCATCCTACCCGGGCATCGACATCACGGCTCCCTGTGCAGGAGTCGAATCGGCCCCGAGGGAGCTCCCTCGCCTCCCGTGCTGCCGTGGAGCAGGGCCAGGGCCAGCAGGGGAGCGGAGTTGGCCTGGGCCAGGAGGGCCACCCCGGCCTCTTGCAGGATGAGGTCCCGGCCGAGGCGCGCGCTCTCCTGGGCGACGTCCGCGTCCCGCAGCCGACTGCGAGCCGCCGAGAGGTCCAGGTCCGCGCGCCCGAGGCGCCCGTGGACCGACTCGAGGCGACGCAGGATGGCCGCCCTCGAAGCGGTCATGCGGGAGAGCCGCAGGTGGGCCCGGTCGATGCTCGACAAGGCCAGCTGAGCGTCCTGCAAGCTGCCCAAGCCGGCCGTCGAGAGACCCAGGCCGACGGTACGAGCGTCGAGGCCCCGGAAGCGCTGGCGCGACAAGCGCTCGGGGCCCGTCTGGAGCGTGATCGTGGTCGGGTCGGCGAGCACCGCGATCCCGTTGAATTCGAGCTGGGCGAGGCGGTCGATCTCCTCCTTGAGGGCCTGGAATTCGACGTCCAGGAGCTCGCGGTCCCGGTCTTCGAGGGTTCCGTTCAGCGCTTGAACGGCGAGCTCGCGCTGGCGCTCGAGGATCTCCGCGACGCTGGAGAGACCCCCGAGGGTCAGCTCCATCATCCCCATCCCGTCCTCGACGTTGCGCCGGGCCGCCTGGATCGAGCGGATGCGGACCCCCAGGCGCTCGCTGACGCCGAGGTCCCCCGGGCCGTCGGCGGCCCCCCGCAGGCGCAGCCCCGAGGAGAGCCGGCCCAGGCTCCGCTCGACCCGGGGCCCGAGGCTCTCCAGGCGGTGGCGGACCCGCAAGGCGGCGATGTTCGAGTGGATGCGCAGACCCATGGGGCTCCTTCACCCCAATCGGGGTCAGGGGCCTCATCGGGCCTGGGAGGCCCTCCGCTGGGGGCGAAGCGAGGTTTTTCTCCCGGATCGGGGTCAGAGCGCCGGGGGCGGGCTAGCGGTCCGTGGTGGCAGTGCTCTCGTGCCAGAGCACCGACATCCGCCCCGCCTCGGCTCACGGCAGCGCAGGTGAATCGGTGGATTCAGCGAGCACGGTGGGTGTCGAGGTGCGGTGGAGGACGGCGTTCTGGTGCGAGAGGACTCTCACCACGGGCTGCTAGCGCCAGTGCGCTGCCCACGCGTTGCTGAAGTTGAAGCCGCTCCCGCTGCAGGGGTTGGCCGGGTCGCGGTACCAGTACTGGTAGTAGGTCGGCGCGCCGTAGTAGACCGCGCCCGGGTAGCTGCCGAAGGCCTGGCCGCGCCAGTCGCCGATCGTCACGGCGCCTGTCCCGTCCGCCATCGAGACCTGCGAGCGCAAGCGGGGCGTCAGGCACAGGAGTCCGTCGCCGAGCGCCACGCCGAGCCCGCCGTCGCGCTGCACGATCCCCTGGATGGCGAGCCCCATGCCGTCGGGCTTGGCCTGGGCGACGTGGAGCTGGAAGGTGTCGGCGCTGAAGACCGTGCTCCCGCTGCCGCTCAGGATCGCGCCCGAGCCCGTCGAGTTGGGGCAGCCCTCGCCCGCGGAGGCGACCGCCGCGCAGGGGCAAGGCGTGCCGTTGCCGTCGCCGAAGCAGAAGGGCGCGCCGGCCCCCCCCGGGGCTTCGAGATCGAAGACGTAGACGGCGCCGGACCTCGGCTTGTTCGCGTCCTGCTGGTCGCCGTTGATCCCTTCGGCTCGGCTGTCTTCGCGCTGGGCCCCCACGGCCAGGATCGCCTGGCCGAGGGCCACGCCCTCGCCGAAGGAGTCGCCCCCCTCCGTGTTGGAGGCCTTCACGTAGGCCGCCTGGCTCCAGCTCCCGCCGTCGCGCTCGAAGAGGTAGGCCGCCCCGGAGGAACCCTGGCTGTCGTCACTCTGATCGCCGCCGACACCGACGGCGTCGCTGTCCTCGGAGCCCGCACCGACGGCGAGGAGGTCGTTCACGAGGGCCAGCTCGTGACCGAAGCGATCCCCGGCGCCGGTGTTGGAGGCCTTGATGTAGGCCTCCTGGCTCCACGCCTTGCCGTCGCGCCGGAACACGAAGACGGCGCCCGATTGCTCGGCGCTGTCGTCGCTCGCGTCGCCGTCGACGCCCGTCGAGGCGCTGTCTTCCCAGTGCACGGAGACCGCCGCGGTGTCTCCGGCCGCGGAGACATAGTGGCCGAAGTAGTCCTCCTGGTCGGGATCGGAGGACTTGAGGTAGGCCTGCTGGGACCAGACGCCTCCTTCGCGAGAGAAGACGTAGGCTGCGCCGGAGCGGGGGAGGCTGTCGTCCTCCTCGTCGCCGTCGACGCCGCTCGCCGCGCTCGCCTCCCACGACGCGCCGACGACGACCGTGTCGCCGGAGATCGCCACGTCCATGCCGAACTTGTCCGAGGGGTCGGTGTTCGAGGCCTTGAGGTAGGCCTGCTGGCTCCAGGTCGAGCCGCTGCGGACGAAGACGTAGGCCGCCCCCGAGAGGCCGGCGAAGTCGTCGAAGGGGTCCCCGTCCACGCCCGTCGCGGCGCTGTCCTCGTTGGGGGCGCCCACGACGATGGTGTCGCCGGAGATGCCCACGGCGTGCCCGAAGTTGTCGCCGGCGCCCGTGTTCACGGCCTTGAGGTAGGCCTGTTGGCTCCAGGTCGAGCCGCTGCGGACGAAGACGTAGGCAGCGCCGGACCAGGGTGCGTCGTCGTTGTGCTCGTCGCCGTTCACGCCCGTCGCGTCGCTCTTCTCGTTGGGGGCGCCGACGACGAGGGTGTCGCCCGAGAGGGCGACCGAGTCGCCGAAGCGATCGGAGTCCCCCGTGTTCGAGGCCTTGATGTAGGCCTGCTGACTCCAGGTCGCGCCCTGGCGGACGAAGACGTAGACCGCCCCGGCCTGCCAGAGGGAGTTGTCGGCCTGGTGGCCGTCGATGCCGGTGGCGTCGCTGCGCTCCGAGTGCGCACCGACGACGAGGGTGTCGCCGTCGAGGGCGACCGCGGCTCCGAAGAAGTCCTCGCCGCCCGTGTTGGAGGCCTTGACGTAGGCCTCCTGGGCGAGGTCTTGCGCCGCGCCGAGCGGTGACGGGGCGGTGAGGAGCAGGATGCCGGCGAGGGCCGACAGGAAGCGGCTGCGCGTGGGAGCGCGGAGCATGGGAGGGCTCCTCGGCCATGGGCCGGATCGTGGCCCGCCGGAATGGGGGCCGCGATCGAAGCTAGACCGGACGCGTCGCCGCCCCCATACGCAGGAGGGCGAATTGCCGGGCGCAGGAGGGCGCAGGGCTCCCTCCCGGCCCCTCCGAGCGCCTCAGAAGAGGGTGTAGATGAAGGGCGCCACCAGGGGCGAGGAGGCCGCCACCACCAGCAGCGATCCGATCGTCATCAGCACCACCACCAGCGGCATCAAGTACCAGTGCCCGCGCAGGGTGAAGGACTTGAACAGCTCGAGGATCGTGCCCATGCGGCGGCCGATCTTGTAGAGGATGAAGCCGACGAGCCAGAGGACGAAGGTCCCCAGCACGACCTGGCTGAGCACGGGGGGCGCCATGTCGAGGAGCCTCCCGCCCCCGATCACGATCCCGAAGACCGCGGCCAGCATCAGCCCCACGCCGAGCGGGGCCTGCCACTTGGGCTCGTCCTTGTAGGTGGCGTAGTAGATCGTCGTCAGGACGATCCAGAGGCCCATGAACCAGGCCATCCAGGTCGGCATCCCCTGGGGGGCGGCCTGGGCGACGCTCGCCGTGGCGAGCTCCGCGCCGGCCGCGTCGCCCCGCGCCGCGTGCGCGGCGGGGAAGACGCCGAGCTCGTCGAGGGAGCGGTCGAGGAAGCGCGCGAAGGCGAGGTTGCCGGCAGGGTTCAGGTGCCAGTCCTGCTGGAAGTGGACGGACTCGCCGCTCTCCTCCACGGCCGCCTTCAGGGCCGGGCGCGCGTCGAGGGCGTCGATTCCCTCCAGGCGGCAGAGCTCGAGGAGGGTCTCCACGGGCGCGTCCGGGAGCCAGGCCTCGGAGTCGTCGATGCCCAGGGCCCCGGGACCGAAGAGCGCGGCGTAGTCGGGCTCGATCGCGCTGTGGGAGGGGATCGGGGCGACGACGAGGCGCGCGCCGAGCTCATCGCACTTCGTCTTCAGGGCGCGCAGCGCGCCGCGGGTGCGACCGACCGCGTCGGTCACGAAACCTTCCGGGGGCAGCACGAGGGGGGCGAACTCCTTCAGGATCGGCCGCGTGCCGGCGGCGGGCTGGTAGCGGTGCCCCTGGGGACCGCCGCCGAGGAGCCGGTCGAAGAGATTCGCGACGGCCCAGCGCTTGGCGGCCCCGCCGTCCTCGGGCTCGACGAAGGGGCCCGCGTGGTCGAGCTGGCCCGCGTGGTCGAAGCGCGGCTTGGGCTTGCCGAAGTACTCGGTCTGGCCGTTCCAGTAGATGTCGTTGTCGTAGGGGAACAACAACACCAGGTCGGGCGCGTAGGCGTCGCCGTTCTCGATCAGCCAGAGGGCTTCCTGGTCCGTCGAGTAGCCCTCGGTGCCCGTGTTGATCACGTCGACGTTGCGCCCCTGGGCGTTCCAGTGGTGCTCGAGCTGGTCGACGAAGAGGTCCTCGCGCTCGACGGTGAAACCGAGGGTGAAGGAGTCCCCGAGAGCCACGGCGCGGAAGACGCCCTCGGGCTTCGCGGCGCTCGTCATCGGGTCGTCGCGCAGGCCCAGGGCGTTGACCTCGAAGGTCACGTCGAACTCCGGCTTGGAGCGGGTCGTCGTCGAGTTGGGGCGCTTGACCCAGCCGAGCTTGTCGTGGAACTCGTTGAGCGTCTTCTTGGGGCCCAGCCCGATCAGACGCAGGCCGCCCTCGAAGACGCCGAGGGCCATGAGGGCGCTGACGAGCAGGGCGAGCAGGACGTTGATGGCGCGCATGGTCGATCGTCTCCGAGCGGGCGGCTAGCTCACCATCGCCGTCACCGAGTCGCCTTCGTGGCGCAGGTGGAAGCGCGTGTCGGCGATCTGCTTCTTGGCGTCCTCGCGGACGACGAAGTTGTTGAGGAAGAGCAGGTCCATCCCCGACAGGCTGAAGGTGTTGAAGGCGTGGCTGGGGTGCTCCACGATCGGCTCGCCCTTCAGATTGAAGGAGGTGTTCATGATGACCGGCACCCCGGTCAGCTCCCCGAAGCGCTCGATCATGCGGTGGTAGCCGGGGTTGGTCGCCTTGTAGACCGTCTGCAGGCGGCCGGAGCCGTCCTCGTGGGTGATGGCGGGCAGCACCGCGCGCTTCTCCTCGCGCACCGGCGTCACGTACAGCATGAAGCGCGCCGGGAAGTGCCGCTGGGCGTCGGGGATCTCGAAGAACTCGTCCGCGCGCTCCTCGAGCACCGAGGGGGCGAAGGGGCGGAAGGCCTCGCGGAACTTGATCTTGGCGTTGAGCTTCTCCTTCATCTCCGCCTTGCGCGGGTCGGCGATGATCGAGCGCGCGCCCAGGGCCCGCGGGCCCCACTCGAAGCGGCCGCGGTACCAGCCGCAGACCATGCCCTCCTCGAGGGAGCGGGCGACGAAGTCGAAGAAGGCCTCGTCGTCCTCGATCTTCTCGAAGGCGATGTCGTTCTTCGTGAGGAACTCCTCGATCTCCTCGTCGCTGTACTCCGAGCCGAGGTAGGCGTGGTCGAGGGCCGGCCCCCGAGGTTGGTCGAGGACGTGGTTGTAGGCCCAGTAGGCCGCGCCCACGCAGCCGCCGTCGTCCCCGGGGGCGGGGTGGATGTAGACGTTCTCGAAGGGGCCGTCGCGCAGGGTCTTGAAGTTCGCGACGGAGTTCAGCGCCACGCCGCCCGCCAGGCAGAGGTTCGGGAGCCCCGTGACCTCGTGCAGGTGCGTCGCCATCTTCATGATGACCTCCTCGGTCACCTTCTGGATCGACGCGGCCATGTCGCAGTAGTAGGGATCGAGCGACTTGTCCTGGAGCTTCGGGTCCCGCGGCGGCTTTCCGAAGTGCCGGCCGAATGCCTCCGAAAGCGTGCTGTCGCGGGAGTAGTGGTAGGCGAAGTACTTCATGTCGTGCCAGAGGCTCCCGTCCTCCGCCACGTGGATCAGCTCGTAGATCTTGTCCACGTGCTTCGGCTGGCCGTAGGGGTGCATCCCCATCAGCTTGTACTCGCCCTCGTTGATCTCGAAGCCGCAGTAGGCCGTGAAGGCCGAGTAGAGCAGCCCCAGGGAGTGGGGGAAGCGCAGCTCCTTGATGATCTCGAGCTTGTTGCCGCGGCCGACGCCCATCGTCGACGTGCTCCACTCCCCGGCTCCGTCGATGGTGAGGATGGCGCTCTCCTCGAAGGGCGAGGTGAAGAAGCTCGAGGCGGCGTGGGAGACGTGGTGCTCGGCGAAGAGCAGCTTCGAGCTCGGCACGCCCAGGCGCTTCGACATCATCGACTTGATCCAGAGCTTGTCCGAGACCCAGCGCTGCATCGACTCGCGGAAGACGGCCGAGGAGCGGGGGAAGGTCGCCATGGCCGAGAGCAGCATGCGCTCGAACTTGACGAAGGGCTTCTCGTAGAAGACGACGTAGTCGACGTCGTGGATCGTGATCCCCGCCATCCCGAGCACGAAGTCGATCGCGAGCTGGGGGAAGCCCGAGTCGTGCTTCACGCGGCTGAAGCGCTCCTCCTCGGAGGCGGCGACGAGCCTCCCGTCCTGGACGAGGGCAGCGGAGGAGTCGTGGTAGTAGAACGAGAGCCCGAGGATGTTCATCAGTCTTGCTTGCGCGCCGCCTCGAGGCTGTCGTTGTGCGAGACCCAGGCGGTCCAGTTGCCGGCCTTCTGCCTGCGCAGGTGCAGGGGGTCCGCGACCAGGCGATACAGAATCGCAAATGGCCCCAGGAGCAGGAAGTACAGCAGCGTCAGGAGAGTGCGGGACAGCATCGTCCCGAAGCGCTCCGAGAACCGCAGGATGGGCTGCAGGAGGGACTTCATTCCGCGCTGGGGAGCTGGCGTGGCAGGCTGGAGGGGCGTCCGGGAAGGGCCGCCGGGGGGGGCGGGAGGGGATCTGGAGCCCCGGCTGGCCTCGAATCGAGGCGGCGATTCTACCCTCTCCGGCGCGGGTCGGGATCGGTCGAGGCCATCAATCCAGAGGCCGTCAATCGAGCGGCCATCTAATCCAGAATGAGGGAGCCGCGATAGAGGTCGCCCTCGCGGCGGATCTCGATGTCCAACTCGGTACCCGCCGCCAGGCGGTCGATGAACTGGGCCAGGAGGAGGCGGTTGTCGAAGGTCCAGCCCCGGCTGAGGCCCCCTCCGCCCGGCCGCATGGCCGTGATCAAGTCGTCCACGCGCAGGCCGATCTGCTCCGCCGAGCCGCCGGGGAGGACCTCGTCGATGCTCAGGTAGCGCCGCCCTCCGATCGCCACGCGTCGGACGCGGATGCCCATGCGCTCGTAGATCAGGCCGTCGGTCTTGTCCCAGGCCTGCATCGGGAGGCTCAGGTTGCGTCCCTCACGCGCGACGCGCAGATTCACGACCTGCCCCGGCCGCAGGGCGAGCCGCGACATGCGGTACTCGCTGGGCTCCTCCAGGGCATCCTGGTCCAGGCCGACGATCTGGTCTCCCGTCCGCAGGCCGGCCGTCGCGGCCGGGCTCCCGGGCAGCACGCGCTGCACGACCACCTCGCGCGAGTTGTCGTCGTCCGTCTCGAAGCCGAGCCAGGCGTTGTAGCGGTCCGGCGAGATGAGCTGTTGGGAGAGCACTTCCTGGACCCGATTGATCGGGATCGCGAAGCCGATGTTCTCGGCCGCCGAGTTGACCGCGTTGTTGATGCCGATCAGGTCGCCGTTGATGTTGAGCAGCGGCCCGCCCGAGTTCCCCGGGTTGATCGAGGCGTCGGTCTGGATCAGGTCGTCGAAATCGAAGCGCAGGTTCGTCTGGGGGTCGGCGATCTCCAGGCCGCGGTGCAGGCCCGAGATGATGCCGGTGCTGACCGTGTGCGTGTGACCGTAGGGATTGCCGATGGCGAGCACCCGCTCGCCGATCATCAGGTCCGAGCTGTTCCCCATCTCGAGGTGGCCGAAGCGCTTGCCTTCGGGGTTGCGGATCTTGAGCAGGGCCAAGTCCTCCTCGGGCACGTAGGAGAGGAGGTCGGCGGCGTAGACCTGATCGTCGATCGACTTCTCGAAGGAGATGCGGATGTCCTTGGCGTCCTTGACCACGTGGAAGTTCGTCACCACGAAGCCGTCGGACGTCAGGACGACTCCCGAGCCCGACGAGCGGCCCTGCCGCGGACGCACGCCCCACCAGTCGCGGACGAGTCTTTGGGTGTCGGTCTGGATGTAGACCACGGCCGGGGTGGCCTCCCGCACGACGAGCACCTCGGGAGTGACGCGTCGGGCCAGCTTCTGCTCGGGGCTGAGCTCGCCGATGCCGCCGTCGCCCGCCTGGGCGGCGAGGGGCGAAGCCAGGGCGAGGAGGGCCAGGAGGCCGAGCGAGGCGGGGGCCGCGGGGGGTCTTCTCATGGGGCGCGATCGGCGGTTCGAGACCGGTTGTCTGGGTGCCAAGGGGGACCTGCGTCGGGGCCCTCTACGGGATCGGCACCCAGCCGTTTGCGCTGGAGAAGCCCCGCCTGCTTCGACGGAACCTGCCTGCATTTGCGCCGGCAGGGAGGCTGGTGGGCGATATTGGACTTGAACCAACGACCTCCTCGATGTCAACGAGGCGCTCTACCAACTGAGCCAATCGCCCGGTCTGCCTCCCGGGAGCCTGCGGGCCGCCGCCGGCGCTGCCAGCGGCAGGGCGCGAGGGGGTCCGAGGCGGGGAGCTCCCCGGTCCGGGGACCTGGGGAGGGCCGCGGATCATAGGATTCGCCCCCCGCCCTGCCAAGTCCCTTCGGCGGCTTTGGATCCGGTGGCCCGTGGGGCTCGTTCCGGTGCATCGGCAGCGGCTAGAATCCCCGCCCCTTTTCCCCCAGCCCAATCGAGGTCAGCGAGCGTGAAGATCGGCGTCGTCAGCGAAATCAAGGTCCACGAGAACCGCGTGGCCCTCACCCCGGCGGGGGCCGACCGCCTGGTCCAGGCCGGCCACGAGGTGCTCGTCCAGCGCGGCGCGGGCGCGGGCAGCGGCCTCCCCGACGAGGACTACGTCGAGGCGGGGGCGACGATCGCGCCCGACGCCGCGGCGACCTTCGAGGCCTGCGAGCTCGTGCTCAAGGTCAAGGAGCCCCTCGAGAGCGAGTGGCCGTTGATCCGCTCCGGGCAGACCCTCTTCACCTACTTCCACCTGGCGGCCGACCGCGCCCTGACCGAGGCCATGGTGGACTCAGGCGCGCACTGCTTCGCCTACGAGACCCTCGAGGTGGACGGGCACCTGCCCCTGCTCACGCCGATGAGCGAGGTGGCCGGCCGCATGTCGATCCAGGCCGGAGCCCACTGCCTCGAGAAGCACAACGGCGGCCTGGGCGCGCTGCTCGGCGGCGTTCCGGGAGTCGAGCGCGCCCAGGTGCTCGTGCTCGGCGGCGGGACCGTCGGGACGCACGCGGCTCAGATGGCCGCGGGGCTGGGCGCCGACGTGACGGTGCTCGACGTCAACCTCGACCGCATGCGCTACCTCGACGAGGTGCTGCCGAAGAACTGCCGCACGCTCTACTCGACGCCCCACAGCATCCGGCAGCTCTTGCCGACGGCGGACCTCGTCGTCGGGGCGGTCCTGATCCCCGGCGCCGCGGCGCCCAAGCTCGTGCGGCGCGAGGACCTGGCCTTGATGCGCCCCGGCTCGGTCGTGGTCGACGTGGCGGTGGACCAGGGCGGCTGCATCGAGACCTGCAAGCCCACCACCCACGCCGAGCCGACCTACGTCGTCGACGGCGTCGTGCACTACTGCGTGGCGAACATGCCAGGGGCCGTCCCGCGCACGAGCACCTTCGCCCTGACCAACGCGACCATTCCCTACGTCGTCCAGCTGGCGCGCCTCGGCCCCTTCGAGGCGGTGCGCCAGAGCGCGCCCCTGCGCAGCGCCGCGAACACCTTGGCCGGCCGCCTGACCTGCGAGCCCGTGGCCCAGGCCTTCGACATGGACTGGACCTCCCCCGAGGAGGCCTTGGGGGCGGCGGTCTAGGCCGCCCACCCCACGATCATGGAGTGGTGGCAGGCCCTCGTGCTGGGGCTGGTCGAGGGCGTGACCGAGTACCTGCCGGTCAGCTCGACGGGCCACCTGATCCTCGCCCAGCGCTGGCTCGGGATCGAGGAGGGATCGGCCGCCAACGCCTACGCGATCTGCATCCAGGCGGGCGCGATCCTCGCGGTGCTCGGGCTCTACCGCGCCCGCGTCGTGCAGGTCGTGCGCGGCCTGGCGGGCCAGGACGCCGAGGGCCTGCGCCTGGGCATGGCTCTGCTCGCGGCCTTCCTCCCCGCGGCGGTGGTCGGGCTGCTCTTCGACGAGCGCATCGAGGAGCACCTCTTCGGCCTCGAGCCGATCGTCCTGGCCTGGTTCGTCGGCGGCGTCGCGATCCTCGTCGTGGGTCGCTTCGCCCGCGGGGCGCGGGGCGCGGGCGCCGAGCTGGCCCAGCTCGGTCTCGCGGGAGCCTTCGCGATCGGTCTCTGCCAGTGCCTGGCGCTCTGGCCCGGAACGAGCCGCAGCCTGGTCACGATCGTCGGCGGCCTCCTCGTCGGGCTGTCGATGGCCGCGGCGGTCGAGTTTTCCTTCCTCCTGGGCGTGATCACTCTCTGTGCCGCGACGGCCTACAAGGCCCTGGGCGAAGGCGAGCTGATGGTCGAGCACTACGGGCTCTGGACACTCCTGCTCGGCACCCTGAGCGCCTGGCTCTGCGCCGTCGTCTCGGTCAAGTGGATGGTGCGCTGGCTCCAGAGCCACGGCCTGGCGATCTTCGGTTGGTATCGTGTGGCCCTGGCCCTGGCCGTGGGGGGCTGGCTCTACCTGGCATGAGACGCGACGAGCTGACGGACTACCTCGCGACCTACCTCGACGCGGCGAGCTTCGAGGACTACTGCCCCAACGGCCTGCAGGTCGAGGGCGCGGCGGAGGTGAAGAAGATCGCCCTGGGCGTGACCGCCTCGGTGAACATGATTCGCGGCGCGGTCGAGATCGGGGCCGACACGATCCTCGTGCACCACGGAATCATCTGGCGCGGCGCCCACCCGACCTACAAGGGGGGCTATCGCGAGCGGGTGCGCCTCCTGCTCGAGCACGACCTGAACCTCTACGGATTCCATCTGCCCCTCGACGCTCACCCGGAGGTCGGGAACAACGTCAGCCTGGCGCGCAAGCTCGGGCTGACCGACTGCGCGCCCTTCGGCGCCTACAACGGGCGTACGATCGGGATCCGCGCGCGCGCCGGAGGGATCGACCGCGGGGAACTCGTGGAGCGCGTCCGCCGCGAGCTCGGGCGTGAGCCCCTGGCCTTCGGCGCGGGGCCCGAACGCATCGACTCGGTGGGCATCATCACGGGCGGCGCCCAGGGCGAGGTCCTGCAGGCGATCGCCGAGGGCCTCGACGCCTACGTCACCGGGGAGGTCAGTGAACAGAGCTTTCACACGGCCGTCGAGGAGGGCATCCACTTCATCGCCGCCGGCCACCACGCCACCGAGAGCTGGGGCGTGCAGTCCCTGGGGGCGCACCTGGCGCAGCGTTTCGGGGTCGAGGTGGACTTCGTGGACGTCCCGAATCCGGTCTAGGTCGCGACCGCCGGCCTCCCGGGCTCGCGGAAGGCCCCTTCGGGGCTACACTGGATCCACGCGCGCCGACGGCGTCGGCGCCACCGTCCTCGACCGGAGGGTCCATGCTCCCAGGGAGTTCCGGGTTGTTCGTCGCGCTGCTCGCCGCCCAGGCCGGCCTCGGCCAGGAAGACCTCGTGCTGCGCCCGGAGGCGAGCGTCACGATCGCCCAGGAGGCCTACCTCAAGGCGTCCAACACCGACCCCACCGACCTCTTCGGGGGCTCGGTCGCCATCTCCGGCGACACCCTCGTGATCGGCGCGCCGCGGGAGTCGAGCGGGGCCAACGGCATCGACGGTGATCAGACGGACGACAGCGTCGACACCGCTGGGGCGGCCTACGTCTTCGTGCTCGGGCCCGGGGGCTGGAAACAGCAGGCCTACCTGAAGGCCTCGAACAGTGGCCTCTACGACAGCTTCGGCGGGAGAGTCGCCATCTCTGGCGACACGCTGGTCGTCGGCGCCTACGCCGAGTCCAGCGGCGCTTCGGGCGTGGGGGGGGACCAGAGCGACGACGGCACTCCCTCCGCGGGGGCGGTCTACGTCTTCGAGCGTCAGGGCGGCCTCTGGAGCCAGAGCGCGTACCTCAAGGCCTCCAACCCCGACGCCGCCGATCGCTTCGGCAGCGCCCTGGCCGTGCACCAGGACACGATCGTCGTCGGCGCGCGGCTCGAGGACGGAGCGAGCGCCGGGGTGAACGGGGACCAGGCGAGCGACGGAGCCGAGGACTCGGGGGCGGTCTACGTCTTCGAGCGCGACCTGAGCAACTGGATCCAGACGGCCTACCTCAAGGCCTCGAACGTCGGCGCCGGTGACGCCTTCGGGCGCGCCGTCGCCGTCCAGGGCGATCGCCTCGTGGTGGGGGCGCCCTACGAGGACAGCGCGGCCTCCGGGGTGAACGGCGACCAGACCGACGACTCCCTCGTCTCCAGCGGCGCGGTCTACGTCTTCCGGCGCCGTGCGGCGGGGGGAACGGGTCCGCGTTGGGTCCAGGAGGCCTACCTCAAGGCCGACGAGCCCGCCGTGGGCCAGGACTTCGGCCGCAACCTGGCGCTGGACGCCGGTCGCATCCTCGTGGGCTCGCGCTTCACGGGCGCCTACCTCTTCGAACGGGCCGGCGGCAACTGGAGCCTCCGCCAGCGCATCCTCCCCCCGAGCTACGACCCCCTCGACGAGCCGGGCTTCAACGTGGCCCTGCGCGGGGACCTGATCGTGATCGGCGCGCCCCTCGAGGACGGAAGCGCGACCGGCGTGAACGGCGACGGCTCGGACGACGAGAGCCATTCGGCGGGGGCCGCGTACCTCTTCGTCGAGAGCGGCCCGAGCTGGCTGCCGATGGCGTACCTCAAGGCCTCGAACACCCAATCGGAACAGTACTTCGGTGTCACCCTCGCCCTAGACGGCGAGCGGGTGCTCGTCGGAGCCACCGGCGAGAGCAGCGCGGCGACCGGCGTGAACGGGGAGCAGGACGACACCTCCGCCGATGGGGCGGGGGCCGTCTACGCCTTCCGCGTCCCGACGAGCGAGCTCGGCACCGAGTGCTTCGGAGACGGCACCGGCGCGACCTGCCCTTGCTTCAACTTCGGGTCCCCGGGCGCGGGCTGCCAGGGCTCGTCGTTGACCGGCGCGGAGCTCTCGGCCTCGGGGCGGGCCTACGCCGAACTCGACCTCCTGAGCCTGAGCGTGTCGGGGTCGACGCCGGGCGCGCCGGGCATCCTCTTTCGCGGGAGCGCCCTGCCCTCCGGCGGCACACCCCTGGGTGACGGTCTCCTGTGCCTCGCTCCCGAGCGGCGCTTCGGCGTGCGCTTCGCCGACGCGAGCGGTCGTGTGCTGATCGATCCGGGCTTGGCGGTGGAGGACGCCGCCGCGGCTCCGGGCGCGACGCTCCGCTACCAGTGGTGGTACCGGGATCCGGGCGGCGACTGCGGGGGCGGATTCAACCTCTCGAACGCCCTGATCGTCCGCTGGCGTTGAGGAAGGGGGGGTCGCCTCGCCCCGCCCTGTGCGGGGTCAGGCAAGACCTTCGTGGGCCCTCCCGGGGGGAGCTGGCTGCTCTCAAGTTGGCCCATGGCGCGGACGATACCGCCCAGGCAGCCACACTCCCTTTTCGGGTGAGTCGGCCGCCCCTCGTCCGCGCTCCGGCGGACACCTCTCTCCATGCTCTCCATCCGCGCCAAGGCCGGCTTCTCGCTGACCGAAGTCCTCATCGCGGTCGCCATGCTCGCGATCCTCGCGATCGTTGCAGTCCCGCACTTCGCCCGCAGCGCGGAGGACACACGGGCGAGCGCGTTGCAGGCGAACCTCGGCGTGCTACGAGCCTCGCTCGAGTTCTACAAGCTCCAGCACGGCGGCAAGTACCCCGGCTACCCGGTCGAAGGTGGAGCGCCGACTGCCACGCTGACCGAGCGGCAGCTCTTGCACGCGAGCGCCCGCGGAGGCGCCACCGCCGACCCGGGCACGACCGGCTTCCCCTTCGGTCCCTACTTGAAGGAGCGCGTCCCGCTCAACCCGATCAACGGCCTCCACACGATCCGGATCATCGTCGACGACGAGGCCTTTCCCGCGGAGGCCGATGGCTCCAGTGGTTGGGTCTACAAGCCCGCGATCGGCAAGATCCGGCCGAACTCGACGGGGGAAGGCCCCGACGGCGCGAGCTGGTTCGACTTCTAGGAATCCAGGAAGCCTGGGCTCCTCAGCGCACGACCGAGCTGCCGCCGGACCAGCCTGAGCGATGCGTGGCCGCTCGGCGTGGCGCTCCTCCGCCAGCGGCGAGCTCGGCGCCATGGACGGCGGAGCGCGGCCGCGCGCTCTGCTCTTGCGCGCTCAGCTGAGAGAGCCGCGGTCCGCTCGCGCGGTAGTCTCGCGTCCAGCGGGCGAGGGTCGGACCGGGGCAGGCGGTGGACTTCAGCTCGCCGTGTCCGACGAGGGCGCCGCGAGTGATGCCGTGCTCACGGCGCAGCTCGACCAAGAGGTCCTCCAGGGCCGCCATGGCCTCGGCGGAGGGCCGCGAGCGCTCGAAGTTGCCGAGCAGGCAGACCCCGATGTTGCGCAGGTTGTTGTTGCCGCCCGCGTGAGCACCCTGGTAGCGGAGGTCGCGCCCCTCGAAGACGCGACCCGCCGCGTCGACCAGGAAGTGGTAGCCGATGTCGCCGTAGGCGCGCACGTCGACGTGGGTGCGCTGGACCTTGCGCATGGCCAGGACCGAGTCCTCCAGGCTCCCGTCGAAGCGCACCCCGGGCACGTCCGCCGAGTGGTGGATCGTGATCCGGTCGTAGCCGCCGACGGTGTCGTTGAGGCGCGAGGGGATCGGCGGCCGCGCGCCCCAGCGCGCGCGCGGGACGTAACCGGAGCGCGGCCCGCGATCGGCGCTCGCGAGGCCGCCCACCAGGCCGTCGATCTGCTCGAGGCCGCGGCGCGCGCGGTCGGTCTGGAGCTCGTTGGCCTCCGGGTTCGTCACGACTCGCTGGAAGCCGACGCGGGCTCCTTGCAGCCGGGCCAACCAGGCCCGCGAGGGCTCGCCGCCCGCCGTCGGACTCGAGCGTTCGCGCAGGGCGTAGGTCAGGCGACCTTCACCGAGGGTCAGCTCACCCTGCACGCGCCAGTAGGGCGCGTAGCGGCCCGAGTCGCGCTCGAGCCAGCGCTCGATCGACTCGAGCTTGCTCCAGTCCAGGGGCTGCCCGACCCACTCGGGGGCCCCTTGGGCGGCGCTCAGGCTGCCACGCCCGTCGGACTCCCGCATCTCGGGGCTGACGCAGGCGGCCCCCAGGATCAGGGCCAGGGCGCCGGCGCGCAGCGCCCATCCGCGGCCGTCGGCTCGCCTCGTTCTTCTCATTCCTCCGTTCCTACTCCATTCCCCTGACCGATACAAAGGCCCCGCCGATACAAAGCCCGGACTGCCCATCGCTGGGCCCGAACTAGAATGGGCTTCGGCATTCCCGGGACTCGAGAGCCCGGCCGGGGTCACCCCTGGAAAGCCGACTTCCACCGACCCAAGAAGAACGCCCTTGAGCTCCGCCCTGCGACCGACTCGCCTCGCCGGCCTCCTGATCCTGGGGGCGCTCTTCGCGCCGGCTCCCGCCGTGTCCGCGTCCGCGGTCCTCCAGGAGAGCGAGGAAGAGCTCGCGGAGCTCCTCGCCGAGGAGCGGTCCGAGGCCGACCGCCTGCGGCGTCGGGGAGAGTTCTCGGAGGCCAAGGCCCTCCTGCGCCAGCACCTCGACGACGACGAGGGCGACCACGCCAGCCGGGCCCTCCTCGGCCGCGTCTACCTGGCCGAGGGCGGGCTCGAGCGCGCCGAGCGTCATCTGCGCTCCGCCATCGAGGGCGCGGCGGGGACCCCGGTCGCCGCCCAGGCGGCCCTGGACCTGGCGCGCCTCTTGCACCGCATCGGCGACGACCGCGTTGCGCGCCGCGAGGCCCTGCCGCTCCTGCTCGAAGGGGAGGCCCTCACGCGCCCCGAGGCCCTCTTCGTCGCCGCCGAGGTGCTGGTGGGTCTCGGCGAACGGGACGAAGCCCGGCAGCTCCGCCAGCGCGCCCTGCGGGCCGGCGGGGAGCGCGAGTGGCGCGACCTCCTGTTCCGCGCGCGCTGCCGACAACGACTCGGCGACATCGAGGAGGCGGGCAGCGACCTGCTGCGCGCCGACCGCCTGGTGCGCGGGGGCGAGGCCGAGGTGCTCGTCGCCCTGGGCGACCTGCTCTTCGAAGCGGACCGCGAGGTGGCCGAGGCCGCCGGCCGCTCGGCGGCCAAGCTCTACGACGAGGCCCTGCGCCTCGACGCGACCTCCGAGGGGGCGCTGCTCGGACTCTTCGAGCTGCACCGCGTCAACTACCACCGGCAGCGCCGGCGCCCGGGGGAATTCATCGCGCGCATGCTCGAGCTGCGGCCGCGGTCCGTGGAGGCGCACCTCGCGGCCTGCTCCGAGAACCTGCGCGTGGGCAAGCTCCCGGTCGTGCGCCGCGAGCTCGAGCTCTTGGAGGAGCTGGCGCCGGCGCGGCGCGAGGTGCGCACCCTGCGCGCCGCCCTGGCGTGGGTCGAGCACGACCGCGAGCGCTGCGAGGAGATCCTCGCCGAGCTGCTCGAGGTCGACCCGCGGGACAGCGGCCCCGAGCGCGAGGTCGGCAAGTCGTTGATCGAGCTCTACCGCTTCGCCGAGGCCCTGCCCTTCCTCGAGCGGGCCGTGGAGCGCGACCCCGACGACTACATGGCCTGGACGCTGCTCGGCCGCGCGCGCGCCAACACCGGCGACGAGGAGGGGGCCCTCGCGGCCCTCCAGCGCTCCCGGCGGGCGGGCGGCCTGAGGCAGGACGCCTGGCGCAAGAACACGCGCCTCGTCCTCGAGCGCCTGGACCGCGACTACGTGCGCCAGGACTTCGGCGAGCTCTCCTTCGCCTTCAAGCCCGACGCCGCGGCAGTGCTCGCGACCTACCTCGAGCCCTTCTACAGCGAGGCCCGCGAGGAGCTCAGCCGCCGCTACGGCTACACGCCGGGGCCGACCCACATCGAGGTCTTCCGGCGCCACCAGGACTTCTCGGTGCGCTCGACGGGCTTCGAGGGCTTCCCCGCCCTCGGCGTCTGCTTCGGTCCCGTGGTCACCGCCCTCTCTCCCCTGGCCGAGCTGCGCGGCAGCTTTTCGTGGGCGCGGACCTCCTTCCACGAGTTCACCCACGTGATTCACCTCGGGCTGTCGCACAACCGCTGCCCGCGCTGGATCACCGAGGGCCTCGCGACCTGGGAGGAGGCCACCCGCAACCCCGCCTGGGCGCGCAACCTGCGGCGCGACCTGGTCGACGCCCGGGCGAACGATCAGGTCATCCCGATCCGCGACCTGAACGCGGCCTTCCGCGGGCCGCGCATCATCTTCGGCTACTACCAGGGCGGGCTGGTGTGCGAGCTCTTGATCGAGCGCTACGGCTTCCCGCCGGTCATCCGCCTGCTCGAGGCCTTCGACCGCGGCCTCGACCTCGACCAGGCCCTGGACGAGGTCTACGGCCTCACGCCCGAGGAGCTCGACGCGGCGCTGGCGCTGCTCGTCGAGGAGAAGACGGCGGAGCTCGCGATCGAGCCGCGCTGGGATCCGGGGGTCGTCTCGCGCCAGCGCCTGGGGCTCACGACGCGGGTGCCGGAGGAGGCAGGCGCGCGCCTCGCCTGGCAGGACGGCTGGTGCACCCAGGCCTGGGGGGCCTGGCAGGGCGGGCGCCGGATCGACGCCGAGGAGGCCCTGCGTCAGGTGCGGCGGGCCGGTGACGCGCCGCCGCGCGCGCTCTTCCTGATGGGCGCGATGGCCCAGCGGGACGGGCGCCCGCGCCAGGCGGTCGAGCACTGGGAGGCGGGCCTCGAGGCGGGCGGCGAGGACTTCCTCGTGCGCATCCTGCTCGGGGAGCTGCGCCAGGGACTGGGGGAGCTCGAGGCGGCCGAGGAGCACTTCCTCGCGGCCGAGCGGGCCTTCCCCGGCTTCGACGACGCGGACCTCGCGGCGGAGCTGCGGCTGGTCGGGCTCTACATCGAACAGGACCGCGAGGACGACGCCATGCGCGCCGCCGAGCGCTACGTCCGCTACGACGCGGGGAGCTACTCCTGGCGCAGGCGCCTCGCGAGTTGGCACGCGCGCGGCGAGCGCTGGGAGCGCGCGGCCTTCTTCCTCCACGAGGCCAACGAGATCGACCCCTTCAGCCGCGAACTGCACCGCGAGTGGGCCCGCGCCCTCGAGGCCCTCGAGCGCTGGGAGGAGGCCCTGCGCGAGCACGAGGTCGTCGGCCTCGTCCCGCCCCAGCTCGACCTTGACCCGGTCGCCGAGCTCTCCGACCTCGAGCGCGCGGAGCTGTTCGCCGCGCGCGCGCGCTGCCTCGTGCGCCTGGGGCGCTTCGAGGAGGCGGAGGAACTCCTGCGGGAGGGGGAGGCGTTGGGAGTCGAGTGTCCGGAGCTGATGGATGCTTCGGCCTTGCTCGAAGAGGCGCGCAGTTGAAGGAAGTCGCCAGACGAGAAACAGGAAACCAGGAAGCCAGGAAACCAGGAAGCTTGAATAGGGCCGATTCGCAACGGCCGCCATTGCGCTTCGTTGTCAGTCAGAAAGAAACCAAACACCACCGGAGCTCCGAGAGCTAGAACCAGCAGGTGTGGAAACGAAGAAAGGGCGGAGTAGCCTCCGGGGAGTGCATCACCACCCCCATCAGCTACACCACCCATGAAGAAGCCTGAATCTAGCACACTGAAGTCCGAGCCCGT
>Ga0209273_10000155_pt1 | contig 125036 bp, 129 predicted proteins | sample tdAd471_FD_187126 | JGI IMG/M metagenome (GOLD analysis project Ga0209273, IMG submission 187126) | Marine sediment microbial communities from the Atlantic coast under amendment with organic carbon and nitrate - tdAd47.1 (SPAdes)... | ecosystem: Environmental > Aquatic > Marine > Coastal >... | reverse complement strand
GTTCAGGCACTTCAGCGACGGCTTCGGCGCGTCACTGGGAGCATAGGTAGTGGATAGTGATGTCGAAATGGAAGAAGGCCGCTGTGATCGTGGTATACCCCCGAAAGGGAGTCAAAGGGGGTTCGACCGCTCGGGGGTATACCACGATTGCAGTGGCCGCTCAGCTGGAAAGTGTCTATCCACCAAGCAATTCCGCCAATCTGCGAAGAGCCATAAAACAGCCATAAAAAAGCCCGCCGAAGCGGGCTTTGCCAAGCACAGTATAGAGCGAGAGGTTCTACCTCGGTTAAACGCGCTCAATGACTGTGGTGATACCCTGCCCCAGGCCTATACACATGGTTGATACACCCAGAGTCAGGTCACGCTCCTCCATGATGTTAAGCAGCGAGCCGGTAATTCGGGTGCCGGAACAGCCAAAGGGGTGACCCAGGGCAATCGCGCCGCCATGGACATTGACCTTCTCATCCATCTTGTCCAGCAGGTCCAGGTCCTTGAGCACAGGCAAAGCCTGCGCGGCAAACGCTTCGTTGAGCTCGACCATGTCGATATCGTCCATGCCAAGGCCCAGTCGCTTCAGTACCTTCTGTGTTGAAGGCACCGGCCCATAGCCCATGATAGAGGGATCCACACCTGCCAACGCCATCCCCTTTACCCTGGCAATTGGCTTGAGGCCCAGTGCCTGGGCTTTTTCTGCCGACATCATCAGCATGGCCGAAGCGCCGTCCGAAATCTGCGACGACTGGCCCGGTGTGACGGTGCCGCCCTGCGGGTTGAACGACGGCTTCAGCTTGGCAAGGTCTGCCATATTGGTTTCCGGGCGTATGGTTTCGTCTTCGGTGACCGAGACCAGAGCGCCCGCCTCATCGTGGCCGTCGATGGGGATGATCTCGCGCTTGAACTTGCCTTCGACCGTGGCCTTGTGTGCCAGTTGATGTGAACGCATGCCAAATTCATCCTGGGCTTCGCGGGTGATGCCGTGCATCATCGCCAGATATTCGGCGGTCATACCCATCATACCCGCGGCCTTGGCCACGGAACGACCCATGCGTGGATTTGGGTCTACATTGACCGGGTCCATCATAGGCAGGTGGCCCAAGTGCTCTACTCCGCCCACCAGGTAGACATCGCCCACGCCAGCCATAATGTTGGCGGCCGCGGTCTGCAGAGCGCTCATGGATGAACCGCACAGGCGGTTTACCGTTTGAGCCGGTATGCTGTGTGGTAATTCGGCGTTCAGCACAATCATCCGCGCCAGGTTCATACCCTGCTCGCCGCGCTGGATGACGGCACCCCAGATGAGATCGTCGATCTCGGCCGGGTCCAGCGCTGTGTTGCGCGCCAGCATGCCCTTGATGACCTCTGCAGAGAGGTCATCAGCTCGTACGTTACGGAAACAACCGTTCTTGGAACGCCCCATGGCTGAGCGGGCGTAATCGACAATCACTGCATCTCTTGGATTCAAACTCACAGTACTTCTCCTTTAATCCTGCCCTGACTCAGTAGTAGGTTTCGCCGTTGGCGAGCATTGCGTTCATGTGATCGGTCAGCTCGTAGGCCTTGCCAAGGTGTGCAAACTTGTCCGATGCCTCTTTTATGGTGGCCAGGCCAATGGTATCCATCCAGCGGAAGATGCCGCCGCGGAAGGGCGGGAAACCAACGCCGTAGAGCAGGGCGAGGTCTGCTTCAGCAGGCGAACCGACAATGCCCTCTTCGATACAGCGGGCCATCTCAATTGCCATGGGCAGCATCATGCGCATCACGATGTCGTCCTTATCGAAATCTTTGCGCTCGCTGACAACGTCCGCGAGCATGGTGTAGACCTCGTCGTTGACGGTCTTGACCGGTTTGCCGCGTTTGTCTTTCACGTACTCGTAGAAGCCCTTCTCGTTCTTCTGGCCATAGCGGTCCAGCTCAAACATCACCTCGGCGACGCTTTTGAAGTCTGGACGCATGCGATCAGGGAAGCCCTCAGCCATCACGTTGGCTGCGTGAACGCCGGTATCTATGCCGACTACGTCCATCAGGTAGGCCGGACCCATGGGCCAGCCCCAGCGCTCCATGACTTTGTCGACGGCCTGAAAATCGGCACCGTCGCGCATCAGCATGTTAAAACCACCGAAGTAGGGGAACAGCACGCGATTGACCAGGAACCCCGGGCAGTCATTGACTACTACCGCTTTCTTGCCCATCTTGTTGGCGTAGGCCACGGTGCGGGCGATGGCCGTATCCGAGGTCTTCTCACCACGAATCACTTCAACCAGTGGCATTGCATGTACCGGATTGAAGAAATGCATCCCGCAGAAGTTTTCCGGGCGTTGCAGGTTTTCGGCCAGGCGCGTGATGGAGATAGTGGAGGTGTTGGAGGCCAGCACAGCGTCCTTATCAATTTCCTGCTCTGCCTCGGCCAGCACGATGCCTTTTACTTTCTCATTCTCGACAACCGCTTCTACCACTATGTCCACGTCTTCGAACCCGGCATAGGTCAGCGTGGGGTCGATGCTGTTGAGAATGTCGCCCATCTGGTCGGGGGTCATGCGGCCGCGGGATACGCGTTTGGCCAATAACTTGTTGGCTTCAGACAGGCCCAGGTCAAGCCCCGCCTGGTTGATATCCTTCATCTTGATGGGGGTGCCTTTGAGGGCGCTCTGGTAGGCTATGCCGCCACCCATGATGCCGGCTCCCAGCACCGCGGCGCGTTCGATTTTCTTGTCCGCTTTTTTCTCCCAGCTCTTGGCTTTCTTACCGAGCAACTGGTCATTGAGAAATACGCCTACCAGGGCCGAGGCAACCGGGGTGGTGGCCAGTTCGGCGAAGCCTTCCGCTTCCACTTCCAGCGCATCGTCCAGGCTCATGGAGCGGGCCTGCTCGATCACGTCCACAACCTTGATCGGCGCGGGGTAGTTCTTGCCAGCCTGCTGGGCGACCATTGATTTGATGGTGAAGAATGACATCATTGCTTCAACATCGTTGAGAGGCAGGGGGCCGTGCTTACGTGCGCGACGTTCCGCGTAGTCCAGGTCGCCGGCAATGGCGTTGCCCAGGGTGGCAAGGGTGACGTCGCGAAGCTGTTCCGGGCTGGCAACAGCGTCGACGGCGCCCGCTTTGAGTGCATCTTCAGGGCGCTTGTCGGCGCCCGTGGCCATCCACATTACGGCCTCGTCCACACCAATAATGCGCGGCAGGCGAACCGTGCCGCCCCAACCGGGCAGTATGCCCAGCTTGGTTTCAGGCAGGCCGATTTTGGCAGCAGTACTCATCACCCGGAAATCGCAGGCCAGGCAGACTTCCAGTCCACCGCCCATGGCAAAGCCGTTGATAGCGACAGCACTGGGGTAGGGCAGGCTGGCGAGGCGGTTGAAGTTGGCGTTGTTAACGCCAGTGAAAGGTTTTATCTCTTCTTTGGAGGAACCGAACAGACTGGTGAATTCGGTGATATCGGCACCCACAATGAAAACGGGTTTGGCGGAGGTGACCAGCAACCCCTTTATACCACTCTCTGCTTCCAGAGCATCCAGTGCCGCAGTAAGGCTGGTGACGGTAGCGTTATCGAATTTGTTGACGGATTCGCCCTGTAGGTCGAAATTCAGCTCAGCGATATCGCCGTCCAGGCGGCTTATCGTGAGCTGGGCACTCTGATAGATCATGTCAGTGTCCTGTCTCGGATTGGTGGGTTGTGCATGCGGCCAAGAAGTGTAGTCGAGGCCCGGGTTACTGGCCATACGTCCGGCCGATAGTCGATATAGACGGCAGTCATGCCGGTGGCTGGAAGTTTACAGCGATTACATTCGGTGGTCCAGTGGGGCTGGCCACTGGGCGAGGCAGGGCTGGCAGGGACTGCGTGCGCCTTAGCCCCGCAGGACAGCGCTGGTAGCAATAATGCGTCGCGGAGCCCGGGCAAAGTTTGCTATCTTCCACGTTTTTCCAGTTGCAACAGGAACCAGGGCAAATGAATCAGCTTCCCTACCCAGGACTGCGGGCCACTGCCGCGCTTTTTTTGCTGGTTGTGCTGTGCATGATCCTGGCGGGTGCTTTCTTGCTGCAGGTAGAGGACATGCATTACCTGAAGCAGCTGATTGAAGACGACGGGCCCGTGCAGTGGGTGGGGCAGACGGCAATATTTATCGCCTTTGGCCTGGCCTGCCTGTTCGCGATAACCGATGGCAGGCGCAGGGTGGCTTACACTCAGCTGAGTTATCTGCTGATGTTTTATGCCTTGCGCGAGGCCGACTACCATTACGAACTGTCTGAGCATGCCAAAGCCACGCAGTTCAAACGTTTTTTCAGCCATGAGCTGATACCGTTATCCAGTAAGCTTTTCCTCGCCGCAATAGTCATCCTGTTCCTGATAGTGCTCTATCGCTATCTCAGCAGCCAGCGGGCGTTTTTCTTCGCAGCCCTGCGCGACCGCTTGCCCTGGGCGCTATTCGCTGTGGCATGGGCCGGTGTGTTTTTCCTCTCCCAGTTGGTGGATCAAGTGCCGATTTTCCACAATGTTACTGGTCAGGTCTTCGAAGAGATCTTCGAATCCAGCGCCGAGGTGCTGGCGTTGATCGCCATGATCCTGTTTCGGCTGCAGCTGCGCGCTCCAGCGGTTATTGCGGGCCGAGCAACAGGGTAGGCAAGCCCAGACAGTGGCTGCGCACGGTGGCTACGCGGGTGCCCGGCTTGCGTCCTGCGCGAATCGGGGAGTGCGCAATGCCATGCTCGTCGAGGCAGGCAATGGTTAGATCGATATCCTTACAGTGATAGGTAATGCCCCAGAACAGGTCTTTTGCCGGAGGCTCTTTCCGGTTGTGGATGACTTCCAGGGTCATCTTGCCCAGCCGAAAGAAGAGCATGCGGCCTCCCCACTCCGGCACCTCCTGGTCCAGTGCGAGGCGCAGGCCCAGTTGCTCTGCAAACAGGCGAATGCAGTCATCCGCGTCGCGCGTCTGCAGTACCAGGTGGTCTACGGCAAAGATGCCGTTGCTGGCGGTGTTTTCATGATAGGCCGGGTCGCGGAAATGCGAACGGCTCAGCGACAGGCCGCGCGCGCCGGTGTCAACGGGCACGTCAGTGCTGACATTCTCGTCCAGCAGACTCAGCTTGCTGATAGCGGCTGGCCCGGAGGTGCCTGCCTGCTGTAGCAGTATATCGACATTCCCCAGGCGGAAGAGGTGGTCATTGCTGCGCTGTCCCAGCAGCAACTGATAGTCCGCGCTGGCCGCAGCCAGGTCTGGCACCTCGATAATAATCCTGTCGAAAGCGGTGATCACGGTCCCGGCTCAGCTTTCTCGCCAACTGTCTGGCGCAGTCTGATGGCGAGTAATCCCGGTGCTGCGTTCGCAAACGGCGGTAACGCGTTCTTCTTTCAGTGCTGTATGGCGGGCAATGTCGGCGCTGTGATGGTGATCGGCCGCGCCACTGTTGGCGGCCTCGCGCATATAGTGAAGCACCGCACCCTCGTGAACCTTGAACCGTACCCAGCGGTACAGGGCGACGTGTGCGAGCAAGGCAACGATCACCACCACGGCCACAGTGATCAGGTCCATCCAGGCAGCCTCTTCGTCGCGAGCTCTCTACTGGCCTGAGGCCGCGCCCCGGGTGTTGATGGCATGTCAATGAATGATCTGGTCGCCCCGTGACTCTATGCTTGTCTCAGCTGAGTTCTCCGTGGCTGCCACTTCCTGCTGTTGTACATAGTTACGCAGACGGTTGACCACACTGGTCATGACATCGATAGTCTGGCTGATCTGGTCCAGGGCCATCAATATTGTCTCACTTTCGCTGGGTTTATTGTCAGACATTCACGCTTCCTTGACTGTCGTGGTTGTTATGGTTGACCGCTTAATGTGGGCTGGTGGCCCGGCTTTGCTTTTGGCTAAGTGCTCCATTGATTGCAACGCAATGCTAATCCCAGCTCAGGGCGCCGCCTGTCTGGTACTCGATCACCCTGGTTTCGAAGAAATTCTTTTCTTTACGCAAATCCATGATTTCGCTCATCCACGGGAAGGGATTCTGCGCTCCCGGGAACTGCTCCGGCAGCCCAAGCTGGGACAGACGCCGATTGGCAATAAAGTGCAGGTACTCTTCCATTATCGCGGCGTTCATCCCCAGCACCCCGCGCGGCATGGTGTCCCGGGCGTACTGTACTTCCAGTTCAGTCCCTTCGAGGATCATTTGGATTACCTCCTGCTGGAATGACTCGGTCCACAACTGCGGGTTCTCCAGTTTGATCTGGTTGATTACGTCGATACCGAAGTTCAGGTGCATGGACTCGTCACGCAGGATGTACTGAAACTGTTCCGCGACGCCTGTCATTTTATTGCGCCGGCCCATGGACAGTATCTGGGTGAACCCGCAGTAGAAAAATATTCCTTCGGTGACCGCGTAAAAGCCGATCAGGTTGCGCAATAGTTCCTGGTCGGTTTCCGGGGTGCCAGTCTTGAAGGTCGGGTCGGAAAGGCTGTGGGTATGGCTCAGGCTCCAGGACGCCTTGGCTGCGACAGAGGGCACTTCTCTGTACATATTGAACACTTCACCCTCATCCATACCCAGAGATTCGATGCAGTACTGGTAGGCATGCGTATGGATGGCTTCTTCAAAGGCCTGGCGCAGCAAGTACTGCCGGCACTCAGGATTGGTGATCAGGCGGTACAGAGCCAGCACCAGGTTGTTGGCCACCAGCGAATCTGCTGTGGAAAAGTAGCCTAGCGAGCGCATGATAATGCGCCGTTCGTCTTCGGTGAGCCCCTCCGGGCTTTTCCAGGTGGCCACGTCCGCAGTCATGTTGATTTCCTGCGGCATCCAGTGATTGGCGCAGCCGTCTATGTATTTCTGCCAGGCCCAGTCGTACTTGAAGGGCACCAGCTGATTCAGGTCCGCCCGGCAGTTGATCATGGCTTTTTCGTCCACGGATACCCTGGCTGCGCCCATTTCCAGCTCTTCAAGACCGGGCGCTACGTCTATGGCCTGCACAGCTGCCGCGGCTCGCGCTACCGCGTCTGTGTTCTTGTCAGCCGCTGGTGCCGGCGTCACCTCAGGCGCGACTCGCTCCTGAACCGCACCGGCGGCACCGGTCTCGGGCGTCACTGCTGCAAGGCCAGGCTGGTTTTTCTCCATGAGCGGCACAGACGCCTCGTGCTGAGCTGCGGCCGGCTCGGGTGTGGCTGGCTGAGATACGGCCGGCAGGGGTCCCCCCGACTGGGGCCCCAGTATCGCGGCATTGCTGTCTTCCTGGTGGTAGTCGTCCCAACTCAACATGTATGGTCTTCCCCTGGCATCCGCTGCCCTGTCGTTCCGATAAATAGTGTTGTCGCGCTGTTCACTGGCAGGCTTCGCAGTCCGGGTCATCCAGCGAACAGGCCGCCGGTACTGGCGCGGGCGCAGCTTCCCTTGATACCGCATTGAGTGAGCCGGTATCGATAGTGGATTTTTCGGTGCCGGTGGCTGCCAAAGAGCGCAGGTAATAAGTGGTCTTTAAACCGCTGTACCAGGCCATGCGGTAGGTAATATCCAGTTTCTTGCCGTTGGCGTTATTGATGTACAGGTTCAATGACTGCGCCTGGTCTATCCACTTCTGGCGTCTGCTGGCGGCATCTACCAGCCAGCGCGGTTCCACTTCGAAGGCGGTAGAGTAGATAGCCTTGAGGTCTGCCGGAATGCGGTCGATGGCCTGTACTGAGCCGTCAAAATACTTGAGGTCATTCACCATCACGCCATCCCACAGCCCCCGCGCTTTGAGATCGTTGACCAGGTAGGGGTTGACTACCGTGAACTCGCCCGAGAGGTTCGATTTCACATACAGGTTCTGGTAGGTGGGCTCTATCGATTGGGAGACCCCGGTAATGTTGGCGATGGTGGCGGTCGGAGCAATGGCCATCACATTGGAATTGCGCATGCCGTCGCGCTGAACGCGGGCGCGCAGTGCTGGCCAGTCCAGTGTCTGCTCCTGATTCACCTGGATATACTCTGCCCCGCGTTCATCGATCAGTTTCTGTAGCGAATCGATAGGGAAAATGCCCTGGCTCCATAGTGAACCCTGGTAGCTGGAGTAGACGCCGCGCTCGGCGGCCAGCTCGCTGGACGCTTCAATCGCGTAGTAGCTGATTGCTTCCATGGAGTTATCAGCGAATTCCACGGCGGCTTCAGAGCCATAGGCAAGTTGTTGCTTGTACAGCGCATCCTGAAACCCCATCAGTCCCAGGCCTACCGGGCGGTGTTGCATGTTGGAATTGCGGGCCGTGGCTACCGAGTAATAGTTAATGTCGATAACGTTGTCCAGCATGCGCACCGCAGTGCGCACAGTTCGGCGCAGCTTATCCAGGTTGAGACCGTTTTCGTCGATATGCCGTGGCAGGTTCACCGAGCCCAGGTTGCATACCGCGATCTCGTCAGCGCTGGTGTTGAGCGTAATTTCTGTACACAGGTTTGAGGAATGCACGACACCCACATGCTGCTGCGGCGAGCGCAGGTTGCAGGGGTCTTTGAAGGTCATCCAGGGATGGCCTGTTTCAAACAGCATGCCCAGCATCTTGCGCCACAGGTTTTCCGCCTTCACGGTTTTGAACAGTTTCAGTTCGCCGCTGCGGGTCATCGCCTCGTAATGCTCGTAGCGCTGCTCAAAAGCTCTGCCATAGAGGTCGTGCAGGTCAGGTGTGTCACTGGGAGAAAACAGAGTCCAGTCGCCGCCATTGAACACGCGCTTCATGAACAGGTCGGGAATCCAATTGGCTGTGTTCATGTCGTGGGTGCGACGACGGTCATCGCCGGTGTTCTTGCGCAGCTCCACAAATTCCTCTACGTCCAGATGCCAGGTCTCCAGATAGGCGCAGACAGCGCCCTTGCGTTTACCTCCCTGGTTTACGGCCACTGCAGTATCGTTGACGACCTTGAGGAAGGGTACGATTCCCTGGCTCTTGCCATTGGTGCCTTTGATATAGGCGCCCAGTGCGCGCACCGGGGTCCAGTCGTTGCCGAGGCCCCCGGCAAACTTGGACAGCATGGCGTTATCCTGAATGGCGCCATAAATGCCATGCAGGTCGTCTGGCACAGTGGTGAGGTAACAGGATGATAACTGCGGGCGCAGGGTGCCGGCGTTGAACAGCGTGGGCGTGGAACTCATGTAGTCAAAAGAGGACAGCAGTTGATAGAACTCAATTGCGCGTTCGTTCTTGTCTATTTCATCGACTGCAAGACCCATGGCCACGCGCATGAAAAAGATCTGCGGCAGTTCGATTCGCGTGTCATCGCTGTGAATGAAGTAGCGGTCGTAGAGTGTTTGCAGGCCGAGATAGGTGAACTGCAGGTCTCTTTCCGGCAACAGTGCCTGGCCAAGTTTTTCGAGATCATAGGCAGCCAATTCGGGGCTGAGCAACTCCAGCTCTATGCCTCTGGCAATATAGGCGGGCAGGGCACGTGAATACAGCTGGCTCATTTCGCTCTGGGTGGCACTGTTTGCCACGCCCAGGAACCTCAGAGACTCTGAGCGCAGGGTATCGCAGAGCAGGCGCGCGGCGACGCAGGAGTAGTTGGGCTCCTTCTCAATCAGCGTGCGCGCGGTAATGACCAATGAAGTGGACAACTCGTCTGCCGTAACGCCGTCGTAGAGGTTTTTCAGAGCGGCTTCAAGAATCTCCTGCTCGCTGACATCTGCCAGGCCCGCGCAGGCCTCGCTGACGATAGTATGCAGTCGATCAAGGTCCAATGGCGTGCGGGTGCCATCCGCCTGCACTACGCTGATGGCATTTGCCGCCGCCTGTGTTTCCTGCGACAGACTCGCCTTGGCAGCGCGTTTGCGGGCCTGCTCTTCGCGATAAATGACGTAGTCGCGGGCGATCTTGTGCTCGCCAGCGCGCATCAGCGACAGCTCCACCTGATCCTGAATATCCTCGATGTGGATGGTGCCGCCGGATGGCATACGCCGTTTGAAGGTAGCTGAGACCTGGTTGGTCAGGCTGGCGACAGTTTCGTGGATGCGGCTTGATGCGGCAGCGGTGCCGCCCTCCACGGCCAGGAAAGCTTTGGTAATGGCTACAGCGATCTTGCTATCCTCGAAGGGTACTACTGTGCCGTTGCGTTTTATGACCCGCAGTTGCCCCGGGGCTGTTGCGGCGATGCTGCCGCTGATAGCGGCGGGGTCCTGGCCCGGCGGCGATGATCCGGCGAGAGTGCCGCTGGGATGGGGGTCTGTGCGCATGCTTACTCCTGGCCGCAGGTTTCGTCCACTGGCCTGTTCTTGAGCAGTTTTTGTGGCCTCAGTACAGCGGTACTGAGGGGTGTCGCCAGCGCCTGGAGGTCGCGCCAGTGGCTGTTTCGGTTATTTTTTGTTCAACGACAACCCCTATATATGGGGGTTTGCAGTGCCATGGGATACAAGATAATGCGGGTGCGAGCTGTTTGCAAGGCACCAGCCTGGGTTTATATTGTGGATAAGGTGTTGATAGCTTGGGGAGTCTGCAAACGCTAACGTTACAGCCCTACGCAGGCGGCCGTTCCGGTGCAGGGCCGGCTGTGCAGGAAGGGTAGATTATTTTCCGACAGAGGGCTCAGGAGCGGGCCGTTTCACGGCCGCCCACTGACCGCCAGGGAGCTCGTATTGGGATATGCTGGCAACTGGGCTCGGCGCTCAGCGGTTTGCCAGCAGCAGGAACTCCATAATGGCTTTCTGCGCATGCAGGCGGTTTTCCGCCTCCTCCCAGACCACCGTATCGGCAGCGTCCATCAGCTCCGCGCTGATTTCCTCGCCGCGGTGAGCGGGCAGGCAGTGCATGTAGAGTGCATCGCCCGCCGCGCGGCTCATCAGTTCCGCGTTGACCTGGTAGCCGCTAAATGCCGCTTCCCGCGCCTTTTGCTCCGCTTCCTGGCCCATTGAGGCCCATACATCGGTGACCACCAGGTCGGCACCCGCTGCTGCGGCAAGGGGGTCGTGAATAACACTGACGCGATCCCGGTTGGCTTCCAGCAGGGTTGCGTCAGGCTCGTAGCCGGGTGGACAGGCCACACGCAGCTCAAAATCGAACTGCCGGGACGCGTTAATATAACTTTGTGCCATGTTGTTGCCGTCGCCCACCCAGGTGACGACTTTGCCAGAGATGCTGCCACGGTGTTCGGCGTAGGTCTGCATGTCCGCCATCAGCTGGCAGGGATGGTAGTCATCGGTGAGCCCGTTGATCACCGGAACCGATGAGTGCGCCGCGAAAGATTCCAGGATGTCATGCCCGAACGTGCGTATCATTACCAGGTCCACCATCGACGAGATGACGCGCGCGCTGTCCTCAATCGGTTCTCCGCGGCCCAGCTGGGTGTCGCTGGGCGAGAGGAACATGGCATGGCCCCCCAGCTGGGTCATGCCAGCTTCGAAAGAAACCCGTGTGCGGGTAGAGGATTTGGCGAAAATCATCCCCAGGACCTTGCCTGTGAATCGTGGTGATTCCGTCCCCGCCAGCCTTGCCTGTTTCATTTCCGTCGCCCGCCGCAGCAGAGCCTGCAGTTCGTCGGGGCTGAAATCCATCAGTGTCAGAAAGTGCCGTGTGTCAGCCATGTTGTTCTACCTGCTTGTCTGGGGTGCTGTGGCACAAGTGCTCAGAATGAGGTCCGCTACGCCCTCGGCTAACTCGGTGGCCTCTGCCTCGGAGATAACAAGCGGAGGCAGCAAACGCACGGTATTACCGCAGGTAACGTTGACCAGCAGGCCTTTATGCAGGGCGTCGGTGACCAGCCCAGGGCAATCCCTGTCAAGCTGGAATCCCAGCATCAGGCCTTTCCCGCGTATCTCGACCAGGCTGTCAGTGCCGGCAGTTTTCTCTGCTACGAGCTTTCGGATCAACGCCCCCATGCGCTTGGCATTGCTTAGCAGCGCCTCTTTTTCCAGTGTCTCGATGACAGTCAGGGCCATGTTGCAAACGAAGGGGTTGCCGCCGTAGGTGGAACCGTGGTGTCCGGGGCCGAATACGTCGGCTGCGGCGGACCGGGCCAGACAAGCGCCAATGGGAAAGCCATTGCCCAGGCCCTTGGCAGTGGTAACAACGTCCGGCACAAAGCCCATACCCTGATAGGCGAACCAGTCTCCGGTGCGTCCGTTGCCCGTCTGCACTTCATCGAGCATCATTAACCAGCCCTGCTGGTCACATATTTGCCGCACCGCTTGCAGATAATCTGCCGACAGCTCGTGCACACCACCTTCTCCCTGCACCGGCTCTGCCATAAAGGCGACCACATCGGGATTATTGGCGGCGATCTGTCGGATCGCCTCCACGTCGTTGCGTGGCGCACGCACGAAGCCGCTCACCAGGGGCTCGAATCCTGCCTGGATCTTGCGGTTGCCGGTTGCACTCAGCGTAGCCAGCGTGCGCCCATGAAAGGCGCCTTCCAGGACGATGATGGCCGGCTTTTCCACCCCGCGGTTGTGGCCGTGGAGGCGAGCCAGTTTGATTGCCGCTTCGTTGGCTTCGGCACCAGAATTGCCAAAGAAGCACGTGTCCATGCCAGAGACTTCGGCGAGGCGCGCAGCCAACTGCTCCTGAGCGGCAATACCGTACAAGTTGGAGGTGTGAACCAGGTTGTCTGCCTGCTGGCGGATGGCGGCAACGATCGCGGGGTGTGCATGCCCCAGCCCGTTCACGGCGATTCCGGCAATGCCATCCAGATAGCGTCGCCCTTCCGTATCAAACAGGTAGGTGCCCTCTCCCCGAGTAAAGGTGACCGGTAGCCGGGCGTAGGTTGGCATCAAGGCCGACATGTTTCGTGCTCCATATAAACGCAAAAAGGCAGCTGTGGCTGCCTGGTAAGAGAGCACTATAAACGTGGTTGGCGCGCTTGTAAATCACCTGCGAACGCCGTGGATATATTACGGTCAGAATAGGGTAGAATGCGCGCTTTTGAACCTAGCGCCGATGGCCGTTTCTCAGCACAGGATTGATTATGGACACTACTGAAACAATCAAAGAGCAAATTGAAAACAACACCATTCTTCTCTATATGAAAGGCTCACCCAACCAGCCCCAATGCGGCTTCTCTGCGCGCACGGTGCAGGCGCTGATGCAGTGTGGCGAGCGCTTTGCGTACGTGGATATCCTTTCCAACCCCGAAATTCGCGCAACGTTGCCGACCTACGCCAACTGGCCCACATTCCCTCAGCTCTGGGTAGATGGCGAGCTGATAGGTGGCTGTGACATTGTCACGGAGATGTTTGAAACCGGAGAGCTGCAAACGCTGGTGAAAGAGGCGGTCGCTGCGAAAGCCGACTCTTAGCAGCGTAACCTCCGGTCCACGGGGTGTATTCGCTTTGGCGATAAATAAAAACTATATACCCGATGGGCACAATCAAATTGGTAGGGTGCCTCCGCCTGTGTATGATGTGGGTCCAAACGCGGCGGGGCGCGGGCCCTGTATTTCTGTGAAACAAAAAGATGGAGAACCAAAATGGGCGTATTAGTTGGCAAGCCGGCACCGGATTTCGATGTTGCTGCAGTTCTGGGTAATGGTGAGATCGTTGATTCCTATAAGCGGTCCGAGGCGATGGCAGGCAAGTATGGCCTGATTTTCTTCTATCCCCTGGACTTCACCTTCGTCTGTCCTTCTGAGCTGATCGCACTTGATCACCGCATGGACAAGTTTCGTGAGCTGGGTGTGGAAGTGGTGGCGGTATCTATCGACTCGCAGTTTACCCACAACGCGTGGCGCAACACTGACGTCAACAAAGGCGGTATTGGCGCGGTGTCTTACACGATGGCGGCAGACGTCAGCCACGATATTTGCCGCGCCTACGATGTAGAGGCGGACGGAGGAGTGGCGTTTCGCGGCGCTTTCCTGATCGACAAGGAAGGTAATGTGCGCTCGCAGTTGGTGAATGACCTGCCCCTGGGGCGTAACATTGATGAGCTCATTCGCCTGGTAGAGGCGCTGCAATTCCACGAGGAACATGGTGAAGTGTGCCCGGCGGGCTGGAACAAAGGTGACAAGGGTATGGATGCCTCGCCCGACGGTGTTGCCGCCTACCTGAGTGAAAATGCTCAAGGGTTGTAAGCGTCCGGAGGACCTGACAACGCGGGCTACGGCCCGCGTTTTTGTTGCAGTGCCGGAAGTCCTGCATCGGCGAGTGCATCATGTATAATTCCCGCCCTTTTCAGCTTTCAGCAGATCACCACAGATGGATGTGAAACAGTACATGTCAGAGCTTGGCCTCGCAGCCCGGGCAGCATCGCGAGAGCTGGCAGCGGCCAAGACCAGCCAGCGCAACGCAGCTCTGCTGGGTGCCCGCGATGCCCTGGATGCAGAGCGAGCGGCGCTCGCCAACGCCAATGCCGCTGACCTCGAGCGAGGTGCCGCCGGCGGCCTGGATGCGGCGCTCATGGATCGCCTTGAGCTCACGCCAGCACGCATCGACGCTATGCTGGAGGGGCTTGCGCAGGTAGCTGCCTTGCCTGACCCCGTGGGTAGCATCTCCGATATGAATACCATGCCCAGTGGTATCAAGGTGGGCCGTATGCGCGTGCCTTTGGGCGTCATTGGCATTATCTATGAGTCCCGGCCCAATGTGACTGCCGAGGCGGCCAGTCTATGCCTGAAGTCTGGCAATGCAGCCATTTTGCGCGGCGGCAGTGAGGCACTTGAATCAAATATGGCCATTGCTCGATGTCTTGCCCAGGGCCTTGAACTGGCAGGTTTACCCGCAGCTGCAGTGCAGGTGGTGGAGACCCGCGATCGCGCCGCCGTCGGTCACCTCATCACCATGCCCAAGTGTGTTGACGTCATTGTTCCTCGCGGTGGTAAAGGCCTGATTGAGCGCATCAGCAGCGAGGCCAGGGTGCCGGTGATCAAGCACCTGGACGGAACCTGTCACGTATACATCGATGAGGGTGCGGACGAGGACATGGCCCAGGCCATTGCCGTCAATGCCAAAACCCAGCGCTACGGTACCTGCAATACTATGGAAACCTTGCTGGTGCACGAGGCCATAGCGGCCAGCCTGCTGCCGCGCCTGGCTGCGGCCTATGCAAGCGCCGGGGTGGAGCTGCGCGGCTGCGAACGTAGCTGCGCCATGGTCCCCGCCGCCATTCCGGCAACGGAGGCCGACTGGTATGAGGAGTACCTGGCGCCCATTCTGGCAGTGCGGGTGGTCGACGATATAGACCAGGCACTGGATCACATCGAGACTTACAGTTCCCGGCACACGGAGAGTATCGTCACCCGGGATCATGCCCGTGCCATGCGCTTCCTGCGCGAAGTGGATTCCAGTTCGGTTATGGTCAATGCCTCGACCCGCTTTGCAGATGGTTTCGAGTATGGTCTGGGGGCGGAAATTGGTATCTCCACAGACAAGCTTCACGCCCGGGGGCCGGTAGGACTTGAAGGCCTTACCTCACAGAAATACGTGGTTCTCGGCGAGGGGCAGGTTCGCACTTGAGTGATGCGCTGACTCCGGTAGGGGTATTTGGCGGTACTTTCAATCCGGTGCACTATGGCCACCTGCGATCGGCGCTGGAGCTGGTCGAGAGGCTTGGTCTGGAGCACCTGCGCCTGATGCCCTGTGCCGCGCCACCCCATCGTGAAGCCCCGGACTGCAGTGCCGCACACCGCGCCGCCATGGTGGAATTGGCGGTGCGAGAAGAGCCACTGCTGCGTTGCGATCCTCGGGAATTACGGCGCAAGGGGCCGTCCTACACCATAGACAGTCTGGAAGAACTCAGCGGGGAGCTGGGCGACGCATACAGCCTATGCCTGGTGATGGGCTGTGACGCAATACTCAAGCTGGACACCTGGCATCGCTGGCGCGAACTGCTGGATGTGGCCCACGTGGTTATTCTTACCCGGCCCGGCTGGCACTTGCCGGATACCGGGTTGGTCGCTGACTGGCTGACGTTGCACCGGACAGACGCTCACGAAAACCTGCGAAGACGCCGTCACGGCAGTGTATTCGTGGAGGAGTTACGTCCTTTGCCTATCTCGGCAACAGAAATTCGCGAGCTGCTGCACTCGGGCAGGTCTGCCCGCTATCTGCTACCCGAGCAGGTATTGAACTATATTGAGACACACGCCCTGTATTGAAGGTAAGGAATGACACACCCATGAAGAGAACTCCACACAATGCAAGCTGAGCAATTAAAAGCGCTGGTTGTTGATGCACTCGATGACCTCAAAGCGGTGAATACGGTGACGCTGGACGTCACTGGCCTAACCGACGTGATGGATTACCTGGTTATCGCCAGCGGCACCTCCAATCGCCACGTGAAGTCGCTGGCCGACAACGTCTGCATGGAGGCCAAGAAGCAGGGGCAGCGGGCTATTGGCGTGGAAGGTGAGGACGCTGGCGAATGGGTGTTGGTGGACTTTGGTGACGTCGTGGTGCACGTGATGCTGCCTGCCACGCGCGACTTCTACGATCTGGAGCGACTCTGGGCTGAGCACCCCAGGCCCAGCGCGGACTGATGCGCATCAGTATCGTTACGGTGGGCACACGCATGCCCGCCTGGGTGAATCAGGGTGTGGATGAATACAGCAAGAGACTGCCGCGAGAGCTGAATCTGGAGTGGAAAGAGGTGCCGCTGGCGGCTCGAGGGAAAAACGCCAACGCCAATCAGCTGAAGGAGAAGGAGGGAGAACAGATTCTCAAGGCGGTACCGGCAGGCGACAGAGTGATAGCCCTTGACGTGCGCGGGCAGACGCTGGCGACGGACGAGCTTGCGCAAACACTCGCCGACTGGCAGATGTCTGGCGACAATTACAGTCTGCTGATAGGAGGCCCCGATGGTCTCTCAGCGGCGTGTTTGCAGCGTGCGCAGAGGCGGTGGTCGCTTTCAGCGTTGACGCTTCCCCACCCGCTGGTGCGCATTTTATTGGCCGAACAGCTTTATCGGGCTTGGACAATCACCGTCAATCACCCGTATCATCGGGAGTAGTTTCCGCAATCGACAATCTACCAGGCTAACCGGTTACATGCCTCGATATATCGCCCTGAAGGATCCTCACCGGGAGTCCCGGATTTACAGTGCGCGAACCGTCACCGCCATACTGATCATGCTAGCCTTGCTGGGGGTCATTCTTGGCCGCTACTACGGCTTGCAGATCACCGATTATGAAACCTATCGCACGCAGTCCGAAAGCAACCGCGTGAAATTGCAGCCGTTACCGCCCAAGCGAGGACTGATATACGATCGCAACGGGGTGCTGCTGGCAGACAATCGCCCCAGCTTCACGCTGTCCGTGATCAAGGAGCGGGTGCCGGACCTGGAAGCGACGCTGGCGGAGTTGCGCCAGCTGGTGCCGGTGTCCGACAGCGAGGTGGCAAAGTTTCGTGAGCGACTGCAACGCCGCCGCCCGTACGAACCTGTTCCCTTGCACTTCCGCCTGAATGGAGATGAGCGGGCCCGCCTTGCGGTGAACCGATACCGCCTGCCGGGCGTGGTAGTAGAGGCGCAACTGCTGCGACATTATCCCCACGGTGCCCTGTTCTCGCACGCTCTCGGCTATGTCGGCAGAATCAATGAGCGCGAGGCTTTTGAACTTGACGAGACGGATTATCGGGGCACGTTCCATGTTGGCAAGGTCGGAGTGGAGAAGTTCTACGAGGACGTTTTGCACGGCGATGTCGGCTACCAGAATGTAGAAACCAATGCTCATGGCCGGGTGCTGCGAGTGCTGGAGCGCCACGCGCCAAAGCCGGGGGCAGACCTGACCCTGCACCTTGATATCAATATCCAGCGCGCGGCTTACGAAGCGCTGGGAGACCGGCGCGGCGCAGTCGTTGCTATCGATCCCGTTTCAGGCGGTGTGCTGGCACTCGTGTCCACGCCCGGATTTGACACTAACCTGTTCGTCAATGGCATCAGTTCGCGCAACTACAGCGCATTGCGTGACTCTCCGGACGTACCGCTGTTCAACCGGGCCATACAGGGTCAGTACCCGCCAGGGTCCACCATAAAACCGTTAATGGGCATGGCGGGCCTGGAGTCGGGGCTGGTCACTCCCGAGACCACAGTGCCCGACCCCGGTTACTATCGCCTGCCCGGCGACTCGCATCGCTATCGTGACTGGATACTGAGGATTCGCGGCACTGGCCATGCGCCCGAGGTCGACCTGAACATGGCGATAGCGGAGTCCTGCGACACCTATTTCTACGACCTGGGCCGGCGTCTGACCATAGACCGGATGCACGATTACCTCGCGCCCTTCGGCCTGGGTAGTCGCACCGGCGTGGATACAACCAATGAACGCCGCGGAGTGTTGCCCTCCACGCAGTGGAAGCGGGACGCGCTGAATCAGGTGTGGTATCCGGGAGAGACTATCAGCGCCAGCATTGGTCAGGGCTATATGCTCACCACACCCCTGCAACTGGCGGTGGCGACCAGCGTGATGGCCAGTAAGGGGCGCAGGCACGTGCCTCGCCTGTTGCAGGCGCTTGACGGTGAACCTGTTGCAGCGCCCGAGCTTGCGCCTATCGAAACGGCCCCTGAGCACTGGGACGCGGTATACCGGGGAATGCTGGACGTAGTGCACGGGGAACGCGGCACGGCAAAAGCCCTGGCAAAGGGTATTCGTTATCAGATGGCGGGCAAGACTGGTACCGCCCAGGTGATAGGCATCGCACAGAATGCTGTTTACAAAGAAGATGAAGTAGAGGAACGGCATCGGCACCACGGCTTGTTCATCGCTTTTGCACCCGCCGACGCGCCCACTATAGCCGTCGCTATCATTGTTGAAAACGGCGGTGGCAGCAGCGCCGCCTCGCCCATCGCACGACACGTGATCGATACCTGGTTGTTTGGTCGCAGCGAATTCGAGGATCCGGCCTGATGGGCGACTATGTCCGGCAGATGCCGCACCAGAGCAGCGCTGACCTGGCCAGGCGCCCCAGTGCGGCGGCGCGCCTGCATGTTGATGTGCCATTGTTGTTGCTGCTGTTGGCGCTCACCGCGTTCGGGCTGGTTGTACTGTACAGCGCCTCCGGTCAAAGCATGGCGGCCGTGGTGCGCCAGGGGCGTTATTTTGCAGTGGCTTATGTCATTATGTTTCTTGGTGCCCAGCTTAGTTTGCAGCGTTATACGCGCTGGGCGCCGTGGCTCTATCTGGTGGGTGTGGCAACGCTGCTGGGGGTCATGTTTTTCGGTGTCGGTGCCAAGGGCGCGCAGCGTTGGCTGGAGATAGGCGGCTTTCGTTTTCAGCCTTCGGAAATCATGAAGCTGGTGGTGCCCATGGCGGTCGCCTGGTACCTTTCGGACAGGATACTGCCACCGCGATTCAAGCATGTCGTGGTGGGTCTGGCATTAGTGTCGATCCCGGCTGCGCTTATACTGCAGCAGCCTGATTTGGGAACCTCGCTGCTGATAGCCGCCAGTGGTCTGTTCGTGCTGTTCATGGCGGGTATCGGCTGGCGCTACATTTTCGGTGCCGCGCTGCTGGCAGTCGCCTCGGCCTGGCCTGCGTGGATGTTTGTGCTCCAGGATTACCAGAAGCAGCGGATTCTCACCATGCTCAACCCGGAAAGCGACAAACTGGGGGCCGGTTGGAATATCATCCAGTCAAAGACGGCCATTGGCTCCGGCGGTTGGGAGGGCAAGGGCTGGCTCAGCGGCACTCAGTCGCAGCTGGATTTTTTGCCAGAGAGCCATACTGACTTTATCATCGCTGTGCTGGCAGAGGAGTTTGGCCTGCGCGGAGTGCTTTTCCTGATGACGCTGTATACCTTGATCCTGTTGCGCGGATTCTGGATCGGTGTGCAGGCCCAGACCAGTTTCGGCCGCATGATGGCAGGTAGTCTTACCCTCACTTTTTTCGTATATATCTTTGTTAACATGGGCATGGTGGCGGGTTTGCTGCCGGTGGTAGGAGTGCCCCTGCCACTGGTCAGTGCCGGCGGTACATCGGTGGTTACACTGATGGCTGGTTTCGGCATACTGATGGCAGTGAGCACCGAGAAGCGAATGGTGGCCCATTGAACTTTTTTTCGGCTTTTGATTGAGAGATGCCTCCTATGTCCAGAATGCTCAAAATGACCCTGCTGGTGTGCTGCCTTTGGCCGACATTGTCCTGCGCGGCAGACAATAACTACGCCAGTCATCCGGCTGCCTTGGCATTGATAGATGAAATGGTTGCTGAAGAGGGCTTTGAGCGCGAGCAACTGCTTGCTTTATTCGCTGAAACCAATCGCCAGGATTCGATAATCGACGCGATGAACCGGCCCGCGGAGAAAACCAAGCCATGGTACGAGTACCGTGAGATTTTTCTCAACGACAAGCGCGCGAAGCAGGGTGTGGTTTTTTATCGGGAACATCAGCAAACGCTTGAGCGAGCCGAGGCCGAGATGGGTGTGCCTGCTGAGATTATCGTGGCGATCATTGGTGTTGAAACCTATTACGGACGCATCGCAGGCAGCTACCGGGTGATTGATGCGCTGTCTACTTTGGCCTTTGACTACCCCAGGCGATCAGAGTTTTTCACCAAGGAACTGAAGAATTACCTGATGCTGACGCGGGACCAGCGTATGGATCCACTGACCCTGACCGGCTCTTACGCAGGCGCAATGGGGTACGGACAGTTCATGCCCAGCAGTTACCGCAGTTACGCCGTTGACTTCGACGACGACGGTGTGGCCGACATATGGAACAATCCTGTCGATGCGATAGGCAGTGTCGCCAATTACTTCAAAGCGCATGGCTGGACTGAAGGTGGCCAGGTGGTGCTTCCGGCACGCGCGGAAAGCGCGGTTCTGGAGGAGATGCTCAGCCGGGGTCGAAATCTCAAGCCCCGGTTCACTGTGGCGGAGTTTGTTGCCGCAGGTCTGGTGCCCGAGGGGGGTGCTGACCCCGCAGCGGAGGCGATCGGTATTCAGTTTGAACTGGCTGATGGGCATGAGTATTGGCTGGGCTTGCATAACTTTTACGTGATCACCCGCTATAACCACAGCGCAATGTACGCCATGAGCGTTTACCAACTGAGCCAGCGCATAGCCACGGAGTTGTCGCCCTAGTGCTGCGCCTGGTGTTGGCAGGTCTGGCTGGCTTGCCAGGATTGTTGGCGTGCAGTTCGCATGAACCCCTGACGGGAGACGACTACCAGGCGACCCGCTACTCCCAGATGCAGGACGCCGCGCCTCTGCAGCCTCTGGGCCCGGACACGGTGGCCGATGCAGTGCCCCGGGCCGACCCCATACTCGCTGTCGGCAACAAAAGCCCTTATGTGGTCAATGGTGTTACCTACGAAATCCTGGAGAACTACCGGGGTTACCGCGAGCAGGGCATAGCCTCCTGGTATGGCAGTAAATTTCATGGCCATGAAACCTCCAATGGAGAGATCTTCGACGTGTATGCGCCGTCGGCTGCGCATAAAACCCTGCCTATTCCTTCCTATGCCAGAGTAACCAATCTGGAGAATGGCCGCAGCGTGGTGGTGCGGGTGAATGATCGCGGGCCATTCCATGAGGAGCGCCTGATTGACCTGTCTTACGCTGCCGCGGTGAAACTGGGGTTCATGGAGCAGGGCACCGCTCCTGTCGAAGTGGCGGTACTCGATATTGCCGGAGTCGATGACCTTCGCGATGCGCCTGGCTCGCACTATCGATACCTGCAACTGGGTGCTTTCGCCGCTGAAGGTTCAGCCCGAAGGTTACAGTCTGAACTGCAGGCGTTTCTGCAGGTGCCCGTATTCGTTAACGAGGTGGATGCCAGCGGAGCCAGACTGTTTCGCGTGAGGGTTGGGCCTATGGCTGACGCGAGCCAGATGCAACTGGTGCAGCAGCAGCTGAGCGATGGGGGTTACGCCTCAGGGCAACCGCTGCCCTGAAGCACTTTTTCGCACAGCCTGAGTGTGGGCTGATCTTTCGGTTGCGGGTCGCATGCGTTACCATTCGCGACCAGCTTCGCAACAAGTCTACGGTCCCTGTCCTATGAGTCGAATTACCCTGGTTCTGGTTCTCGCATTTGCCTCTTTAGGTGCCCAGGCCGCTTCCATTGTGCCCTCTCCGCCACAGCTTTCTGCCAAGGCGTACTTGCTGGTAGACGCCACCAGTGGTGCTGTCCTGGCGGAGCACAACGCGGATATGCCCCTGCCCCCTGCCAGCCTTACCAAGATGATGACCAGCTATGTGCTGGCCACCGAGATCCACGAAGGGCGCGTGCAGGAATCTGATATGGTGGCGATCAGCGAGAATGCCTGGTCGCAGAACCCTGTGTTCACTGGTTCTTCACTGATGTGGATTGAGCCCGGAAAAGACGTATCCATAGCGGACCTGCAGCGCGGCATTATCATTTCATCGGGGAATGACGCTACTGTCGCGGTAGCAGAGCACCTTGCCGGCAGCGAGGCGGTCTTCGCCGAAATGATGAATACCCATGCCCAGAAGCTGGGTATGGTCGATACCTACTATGTGAACTCTCACGGCCTGCCGCACCCCGATCACGTTACCACAGCCCGCGATTTGGCCACGCTGGCGAAGGCGATGATCAATGAGCATCCTGAGCAATATGCGATCTACAAGGAGCGGGAGTTTACCTACAACAATATCAGGCAGTACAACCGCAATACCCTGCTCGCCGAAGATCCCACCGTGGATGGTTTGAAGACCGGCCATACCGAAGAAGCGGGTTACGGTCTGGTGGCCTCGGCGGAGCGCCGCGGTATGCGCCTGATCTCTGTGGTGATGGGGACAAGCTCCAAGAGTGCACGCAAGAACCAGACGCGTAGCCTCCTTAATTATGGTTTTCGTTTCTTCGAGACTGATGTCCTGTTTGAGGCCGGCCAGGAACTGGAAAAACCGCGTGTCTGGAAAGGGCAGAGCGATTACGTGCCGGTGGGTGTGCTGGAAGAAACCGTGTTGACGCTTCCCAGGGGTAAAAAGAAGCATCTGGCGACTACGGTGGAACTCAAAGAGATGATCGAGGCACCGGTAGCAGTTGGCGATAAATTGGGAACCATAGTCATGACCCTGGACGGCGAGACGGTGTATCGCGGTGCCGTAGTTGCCCTGGAAGCCGTTGAGCCCGGCGGCTTGTTCGCCCGCCTTTGGGACATGATACTCATGTGGGTCGCCAGTCTTTTCGCCGCTTGATGTCAAGGAGCGTCCGATGACAGAGCAGGAGCCGCCCAGGATTGAATTCCCTTGCGACTACCCAATCAAGGTGCTGGGTCGACGCAGTGAGAATTTTCGCGGCATTATTCTTGAGGTGTTTGAGCGTCACGCGCCGGGGTTTGACCAGGAAACCATCACCGTCAGAGACAGCGCCAGGGGTACGTTCACTGCAGTTACCATCACGATAACAGCGACCGGGAAAGAGCAATTGCAGGCCCTGCACCAGGATCTGATGGCAACCGGTCACGTGCAGATGGTCATTTAGTGACGGTTGAATGCCGCCACCTTGGCCTTTCCGAGTATGAGCCTGTGTTGCAGGCAATGCGGTGTTTTACTGACGAACGCAAGGCCGACACGCCTGATCAGCTCTGGCTGCTGCAGCATCCCCGCGTATTCACCCAGGGCCAGGCAGGCAAGGCGGAGCATGTGCTCGCGCCGGGAGATATCCCTGTAATTCAGGTAGACCGCGGTGGGCAGGTTACCTACCACGGACCCGGCCAGTGGGTTATTTATCTCCTTGTTGATATCAAGCGCCGCAGCCTGGGTGTGCGCGGTCTGGTGTCGCTGATCGAGCGTGCTATCGTGCGGCTACTGGGAGAGCACGGTATCCATGCCGCACCCAACCCGGAAGCGCCTGGCGTGTACGTAGGCGGTGACAAGATCGCTGCGCTGGGACTGCGCGTGCGCAAAGGCTGCAGCTACCACGGCCTTTCCCTCAACGTGGACATGGACCTTGAGCCTTTTCAGCGCATCAACCCCTGCGGCTTCCAGGGCCTTGGTGTGACCTCCATGGCGAAGCTGCTGCCCGGTATTGAGCTCGATATGGCTGCTATCGGGCAGCGATTGCTGGATATTCTGGTCGAAGAACTGACTGACTGACGCGACCTGCCCCGGCGACAGAATGCGCGGAGCAGATCAGCGCCGCACCGGCCGCTTCTGTAGTTTCCTTTGCAGCGTCCGCCGGTGCATACCCAGGGCTCTGGCCGTAGCGGAGATATTGCCGTCGTTGTCATTCAGCACCCGCTGAATGTGCTCCCACTCCAGCCGCTCAACCGAGATAGGTGCCCTGGGCACATCTGTCTCCTGTTTACCGGGTTCATCATCAAAGGCAGACAGCACGTCATCAATACTGGCGGGCTTGCAAAGGTAATTGACGGCACCCGCTTTGGTTGCTTCTACCGCCGTGGTGATGCTGGAATAGCCGGTAAGCACAACCAGTTTTGCCCCCGGCGCGGCCTGCAGGAGTTTGGGTAGCACGACCAGCCCCGAGACTTCCGGCATATTCAGGTCGAGCAGAATATGGCTGGGCTGGTAGCTCGCGCATTGTGCCAGTGCATCGGCCGCGCTGGCGCAGCTGCAAGTCTCAAACCCGCGCCGCTCGAAGCCCCGCGCCATCACCGTGGTGAAAGTCTGGTCGTCGTCCACCAACAGGATCTTGCGCTGCGATCTAGTCATGTTGGCTGCTCACCAGAGGCAGGTACAGTGTGGCAATGGCACCGCTGTCTGCTGCGTTACGCAGCTCAACGCGCCCGCCATAACGCTCAACGGTGGCATGGCTCAGTAGCAGGCCGATGCCCAGGCCGGAGCGACTGGCGCGGATGATTGGTTTGCCTATGTTCTCCAGCAGGTCCGGGGCAATGCCGTGGCCCCAGTCGCGAATCTGTATCCTGGCGTTGTTACCCTCGCTGCCATAGCCCACCTCAACGCGATCCGAGCCCGCGTCGGCGGCATTGTTGAGCAGGTTCTCGAAGGCCTGGCACAAGGTGGAATCGCAGAGTATGAATTTGTCGATGCCACTGGCGTCTCGCCGGAATTGATAGCTCACCCCCGGACGCCTTACTGCCCAGCGCTCAACCGTGTGTCTGACGAAATCCTCCAGCGCGATCGTCTCGCTGGTGTCGCCCGCGTCCAGTTCCGCAGTGCGGGTGAGCTCACCCAGTGTGCTTTTGCACAGCTGCAACTGCTGTTGCAGCATGCGGCAGTCCTGCTGCGCCTGCTCGTCCAGGTCCTTGTTGGCGAGCATCTCATCCACCAGCACAGTCATGGTGGAAAGGGGAGTGCCCAGCTCATGGGCGGTACCGGCCGCAAGGCTGGCCACAGCCATTATCTGATCAGTACGCAGGCGTTGCTCCCTTTGTGCGACGGCCCGGGATTCCTGCAGGCGCAACTGGGTCGCCATGCGCACAACGAAGTAGGTGATAAGGCCTGCGCTGAACAGGAAATTGAACCACATGCCCAATACGTGAACGTTGTTGTTGCCGTGTCCCATGTGAGCGTGGGGGGTGAACAACGGGAACGGACGATACCAATACAGCAGCAGGCTGTAGGCCAGCAGGGAAGCGACTGCCACCAGCCATGTGTGTCGCCACGGCAGTACTGCGGCAGCTATGACCAGCGGCACAATGTAATAGGAGATGAAAGGGTTGTTCGCGCCACCGGTAAAATACATGAGTGCCGTCCAGAGCAGCACATCCAGCATCAGCTGGGTCAGGAACTCCAGGTCGGACACCGGCATGGGCTTGCTGCTGCGCCAGAAGCTGAGTCCGGTGAGAAGCGCCAGTGCCATCAGGCAGGCCGTCATTCCCAGCAGGTCTTCGGTAGTGCGGTTTACCAGCAGCACATAGCACAACACACCTATCTGTCCGAGCAGGGCGATGCTGCGAATGATAAGGAGGCTGCGCAGGTTCTCCAGCGTGGGAGAAGAGGCTCTTGCTTGCAGGGCTGGTTTACTCACGCGCACAGTATAATGGCAAGCTTTAAACAGTGGCAGAGACAAGATGCCGCAGTCTACGTTTCGGGATGCTGCCGATGAGCGTATAATCCGCGGCTTTTTAGCCGGGACAAGTCCATGTCAGATCTAGGCAGCGCCATCGCCTCACGCCGCACCTTTGCGATCATCTCGCACCCGGACGCCGGTAAGACCACTATCACAGAGAAGCTACTGCTGTTGGGTAATGCTATTCAGGTGGCGGGCAGCGTCAAGGGTAAGAAGGGCCCACACGCAACCTCGGACTGGATGAGCATGGAGCAGGAGAGAGGTATATCTGTAACCTCGTCCGTTATGCAGTTCCCCTATCGCGAGCGGACCGTCAACCTGCTGGATACGCCGGGTCACGAGGACTTTTCCGAGGACACCTACCGCACTCTTACCGCAGTCGACTCAGCTCTTATGGTAATAGATGGCGCCAAAGGTGTTGAGGACCGTACGATCAAACTGATGAACGTGTGCCGCCTGCGCGATACACCGATCTTCAGCTTTGTTAACAAGATGGATAGAGATATTCGCGACCCTATAGAGCTGTTGGATGAAATTGAGTCTGTGCTGGATATCCAGGGTGCTCCAATCAACTGGCCTATTGGTATGGGCCAGTTTTTCAAGGGCGTCTACAACCTTTATACGGATACTATTCACTGCTATCAGCACGGTCGTGGCTCGGTGCTCCCGGAGGATATCCGCATTGAGGGTCTGGCCAGCGACCAGGCCCGGGAACTGCTTGGGGCAGACTACGCAGACTTTGTTGACGAGGTCGAACTGGTACGCGGCGCAAGCCACCGATTCGACCTGGAGGCTTTCCTGGCGGGCAGGCTCAGCCCGGTGTTTTTTGGCACTGCCCTGGGTAACTTTGGCGTGCGTGAAATGCTGGACGACTTTGTCCAGTGGGCACCGCCACCGCTGGATAGGGAGACAACTACGCGCAGTGTGCCAGCCAAAGCAGACACCTTCAGCGGTTTCGTATTCAAGATTCAGGCGAATATGGATCCACGCCACCGTGACCGTATCGCCTTTATGCGTGTGTGTTCAGGGCGTTACACCAAAGGGATGAAAATGCGCCATGTGCGGCTTGGCAAAGACATCAAGATTGCTGACGCCGTAACCTTTAAAGCGGGCGAGAGAGTGCTGGTTGAAGCCGCAGTATCGGGCGACATCATCGGCTTGCACAATCATGGAACCATACAGATTGGTGACACCTTTACCGAGGGTGAAGACTTGCAGTTCACCGGCATCCCGCATTTTGCACCGGAGCTGTTCCGGCGCATACGCCTGGCGGACCCGATGAAATCCAAGCAGTTACAGAAAGGGCTGCAGCAACTCTCCGAAGAGGGGTCCACGCAAGTATTTGCGCCAATTAACTCTTCCGATCTGATTGTCGGCGCCGTTGGTCAACTACAGTTTGATGTGGTGGCCTATCGGCTCAAGGACGAATACAAGGTGGAGGCGCTGTATGAGCCCGTCAATGTCTACACTGCGCGCTGGGTCGGCTGTGAGGATCCGCGCAAGCTCGAAGAGTTTCGCCGCAAAGCCTCAGAGCACCTGTCTGTAGATGGTGGGGGGCACCTCACTTATCTTGCGCCCACCCGCGTCAATCTGGCGTTGATGGAAGAGCGCTGGCCAGATCTCGAATTCCGTGCGACGCGTGAACATTGATCAGGATTCGGAATTTACTTCCGACAACTGCTCGTTGAGGGTCAGGAAATCCCAGAGAATCCCCAATCCGAACAAACCCACGGTCAGCAGGTACAGCAGGCCAGTGAACCACTTGCCCATGTAAAATCGGTGGATTCCCAGCCAGCCGAGGAAAGTGAGCAGTATCCAGGCGAGGTTATAGTTGCAAGGGCCGGCGATAAACCGGCGGTCCGCCTCCCTGGACATTGCCGGTATCAGCAGCAGGTCGATGATCCAGCCTATGAACAGCAGGCCCAGGGTGAAAAACCAGATCACCCCGGTCACCTGTTTGCCATAGTAAAAGCGATGGGCGCCGATAAAACCGAAAATCCATAGCAGGTACCCCATCAATACTGAATGTGAGTTCTGTTCGTTGTCCATTGGTCAGCCCCAGGGTTACAGATGCCTTATGGTTGGTATATTGGCCGTTCTTTTCAAGTTGTTTTTCCTGCCCGCAGCACCCGCTATACTGATCTGGATCATGGCCTTGGGGTAGCAAGCGGTTACCCTAGTAAGTTCATTTGGTTTAATCACTAAGGAACAGAGATGTCTGTAGAACACCACGACTTGCACCATGAGTTTCCCGAATTGAATGACAGAATTCATGAGTTGAAGCTTAATGATGCCCACTTCCGCCGTCTCTTCGATGAGTATCACGAGCTCACCAGCAGCATTGAGATGATGGAAGACGAAAAGACTCCGGTCGCCACGCGCACCGAGGAAGAGGCAAAGGTGCGCAGAGTGCACCTGAAAGATGAGCTCTACCGTATGCTGACGGCGCAATAGCGGTGGCCCTCGAAGCGTTGAAAAAGGAGCTCGAGGAAAAGCGGGCTCTAATGCAGGCCAGATTGGCCAGCATCAAGAGGGACGTTACCCAGGAGCACTCGGGCGACTCGGCTGAGCAGGCGCAGGAGCGCGAGAATGACGAAGTCGTTGATGCAATCGGCAATGAGACCCGTCAATCCCTGCACGATATCCAGGTGGCTCTGGATAAAATTGCAGAAGGGACTTACGGTGAGTGCGAGAAATGCGGGGAGGAGATAGCGCCGGCCCGCCTCAAGGCCATTCCTGAGGCCGCGCTGTGCGTGAATTGCGCGCAGTAAGGGTCTCCGCCGCTTAGCAAGCGGCTGGCGCAGACCTTTCTTTATCATGCTTTCACCGGTGGCGCTTTTGCCAGTGCTGCCGGACCTCATTTACCGAAATAATCACACTGCTTGCGAGGCTTTGGCGCTGGTGCCGCTGGCTCGAAGGGCGTATAGTCGCGCCCGTCCTGACCCCACTGCGGGGCAGGGCGGTGTTCCATGAAATTTAGGCTGAAATCGCCTTGACAGTGACAGGGCAGGTCACTAGAATTCGCGTTCCTTTTTTCGGGGGGTTCCACTGCGGACCTCTGGTTTTTTTAATTGATTGGAGTCAGGTCAGGTGCAGAATCAGCGTATTCGTATTCGCCTCAAGGCTTTTGACCACAAACTGATCGATACGTCGACTCAGGAAATTGTGGAAACCGCGCGCCGTACCGGTGCCCAGGTTAAAGGCCCGATCCCCCTTCCTACCCGGAAGGAAAAGTACACCGTGCTGGTATCACCGCACGTAAACAAGGATGCACGTGACCAGTACGAAATTCGTACACACAAGCGTCTGTTAGACATCGTGGAGCCTACTGAAAAGACGGTAGACGCCCTGATGAAACTGGACCTGGCAGCAGGTGTGGAAGTACAGATTAGTCTTGGTTAACGACAATTCGTAACAAGACCTGCCCGGGATAAGAGTCCCGGGTGTGTAAGTGCTTGAAATCGGTTGTGAAGTGAGTGAATTGGGGGACAGACCACGTTTTCCCCCGGAAATACGTGGTCTGTCCCCCAATTCACCCACTTCCCCCATTTCAGGCGGCCATAGAGGGTATAGAGCCCCGTACACTGAGAGGTTAGAAAGATGGCTATTGGCTTAGTCGGCCGCAAGTCCGGTATGACACGTGTGTTTACCGAAGACGGCGCATCAATTCCAGTAACCGTAGTGGAGGTTTCTCCAAACCGCGTTACTCAAATCAAAGAGCTCGAGACCGATGGGTACCGGGCGATTCAGGTCACGGCGGGAAACCGCAAGGCCTCTAAAGTGAGCAAATCAGAAGCGGGACATTTCGCCAAGGCGGGTGTCGAGGCTGGCAGCAGCCTGTTGGAATTCCGTCTCGAGGAAGCTGATGAAGCGCCCGCAGTTGGCTCAGAGCTGACTGTAGAGCGTTTCGAGGCAGGTCAGGTCGTTGACGTGACCGGGAAGTCCAAGGGTAAAGGCTTTCAGGGCGGCGTGAAGCGCTGGAATTTTTCCATGCAGGACGCCACGCACGGCAACTCCATCTCTCACCGTGCCCCGGGTTCCATCGGCCAGTGTCAAACACCCGGCCGCGTGTTCAAGGGCAAGAAGATGGCCGGTCACATGGGGTCAGAGCAGGTGACCACCCAGGGCCTTGAAATTGTTCGTGTAGATGCTGAGCGCAACTTGCTGCTCATAAAGGGTGCCGTACCTGGTGCTCCCGGTGGGGACGTGATCGTGCGTCCTACCATCAAGGCATAAGGTTAGGGGGTCTCTAACGTGGAACTGAATGTAGTTAAGCCGGGTAACGCAGATGGCGGCAAAGTGTCCGTCTCCGATGTTACTTTCGCAAAAGAGTATAACGAGGACCTGGTTCACCAGGTGGTAACGGCCTATATGGCCGGCGCGCGCCAGGGTACACGTGCCCAGAAAAACCGCGCCGCGGTATCTGGTGGTGGCAAGAAGCCCTGGCGGCAGAAAGGGACTGGCCGGGCGCGAGCGGGAACGATTCGTTCACCTATCTGGCGTTCTGGCGGAGTGACATTCGCCGCGCAACCCCAGGATCACGAGCAGAAAGTGAACCGCAAGATGTACCGCGCTGCGCTGCGTACCATCATGTCCGAGCTGGCTCGTCAGGATCGTCTGATGGTTGTTGAGAGCCTGGATCTGGAGCAGCCCAAAACCAAGCTGCTGGTCAAGCAACTCGGCGAATATGGGGTGGACAACGCGCTGATTGTGTCCACGGAAGTAGGAGAGAACCTCTACCTGGCGGCACGTAACCTGCACAAGGTTGATGTGCGCGATGTGGATGGCGTCGATCCCGTCAGTCTGATCGCCCACGACAAGGTTGTGGTGACAGTCGACGCGGTTAAAAAGTTTGAGGAGATGTTGGGATGAACCAGGAGCGCGTTTTTCAAGTACTGGTAGGCCCGCACGTGTCCGAGAAGGCGGCGATTGTTGCCGACCAGAGCAACCAGTTTGTGTTCAAGGTCGCGGTCGATGCAACCAAGGCAGAGATCAAAAAATCTGTCGAGCAGTTGTTCAAGGTTAAGGTCGATAACGTTCGCACTTTGAAGGTTAAGGGCAAGGTAAAGCGTAACCGCTTTGGTTACAGCACCAAGCCAACCTGGAAGAAAGCATATGTACGACTGGAGCAGGGTCAGGATATTGACTTTGCTTCGGTTGAGTAAGGAGTCAGATCGCAATGGCAATTATGAAGAGCAAGCCCACTTCACCCGGTCGCCGTCACGTCGTCCGTGTTGTCAGTGAGGATCTGCACAAGGGTGCGCCCTACAAGCCCCTGCTGGAAAAGCAGAGCCGTAATGGCGGTCGAAACAACAACGGCCGCATTACTACTCGCCACGTAGGCGGAGGCCACAAGCAGCACTATCGTATTATCGATTTCAAGCGTATCAAGGATGGCATTCCTGCCACTGTAGAGCGTATTGAGTACGACCCTAATCGCACCGCGCATATTGCTCTGCTGCTGTTCGCAGACGGCGAGCGTCGCTACATTATCGCGCCCAAAGGCGTGAAGGCCGGCGATGTGCTGCAATCGGGTTCCGCCGCGCCGATCAAGACGGGCAACTGTCTCCCTCTGCGCAATATCCCGGTTGGCTCGGTGGTACATGGCATCGAGCTTAAGCCCGGTAAAGGCGCTCAGTTGGCGCGTTCCGCTGGTGCTGCTGTGCAGTTGGTTGCACGCGAGGGTCGTTATGCAACATTGCGCCTGCGTTCCGGTGAAATGCGCAAGGTGCTGGCCGATTGTCGTGCCACGCTGGGTGAGGTGTCTAATTCCGAGCACAGTCTGCGTAAGTTGGGTAAAGCTGGCGCAGCTCGCTGGCGCGGAGTCCGCCCGACAGTAAGGGGTGTTGCAATGAACCCGGTAGACCATCCGCATGGTGGTGGTGAAGGCAAGACGTCCGGTGGACGTCATCCAGTGAGCCCCTGGGGTACGCCCACCAAGGGCTACAAGACTCGCAAGAACAAGCGTACTGACAGCTTGATTGTGCGCCGTCGTGGTAAGAAATAACGGTCGATTGACTAGAGATTAGAGGAAGATATTGTGCCGCGTTCACTGAAGAAAGGTCCTTTTATAGACCTTCACCTGATGAAGAAAGTCGAAGCAGCCGTTGAGAGCAACGACCGTCGCCCGATCAAGACCTGGTCGCGCCGTTCAATGGTTGCGCCCGATATGGTGGGTTTGACTATTGCTGTTCACAACGGGCGTCAGCACGTACCCGTACTGATCAACGAAGACATGGTTGGCCACAAGTTGGGCGAGTTCGCTGTAACTCGTACTTTCAAAGGTCACATCGTAGACAAGAAGGCGAAGCGCTAAGCGCTGCGTAGAAGAGGTTCAGGAAATGGAAGTTGCAGCAAGACTTAAAGGCGCGCGGATTTCAGCGCAGAAAGCCCGTCTGGTCGCTGACCAGGTCCGTGGCAAGCCTGTGGAAGATGCGTTGAGCCTGCTCGAGTTCAGCAACAAGAAGGCTGCTCATATCGTCAAGAAGGTTCTTGACTCTGCGATTGCCAATGCAGAGAACAACGAAGGCGCAGACGTGGATGAGTTGAAAGTATCCACCGTTTACGTTGATGAAGGAATGACAATGAAGCGACTGCGTCCCCGTGCGAAGGGTCGTGCAGATCGTATATTGAAGCGTTCATGCCACATCACTGTGAAAGTGGCGGACGACGAAGGCTAAGTAATCAGGAGACGACCACATGGGTCAGAAAGTACATCCCATCGGCATCCGCCTGGGTATTGTTAAAGAGCATAACTCTATCTGGTACGCGGATAGCAAGAACTACTCCAAGCAGTTGATTACTGACCTGGCGGTACGCGGCTATATTGAGAAAGCGCTGGAAAACGCCTCCGTGAGTCGCGTTGTGATTGAGCGGCCGGCGCAGACGGCCCGAATCACTATTCACACCGCGCGTCCCGGCATTGTGATCGGCAAGAAGGGTGAGGATGTAGACGCTCTGCGCAAAGTACTGACCGAGAAAATGGGTGTACCGGTACATATCAACATCGAAGAGATTCGCAAGCCGGATCTGGACGCCAAGCTGGTCGCGCAAAATGTGGCGCAGCAGTTGGAGCGTCGGGTTATGTTCCGCCGCGCGATGAAGCGTGTTGTGCAGAATGCCATGCGCCAGGGTGCCGAAGGCATCAAGATCCAGGTGAGTGGTCGTCTCGGTGGTGCCGAGATAGCGCGTACGGAGTGGTATCGCGAGGGTCGTGTACCACTGCACACATTGCGTGCAGATATTGACTATGCCACATATGAGGCTGTGACTACTTACGGCATCATCGGCGTTAAAGTTTGGATTTTCAAAGGCGAAGTGATTGGCGGAGATGAGTCCACCGATAGCGCCAAGAAGACAGCAACTAATTAAGGGTTACGCAGATGCTTCAACCAAAGCGTACAAAATTTCGCAAGGCCCAGAAGGGTCGCAACCGTGGTCTTGCCCATCGTGGCAGCAAGGTTAGCTTCGGCGAGTATGGTTTGAAAGCGACGGGTCGCGGTCGTGTTACAGCACGCCAGATTGAAGCCGCTCGTCGTGCCATGACTCGTCATATCAAGCGTGGCGGAAAAATCTGGATCCGCGTATTCCCGGACAAGCCTATTACAGGCAAGCCGCTGGAAGTGCGTCAGGGTAAAGGTAAAGGTAACGTTGAATACTGGGTGGCCCAGGTTCAGCCCGGCAAAGTGCTTTACGAAGTGCAGGGCGTCTCTGAAGAACTGGCGCGCGAAGCATTTGCGCTGGCTGCAGCCAAAATTCCAGTTGCTACAACATTTGTTAAACGGTCGGTGATGTGATGAAAGCTAGCGAATTGCGTGATAAGTCCGCTGAGGACCTGAACAAGCAGTTGCTCACTCTGCGCGAGGAGCAGTTCAAGCTGCGCATGCAAAAATCTACTGGTCAGCTGGGGCAGGGCCACCTGCTCAAGCAGAACCAGCGCGATATCGCACGCGTGAAGACTGTACTTACAGAAAAGGCGGGTAACTAAGTATGTCAGTTGCAGAGAAGCGTACACGTACGGCAACAGGCCGGGTGGTCAGCAACAAGATGGACAAGACAATTACTGTGCTGGTCGAGCGTCGGGTCAAGCACCCGGTTTATGGCAAGTACATTACTCGCTCGTCCAAGATCCACGCTCATGACGAGAGTAACCAGTGTGGCATCGGCGACACTGTAACGGTTGCCGAGACTCGCCCGATTTCCAAGAGCAAGACCTGGAATCTGGTTGAAGTTGTAGAAAGCGCGGCACAGGTTTAAGTAGCGAGATTTTTGTGGCTCAGGCCGCAGTTTGGAGTAAGAGATGATTCAGACACAGTCCTATTTGGAAGTCGCTGACAACAGTGGCGCCCGTCGTGTGATGTGTATCAAGGTGCTGGGCGGATCCAAGCGCCGTTACGCGCGCGTCGGCGACCTGATCAAGGTTACCGTCAAGGAAGCTATTCCGCGTGGCAAAGTGAAAAAAGGCCAGGTGATGACCGCGGTTGTAGTTCGCACCCGGAAAGGTGTTCGTCGTGCCGATGGCTCACTTATCAAGTTTGACGACAATGCCGCCGTGTTACTGAACAATCAGGATGCACCTATAGGTACCCGTATTTTTGGCCCGGTGACTCGCGAACTGCGTGGTGAGAAGTTTATGAAAATTATTTCTCTGGCCCCCGAAGTTATCTAAGCGGTCAAGGAGAGGAAAGGAAATGTTGAAGATCAAGCGCGATGACGAAGTGATTATCCTGGCCGGTAAGGACAAGGGTAAGCGCGGCAAGGTTCGCAAGGTACTGGATAACGGAAAAGTAATCGTCTCCGGTATCAATATGATGAAGAAGCACACACGTCCCAACCCCCAGGAGGGAGTTGCTGGCGGTATCGTGGAGAAGGAAGCGCCGATCCAGGGTTCAAATGTGGCGATATTCAATCCCGGTACCGGCAAGGCTGATCGGGTAGGGTTCAAGGTAGATGGCGACACCAAGGTGCGCATCTATAAATCCAATGGCGAGGCTATCGGCTGAGCCGGACAGGGTTAACAGGTAAAAGAAATGGCAACTTTGCAAGAGAAATACAAGAGTGAACTGGCTCTCCAGTTGAAAGAAGAGCTGGGTCTGGCGAATGTAATGGAAGTACCGCGCATCACCAAGATCACTCTTAACATGGGTGTTGGCGAGGCTCTGGGTGACAAAAAAGTCCTCGAAGCAGCAGTAGCCGATATGGAGAAGATCGCAGGCCAGAAGCCGGTTGTTACCAAGGCGCGCAAATCCATCGCGGGTTTCAAGGTTCGCGAAGACTGGCCGATCGGTTGCAAGGTGACTCTGCGTTCCGAGCGTATGTATGAGTTTCTCGAGCGCTTGATCAGCGTGGCGATTCCCCGTATTCGCGATTTCCGTGGCATCAGCCCGAAATCGTTTGACGGTCGCGGTAACTTCGCGATGGGCGTCACAGAACAAATCATCTTCCCCGAAATCGATTACGACAAGGTGGATGCATTGCGCGGTATGGATATCACTATTACGACTACTGCCCGCACGGACGATGAGGGCCGCGCCCTGATGCGTGCTTTCAACTTCCCCCTGAAAGGTTAAGAGGCTTAATACATGGCTAAGAAATCTATGGTTGCCCGCGAGAACAAGCGTGCACGTATGGTTGCTAAGTACGCAGAGAAGCGCGCCGCGCTGAAGGCCATCCTGGCTGACGTTAACGCTTCGGATGAGGATAAGTGGGATGCGCAGGTTTCCCTGCAGAAGTTGCCGCGTGATGCCAGCCCGGTCCGCCAGCAACGCCGCTGCCAGGTAACCGGTCGTCCCCACGCGGTATATCGTAAGTTTGGCCTGTGTCGTAACAAGCTGCGTGAGGCAGCCATGCGCGGCGATGTACCTGGCCTGGTTAAAGCCAGCTGGTAACGGAGAGAAATTGAAATGAGCATGCAAGATCCGCTGTCAGATATGCTGACCCGAATTCGCAACGCGCAAATGGCTGGAAAAACCGGTGTAGAGATGCCCGGCTCCAAGTTGAAAGCCGCTGTTGCCAATGTCTTGAAGGAAGAGGGCTACATTGCCGACTTCAACGCATCCACCAGCGATGGTAAGCCGCGCCTGGCGATAGAGCTCAAGTACTATAACGGCAAGCCCGTTATAGCCGAGATAGACCGTATAAGCCGTCCAGGGCTTCGCAACTATGCCGCCAAGGATGGTTTGCCCTCTGTTCGCGGTGGCCTAGGGGTAGCGATTGTGTCGACCTCCAAGGGTGTAATGACTGAGCGTGCAGCCCGTGCAGCGGGTGTTGGCGGCGAAGTGCTTTGCACTGTTTTCTAATTTTTGATTTGAAGAGCATTCACAATGTCTAGAGTCGCAAATAATCCGGTACAGCTGCCTGGCGGCGTGGAAGTCAAGGTCGATGGCCGTGATCTTTCCGTCAAGGGCAGCAAAGGTACACTGGCGCTCTCCCTCGCGGAGGGTGTACAGGTAAGCCAGGATGACAACGCTTTGACCATTGCTTATGACGAGAAGTCCAGGGCTATGGCCGGGACGACCCGTGCGTTGGTAGCAAACATGGTCAAGGGCGTCAGCGAAGGCTGGGAGAAGAAGTTGGTACTTAACGGTGTCGGCTATCGTGCCAATGTATCAGGCACGACGGTTAACCTGACGGTTGGCCTGTCACACCCTGTCGAGTACGCGCTGCCAGAAGGTGTGTCTGCGGAGACTCCCTCGCAGACCGAAATCGTGGTGAAGGGCGTTGACAAGCAGGTTGTCGGTCAGGTGGCTGCCAATATACGCAGCTTCCGTCCGCCGGAGCCATACAAGGGTAAGGGTATTCGTTACGCCGACGAGTATGTCCGTCGTAAAGAAGCCAAGAAGAAGTAGGTAAGTTGAGATGAGTGCAAAGAATGATTCAAGGTTGCGTCGCGCCCGCCGTGCTCGCGCCCGTATGCGTACACTGGGTGTTAATCGCCTCAGCGTGCACCGTACTCCCCGGCACATTTATGCTCAGGTGATAGCACCAGAGGGCGATAAAGTGTTGGCTGCTGCTTCGACTCTGGATGCAGATTTGCGCAAGGATGCCACCGGGAACATCGGCGCAGCCGCTGCCGTGGGTAAGCTGGTTGCCGAGCGGGCCAAAGCAGCCGGCATCGAAAAAGTAGCGTTTGACCGCGGTGGTTACAAGTATCACGGACGTGTGAAGGCGTTGGCCGATGCCGCGCGTGAAAGCGGACTGGAATTCTAAAGGTACGAGATATGGCTTTTAACGATCAGAAAAAACAGCAGAGCGATGGTGACCTCCAGGAGAAACTGGTTCAGGTCAATCGTGTTGCTAAAGTGGTAAAGGGCGGTCGTATCTTCGGCTTCACTGCACTGACGGTTGTCGGTGATGGTAATGGCAAAGTCGGTTTTGGTCGGGGTAAAGCTCGTGAGGTCCCGGTTGCCATTCAGAAAGCAATGGAAGCAGCGCGCCGTAATATGATCCAGGTGGAGTTGAACAACGGCACCATCCAGTATCCGGTAAAAGCTGCTCACGGTGCCTCAAAGGTATACATGCAGCCAGCATCTGAAGGTACCGGCGTAATTGCTGGTGGTGCGATGCGAGCTGTACTGGAAATTGCCGGTGTGCACAATGTACTGGCGAAATGCTATGGCTCCACTAATCCGGTGAATGTAGTGCGTGCGACCTTTAACGGCCTGCGTGACATGGCCGCTCCCGACGACGTTGCTGCGAAGCGCGGCAAGACCGTCGAAGAAATTTTGAACTGAGTATTGGGTTGATTCCTCATGGCTAAAGCAATGATCAAAGTTACCCAGATCAAGAGCACCAACGGTCGCCTCAAGAATCACAAGGCGTGCGTTGCCGGCCTCGGTCTGCGTCGTATTGGTCATACCGTGGAAGTAGAGGACACTCCCTCTGTTCGCGGCATGATCAACAAAGTTAACTTCCTCGTACGTGTTGAGGGTTAGAAAATGTCAGATGTAATGCGACTGAACACCCTGAGTCCAGCACCGGGTGCCAGAAAAGACAGCAAGCGTGTTGGCCGAGGTATCGGCTCCGGTAACGGCAAGACAGCCGGCCGTGGTCACAAAGGGCAGAAGTCTCGTTCCGGGGGTACTGTTCGCCCCGGTTTTGAGGGTGGCCAGATGCCGTTGCAAAAGCGCCTGCCCAAGTACGGTTTTACTTCACGTATTGCTCGTACCACTGCGCAGATCCGTTTGTCTGAACTCAATGCAGTCGAAGGTGACGTAATTGATCTGGAGGCGCTGAAAAGCGCTGACCTGGTGAAGCAGAATGTAACGCGTGCGCGTGTTTTTCTGTCCGGAGAGTTGAGCAAGGCGGTTTCGGTCAAGGGCCTCGCGGTAACCAAGGGTGCTCGCGAAGCGATTGAGAAAGCCGGTGGGAAAGTCGAGGAATAAATGGCCCAGGGACAGCTGCCTTCAGTAAACAAAGCCGGGTTGGGCGAGCTTTTTGCTCGCCTTCGTTTTGTATTGCTGGCAATTATTGTTTACCGGATTGGTACCCACATTCCGGTGCCGGGGATCGACCCCAACCAGCTGCAGGCACTGTTTAACCAGAACCAGGGCACGATTTTAGGCCTGGCGAATATGTTTTCTGGCGGCGCTCTGGAGAGAATGAGTATCCTCGCGTTGGGTATTATGCCGTACATTTCTGCGTCCATTATCATGCAGTTGATGTCGGCGGTGACTCCGCAATTGGAGCAGTTGAAGAAAGAAGGTGAATCGGGCCGACGCAAGATAAGCCAGTACACCCGTTACCTGACTGTAGTGCTGGCCATTATTCAGGCTACGGGCATGACTGTTGGTATGGCCAACCAGGGCATGAGCTACGACACATCGCTGTTGTTCTTTGTTATCGCGATCACATCGCTGGTGACAGGCGCTGTGTTCATGATGTGGCTGGGTGAACAGATTACCGAAAAAGGCGTGGGCAACGGGATTTCCTTGCTGATTTTTGCCGGTATTGTCGCGGGATTGCCTTCTGCAATAGGTCAGTCACTGGAGCAGGCGCGTCAGGGTGAACTCAATATCCTGTTCCTGCTCGCTATCCTGGCTTTTGCGATTGTGATGATTTTCGCGATTGTGTTCATAGAGCGTGGCCAGAGGCGTATTACGGTGAACTACGCCAAGCGGCAACAAGGTCGCAAGATGTATCAGGCGCAGAGTTCGCACCTGCCCCTGAAAGTGAATATGGCGGGCGTTATCCCTGCTATTTTCGCCAGTAGTATTCTGCTGTTCCCGGCCTCGATCGCGCAGTGGTTTGGCAATAGCGGAGGGGCAGACTGGCTGCAGGACCTGGCCGTAGCGATAGGCCCGGGCCAGCCGCTGAACATATTATTGTTCACGGTGTTTATAGTGTTCTTCTGTTTCTTCTATACGGCGTTGATGTTTAACCCGCAGGAAGTAGCTGACAACCTGAAGCGTTCCGGTGCGTTTGTGCCCGGTATCCGTCCTGGCCAGCAGACCGCGAATTATATAGATGGTGTGTTGACCCGGCTGACGGTATTTGGCTCCGCTTACATAGCGATCGTTTGTCTGATACCCCAGTTTCTGGTGGTGACAGCCAATGTGCCGTTCTACCTCGGCGGTACATCGCTTTTGATTGTGGTTGTCGTGGTAATGGATTTCATGGCCCAGGTACAAAGTCACCTGATGTCTCACCAGTATGATTCGGTGATGAAAAAGGCCAACCTGAAGAATTATGGTGGTAGCGGCCGCGTTCGTTAAGGAACCGGCTCGCAGCAACGGAGTAGGAACGATGAAAGTACGTGCATCAGTAAAGAAGATCTGCCGCAACTGCAAGGTTGTGCGCCGTAAAGGCGTGGTCCGGGTGATCTGCAATACAGATCCGCGCCACAAGCAACGCCAGGGTTAATACCGGGCAGGTTGATTTTTAGTAACGATACCGCTAAAATGCCGCGCCTTTCGCGCAGCCCTCAGGGATTTTTTCCAAAATCCGAAGAAAATCAGGGGCTTGTGAAACGTTGCATAGAGCGCAGAGATTACGGAGAAAGTTGAATGGCTCGTATTGCCGGGGTCAACATACCTGATAACAAGCACGCTGTTATCGCACTGACATATATATTCGGGGTTGGCCGCACTACCGCAAGGGAGTTGTGTGCTGCCACTGGTGTAGCTGAGAATGCTCGCATCAGTGATCTGTCGGGTGAGGAAATGGACGCGCTTCGTGAAAAGGTTGCCGAGATGAGCGTGGAGGGCGATCTTCGCCGTGAAGTTTCCATGAACATCAAGCGTCTGATGGATTTGGGCTGTAATCGCGGCCTGCGTCACCGTCGGGGGCTGCCGCTGCGCGGCCAACGCACCAAGACTAATGCGCGTACCCGCAAGGGCCCGCGTAAGCCGATTCGCAAGTAAGGGTGGGGGACAGAGTCCCTCGCTATAGCGAATTCATTTTAGTGTAGCTGCACCCAAGTGCAGTGTTGATATTAAAGCAGGAATTACAGTATGGCCAAGCCAGGTGCCAAAGGCACTCGTAAGAAAATCACCAAGACGGTTGTGGACGGAATTGCTCATGTGCACGCGTCTTTCAACAACACCATCATTACGATCACTGATCGCCAGGGTAATACCTTGAGCTGGGCCACCGCAGGTGGATCCGGTTTCCGCGGGTCGCGCAAGAGTACGCCGTTCGCTGCTCAGGTAGCGGCAGAACGCGCGGGAGAGGCGGCCAAGGAATACGGACTGAAGAACCTCGACGTTCAGGTTAAAGGCCCGGGACCCGGTCGTGAGTCTGCAGTACGCGCGCTGAATGCATGTGGTTACAAGATCAGCAATATTACCGACGTTACGCCGATTCCCCATAACGGTTGTCGTCCACCCAAGAAACGTCGCGTCTAATACCACGACAAGCGCTCAGAGGAATAACTAGACATGGCTAGATATATAGGACCCAAGTGCAAGCTCTCCCGTCGTGAAGGAACGGACCTGTTCCTGAAAAGCGGTGTGCGCGCTTTGGAAAGTAAGTGTAAAGCTGAAACAGCACCCGGTCAGCATGGTGCCCGTCGCGGCCGCCTGTCCGACTACGGTGTGCAGTTGCGAGAAAAACAGAAGGTGCGTCGTATTTACGGGGTACTGGAGAAGCAGTTCCGCAATTATTACAAGGAAGCCGCTCGACTCAAGGGTGCGACCGGTGAAAACCTGCTGCAACTGCTGGAGTCCCGTCTCGATAACGTGGTTTATCGTATGGGCTTTGGTGCCACGCGCTCTGAAGCGCGTCAGTTGGTTGCTCACAAGGCGATTCTGGTCAATGGGCAGGTGGTTAATATCGCTTCCTACCAGGTAAAAGCCGGCGATGTTGTCTCTCTGCGCGAGAAGGCCAAAAAGCAGCTGCGTGTGCAGTCTGCCCTGGCCCTGGCAGCCCAGCGCGGCGAACCAGAGTGGATTGAAGTAAACGCAGAGAAGCTGGAAGGTACCTTCAAGTCTGTGCCTGATCGTCAGGATATCTCTTCAGAGATTAACGAAAACCTGATTGTCGAACTTTACTCCAAGTAATCCACTGAAGGACTAACCTACATAAAGGTGCCCCGAATGCAGAGTGCAGTGAACGAATTTCTGACCCCGCGCGTCATCAATGTTGATGAGAAGAACGCCACACGCGCACAGGTAACCCTGGAACCCCTGGAGCGTGGTTTTGGCCATACCCTGGGTAACGCCCTACGTCGTATCCTTCTGTCTTCCATGCCCGGTTGTGCAATTACCGAGGTGGAGATCGATGGCGTACTGCATGAGTACAGCGCCATTGAGGGTGTTCAGGAGGACGTAATAGAAATCCTGCTCAATCTCAAGGGTATAGCCCTGGTGATGAACGGCAAGGATGAAGCTGAACTGACGCTCACCCGCAAGGGCCCCGGCGCGGTAACAGCTGCTGACATCCAGGTTGACCACGATATTGAGATACGCAATCCGGATCACGTGATCTGCCACCTCAACGGTGACAGTGAGATTAACATGAAGCTCACCATAGCTCGTGGCAGAGGGTATTCACCGGCGGACTCTCGTGAGAACCCTGAGGAAGAGACGCGTTCGATTGGCCGCTTGCAGCTGGATGCCACGTTTTCTCCAGTCCACCGGGTATCCTATGTCGTCGATTCTGCTCGTGTAGAGCAGCGTACCGACCTGGACAAACTGGTGCTGGACCTGGAAACCAACGGCACGATTGATCCGGAAGAGGCTATTCGTCGCGCAGCCACAATACTGCAGCAGCAACTGGCCGTGTTCGTGGACCTGGAGAGCGAATCCGAGTCCGAGTCGGTAGAAGAAGAGGATGAAGTCGATCCTATTCTGCTGCGTCCGGTTGATGATCTGGAACTGACAGTGCGCTCTGCTAACTGCCTCAAGGCCGAGAATATCTACTACATTGGTGACCTGGTACAACGGACTGAGGTGGAGCTTCTGAAGACGCCCAACCTTGGGAAGAAGTCGCTGACCGAAATCAAGGATGTGCTGGCTTCGCGCGGGTTGTCATTGGGCATGCGCCTGGATAACTGGCCGCCAGCCAGCCTGAAAAACGATGACCGGGTTCTGAGCGCCTGAGCTCCCCGGTCTACCAGATAGCAGTGCTGAGATAGCACCCTTTTATATAGGATTGGAAAAATGCGTCATCGTCAAAGTGGACGTCAACTGAACCGCAACAGCTCTCACCGTAAGGCCATGTTCCGTAACATGACCATTTCATTGGTAGAGCATGAGTTGATTAAAACTACCCTGCCCAAGGCTAAAGAACTGCGCGGCTATGCCGAGCCTCTGATCACCCTGGCGAAGAAGGACAGTGTGGCGAACCGTCGTCTGGCATTTGACCGCGTTCGCGACAAGGAGGCCGTAGGTAAGTTGTTCAATGAACTGGGCCCGCGCTACCAGGAGCGCCCTGGAGGCTATATCCGCATCCTCAAATGTGGTTTCCGTGCCGGCGACAAGGCGCCGATGGCTTACGTCGAGTTGGTTGACAGGCCTCAGGTAGAGGCGTTCGACGACGAGGATTGAAGCGGGTTTGCTGTATTACCAGAAAGCCGGGCAAGTGCCCGGCTTTTTTATGATGGATAGACGTGTTTATCTTGTTTTTGAAGGCGGTGCGGGTACGTCTCCGCTCATGCCGGTTGCAAATCAGCCCGCGTGGAGCAGAACACTGTACCCCAGGAGAGCGATCAACCGAATATGCATCACGCGCAGCGCTTTATTCTTCCAGCGAGGCCACCCAGGCCCTGAATCCGGAATCAGAGAACTTCTCGTCATTGGCGGGCTCAATGCACTGCAAAACCGAGTCGGTTTTTTCCCGGTTGCCTTTGTTGGTGATCGCTTCCAGCCCCTTCACTCCCTCTTCGGCATGATTGCGGGAATGTGTCTGCAGGGCGACCAGCCCTTGGGCGCCAGTTTCTGTAATCACCTGACAGGTGAATTTGTGTTCTGGCCATTCCCGTTCGGCAGTTACGACCGTACTCATTCCTAAGCAGAGTAAAGCCAGGGGTGCATTTCTGAATTTAAACATAATGGTGTCCTCTAGGTATTTGACTACCAGCAGTTGTCCTGGTCAGTACCAGTTGCTGTTTTCGCTCCTCGCCAGTCGAGGATCAGAGTTGTGCACCGAGTGTCTTCGGTCTGAGGGGACCCGCTCGCCGGTGTAGCAGTCAGTACAAAACAGCGAGCTATGGTACCGCTCGCACAGGCAGCGGCGTCGACAGTATAGAACTCATCGGGTGATACCATGGGATCATTACCAAAACCCAGGTCCGTCATCGTTAGCGTGTAGGTGCCTCGATCTAGCATCAACTGCTCCTGCCTGTTTGCGACATCAAGAAGAGCTGCTTTCGCGTCTGCTCGGCGACCTTTCTGGAGGCTACTTTCGTAAGCAGGTATTGAAACTGCCATCAGTATGCCAACGATGACCACCACAATCATCACTTCCATCAGGGTGAAGCCTGTCGATCGCGTGCGCGGCAGTGCGTAACAGCGGCTAGTAGCGCGGATCACTAGTATTCCTCCTGGAACCAGTAGTTACCGTAGGGCGGGCGGAGAAATTCGCCTACTTCGCAGACACCGCCGCTACAGTCGACGTTTCCGGGTTGGTCTATGCTGGTGGCGGGTGTGCCCGGAGGCAGCAACACGCGTATCTGACCATCGTCCCCAAAGTGCACCGAGGGTGTATCCGGAATAATGCCGCCCAGGTTGATGATGCTGCGGTCGCCCTTGTAGAGGTCTATTACATACAGTTGACCGGTGCCCGCTTGCGGCTCACACACGTTGATGTCGTTGAGCAGATTGGACGGTGTAAAGGTCGTGGCGAAAATCCGTCCGTTAATCGTCAGCGTCTTGGCCAGGCTCTTCTCGCCCGCATTGGCCAGGTCCAACCGCCATCCGTCTGCGGCGTTCAAACTGGCCAGCGCAGTGGCTTTCTCGGCATCGGTACCCGTAGTCAGGATATTGTCGGTAATGTCGTACAGGCTCGCCTCCGAGAACGGTTGTCCGCAGCGGAAATCATAGAAGTCCACATCTGCGCATTGCACGGTCGTCGGGTTTGCGGTGGCGTAGGGAGCTACCTGCTGGTCCCGTATCATATATAGACGGTTGTCCACATCGATCGCATTGGGGTTGGTGCGGTCGCCGGTGCCGATCACAATGGCGTCGACGGCCCTGCCCTGAGAACGCACGCGGACGATATCCGGCGCATTGAAGAAACGGCGGTCGGTCGCAGTGGTCGCGCCATTAAACGCCGCCAGTTTGCTGATAAACCACGTATTCTGGCTGGAGGTGGGCAGCGCACTACCAGACAGGTCTACCCTCCAGAGGTTGCCTCCGGTGTCGCCAAAGTAGATCCGGTCGGTCAACTGATCGCCGTTACTGTCCAGCACCGTCACATTGCCGGGGACGGAGTGCAGAAGGCCGCTCTCCGACATATTCGTGGCACTGTTCGCTGCCGGGGTCACGCTCCAGATCAGGGCACCCGTCGCTGCGTCCACAATGAAGATACCTCGGCCCTTGGCGTCGGCAACGCCGACACCTGATGCGTCCTTGTCCGTGTCGTAACCCGCCCCAAATATCAGCACGGGCTTGGGAACGCCAGTGCCGTCGACATGGCCGGGAATACGTGTCACCACGGGTTCCGACCAGGTCTGGCCGAGTTCACTGAACCCTGAGACGTCCGGGCCGATACGCCACATGAAGCTGGGGCTGTCGGGGTTGGACACGTTCAGTGCGTAGTAGGCGTTGCCGCCGCGGCGCATGCCGAAGAAAGCCCAGGCCTTGTCTCCTGCTGTGGAGTCGATGGTGCCATCCTGGTTGGCGTCATAAGTATAGGCTACCGGCGTGAGGTCCATACCATATACGTGATCGCTGGAAACGGCATTGCGGCGCCGCTGCGGCAGGATGGAAGCTAGTTCTTTGGGGAAAAAGGCCCAGCTTTCCTGGCCATCACTGCTTTTGAACAAGTGCACGAACCCGGAGTTGCTACCCACCAGAATACGCAGGTCCGGATTGGCGGTGGTGTAGCTTCCGCGCGCACCGTAGTTCAATACCAGTGGCTGGCTGTGCAGAATATCACCCAGTATCCACTTGCGCGGCTCATTGGTGATGCCGTCGCCATCTTGGTCGTAGGCATCGTAGCCCTGGGCCCATTCAACCTGGTCCTCAAAGGCGGTAAGGGTAGACGCCCCAAACAGGTTATAGAGCCCTGTGTCAGTGGCTTCGCCCATGGCCGCCGCGTCGATGTTGGTGGTATTGAGCGCTTCCAGCGCACCGTTGGTACCGGTGTTGATGTAGAGCGACCGCGTACCCGGCGCGCGGGCAGCCAGTAGAGCACCTACGCCACCCTTGTCTACCGTGCCGCCATCCTGCGAGGACCCCCAGAAGGTGACCGCGGTGGCTTTGATGTCGCCGGTATCGGCGTCGACGGCGGGATTGCTGTTGGCGTCGATCAATGTCGCGATGCCGTCGTCGATATCGAGCTTGAGCTTCTTGATGTTGCCCACCCAGTCGATGGTCTCGAGTGGCTTGAACATGGCATAGAACACCTCATCGCGACTCTGGGTGCGGGTGAAAGTGTCCACCGCAACGGCCGGAGAAGTGAAGGTGGTATCGCGAGAAAGAATGCTCACCAACGCCCCCTGAAAGGCTTCGGTCAACTCCTCGGCATTCGAGGCGGTATAGTACTCTCCCTTGCCGTTGTCGGCCGTATCCTGCAGTAGTTGCTGGTCGGTGTCGAAGCCGATGGTATAGGTAATGCCAAACTGGTTACCGTTGGTGGTGTCGCTGTCGAGATCGTTGGTCGCCATGTATTCGGCCAGTACTGGCAGACAGTTTTTGACAAAGCCATCTTCGCTGTCGTAGTTGTCGCAGGTCTTGCCGGTGAGCGTCTCGATCTCATCAACGTTATCGCGGTCATCGTTGGGCAGACCGTCGGTCATGACGATGATATAGGTGTAGGCACAATCGGTGTTGGGTGAAACATATTGGCCACCACTGATGGCATTGGTATCCACCGGCGCTTCGTCATGTCGCCAGCCCCAGCTGAAGGTGCCGTATGAGCCGTTGCCTGAGTACTTGGGCGTTTCGCCCGCCAGATATAGATACGCCTCGTACGTGGACTCACACAGCGGGGTTACCCCGGCTGGCTCCAGTTGATCAACCAGGTTAACCAGGTTGGTGCGCTGCGCCGCAGACATATCCTGAATAATGCGCTGGGTGATGCGCCCGCCCTGGCTGCGGTTGAATTCCAGCAGGCCGAAGTCGATGCTGGTGTTGGTTTCGATAATCGTGGTGATCACATCCGCAGCGATATCGATCTTCGGACGCGGCGCCACCAGGCTGTCATCGTGGTACCAGTTGAGGTAGTGCGATGTGTAGAACGTATAGGCGGTATTGCCCCAATCAACAGTAGTATCGATGGACCCTGCGTATTCATTGCCTGTGGCGACATTAGTCTGCGGGTAGCCGTCTGCCTGGCCGGCGCCGTTTTCCGGGTTGCCATTGCTCACATCATCCAGGCATTCCACGTGCGGCGGGGTATGCACCGAGGTGGTGAGTGACTGCCAGGTGCCGGGAATGACGGTGTCATCCACACAGACGTTCGCGCGCGGGCCAACATAATTCCAGGTAGTGTAGACCGGAGCGGTAACCAGTTCATAACAGGCGTCGTTATAACTGCCGGGAGGGTCTATGTATTGCAGGCCGCTAGGGCAGCTGTTGCCGTCATCGTCCTGGCTGAATACGTAACCGGGGGTAGGCGTTGTGGTGGTTTGCCATTGATAGCATGCGTCGTTGTTGGGGCCGGGAGGATCGACGTATTGCAGGCCACTTGGGCAGCTGTTATCCCAGTTGTCATCTTGTGCATACACCAGCTTCGGCGCGGGCGATGTCGAAGTTACCTCCTCATAGCACGCCTGATTACTGTTGCCCGAAGAGGGGTTGATAAGGGTCGTACCGGGGGCGCAGCCGAAATAGCACTGTCCCGGTTGTACGGAGGAATTAACCCAGCGGCGCGCACGCTCTGGGGTGAAACGCCCGGCGTCGTCGAGGCTGTCGAATGAGGCTGCACAGCGGTTCTGGCCTTCGGCAAACCAGCGGCTGCTGCCTGGGTCCGGCACTGTGCCATCGGTGGTCCAGTAAATACGATTAGCAGTGAAGCTGCTTGCATAGGTAGCCGTTGGGTCGTAGGGCGGCCGCTGGGAGTCGATGTTGCTGCGCATACTACCCGAATCATCGAATACGATTAACACCTTTGGCCGCGAGCCGGTGGCTGCATTGTACTCGGCCTGGTATATCTCCGTATCGTCCGCTGACGCGGGGATAATAGCGGCAGCAACCAGAAGGGAAGCACCGATTACAGTGCCGGTCAGGGAATTGAAAATTCGATGCAACATGGATCTATCCTCCACAAGGCCCGGCCCGGTTAGGACCTCGTATTGAGCTGTTTTAATAGGGTTAGCCACGACTGCCGATTACCGTTTTGATTACGCCCAGTTCTACCCGCGTGCGGGCGGTTCCCTCAAGGTCGTGCTCGGACGTAATCAAGTAGTAGTCACAATCCGTCAAGCCCACGCTGGTTCCACCCTGGTCATTCGGTGGCCGCAGGCAGGCTCGTTCGGCGCCAATCAGACGCACATCCACGTCGATAGTGAAGTTCGCGTCATTGGGGTCGCCCGCAATATTCCTCAACGGGTGGACGCCAATGCCCTGAAAGGGATCTTCCACGATAGCCAATCGCCTGAATGGATCTTGCGCTGAGCCCGCCAGCGCGAGGGTGGAGTAAACTCCGGCCTCTGCAGCCTGGAACGAGCGGTAGGTATCCTGCATGGAGGTCGACATCTTCAGTCCCACCGAACTGTTGTTGGCTGCTGTAATACTTATAATGGTGACCACCAGCAGGAATAGGAGGCTGGTAACCAGTACCACTCCCCGCTGCCGCTGCCGCTGCCGCTGGTGAGCGTGTCGTGAAGTAATCATCAGGTTCCTCCTCGCAGAACCAGCCGGTTGTTACGCAGTGTAATTTCAGAGTGCAGTAACACGCGGCGGAAATTGTCGGCAGGTGCGATAGGGGCGAGATCTCCCATGCGGTAGCTCTTTTCATTGACATAGGCCGGATCATCCGCTTGATTTCGCAGGAGGATGAAAGCCTCCATGGAGGTGACGTTTGCCCATGCGCCGGCAGCTTGCACAGTCGCCAGGTTACCAACGGTGTCGGCTATCCCGTCCACTCCGGTGTCGTAGCTGAACAGGAAGCGCATACTTTCAACGCCCTGAACCAGGTCTTGCGTCTGCACTGCCATGGCAGAGGTTCCGCTGTCCCAGGCCAGCACCTTGCGCGCCAATACGGGCCCGGTGTTAACGTCATCGCGCACGTAGAAAATCTGCAGGCGATAGGGCCAGGCGGTCGCCAGGGCGAATTCGTTACCCTCACGCACATCCGGCGCGGTGTCAGCGCCGTCCAGCAGCAGGCCTCTTTCGCTGTTGGCCACCACATAGGTCAGTTCGTTGTTGAATGCCGCCGGGTGGTCGATGACCCCGTCTCTCGGTGCGTTGGGGTCATTCGGGTCTTCATCGTAGAGCGGGCTGGGCACCACACCCTTGATTACCAGTATATCGGAATTTGGCCGTGCATCAGTAATACAGGAAAGCATACTGGCGCCGGTGGCGCGTACGGCGAAGAACGCATTGTTGGTGTCGTAGGCTGCCGCGCCCCCGGTACAATTACCGCCTACGGCGCCCAGAGAACCGTCTTCGCGTATATCTGCCGGTCGCGCGCTGCCAAAAAACCCCACGTGCTTGGCGGCGTAATTCAATACCTGCACGGCAAAACGGCCGTTCTCTGAAACCGACGCCACCTGCTCGACCTCGGTGAATGAGCGCTTGGAGGCGAGATAGACCGAGATGGCACCACCAATGATAATCAGGCCGAGTACCATCGCCACCATAAACTCAACCAGTGAGAAACCCGCTGCGGCAAACCGCCTGCATGGTTGCTGTCTGTCGCGTTTCATATTATCTCTGTCTCGTCAATGACATAACTGTCCAGCGTAACCTGGCGCCTTGTCGGGTCAGTGCCGGCAGATTCACCGCCGCAGGCTGTGCCGGAACCGGGAACCGCATCAATGGTTTCTCGCAAACCCTGCCACTGCAGAATGATGCTGACAATACCGGTGCTGGTCTTGCCTGCGTCGGCATTAAATAAAATGCAGGCACGTAAGTTGCGCAGCACAATGGCTGCCTCGCCGCCACTCGTCATCGTTACCGTGTTCCCGGCGAGCACACGGCCCCAAACCCAGCGGTCGTGGGCGGCTAACTGTGCCGGAGTGCAGCTACTGGCGCTGCTGCAGTTGGGGTCTGGCTCTGCGGTGGCGATATCGGGCTCCAGCGGCGTCTCGAGCCCGGTGGAGCCGGTCATGTAGGCAACCACGGCGGTGGGATTACGGCGAATACGTTCCAGCATGTCATCCGCCAACGCGACTGCGCGGCTGCGCTGAACAGCTTCGTTCTGTGAAACTTTGGATAGTGAAAGCAGGCTCACGACGCCCAGAATCCCTATGGCGAGAATGACACCCGTGATCAGTGCTTCGATCAGGGTGACACCCGCTTGATAGCGCGCGCCCGGCAATGGATATCTAACAGCTGACATTTGTATCACTCGCGTCATTGACAATACCATCTTCTGGGGAGTCGGTGTCTACTGCACTGCGCAATGAACCCACCGGTGCTAGCATCAGAGCACGCGCACTCTCCGCGCCGCGCGGATCACAAAACGTAAAGGTGCCTTCTGAATTGAGGGCATGCCCCCGCGGATTGAAGCGCACGCGATTGGCCAGGTTGTCAAATGTGGTCGTTGTTGAGCCTTCACGGGCTTCGTACTGGATGATTTCCTCGTCGGCGTTAGTGGCATCCGCGAGCATGTCATTGTTGGTATCTACAAACGTCATATAGCCGGTTGCCCAGTTCGTCCGGCTGGTGTCGCATGCCGTACCGTTCGCGGTGGGGCAAACCACTACTGGCGCGCGGCGTGCAAGCGCTTCGGCGCGTGCGTTACTCAGCGTCGCGCGCAGGGCATAGGTTTCCGACAGCATGCGGTTGTTCAATATAAGCGCTCGGTAGCCCGGGGCAGCCAGTACCATAACGGCACCCAGAACAGCGAGCACCACCATCAACTCCACCATGGTGAAACCGCCGGCGGTGCCGGGCCGGTTTCCGGTTAATGCTACTGTTGTCAGTCGAATTTCTAGCAAAGTTCACTTTTCCGGTTTCTAGCGCACCCGTAGTGTAGGGCGCATCGGGCCGCAAGCAATACGCTGTCCGATAAAAGGGCTTGGTAGCGGATGAACGGCATTGACCAGGTGCAGAGTGTGAACTGGTTCACAGTGAAGCGGCCGCGCAGCTCGGGCGCAGCGCCCGCAGGGGTAATTGCCGGCGATTGCCCATCATCTAAAGCTGGCAGCGCGGCGATAGGTGATCCCGTATTGATCTGTGATCTGTGATCTGTGATCTGGTGCGCAGTTTTGCCAGATCAAATTACCTTTTCAGCCAGATAACACTAGAATTCGACTATGAGTTTTTAACCAAGGGGTTTCCGGGCCGCTCTTTAGGCTTCAGGTTGCAATAGACGAATGAGTACGAAACGTTACAGTGATCAACAACAGCGCGCCTGGTTTCGCGCGGATCGGTTCTTCCAGCACGAAGGGAAGTGGTACTTCCATACGCGCGAAGGCACCATGCAAGGACCGTTTGATGATCGCTTCCAGGCACGCGAGCGCCTGGAAGGCTACGTAAAGGCTATGAATTCAGGACTGCTGGAGGTTCTGGAAGAGGGTCACGCTGACTGGGGCCTGATGCCGCTGGACCAGTAGTGCCAGGGCGCTCATTGCGCCCATTGATCAGGATCGTTCCCTGCAGAGAGATCCTCACGCCGCCTTGCGGCGTTTCTTGTCGAGAAGGGGAGCGAGGAATTTCCCGGTAAACGAACCTTTCGCCGTTGCTACTTCTTCAGGCGTTCCGGTGGCGATTATCTGCCCGCCTCCCGAGCCGCCCTCCGGCCCGAGGTCCACAATCCAGTCGGCTGTCTTTATCACGTCCAGGTTGTGTTCAATGATGACCACGGTATTGCCGTGGTCACGCAGCCTGTGCAGAACTGCCAGCAACTGCTTGATATCCTCAAAATGAAGACCAGTGGTAGGTTCATCAAGAATGTACAAGGTCTTGCCGGTATCGCGTTTGGATAACTCACGAGACAACTTGACCCTCTGGGCTTCGCCGCCAGACAGCGTGGTGGCGGCCTGACCGAGGCGGACATAGGTCAGGCCGACGTCCATCAGCGTTTGCAGCTTACGCGCGATAGTCGGGACCGGCTCAAAAAACGCCAGCGCGTCTTCTACCGTCATCTCCAGCACTTCGTTGATGTTCTTGCCCTTGTAGCGGATCTCCAGGGTTTCGCGGTTATAGCGTTTGCCCTTGCACACATCACAGGGAACGTAAATGTCAGGGAGAAAGTGCATTTCTACTTTGGTAACGCCGTCCCCCTGGCAGGCTTCGCAGCGCCCTCCTTTTACGTTGAAGCTGAAGCGGCCCGGCTTGTAACCTCGCGAACGCGCTTCCTGGGTGCCGGCGAAAAGCTCGCGCACTGGCGTGAATATGCCGGTGTAGGTAGCGGGGTTGGAACGGGGTGTTCGGCCTATGGGGCTCTGGTCAATGTCGATACATTTATCAATCAGGTTCATCCCGGTGATGCTGTCGTGTGCCGCCGGGGTGAGCGTGGTGGCGCCATTGAGTTCCGTCGCCGCGATAGGGTAGAGCGTGCTGTTTATCAAGGTTGATTTGCCGGACCCGGAAACGCCGGTAATACAGGTGAGCAAGCCCACGGGGATCTCCAGCGTCACATCTTGCAGGTTGTTGCCGCGTGCACCGGACAGCACTAACTGTTTTTTCTTGTTCGCCGGAGTGCGTTTCTTTGGTATGTCGATCTTGCGTCGTCCAGACAGGTAATCACCGGTCAGCGACTGCTTGTTGTCGATAATCGCTTTCAGGTTGCCTTGCGCCACAACCTCACCGCCGTGCACGCCAGCGCCCGGGCCAATATCGATAACATGATCCGCGCAGCGTATGGCGTCTTCATCGTGCTCTACCACCAATACGGTATTGCCCAGGTCGCGCAGGTGAGTGAGTGTTCTCAGAAGGCGCTCGTTGTCACGCTGATGCAGGCCTATTGAGGGCTCGTCCAGAATATACATCACGCCCACCAGTCCGGCGCCGATCTGCGATGCCAGGCGAATGCGCTGTGCCTCTCCGCCGGACAGCGTCTCCGCACTGCGATTCAAGGTGAGGTAGTTCAGGCCAACGTCCACCAGGAAGCGGTAGCGCGCTCTCAATTCCTTGAGGATTTTGTCGGCAATCTCGCCTTTGCGGCCGGGTAGAACCAGCTCATTGAAGTAATCTTCGGCATCGCCCACTGACATATCGGTGATCTGGGGTAGTGTCTTCTCATCGACGAAAACATGCCTGGCATCGCGACGTAAACGGGTTCCACCACAATCGGGGCAGGACTGTGTTGCGAGGAACTTCGCCAGGTCTTCGCGCACTGACTGGGAGTCTGTGTCGCGGTAGCGGCGTTCCATGTTGGGGATAATGCCTTCAAAGGGGTGGGTGCGTTTGAACACGTCGCCACGATCGTTGATATAGGCAAAGGCAATTTCCTGTTTGCCACTGCCGTGCAGGATTATTTTCTGGAAGCTACTATCCAGCTGTTCAAAAGGCGTGTCGATGTCGAAGCCATAATGGTCCGCCAGGGAGGTTAGCATGTGGAAGTAGTACACGTTGCGCCTGTCCCAGCCGCGAATCGCGCCTTCAGCCAGGCTGGACCCTGCGTCCAGCACGATGCGTTCTGTGTCGAAATACTGTTTGACGCCCAGCCCGTCACAACTGCCACAGGCACCCGCCGGATTGTTAAAGGAGAACAGGCGCGGCTCCAGCTCATCGATGCTGTGCCCGCACTCCGGACAGGCGAAACGCGCTGAAAAGGCGAGCTCTTCCCCGTCCCCGTCCATATAGCTCACCGAGGCCAGGCCATCGGTCAGTCCCAGCGCTGTTTCGAAGGACTCCGCCAGGCGCAGTGCCAGGTCGTCGCGAACCTTGAAGCGATCCACCACAACTTCAATACGGTGCTTCTTGTTTTTCTCCAGCCTGGGTATGTCGTCCAGGTCGGTCACAATGCCATTGACGCGGGCTCGCACAAAGCCTGCTGCCCGCAGTTCCTCGAATATGTGCAGGTGCTCACCTTTGCGGCCGCGTACCACCGGGGCGAGCAACATCAGCTTACTACCCTCGGGCAGTGCCAGCACCGTATCCACCATCTGGCTGACTGTCTGGGCCTGCAGGTTGAGGTCGTGGTCGGGACAGCGGGGGTCACCCACGCGTGCGAACAGCAGGCGCAGATAGTCGTAGATTTCGGTAATGGTGCCCACGGTTGAGCGTGGGTTGTGCGAGGTGGACTTCTGCTCTATGGAGATTGCCGGCGACAAGCCCTCGATGTGATCCATATCCGGCTTTTCCATCATCGACAGGAACTGGCGGGCGTAGGTCGACAGGGATTCCACATAACGCCTCTGCCCCTCGGCATACAAGGTATCGAAAGCCAGTGATGACTTTCCCGACCCCGACAGCCCGGTGATGACCACCAGCTTGTCTCGCGGGATATCCAGGTCGATATTCTTGAGGTTGTGGGTGCGTGCACCCCGAACTTGGATCGTGTCCATTGCCAGCCTTTACCGCAAATTTGCCGAAACAGGAAAGTATATGCCCTCCCTGTTACGGCATGCAAAGAGAAACGGACCTCATCTCGGTCGGGAGTGGCAGCGCAGGCCCATGTTGCTGCCCGGCGGCGACGCACACGGCACAGTGCCGGACGGGCAATGGGCGGTTGAGAACTGCTTCGTGTTCCTGATCGCGGAAACTGCTATCATTGCGGCCGAAATTCGAGACCAGAACCCAGTGATTACCGAACACCCCATGACACCACTGGAGCGACGCACTGTCAGCTCCCTCGCGCTGCTGTACAGTTTCCGGATGCTGGGGCTGTTTATGGTGCTGCCCCTGCTCGCGTTGTACGCCACGGACCTGCCCGGAGCTGATCCGCTCACCATCGGCCTGGCCCTGGGTGTGTATGGCCTGAGTCAGGCTGTGCTGCAAATTCCACTGGGTTGGTTGTCGGACCGTATCGGCCGCAAACCGGTGATCGTCGGCGGCCTGTTGGTATTTGTGCTGGGCAGCGTGGTCGCGGCAATGGCCGACAGTATCTATGGCGTGGTGGCCGGCAGGGCGCTGCAGGGCATGGGCGCGATCGCCAGCACAATCATGGCGCTGGTGGCCGACCTCACACGTGAGGAACAGCGCACCAAGGCCATGGCGATGGTGGGGATGAGTATTGGCCTGTCCTTCGCCGTGGCGCTGGTGCTGGGGCCTCTGGTGGCCGCAGCCGGTGGTCTGGCGGCGGTGTTCTGGTTTACCGCGGTGCTGGCGGTAGCCGGAGTGAGTATTGTCACCCTGGTTGTACCAACTCCGGAGCAGGGCCAGGTCCACAGCGATGTGGGTGCCCGGCAGGGCCTGTTTGCGCGCAGCCTGCGTGACGCCGGGTTGATGCGGTTGAATATGGCTGTTTTCAGCCTGCATTTCATTCTGATGGCGCTGTTCCTGGTAGTCCCTGGGCTGTTGCTGGACGTGGCGGGCCTGGGCAGGGACAGTCACTGGATGGTCTATCTGCCCGCACTGTTGCTGTCTATCGCCGGTATGGTGCCGATGATGATACTGGCGGAGCGCAAGGGGCGCCTGCGCGAGATGTTCCTGCTCGCGATTATCCTGTTGATGGTGGCTATGGGGATGATTGCGTCTGCGCAACTGGCGCCTGTCCTCTATGTGGGTATGTGTTTGTTTTTCGTAGGGTTTAACTACCTGGAGGCAACCTTGCCCTCATTGGTTTCGAAAATGGTATTTGCCGGCGGCAAGGGCACGGCACTGGGCATCTACTCTACCTGCCAGTTTCTCGGCGCCTTTGCCGGCGGTGCATTGGGCGGCTGGCTGGTGAAAGTAGGCGGGGAGATGGCAATAGTGACTTTCAGCATTGGTCTTGCTGTCATTTGCCTGCTGCTTTTTCTACCGGGCAATGCGGTAGCTACCCGTCCCGCCGTCGCCCCTGACTAAGGCTTGCCCGGTCTCGCTCAAAGTGGCTTCAGGCAATCTCTTGCCGGCTAAATTGATCGAAATCGGCTGTGTCCGCTGTCGCATTCCGGGGGCGGGATTGCTATAGTTCGCGGCTCATCAGAATAAGTGTTGCAGACTGAAACGAGGATTTTTTATGGCTTCACGTGGCGTCAACAAAGTCATCCTGATCGGCAACCTGGGCAATGACCCGGAAACCCGGTTTTTCCCCGATGGTGGCGCGATCACCAACGCCAGTATTGCCACCTCGGAGACCTGGCGCGACAAGCAGACCGGCGAGCAGAAAGAGCGCACCGAGTGGCACCGCGTTGTATTCAAGGACCGGGGTAATTACCGCCTTGGCCAGATAGCGGGTGAGTACCTCAAGAAAGGGTCGAAAGTGTTCGTAGAGGGCTCCCTGCAGACCCGCAAGTGGCAGGATCAGTCAGGCCAGGATCGCTATTCCACCGAGATTGTAGTCAACGAAATGCAGATGCTGGACAGCCGTTCCGGCGGTCAGGGCGGCGGCTACGGCGGCGGCGACAACTTCAATCAGGCGCCCGCTTCCGCTCCCGCGGGCGCTGCACCGAAAAGTGCTCCCGCGCAAGGCGCCCCGGCGGCCGATTTCAACGATTTTGACGATGATATCCCGTTCTGAGAATTACCTTAGGGTAAGCTGTTAGATATATTTTTACAGGCCACACAAACAGTGGCCTTTTTATTGTTCTGGTAAAAATGCCCGGTTGTTGCCCACCGGCAGGCTCTCAAGTGGGCAAGTATGATACCTTTTCCTTTTTCCTGTTGATGGCAGACCGCATCGCGTGCGCGTACTTATTGTTGGTTCAGACAGTCCGCTTGGACGTGCTTTAACAGAGCAATTCGAGGAGTCAGGTCGCCATGAGCTGGAGTGCCTGACCCGCTCCGCTGCCCGCTGGAAGAGCGAACGGCAGGCCAAGAAAATGGTTCGTCGAGCGTCTGCAGATGTAGTGGTGGATGTGCGCATGCAGGCTGCTGCTGACGGTGGACAGGACATCGTGGAGGAGGACGTCAAGCGCTCCCAGTGGGTTGCCAAGGCATGTCAGCGCGACAAGGCCTGCCATCTGCTGGTAACCAGCGCGCGGGTTTTCTCCGGTGAGCTTGATCGCCAGTATAACGAGGACGATGAACCAGATAACGACAGCGACGCTGGCGTTATGCTGGCCGCTGCGGAGCAGCTGGTGCAGCAGTATTGTGAACGACATCTTATCCTGCGTCTTGGGCGCGTGTTTGCCAGTGACGGCGCGAACCTGGTGACGCGTATCCTTGGCGACATGGTGCGTGGGGAAAACCTGGTGTTGGACAATAACCTGCGCGGCTGTCCGGTGGCGTCCGCAGATGGCGCGAGAGTGATTGCCGCGCTGGTGGATCAGGTCAGCGCGGGCGCGCATTTATGGGGTATTTATCACTACTGCAGTTCTGAAACCGCTACCTATTATGAGTTTGCTGAGGCAATACTGGCTTCGGCATCCCAGTTTTCTGAGTTCGGGGCCGCCGCGGTAGAGTTGCAGCAGTTGGAACCTGGTGCACCCAGTCTCAACCGGTCACTGGAGTGCAGCAAGATACGCAATACCTTCGCTATCAAACAGCAGCCCTGGCGCAAGGCCATTGCCGGCTTGGTAAAACTGTATTTTGAGCAGCAAAAATGAGGAAGTGAGAATGGGCAAAGCAGCTGAATCTGTCGCCCGGTCGTTGTCGGTAGCGGTATTGACAGTATCCGATACGCGCTCAGAGGAATCGGATACATCGGGGCATTATCTGGTAGGGGCATTGCAGGATGCCGGCCACGCCCTGGCAGACAAGATGATTGTGATCGATGACATCTACCAGATACGGATGGTTGTTTCGCGCTGGATCGCGGCTGATGATATCGATGTTGTCCTGGTCACGGGAGGCACGGGTTTCTCCGGCCGTGATTCAACACCCGAGGCGGTTCAGCCCCTGTTCGACAAAAATGTGGAGGGTTTTGGCGAGGTGTTTCGCGCGATATCCCATCAGGAAATCGGTTCCTCAACCATCCAGTCCCGAGCCCTCGCAGGCCTTGCCAATAACACCGTCATCTTCTGTATGCCCGGCTCTACCGGAGCATGCCGCACTGCATGGACAGGGTTAATCCGCGAGCAGTTGGACAGCAGCCACCGCCCCTGTAATTTTGTGGGGGTGCTCTCGGTGCGGCAAGCGAATCCTTCATGAGTGGCCTCCTGCCATTGGCAGTTGCTCTGGAGCGCATGCTCGCCACCATCGTTGCCAGGCCGGCGCGAGAGGTACGACCGTTGCTGACTGCACGTGGCGCGGTGCTCGCAGAGGATGTGATGGCAGCTATAGACGTCCCCGCCGATGACAACAGCGCAGTGGACGGCTACGCGCTGCGCACTGAGGACCTGCCGGGCCCGCTGCCGGTAAGCCAGAGAATCCCGGCAGGGCAAACAGGCGCGGAACTTGAACCGGGTACGGCGGCGCGAATTTTTACCGGCGCAGCCATCCCACCGGGAGCGGATGCAGTGGTCATGCAGGAAAACTGTAGCGAGAAGGACGGACTGCTGCTCGTCTCTGGCAGCGTGGCGCCTGGACAGAATATCCGCCCTCGCGGTCAGGACATCATGGCCGGAGAGCGTGCCTTGCAGGCCGGGCGCAGGCTGCGGCCGCAGGACCTCGGGTTAATCGCGTCTCTGGGCAGGGGGCAGGTCAGTGTCTACCGGCCGCTGCGTGTCGCCGTGCTGTCGACCGGAGACGAACTGGTAGAACCCGGAGAGGGCGCGCTGTCTGCGGGACAGCTCTACAACTCCAATCGTTATACGCTGGCGGCCTTTATCAGTGCTCTGGGTATGGAGTGGGTAGACTGTGGCATTGTTGCCGACGACCCGCAGGCGACGGCAGAGGCTTTGCAGCAGGCAGCGGCACGGGCGGATTGCGTAATCACCTCCGGGGGTGTGTCCGTAGGTGAGGAAGATCATGTCAAACACCAGGTAGAACGTCTGGGGCGACTGGACCTCTGGAAGCTGGCGATCAAACCCGGAAAGCCGCTGGCGTTTGGTAGCATTGACGACACACCGTTTATCGGCCTGCCGGGCAATCCTACATCCGTCTTTGTTACCTTTGCGCTGGTGGCCAGGCCATTCCTGTTGCAACTGCAGGGCCTTGCGGAGACGGCTTTACCCACGCTGACCGCGAGGGCGGGGTTTCGTGTTACCCGTCCTGGCTCGCGACAGGATTATCTGCGGGTCACTCTGGAGCGGGACGGGCCGAATCTGGTTGCGCGACGTTTTGTCAACCAGAGCTCGGGGGTGCTCAGTTCAGTCAGCCAAAGCAATGCGCTGGCAATTGTGCCCCCGGGCGTGGTGGTTGAAACCAACGATGAACTTCAGGTTTTGCTGCTGGATTTGCTCACCAGCTAGTCGCTGTACTTCTGGAAAACCAGCGAGGCATTGGTGCCGCCAAAGCCGAAGCTATTGGACATCACCCGTTGCAAATCGACATCGTCGTGTCGTTCTATCGCTATAGGCAGACCCTCGGCTTCAGGGTCCAGCGTGTCGATATTCGCCGAGGCGGCAATGAAACCTCTCTGCTGCATTATCAGTGAGTAAATCGCTTCCTGCACGCCGGCAGCGCCCAGTGAATGGCCGGAAAGTGATTTGGTTGAACCTACTACCGGTATCTTTTCGTGATCGGCGTAGGCCGCCTTGACCGCCTTGAGTTCCTGTATATCGCCCGCGGGTGTGGATGTCCCGTGAGCATTGATGTAATCAACAGTCCCGGTGACCGTGCTCAACGCCAGTTGCATGCAGCGCACCGCACCTTCCCCCGAAGGCGCGACCATATCGTGCCCGTCTGAGGTGGCGCCGTAGCCCACCAGTTCAGCATAGATCTTCGCGCCTCGCGCCTTCGCGTGTTCCAACTCCTCCAGTACCAGCATGCCGCCGCCGCCGGCAATCACAAAGCCGTCGCGGTCTGCGTCGTAGGCGCGTGAGGCGCGCTCAGGCTCGTCATTGTACTTGGTAGACAAGGCACCCATGGCGTCGAAAAGGCTGGACAACGTCCAGTGCAGTTCCTCGCCGCCGCCGGCAAATACGACATCCTGCTTGTTGAGCTGGATCTGCTCCATGGCATTGCCGACGCAATGTGCGCTGGTGGAGCAGGCGGAGGAGATGGAGTAATTTACGCCCTTGATCTTGAAGGGCGTTGCCAGGCAGGCCGATACCGTGCTGCCCATGGTCTGGGTAACACGGTAGGGCCCCACGCGGCGCAGACCACGATCGCGCAGTATATCAGCGGCCTCGGTCTGGCTGGCGGAGGACGCGCCGCCTGAACCAGCGATAATGCCGGTACGCACGTTGGATATATCCTGGGGTTCCAGGCCGGAGTCATCGATAGCCTGCTGCATGGCGATGTAGGCGTAGGCCGCGGCATCAGCCATGAACCGCAGCTGCTTTCGGTCAATCAATGCCGAGACGTCTATGTCAGGCGCGCCCGCGACGTGGGAGCGCATGCCCATGTCAATCTGTTCCTGGCGAATACCTATGCCGGAGCGTCCGTCAAACAGGGATTTGGCCACGCTCTCGACATCGTTTCCAAGGCAGGACACGATGCCCAGGCCGGTCACTACTACTCGTCTACTCATTGTTTCAGAAGGACTCCGTGGACTGGAACAGGCCGACCCTCAAGTCGTTTGCCACATAGATTTCCCGGCCGTCAACCGAGACCGTACCGTCGGCGATTCCCATAACCAGCTTGCGCTCAATCACGCGCTTGATGTTGATGTTATAGACAACTTTCTTTGCCGTGGGCAGCACCTGGCCGGAGAATTTTACCTCACCGGAACCCAATGCACGTCCTCGGCCCGGGTTACCGCGCCAGCCCAGGAAGAAACCCAGTAGCTGCCACATGGCATCGAGCCCAAGGCATCCGGGCATAACCGGGTCGGACGGAAAGTGGCACTCAAAGAACCAGAGCCCGGGATGGATGTCCAGTTCGGCAATGATCTCACCCTTGCCGTACGCTCCGCCCTCAGAGCTGATGTGAGCAATGCGGTCCAGCATCAACATGTTGTCCACCGGCAGGCGGGCGTTGTTCTCGCCAAAAAGTTCGCCGTGGCCACACGCAATCAGCTCGTCTTTGGTGTACGCGCTTTTTCCCGTCATATAGTTTCCGTATCGTCGCCTGCCTGGTATGAGGCCTTGATGAGCGTGCCCATTCTAATACCTGAGCCTGACAAGTCCAGTTCAATCAACGTAGTGTGACACCGGTCACTGGTCAACCTCAGGTCTCTTGGTTAAGATGAATTGGCCGTAGGGTTCGTTACTGAATAAGTCAGTTTTCGGGCATGGGGCAGAACTTCATCAGCAAGCAAGGATCCAGATGTTAGTACCTGTTCTCCTTTCCGGCGGTGTTGGCAGCCGGCTCTGGCCAGTGTCGCGGGAAGCCCACCCAAAGCAGTTCCAACCCCTTGCGGGGGAGCTTTCCATGCTCCAGGAAACACTGCAGCGCACCACCGGTCTTGACGAGTCTGCGCCGGTGGTTGTGTGCAATGAAGAGCACCGTTTCATGGTGGCTGAGCAACTGCGACAGGTGGAGATTGCGGCCAGCGCACTCATCCTCGAACCGACGGGCCGCAACACCGCACCGGCTGTTGCCCTTGCCGCTTTGCATGCCGTTTCCCGCGACCCGGACGCGCTGTTGCTGGTGCTGCCGGCAGACCACGTCATTCAGGACGTTCCCGCCTTTGTAGAGGCAGTAGGCAAGGCCGTGCCCATGGCGCAGCAGGGCAGGCTGATGACCTTCGGTGTGGTGCCCACCTCACCGGAGACCGGTTATGGATATATCAAGTGCGGCGCTGGCCTCGGCGAAGACCTCTACGACCTGGAGCGCTTCGTGGAAAAGCCCGATGCCGCCACAGCATCGGCCTATCTGGAGAGTGGCAATTACCTCTGGAACAGTGGCATGTTCCTGATCGGCGCGTCGTCCTTTTTACAGGAGTTGGGCAGGCATGCGCCGGACATACTCAGTGCCTGCGAGCAGGCCATGAACAACGCCAGCCACGATATGGACTTCGTGCGCCCCGATGAACAGAGCTTCAGCACCTGCCCGGCGAACAGTATCGACTATGCGGTAATGGAAAAAACCGACCGCGGCGGCGTGGTCTCGCTGGATTGCGGTTGGAGCGATGTCGGCGCCTGGTCTGCGTTGTGGGACGTAGCGGGGCGCGATGAATCCGGTAATGCCTGCCGCGGTGATGTGCTGCTGGATAACTGCAGCGGCAGCTATTTTTACAGCGATTCCCGGCTGGTGGCAGCCACCGGCGTGAGAGATTTGGTGGTGGTGGAAACCGCCGACGCCGTGTTGGTGGCAGACAAGGCGAAGGTGCAGGATGTCAAACGCATTGTTAATGAATTGAAGGCGCAGGACCGCCCTGAAGTGTCACTGCACCGGCGCGTTTACCGCCCATGGGGATCCTATGAGTCGCTGGTGACGTCGGAGCGGTTCCAGGTGAAGCGGATCGTCGTTACCCCGGGGCAGAAGCTGTCTCTGCAGATGCACCATCATCGGGCGGAGCACTGGATTGTGGTGCAGGGCACGGCGGAGGTGACCTGCGACGACAAGACCTTTATGTTGGGTGAGGACGAGTCCACCTACATACCTCTGGGGACCCGGCATCGGCTGGCAAACCCCGGCAGAATACCCCTGGAACTGATAGAGGTGCAGTCCGGCACCTATCTGGGGGAAGACGATATCGTGAGATTCGATGACCAATACGGGCGCCACGACGAGGGCGCTGATAATGGAGTTAACTAGATGATCAACAAATGCTTGTTCCCCGTTGCCGGCTACGGTACGCGGTTTTTACCCGCCACCAAGAGTATGCCCAAGGAGATGCTGCCCATAGTGAACAAGCCGCTGGTGCAGTACGGCGTTGAAGAGGCAATCGAGGCGGGCATGACCACCTGCGCATTTGTGACCGGTCGGGGCAAACGCTCTATCGCGGACCATTTCGATATCAGCTATGAGTTGGAACACCAGATATCCGGCACCGGCAAGGAGGCGTACCTGGACAGCATTCGCAATGTACTGGAGAAAGGCGTATTCACCATGGTACGCCAGCGTGAAATGAAAGGCCTGGGGCATGCCATACTGACCGGCCGTTCGCTGATAGGAAACGAGCCCTTTGGTGTGTTGCTCTCGGACGATTTATGCCTTAACAGTGAGGGCGCGGGTGTGCTGGCGCAAATGGCTGAACTCTACAATCAGTTCCGTTGCTCCATCGTGGCGATTCAGGAAGTACCGATGGAGGACGTGCACAAGTACGGGGTCATTTCAGGAGAGAGCCTGAAAGACGGTATTTACCGGGTTGACGATATGGTGGAGAAGCCGGACCAGAAGGATGCACCGTCCAACCTGGCGATTATCGGGCGCTACATTCTCACGCCGGATATTTTCGAGATAATCGAGGAGACCCAGCCTGGTGCCAATGGCGAAATCCAGTTGACCGACGCCCTGCAAACGCAGGCGAAGCGCGGTTGTGTGATGGCCTACAAGTTCCAGGGTAGACGCTTTGATTGTGGCAGCGTACCGGGGTTTGTGGAGGCAACCAACCACGTCTACGAACATTATTATGCGAAAGAGGAGGGCTAGCGCGGTGGGCAACGAAATCACCTGTTTTAAGGCCTATGACGTGCGCGGTCGGGTCCCGGACCAGCTCAATGAGGATATTGCCCGGCGCATCGGCAGGGCATACGCGGAAGTTATCAAGCCGGGCAAGGTCGTAGTGGGCCATGACATCCGCCTGTCCAGCGAGGCGATAAAAGCGGCAGTGAGTGACGGTCTCATGGAGCAGGGGGTGGATGTATACGATATCGGCCTCAGTGGCACCGAGGAAATCTACTTTGCAACCTCGCATGCGGGGATGGGCGGCGGTATCGCAGTGACTGCCAGCCACAATCCCAAAGACTATAATGGCATGAAGTTCGTGCGTGAGGGTTCGCGCCCGGTGTCGGCTGATACCGGCTTGCAGGAAATTCGCGCGCTGGCGGAGCAGAACGACTTCCAGGCAGCACCCGCGCGCGGGCAATTGCATGTGCTTGATACGGATGCCGCGTACATAGAGCACTTGCTCTCCTATGTTGACCGTGAGTCGCTAACGCCGTTGAAAATAGTGGTGGATTCGGGCAATGGCGGCGCCGGGCGTATTATTGATCTGTTGGAGCCGCACCTGCCGTTTCAGTTCATCAAGCTGCATCACCAGCCCGATGGCAACTTCCCCAACGGGGTGCCCAACCCGTTGTTACCGCAGAACCGCTCGGCGACCATAGAGGCCATGCATGCCCATGGGGCCGACCTTGGAATAGCCTGGGACGGGGACTTTGATCGTTGTTTCTTCTTTGACGAAAGCGGCGAATTTATTGAAGGTTATTACCTGGTGGGGTTGTTGGCGAAAGCGTTTTTGCAGCGTGAACCGGGCGCAAAAATTGTTCATGACCCGCGTCTCACATGGAATACCATTGAACAGGTAGAGCAGGCTGGTGGCCAGGCTGTGTTGACCAAGTGTGGACACGCGTTCATCAAGGAGCGAATGCGCAAGGAAAACGCAGCCTACGGTGGTGAGATGAGCGCGCACCACTACTTCCGGGACTTTGCTTTTTGTGACAGCGGTATGATTCCGTGGCTGTTGGTCAGCGGTCTGATCTGCGCCACAGGCAAGCCCTTATCGACTATGGTGGCCGAGCGCATGGAGGCCTACCCCTGTTCTGGCGAGATCAATCGCAGCGTGGACGATGCAGCAGAGGTTTTGGCCAGGGCTGAGGCCGCTTACGCTGGCCAGGGCAGTGTAGACCACACCGACGGTGTGAGCGTGGATTGCGGTGAGTGGCGCTTCAATCTGCGTATGTCCAATACTGAACCCGTGGTGAGACTGAATGTTGAAGCGCGCGGTGATAAAGCCCTGATGGAGTCTAAAACCGCGGAGTTGTTGGCTCTGATCGGGGGCCAATGACGCTGTCAAGTGGCCAGTGCTGCAGCGGCCATGTGATTTACACCGACTGGTTACTGTGCCGCTACTGTGCGTCGCGCCACCGCGCAATCAAACGCTCGGTGGCCGGGTCCATGGCAGCTTGAGTGGGGTCACCTGACATGGCGCTATGAATCTGGCCGCCTATCTCCTTGCCGGATTCAACACCCCATTGGTCGAAAGAGTTAATTCCCCAGATTACGCCGCTGCAGTACGTGCGGTGTTCATACAAGGCCAGCAGCGCGCCAAGCGCCGCAGGGGTTAATGAAGGCAGCGTGATCACCGAGTTGGGCCGGTTCCCCGGCATCACCAGATGCGCTGCAAGTTCGTCTGCCCGCGCTGGTTCCACCCCTCGCTGCAGCAGCGAGGTTTCTGCCTCTGCCTTGCTGCGCCCCACCATCATTGCGCGACTCTGGGCAAGCCCATTGGCGACCAGCCGGCGGTGCTGGGCAGACATGCCCGTATGCGTGGTGAGCGGTATGATGAAGTCGGCCGGACACATCGCAGTGCCCTGATGCAAAAGCTGGTGAAAAGAATGCTGACCCATGGTGCCCGCAGCTCCCCACAGTACCGGCCCGGTTGTGTAGTCCAGCGCTACCCCACTCTTACTGACACGCTTGCCATTGCTTTCCATGCTTAATTGCTGCAGAAAATCAGGTAGTCGCTGCAGGCTGTTATCGTAGGGCAAGACAACATGACTTCCAGCGTTAAAGAAGTTGACGTACCAGATCTCAAGCAGGCTGAGGATTACCGGCATGTTGCTTTCAAGTGGTGCTGACGCGAAGTGCTGGTCCATCGCCTCCGCGCCCGCAAGAAACTCCTCGAAGTGGCGCCATCCGGTGGCGATTGCACAGGACAGTCCGACAGCTGACCAGACCGAGTAGCGGCCGCCTACCCAGTCCCACATCGGCAGGCAGTTTTCGGATGGAATGCCAAAATCGGCGGCGGCCTCGAGGTTACTGGTGATCGCCAGGAAGTGTTTGTCCAGGTCTGCGTCTGACGCACCGGCGTCACGCATCCACTCGCGTGCCACCAGGGAGTTGGTGAGGGTTTCTTCCGTGCGAAACGATTTTGAGCAAATGATGAACAGCGTCGTATCAGGGCTCAAGTCCTGTAGCGTATTCTGCAGGTCTGCGGGGTCTACGTTGGCGACGTAGTGGCAGGCGACGTTGCCCTGAAACGGACGCAGTGCTTCACTGACAAGGCGAGGCCCGAGGTCAGAGCCGCCGATGCCGATGTTTACGACATCGGTAATGACCGCAGAGGAAAAACCTTGCTGCTGCCCGCTATTGAGGCGGTCCGCCCAGTGGCGCATGGTGTCCCTGGCCGATTGCACCTCCGCAAGCTTGTCTTCCAACCCCCGAGCATGCCTGGCGCGCAATAGAGTATGCAGTGCCGGGCGTTCCTCTGTGTTGTTGACAATGTCGCCGCCAATCAGCGAGGCAATGGCGCGCGGAAGCTCGGCATCTGTCGCCAGTTGCAGCAAGGCCGACAAGGCCTCTTTGTTCAGTAGTTGCTTGCTGTAATCGAGCTCCAGACCACAAGCCTGCAAAACGAAGTCGTCCTGACGGCTGCGGTCGCGCCGGAACATATCCTCTACCGACGCATTGGCCAGGGAGGTCGCTAGTGACTGCAGGCGCGCGTATGAAGGGAGTTGTGTCAGTAGGGGAGTGCTGGCCTGCATGATAGCCGGTGTCCTTTGTAGGCTCAGTGAGGGAGCGACGCCGCAGCCAGCCCCAGTAAGGTCCATGCTGCTGCCAACGCAACGTCTCCAGAGTATAGGAAGGCCGGACTATCCCTGCAATCGAACTTAATGGTTGCGGTTGATGGACAGCGCGGTGACCGCGTGCAGCGCCTCGCGTGCTGGTCCCGGGGGCAGTCGTTCCAGTTCCTGTTTTGCCAGGTCATGGTAGTGGCGTGCCTGCTCCCTGGTGTAATCCAGAGCGCCGCAGCGCTGTACGGCAGCCAGCACGTCAGTAATGTCGCGTGAGGTTTTTTCTGTGATCGCCCGCGTTACCAGTTCCCGCTCCGCAGTCGTCCCATGTTCCAGAGTGTAGATAAGGGGCAGGGTTGGCTTGCCCTCCGTAAGGTCGTCGCCCACGTTTTTACCCATCTTTTCAGGGTCGCCTTCATAGTCGAGAATATCGTCTATCATCTGGAAAGCGATGCCAAGATTAAGGCCAAAGGCATGCATGCTTTGCCGGCTGGCTTCATCTCTCCCGCATAGGGTTGCCGCGCCATAACAACCGGCGGCGAAGAGAATGGCTGTCTTGCGAGTAATGACATCGAGGTACTGCGCCTGCGTGGTTCGCGCATCGCCCGCGCGAACCAGTTGTAGCACTTCGCCTTCGGCTATGGTGTTGGTGGTGTCGGCCATCCGCCTGAGAATATCGAAGTCAGCCAATTGCACCATCAACTGAAAGGCGCGGGTGTAGAGGAAGTCGCCAACGAGCACCGAGGGAGCATTGCCAAACTCGGCATTGGCCGTTGGTCGGCCGCGCCTGAGGCTGGAAATATCCACTACATCATCGTGCAGCAGGGTGGCCGTATGAATGAACTCGATGACGGCTGCGAAGGTGATCGCCGGTGTCTCGCACCTGCCAAGGGCCTTCGCTACCAGCAGCACCAGCAGTGGTCGCAGCCGTTTGCCTCCGGCGTCCACGATGTAGTGGCCAATATTCTCTACCATGTCCACATCCGAGTGGAGCTGGTCGATAATGAGTTGATCGACCTGCTCAAACTCGGCAGCAACGGCGAAACGTATATCTTGCATAGGGAAAAGTAACCAGTAAGTGCCCGCGCATGCTAGGGCCCGCTCCCGCCGGCTGTCAAGCCGTGTGGCGGCGCGACCTGTGATGCCTTGAGCGCCCGCAAGTTATTGTTTTCTGGAAAAATTAAGGCTTGCTGCCAGGGGGTGATTTGAGTAAAATCGCCGCCCTCTGGCCGTGGCTATGTCCAAATCCGGTCAGGAGAAGTATTCAATTGACTGTTTGTGCCTCGCTCTGCCCCCTTGATTTTCAAGGGTTTTTTGCCAACTGCGAGCAGGCGAACTAAACGGAGTAAAACATGTACGCAGTAATCGAAGCCGGTGGCAAGCAGCACCGCGTGGTTGAGGGAGAAACCCTCAAGCTGGAAAAAATTGAAGCCGCTACCGGTGAGACCATCGAGTTTGATAAAGTGTTGATGGTAGGCGCCGGTGAGAACGTCAAGATCGGCAAGCCGGTTGTAGATGGCTCAAAGGTCACAGCAGAAGTGGTTGCTCATGGGCGCCACAAGAAGGTGAAGATTGTTAAATTCAATCGCCGGAAGCACTTCCGCAAGGAAACGGGCCACCGCCAGTGGTTCACTGAAGTGAAAATTACCGGTATTTCGGCGTAAAGGAGGATTGAAGAATGGCTCATAAGAAAGCGGGTGGTAGTACTCGTAATGGTCGCGATTCGGAAAGCAAGCGACTAGGCGTCAAGCGTTTCGGTGGCCAGGAAGTGCTGGCAGGGAATATTCTGGTACGTCAGCGCGGCACAAAGTTCCACGCCGGCGAGAACGTGGGTATCGGCAAGGATCACACCCTGTTTGCTCTGAAGGGCGGCAAGGTGGAATTCGTGACCAAGGGCCCCAGGAGTCGCAAGTTCGTGCAGGTGGTGAGCGCCTGATCGCAACGCAGTAGAATCACCTTAAAGCCTCGTCATCTGACGGGGCTTTTTTATTTTCGCATCCCTCTGACGCCGGTATGCTATGAGTGATCAGCGAAGTCGAGGTGTGTTCTTCGTTTCACGCGCTGCTTGACCGTGCGAGGCCAAGGGTGGCCGAGCCAGAGCGCACATGGATGTGCTTGTAACGTGTCCAACGGCGGGTGCAGCGGCGGGTGAAGCGGATAACGCTACACGGAATCGTGAAAACAACCATCCCCAAGGCAAAAAGCAATGAAATTTGTAGATGAAGCAAGTATCACCGTGTACGCCGGCAAGGGGGGAAATGGCTGCCTGAGTTTCCGCCGGGAGAAGTACGTCGCCAGAGGAGGTCCTGACGGGGGTGACGGCGGTGATGGCGGCAGTGTGATACTCGAGGGCGATGAGAACCTCAACACCATGGTCGACTACCGCTTCGTGCGCAGTTATCGGGCCCAGAGCGGTGAGTCAGGCAAGGGCCGTAACTGTACCGGTAAAAAGGGCGAGGACCTGGTGCTCAAGGTGCCCGTGGGCACGACCATACTCGACGAGGACACGGGCGAAATCCTGGGTGATATCCAGGCCAGCGGCCAGCGCCTGAAAGTGGCTCAGGGTGGTTTCCATGGGTTGGGTAATACCCGCTTCAAGTCCAGTACTAACCGGGCTCCACGCCAGACCACTCCGGGCAGTGAAGGCGAAGTGCGTTCGCTGAAGCTGGAGCTGAAAGTCCTGGCGGACGTGGGTCTGTTGGGCCTGCCGAATGCGGGTAAATCGACTTTCATCCGCGCGGTATCGTCCGCCAGGCCGAAGGTGGCAGACTATCCGTTTACGACCCTGGTGCCTAACCTGGGTGTAGTGAAAGTAGAGGCACACCGGAGTTTTGTGGTGGCGGATATCCCCGGGTTGATAGAGGGTGCTTCCGAGGGAGCGGGTCTGGGAATTCGCTTCCTCAAGCACCTCACGCGCAATCGCATTCTGCTGCATATTGTCGATATGGCCCCCTACGACGGCGTGGAGCCAGCGGATGCCGCCGTCGCAATCGCTGCAGAGTTGCAGCGCTTCAGCCCGACTCTGGCCCAGCGCGAGCGCTGGTTGGTGCTGAATAAAACCGATCTGCTCGACGCGGATACGTTCGCTGCACGCAGGGAAGCTGTGCTCAGTGCGCTGGACTGGAAGGGGCCTGTCTATGACATTTCCGCTATCAAGGGTGAAGGAACAGACGTTCTGTGCGGCGATCTGATGACCTACCTGGAGGAACTGCGCGCACGCGAGGCCGCCGACCCTGAGCAGGCTGAGGCCGACCTGGCGCTGCAGCATCGTATGCAGGAGGAGGCCCGGATACGCATTGCCGAACTGCGCGCGCAGCGTCGGCGCGGTCCTGAATCCCCGGACGTCGAGGACGATGCCTGGGATGAAGATGATTACGATGTGGACGTAGAGTACGTGCCCTGAGATGGAACAGAGAACAGAAATAGCTGCCAGTCGACGCTGGGTGGTCAAAGTAGGCAGCGCACTGCTGACGGACGATGGTCGTGGTCTTGATGAATCCATGATCGCCAACCTGGTCGCACAACTGGCGCGCCTGCGCGAGGATGGTTGCGAAGTGGTGCTGGTATCCAGCGGTGCTGTGGCTGCGGGCGTGGTAAGGCTGGGTATGGCCAGCCGGCCCCACCTGTTGCACGATCTGCAGGCGGCCGCAGCAGTAGGCCAGTCAGTGCTGGTGCAAAGCTATGAAAGCGCGTTTAAACAACACGACGTAATTTGCGCACAGGTGCTGCTGGGGCACGACGACGTGATCGCCCGCGACCGTTATCTCAATGCGCGTGGCACACTCAACACGCTTCTCGGGTTTGGCGTTGTGCCGATCATCAATGAAAACGACACCGTTGTAACCGACGAGATCCGCTTTGGCGACAACGACACGCTGGCAGCACTGGTAGCCAACCTGATAGACGCCGATGCGCTGCTGCTATTGACCGACCAGCAGGGCTTGTATCGCGAGGACCCCAGGCGTAACCCCGAAGCACCATTGGTGGAAGTGGCAGATGTGCACGCCCCGGAACTTGACGGAATGGCCGGTGAGGGCGGCGTGCTCGGCCGCGGCGGTATGGTAACCAAACTGCGTGCCGCCCGCCTTGCTGCCCGCTCTGGCACCGAGACGGTGATAGCCAGCGGCCGCGTGGACGGTGTGGTTGCACAGGTGGCATCTGGAGCGAATATCGGCACCTGGCTGCGTACTGGCAAGGAGCCTCAGAACGCACGCAAGCAGTGGCTGGCGAGCATGATCCAGGTGCAGGGCAGTGTGCAGCTTGATGCGGGGGCCGTTCGGGTGTTGTGTGAGTCTGGTCGCAGCCTGCTGCCGGTTGGTGTGCGCGGTGTGCACGGCAGCTTTGCTCGCGGTGACATGGTGTCATGTCGCGATCCAGACGGAAAAGAGGTAGCGCGGGGGCTGGTAAATTACAACGCCGACGAGGCCAGGCGCATAATGGGTTCACCCTCCGCCGACATCGAAGGCATTCTGGGCTATGCCGGGGATGAGGAACTGATCCATAGGGATAACCTGGTCTTGAGCTGACCGCGTTTCCTGAACTGCCTGAGGGCTGATCCGGTCTAGCTCAGCCAACGCCCCAATGGTGTCTTCACCCAGATAAAGTCCATAAGCTTGCGCATCCCCTCCGCGCTTTTCGCGCTGTAAGGGTAGCCGTTTTGCATCTTGCCGCCGAAACGGTCGATCACGATAGGCATCTCATGGCAGTACCCTCGCAAGCCTTTCTTACCGTTGACCTGCCCCAGCCCAGAATTCTTCTTGCCGCCGAAAGGTGCCGCCGGAATGCCATAGCTAACGGCCATGTCGTTGACCGAGCAGGAGCCTGTGTCGATGGCTGCGGCCAGGCGGTAGCCCTTGTCCTTGTCCTGGGTCCATACATTCCCGTTCAGGCCAAACTCGGAATCATTGGCCAGGCGCAGCGCCTCCTCTTCTGAATCCACTTTCTGGATGCAGAGTATGGGACCGAAAGTTTCCAGCACCATGATGTCCATGCTGTTGTCCACGTCTGTTATCACGGTGGGCTCGTAATAGAGACCGGGCAGGTCCGGGTTGCGGCGTCCCCCCATGAGGATGGTTGCGCCTTTGGCTCTTGCGTCCTCCACGTGGGCTTCGATGATTGCCATCTGTCGATCCCAGAATACAGCACCCACGTCTTCTTCCCAGCCGTGCTCGCTGCCCTGGCGCAGTGATTTGCCCTTTTCCAGGATCAGGCGCAGAAACTCGTCGTAGACCTCTTGCACGACATAGATACGCTCGGTGCCACAGCAGTAGTGCCCGGTATTCATGCATGATCCAACCCAGGCGCCATCAGCCGCGCGATCCAGGTCCGCGTCGGCGCAGACGATCATGGCGTCGTTACCGCCCAACTCAAGGGTGCAGGGAATCAACTGCTCAGCGCTGGCTATAGCGACCTTTCTGCCGGTGGCGACACTGCCGGTAAATGACACTTTGTCGACGCCGCCGCGAACGATGGCCGCTCCTGTTTCACCGTCTCCCAGCAGCACCTGCAGGACGCCCTCCGGTAGCCCGGCCTCGCGAAAAATGTCCTCTGCCAGTTTGGCGGAATAAGGTGTGACCTCGGATCCCTTGGCGACAACGGTGTTGCCGGCAAGCACTGCCTGACAGGCCTGGTTCATGACCAGCACAAAGGGGCCGTTCCAGGGGGTGATCAGACCCACCACGCCCAGGGGCTTGTAGACAATGCGCAGTTGCTTCATCAAGCCCAGCAGTCCATGAACCCGGCGTTTGCGAGGTTTGAGGAATTTCTCTGCGTTTTTCGCGTAGTAGCAGAGCTGGTCCGCCACCGAGAAGACCTCCATACTCATCGCATCCGTGCGCGCCTTGCCGGTTTCAGCCACCACGGTGTCGATGATTTCATCCTGCCTGGCCAGCACAATCTTGAGAGCCCGTTCTACGATAGCGCAGCGATCTTTCATGCTGGTCGCTGCCCAGGCCGGCTGCGCGGCGCGAGCGCGACGAATGGCTTCAGCCACATCCTCGGCGTTGGCGCAGACCAGCTCACCGGTGGGCTCCAGCGTCACCGGGCTGCGCAATTGCAGGTGGCGACGGGAATCGTTGGACTCTATCGGTTCGTACAGTGACATGGGCCTACTCCACTTTGGCTGATCAGTAGGCCAAACTAATGGGCATTAGCCGGCGCGTCAATGACGGCTTGCGTCACCTGCCAGTGACGGATGCGCTCATCACGGCCACGGGCGCTATACGATGTGGCCCCGATTGTGAAATAATCGCGCGTTCGCTTAATCAGGCTGCTGTTAACCATGTCGGCGTCACCCACGCTAACCCTGTTCTTCTATTGTCTGGCTATCGCCTGCTTCTCCCTGGCGGGTGGTCTGTTGCCCAGCTGGGTGAAAATGACTCATACCCGCACGCAACTTGTGATGAGCCTTGTATCGGGCCTGATGCTGGGCGTGGCGTTCTACCACCTGCTGCCTCACAGCATTGTTCTGTACGGTTCTGGTGGCGGGGTTGACAGCGCGGTGTGGTGGCTGATGGTCGGCCTGATTACCATGTTCCTGCTGCTGCGGATGTTCCATTTTCACCAGCATGATTTCAGCCGCGATGAAGAAATTCACCACGACCATAGTCACCCACATCAGCATAAGCCGGCTGCCCATCAGCTGAGCTGGCTGGGTATCGCCCTGGGGCTTGCCCTGCACACGCTGATAGATGGCGTTGCACTGGGGGCGGTGATGCTAGGTGAGGGCGGTGATCACACTGCCGTGAGCATGGCAGGCTTTGGTGTATTCCTGGCGATTTTGTTGCACAAACCCCTTGATGCGATGTCCATCACCACGATCATGGAAGCAGGTGGCTGGGACAGGCCCGCCAGGGCGACCACGAATCTGGTGTTTGCGCTGATGTGTCCGCTGGGTGCATTGCTGTTTTATTTTGGCGTGGATTTGTTCAGCGTATCTCGCGACGCCATCGTGGCGGGAGCATTGGCATTTTCAGCTGGAGCCTTTATTTGTATCGCGCTGAGTGACCTGCTGCCTGAGGTGCATTTTCACAGTCATGACAGGGGTAAATTGACCCTCGCTTTCTTGCTCGGTATTGTCATTGCCTACGCGATAGGCGCGGTAGAACCCGCGTCCATGCATCACGGATAAACCTGAGAGGAAAGCTGCTTTATGGCCAGGGTTAAGCGATTTATCTATCCGCCGATGTGGCTGGCCTTTGGTATCATCGCCCAGTTTGTTTGCAATGAGTATTACCCGGGTTGGCGTTTCACCAGCCAGGCAGGGCAATTGCTGGGCAGCGGCATACTGTTGCTTGGTCTGGTGCTGTTGGTATTCGCCGGGGGCCTGTTCAAACAGGCAGACACGGACATGGTGCCGTTCAAGGACGTCAGCGCGCTGGTGACCTCAGGGGTTTACCGCTTTACCCGCAACCCCATGTACCTGGGCATGGCGATGATCCTGTTGGGTTGCGCCGTCATCGTCGGCGCCGCCACGGCATTGCTGGCACCGGTGTTGTTCGTGGTGATCATCCAGTACCGTTTCATCCTTCCCGAGGAGCAGATGCTCCGGGAATTGTTTCCCCGGGAGTTTCCGGAATATTGCAGCCGGGTGCGTCGCTGGATCTAGCGCACAGCTGCAGTTGGTCTGACGTGCGCCTTGCGTTCTCCAGTGTCTCCAGGTTGATGACCCGGGTAAATCCCATCGCGCGCAGCGTATCCGCAGCGATACCTGCCCTGCGTCCACTGCGACAATACAGATACAGTGTGGTATCCATCCCCGGTTGCAGCTGGTTGATGCCCTGTTCGATCTCGTCATGGGGGATCAGTTGCGCACCGCCAAGGTGACCTTGCGCAAACTCTGCCGCGCTGCGCACGTCAATGAACACCGGCGCCTGTGCCAGGGTACTGGAGGCCCACAGCAGGGCCAGGATGGTGATCGCTGTTTTCATGAATGCGTTTTTCCTGTTTCTTTCTCCAGATACTACATTTTGCATGAGCAGTGTTCCAGCCGTTGTACTATAGTTCTGCTTTGACAGCATTAAGGGGTGTAAATCTATGAAGCGTATCGTGACTAATGTCCTTGCGAGTACTGTAATGTCTGTGTCGCTTGCCGTCTCTGCGGGAGATGAAGAGCTGTGCTTGGACTGCCATGAGCCCGTGGAAGATTGGGAAGGTATGACGGCTGAAGAAATCTATGAGACAGCTGCGGACACGACTATCAAGCGCCACGCCGACAACGCAGAATTCGATGAGGCCCAGTTGCGCGCGATGATCGCCGCGTTACTTGCCGAGTAAAATCACAGCAGGGTCAGTCCATCCTGCCCTGCACCCAGCCCTGCAGTTCCTCCTCGGCAATTTGAGCCAGCACTGCGATATGTCCCGGTTCACTATTCAGACAGGGGATGTATTCATAGCGCTCACCGCCGGCATCCATAAAATACTCGCGGTTTTCCTCGCCGATTTCCTCTATGGTTTCCAGACAGTCGGCGCTGAAGCCGGGACACACAATCTGTACCGACTTCACGCCCTGCGACGGCAGCTGTTTCAGGGTTTCATCTGTGTAGGGTTGTAGCCACGCCTCGCGGCCAAAGCGTGACTGGAAAGTCGTCATGTAACTGTCACCCGGCAGGTCCAGTACTTCTGCCACCAGTTGTGAGGTATGCAGGCATTCACAGTAGTAGGGATCACCTTCGTCACAATAACGCTGTGGTGTGCCGTGATAGGAAAAGATCAACTTGTCGGCTTTGCCATGCTGCCGTTGGAACTCACGGATACTCAGGGCGAGTGCGCCTATATAATCGGCGTGGTCGTAGTAGCGCGCGACGTAGCGCAGTGAAGGAATGCTGCGCCGCCGGGTGAACTCCGCGGCGACTGCATCGAAGGTTGAGCCGGTGGTGGCGCAGCTGTACTGAGGGTAAAGCGGCATGATCAGCAGCCGTGTCACGCCTGCCGCCAGCATTTTATCAATGGCGCTGCCTATGGACGGGGAACCGTAGCGCATGGCGAAATCTACAATGACGTCATCGCCATGGCGCTCGGCCAGAGCGGCCTGCAGGCCCGCTGCCTGATCCTGAGTGTGAAACATTAACGGCGAGCCACGATCAGTCCATACGGTTTTGTAGGCCGCCGCAGAACGCGCAGGACGTATATTCAGTATCACCATGTTCAGGATGAACCACCAGATCAGCCGAGGTACTTCAACGACCCTGGGGTCTGAGAGAAACTCCTTCAGGTAACGACGCAGTGGTTTCTTTTCCGGGGCATCCGGCGTGCCAAGGTTGGTGATGAGGACGCCGACCCTGTCCGGTCCGCCCTGTTCGGTGCGTGCAGTGCTGATGTATTTCATGACGCCGTAATATACGTGCGCGAAGCCACCGGGCCAAGCACTTGATCGCCAAATACCCGGATTGGCCGCCAGTGGTTCGGCGCAGCTCCGGGCAGGCAAGCTCCGCAGGCGGGCTAACGGGGGCTATGTACTGCCGATACGTCCGCGCTGCGTCCCTGGGCATGGCAGACGGCGCATTCTTCAACCACCTCGCCGCTGTCGATCGCTGACTGGGTTGTTGAGAAACTGCCGCCGTTGGATTCCATATGTGATTTAGCGACATTATTGTCATGGCAGCTGGAGCAGGCGGCCGACGCAGGCGTCACTACCACGTCATCAGTCGGGTCAGCTCGATCATCACCGGTGTCTATGCTGGTGCCTAGCACGCCATTGGCCAGTGGCAGGGTGTAGCCGGATGCGGTGTGGCAGGCGGTGCAGTTGGCAAGGTCACCCGGGTAGTGAACCTGCTCCTGTGTGTAACGATGGGTACTGAAACCCCTGAATCCAACGATCTCCAGTGGATTCTCGCGCATGGCTGCGGCGTGTATACCGTGAATCATGGTTTTGAAGTCGATGGATTCCTCGTCCTTGCCATCGGTGGGCGGGTCATTGGCGATTTCCCGCACGCGCTTGTCGGTGTTGCGTGGATTGTGGCAGGTGACGCAGCCATCGATATCGTCGGTGCGATTGTCTCCATGCAATGACAGGCTGCTGTGGCAGCTGTTGCAACTGGCCAGCTCTACCGATGTCCTGCGGGGCACGGCGCTACCATCAGGCTCGTCAATGGAGAAGAAGGCGTGCACATTCGTCAGCGGTATATTGTCTGCTTCGCCGTCCCCGTCTACGTCAGCCGCAGGGTGCCCCTCGATAGTGGCCGCACCGCTGCCACTGGCAGCGATCCCCGGCGCCAGGCTGCCATCGGGTATCGCTACTGGCATGGTCACGGTGTAGGTACCGTCGCCATTGGCGGTCGAGGCGAGTATCGCGTCAGACTGGGCATTGCTGGCGTTGTCTCCGCCGTTGCCTGTGTTGCTGTAGTCAGTTGTGTTCCATGCAACACCAATGCGCACGCTGAAAGGCGCGAACAGAGGGTCGTTCTTTATATCGTAATCTTCGTTGGTCAGCGGGTTTCGAATCCTGAAGGTGACCTGAGGGTTCTCGCCCGGCATGGTATTGCGCACGTCGGTGATTTCAGCCATGAAAGACTTACTCGCTTCGGCGATGAGGTTCACGTGGCTGGCGGCGATACTGCCGGCAAACCCGCCTTCAGAGTGGCAACTTGCGCAGTCCGTCGCCTCCTGGTTATTGATGTGGCCCTGCGCGCCGGCACTATCGTGACAGCTTCCGCAGGCAGCCGGTGACGCGTACTCGGCCCAGTTGTCGCCCTGGGCTGTCAGGACCAGGTCGTCACGGCCAGCGCCGGTACCCGTTCCGGCATGGCAATTCACGCAGTTACGGATGTCCTGGGGATAGTGCAGCGTAGAGTAGTCGTGTTTGCTGTCTCGGAAGCCCCATATGGCGTACTCGCCTCCCGCCTGGACGCTGGGCAGGCTGGCACCGCGATGGATTTTGTGAATCATGACTTTCATGTCCACGCTATTACCGCTGTTCGCGTCAGTCGAGCCCGCATTGTGGCAAGCTACGCAATATTGTATTTCACGCCTGCCACCGCCATGGATAGCCAGCGGGTCATGGCAGTTGTTACAGTTGGCGGTAGCGGCGATATCCATTGTAAAGATGCCGCTGGTAGCGCCCGTGGCGGGAACCCAGTCGTAGTAGGGGTTGGCTTTACCCGGTGCGCCGTCAAACTGCATGGATACGCGGTGTGTGCGTGCGGGTTGGTAACTGAGGTCCAGGCCTTCGGTTTCAGCCTGGGCAATTACATCGCCGGGCAGGTTGCTGATATCGGTAGCGAAAGTGTATTGGTAAGTGCCGTCACCATTGTTAACAAAATTGGCTTCCTCCCTTTCATAAGTGGCCTGAAGTTTGTCCTCTACCCCTGGCCCCACGCTACCGGCCGTTTCGATTTGATTGATATAGGATTGCCAGTTACCCGTGAGGTTTCCCAGTGGGCTGGCCTGCAATTTGGATATGACGAAGCGTACGTTGCCCGCTTCCAGGTCAGTAATTGCCGTGCCTCCATCGTTGGTTAACTGAAACTGCACTATGGCCTGGTTGTTGTCGTTCAGCCTTACGTCGGTGATTGTTGCCAGCAGCACTGTCTGCTCGGCGTAGGGTGCGGGGCTGGGATCGGGCACCACTGGTGGTGGTGTTATGGGCGGCTGTCCGCCGCCCGGGGGACCAGGTTCTACGCCAGCGGCGCGGTCACCACCGCCACCACCGCCACAAGCGACCAGGAGGCCAAACATGGCCGCCATTATCCAGTTACGCTTGAGTGTTGTTCCCATGGTTCTCATCTCCCGCCTCCAGATGCCTGGTGGCTGCTATTGCCAGCGATAAATCGCCGACACACCTACGTAATGAATCTGTTCGTTGGGGTTGCTTGCCCCGAATGTCAGCACCTTGTCTATCGTGTCGGCGTTTACGCCTGCCAGTGCCCAGTCGTCAGACCTGTAGCGGTAGTATTCGTAGTCCAGACGCAAGGACAGGTCCTGGCGCAGCTGCCACGTGCCGCTGGCCTGAAAGTGGTGCAGCCTGGTGTCCACAGTCGGCAGGTCCTGTGGCATGACGTCGCTTGCACCGTAGCTGCGAAATGCCTGGTCGCTGGCGGTATCCGCGAAGCTGTAGTCGGCAGTCACTGCAAGTTTGTCGCTGGCTTGCCAGCTCAGGTTTGCTCCCAGCGTCACGCTGCTGTCTGTGGCGTCCAGCCGCCAATCACGGTCGGGATCGCTAGCCTGAGGTAGTGGCGGGTAGAGCTCAAAAGCATTTTTCTCCGCACCGCCGCGAAAACTGCGGCCCATTTGCTCCGACTCGAAGCGGTCGTAACCTCCATATAATGACGCAGACAATGTTGTCGACGGACTGTAGCTGGCGCTCAGGTGGTAGCGCTGCCAGTAGGAATACCTCAGCCCGGTATAGGTTTTATCATAGTCATCATTGCGGGAAAGCAGGTTGAAACTCAGGCTCCAGTTGTCGGCAGGCAGCCAGTTCAGGTCCAGTTTGACCTGCTCCTGCTCGCGATTGGCCAGGTAGTACTGACTGAGATCTGGATGGTTGATGTAGCGTTGCGCGTCCGGCGTCGCATTGATCAGGCTTGTATCCAGCAGGGCGTAGTAGCGTTGGTCCCATTGGTAGGTATCAGCGCGACGGTCGCCGTAGCGGAGCTGCAACCGGGCGGTGACGTTTTGTACCGGCTTTATGCGATAGCCAATGGTAAACTGGTCTTCTTCCGTTTCCTCCACTGCGGCATTTTCTCTCTCCACTTGCTCGTACGCGTACTCAACTTGCAGGCGACTGCGCCATGGCAATCGGTAGGTGCCTTCAATGCCCATGGTTTGGGAGATGAACTGGTGGGATGTGTTGTATACCGTCAGCGCCGCGTCGGGTTGCCGGCTGCCGTCGCCGCGGATGTAGCGATAGCCGTCTCGGGGGGTGTCGTAGTCGCGCTCCCGGCCCTTGTAAAAAACCTCCACATCCAGTTTCTGCAACGGGCGCAGCCACAACTTGCTATTAAAAGTTGTGGTCAGAGCTTCGCCGTCAAACGAGTCCCGGGGCAGTGGGTCGATGATGTTGGCTGCAGGGTTGATACTGTAATCCAGGTAATCCTGATCCTGGTTGGCCACTGCATAACTGCCATCAAATTGCAGGCGTGCTGTCGGGCTAATCAGGTATTGTCCGGTAACGCGTGCCTGAATCTGGTCGTTGTCCGGGGCGAGACCCAGTCCACCGGCACTGTCCGGATAACGGGAGCTGTAAGGGTTCTCCCAGATCAGGATCTCGTTTTTGTTATCGAAGTCGGAGTAATGCAGGCGGCCTTCCAGATTAAGCTTACCAGCGCTGTAGTTCACGCCTGCCTCAAATTCTGTTGTGCGATAGTCCACCGGCATTGGCAGTAGCGCCGCGTCACCCGAGGAGGCGTCTACATAAATTGCTCCCGCCGTCACATCTGTGCCCTTGCGCTCCTGGTAGGACAGGGCGGAATCAAAGCGCCATTGATCATTCAGTGTAACCACTGCAGTGGCGAATAGTTTCTCCCGTTCCAGTTCCCGGTCGAACTGACGCAGGCTTGCGTCGAGCTGGCTGAAGCTGTTGGTAGTGGCACCGACAATCCAGTTATCAGGCAGTAGCAGTGGACTGTCGCTACCGCGAAAGGGTGTCCTGCCGCTGTTGTTTTGCACCTGCTTTTGAGAATCTACGCCAAATGAAAGACGAACACGCTCGCTCTTGCCCCAGACAATTTCGGCCTCTCGCGTGTCCAGGCCGAGATCGTTGACTGATGCTCGCCAGTAACTGCTGCCATTACCCACATTCTGCCAGCGCAAATTGCCGATAAGGTTCACCTGGTCTTCATACAGCCCGTTGTACTGACCAAACATGAAGTTATCGTCGGAGGTGTAACCCAGCCCGAGTTGCAGGCTGCCAGCGTAGTCAGTTTGCCAGCGGGTATCGAGACTCCGCATATTGATTAGCAGCGGGGCGTAGTCGGCCGCGGTGCTCGCCTCATCCGCGCTCTCGGCGAATGCTCCGTGCATGGAAAGGGATGCGACGGCAACTGCTGTCAGCTGAATTCTTGTTAATGTGCGCTCAGTCATCGTGTCAGTCGCGCCCCCGACGGATGGTTGGAACCGTGTACCTGGCTGTGGCAGTTCGAGCAGTTGCTGCCCAGCAGGTTGCGGTTACTGCTGCCCGAGGGCAGCCCTTCAGCACCATAGGGTACGCTGGGATGGAAGGCAGCGGAGTGACACTGCTGGCAAAGCGCCGGGCCGCGGGCCGTCAACAGGCTGTCATGCACCGAGCCGTGAGGAGCGTGGCATAAAGCACAATCCTCGGTTACGGGTTCATGCTCCCATAGCAGTGGACCGCGCTTTTCCTGATGGCAACTGTAGCAATTCTCGTTAAGTGTAACCTGATGCAGGTCTGCATCACTGGCACTGCCATGTGGGTTGTGGCAGTCAGTGCAGGCGGTCTTGCCTTCTGCGATGGGGTGACGCGAAGGCAGGTGCAACTGCGCTTTCACCTGAGCGTGGCAACTGGTGCATTGCGCCTGAGCGATTGTCTGGTCCAGGGCCGGATCGCGCGGTTGGTGAGCGCTGTGGCAGTCGACGCAGGCAATATTGTCCTGCTCGTGTTCGCTGCCAGCCCACAGCATCTGGTCGCCGTCATTGTGGCAGTTCTGGCAGGCGCCGTTGCGCTCTTCCAGGGAAGATATCCATTTCGGCCCGTAGCTGATGTCAGGTGCGATGCGGCGGCCGCGCCGGTCGTGTGCCGTTGAGGGGCCGTGGCAGGCTGTGCAGGCTGCCGCTCCCCCGCCCGCCAGATTTCCATGCAGCGTTTGGTAGACAGCATGCAGGGCCGGGTTCTCGCTGGCTTCATGGCAGTCCAGGCAACCCGGTTCATCTGCTGCCACTGCGTAAGGTGTCGCTGACAGACAGAAACAACAGAGCAGCACGCTGGCGAGTATTCTTATCATTTATCGTACACTCGTCTCAAAAAGTGTCGCTTTCGCAGGCTTTGCCTGCCCTGAGGGCAGAAGCTGGCGTTGGCAGCGCAAACAACTGCTGCCTGACATCAACGTTAACGCCTGTACGAAACCATTCTGCTATTAGTAATAGACGATTTCCGACCTACCGTCATCTCTTCTGGCGTCAGATGGCAATTTTCTTGATCTGGATTAAGGCGCGAGCGCCCCATCTGGAGCCCTGGTGGCGATCTTCATGCTGGCAATGGTGGAAGCGGCTCGCCACGCCGGGCACAAGCGGGGCTGCTGCGGACTGTGGTTTGCCAGCGCGGTTACTCCGTCACGAAATCTGTACTGTTGCCGGACAGACTGAATGTCATGGGGAGGGATACCCAGTGGCCCCTGCCTGGATTGTCGCTGCCATGCAGCGCGATACCAAAGGTGTAATGCTCGCCCGCCACAAAGCGTTCGCTGCCAGCCTGCGCTTTGGTATTGATACTGAGACGCACAGACCATCGCCCCGCTACAAACTCGGTGGTGGCGGTAACGTCGGTCGGGGAACTGCGTTCGTTACTGATGCCCGTGCCAATATGGACGGTAGTGAGCTTGCCTGATTCCAGGCTTATGCGCCACAACTGTGCAGCGGACGCCAGCGCGCCCATGATGGCGGTTTCATCCTGCCCGGTACCGTGATAAAGAATGCGACTGGCGCTGCCACGGCTATCGTCGTGGCAGGCAGCAAAACAGCCACCACGGCGGAATTCAAGATTGCGATCATCTCCCCACATCAACGCCAGGTATTCGTCATCGATTCCGCCCGGCCAGGTGAGGTCTATGAAGATCTTCTCGCCGGCTTGAGAGAACGCTATAGCAAGCTCCCGCGACGGCTGGACGAGGTCTGCACCAAGGCTGCTGCCCATTTCTGCCTCGTCGCCGCGATGGCACAGTGAACACGCGGTGCCCTGACGCAGAGGCTGGGAGCCCGGGTGTCTGGTCAGCAACCACTGTCGAGTGGCGTTGCCGGGGTAAAACAGCGTTATCTGTCGACCGCGCACCGGGGCGGGGTGCAGCAGTGGGGCGCTGTCCCGGGGCGCGTGACTGATGCCCTGGTGACAGTCGATGCAGCCCCGGTTACTGCTTTCCATGGCGCGGTGATAGTTGCCGGCCTGCGGGTTTAACGCGGCCAGGGTGTCCATATCCTGCGCGGTATGGCAGAAAGTACAACCCGCAGAGTCGTTGGATGCCATGTGCGGCCTGGCTGCTTCGTGATCGTGAGGATTGTGGCAGGCGCTGCAGGGAGGGTTTTCCGGTCCCTTTGCGCCCAGATCGTGAATGCCGGTTTTTTGTGCTTTGTGGCAGGCCGTGCAAATCTGGTTTTGCCGGGAGGCGATCAGTACCTGGTCCTGCTGCGTGTGGATGTCGTGGCAGGTGATGCAGGTCATACTGTTGACCATGTGCAGCGAGTGCTGCCAGTTGCTGGCGCTGTCCTGCAAATGACAGTCGAGGCAGGGCCCGTCCTGGGCTCCGCCACTGGCGCTCCAACGCGGCCCGAAGCTCAGGTCCGGGGCGTGCTGACGCGGGTTTTCGACGTGTGCCTCGCTGTCGCCATGGCAGTCGAGGCAGCCGCGCCGGCCAGCCATGTCGGTGGTGTCCCCGGCGATACCGTGTGATCCCAGCAGGACCTGGTGTGCCGGCGCACCTTCCCCGTAATCATGGCAGTCCAGGCATGACTGAATAGCTTCCGCGGCCTCCTGCGCAGAGACGGGTTCAAGGCACTGCAAGGCCAGCAGCAACACCGCAGCGCGGATACCCGTGTGCAGCCCATAGCGTCTCATGCCAGCACCGTATCGATGATCACCCCAAGCAGGAAGAGCGAGGTAAACCGTCTGGTATGGCGAAACGCGAAAGCGGAGAACCACAGCGGCCACGCGCCCTCTGGATAGTGTTCAGGCGGCTGCGCCGGTTTGACCTTGCCATAGACGGCAAATAGCTGCGGCAGTGCCGGCAGGCTTATCAATACCAGCAACAGTGGCCAACCAAAGCTGCCTGACAGCACCAGAGCGATACAGAGCACGTATTGTGCGCTGATCATGGCGAGGACACACAGCCGCGAGAGTTGCTCGCCCAGTAGCACCGGTAGCGTGTTGACACCTTTGCTGCGGTCGGCTTCGAGTTTGTCTGTGTGCTTACCAAACAGCACCGTGGTGGGCCCCAGGGCGAACACCAGGCTGAGCCAGGTGACACTCCAGCTCCAGTCGCCGGCGAGTACATAGTAGCTGCCGCCAACCATCAGCGGGCCCCACACCAGCAGTACGGCTGGCTCCCCCATGCCGTAGTACTTTAGCGGCCAGGTGTAGAAGAGTACGAAAAAGGCGCCGGCCAGCATCAGGTCCAGGGTGAGGCCGCTGCGCTGGTAGATGAGCCAGCTGCCCAGTGCCAGTGCAATGCCGGCAGTGACACCAACGTAACGCCAGAACTGACCCTCGCTCATCAGGCCGTCCTCCAGTACGTGCACCCCATACTGATTGCGATAGTAATTGTCTTTGTCTATGCCTCGACGCGAGTCAGTGTAATCGTTGAGCAGGTTGTTGGTGGCGTGGGCGAACATCAGCCCGAGTACGGTGGCCAGCCATAAGTCCCATTGGAACCAGCCCGCGCGCCAGGCCATCAAACCGCCCAGAGCCGCTGCTGTGAAGGTCATGAACAATACGGAGGCGCGACAGGCAATCAACCATTTCGCCACCGGATCCAGTGCCTGCCACTCGTGCTCGGACAGCTTGGGCATCTGGTTGAGGGCCTTGCCCCACATGGATATATCAATCATCTGTTGGGTGTTCCTGCCGCGGACAGTTGCTAGGGGGGTTCAATCGGGCTCCGCCCGGGTAATGCAAGGGCACAAGGTTACCGCTTCAGGCAGTTCTCTGCGAGCCTCATGGCGAAATCCGGCCGTCTGTCACCCAAGCATGCCTTATTATTGATTTGTCGCAATTCCCGGCTGTATTGCCATTGCCAGATAGCACTGCTCTGCTATGCTTTTTGCAGCGTATGCGTGACCGAAAGCTTGAGCAATCAGCTCGGTTATCTCTGCAATGATAAACACAAAGAGCAGGAATAGGCATTCAGTGACTTTTTTCAGTAATCCTGTTGTGCGAACACTGGCCGTGCTGGCAGTGGTTGGCGTAGGCGCTATTGCCAGCTGGGCGGTACTGGACACGGCTTTCCATGCTACCGGTGACTACGAATTCTGTACCAGTTGCCACGGCTATGAGCCCATCGCGGCGGCGTACCGGGAAGATACCCACGGCGGCAACAACCCCATGGGCTTCCGAGCGGCGTGCAATGACTGTCATCTGCCGCACGACAATTCCCTGCACTATTTCTGGGTCAAGGCCAGGCACGGCATTGTTGACCCGACCATGTCTCTGCTCACAAAGCCCGAGGATATCGACTGGCACGGTATCCGCGAACGTCGCGAAGAGTTTGTCTACGATTCCGCCTGCCTGAATTGTCACAAGTATCTGCAGGAGGCGAGCGAAGGCAACCGCAAGGCGTTTCGCGGACATCGCCGTTATTTCAAGGACCCGGATGACTACAGCTGTGTGGAATGTCACGAGCACGTTGGTCACAACCGCCTCGGCTATCATCTGGAAGAGATGGGCTGGCATAAAAGCGAAGGAGAAAAAGAATGAAGCGGCTTATTCGGATTGGCCTCTCAGTGGTGCTGCTGGGAGCAGTGCTGCCGGCGACGGCGGACACCGCCTACAGCGTCGCGCCGGTCAAAACTCTGAAGATCAATCGCGACCTCAGTGAGGAAGGCAAGGCCTGTATTACCTGCCACCAGCAGGTGTCACCCGGCCAGGTGGCGGATTGGGCCGATAGCCGGCATGCGCACTCGGGTATCTCTTGTATAGACTGTCACCAGGTTGCAGAAGACGCTCCTCACGCGACACGTCATGCCAACGTGGAAGATACCCCGGTATTTGTTTCCTCGCTGGTGTCGCCTGCGGTGTGCGGACGCTGCCACGTGGATGCAAAGAAGCAGTTCGACGCCTCGGGACATTTCCGTGCTTATCGCCAGATTATCCCCAAAGACAGCCTGCATGCCTTGCAGATCGTTCACGAGGGCCAGAATCATCCGGAATTGTCAGGTGCTCCCGGCGAGACAGGCTGCATGCAATGCCACGGCACGGAAATAAAGCTCGATGAAAACAATCGTCCTACGCCGGAGACCTGGCCCAACAATGGTATGGGGAATATTTATCCCGATGGCAGTACCGGCAGCTGCAACACCTGCCACAGTCGCCACAAGTTCTCTATTGCCGAAGCTCGTCATCCGCATGCCTGTGCTTCCTGCCACCTTGGGCCGGACCACCCCAATATCGAGATATTCAATAATTCCAAACACGGCCACCTCTACAACACAGAGGGAGACGAGTGGAAAATGGACTCTGCTCCGGACGCATGGGAGCCGGGAGATTATCGAGGGCCGACCTGCGCAACCTGCCACATGAGCGGTATTGGCGAGTTGAGTGTCACCCACAATATCAGCGAGCGCCTGTACTGGAACCTGTGGGCCAAGAAGTCCAACGTACGCGGTTCAGACGACGTAATGAGCCCGTTGTTGGGAGATGGGCCTGCCGGGCGCGAGAAGATGAAAATGGTCTGCAACAACTGCCATACCGCCAGTCATACCGAGGGCTTTTTCAAGCAGGGTGACAAGGCTGTCATGCTGTATAACGAAGCTTACTATGAGCCGGCGACGGCTATGCTCAACGAATTGAAGGAAAAAGGGCTGGTGCGGGAAAACCCCTGGACCGATGAATTCCAGATTGTGTACTACCACCTTTGGCACCACCAGGGTCGGCGAGCTCGCCAGGGCGCGATGATGGGTGCTCCCGATTACGCTCATTGGCATGGCTTTTTTGAGCTGCAGCAAGATCTCTACAAGTTGAAGCAGATCCACGCCAGGCGCCTGGAAACGGGCGAGATAGAAGACTAGCCCGGCCCCCTCCTGTCCAGCGCGGGCAAGACTGGATGCGTTCAGTTGCGCCCGCGGTGTGCCTACCATTAAATCCTTGATGTGTCGCACTGTACTCGCGGTGAAGCACTCCGGTAGTATGCGCTGCTCACACCGCATCGATATTCCCGAAACGGAGTCACTATATGAAACTTTGGCACTGTGCCGGTTCGCGCTCCCTGCGCCCTCTGTGGGCTCTGGAAGAGATGGAACTGGACTATGAAATCGAGATACTTCCCTTCCCGCCGCGGATTTTTCAACGGGACTATCTTGAGGTAAACGCATTGGGGACAGTTCCCTATTTTGTCGATGGCGAAGCGCATATGACCGAGTCCTCGGCTATCTGCCAGTATCTGGTTGATCGCTACCAGCGTTACGATCTGGGTGTGCCTGCGGATCATCCGGAGTACGGTGCCTATCTCAATTGGCTGCATCATGCTGATGCCACACTGACGTTCCCGCAGACCATCGTTATGCGCTACTACTACCTGGAGCCAACTCCTGAGAAGCAAGTGGTGGCAGATGATTACGCGAAGTGGTTTATCGCCAGGCTGCGGCGCCTGGATGCTCACCTTGAACAGAACGACTACCTTGTTGACCAGCGCTTCACCGTGGCCGATATCGCAGTAGGCTATGCGCTGATTTTTGCCCGTGTGCTGAAACTGGACGAGCGTTTCAAGCCGCAGACGCTGGCGTATCTGGATCGCATTACAGAGCGCCCCGCCTTCCAACGCGCGAACGCGCTGGGCGAGCCCATGTCCATACCTGAACGCGGTTAGCAACAACACCGCGTTCCACCCTGTTTAGCAGGCGAGGCAAACTTTGGCCAAAGACAAGAAACCGTTCCCAACTCGTGCCCTTGGCCGAAGTCTGTCCGTATCAATGGCGGGGCTGCGTGCCGGCGGAGCGCTGGCGGTAGACAGTGCCATGTCCCGGCTACTGGGACGCAGTGACGACGACCCGCAATCCCAGTTTGCCCGGCGCGAGGCCCAGCGCTTTGCTGAAGAGTTGGGCCGGTTGAAGGGTACCTACGTCAAGATTGGGCAGATGCTGGCGTTGTTTGGCGAGCATTTCCTGCCTCCAGTGCTGGTAGAAGCGTTGCGCGATTTGTCTGATGCAACCGAGCCGCTGCACTGGGACGCCCTGGAGTCCTTCGTCCGCGGCTCGCTGGGGCCGCGCTTTGATGAGCTGGAAATCGATCCCGAAGCGATAGCAGCGGCATCATTGGCACAGGTTCACCTGGCTAAAATCAGGGCGACGGGCGACTGGATCTGTATCAAGGTGCAGTATCCGGGGCTGGCGCAGATGATAGACAGTGACTTTGATGCAGTGGTCAAGATGCTGGTACTGGCACGTTGGGTGAAATCCGGGCGCGATCTGGATGACTGGATGCAATCCCTGCGCTCTCATTTGCACAATGAAATCGATTATCACCGTGAGGCTCGGCTGACGCGGGAAATGGCCATGCGGGTCGCCGGTCTGGAACTGGATGGCGTTCACTATCACGTCCCCGAGCTCTATCCACAATATTGCACCGGTGAAGTGCTGGCCATGGAGTACATCGAAGGCTACTCAGTGGTAGACGAGGACGTGGCAAAACTGTCGCAGCCGCGCCGCAACGCGCTGGGCCAGGCGATGCTGGAGCTGTTTTTTTACGAGCTGTATGACTGGGGCATGCTGCAGACGGACCCCAACTTTGGCAACTACCTTTTGCGCCTTGATGACCGACGCAAAAAGCAGGCACAGGATGAACTTGCGCTACTGGATTTCGGCTCTGTGCTCGATTGTTCCGAGGACTTCCTGTTCCATCTGCGCGGCACGATAGCAGCGAGTCAGCGTGAAGACAGTGACGCCATTGTCGAGGGGCTGATCGGCCTGGGCTGCCTGCAGCCGGATGCGAGTGAGGAGGGTAGACGTATGTTTGCCGACTTCTGCCTGCACTTGCTGGAGCCCCTGCGGCCGGTGGACAAGCTGCCACAGGAATACCTCAACGACAAAGGGGAATACTGCTGGGCCAGTTCGCGGTTGATGAGAAGGGCGGGTAAGCAGGCGGCCGCATCCGCAGCCAGTCGACATTTCACACCACCGTCCCGGGATTTTGCACTGATCGCCCGCAAGCTAACCGGCGTATTTAACTTTATTGCAGTGCTGGATGCTCAGTTCAATGCCTGCGACATGATTGAGGCCCATGTGGCCGCCTGGCAGGAGCGAGAACAGCGTGGCAAAGCGTGACAACGACAAAGAGAATCACAAAGCAATACCGACTTCTCGGGCAGGACGATTCGCTCGTGTAGCCCGCATGGCCGGTGGTGTTGCCGGTGGCATGATCGCTGAGGGTACGCGTCAGCTGCGCGCGGGAAATCGACCGCGGGCCAGGGATATGCTGCTCACGCCCGCCAATGCCCGCCGGGTAGCCGAGCAACTGGCTACCATGCGTGGCGCAGCGATGAAAGTGGGACAGATCCTGTCTATGGATACGGGGGACTTTCTGCCGCGGGAGTTGGCAGACATTCTCGCGCGCCTGCGCTCGGATGCCCGTTACATGCCCCCGGGGCAGTTGGATCAGGTAATGGCGCAGGCCTATGGCGAGGATTGGGAAAGCCAGTTTTATGGATTTGAGCATCGGCCCCTGGCTGCTGCCTCAATCGGTCAGGTGCACCGTACTACGTCGCCGGACGGGCGCGACATTGTGTTGAAAGTTCAATACCCCGGAGTCGCCGGCAGTATCGATGCTGACGTGGACAATATCGCCTCGTTGTTGAAGCTGTCAGGCCTGTTGCCTTCGGAGTTCAATATCCAGCCGCTACTCGATGACGCCAAGGAGCAGCTCAAGGATGAAGCGGATTATAATAAAGAGGCGGAGTTTCTCGCCGCTTTTGGGGATCTGCTGGCAGGGGACGAGCGCTTCCTGGTGCCGGAGGTATTGCCGGAATTGACGCGTGGGACGGTGCTGGCAATGACCTACGTAAGCGGCAGCCCCATAGAGTCCATCGCGGAGCTGCCACAGGAGGAGCGTGACAAGGTTATGAGTGCTCTGGTGGAATTGATGTTCCGGGAGCTTTTCGAGTTGCGAATGGTACAAACCGACCCGAATTTCGCCAACTACCAATACAACGCCGCAACAGGCAGGATCGTGTTGCTGGACTTCGGTGCGACGCGACGGTTCAAGGCTGGCTTTGTCAACGCCTATCGCAGCCTGGTCAAAGCCGCCATTGCCGGCAACGAGAAACGCCTGATCGCCGCTGCTGAAAAAGTGGGTTATGCCGTGGGCGATGAAGACAGCGAATACCGGGAGCTGGTGCTGGCCTTGTTTTTGCTGGCTCTGGGGCCCCTGCAGGAGGACGCGCCCTACGATTTTGCCCGCTCTGACATGACCCGCCGTATGTCAGAAATGGGCCAGGACGTGACTGCCTACCGCGACTTCTGGCAGGCACCGCCCACCGATGCGGTCTACTTTCACCGCAAGCTGGGTGGCATGTTCCTGCTCGCCAGCAGGTTGCGGGCGAGGGTGAACGTGCACGCCCTGATCAAGCAGTTCCTCTAGTGGAGCGGGTTTTCCTGCGTCTGGTTGTTTTTGCTTTTTTACCTACCGTGGCAGCGTAAAGCTCGTCGAAGGACTCCTGCAGGCACTGCGCGTAGAATTCAGGGTCGGGCATCATGTCGCGACAGGCCGTGAAAGAGAGGACGATGGTGCCCTTCTTGTCCTGCACAGAGCTGTAAACAATCTGGAACAGCCCTACGTTGGGAAGCAGTGGCCCCAGGCTGATTGCATCGACCAACGCTGCGCCGCAAAGGTAAAGCTGAAAGGGTGCACCCGGCACATTGGTGACTATCGTGTTGAACATCACGCTCGCCTCGGACAAACCCGTTGCAGATGCTGTGCGTATTGCCAGTGACAGCACATTGCCGGGTAGCACGTCGGTCAGGTCAACCGCAAAACGCGGTCCCAGAGCCTGGGCGTAGGTCTTGGCATATTGTGACTCTTCATGAATGGCAGCCAGCTGTTCTGCCGGGTCCTCTATTTCAGTGCGCAGGGAAACGTTCATGAACCCGACCATATTGCCGCCGGCTGCTTTTTCCTGTTCGGAGCGAACGTCTATTGGGCAGCCGGTAACGAGCGAATGTTCAGGCATTTCGTCCTTGGATTTCAGGTACTTACGCATCCCGCCGGCGACAATAGTCAACATGGCATCGTTTATCGTAGCTCCCGGGCAGGAATTCTTGATCGCCCGAACCTGCTCAAAATCGAACTTCTTCGCGTCAACCACGCGGTGTCGCGAAATGCGCCCCTGGAAGCGCGTCGTGGGCTTGTCCTCGAGAAAGTGGATAGAGCCTTCTTTGCCGCCTTTGCGTATACGCAGCGCGGCGGGGATAGACTCACGGATAAAATCCAGTGCCTTGCCTGGTTTGCGCCAGGCATCAAGGTAGGCGCGGCCCAGCATTCGTGCTTTCGACGGGCGTTCCACAATCCATGGCGGTGGATTCCCTGGGTCACGCGTCTCGGGTGTCAGGTCGTGAACAATGTTCATGAACTGGGTGCCGGTGGCGCCATCCATCGCACAGTGGTGGACTTTCAGCAGCACAGCGAAGCAACCGGGGGGGTATCCCTCCACGTTGTTCAGGCCTTCTATGATATACATTTCCCACATCGGCTTGTCGCGACGCAGGGGTACGGCATGTATGCGAGCAGCGAGAATACACAGCTGGCGCCAGTCGCCCGGTTTGGGCAGGGCGATGTGGCGTACGTGGTACTCCAGGTCAAAATCCGGATCTTCCACCCAATAGGGGCGGCCCAGTCCACCGGGAACGAATGCCAGCTTCCGGCGAAAAATGGGTGATAGATGCAGGCGCCGCTCCAGCATCTGCAGGATTTGTTTGAAGCGCACCTTGCCGTCCGGCGCGGTGGATTGGTCGTAAATGCTGACACCGCCAATGTGCTGTGGCAGACCGTCTATTTCTGCGTGCAGGAACATGGCGTCCTGACCCGATAACTGTTGCATATTATTCTCGTTATCTTCAAGTGAGATAGAAGGATTGCTTGAAACGGCAGTGGGGTCAATATACTTTTTATGCCGCGACACAGGCCGGCGCCCGCAACAACCCAAAAAGCCGCATAGCGCGAGCTTTGCTTGCAAGGGCTGCAGTATTGCCCCCCTGCCATCCAGTGTTCCTTTGTCGCTCAGCTATTGTGGTATCTGGTATGTTGTCCGGCTACCCAGCTGTCCGTCACTGCATAACTGGAGGTGAAGGCAAAAAGGTCCGCCCTGAAGCCGGGCGCGATGCGTCCTAACTGATTTTCCAGACGCAGGAAAGCGGCCGGGTACAGGGAGGCCATGCGCAGGCACTCGCCCAGTTCGATGCCGCTGAGTTGATGTGCAGTGCGCACGGCGTCGATCAAGGCGATTGCACTTCCCGCGAGGTTTCCTTCAGTGTTGATCAACTTCCCGCGCTGGACTTCTATGCGCTCGCCGTAGAGCTCAAAACCTTGCTCTTTCGCACCAACAGTCGCCATGGCATCACTGACCAAAAGCAGTTTACCGGCCGGTTTACAGCGATGCGCCAACGACAGTGTAGCGGGGTGCACGTGGTGTCCGTCGGCGATGATACCTGCCCAGGTAGTATGATCTTCCAGAGCGGCACCGACAGTGCCGGGTTCTCTGGCGGTCAGCGAACTCATGGCATTAAACAGGTGGGTAAACCCCCGCAAGCCCTGCGCGATGGCCTCGGTGACGCAGGCGTGGCTGGCGTTGGTGTGTCCAGCGCTTACCAGCAAGCCGGCATCGCTGAGCCTGCGCAACTGACCTGCCTGCAGTTTTTCCGGCGCCACGGTGACTATCACCGGAAAAGCATCAAGAGAGCACAACCAGGCTATATCGTCGTGATCAGCTTGCCGGATCATGCTGGCACTGTGGGTGCCGCGCCGCTCTTTGTTCAAGAAAGGCCCCTCCAGGTGAATGCCGAGCACGCCGTGCTCTGCGTTGGCCCGTGCCGTGGTCACGGCCTCCACTGCGGCTCTGTGCACCTCGGCAGAATCACTGATCACAGTGGGCATCAAGCCAGTGGTTCCATAGCGCAGGTGTGCCGCCACCATGGCGTGCACTGTTTCCGCGTCAGGTTGGTTGTTGAACAGCACGCCGCCGCCGCCATTGACCTGTATGTCGATCAGCCCCGGCGCGAGTATCGCGTCGCCCAGGTCTATCGACGTCAGGCCCTCAGGCACCTCATCGACGGGCACCACACCGTCGATCCGGTCACCGCGCAGCAGCACGGCATAATTTGAGTGCCATCGCTCACCATCAAAGACACGGCGGGCACGAAGCACTGCGGTCGGGCTGGTGTCGGTCACGTCAGTCTTCGCTGTACAGAATTGGTGTGGTTATTCATCTTTGTTTTTTCGGCACGACTGTATGGACGGGTGTGGTTTCAGTGTTAACAGGCACAGCCTACGCCGGATAAGACAGCTAGACAATGTTGCCCGAGACGCGCTGTGTATTTCGCGCCGTGTTTCTGGTGACAATGAAACCCCGCCGCACTCAGGCGGCGGGGGAAGGCGCTTTCACGGCTTTGCTTTCCGCTGATTCGCGGTGGATGCGCAGCACCAGGGGAACCAGTACCAACGCCATTAATGGCGCGAAAATTGCGAGCAGCCAGAGCAAGGTAGATTGCATGCCACGGCTATCCAGTGCCAGACCCAGCAGCGGGCCGGTGACAATGAAGATCGCCCTCACTCCCAGGCTCACCAGTGAGTTCACTGTGGCGCGAAACTCACCGGGCACCCGCCGGTTCAATGCTTCGTAGAACAGGCTCATGGATAAACCCCTGGACACCTGGATAGCGAGGCCGAACATGACTCCCCACCAGCCGCTGCCCAGCGCCATTCCCAGCAGTCCGCACAAGGGCAATGTCGCAATGAGAATCAACAGTCGGCGGTAGCCCAGGCGTTTTTCCAGCGCCTCGCTGTAGCGCGCCGAGAGGCTGACTGTGAGGGCAAGCGCTGCCCAGATGTAGCCGAAGGAGGTTAACGGCACACCCTGAAGCTCCCAGTATTTCTGGTAAATCCAGAACACATACACTGCCAACAGCCCGAAAACTGCTATCGCAAATGCCGTCCACAAGACCACCGGCTTGCCAAACAGCAGCAGTTCAACAATGCGCCTGGCGTTGTCACCGTGGCCAGCCATTGCGGTGGATTCGCTGTTGGCCGGCCTGGGTGCTTCCACCAGTAGTAGACCCAGTAGAAACGGCGCGAAGCCGGTGAATGCCTGCACCATGATCACCCAGTCCATGGACCACAGCAGCAACAGGCTGGCACCAATTCCGGCGACGCCGGACGCTGCCGCTTCTACCGAGATGAGCCGGCTAAGCGATTTGCCGGCACCTGCGCCGCCTTTGAGTCCGCGTTCCTGCAAATAGACTTCGGTGTCATAGAGCAGCGCGAGGTCGGCGCCGGAAATGAGACTGAAGCCAACACCCAGAATAAACTCATAAACCAGGAAGTCGACGAAGCTGTCAGCCCAGAGCAGAGAAAAAAATCCCAGCGCATTCAGTGCCGAGCCAACCAGTATTGCGTTCTTACGCCCCCAGATATCAGCAATGTAACCTGAGGGAACTTCGCACACAGCAATGGTGAGGGCGAACAGCGCCTGTGTCTGCAGTACTTCGCTCATCGACAGGCCATGGCCCTGCAGTAGCGGCACGAAAATTGGCACGACGACCATGAAGCCGGTGAAGAAGCCCATCAGGTAAATCGTTGTAATGTTGTTTTGCAGTGACCGTTTCACGGTTCTAATCCCTGTTTAGGGAGAACCCTGAGTGCAGTGACAATGTATTTCTGAAAAGAAAAAAGGCCTCCGGAATCAGGGTTCTCGGAGGCCTTTTAGTAATGCTTGCTGCTTACAAATGCGTCCTCAAACCACCTCGCCTGTGCCAAGACAGACGGGCGACACGGTATACATGCCGCGTCGCTTACTGGTCTTGGTGGGGTGGATTGTGGTCATTGTTTCAACTCTGGAAAATGGTTGAGGCACGTTAAGGTATGGCAATACCCGGGCTGTGTTTCCTCGTCTTTATGGGCCCATTGTCCGCAGACAAGCGTCTATACTGACGCTGTGCATGATCCGGGTCAACGGATAAGCCTGCAACTGTGAAAAAATTCACAGTCCCGGCCCCAAGAGCGCGCAAGGAGAGTTGATTTGAAGCCTGATATCGAAATTGCCCGGGAGGCGAAGATGCTGCCGGTAACGGAAATAGCGGCAGGGCTGGGCCTGGATGAGGCGCACCTGATTCCCTTTGGCCATTATAAAGCCAAGATCAGTCTCGACGGCGTAGAGTCGCTGCGCAATCGCCCTGACGGTCGCCTGGTGCTGGTCACTGCCATGAGCCCGACGCCTGCAGGCGAGGGGAAGACCACGGTAGCCATCGGTCTGGCTGATGCCATGAACCGTCTGGGTAAGCATGCTTCGGTGTGTCTGCGTGAGCCAAGCCTCGGGCCCTGCTTTGGTCTGAAGGGAGGGGCGGCCGGGGGCGGAATGTCGCAGGTGGTGCCCATGGAGGATATTAACCTGCACTTTACCGGTGATATGCACGCTATCGGTGCCGCTCACAACCTGCTTGCCGCCATGATTGACAACTACATTCACTGGAGCAACGAACTGCGCCTGGACTTGCGCCGTGTGACCTGGCGCCGCGTGGTGGATATCAACGACCGGCAGTTGCGGCAGATTGTCACGGGTATTGGTGGCCCGGCGAATGGGTTTCCCATGGAAGCCGGTTTCGATATCACCGTCGCCTCGGAGGTGATGGCAATTTTTTGTCTGGCCCGAGACCTGCAGGATCTGCAACAGAGGTTGGCAAAAATCGTCATTGGCTATACCCGTGAGAGAGAGCCGGTTACCGCGGCTCAGGTGCAGGCGCATGGCGCAATGACCGCTCTGCTGCGTGATGCGCTGGCGCCCAACCTGGTGCAGACGCTGGAGAACAGCCCCGCGTTCATCCATGGTGGCCCTTTCGCCAATATTGCCCACGGTTGTAACTCGGTGATTGCCACCAACACAGCCCTCAAACTGTCAGACTATGTGATTACCGAGGCTGGATTTGGGGCTGACCTGGGTGCTGAGAAGTTCTTCAATATCAAGTGCCGTAAGTCCGGCCTTGCTCCCGATGCAGTGGTTATCGTGGTAACGGTGCGGGCCTTGAAGATGCACGGTGGTGTCCCGCGGGACGCTCTGCAGGCGGAAAATCTGCCGGCGCTGGAGGCGGGCCTGGAAAACCTGGGGCGCCATGTGCGCAACTGTGCCCAGTACGGTGTTCCCTTGACGGTAGCGATCAATAAATTCGCGGGGGACAGCGAAGCGGAGATCGCCGTCATAACTGACTACGCGCAGCAGCGCGGCCTGCAGGCGCACGTCTGCAGCCACCATACTGACGGGGGCGCAGGTGCTATCGGGCTCGCCACGCAGGTAGCGGCCCTGGTCGATAGTGGGCACAGTCAGTTCCATACGCTTTATGAGGACGATATGAGTCTGTGGGACAAGGCGCGCACAGTGGCGCGCAGTGTCTACGGAGCTGACGACCTGGACGCTGACCAGATAGTACGAGATCAGTTTTCCCGCTACGAAGAACAGGGTTATGGACACTTTCCCGTGTGTATGGCCAAAACGCAGTACAGTTTCTCCACAGACCCATCGCTGATGGGGGCACCGTCAAACCATCGTGTTAGAGTGCGCGAGTTGGCACTCGCAGCCGGAGCTGAATTTCTGGTCGTTATCTGTGGAGATATCCTGCGTATGCCGGGGCTGCCGCGCACACCTGCGGCAAATAATATCAGCGTAAACGCCGAGGGGCAGATCGAAGGGTTGTTCTGAATGAATGAATTGGTCACCCGGGCGAGTTCCATCAACCGCGCCCTGGATCAAATAGGGGACAAGTGGTGTCTGCTTATTATTCAGGAGGTGCTCTGGGGCATTAATACGTTCAATCACATGATGGAGGCCATGGGGGTGTCCCGCGGAGTGTTGTCCAATCGGCTGAAGTGGCTGCAGGAGGTGGGCTGCCTGCGGCGCGATATGGACCTGGCCAGCGGGCGCCCGGTTTACCATCTCACCCGCAAGTCCGTTGAGCTCTATGATTGCGCGCTTATGGCCACCCGTTGGGAGCGTAACTGGTTCAGTCATCCGCGACTGGACCGTGTTGAGCTGGTTCACGCCTCCTGCAACGGTGTCTTCCACCCGGTTATGCAATGCGTGCACTGTGATCGGGAAGTCGCTCTTGAAGATGTAGGGTATGAGCCAGGGCCGGGGGCCACCCGTGACATCCGCGAAAAGAAAGTGCGTCGGCGCTCCTCCATTTCCATCCACGATATTCCCTCTGAGCGCGCCCTGTATCGGAATCTCATCAACCTGGTGGGAGATCGCTGGACTGCCAATATCATCGCCTTGTCCTTTCACGGCCTGACGCGTTTCGAGGCATTTCACAGCGAATTGCCAGTGGCCACCAATATACTCGCTGATCGGCTACGCTTACTGGTCAATGAAGGTATTTTTGAGCAGCATGCATACCAGCAGCGGCCGCTGCGGCATGCATATCATCTCACGGCAAAGGGCAGGGACTTGTTCCCGTGGTTTCTGGCGCTATTACAATGGGGCGATGTCTGGTGTGATCCACAAAATCGTGGCCGGCCGATCATCGTAAGGCATAATACCTGCGGCGAAGAACTGCGGGCACAGACCAACTGTAGCGCCTGTTATCAGTCGCTGAAGGCGCATGATGTGCGTTACCAACTGGATGGAGAACGCTTTTGACCGGGGCCCTGTTTGTCGGGGCCCAGGGATTATACTGAGGAGATAAACATGTTTAGTACTCGTACATTTATAGCAGCTGGCGCATTCGCGGTCGCATTGACAGCGTCCCCCGTAGGGGCCGACAGTCTGGAATCCGCAGCCAATGATCTTTGCGAGAAGGTAAAGTCCTGCTCACTGGCAGAGTTGAATCAGCAGGACCTGACGCCTGAGATGAAGGCGATGCTGGAGCCCATGTTGCAGAATATGTGCGCTGCCATGCGTGAGGGCATTCGAGAGGTGCCGGTGGAGCATGATCTGTATGACCCGGCGGTGGCCTGCATGCGCAGCATGGCAGGGCTAAGCTGCTCGGAGTTCAACAATGGCTCCACGGTGGAGACGCCCGAATGTGTGAAGTACCGTGATATGGCAGAAAAGGCGTACGGGGGCTCCTGAGGCCTTGCGGCGTCTACGCGGGTGGGGAGAGGCTCGCAGCCAGGCGCAGGATTTGAGGCGCTGCATGCGTTCCTGCTCTTAGCAGTTCGCTCGAAATCCAGTACACTGCGACGCTGACCCCGACAGGATCCGCGCAATGACTCGCTCCATGCTTTCACGTGCCACGCTTTCGGCTGTATTGCTCGCCATCTGCCTGCCGCTGTCGGCGACAGCAGTAGACGAAGTACTCTACTACGAAGATCGTGCTGATATACCGGTTCAGTTCACCTGGGATCTGGGCCTGTATTTTGCTGATGAAAAGGCCTGGGACAAGGCCTTCGCCGAGCTTGAGGCGGCGCTCCCAGAGATGGCGCAATTCAAGGGGCGAGTAGGTGAGTCACCGGAAACAATGGCTGCCGCGCTGGAAACCATGTTCTCACTGGACCGTCGCGCGGGGCCCCTTTATCTGAACGCATTCCAGAAAGTGCACCTGGTGCGCAGTGATGCACAGGGGTCTGATCAGTCAGGACGCATCAGCAGCCTTCTCTCGCGCATGCAGGAAGCCTATTCCTTTGTGCACCCGGAAATAGCCTTGCTCAGGGACGAGCAGATTGCCCGTTTCCGTGACGCACCCGCACTCGCGCCGTATCAACAATACCTCGATAATATATGGCGTTTGCGCAAGCATTCGCGCTCCGCTGAAGTCGAGCAGGTGCTGGCCGGCTCCAGTCTCTCCGGAGCCGGTCACGCCAACGCTTATGAAGAACTCAACCATGCGGATATCAGCTGGCCCACGGTCGTTGATGAGAGTGGCGAAGAAGCGGTTGTATCACCGGGGCAGTTCGGCCGCTTCCGCGCCAGTACAGACCGGGAACTGCGCCAGCGCGCCTGGGAAGCGCATCTGCAGACCATTGCGGATTACAAAAATACCTATGCCGCGACGCTGGGCGCGAAGATCCAGCGTGATGTCTGGCTCGCGCAGGTCTATCGCTATCCTTCGTCTGTCGATGCGGCGCTATCAGCTGCCAACGTTCCCATGGAAGTGCTGGAGACCTTGATCTCCACTGTGCACGACAATACCGACAAGATTCAGGCTTACAATGAGTTACGGCGGGAAATACTGGGTCTGGAAACTTTGCAGCAGTGGGACAGCATGGTTTCTCTGCTCCCCGACGGGGGGCGCAAGTACACCTTTACCGAAGCCTGGGACCTGGCCATGCAGTTCTGGCGTGAAACTTTTGGCGACGAGTTTGCTGATATTGCCCAGCAAGCACTCGATGAGCGATGGGTGGATGTCTACAGCAACGAAGGCAAGCGCGGTGGAGCTTATTCCTGGGGCAGCTATCGCAAGCCTTATTATCTGTTTCTGAACTGGGGCGGTGAGTTTGAGGATGTATCTACGCTGGTGCATGAGATGGGGCATTCCGTGCACGGTGTATTGGCCAGCAACAATCAGTCCTACCACGATGCGCCGGTGGACCTGTTTATAGCTGAAGTGGGCTCCGTGGCCAGTGAATCCCTGTTCGGTGAATGGATGCTGGAACGCACCCGGGACCCTATGGAGCGCAAACAATTGCTGGACCATGCGCTATCCAGTATTCGAGACACCTTTGTTACCCAGATTTTCTTTCACGAGTGGGAAGCGCAGGTTCATGCAATGGCGGAGGAGGGCAAGGCCCTCACGGCCGATTCCATGAGTGAGGTTTACGCACAACTGTCAGAACTGTACAACGGTGACTCCTATGCTGATCATGAACTCAATGCCGTAACCTGGGCGCGTATCCCGCATTTTTTCCGCAACTTCTATGTGTGGCGCTATGCCACCAGCTTTGCTGCGGGTGAGGCGCTGGCTGCGCGTTTTCGCAGTGGCGACAAGAGTGCAGCCAGCGACTACGTCAACATGCTCAAGCTCGGTGGCAGCGTATATCCGCTGGACGTGCTCAAGGCTGGCGGCGTGGATATGGCTGACCCGACGGTTATTCAGGCCGTGATGGACCGCTTCGGTGTATTGCAGGAACAGCTGGCCAGGGAGTTTGGTCTGCAATAACGCCAGACTGGCTGCGGCTGCAGCAACAGAATTTGTTTCAGGGTTTCCGCCATGTCGTTACCGCAGAGCGCTGCAGAGATTACTCCACAGTGGCTGAGTCACGCCCTGGGCGTGCCGGTATCGGCAGTGGCGCTGGATGCCGCCGACAATGGTACAACCGGCAGAGCGCAACTCTCAGTTTCCTGCGCAGAGCCCGATAACCTACCCTCGCGGCTTTTTGTAAAGCTACCTCCGGCAGATCCACAGCAGCGGGCGTTTGTTTGTTCTACAGGTATGGGTAAGCGAGAGGCGCGGTTTTACGCCGAGTTGGCCGGCGAAGTGCCCGTGCGCGTACCGAGGTGTTTCTATGCCGGCTTCGAGAAGAGTGGCGATGAAAGCGGTGAACAGTTCATTATGCTGCTGGAGCAACTGGAAGATAGTGGCTGCAGCTTTCGCAATGCCAGCACACGCTATTCGCATGATTACCTGCGCGAAGTACTCAGCGCTTTTGCCCGTCTGCATGGCCAGTACTGGCAATCACCGCGTTTTGATGATGAACTCAGTTGGGTTGGGCCTATCGTCCAGCACTCAATAGCGCGGCAGCTGCTGCCGGTAGCATTGAGTGCCCATGGCGCGGACATGCCGCCGGTGTTCACCGAATTGTGCGAGCTGTACCTGACCCACGAGGATGCCATTCAACAGATATGGCGGGAAGGAGAGACCACGCTTATCCACGGGGATGTGCATGACGGCAACTTGTTCTACGACAGGAGGGCGGGTGCACCGGGGTTTCTGGATTGGGCACTGCTGGCCGAGGGGCCGGCCATGCGTGATGTGGGCTATTTTCTGGCGGGCACGCTGACGCCTGATGCGCAGCGTGAATACAGCCCCGCGTTGCTCGCATTCTATCGTTCCCGGCTGCAGGAGGAGGGAGTGCGGGTCCCTGTTGCGGCGGATCTCGAGCGGCAATACGCCATTCAGGCGGTATACCCCTGGCTGGGAGCCGCGGTCACCCTGGCTATGGGAAACGCCTGGCAGCCAAGCCGATATGTGCTGGCGACGCTGGATAGATTACACCGGAATATCAACACCCTGAATTCGCTGCCACTGTTGCGAGAGTGCCTGAGCTGAGCCTGTCAGGCGCGCCTAGAACTCTGGGCCGACAGTGATGTAGATCTGGAAAGAGTCTTCAGCATCGTCCAGTGGAAAACCTACGTCTATGCGCGCCAGTCCCACGGGTGACCGCCAACGTAGCCCAAAACCGGCTCCCAGTTTTTCGCCTATGTCATCGAAATCATTGAAGGCATTACCCGCGTCGAGAAACACCGCCGCGCTGAAGTTGGCGATGAACTCGTGCTCATACTCGACACTGGCAACAGCCAGATGCTTGCCGCCGGTAATGGTGTCTGCAGCGAACAACTCCTCAAAGCCATAGCCGCGCACACTGCGAGCGCCACCTGCACGAAACTCGAAATACTCCGGCATCTGGTTAAAGTTGATTCCCAATGCGTTGTCGCTGTCGGCCTCGCTGTAGCCCCAGGCCGAGCGCAACAACAACCTGTTCGTGTCACCCATCGGGAAGATGTTCCAGGTGTTGAGGCGCGCCTGCCAGAAGTTGATGTTTGACCCAAGGCTTTCATCGGTGCCCAGAAATTCCAGGTTGTAGTAGTCGCCGCGTCGAATGTAGAGAGGATCGTCATAGCGGCGCAGATTCAGCCTTAATCGCGGCACCAGTGCCTGGAAGTCGGGTGACAATGTGTCATAGGTTTCCTGGCCAATCAGCTCTATCAATGTGTTTTGCGCGGCATCGGGCAGATTTCCGAACAACACTTCGAATACATCATAGGTCTCACCAACCAGCGACAGGCCCATACTGCGTCGGAACTCAAAGCCGCCCCATTCTCTATAGGGCAAGTGCCAGAAAAGGGAGGCAAGGTTGGTGGCAATACGGGTTTCGCCGCCTTCCTCCAGATCAACTTCTTCGAAGGTAAGTTCTTTACTTTCATGGCGCGCTACAAACTCCAGGCTGCTGCCAGCAAGGGGGTCCATGGGAACGGTATAGCTGGCGTCTCCTGCCAGTCTCTTGCGTTCCTCCACAACGGTCCCGCCCAGGGTGAAGTGCTGTCCTCTGCGCCCTGCGTAGCGTCGGGTCCAGTCGAGCTGCACGCCCAGGCCGTAGTCGGTACCCCAGCCCATTCGACCGCGATAGCGGTTGGGCTTGAACGGCGCCAATTCAATATGCAGGGGTACCGCAGCTTGCGTTGTATCGCCTGCTTCACCGCGAATGATAGACACTTCGCGGAAATGCCCGCTCTTGCTGAGCGCGACGCGTTGGCGGGAGACTGTCGCCGGATCATAGGGGGCACCCTCCTGGATCAGCAGGTAGCGTGAAAGATACGTCTTGCTCAACCGGGTATCGCCAAAGGAGACCGGGCCAAAGGTGTATCGCGGCCCGCTTACCAGTTGCAGCGTGACCGCTGCCGTGTAGTCAGCCAGATCAACTTTCACCTGATGCTGGCCAAGCCTGGCATCGAGGTAACCCTCGCTGCGGGCTTGCTCCAGCAAGGCATCCCTGGCCTGTTCGTAGCGACGGTGATCCAGCACCGCGCCTTTATCCATGTTAAACGACAATGCTGCCCGGAGCCGTTCATCGCTTTCTGCGCCCGGGCCGGTAACCGATATGTCGACGCGTTCAATCCGGACTTTGTCCCCGGCGTCGATATGGTAGCTGGCTCGCCAACTGCCGTGCGTGTCGTCAGGGGGTAGCAGGCTTGTGGAAATCGTCGGCCGGTAATAACCGAAAGGTTCCAGCGCCCGGCGGATTTGCCATTGGGCTTTGTCGTGCAACGCGCGAATACCCTGCGTGTCCAGCCCCTGGTCCTGTTGCCGTTCGACAATGCTGAGCGAAGCCATGACGTTGTCCAGTGCTTCGCCGGCCAATCCGGACACGGTTACCTGTATTTTCCCTGCCCCGAAAGTGTTCATCGAGTGCATCAGCGCGAGCAACAGAGCGCACTGCACCACGGATCTGATGAAAGTGACCCTAGCGTTCATAAGTGAAGGTTACATTGATATTGTTGTCAGCTTCCCCGACGTTGGCACCGAGGCCATAGCGTGGAGAAATGGTGAACAGCGAGTTGAACTCGCTGGTTTTCTCCACCATGTTGTATCCGTAGCCCACGTAAATACGTGGGCTGATATATGTGCCCAGGCCCAGGACGTTGTCTTTGGATCGAGGGGAACGACCGGTTAGCAGGTAAGACTGAATCTCGCTGGTCTCCAGCTGAGGCCTGGAAAACAGCTCCAGCACCGGCTCCAGGGCAGGGCCAGTCACGGTGACACCGGCGGCGGTCACCTGGGGATCGTTGTCGATCCAGCGCACCGCTCGCAGGTCCAGTTCGGGCTGGGTAGCCGGTACATTGGCGAAGATAATTTGCCCGTTTTCAATCTCCAGGTCCTGGCCTAGCGCGCGGAAAGTGCCGCCCTGCAGCGCCAGCCTGCCCTTGGCATTGGGAATCAACCCTGCTTGAGCCGGGGTATTGGTGAACAGGACAGCGCCGGTGATGTGGCTGACAAAACCGACCGCGTTGATATGCACATTGTCGCCCAGCACCAGCTTTACCTTGCTGTCTATCCGGAAGGGCGCGGGCTCGTTCAACAGGGTTTCCGGAGGCTCGACATTGCGGTTGATCACTACCACGTCTGCGGAAGGCGCGATGACCTGCCCGGGCGTTGCCTGCTCGTCTTCGTCGTTGCCCATTGCACCGGGGCTCAGTTCCAGCTTTGGTGTGATGGCAGCGTCAGGAATAGTCAGCTGGCCACGTAGTGACAGTGTCTCGTCCTGCCAGCCAAGCGTCAGCTCAGGTGACAGCCAGACGCGTGCATCGGGCGTAGCGTAAACCTGGACATTCTCGCCCTGCAGCTGCAAGCGGGCGCTTTGCTGCATCGGGTTGGCGCTGCCGGACAGTTGCAGCTGTCCCCGTCCCGATACCATGCTGCCAACGATGCTGATGTCATCAGCCAGAGCCCCGTCGCTGGTGATCTGCAGGTCAATCTCCCGCAGTTCAAGGCCGGCCAGCGGTATGTCGGCACGGCCGCCATGCAGTGACATGCCGCCAGTGAGTTTTGGCGCTGCGGTGGTTCCCGCCAGGGTGAAGTCCGCGTCCAGTCTGCCGCTACTGCGGGCGATTTCCGGGACCCACGTGGTCACTGCATCCAGGCGTGGCAGATGTGCCTGCATGCGACCCGCCAGGGGCTGATCAGCAGAAATCGGCAGCGCCGTAAGTTCTGGCAGGGCAAGTGTGCCGTTTACCCGTCCAGTTTCCGGTAGCCCGAGATTCACGTTGGCACGCAAGCCCGACTCGTCAATGTGGAATGTGATATCACCGCCCGAGAAGGCCAGGTTCTGCCTGTTTTGCTCCAGCTCCACGCTGACTTCGCCGGGGCTGATGTGGATATCACCACGTGCACGCAGTGCGCCCTCAGGGCCCAGGTTTGCGCGCAAGCCGGCGCTGGCGCCGCCGCTCATGCGGTCCGACAGCAGCTTGAGGGGCAGGTCGTGCAGCTGTGCCTCTATCGCACCGCTTCCGCTGCTTTGCCAGTCCACTGCGGTGCAAAGGCGTGACTCGCCATTGCGCTGTGCAATGCAGTTTTTTGCCACGGAGATCTGTTCAGCTGAGAGCGATAGGGCCGCTGCCTCGCCAAGTTCCCAGATGCCGTATCCTTGAGTGTCGGCGCTTAGCTCGGCCAGTTCACCCTGCCAGGCCGAAAGCGTCGCATCCAGGCCGCCTTGGAGAATTGCCCGCAGTTGTTGTTTGTCCTGCCTCGCCTCCATGTTCAGCCTGTGTCTGGCGGTGGTGCCGTCCGCCCGCAAGGTCAGTGTATGCAGTAAGGTATCGCCCGCATTGCTCAGCGCATCCGCGTCCAGTTGCAGTGCAAGGCCAGCGTCCAGCGCCGGTCCGGCACGCACAGAGGCGCTTAACCTGGATAGTGATAGGGCATTCAGTTGCAGACGGTCGCCCGAAAGTTCCGCCAGAAGATAGGGCGACTCCGGCGTGCCCTCCAGCCTGCCCCTGGCTTCCAACACCCCGCTGGCGCCCTCGACGAGCGTGCCGGGCGAAGGGGCGCGAAGTGACCAGTCAAGGGCGAGTGCCTGCGCCGACAGGGTGCCCTTGGCACTCAGCCTGTTGTCGCTGCTGTTCAACTGTAGTTCGTGCAGCGCAATGTCCCGCTCCGTCAGGCTGGCGCTGGCCTGCACCCTGAGAGGATAGCCCAGCAGTTGGCCACTCAGGCTTTGCAGGACCACCGCTGCCCGTAATCCTTCCCCGGGCAGGAGACTGCCGTGGCTGTCTGCGGAAAACGCCAGTTTTCCCGGAAAGTCCGCCCGCAGGGCAGCGGGGTTCAGGTCACGTCCGTGCAACTGCAGTTCCCACTGGGGGTATGGGGTCCAGCGCAGGGGGCCACTGAGGCGCACTTCTCCCTGCAGTACCTGCCCGACCAGTTCATCGAGCATGGCCTCATCGGGCGATCCGCTAGCCTGCAGTTGCCATTCTCCCGGCGGTATGTCGGTGCCGGCCACTGCGGTGTGCAGTTCGGCTTTCCAGGATGCGGTGGTGCCAGTGAGGAGCAACCGGCCTTCGGGGCTGGCCACGCCTGCTTGTGCTGCGGTCATTGGCCACTGCAGCCGCGTCCAGTTCACACTGGCCTGAATCCCGGGATGGTCTGTGCCCAGCATGGAGGCGGTGGCCTCCACGGAGAGCTGCATTGGCGCCTCGTCGAACGCCAGGGTTGCATGCTCAATACCCAACTCGTCGTCGCGCAGGTCGCCCTGCAGCTTGCCGGAGCCGGTAAGCAGTGCAGGCAGCTCCGGGTGGAGGCGACTGAGATCACTGGCGCTGATACGATAACCCAGATTGAAGTTCACGCCATCGCGCCACAGTATTTCCCCGGCCAGCGAGAATGCGCCTGACAGGGGGGTGGCTGCCGCGGGTTGTGCGCCCGGCTCCCCGGACTCGTTTGCGGGCAACAGCCAGTCCCAGTTTGCCGCTAAATCCAGGGGCATCCGTTCCGCCAGCAGCGCGCTTCCCAGTATGGAAGCGCCACCTTCCGGCATGCGAATAGCCGCAGACTGCAAGGTCAGCTCGTTATCCTGCAGCAATGCGTCGAGAGTAATCTCGGTTATCTTCAGTGCTTGCGTGGCTGGCCCCGTTGTCTGCTGCGGACCTCGCTGCAAGAGTGTGAGGTCCCTTAAGGAGACGCCCTGAACTGAGACATCAATCGGTAGTTGCAGGCTTGCAGGGTTGAAAGGTTCTGCCGGAGGTGCTGATTCCACCGTGGACAGCGTTACCTGGATGCCGTCAATTTCCAGTGCCGTAACCTGCAAGTTGCCGCTGAACAGGGATACTGGTTGCCAACTCAGTGTGAGTTTGTCCACCTCTGCCTGCAGCCCCGGTTGCGACAGCTGCAGGCCTTGCAGGTGCAGGGTGCCCAGCAGGGTGCCGTCCACTCTCTGCCACTGCAGCTGCTCCCCGAGTTGCGACTGTATCTGTCGCGCAAGCAGGGCCGTCCCGCGCTCAGTTCCCAGCGCAGACAGCAGCAGGGTAGCAATACCCATGCTGGCTGCCAGCAGAGCCAGCAGCAAAACCATGCCTGTTTTCAGCGCATTGGACAAAGTAGTTCTCGCTTGAGAAAGTAGTGTCTCTGTGCGTCTGACAATGGTCGGTCAGCGCGGTACGGTGTGCTCTAATACTATTGAAAGGAACAAACCGATGAAACAGCTAACTTTTTTTCCCGGCATTTTACTGGCTATTGCAGCGTCCGCCTCCGCGGTGGATTTTAATACCGATGCCCTCAAGGCCATGCAGCAGGAAGGCCACAAGATGGTTGCCGAGGCGCAGGATGGCAGGGCATTCAAGACCGCAAACGGTCTCTGCCTGGATGTGGCGGGGAAGGCGCTGATGGTCAGAAAGTGTAAATCCAGCGGCAGCAGTCAAACCTGGCACTTTGATGAGCAGGATAGACTGGTGTCAAGTGACGGGCGCTGCGTGGCAGGTCCCACGCTGGCCAGTTGTGGTGCAGGCAAGAATCAGCAATGGCGTCTGGATGGGCAGAATCGGCTGGCCAGGGCGGGTAATCAGTGTCTGCAAACACAGGGCAACCCGCCCGGGAATGGCGCGAAAGTCATTGTCAAAGATTGCAGCGGGGCGGCAAACCAGGTCTGGAGATAGCGCAGCCGCCGGGTTTCAGTCCCCATTATCCATTGCCTCCACGCCTTGACCCACTGGTGTTAGAATGCGCGCAGCTCCAGTCAGCCTGTTGCTGCCTGCAGGGTTGTGGCTGATATTCTAACAAACGATAAATAACACCGATGGCGATCGGGTAAGGGTGAAAGCATGAGTGAATCGCAACAAGGGGGTCATCCCATGACCGCAGCGGAGTTCACAGATGGACTGATTCGCGTAGGGCTGATACTGATAATGGTGGTTGCATCGTTTCAGGTGTTCAGTCCATTCATGAACCTGATGATGTGGGCCCTGATTCTCGCAGTAACGATCTACCCCAGTCAGCAGAAGCTGGCGTCCAGAATGGGCGGCCGGCAGGGGCGCTCGGCAACCGTGATTGTGTTCATAGGGCTGCTGATACTGGGTTTGCCCCTGGCGTTGATCGGGTCTTCCCTGGCGGAGCATGTAACCGCGCTGGTTGAGTCCTATCACGCGGGTACCCTGGCGCTGCCTCCACCGAAGGAGTCAGTGGCAGGCTGGCCGTTTATAGGGGAGCAGGTCTATAAGGGCTGGAGTGCCGCATCAAGTAACCTGCATGATTTTATCGATGCCAACCGCTCATCTATCGAGGCCTTGCTTGCCCAGAGCATGGCGGTGGCAAAGAATACGGCAGGCGGTGTATTCATGTTTGTCGGTGCTCTGATCGTTGCTGGCATCATGATGGCTTACGGGAAAAGCGGCAGCGAGGCGATTTACGCGATTCTGTCCCGTCTTGCAGGGCCACAGCAAGGACCCAGGGTCCACGCCCTGGCCACGATGACCACCCGTTCGGTGGCTGCCGGCGTACTGGGAGTCGCGCTGATACAGGCCATACTGGTGGGGCTGGGCATGGCGTTCGCTGGCGTGCCGGCTGCCGGCGTGTTGGCCTTTGTTGTGCTGTTGCTGGCAATTATGCAGTTGCCGGCTCTTCTGGTGACGGTGCCAGTCATTGTCTGGATTTGGAAGGGGGGCGACTCGGGCACGGCGATGAATGTCGTCTGGACGGTTTACCTGTTCCTTGCCGGTCTGTCAGACAACGTGCTCAAGCCTGTGTTGCTTGGCCGGGGCGTGGATGCGCCCATGCCGGTTATTTTGATTGGCGCACTGGGCGGCATGATATCCACCGGTTTCATCGGGCTGTTCGTAGGCGCGGTTGTCCTGGCTGTGGGGTATCAGATATTCATGCAATGGGTTGCAGTGCAAACCCATGCTATCGAGACAGAAGAGGTCGGTGAGGCCGGGGAATGAGCCCTGTCTGCAGGGCCGCTGTGATAGCGGCTGTCGTCCTTTGCCTGCAGGCCTGCACCAGTCTGGGCCCTGACTACGAGGAACCGTCGGTAGCGTGGTTAGACGCATGGGAGACGGACCTGTACGGCCAGGCAGCTTCAGTATCTGCCGCGCCGGCTGAGGATCTCAGCTTCTGGTGGCAGGCGTTCAATGACAGCACCCTGAATCAGCTGATTGAGCTTGCCCGCCAGGAGAATCCGACTCTGCGTATTGCGGGTCTTGCTGTCCTGGAAAGCAGGGCATTGCTCGGTATAGCCACTGGCAGCCAGTATCCCCAGGTGCAGCAGGCGAACGGTTCCTGGGCGCGAGTGGATAGCTGGCCTACTGAGGGTGATAACTCCGGGGATCACACCCAGCTGAACAGCTATAGCGCCGGTTTCGATATCGGTTGGGAAATGGACTTCTGGGGCAGGTGGCGGCGCGGTGTAGAGTCCGCCGATGCTGCGTTCTTTGCCTCGGTCAGCAATCAACAAAATGCCCAGCTGCTGCTGGCAGCGCAGGTAGCAGAGGCGTATTACGCCTACCTCACAGCGGCGCGCCAGATCGAAATAGCCCGGGAAAACGCAGCGCTTCAGCAGCGCAGCCTCGAAATTACCACGCGTTTATTTGAAAGCGGTCAGTCTGCCGAACTGGATGTGCAGCAGGCGCGTACGCAGTATCTTGCTACGCTGGCCAGCATCCCTGAGCTGGAGATCAGCCAGCGGCAGATAGAGAATGCGCTGGCCGTGTTGCTCGGTCGTGCGCCCGGACACCTGCCTGAAATCGCCGGTGTTGCTCCTACCCTGCCGGCGCTGAATCCGGTGTTTATTGATGCATTTCCCGCCAGGCTACTGTTGCGTCGTCCCGATATTCGCACTGCGGCGTGGCGTGTTGCTGCGCAGTCGGCGCAGATAGGTGTGGCCAGGGCGGATCTCTATCCCTCCATTTCCCTGTTCGGCACCATCGGCTGGTCTGGCAATTCACTGGATGCGACCACCGACACACTGAGCACTGGCATAGGCCCGGCCTTTACCTGGAACCTGTTCAACTACGGGCGCATTGAGAACAACGTACGCTTGCAGGATGCCCGTCTACAGCAGGCCATCGAGCGTTACCAGTTGGCGGTGCTTGCAGCAGCGGCGGAGATTGACAGCGCCGCTATCAGCGTGGTGAAAACAAAAGAGCAACAGGCCATGCTTGCGGACGCGTTGAGTGCCGCCGAGCGCGCGTTAACGCTGTCCACCAAGCGGTATCAGGAGGGTTATTCGGATTTTCAGCGGGTACTGACGGCGCAGCAGTCCAGGGCGGCACGCTCGGCCAGTTACGTGGCCAACCAGGGAGCACATATCAGTTCCGTTATCGCTTTCTACAAAGCCGTTGGCGGTGGTTGGCGACCTGCCACTAAGGATGATCTGGTTCCCGAGGCCATTCGTGAGGTGATGAATGCGCGTACCGACTGGGACGGTATGTTGGAATCCTCCCTGCCTGTTGTGCAGGAATGAGGCATGAGCAATGCAGATATCAATACAGGGTTAGCCATTTATGAGTGAATCAGCAGAGGAAAAAGATTACACAGCGACCCCGGAGGCCGGCTCGGCCGAAGCATCGCCCGCAGCAGTCAACCGCGGCGGGTTGATCATCGCGGTACTGATTGCTCTTAGCCTGGCATGGTATCTGGCAGCGGACAGGTTCACGCCCTTTACCAGCCAGGCCAGGGTGCAGACATACGTGGTGGGTGTGGCACCGCAGGTATCCGGCTATGTCGTCGAGGTGAACGTCAGCAACAACCAGCGGGTGGAGGCCGGGCAGCCATTGTTCAGCATCGATTCCACCCAGTATGAAATCGCTTTGGCCAAGGCTCAGTCAGATTATGAAAACGCCCTGCGTCAGGTGGATGCGGGTGATGCGGGCGTCGACGCCGCCGAAGCAAATCTGCGTTCGGCCCAGGCTAATCTGGTGAAAGCGCAGAAAGATACTGCCCGCCTGGAGCGATTGTACAAGGAAGATCCAGGTACGATTTCCACGCGGCGGCTGGAAATATCGCGCGCTACCCTGGATCAGTCGCGCGCCGCCGTGGCGGCAGCGCAGGCCAGCATAGCCCAGGCGATAGAGACCAAGGGGGGCGATTCCGATGCGGACAGCAATACCATACTCAAGATCGCCCGCACCGCTGTGAAGAAAGCTGAGTTGGATATTGAGCGCACTGTAGTCAAAGCCTCTACCCCCGGGGTGATAACCGATTTGCGAACCGATGTCGGCATGTACGCTGGCGCAGGCGGCCCACTGATGACATTGGTGTCTTTTCACGATGTTTGGGTGCAGGCGGAGTTCACCGAGAACAACCTGGGTCACATGGAGGCCGGCACGCCGGTGGAAATTGTATTCGATGCCATGCCCGGCAAGGTCTTTGCAGGTGAGGTGGGTAATATAGGCTTGGGCATCAGTGCCAAGCAACCGCCCCCGCCGGGCACACTGCCCAGCATAAGCAATAATCGTGACTGGCTGCGCCAGGCTCAGCGCTTCCCGGTGATCGTGCGCTTCCCTGTAGATGCGGACGCAGCGCTGTTGCGTCATCTGCGTGTTGGCGGCCAGGCCGCGGTCATTGCCTACACGGAGCCGGCCTGGCTGACGCAACTGCTGGGCAAACTGTATATCCGCATTATGAGCATACTGGCTTACGCCTACTAGCGAGGCCTGGACCTTATGCACGTTGCCAGCAAGCGGGTATTTCGCCTCAGCCTCACCATTGCCCTGTCCCTGGCAGTGGCCTATGGCACAGCGCAGACGGCGCCCTATATCGCACCGCTTTTCGCCTTTATGCTCGGCGTGGCACCGAAACCTCCCATGGGTCCAAAAGGCCTGCTGGGTTTGCTGCTGATGCTGTGCGTGATGCTCAGCAGTGGGCTGTTACTGATTCCGCTGTTGTTGCAATACCCCGCAACAGCGTTGCTGCTCGCCCTGGCAGGTTTGTTTGTTGCCAACTATGTCACCCTGAACCTTGGGAAACAGCCGCTGGGGTCCCTGCTGGTGATTGGTATCACTTTGATCTCGGCAATGGGCTTGCTGGATTTTGCTATCGCCTTGCTACTCATTCAGGCGCTGTGCATCAATATCGCTATAGCAGTGATCTGCCAATGGTTGGTATACCCGCTGTTCCCGGAGGATGGGCCATTGCCGGCACCGGCTCCTCCTGCGCCCGAGCAGTCCAGCTGGCTTGCGTTGCGCGCCACCTTGATCGTGTTTCCCAGCTTTCTCCTGGTATTGGTAAACCCCTTACTTTACGCGCCGATTATTATGAAGTCCGTCGCTCTGGGGCAGCAGGTATCCGAGACGCATGCGCGTTCGGCTGGCCGGGAGTTACTCGGCTCTACGCTGATGGCTGCTGTGCTGGCTATTCTCATGTGGTATGGGCTCAAACTTGCCCCTACACTGTGGATGTTCTTTTTGTGGACGTTGGCCTTCGGTCTGTTCATTGTTGCCAGGGTGTACGGTGTGATCAGGTCTCGCTACAGCCCCAGTTTTTGGTCTAACGTGGTGATTACGCTGCTCATCTTCATTGGGCCTGCTGTGGAGGATTCCGCCGCAGGCAGAGACCCCTACGCGGCGTCGGCCGTGCGCCTTGGCTTGTTTATGGGTGTGGCAATCTATGCCTGGTTGATGCTGTTGTTTCTGGATGGTTGGCGGGCGAGACGCTCTGCCCGGGTGACGTCGCCCACGGCGTTGGAGGTCAGTTGATGCTGATGAATTTGGTTCTTGGGTTAGCGGTAATGGTCTTCTGTCTTTTTGTGCAGGCACTATTGATGGCGGTCGCTGTGCAGTTCTACGGTCGCCACCTGAATCTGGCGGGCTCCCCCTCTTTTTTCCAGACTGTGATGGTAACAGCGGGGGTAATGCTGGTGTTGGTGCTGGGTAATTTTCTACAGATTTCTATTTGGGCTTATCTGTTCCTGCATCTGGGTGAATTCCAGCTTTACATCGACGCGGTGTACCACTCGGCAGTGAACTTTGCCACGCTGGGTTATGGCGATATTGTGATGACGCCAAAGCATCGTATTCTGGGCCCTATGGAATCAGTGAACGGTGTGCTGATGATAGGCGTGACCACGGCGGTGATGATGTCGGTATTGCAGGACGCGCTCAAGCGCACGCGCGATGCGAGAAAGGCGCGCAGAGGCTGATTGCCACGAACTGACGGGCACAGCGACAGTATTCGCAGTAAACACACAGGAGAAGTAAGTTGAAGCTGGAACAGCGTTACCCTGAAAAGAGAGCCTTTGTGACAGGTGCTGCCGCCGGCCTGGGGCTTGAGATTTGCCAACAGTTGGCGAGAAGGCAGTGGAAGCTATTCATAGCGGATATCAATGAGCAGCGCTTACTCGAAGTCCAGAGCAAGCTCAGCGAACTCGGTGCCGAAGTCATTACCCAGACCCTGGATGTCACCGTCGCCGACGAGTTGGAGGCGGCCTGTGCCGACGTGGAAAAGGCCTGGGGCGGTGTAGATCTGGTATTCAACAACGCGGGCATCGCTGTGGCGGGTGAACTCAATGAAGTTGCGCTGGAGGACTGGCATCGAGTGATGAACGTGGATTTGTGGGGCGTCATCCACGGTTGCCGTGCCTTTGTTCCGCTGCTGAAAAAACAGGGCGCAGGGCACATTATCAATACAGCCTCCAGCGCCGGCACCCTGTCTGCACCCGAAATGGGACCCTACAACGTGGCCAAGGCCGGGGTGATTTCACTATCGGAGACACTGCGGGTGGAACTGGCACGATCAGGAATTGGCGTCACCGTGGTCTGCCCGACGGTGTTCGCCAGTTCTCTGGGGGAGAGTTTTGGTGAAAGCACCCGCGGCGAGCAAATGCTGCACAAGCAGCTTGACCAGTCCAGGGTAACTGCGCAGGAGATCGTGAAGGACGTGCTCAGGGCGGTGGAGCGGGAGCGTTTGTACGTGATGACGCAGCCGGACGCACGCTGGGGTTGGCGCATGAAGCGTTTTTTTCCGGAGTATTTTGCCAGCTCTCTGGGGCGCATGTATCGGGACCGCAAAGGCATATTTTCTGAAGACAGGTTTTAGGCGCGAATATTGTGCTCTATCTGCGCCCTGTTGTTCAGGGCGAAATCACTTCCAACAAGAGACTAGATTATGCAGCAGTTGAAGGGAAAAACCGCGGTCATCAGTGGCGGCGCAGAAGGCATAGGGCTGAACCTCGCGAAAACCCTGGGCGCGCAGGGCATGAATATTGTTCTGGCGGACATAGAAGCACCGCAGTTGGCGGTAGCCGAGCAGGCACTGCAGGAAGCAGGTATACCGGTGCTTGCCGTAGAGATGGATGTAGCCCTGCTCGAGGATTGGCAGCGCACCGCCAAGGCTGCACTCGAACGCTTTGGGTCGGTGCATGTGTTGGTGAACAATGCAGGCGTGAGCGGCGGCTTGGGTGCCATCGAAACCCTGGATGATCCGGGCTGGCGCTGGACAATCGATGTGAATCTTATGGGCGTAGTGTATGGCGCCAACGTGTTTGTGCCGCTGATGAAAGAACACGGTGAAGCCTGCTGGCTGATCAACGTGGCTTCCATAGCGGGTATGGCGGGAGCACCAATGGGCGGCGCCTACACGGCAACCAAGGCCGCTGTTGTCGCACTGTCAGAGGCCTGGTACGAGGAGTTGAAAGCGGAGAATATTCACGTATCGGTGCTGGCGCCGGCGTTTGTAAAAACGCGTATTCACCAGTCCTATCGAAATCGGCAGCCGCGTTATGCGACCAGTGTTACCCCCACACCGGATGTCCTGAAGATTGCGAAGATTACATCAGAGGCTGTGAACAGCGGCATCGATGTCGAGATTGTGGGTAAGCGCGTACTGGAGGCCATGGAAGCCGGAGAGCTGTATATCTTCACTCACCCCAGTTACCGTGCAGTGACAGATCACCGCAGTGCAGCGATTGCCGGCGCCTTTGACCAGGCTGCAGCGAGCCCGCAATTGCAGGGTGTGCTGAATGAAAAGTTGATGTCGTTTACAGGTTGATTCGCCTCACAAACGCGTAGGCTGATACGCCCGGCCCTTGCCGGGATCGACAAATGAAACAGGTGAAGTGAAAATGAAGGTAAGCAGAGAGTTCGATGTCATTGTGTACGGCGCCAGCGGTTTTACCGGGCAGCTGATTGCAGAGTACCTGGCTGAGCACTACGGTGCAGACGGGAGCTTGCGTTGGGCCCTTGCCGGTCGTAATGCCGAAAAGATCCGCCTGGTATCGAGTGCATCCGGTCTACCGGATACGCTGGAGGTGATTGCAGCAGATTCAGCTGACAGGGCGGCCCTGGACGAAATGGTTGCGCGAACGCGGGTTGTGCTAACCGCTGTCGGCCCCTATCAATTTTACGGGTCTGAGCTGGTGGGAGCCTGCGCCACAGCGGGAACGGACTACGTTGATCTCTGTGGCGAAACCAACTGGATGCGGCAGATGGTCATAGAGCATTCGGCAGCAGCGCAGGCATCCGGTGCGCGCATTGTATTCTCGTGCGGCTTCGACTCTATTCCCTTTGATCTGGGTGTGTATTATCTGCAACAAGTCGCCAGGGAGAAGACAGGAGCCGTGGTGAAGGACGTGAAGGGCAGGGTGCGCCAGATGAAAGGGCATGCATCGGGTGGTACCGTCGCCAGTTTGAAGGCGACCATGGCAGCGGCGGCAAAAGACCCTTCGGTACTGCAACAGTTAAAGAACCCGTACTGCCTGGTGCCCGGCTTTGAGGGTGTGCCTCAGCCCCCAAGCCATAAACCTGTTTATGATGAAGAGATAGACAGCTGGGCGGCCCCCTTCATCATGGCGCAGATTAATATGTCGAACGTGCACCGGTCCAATGCCCTGCTTGACTTCGCTTACGGTGAGGACTTCACCTATACCGAGATGCTGCTCACCGGCCCCGGTGAACAGGGCGAGTCTATGGCGATGGCGATGGCTGAGTCCGGCCTGAGCGATGGAGATAAAGACCCGCTACCTGGAGAAGGCCCCAGCCGGGAAGAACAGTTGGCCGGCTTTTACGATATTCTTTTTCAGGGAAAGAGTGCCAGTGGCGACAGGGTCGCCGTGTCGGTAGGGGGTGATCGTGATCCGGGCTATGGTTCCACGTCGCGAATGATAGCCGAGAGTGCGGTTGCCCTGGCCTGCGATGACATCCCCACTGCGGGGGGTATCTGGACACCTGCTGCGGCCATGGGCGACACGTTGATCAAGCGCCTTGTCGACAATGCCGGACTGGTGTTCAAGACGGAGTAGTGCGTTGATATGAGCAAAACGATTCAGTTCACGGTCAATCGTAAGCAATTTTCCGAGACAGCCGTTGTCGAGATAGCAACGCCGGACGCCAGCAGCCTTAAAGAGGGCGAGGCCCTCCTTCGTGTCGACCGATTTGCGCTTACCGCAAATAACATCAGTTACGCCGCCACCGGCGATATCCTCGGATACTGGCGGTTCTTTCCTGCCTCTGAAGACATGGGAATTATCCCGGTTTGGGGTTTCGCCGATGTTGTAATCAGCAAGTGTCCCGGCGTCCAGGAAGGGGAGCGCGTGTATGGCTACCTACCCATGGCTACTCATCTGCTGGTCTCTCCCGGGCAGGTGTCTGCTCACAGCTTCATGGATACCTGTGAGCACCGTTCCTACCTGCCGGTGATTTACAATCAGTATCTGCGGTGTGAGGCTGATCCTCTGTACAACAAGGATACGGAAGCGCTGCAGATGCTTCTCCGTCCACTGTTCACGACGTCCTTTTTGCTGGATGACTTTTTTGAAGACAATGCTTTCTTTGGTGCGGAAACGGTGTTGCTGACCAGTGCGTCGAGTAAGACGGCGTCGGGCATGGCTTTTCTTCTCAATCGTAACCGCGCGGGAAGAGGGGCTCGTTATCAGGTAGTGGGGCTGACGTCCTCAGCAAACAGATCTTTTGTAGAAAGCCTTGGCTGTTACGACCAGGTGCTTTGTTACGAGGAGTTGGAGACCCTGGCTCCAGACTCAGGTGCGGCGGTAGTCGACTTTGCCGGCAATGGCGAATTGCTCGCGCGTGTGCATGATCACAATGGTGAACACTTGCGCTACAGTTGTCTCGTTGGAGCCTCGCACTGGCAAAAACTGGGCAGTGCAAAACAGCCCTTGGCAGGGCCTGAGCCGGTTATGTTTTTCGCGCCCACACAGGCGGAAAAACGTATCGGTGAATGGGGCGCTCCGCGATTCCAGCAGGAGCTGGCGCAGGTATGGAGTGAATTCACCGCTTTCGTGGCGGACTGGATGCAGGTTGAAAACAGTTCTGGTGTTGCCGCAACTGAGCAGGTCTATCATGATTTACTGGATGGTCGTATCAGTCCTGATCGCGGCCATATTGTGTCCCTGTGGTCGGAATAGGCACCTGTTTTGGGCACGTTGCCTGATGGCGCACCGTCCTCGTCGCACAGTGAGAGGTTCCGGAGGTTTGTAAATGGTGGGTATGCGCAGCAATAGTATTATTCGCCGCAGACTGTGCACACGAGACGGCCGCAAGGCTTGCAGGGTGATGCCGTTGTCTGGTTTTGCCATCTATCGCCTGGTGCTTGCTGAATGAGCCCTCGTTGCCTGATTCTTGACAGCGATGCATCTCACGCGGAAGCGCTCGCTCAGTTGGCCCAGGGTTGTGGCTTCGACGTGGACTCCCCGGGCTTGTCCAGTGGCTTGCCCACGACTGACCTTGCAGAATATGACCTGGTGTTTCTGGATCTTCCCAGCGATGAGGATTTGCAGAGCAGTCCTTTGCTTGATGCGGATAAGCTGGATTCCGCTGAAGTCTTCGTGATGAGTGTTCAGGACGAACCTGATACGGCAGACAAAGCCATCCGAATGGGTGCAAGCTACTACTTTTGCAAGCCCTTCAGTCGCGAAAACCTGCAGCCTTTGCTGGACGATATCGTGGCCGAGGCAAGCGATGATGAGAGCGGATCAGATGATTCAGCCGCCTGTGGTATTGATCAATTCGGTATGCTTCGCGGAAGTTCCAGAGGCATGCGTAAGCTTTATCGACAGCTTCGTAAAGTCGCGCAGACCGATGCAAGTGTGCTGGTGGTGGGTGAAAGCGGCACCGGTAAGGAACTTGTTGCCCGCACAACACACATGCTGTCGCCGCGTCGTAGCGGCCCATATGTAGCCTTCAACTGCGCAGCGGTGCCTGCCGGGCTTGCTGAAAGCGAACTGTTCGGGCACGAAAAGGGCGCGTTCAGTGGTGCCACGCAGCGTCATCGTGGCTATTTTGAGAGAGCCGATGGCGGAACCCTGCTGCTTGATGAAATTACCGAAATGGACGCCGACCTGCAGGCCAAACTACTGCGAGTGCTGGAGACGCGGATTATGCGCCGGCTTGGCTCGGAGAAAGACATTGCGCTGGATGTAAGAGTCATTTCTGCCTGTAATCGGTCCCCGGATCAGGCCGTTGCTGATGGCGATCTGCGCGAGGACCTGTATTTCCGGCTGGCCCAGTTCCCGGTCCGGGTGCCACCATTGCGACGTCGCGGCAGGGATGTGGTGGGGCTGGCGAATTACTTTCTTCGCGAGTTAAACGAACGTCATGACACCGGCCTGACGATGGGCGAAGAGGCAGCCGCGGCAGTAGAGGGTTATCACTGGCCGGGAAACGTGCGCGAACTGAAGCATCTGGTCGAGCGGGCTTACATTATGTCTGAATCGATCATCGACACAGAACTCGTGCACGCTATCGACGAACAGACGCGGGGCCTGGTGGCGGCGGATGATAGTCTCACCATCGCGCCTGGTACCAGCATCGCGGAAATGGAGCGGAAGTTGATTCTGGCGACCCTGGCGCACACTGGAGACGATAAAGCTGCCGCGGCTGATATGCTCGGGATCAGTGTAAAGACGCTTTACAACCGCCTGAAGTCTTATTCTGTAGAGACGTGACCGCAAATGCAGGGCTAGGGTGGGGCAGAGCGAAGTTGAAAAGTGCCCGCTGCGGTGTCTACCGAAACATTCTGCCAGGGTATGGTTAGCTCCTGCCACGGTGTATCCAGTACCAGATAAAGCACCTGCCCGCTCAACAGATCGATCCCGCAAGCGCCCACCTCGCCCAGTTGTTGCCCATGCATGCCCAGCATCTCCCACCTCCTGGAAAACGTCGCCAGCGAAACCGCGTTGTTCTGCGCCTGGTGTTTGTACTTGATCACTGTCATTGCCTCATTTACGAACCGGCGTGAAAGAATTCGCAAAAGTAGAAGCAGTATGCGTGCCACCCTTTTCGGGTCTGCACGCACGTGCCACGGAGTTTTCTATCTACTCTGTCTGCAACATTTACCGGTCGCTCTGTAAGAATTACCGTCCCGTCTGCAAGACGGCATCACGCAGGCCCGTATTGACTGGCTGAACCTCTGGCACGCGTATTGCAGCGCACTGTTGCGAGCGGCGTATCGGCTGCGTTAGATCAATTCCTTGATGCGCTGTAACGGAGTGTGCAATGAGCAAGGCAAAAAGCGGGTCGGACAGTTACGAGACTTCCATGAACGTGTTGGATGTGTTCAATGAAGCGATGGATAAGTATCGCGACAAACGGGTAGCCAGCAGGGTGTCGTTGATGGATAAGCAGACCGCCTGTTTCAGGTTCGGCGTGGTCTCGCCAGTCCAGCTCACTAACGTCTTCAGGATGTGTGTATGAATACAGGTCAGCCCAGTGTTACCAAGCGTAGAAGGCGGGAGCAGCACATGAGCCTGCTTCAGGCGCTTCTGCTCTCTCTGCTGTCAATGGTGTTCGCTTTTGCGCTTCCGGTGAAGGCACAGGTAAGCGGGCAGTCGATTACAGATCAAACCGGCGAATCGGCTCAGCACGTCGAGGAACTTATCGAAGTGCTGGAAGATCCGCAGCGTAGGGAAGCGTTCATTGAGAAGCTGGACGCACTTCAGGAGGGAAGTGCAGAGGATACGCCAGCAGATCCACTGGAGATCAGTGAGGTGCTGCAGCTGGATCAACGCGTTGGGGAGTTTCTCAAGGATTATGTGTCTCTGCTGTCGAGTTCTGATCTCAAGGCGGGCAGCGTCGGTAAACTTGTAGCGCTTGTTCTGATAAGTGCTATCTTTATCGTACTGTTTTTACTTAACCGTTGGCTCTCACGTTTATTCGATCGCCAGTTGCACGGCCTGCGAAACCGGTTGAAGCTGGGCCATGATCGCTTCTCTTCTGTGTTTAGCTGGCAGCGTCATGCGGGTTCGGTTGTGGCCGTAATGATCTGGTTGTATGCGCTCATAGTGGTGGTTTTCAACCAGGCACCGGGGCAGTCGATACACCAGGCGATAGTGCTGGTGATTCAGACCACCGTCGCGGTATTGCTGGTGGCACTATTGTTCTTGCTGATATGGGAATTCATCAACGCGGTTATAGAAGCGCTGGCTGAGAACAGCGGGGGGCTGAGCAGCAACCGGGCGGCGACGTTGTTGCCGGTAGCGCGCAATGTACTGACGTTTATTCTGGTGCTGTTGTCATCTCTGGTCATTCTCTCGGAGATCGGGATAGACGTGATGCCGCTGCTGGCAGGCGCCGGCGTGCTGGGTATAGCTATCGGTTTCGGCGCCCAGACACTGGTAAAGGATTTTCTCACAGGGTTCACGATTATTATCGAAGATCTGCTACAGATGGGAGATGTGGTGACGGTAGCTGGGCGCACCGGGTTCGTAACCCATATATCAATGCGCAAACTGGAATTGCGCTCGCTTGAGGGCACTGTACATACCATTCCTTTCAGCGCTATCGATATTGTCGATAACCTGACCAAGGATTTCAGTTACTACATGCTTGAGGTGGGCGTTGCTTACCGGGAGAGCACGGACGAAGTGATAGAGTGTCTGCTTTCTGTTGACGAGGAGTTGCGTGCCAGCGAGGAATTTGGCGATGCGATCCTCGAGCCGCTTGAGGTGCTGGGTGTTGACGCCTTCGCTGATAGCGCGGTGATAGTCAAGGCACGCACCAAGACACAGGCGCGAGAAAAGTGGCGCGTGGGTCGCGAGTTTAATCGGAGAATCAAGCTGGCCTTTGACGCCCGTGACATTGAGATACCCTTCCCTCACCAGACGATTTATTTTGGTGTTGATAAAGAGGGCAACGCACCGCCGATTCCTCCATCCAGGGAATCAGTGGAATCCAAAGAGTGTTCATAACACTTCATTGATAAAGGAGTAAGGAAAATGGGTATAGAAGTGACAGGTATTGTAGGGCTGTTGATATTGATTCTGGATATCTGGGCGATCATAAACACCCTCGGCGCGTCGGCGAGCACGGGTTCCAAGTTACTGTGGATCGTGTTGATTCTGCTGTTGCCGGTTATCGGTGTGATTTTGTGGTTCTTTATGGGGCCGCGTAGCAGGGCCGCCTGAGCCCATGGAAAAGGCGGCAGCTGAAGCCGCTGGCTGCTGAGCCAGCAATGGCCAGCAAGTATCTCACCATGCAGTTTGCTGTTCGCCCCGCGGTTGTGGGGCGTCTCCTGGCGGACATGTATGGCGTGCTCGCACTATTAACCCTTGTGCCGGCTACGGTAGCGCTGTCTATGGGCTCTGTGGCCGGACCGGTCTACCTCAAGGTTGTCGCTGCTGCTACCCTGCTGTGGCTGGCAGGAAGAATACTGCCGAGCCCGGATCGGGTTCAGAAGAATGAAGCCCTGTGTATGGTGGCCTTGCTCTTTATCTCGTCCTCCCTGCTCCTCTGCCTGCCCATGATGGCCTACGGTATACCATTCATAGATGCCTGGTTTGAGTCTGTCTCAGGTGTCACAACCACCGGTTTATCGACATTGTCCCTGGAGCAGGCTTCCACCGCGTTTCTGTTTGGGCGCGCCTGGATACAATGGGTGGGCGGTATCGGCGTAGTTGTGCTGGCGCTGGCGATATTTGTGAGGCCCGGCGTTATCGCCAAGTCAATGGGCTTCAGCGACCGCGAGATGGACGATGTAGTGGGTGGCACGCGAGCGCATGCAAAGCGGGTGGTGTTGATTTACTTGTTGATCACCGCCATTGGTATTTGCGCACTGTATATCAGCGGTGCCAGTGCGCGAGATGCGATTATTCACTGTATGACAGCACTGTCTACCGGAGGCTTTGCGAATTACCCGGACAGCCTGGCATCGATAAGTAACCCGCACCTGGTGATGATCAACCTGCTGTGCATAGCGGGAGCGGTTTCATTTCACCTTTACTATCGTTCCATTTTTTCTGCCGGCCGCGGCGGTCTACTCGACAACCAGTTATATGCGCTCCTGAGTTTGCTGGTTGTGGGCGTGTGTGCTGTGTCGTTGCTCTTGTGGCTGGAGGGGAGCTCTCTGGCAGGGCGCGATGTCTTGACGCTCGTTGTTTCGGCGCAAACGACGGCTGGCTTCAGTACGATAGATATCGGCAAGCTTCCGGGATCTGTCATCGTGGTGCTTTGCCTGTTGATGGCTGTTGGCGGTGGGGCAGGGTCAACCTCAGGCGGTGTCAAGGTGGACCGGGCGCTGTTGGTGCTAAGGGGAGCCAAAATGTCAATGCTGCGTATCGGTTTGCCCGACCATGTATACGTGCGCGGGGAGAATGGGGAGGACAGTGCCAAAATGCAGGAAGCGCTGACTCTTGTATTCTGGTTTATGGCAGCTCTGCTGTCTTCCTGGCTGGTTTTTCTGGTTTATGGCTATCCACCTTTGGCGTCGTTGTTTGAGGTGACATCCGCCCTGGCGACGGTTGGATTGTCTTCGGGAATCACCAGTGAGGAATTGCCGACAGAACTGAAGGTATTGCTGTGCGGGAATATGATCCTGGGCAGGCTGGAAATTATCGCCGTGCTGGTTTTGCTGGCGCCGCGAACTTGGGTGGGTCGTCGGCGTGGTCCGGCAGGGAGAAAAAAATGAGAGTTGTTTTAATTGGTGCCAGCCGTCTTGCCCTGGCGACGGTGGTGAGCTTTCTCGAGGACGGGCACGAGGTAGTGCTGATCGAGAAAGAGCAGTCGGTTATTGAAGAGCTGGATCAGGACTACGATTGCAGTTTTTATTGTGGCGATGGCGCCAAGCCCAGTGTGCTGGAGGACGTCGATCCCGCTAACACAGACTTGCTGATATGCCTGTCCGATGATGATACATCGAATGTGCTGGCTGCAGTGGTTGCCAAATCGATGGATTTTGACAGGGTTGTGTTGCGCCTGGAGGATCCTCAGCTGCTGCCTATCTGTGAGCAGTTGCAACTGGAGAACGTCATTATTCCCAATCAACGCATAGCCAGCGAGCTGCTCTCCTATGCAGAAGGAAAGCAGGAGAGTCCCGAAAATGCGTCCGGCTGAGCCGGGGAAATGTCAGCAGAAGGGCGTTGTTCCCGCTGCCAGGATGTGCGTTGCCTGCGAGTCAGCGTGGCCGATTGAGCCATGTTCCATTGGCGGTTAGCATCCTAGACTTGAGGTTTACCGTCGAGGACCCCCGCTATGTCATTTGTTACTGTTGAAAGCCCGCGCCCGGGTGTTTGCCTGATTACCCTTAATCGTCCGGAACGGATGAACGCCATGGCTTTTGACGTTATGGTGCCTTTCAAGGAGGCGTTGGAGAAAGTCAGTTTTGATAACGACGTGCGTGTGGTGATCGTTACCGGTGCGGGAGAGGGCTTCTGTGCCGGTGCTGACCTGGAGGACCCTGGTTGGCTGGATATTTTCAACGGGCTTACCGTGCCCGGCATCGCCCGCAGGGCCATGAAAATACTGGATGACGTGATCAAGACAATTCACGACATGCACCAGCCGGTGATAGGTGCGATCAACGGCCCGGCGATTGGCGGCGGTTTCTGCCTGGCCATGGCGACGGACATCCGCGTGGCCTCGGAAAAGGCCTACTTCCGCCCCGCAGGAATTAATAACGGACTGACCTCGGCGGAACTAGGCCTCAGCTATTTATTGCCACGTGCTATCGGCACCAGCCGCGCCTTCGAGATTATGCTGACCGGTCGTGATGTCAGTGCACAGGAGGCGGCAGACCTGGGTCTCGTGTCAAAGGCAGTAGCGCCGGAGCAGCTTCTGGAGGAGTGCTACCAGATCGCCGAACGCATCTGCGGTTTCAGTCAGCTTGGTGTCGAACTCAGCAAGCAAATGCTCTGGGCCGGCGTGGATGCAGGCAGCCTGCATACGCACATGAACCATGAGGGCCACGCCCAGCTGTTCGTGCGTATGACCACCAAGAACTTTGAGGAGGCGATCAAGGCGCGCAAGGAAGGTCGCACGCCTGATTACAAAGACTGACTGCTCGTATCACCAGGCCACCGGTTACCTGTCGCAGCCGGCTGTTGCATTGCTGTAGGCAGTCAGGGCAGCTCGTCCCATGCTTTCCTGCCCTGCTGCTGCGGCATTGCCAGGGCGATACCATACCGGTCCATTACGCTGATGTTACCGTTGGGCATGCGGCTGCAGGTGACCCGCACATACCTCTCGCCTTGCGAGTGCACGCTGAACGTCATCGCCGACTCCCGAACTGAGACCCTACCGATGGTACGCACGTGCGCACCCTCGCCGTACACGGCCGTCAGTTGCGCTTTACACTCTGCCACTTGCTGACCCTGCTCGCTGCCTGCATGCGCTGCTGTCGCGCCAGCCAGAACCAAACCCATTGCCAAACTCGCCGTTACCTTCTTCATCTTCGCACTCCCTTGTTTGTGGTGCGAGGTTGATACTAGGCGTGTCCGTCCTTGCTGAAAATATCCATTAGCGAATTGCAGCGCTGCATAAATGGACACCCCTCAGGCATCCTGGTTACGCCTGCTGTCCAGTTGCGGCCGCAGTTGCTCAAATTCGTCAGCAATGACCTCCCGCAGCGCGCGCAGTCGCGCACTGAGTCGCAGGTCCTTGTGGGTCAATACCCAGAGGTCTGAATGATGTACCGTGATAGCGCCGGGCACCTGGACCAGCTCCTCGTGGTCTGACGCAAACAGGCAGGGCATGAACGCCATGCCCATCTTTGCGCGTACTGCCCCGGCTACCAGCGACAGGTCGAGAATGGCGTGGCGTACAGGATTTTCGGGGAGATGGGTGTACCTGAGCCAATCCTCTTTCTGCCCGGCCGGCGCCTTGCCTATCCATTGCAGCCGGGAGGTATCCTCGGGGTCGTCAACATTCAGTAGATCGCGGTGCACATAGGTGCTGGCAGACAGGGGAGAGAGGTGTCTGCCAATCAGATAATCGGGCGGTTTGATGCCTGCGGGCATTACCCTGACGGCGATATCTGCTTCCCGCCGGCTCAAATCAAGTGCCTCTGTGCTGGCTGATATTTCCAGCTCAATGCCAGGATAGTCCCGGGCGAAGCGGGCCAGGCGGTTCATCAAACGGCCCATGCCTTCGGTATCCGGCAGCGTTACCCGTATGGGGCCCTCCAGATGCTGGTCTTCACCGTGGACTCGACGTTCCGCAGCCAGGATCAGTTCCTCGACATGCTCTGCCGTAGGCAGCAACTGTTCAGCCGCGGCGGTCATTCGGTAGCCATCCGGAGTGCGATCAAACAAATGCGTGTTCAGCGCTTGCTCGAGGTCATCGAGACGCCGTGTTACGGTGGACTTGCTGACGCCGATAATCTGGGATGCGCCTTTGGCTGAGCCCTTTCGAGCCAGTGCCAGAAACACCTTGATGTCGTTCCAGTCCATACAAGTCTCGCTATCGCGGCTGTTGAGGCATCTTGAAACAGCTCAGTAACTCGTGCAAGTTGATACTTGGGGCTGGGGAAACGGCGAGGGCGAAACTCAAGACAAATTCCCGCCTGACTGGCTTGACTCACGGCCTGGAAATAAGGAAAATTCGCGCCTCGTCGGGGTGTCACTCCCAGTTTGATTGTGGCTACGTAGCTCAGCTGGTTAGAGCACAGCATTCATAATGCTGGGGTCGGTGGTTCAAGTCCACCCGTAGCTACCACTTATTCCTTTCAAAAACAGCAGCTTATAAATCGAGGCTCTTCCCCATTAAAGGGGGATGCACCGATATTCACTAAACCCGGTTAATGATACCGTCCCACCCGCAATGGGGGCTCTTCCCCATTAAAGGGGGATGCACCGATATTCACTAAACCCGGTTAATGATACCGTCCCACCCGCAATGGGTTAAGACGCGCAATCGGTAGTTCTCAAAATTTCTGAACCCATAGGCCCTTCG